>Ga0209184_1000015_pt1 | contig 228318 bp, 217 predicted proteins | sample EN8Hudsemesocosm_2_FD_184627 | JGI IMG/M metagenome (GOLD analysis project Ga0209184, IMG submission 184627) | Methane-oxidizing microbial communities from mesocosms in the Hudson Canyon - EN8C Hudson Canyon (SPAdes) (version 2) | ecosystem: Environmental > Aquatic > Marine > Cold seeps... | reverse complement strand
TGATAGAGAATGCCACAATATTACCCTCTGCAGAAAAGTATAACTGCCTGTATAAATATTGATCATAACGCTTTTGAGGATTGGGTTCTATTTGGGTTTAGTGTTGTTGGGTAATGTTGAGTAACTAGGAAAGTTCAGCCAATATCTTAGGTGAACGAATAAACGAAGGTGAGCAAAAGCGATCTATTTTCGGTTCGCTAAAAACTTCTAGCTAAGCGTTATTCGACTTTGACGTTTTGACTTGTCTTGATTGACATCATTTAAAACACTAATTCATATCGATTAATTTTATTAATCAATCCCTGTCGAGTAATACCTAACTGTTGGGCACTATGTGTTTTATTATTGTGATTTACTTTCATAGCGGCGTCTATCAATTGCATCTCTAATTCATTTACTTGCTGCTCCAGTGTTTTTTGTAATAGCTCATCTGCAGAACGTTCATACGGTTGAGATGTATCTAAATGATGGTGGTCGCTCCGTATTAGTTCGAGCTCTTGCATTGTAATTCTCTGTGTTAAACATATTGCTGCCGAACTTTCTAAGGTATTTTTTAGCTCGCGTACATTACCTGGCCAAGATGTTTGACTAAACCATCTCACCACTTCAGGGTCCATTTTTAAAGCCAGCTTATTCTCATTATTATAATGGTTTAAAAAAAATCTTAGTAATAATGGGATATCTTCACGTCTTGTTTCCAGACCTGTTGTTGAGATCATCAATCCTTTGATTCGATAAAACAAATCCTCTCTAAACTCCCCTTGTTGTACCGCTAAAGGCAGGTCTCGATTGGTAGCGCTGATCAAACGAACATCAATAAACTCAAGATTTCGACTCCCAACCGGATAATAGCTCCCATCTTGTAGCACTCGCAGTAATTTCACTTGCATTGCTTGCGGCATCTCACCGATTTCATCAAGAAATAATGTTCCTAAGTTCGCCATGGCCAACAGCCCTTTACGATCATTATTTGCACCGGTGAATGCTCCTTTTTTATATCCAAACAACTCACTTTCTAATAATTCGGCAGGAATAGCGCCACAATGCACCGATATAAATGGTTGATCAGCGCGAGTGCTAAGTTTATGCAGTGAATTAGCAATGATTTCTTTACCTGTGCCGCTAGGGCCTTGAATAAAGACTGACACTTGAGTCGGCGCTATCCGTGTGATTAATTTACGAGTGATTTCGATACTTTCACTCGATCCGACTAAGCCTAAGTCGTCTTTACTAATGTGAGTTGTTTGAAGTTGTGTTTCTAATGTGTGAACCTGATGCAGTAAACGAACCTTCTCAACAGCCCTATTCACGATAACCTTTAGCAATTCAGGATCAACTGGTTTAGCAATAAAATCCCATGCACCTAACTCCATTGCGCGTAGAGCTAATGCCCTGTCATCATGTCCCGTGAGGACCACTACAGGAACATCCTCATAATTATTGATGTATCGCAAACCATCTTCAGGCTTAAAACTTGGAGGTAAGGCTAAATCATGGATCACTAAATCAAAGCCTACCTTAGAGCCATCACTTAACTGTTTTTTGGTTTTCTCAACCTGGTTCGCCTTTTCTTGCATGAAAAGAGTCTGGGCTTGTTGGCCATCACCGCAGGTAGTCACCTGATATCCCGCCTGCTGCAACCATAAAGCACAAAGTTCGCAAAATGCATTTTCGTCATCAACCAACAATATTTTCGGATTATCTTTTTTCATGAATAGATTACTCGGGTAAGCATACGATGAACGATACCGGCCAACCGCAATTTTCACGGAATTCGATTGTGCCAAAATGTGCATCCACTATTCGGCGCACAATTGATAAACCTAAACCACTACCCCCACTACGTTTACTAATGAAGGGTTCAAATAGGTGTTGTTGAACCGTCGCAGGTATACTCGGACCATTATTGTGTATGGAGATCACCAAAGTTGGCTGGCTTTGATGCTGATCAGAATCGTGTTCTGTATGATCAAGCTGTTCGACAGATAGCAAGATTTGGCCGTCTGTTTGTTGGTTAATGAACGATGCAGAATTCTCTAAAATATTGATTAGCACCTGTTGTAAACGAGCGACATCATAATTTCCAATCAATGTTTTAGGTGCTTGCAGCTGAATATCGACTTTGAATAGCGCCCGGATTTGAGTAATGACCTCGTGGATCATCACCATCAAATCTACTTTTTCTTTGTGAAGTTCAATATTACTGGCATAACTTAATATATCTTTGATGAGCAGTTCTGCTCGTGCCACTTGATTCTGAATATGCGATTTGATCATCGGTTCCGTTTGAGCGGAGGCCATATTAATAATATTCAAAGGGTTCCGCAGCTCATGAGAAATAGCCGCGCTCAAACCACCTAGCTCTACTAAGTGCCGCTGTTCAAGGCGCTGCCGTTCCGCCTGTGCCTCTACTTGGGCTAGTTGCAGTGATCGCTCTAATGAGGCACAGGTACTGGGTAATAGCGCTGCGAGGATTTCTGCTATATGCTGTTTCGCAGGTGTAACATCTTGCCAGCCATTTAGATGACAATGCCATTGCTCTCCCTTATAACAGGTAAATTGGGTTATTTCTTTGCTGCTAACATAAGCCACGTCATCTTCGTTAATGATGCTCACACCCGCGATTGAGCCACCTCGCTGTAACCACATATTCTCAATGGTATTCGCTAAATCTTGCCACGAACTCACCCGATTAAGCTGATTCACCCACATGTTAAGCGTCGCTTCCTCGATAGTCGCCCCTGGATAAACCACACGATCTGAGAAACGTTTTGCCGGGCCATATAAGCACCATGCGATGAGCAATAATACGCTGGAATACATCAATAACTGAATCACTGGAACATTGGATAATTCCTCTATACCCAAGGGTTCGAGCAAGGCCAAAAATGCCGACATCAACAACATAGACACAAGCAAAATCACTAACCACTGAATGGCCAGGCTCACCCAGCGATTTGCCTCGACAAGACGGTAACGAACAACGGCATAAACAACGAGTACAGCATAACTAGGCAAAGCCAACATCGGATAAGGAAAGTAATTGCTTGATAGTGAAGGTAGGATAAAACTGGTGGCGAGCAAGAAGCCCCACGCCCCCACTACAAAAATTGAGATTATTGAGCGTCGCTGGTTACCTTGGCTATGCCGGTAACCATACAACAACAATATATGAGCCAGCACACCCACAGCAATCGTGTATGCCAAGTTAATCCAACCAGCAAAGGCTAGATGAAAGAAACTGGGAAAGATTAACCACGGCGCAAGATATGCACCTTCTTTCCAAACACTAACTATCGTGACGAATATGGCTACAACATAGAATAGTGGGATTCGCTTATGTAGCTTCATGGGTAAAGAGATCAAATCTTTTAACCAGACAATCACAAAGTGCAAAAAAGTCGTCGGCAAGAGTGGATTCGCCAATATTAATGGCAGAGCGAACTGAGCTTGATTGTTCAATGCAAAAAAATGACCCAAGCACCAGCCAGCCATAGCCAAACAAAATACAGCTAGGGCAGACAATCCCGGCCCGTCATTACGTCTTGACCATAACCAAACCGCAGCACCGAAAGCTGTTAAGACTGTCGCCCATAAACTCAAATTAAAAAGGGCTATTAAACTCATACTGTAAACCTACTTTACAATGCAATACCTATAAATGTATAGATAGTTTACAGCTACGTGGGTATATTAACCACAAAATCTGCTATATCCCTCTCCTCCATGCTTGTTACCCGGACTACAAGCGGCTCGTTTCATTTATTCGTGAATTGGCCCCACACTTGCAAACTCACTAAGTAAGCATCCGGTTCTATCCATGCTGAGGTATTTTACTAACGCTCGCTTACCAGCGGGACCATTAACGAAAAAAAAGGATTTCTCTATGCTAGAGCTTGTCGCAGCATTACCCGACACGAGCTTCCTTTCACGGATTCAATTTGCATTTACAATCAGTTACCACATCATGTTCCCAACCATTACCATTGGCCTGTCTCTTTACATCGCATATATGGAAGGTATGTGGTTAAGAACCAATAATACCGTTTACCTCCAACAAGTTAAATTTTGGATGAAACCCTTTGCAGTCACCTTTGGCATGGGTGTCGTTTCCGGCGTGGTACTCTCCTATGAATTCGGTACTAATTTCAGCAAGTTCTCAGAAATTGTCGGCCCCGTATTGGCCCCCTTGCTCGCTTATGAAGTACTTACCGCATTCTTTTTAGAAGCTGGATTTCTTGGCATCATGTTGTTTGGTTGGAATCGTGTTTCTCCTAGAGTTCACTTCCTCGCAACGTGTACAGTGGCACTTGGCACAGTCTGTTCTTCATTTTGGATACTGGCTGCTAATTCTTGGATGCATACCCCAGCAGGTTACGAGATCATTGACGGCCAATTTCAGGTCACTAGCTGGCTGGAAGTAATTTTTAACCCTTCATTTCCTTATCGCTTAGCACATATGTTATTAGCAAGTTTTCTATCTGCCTCATTATTTATTGCAGGTATCCATGCTTATTACTTACTTAAAAAGAAACACACTGAATTTTCTAAATTAGGATTTTCAACGGCAATGACTGCTATTTTAATATTGGCACCAGTGCAAATCTTCGTTGGTGATTTGCATGGTTTAAACGTCAGTCAAAATCAACCGGTAAAACTAGCTGCGATGGAAGGTATCTGGCAAACCAAAAAAGGCGCGGCTTTACGTTTGTTTGCTTGGCCAGATGCAGACACAGAAAGTAATAAATATGAAATTGCGATCCCTAAGTTGGCCAGCTTAATTGTCACACATGAATGGGACGGCGAAATTGCAGGTTTAGATCAGGTATCTGCTGAAGACCGCCCTCCTGTTCCGGTGGTATTTTTTGCTTTCCGTATTATGTTAGGCCTAGGTGGGTTAATGCTCATGTTAGGTATTGCTGGCTTAATTGCACGGAAGGTCGGTTGTTTATTTCACTTTAAACCCTTATTAGGTTTATCCGTAATAATGATCCCGGCAGGTGTCATTGCGACACTAGCAGGTTGGTATGTCGTTGAAGTAGGGCGCCAACCTTGGCTAGTTCAAGGTTTAGTTCGTACAGCTGATGTTATATCGCCACTACCCGCCCAACACGTTGCGCTCACCTTAGTGTTGTTTGTAGCAGTTTATAGCACTTTGTTTTTTACTTATCTCTATTTTATACGCAAGTTAGTATTAAAAGGTCCACCCACCTCTGAGTCATTACATGAACAGGATCAAGACTTTCCGCCAACCTTAAACCCTGCACAGGTTGATACGGGTTACACACAAGAGCTATCTAACTATTTCGAGACAGAAAAAGAAGGAGCTAAATAATGGATATTGCAGTCATTTATTTATTACTGATTGGCTTTGGATTATTGGTATATGTTCTTCTGGACGGTTTCTCATTAGGGGTAGGCATTATTTCCCCTCTACTAAAAGACACTCACGATAAAGGCATCGCTATGAAAAGCCTGTCCCACTTGTGGGACAGCAACCAGACCTGGTTAGTGTTTGGCGGTGTGGTGTTATTCGTAGGATTCCCCTCTGTATATGCTTATGTACTCTCAAAACTTTATATGCCGATTTCCCTTATGCTTATTGCGCTTATTTTCCGAGGTGTGGCGTTTGAATTTCGCTTTAAAGCAAGTTCAAGCCGAAGGCTATGGGATCTCAGTTTTGCCTTCGGTTCAACTATAGCAACGTTTTTCCAAGGCGTTATTCTGGGAGCATTGGTCGGTGATATGTCGAGTACTAGTGCCATGGAAGATGCAGTAGAATGGCTAAACCCCTTCTCTCTCTTTACCGGGCTGGCTCTGGTTAGTGGTTATGCTTTGTTAGGCGCGTGCTGGCTTGTTCGTAAAACTGAAAACGCATTGCAAGCTAAGGTAAAAAAAATAGCCCAGCGATTACTTATCATCGTGTTATTTTTTCTTGTTACAGTCAGTATTTGGATGCTTCTAGAACAACCTGCCATTGCAGCGCGCTGGTTAAACTGGCCAGTTAACCTGTGGTTAGCACCAATGCCTGTACTAACAGCTTTTTTTGCTTACAAACTTTGGCCTACATTAACCTCAGAGAAAGATCCTGGTCTTATGCCTCTCACTTATGCGATGTCATTATTCATAACTTCATTTGCTGGACTCGTTGCTGGAATATATCCCTATATCATCCCCGGTCGACTAACCATCTGGGAAGCTATCGCACCAGATAAGTCCGTCTACTTTACTTTAGTCGGCATACTGGTATTCATACCGGTAATCATTGGATACAACGCGTTTAATTACTGGACTTTCAGCGGTAAAACTACAATGGATGATGGGTATTAAAATCATGATAAAAAAAGAGAAAAATATTCAACACCAATACCGAAACGCAATTGGATTATACCTAGCAGGCGTAATATCCTTAGCGGCCATATCTTTTGGATGCAAAATATTGTTGATGCTTATTTAAGCCGCTAGCAAGAGAGAATTTCAACCTTGCCATTACGTTTGCTTACTGCCAATTGCAGACATCATTTTTCGGTGGCAAAAGTGTCATCTTAGGCGTCATTCAATACTTAGCAAGAAGAGTCTAAAATTCACTTAACAGTCACTGAAGACTAACCTTAACATGGCCTAATTTTGTTGATTTCTCTGGTTAGAAAAGCGTTGGCTAAGCAGTTAAAGCGATACTGTTTTGGCCTTCGCTAAACCCATAGCTATGAGGTATTAGCGATGCCTTTTTGAGTGTCAAAATACCCATAGCTTTGAGTTAAAAGCACTACCTATCAGTCCGCTAGACAGCCGCGATTGAAAACCCGAAAGCGATATCTTGTTATTTAACGAAATAACTATATTTAGGTATCAATTTTGAGCACTAGTGAATTTTTAGTGTCTGTTAAAGCGGGGGATGTTCAGAGTCCGTTGGTGCGTGTGGTTATGATACCGGCTCCAGTTCACCACTATAACGATGAGAAGCTAAGATATTTTTTAATGTTACTGCCGCAACTCTAGCTCTTTTATTCATTACACTCTTAAATATCGGTGCAGCTAATTTGAATAACTTGCTCGAATTACGACTATAAAACACCCAGTTAATTTTTGTCTTGCCATTGCCTATATTTGACAGAGAAATTTCCATACGAGGCAACAAAGGAGATAAATCTCCTTCAGTTGCAAATAACGCATACTTCTCATAATTTTGAACAGTTAGCGTAATTTTTTTGAACCCGATTAAAGGGATTTTTACTGTTTCAATATATTGTTTACCAACACCGATAGGTTCTTTATTTTTACCTACGATGTTTATCACTTCAGGAAACCAGCTATTGAAGTGGTCCATATCTGAAAGATAGAAAAAACACGATTCTATATCGGTTTCTGTATCAATTTCGAACGATGCTAATTTTTGCACAGTTAAAATCCTTTTATACTTCATGATGCTAAAAATCATAACAGGTTTATTAGACGGAATCCGTATTTTACCATGTTGAACGGAAACCATATAAACCCATTTTTAAAAGTTAAGGGTAGCATTTCTCAGCACCCAGATGACCTTTGCTTGAGGCGCATAGTGGGAATCAGAGTATACTTTTTTGCCGCTCACTCAAGAGATGGGCGATACGGAAACAAAGGTATCGCTAACTGTTACAGACCTATCAATTCGGGATTGAAGATTTTATAAGTTTTCTATATAGCTAACTATAAGTAAAAGGCCTAATGTTCAAGTGTCGCTATCGCATATTTATATTTTCAATAACATCAAATATACCTCCATATTTTGTGAGCTATGTGGTCTGGAATCATAATGAATTTAGTTATAATAAAAACTAATTAAAATTCAATCTCTTAAATCTTAAGTAACCATATCACTTTGAGCCCATTAATGACTTTATCCACAATTAACCGTCTCTCAATAACAACTAAACTCTTAACTTTAGTATCACTATTTCTTCTTATCTCATGCGGGAACAGTGATACAGATGATGGTGATCCAGTATTAATAAATGAAATTAGTTTTCTCGATGATGAGTTGCAACTATGCGTAGACACAACAGCAGCGCAGAATGGGTGGACACTCATTTCGGAAATAACTGATATTGATTGCTGGAGGTTAAGAAATAAAATTAAAAGTACGAGGGGGATAGAGCAATTAACTGAATTAAGAAGGTTGTGGCTAGAAGGTCATGATATCACCAGTATTGATCTTAGTAGCAATACAAAGTTATACAGCCTGAGTCTTTCAGGCAATCAGCTCGAAAGTATCGATGTGAGTCAACTTAGCCACCTAGACTCTTTACGTGTACAAGATAATCTACTCACGAATGTTGATGTGAGTCAAAATAAATTCCTCTCCGACTTGTATCTTTCAGCTAATCGACTCACCAGTATTGATGTGAGTCAAAGCACAGGGCTGCGGACATTAAATTTGAGCAGTAATAATATTTCAAGTATTGACCTAAGTAGTAACGCAGCATTGAGACAGTTGTATTTAGATGAAAATGACATCACCAGTATTGATGTGAGTAATAATATTGCGCTGGTCACTATGTGGTTGCAAGACAATGACCTCACCAGTATTGATTTGAGTAATAATACAAGATTGTGGGAAGTGTTGCTTTCAGACAACCAACTTACGAGCATTAATGTAAATAATATTGAATGGTTGAGGGAGCTGTATTTGCAAGATAACCAGCTTACCAGTATTGACCTGACTCACAATACATACCTGTCTGAGCTGTACCTGCAGAACAATCAACTGACAAGTATTGATGTGAGCAACAATATTTCATTAAGGGTATTGCATTTGCAAGACAATCAGCTCAGCAGTATTGATGTGAGTAATAATTTTAACCTGCGTGAATTACTTCTGGATGACGGCGTAGTCAATCCTTTAGATTAGATCGCCTTGCATACAGAACAATCCTTTTAGAATTTAGCTCAGGCTTTAAGGAATCAAAAGGTATCACTTTTTCCCTTAAAAGCCAGCGGTTATCGAGGTTTGAAAGATTATGGCTATAATTCTTTAGTCTACGCTTTAGACGTTATCAGAATCAGGATGAATTGGCCTAGTTAACCATCATTAGTTTAACTTACGGTTTTAACCTTACCTTAGAACCCGAACCATTCTGGTTTAACGAGTAGTAATGTGAGTACGCTGATTTGTATGCCTATGAAGGGTAAAACGCCACGGTAAATATCTGTTGTATGAATTGCGGGTGGCGTGACACCTTTAAGATAAAAAAGACTAAAACCAAAGGGGGGGGTTAGAAAACTGGTTTGAAGGTTCATCGCGATTAAAATAGCAAACCATACCATGCTGATACCTAAGGTTTCTGCAATAGGTGCTAGCACAGGAATGATGATAAAAGTAATTTCAACAAAGTCGATGAAGAAACCCAGTATCAAAACAACAAGCATGGTTAGAATTAGAAAACCCCATTTTTCACCCGGTAGCTGTAATAACCACTCTTCAAGCAATATATCGCCGCCTGAATAACTGAAGGTCATTGAAAATGCGGTGGCCCCAAGCAAAATAGCAAAAACCATCGCGGTCACCATGACGGTCTCTTTTGCGCTTTCCCAAATCATTTTGAATTTAAATTGTCCATAGGCAAGGGCTAATACGATGGCGCCAATGCCGCCGAGGGCCGAGCTTTCTGTCGGTGTCGCAATACCACCAAAAATAGAACCTAAGACCACAAAAATAAGAGCAAGCGGTGGAATAATTGCCAGCAAGGCATTTTTAATTTGTATGAGTTTGGGGGCTTCTGAAGGCGGTATGGCGGGTGCAAGTTCAGGATTGCGTGCAGAAATAAAGAGGATATAACCAACGTATAACCCAATTAAGAGTATGCCCGGTGCGAAAGCCGCTCGGAACAAGTCGCCAACCGGTAACCCTAATACATCACCCAGAATAATAAGAATAATACTCGGTGGAATGATTTGGCCTAAGGTACCTGACGCACAAATGACACCACAACTGAGCTGTTTATCGTAGTTATGCTTTAACATGGAAGGTAATGAAATTAAGCCCATCGCGACAACACTTGCGCCAACAACGCCTGTCGAGGCTGCTAGTAAAGACCCGACTAAAATAGTACTGATCGCAATACCACCGTTTACTCGACCAAATAATAAAGCCATGGCCTCAAGAAGCCTTTCAGCGAGTTTCGTCTTTTGAAGTACGACTCCCATAAAAATAAACAAAGGGATGGCCATTAAAATGGTATTTTCCATGATGCTTTGAATACGATAAGGCATGAACGCAAATAGCTCGATACCTTCGGCCCAAATCCCGAAGAACAATGCGGTGCCTGCAAAAGTAAATGCCACAGGAAAGCCAAGCATGAGCATGAGTAGTGCCACAACAAACATGATAATACCGATCATGATATCGCTCCGCTTTCTTTGGCCGGGTAGCTTTCATGGCCGACTATTACTCTAAGTGCTTGGGTGATCATGCCTAAACTGGCAAGGCCCATTAAGATAAAAGACGCAGGAATGATGCTTTTTATGATCCAGCGATAGGGCAAACCACCGGGGTCGCCGCTACCTTCGCCCATATCATAAGCTTCATAGGCAAAATCAATACTGTAGTAAGCAACGATGCTTATGAAAGGAAGTACAAACAGTAGCGAGCCGATAAGATTTACCCATGCCTTATGTGGATCACGCCAGCGGTCATAAAAAATATCGACACGAACGTGGGTATTACCGTGCATTGCATAGGGGATGCCTAAAAGGAACATACTAGAAAAAAGATGCCACTCTAATTCTTGCATGCCGATCGATACGTCATTAAAGGCATATCGCATGATGACATCAAAAAAAACGTTCAGGAGTAGCAAAATCATTGCGGAGCAAGCTAATATTCCACAAAGATTTGTGATGTGTTTAAAAAAATTGTCGAATTTTAGTATTAAAAACATAGTTCGGCGGTTCAGGTTTATTAAACACATCGCGTCCCATCAACGAAAAGTTAATGGGCGTGAAACAAGTTGAGATGAAAAAATTGCTAGCGTTTGGTGCTGTCTAAATAAGCTTTATCAGACATGTTTGTCCACTGACGGGCTTGTTTCAGGTAATCATGTTGTGACTTAAGTACTTTCGCTGAAAAAGGGTCAGAGGCAGCATGTTCTGCGAGAAGTTTGTCATTAGCATTTTGTAGTGCCGTCATAACTTCTTCAGGAAAAGTTTTTACCTTAATGTTGGGATATTCCGCCATCATCGTTGACCAGTTTTTAGCGCTTTCATGCGTGGACTGAATATACATATCAAAAGCTGAGGCTTTCATCGCAATGCGTAAAATCTCTTGCAGGTCTGCAGGTAGTTTCTCAAACTTCTTCTTATTGACTAAAAATTGCAGCTCAGCCGCCGGTTCATGCCAGCCAGTGTAGTAAAAAGGAGCTATTTTGTGGAAACCCATGCGAAGGTCAAGTGATGGACCGACCCATTCTAAAGCATCGATTGTGCCACGCTCTAGGGATGTGTATAGCTCGCCAGGAGCAATGTTCGTTGGTTTAGCACCGAGCTCTGCAAGGACTTCGCCAGCAAACCCAGGAATACGCATTTTTAGCCCTTTTAAGTCGGCGACACTATTGATTTCTTTTTGAAACCAACCACCCATCTGGTTGGAGGTGTTCCCTCCCGGGAAGGACATGAGGTTATATTTTCCATAAAGCTCATTCATTAGCTCCATGCCACCACCATGATAGAACCAGGCATATTGTTCCGATGCAATCATGCCAAATGGCATGGTGGTGAAATACATCGTAGCGGGTACTTTCCCTTTCCAATAGTAGGATGCTGAATGGCCTAAATCATATTGGCCTGATTTCACCATATCAAAAATTCCAAACGGTGATTTATGCTTATTGGAGGAGTGAATGACAATTTTAAGACGACCGTTCGACATTTTTTCTGCCATAGCCGCCATGTTCTTAGACGCATCGCCAAAAATTGGGAAATTAGGTCCCCATGTTTCAGCCAATTTTAGCTTATAGACTTTCTCAGCATGTGCTTGGGTTGTGGAAAGCATCGAAAGCGTAATGAAAACTAAAAGCATAGACGACGAGAGCCGCTTAGATATCTGGATCGCGGAAAATAGCATTAGGGTGGCATCCTTGTTTTTATTAGTGATTAGAAAATGAGTAGGGAGCGTAAATTATCAAATTTCACCTGTTCGTGCAAAAGCCTTCGGAAATAAACTACTAGATTGCTTGAGGTTTTTGGATGAGTTTTTGTAAAATTTTGGCTGATGACGAAACGGGTTGGTCGGGGTAGTGTGTGATGATATGACTTAAATACCCACGTGCCTTGTCTTTATCATGTAACTTCGTTAATAGTGTTTTAGCCGCTCTTAAATACAGTTCAGCTAGGCTTGGTTCGGGTTTAAAGCGGGTATGAGCTTTGAAAGCTAGCCAAATAACCAGAGGATATTCTTTGTGTTCATGAAATGCATCAGCGAGCCGCTTACTTAGCGCTAAATCATAAAGCAAAAATTCTGTATTATGCTCAAGACGCGCTTGAATAAATTGAGCCGCCTCGCTTATTTTATCTCGTCCAAGCATTAGGGTAAGAAAAGAGTGGGCATATTTTTCTAAGCGTTTATTGTCATTTAACGCTAATAATAATTTATATAATTGATCACGCCTTAAATCAGAAAAACTCTGATGATTGAGTTCTTTTTCTAAGCGTGTGACAAGTTGACTATAATTTCCTTGCTTCAGGGCGATGTCTATATCTGCATCCCTTCGTTTTATGTGATCAACTTCATGTAGGCTTTTGACTTCACTAGCACTTGAATTATGTTGGGTGGATGACTGCGGTGTAATGTTTGAAAAAGATTTGTATTCGTTCAAAACATAAGCCAATACACTAAACATAACGAGACTGAAGTAGCTGAAAGTGAGCGCGCTTATTAATGGCGTAACTATTTTTGGTAAGTGCTGCTGAGAGAAATCTATAAGCACCAAACTTGTTATAAACGCTATAATCAGGCCGCATACGAGCCCTAAATAAGTCCATTTCATTCGAATCATGGGTTCGAATAAGGTATCAATCTTTAAGGTGTGATCAAATTTATCTTGGCGGAATTTGATCAAGATGGCTGCAGGTAAAAACGAGAAAGCGAGCACACCTAAAAAAGTGGCAAATAAGAGGTTAATAAATTGTGCTGCTAATATAGGCGTAAGTATTGTCAGCCCGAGGAAAACACTGACTAGTAAACTCTTTTCAAAATTCCGGAACGATAAGATCAGCGATAAACCAGGGGGAGCTCTTAGCGTAAATTTTTCTTTCTGGATGATCTGGTAGCCATAGCGAGTGACCAGCTCAATGATAAATATGGCTGCGGCGAGTGCGAGTGCATAATGGCCTAAAAATGTGAGCGAAAGCAGCCCGCTTAGCGTAAGAATCAGTAAAGGTTCTTTATTGCAGGGGAAGAGGAAAAATTTGGGGAGGATATGCCAAAACGGAGGGCTTGCTTTTCGTTGCTCTAAATAATGGAGCTCATGATGACAGTTAGGGCAAATACCTCGTTTCGTTTTCTCGTTTGCATCAGGCATACAGGCTTTGTCATAGCTGGTCTGACAAACCTTGCATAGCCAAATGGCAGGAGAAATAGGATGGTATTTGCAAAAGTGCTTCACGTGGCCCCGTAATCGAATCTAAGTTGTGTCTTAAAGGGGCTTCGCATCTGTAAACAAGCGTAAAACCCTAGGTCAAATACTAATATTTTATGAACATATTCGCTAGACTTGTTTTGAAAGCAAGCAGTAGTTCTTAAATCGCTGGTCATTTAATGAGGTTTAGCAGTATGACGAAACTAAATAAAGCGTTTCAAACATTTGTGTTGTTTGTGGCTATGTTTTCATTAGCAGCGATGTCAGAAGCGGATGAATTATCGACAGCGCTTAAGGTTCATTTTGATAACGAATCTGCATTAAAATATGTCAATTACGAGAGCATTGATCAAGCGCATGCTGATGAATACGGGAGTATGCGGTATTTAGTCATGGATTTTGACTTGGCGCTCGCGAGTGCAGACTTACAAGGTAGTATTCATTATATTTGTTCAAGCGTATTAGAAGATAAAAGCTTGATAAGCCGTTTGTCTGCTGCTGGTTATGACATGGTGTCTGTTTCGTTTGATAGGCAGTCACAGTATGACTGCCTGTAGTGATTCAATATTTTTAATTAGCGAGGCTAAAAAAATAATCGCTTTAGTTCTGCGCCAGGATCGTCTGCGCGCATAAATGCCTCACCCACTAAAAATGCATTTACTTGATGCTGCTGCATCGCCTGGACATCTTCTTGCGTATGAATTCCGCTTTCAGTCACAACAATTTTGCTATCCGGAATCTGGGCTAATAAATCAAACGTGTTATTGAGTGATACATCGAAACTATGAAGGTCTCGATTATTGATGCCGAGAAGTTTGGTATTTAAAGTAAGTGCTTGTTGTAGCTCTGCCTCATTATGTACCTCGACTAACACATCTAAACCAACTTCTTCAGAAATTCCAGCTAACTCTTGCATTTGATCTTTCGTTAAACACGCAGCAATTAATAGTACGCAGTCAGCATTTAATACGCGACTCTCATAAATTTGATAAGGGTCTACCATGAAATCTTTTCGGATCACGGGTAAGGCACTAGCAGTACGCGCTTGCTGTAAATAATCTTCATGCCCTTGAAAAAAATCATGGTCGGTTAATACAGATAAGCAAGCGGCGCCAGCTGCTTCGTAGCTTTCAGCAATTTCTTGAGGCACAAAATTTTCACGTATTATGCCCTTACTAGGGGACGCTTTTTTAATTTCAGCAATGATGGCCGGTAAGTTTTGAGCGAGTTTGTTTTCAATACTCTGTACAAAACCTCGTGCTGTATCTTGGTCAAATGCCTGTGCTTTACAATTCGCTAGACTTAATGTTCGATTACGTTGCTGAATCTCTTGCCACTTTCGGGCAATGATCTTTTTCAAAATCGTAGGTGTAGAGTCTGCCGAAGCAGAAGGGCCGAACGTTACCTGAGACATGATAAATCCAATTTTCTTAGTTATATTAATTCGAAAAAACGTTGGTAAAATTAGCGAGATCCGCAAGCTTAGCTAATGCTAAGCCACTACCAATAGCATCGGCTGCTCGTTTAATGCCTTCATCTAGCGAGTCTGCTAAATCAGATGCATAAATTGCAGCACCTGCATTCAAAGTAATTATCGCTCTCGCCTTTTGTGCAGCATCATCTTGAGATTTGCCTAAAGCTGACTTGATAAGCGTTAAGCTCTCGGCAGCACTGTCTACACTTAAGCCTTCGAGTGATTGTGCTTCAAAGCCAAAATCGTCTGGAATAATAGTATATTCTTTTACTTCGCCATCTTTTAGTTCAGCAACGTAAGTTTCACCAGATAAAGTGATTTCATCTAAACCATCAGAAGCATGAACGACTAATACATGCTCACTCCCTAAACGGTTTAATACTTCAGCCATTGGGCGACATAAATCTTTACTAAATACCCCAATCACTTGTTTGCTGACGCCTGCAGGGTTGGTCATCGGGCCGAGCATATTGAAAATAGTACGAATGGCCATTTCCTTGCGTGGGCCAATGGCATGTTTCATCGCGCTATGGTGAGCGGGTGCAAACATAAAGCCTACACCAATTTCATCAATACAGCGTTGCACTTCTTCAGGCGTGATCGATAAATTAATACCGGCAGCTTCAAGCACATCAGCGCTGCCCGTGCTGCTTGAGACGCTTCGGTTACCATGCTTAGCGACTTTTCCGCCGGCTGCAGCAACAACAAAAGCACTTGCAGTTGAGACATTAAACAAATTAGCGCCATCGCCACCGGTACCACAGGTATCAACCAAATAATCGCCTGATACATTGACCTTGGTAGACAATTCGCGCATTACCTGCGCAGCGCCGGTAATTTCGTCAATTGATTCACCTTTCATACGCAACGCAACAAGGAATCCACCAATTTGTGCATCGCTGGCTTGGCCGGTCATAATTTGCTGCATGACCAACTTCATTTCATCGGTGCTTAGATGTTCACGCGTCACAACTTTTGATAATGCTTGTGTGATATCCATGGTATTTCCTTGTGTCGTTAGTTGTTGTTATGAAAAGCTTATCTGTTCATTTTTTATCTATTTAAGAAATTCTGAAGTAAATCATGGCCATGCTCACTTAGAATGGACTCAGGGTGAAATTGCACACCTTCAATATCTAGTTCTTTGTGGCGAATACCCATAATTTCTTCCATGCTACCGTCTTGGTTTTCCGTCCAAGCGGTAACTTCTAAGCAATCGGGCAGTTTATCTTTGCAAACCACTAAAGAGTGATATCGCGTTGCGGTAAAAGGCATGTTCAAACCATTAAACACCCCTTTATCATTGTGGTGAATCGGTGACGTTTTACCATGCATGACTTGACCTGCTCGAATAATTTCGCCGCCAAAAGCCTGACCAATGCTCTGGTGCCCTAAGCAAATACCTAAAATTGGGATACGACCTTTAAAGTGCTCAATCACAGCTAAAGAAACACCCGCTTCATTAGGGGTGCAGGGGCCGGGAGAGATCACAATCTTTTCAGGTGCTAACTTTTCTATTTGTTCAATGGCGATGTCATCATTACGAAAAACGTGCACATCCGCTCCTAATTCACCTAAATATTGAACCACGTTGTAGGTAAAGGAGTCGTAATTATCAATCATTAATAGCATTTTCTTCCCCTGTGTCTACTTGAGTGCATCTAAGCCCTGAGAGGCCATTGCAACGGCCCTGAAAATAGCGCGACCCTTATTCATGGTTTCGTCCCACTCACTTTGTGGAATAGAGTCGGCAACAACGCCGGCACCCGCTTGAATATGTAATACCTTATCTTTGATAACGGCGGTTCGGATCGCGATAGCGGTATCCATGTTGCCATTCCAGGAAAGGTAACCAACAGCGCCGCCATAAACCCCTCGTTTGACGGGTTCTAACTCATCAATAATCTCCATTGCCCTGACTTTGGGCGCGCCACTTAAAGTGCCTGCAGGAAATGTGGCTCGTAGTACATCGATAGCTGAGGTATCGGGCTTTAGCTTACCCGTTACGTTTGAAACAATATGCATAACGTGTGAGTAGCGCTCAACAATCATTTTATCAGTGAGCTTTACGGTGCCAGTTTGACTTACTCGTCCTGCGTCATTCCGGCCTAAATCAATCAGCATTAGATGTTCAGCCAGCTCTTTAGGGTCGGCCAGTAAGTCTTTTTCGAGTTCAATATCATGCGCTTCATCGACGCCGCGTTTACGTGTTCCTGCAATGGGGCGAACAGTAACTTCGCCTTCTTCAATGCGTGCTAAAATTTCAGGTGATGAACCGACGATATGAAAACTTTGTAAATTCAAAAAGTACATATAAGGCGAAGGGTTCAAACAACGCAAAGAGCGGTATAAATCTAAGGGCTCTGATTCAAAAGGAATCGACATGCGTTGAGAAAGCACCGTTTGCATGACATCGCCGGAAAGTACATATTCTTTTATCTTCGAGACACCGTCTTTAAAATCTTGTTCAGAAAAACCGGAGATAAAGTCAGACTCTTGTACGTCTTTTGCGACACTTTGACTGTTTGACTGAGCGCAGGTTTCCGTGCGCAAGCGATGAACCAATAGGTCTAAAACAGTTTGAGCAAGTTGATAAGCATCATCAATGTTCGGATCAGCGTGATAGATCAGCATCAGTTTTCCGCTGAGGTTATCAAATACAACCAGCTGATCTGAAACCATTAATAATATATCGGGCGTACCAAGCGGGTCTTCTGGGCAGCTTGCGGCTAATTTAGGTTCGATATAACGAATTGTATCGTAGGCAAAGTAACCGACTAAGCCACCATTGAAGCGGGGAAGTCCATCAAGCTCAGGCACCTTAAAACGTGCTTGATATTCTTCAATGAAATCTAAAGGGTCGCTTCTTTCGAGTTGTTCAACAACCTTCCCATCGTCTTCAATGGTAATGTTATTGCCGAATACTTTAAGAATTTGGTTACACGGTAAACCGATGATGGAATAACGGCCCCATTTTTCACCACCATGCACCGATTCTAATAAATATGAGTAAGGCCCGTTTGCGAGCTTTAAGTAAGTACTGAGTGGGGTGTCTAAATCCGCTAAAACTTCCCTCATCACAGGAATGCGATTATAGCCTTGCTGGGCTAAGGCTGAAAATTGTTCGGGTGTCATGGTTGTTCCTAAATCATTACATTAATAAGCTAGCATGCAGACAACAATTGTATCGCTGCAAAATTTATACAGTGAAGGAGCAGAAAGCTCACTTGTGGATCTAGCTTCGCCAGTAACCTTGCAAGGGCTGTTGTGTAAGGATTATGTCTGTAGGTGCAAACACCGAACGATCTCTCTTTTTGAAGGGTTAAAAAACACTAATTTAGCCACGTAGATTACCGTAGCTAAACCAGTGAATCAATTTTTTGTCTATATGCCAGTATATTTTGCTTTTTCTAGTTCGGTACGCATTTGGCTAATCGTTGCTTGGTAGTCATCGGTGTTAAAAATGGCTGAGCCTGCAACAAATGTATCTGCGCCTGCTGCCGCAATCTCGGCAATATTATTAATATTTACGCCACCATCTACTTCTAAACGTATTGGGCGGCTAGCATCTCGACCACTGGCATCAATGATACTTCGTGCTTGCTTTAATTTTGCTAAAGTCGAAGGGATAAACTTCTGGCCACCAAAACCTGGGTTGACTGACATTAATAACACCATGTCGAGGCGGTCCATCACATGCTCCAGATAATGAAGAGGCGTCGCAGGGTTAAATGATAAACCAGCTTTACAACCTGCATCCTGGATGATTTGCAAGGAACGGTCGATATGTTCTGATGCTTCAGGGTGAAAAGTAATATAATTTGCACCCGCATCAATAAAGCTGCGAATCATATCATCAACAGGTTTCACCATAAGATGTACATCGATTGGGGCGGTGACGCCATGCTTTCTTAATGCGCTACAAACCATTGGCCCGACGGTTAAATTAGGTACGTAATGGTTATCCATGACATCAAAGTGCACAATATCTGCACCGGCTTCAAGTACTTGGTCTACTTCTTCGCCTAAGCGGGCGAAATCAGCGGATAGAATAGAGGGGGCAATTAAAAACGGGCTCATAGAATTCTCGGTGCGGATAAATTGAACTATTCTAACTGAGAGAGGCTGTGTCGACTATGCTTTATTTAGTGATGTGGCATTTTTAAGGGTTGTTGTGTGTATGATAGGGCCCGTTTAAAGGGAACTGTTTAAATTTTGAAGCTCATTTCGTGACAAATTATCATGTTGATTAAATATATTGCTTTCCTAGTATTGTTCTTGGCGTTTTTTGCAACAGCAGAAGAGACAACTGATACTGAAGCTCCCCTAGGCACCGCTGCAGAAAGTATGGAAGAACCCGATCGTGTAGGCGGTTTGAATACTGAGCAGTTAGCGCAACTCGCTTTATCAGAAGAAGTGAAACCAAATGAACTAGTGTGGTTAAAGGTTCAGTATCCAGAACAGGATGAACCTGTCAATGTTTTGGCTTTGGAGCAAAAGCCGAGAAAGGCCAAATCGCAAGGCGCTGTTTTAATACTTCATGATAAAGAGCAGCATGCCGACTGGCCCTATTTTATCCGACCGTTAAGGCTGAGTTTACCGGATGGCGGTTGGCATACATTGTCAGTTAATCTGCCTTTTGAAAATACTCAAAAATATCCGGAAAGAAATTTCGGGGTAAAATTAAGTGATCAAATAATTTTAACGGATCAAATTACTTCAGCGCTTCAAATGCCGGCAGCTAGAGCAGAGCAGGAAGAAAAGACGGCGGAGCCAAGTAAAGATAATGCTTCAACAGAAGAAGTGCCAATCTCCGCCGATGATGAGGTTCCCGTCGATGATGGCGCCCCTGTGGATGCGGAGCAAGAGGGTGAAAATGTTGATATTGATCTTGCAGACAAAAATAAAGCAAAAAAGATTGAGCTACCGTATAAAGAACGTGCGTTATTACACATCAACGCGGCGATCGACTATCTTCGTGGAGAAGGGTATCAGAATATTATTGTTGTGGGCTATCGCTCAGGTGCTGACTTAGCATTAGATTACATCAAGCCAAATGTATCGCAAATACCCAAAAGAGGTTTTGCCCTGGTGATGGTCGATCCAGTTCTTCAAAATGCTTATCAAACTGAGTTTGCGGATTTTTTTGGCAATAAATTTAAAGCGCCGATATTAGATATTGTAAATGGGGCCAAGTTAGAGAACCGGCAGCTAGGGCATGAAAGAGCGATTGGAGCGCGTATTGCAGAGATAGAAAACTATCATCAAGTTAGTTTGACGGTGAACCAAAGTGGCGCTTTTCAGCAATCTTTAATTCGTAGAATTCGTTTTTGGTTGGAGAAGTATGCGCTATGAAGGGCCGCGACTAAAATGTCATCGCGACCTTGAACTAATTGGCACTATGTTAGAAGTCGTTGCGGGTAAATTGACCGAAAAATTTGCAACAAAAAACTGCTACGGTGCCGAAATGTTAAGCCGGGTGAGAGCCGAGTTCCCACTCGATGATTATAGTTTTGTCTATGCATATGGAGATAGCGCCGGAGATAAGGGTATTCTCGATATTGCAGATGAGAAATTTTATTGCTGTTTTTAACTATCCGTGTGGCAATGCATTGACGCTCATGGTGGGCTGAGACCGTTTTTGAAGGTAGTTGTGGGCTGACTTATTGAGTTGGACTATTTAGATTCTCGTCTTTTTCCAATGATTTTAATAAGGCCGAATATTTTTCAGATTTTTGGTTTTTGATAAGCTCTAAACGACGAATTTTAGTGTCGAATTCTTTGAGTACTATTTTGTAGTCATCTCGAAGCTCTAAAATATCGGCCTTTGAGTTGCTAATGTCTTTTTTCAGTATCTCTATTTTTTCTAAAGTAGGTTTAGGGACGCTAAGCCCTTTACGTTGCCGGTTTGCCGCAATTACTTCTTGTTCAATTATTTGCTTATTTGCGTTGTTAATTCTTCCCGTTTTAACTTGTATTACGCTTCCAATATCTTGAATGCGACGTTTCAACACGCGTACGGCATCATCAGGATGGCTATATAGTTGCTTTAATTTGTCGTCGATTTCGTCTTGGGCTGCTTGCGCTATTATTGCTAGTTTTTCTTGTTCAAGCCGGGCATCTCTTTGGGTAATTTGCTCAGCGCTTAAGGCTGGAGGAATTGTTTCAATAATTCGGCCTTGAACATTTAAGATGTCATAACCTTTTGATACAAATTTAGGGGGGATTGCATGCCCCATAACAAGATTTCCCTGCTCATTTTTATATCTGTATAGTTGCGCCGCGATACTTTGTGTTGAAAATATAACGAGTAGTAAGCATACGAATGATGTGAGGGTGTACTGTTTAAAGGGCTTAAAATTAATCATTCTTTTGTCTTTCGTTACCGTGATTAAACTATGGGAGTCGTTGTTGTGCCTGTAATTTTTAATTACTTAGTAAATCATTATATCTGATTATTGAATGATTTCGACCCTGTTGCACGGAGTTCGTTCGTTTCAATGAAATTACTTTAAAGAGTTGGGTTAAATGTTAGATGTATTAATAGAACAATTATTGTTATTTTTTATCTCAATTGTTGCAAATGGTTTAAGTGCTATGGCGGGTGGCGGTGCGGGTTTATTACAGTTTCCTGCGTTGTTGTTTTTGGGTTTGGCTTTTTCGACCGCTTTGGCAACGCATAAAGTTGCAAGTGTTGCCTTAGGTGTTGGTGCAACATTTCGTCATCTACGAGAGAAGCGTTTAAATATTCGATTTGCGCTGTTTATACTGGTTTGTGGTTTGCCAGGGGTTATTCTTGGTGCTCTGTTGATCCTTCATGTTCCAGATGCTTTGGCGAAAACAACATTAGGGGTACTGACGATTTCGTTAGGGCTCTATTCTTGGTTTTCGCCGACATTAGGTCTGCACGAAGTGAAAAAAAACCATCGGCACCGTGAATTGTTTTTAGGAGGGGGGGTGATTTTTCTCATTGGTATTCTAAATGGTTCAATTACTTCGGGTACAGGTCTGTTTGTAACGGTGTGGCTAGTGGTGTGGTTTGGATTGGATTATCAACGGGCCGTTGCATATACCCTTATTTTGGTTGGGATGCTTTGGAACGGCGTGGGAGCGATTACGCTTGCGAGCCAAACGATTGTGAAATGGGAGTGGGTGATTCCTCTGGTGCTAGGCGCGCTTGCTGGGGGATATTTAGGGGCTCATTTGTCGATTGTTAAAGGTAGCGCTTTGGTAAAACGCTGTTTTGAAGTGGTGACCATATTAGTCGGTGTTTCGCTTTTGCTGTAACGGGATTTAAGAATAGCCGTCGTGCAAAGTATTTCTCTGCACGACGTGATTGAGCTGCACTTACAAGATGTTATCTACAGGTAAAAAACCTTAACCTTCAATTCCGTATTGTGCTCTATATGCCGAAACGGCATCAGAATACTGCGATAAACTTGCATCATCCTGAATGTAGTCTAATACTTGAGTAAGGTTGACGATACTTACGACAGGGATATTAAAGTCTCTTTCTACTTCTTGAATTGCGGATAACTCGCCCTGACCTTTTTCTTGGCGGTCTAAAGCAATCAATACACCTGCAGGTTCAGCTCCCGCGGCTTGAATAATTTTAATTACTTCGCGAATGGCAGTCCCAGCGGTAATGACGTCGTCAATAATCATTACTTTACCTTTTAATGGAGCGCCAACAATGGTGCCACCTTCGCCGTGCGTTTTTGCTTCTTTACGGTTGAAAGCAAAGGGAGTATTTGTTTTATGAATAGAAGAAAGACAAACGGCGGTTGCTGCGCCAAGGGGGATACCTTTGTAAGCAGGGCCAAAAAGAACATCGAAAGGAATGGCGGAATCTACCAGTGTTTGGGCATAAAATTCACCCAATTTCGCGAGAGATAAACCATCATCGAATAACCCCGCATTAAAAAAATAAGGGCTGACACGGCCTGACTTAAGGGTGAATTCGCCAAACTTTAAAACGTTCTTTTGTATCGCGAATTCAATAAAATCACGTTGATGTGGCTTTAATATAGTGTTTTGAGTCATTAAATGTGCCTAAATTGAAAGATATTACAGTCTTTTTCTTTTCAAAAAGTGTGAGTTGCGTATCATACCACGCAAATAATTTGAGAGGCAGTTATGCGAGTAGTATCAATTAATGTAAATGGATTGAAAAGAGCTGCAGAGAATGGGTTTTTTGATTGGATGCGTGAAATTAACGCCGATGTCGTGTGCGTGCAAGACATCCAAGGAAAAGTCTATGATTTTGATGATGAAATTTTTCATCCTGAGGGTTATCAGGCTTATTTTATCGATGCAGAAAACCCAGAGGACGGCGGAGTTGGTATTTATACACGCCACTTTCCAAAAGCGATTATGTATGGTTTTGCTTATGAACCTGCGGACCGAGAAGGTCGTTTTATTCAGGCCGACTTCGAAAACGTGAGTGTCGCCTGCATGTTAGCCCCCTGTGCGCTAGGGGATGAAAGTAAGCAGCAAGCGAAAGATGACTTTCAAGAGGCATTTAAAAACCATCTAGAAAAAACATTGCGTAAACGACGTCAGTTTATTTTTGCTGGGAGCTTCCACTCTGTTCATCTCGTGATGGACGCGAGTAAAAAATATCACGAAATGGATATTAGTGGCTTTAAATCATATGAGCGTGAATGGTTTGATACCGTGTTTGATGACCTGGGTTACGTTGATGCCTTTCGGTACGTGAATGTAGAAAAAAACCAGTACACTTGGTGGCCTGAGTGGGCAAAAGGCTGGAGGAAGAATTCTGGCTGGCGAACGGATTATCAAATTACTAGCCAAATGACTCGAAATTTAATTGAAGATGGCTTTATTGATTTTGATACGCGATTTTCAGATCACGCCCCCTTGATTATGGACTACGACGTTATTATGTAAATGGAACCGCTTTGAAAAGTATCAAAGCGGTTTGTTATCGTTCTTAGTCGGAATAATAAAGATAGAAACAAAAAAGGCGTAGAGTGAATGCTCTACGCCTTTTTTATTGGAATTGAATACTAGGCCTTGATCGTTCTACGCTTCAATCGCCGCCATCTGTAATGCAAAAATCTCATTAATACCTTTCTTGGCTAATGTCAGCATGGCATCAAACTCTTCTTGTTGAAACGCTTCACCTTCTGCTGTGCCTTGAACCTCAATGAAGCCGCCTTTGTCAGTCATGATTACGTTCATGTCTGTTTCAGCTTCAGAATCTTCTGGGTAATCCAGATCAAGTACTGGGTGACCTTCATAAATTCCAACTGAAATCGCCGCTATTTTTTGCTTTAGCGGAAGTGCTTTTAGCTTTCCACTATCAACTAAAGACTGTAAAGCATCCATTAACGCAACACAGCCACCGCTGATGGATGCGGTGCGCGTGCCGCCATCGGCTTGAATGACGTCGCAATCGATGTGAATTGTTCGTTCGCCAAGCGCCTTCATATCCACTGCCGCACGTAAAGAGCGGCCAATCAAACGTTGAATTTCAACAGTCCGACCCGTTTGCTTGCCTCGAGCAGCTTCCCGGTTCATTCGAGAGCCTGTAGAGCGAGGTAACATGCCATATTCAGCTGTTAACCAACCTTTACCTTCGCCTTTCATAAAACGAGGTACGCCATTGGCTATCGATGCGGTACAAATTACTTTGGTATCGCCAAATTCAATCAGTACTGAGCCTTCAGCGTGTTTTATATAGTTGCGCGTAATTTTAATGTCGCGTGCTTGATCAAGTTGGCGTCCGCTAGGTCTCATGTATCTATCCTATTCTTTAAAGTAATCGTTGAAACGGTAAAAATTAAAAGGCGATTGTTGCCCTTCTGACTTAAAAATATAAACGGATCGGGAGTTTATCATTTAAATAGTGGGTTTCTAAGACCCTAACGCGTAGAATTTGGGCTAATGAAATTTAAGCCCCCTATAACCGTCGAAAGAAAGAGGTGATTGAATGCTGAAAAGCATGACTGCATTTGCACGAGTTGAACATGAGAGTGACTTTGGTTCCATCACGTGGGAGTTAAGAACGGTCAATCATCGTTATTTAGAGCCGAATATAAAGCTACCTGACGCTTTTCGAGAGATAGAGCCAAAGTTGCGTACCTTGATGCGCACGTACCTATCTAGGGGGAAGTTAGATGGCATGCTGAAATGGCAACCCTCGGCGAAAAAACAAGACAGTTTAAAATTGAATCAAGATGTACTAAAAAGCTTGAGCAATGCGACGAAAGAAGTTGAAAGCATATTTGAGGGGATTGCACCGCTAGATGCTTTATCCGTTTTGCAGTGGCCAGGTGTGATTGATGCAGAATCAGCTGACCGTCAGAGGCTTTGTGCTGAAGGCCTTGAAGCTTTTGAAGCCAGTTTAAAAATACTGCTTGAAAATCGTGAGCGAGAAGGTGCGCAACTCGCTCCGCTTTTTGAAGACCGCTTAGTCGCTATTGAAGATATTGTGAATGACGTAAGAAGCTGGTTGCCAGAAATTCTTCAAAAACAAAATGAACTGATTCGAAAGCGCTTTGAAGCGGCGTCGGTTGAGCTTGAATCAGAGCGACTCGCACAAGAAATGGTGCTGTTAGCACAAAAAACAGATGTGGCTGAAGAACTAGACCGTCTTGATGCGCATGTTCTGGAGGTTCGTACGGTACTGAAAAAGAACGAGCCGGTAGGGCGGCGTCTGGATTTTCTAATGCAAGAGTTAAATAGGGAAGCCAATACGCTATCGTCAAAATCGATCGTGACTGATACCACCAAAGCCGCGGTTGAATTGAAAGTATTAATCGAACAGATGCGAGAGCAGATCCAGAATGTGGAATAGTGTTTGGTATTAACTAGATAGATTTAACCTCAACATGAAGGAAAAAACGTGAGTAAAAATAGTACGACAGAAGCGAGAGGTCGGCTTTATATTGTTTCTGCGCCGTCAGGAGCTGGGAAAACAAGTTTGGTGTCGGCGTTATTGGAAGCTGATTCGCAGGTTGAAGTGTCTATTTCTCATACAACCCGAGCGGCCCGATCGGGTGAGCAGAATGGCGTGAATTACCATTTTGTATCCGTTGAAGAGTTTGAGGCGGTTGTTGCGAATGATGATTTTCTAGAGTATGCGAAAGTGTTCGATAATTATTATGGCACTTCACGAGTATGGCTAGAGCAGCGCTTGGTGGCAGGTCAGGATGTCATTTTGGAAATTGACTGGCAGGGCGCGCAACAAGTTCGGTCCCTGATGCCTGAAGCTTTAAGTATTTTTATTTTGCCGCCGTCAAAAGCAGCGCTTCGTTCTAGGCTAGAAGGGCGTGGACAGGATAGCGAAGAAATAATTGCGCGTCGTATGTCTGAAGCAGAGTCTGAAAGCAGCCATTTTGATGAATATAATTATTTGATTGTGAATGATCAATTTGAGCAAGCGCGGCAAGAACTTGGTGCGATCTTTACGGCAAATCGTCTTGAGGCAAACCGGCAGGCGGTGAAATATAAAGCGGTTTTAGCTGACCTATTGTCAGTTTAACTAGAATATTGTAGAATGTTCGGTCTTTTTTATGTTGCTTGAATTTACAGGCGACAAGATCATTTCTCTAAAGGTAGCAAGTTAATGGCTAGAGTGACTGTTGAAGATTGTTTGGAAAATGTTGATAACCGATTCGAATTAGTCATGGTTTCAACCAAAAGAGCTCGTCAGCTTGCTAATGGTGGCAAAGAAGCGTTTGTTGATTGGGAAAATGACAAGCCGACAGTGGTTGCATTAAGAGAAATTGCTGAAGGTTTTGTGAATAAAGATATCTTAATTGCCGAAGAGCTTTCATAAGCTGTTTGATAAGAGAATTGTTATTTAAGGGTCACTTTTGAGTCCTGATTAAAATTTCTCTTGAAAATCCCTCCGCCTCGCTTAATATGGGGAAGAGAACGAAAAAGCTGAATGTTTACGTTCGGCTTTTTTTTTGCTTTTTTTTACGTGTTTTCTTTTTTAGTGTGTAAGCGCTGTATCTAAACTTAATAGGTAAACTGAAACGACGATGGAAGCTTTAGCTAAGTCTTTATTAACCTATCTGGATGAAGAAAAAGTCCACATGGTGTCGCGTGCATATGAATGTGCAAAAAGTGCACATGAAGGGCAGTTTCGTCGAAGTGGTGAACCTTATATAATTCATCCTTTAGCGGTAGCAAAAATTTTAGCGGGTCTTCATATGGACCACGAAACGCTGATGGCTGCGCTATTACATGATGTGATTGAAGACACGGAGACCACAAAAGAAGATTTAGCCGCAGAGTTTGGTGATGCGGTTTCAGAGTTAGTCGATGGTGTTAGTAAGTTAACGCAAATCGAGTTTAAAACGAAAGCAGAAGCCCAGGCGAGTAATTTTCAAAAAATGGCGCTCGCGATGGCAAAAGATATTCGCGTCATTTTGGTAAAACTCGCTGATCGTTTGCATAACATGCGGACATTAGGGCCTTTACATGCCGAGAAACGACGACGCATTGCCACCGAAACCTTAGATATTTATGCGCCGATTGCGAACCGGCTAGGTATCAACAGTATTCGGATTGAGTTAGAAGACCTAGGTTTTGCCGCGCTTTACCCGATGCGCTCTAAATATATCGCTAAAGCGGTTAAAAAGTTACGGGGTAATCATAACGAAATTATTGAGGACATTCAGGTACGGCTCGAAGAGCGCCTTAATGAGCGAGGCTTAAAAGGCCAAATCGTTGGTCGAGAAAAACACCTCAATAGTATTTATAAAAAAATGAAATTCCAGCATAAATCTTTCCATGAAATTATGGATGTTTATGCTTTTCGGATTATTGCCGATTCAGAAGACGACTGTTATCGAATTCTGGGTGCTGCGCATAGCCTTTATAAACCGCTTCCTTTTCGTTTCAAAGACTATATTGCGGTGCCTAAAGTGAACGGTTATCAATCGTTACACACCACGCTCTTTGGTCTGCATGTAAATATTGAAATTCAAATTCGAACACAAGAAATGGAAGAGTTTGCCAACTTTGGTATCGCAGCGCATTGGGAATATAAAGACGAATCCAAGGTTACTTTGGCCGGCCAAGTAAGAATAGATCGTTGGTTAAGAGGCTTAAATGAGATGCGTGAACGTGCGAATGACTCCATGGAGTTTATTGAGCACGTTAAGATCGATTTATTCCCTGACGAAATATATGTGTTTACACCAAAAGGGCGAATTAAAGAGCTGCCGGCCGGAGCAACACCTATCGACTTCGCCTATAGTATTCATACCGATATCGGCAATGCCTGTGTCGCGTGTCGTGTTAATAAACAGCTCTCTTCGTTAAGTGAGCCGCTTCAAAGTGGGCAAACTGTCGAAATTGTGACGGCGCCAGGCGCTAAGCCTAGCTCTGCGTGGCTAAATATTGTCACGACAGGTAAAGCAAAAAGTAGTATCCGGCACTTTTTGAAACAACAACGTGAAGCAGAAAGTTTGGGCTTAGGCCGTGTACTGCTAGAGCGGTCTTTAGCCGGGCAGCATGCGTCATTCGATGATATAAGCACACAGCAGATTGATAAGGTACTTGCTCATAATCAATTGGATTCATTAGAAGGCTTACTGCGAAACATTGGTCTAGGTTTGCGTATGCCCTACATTATTGCGCGCCAATTACTATCAGACAGTAATGTTGTGATTGAAGACGATGAAAGTGAAGTAAATGAGCCGAATAAACAAGGTGTGATGATTAAAGGCACTGAAGGCATGACGCTTTCTTTTGCGAATTGTTGCTACCCTATTCCGGGTGACCCGATTATCGGCATACCGGATAATAAAAAAGGTTTGGTGATCCACTCAGAGGGCTGTGAAAAAGCATTAAACCTCTCATTAAGCAAAGCACATATGCATTTGTCATGGGTGAAAGAGATCACCGATGAATTTACCGTCGAATTACGTGTTGAGCTAGAACGCCAGCGCGGCATCATTGCAGAATTAGCGGCAGCGATTACTCGTGCCGAAGGTAACCTTGAAAGTATTGGCGTTGATGAGCAAAATGCTAAAATGAGTATTGTCAGTGTTGTTTTACATGTGCAAGGGCGTCGCCACTTAGCGCGGGTGATTAAACGTATTCGAGCTTTAAAAGCGGTGATTCGTTTAAATCGAGTCATTGACTGAACAAAACCAAAAGCCATTGAGCGAAAGGAAATTAGATGAGTAACAAATCGATTATTCAAACAGATCAGGCTCCTGAAGCCATTGGTACCTATTCTCAAGCAGTGAAAGTCGGCGATACGGTTTACCTGTCGGGCCAAATTCCATTAGACCCTGAAACCATGACCTTGATTGGTGGCGAGATCGAGAAGCAAATTATTCGAGTGCTTGAAAACTTGAAAGCAGTGTGTGAAGCGTCTGGCGGAAGCCTTCAAGACATTGTAAAGCTCAATGTTTTTTTAACCGATTTAAGCCATTTCTCGTCAGTTAATGAAGTGATGGCGACTTACTTTCAAAAGCCTTATCCCGCCAGAGCAGCGGTAGGTGTAGCAGCCTTACCCAAAGGTGCAGAAGTCGAAATGGACGCCATTATGGTGATTAATTAAGCTTAAATCTGGTGAAACCTCTTTGAATTCAAAGAGGTAGTGAGCTCGTTAGCGTGCTAGTGCGCGCTGTTTGTCCTGAATAAGGTGGCTGCTCTTTGCTGGCGGCGACTGCCTAAATTTAATCCCCCATCGTGAATCTTCAAAGTATTCGTACACTTTTTAACAGGTAGCGCTTGAAAATAGTTGGCTTCTGCTTCAGACTCCCGCGCAATAAATGACTGTGTACAGGGATAGGGCTCGAACCAAAGGATATTGGTCTTCTTTTTTGAACTTCCATCTTTAAAACCTTTGTTTGCTCTAAGTTTTATTGGGCCAAATATGTATTACTTTCTTAGTTATTTGTGGGTCGACATTAATAATGTCCATTAAAGGCTTGTTCTAGCCATTATTTCAATTTAAGGCTTAGGCGCTTAACAAGTACCTAAGCCTTAATAATTGTGTAAAAAATTAATAAAACTAAAATGTGCCGGTTAATTTTAGTTGGTTATTAAAATATTTAAAGGGATTTAAGTAATGTCTAAAGTGGAATTTTTTATTGGTGGTGGCGGTGACAAAAAGGACTTCCTTTCTGGTGTAGTTGGCGGAGGGAGTAAGATAATGAATGGCGTAATGGCTTACCGTAAGAAAACCTCCGTCGGCATAGTGTGTAAGTGGTATGGTCATGAAGATCAAACCAAGCTACTGGATGAAATTAAGCAGAAATGGAAGTCAAATACGTACACAAGTATTAGGTTAACTGGACATAGTTGGGGAGGTCAGGCAGCAATGGATCTTACGCAAGACCTGTTTCGAGCAAGTATTCCTGTCGATGAGCTTATAACTCTCGACCCTGTATCTCTATGGCCTTTTAGTGAAGTTGTAGCAGGAAAGTGGGTGAATGTATTCGCTAAACATTCATTAATGGATAATACCATCGGGGCAGTTCCTGTATTAGGTAATTTGGTGAGTGGTCTGACTTCTTGGGCGGGGCTTTTAACGGGGGGCTCTAGCGGTGGAGATTATGTCGCCAATTGGGGAGGGCAGCTTGGTAGTGAAAATGGTGCCCATAATGTAGAAGTTAATGTGTCACACGAAAAAGCTTTAACCATGTATGTGAAAGCGCGTGCTGAGATGCAGAATGTACAAACAAAACCTAAAGCCATCGGAGTAAGATAGTGAAAAAGCATATTGTTCTTTATTTTGTTTTAGTTGCTCTCATTGGTTGTTCTTCGGAAAGCATTAAAATAACTAACCCAATGATTGAAGTTTACAGCGTATCGCAACAAAATGATGAAGCTTTATTATTCTCAGGAACATATTTAAGCTTTCGTTTTTATTCGGAAAGCACTGAGATTGATACAAGTAATATTGATCTACAGGCTATCGCTACATTAATCAAAAATGATAAAGAAATTGGAAGCTCTACTGGCTTGGGTGGCGTCTTTACTGTCAAGAATAATGAGATTGTTTTAGGGGTTAATGGCCCTAACTATATCGCGTTGAACTTCAATGATTTAAATGTTTTATCTGATGCTGGTACCAGCACTTTATTAAAAGATATTGATTTTGACAGAATCGAATTTCGCTTAAGATACCCAGAAATGATCCGTTTTAGTTTGTTAAGTAATGTGGTTTCTTTTAGCAAAGGAGAGGTTCTGAAAGCTTTAAATGAGGCTCCTGAAAAATAGCTAAGCAGCTAAGCAGCTAAGCAGCTAAGCAGCTAAGCAGCTAAGCAGCTAAGCAGAAAAAGCTAAGCAGAAAAAGCTAAGCAAGGTCAGGCACTCTTAAAATAATGTTTGTAACAAAGCTAAGTAAGGACATATATAGACAGCTCCATTGCTGTTAAAAAAACACTAGGCTGAAGCTATGAAATTATTGGAACTTTCAGCTTTTAAGTTACTTAATTTCTACCCTAGTTCACCATCTTTTGCTTTAAAATGAAGGCAACAGGGACATATATCCGGCGTCAAGGCCCACCTTCGTGCCCCAATAAGTTCTTAAAGTAGGTTGGGATGAGTACAACGAATCCCAACAAAAATCGATGTGTTGCACTATGTTGGGATTCACTTCGTTCACCCACAACCTACAAAAATAGTACTTACTTTGTTTATAGACGTTTAAGCGTCGTGGGCGGATTAAATATTAGCTAAAACACCCCATCTCGATCAAGATAAAGCGTTTTCTTCCGATATATTCTGAATTTCGCGTTAACGTTGTGCCGCTTCCTGTTGCGGGATAAATGGTGGTATTTAAAAAATCGATTAAACGTGTCATAGAGTTGAAATGAAATGATCCTAAGTTAGGATCAAAGAAAACAAGATCATTAGGGCGTGATAAATCGAGTGCCATGGCATGGTCGTAACCACCGCGGATCGCCAGTAAACGATAGGGGTTGATCATTGGGTTCTGGCAAAACCAATTCCCGATATCCAAATCTAGTCCCTTAATCGTTTCTTTAGTTTTTAAGGCTCCGTTTAGATTGTGTCGAGCCAGCCATGCTTTAGCCTGCACCATTTGTGTGTCAGGGTCGGCAATTTCACGTTGCAGGTTAATCGCAGGCATTAAGGCATCTGTTCTGATCGTGCCACCAGGGCCTAATAGTGTGTCCAGAAAATCTTGCCTATTAGATCGACTGTTCAGCCAAAATAGCGCTAAGGCACAGCACACACCACCTGCTACACCATTACTATCCATAATGTTGTAACTATCACCTGCTGGTGTTTGGGTGAATAGTTTCATTTTGCTTGCTTTACCGATCGCTTCTGATCGAACTCTTGATAACACTTGTCTGATTTGAATAACAACGCTTGCATCGACTGGCATGGATAAGTTCCTTCTCTATTATTGCGTAAATAAACTCGTGGGGTTTGAATGCAGAATGCATTCGAAAACGCCTTCTGACCCCGTTGAGAACGAACTTTAAAGAGCGAATCTTAAGCGGATCTTAAGTGCAGAAATTAATGATGTTGTAGATACTTTGTTCAAGACCAAGCTTTTTGTGTGCATTGCTAAAATGCTTGGTCGAATTGAGATTTTATTTAGGTTGTTCACGTTTAATGCGGTGAAATATATGCGGTTTTATCTCAATTTTGTTTTATTTGCATTGAGTCGATCATTGCCTGATAACCTTCCCGATAGCTTGGGAAATGAAGTTGGTAGCCACTATCTAGCATTTTTTGGTTACTGCATCTTTTATTGCCTGCCCGACGTTTCTCAGCATCATCAGTTGGCTTTGATTCGAGTTCGACCTTTAAACCAGAGGCTAAAAATTTAATGACTTCATTTAAATCAATCGATTCATTGTCACTGGCTACATACATCGGTTCGTTGGGTTTTCCTAGAATGTCTTGGTGAACTAAATGCTGAATAAAACCGACGCAATCATCCTCATGAATTCGATTTGTTAAGCGGGAGTGAGTACTTAACTGGGCTTTATGGGTTTTAACTTGTTCTATTAAGCGACTGCGCGCTGAACCATAAATTCCGCTAAAGCGAATAACGGTTGAGGGAATTGGTAACTGCTTGCAAAAAGCTTCTGCTTCTAATAATACACGGCCTGAAAAACTGCTGGGTGAGGTTGAGCTGGTTTCATCAACCAATGAATGGTCGTCTTGGTGATAAACACTGGTGCTCGATACAAAATATATGCGCTTTAGTGGTTCTTGATCTGGCAAGGCTGAGACTATATTTTGTAAACCTGTTAAATATAGGTTTTGATAAGCGGTTTCAGTACGTTCTGTCGGGGCGACGCAATAAATAAGGTAATCTAAGTTTTCTGGGAGTTGAGCCGTCAAACTTTCAGGTTTACAAACATCTGCGGTAATAAATTGGATGTGATGTGACTTTTCATTGCCTGCATCTTGAGTGCTTCGGCTAAGCCCCCAAACCTCATGGGATGTACTCAGTAAATTGGCGACTCGTAACCCAATTTTCCCACAGCCGACAATGAGTATACGTTTCGCTGACATTGAATTTTCCTTTAGTGGAAGATATGATTTTAGTCATGATAAGAAAATACTATGGTTTTTCTTAAAACGATATATGATGACTACTATGAATTTAAAGTATAAAACCAAAAGAATAAGAGTGCTATGACCTTAACTGAACTTCGTTACATTGTTACTTTATCTCAAGAGCGGCACTTTGGCCGAGCCGCTGAAAAATGTTTTGTCAGTCAGCCTACTTTAAGTGTGGCAGTAAAAAAACTGGAAGATGAACTCGGTGTTGCCTTATTCGAGCGAAGTAAGGGCAGTATTGTTGTCACGGAGCTAGGCCTTCGTTTAGTTGAACAAGCTAAAAATATTCTGGATCAAACCAATGTCTTTAAAGATATGGCGCTGCAAGGCAAAGATGAGCTTAACTCGCCGCTAAAAGTGGGGGCAATTTATACGATAGGTCCCTATTTATTTCCTCATCTTATGCCAAAACTTCGGGCGGTTGCACCTGAGATGCCGCTTTATATCGAAGAAAACTATACGGCGGTATTACGTAAAAAACTGAAGCAATGTGAGTTGGACGCAATTATTGTTGCGCTACCTTTTAATGAGCCTGATGTTGTGACATTACCTTTGTATGATGAGCCTTTTGTCGCTTTATTACCTAAAGGTCACGCGTTATCAAAGCATCAGACAATATCGAGTGAAATGCTTTCGGCGGATAATTTATTGATGCTTGGTCCGGGTCATTGTTTTAGAGATCAGGTTTTAGCGGCTTGCCCGAATATTTTAAACAGTATTGGTTTACCAGCGTTAGAGCGTGAGTCGAAGCAAAAACTCATTACCGAAGGCAGTTCGTTGGAGACCATTAGACATATGGTCGCTTCCGGCTTGGGGATTAGTATTTTGCCAAAATCCGCCGCCATGAAAGGTTATTATGATGAAAGCTTGCTGGATGTGCGTCCTTTTGAAGCGCCGGTACCTTATCGAAGTGTTGCCCTTGCTTGGCGTGTAACCTTTCCAAGGCCTAAGGCAATCGACCTTTTAGCGATGGCGACCAAAAAGTGTAAGGTGCTCGCTGCTGATGCTTAAGTTTTCTTGTTATCAATTGGCTTGTTTCTTTTTAATAATGGATTTTCTTCTTATATCAAAGGATTTGAGCGCGCGATGGTAACGCTGGCAGACATTGAGCTAACTCAGCTAAAAGGGGTTGGTAAAAAATTAGCTGAAACCTTTAGGAAACTGGAGATCGCAAATCTTCAGGATTTACTCTTTCACCTTCCTTTTCGTTATGAAGATCGTACGCGTGTTCATCCTATTGCGGCATTTAGACCGGGCGTACAGGGCTTATTTGAAGTAGAAGTGATGAGTCATCGCGTCGCACAAGGGCGGCGGCGAAGTTTAGAAGTGAAGGTGCGTGATCAAAGCGGCTTCGTCATACTTCGATTTTATTATTTCAGTGCGGCGCAAGTGAAGCAATTAGCAACGGGTATACTACTCCGCTGTTATGGGGAAGCGCGTCGCGGGAAAAGTGGTATGGAGTTTTACCACCCTGAATATAAAATTATGGCAGCGGGAGAAAAGAATAAAATCCCTGACACGCTAACGCCTATTTATCCACTCACGGAAGGGGTTCAGCAACCTAGAATTCGAGCACTTTGTACGCAGGCGCTATCATGGCTAGAACGCGCTGATGTGCAAGACCTGCTACCGCAGAATATTTTAAAAGAATATAAGTTGCCCGCATTAAAGTATGCACTTGCTTATTTGCATCAGCCACCATTAGAGGCTGATCAAATATCGATGCTGGAAGGTAAACATATTTGTCAGCAACGATTAATCGTTGAAGAATTGCTTGCTCACCATTTAAGCTTATTAAAATTAAGAATGCGGCTGCAAGCGAACCCTTCGTTAATGTGTCCGTTTGATTCATCTGATGCGGCATTAACGGCTAGATTTTTAGCAGGGCTGCCCTTTGAGTTAACGGGTGCTCAACAGCGAGTGTTTCAAGAAATATCTCAAGATTTAACCGTTAATCGACCCATGTTACGTCTAGTTCAAGGCGACGTTGGTTCAGGCAAAACGGTGGTGGCGGCATTGGCGGCTTTGCAAGTGGTGGCAGCGGGGGGGCAAGTTGCGTTAATGGCACCTACTGAAATTTTAGCTGAGCAACATTTGTTAAATTTCCAAGCTTGGTTAGCACCTTTAGAGATTAACATCGCATGGTTAAGCGGTAAATCAAAAGGCAAAGTTAGAGAGCAGGCCTTGAACGAGATGCGTGAGGGGGCGGCCCAAGTGATTATTGGGACTCACGCCCTTTTTCAGGAAGGGGTCGAGTTTAATAATCTGGCATTGGCGATTATTGATGAACAGCATCGATTTGGTGTGCATCAACGCTTATCGCTCAAGAACAAAGGTTTAAAGTCAGGCTTACATCCACATCAACTCATCATGACGGCCACTCCTATTCCACGTACTTTGGCCATGAGTGCCTATGCCGATTTGGATACCTCAGTGATTGATGAGCTTCCACCAGGCAGGCAAAAAATTGAGACATTTGTGATTCCCGACACGCGCAGAAATGACATGGTGGTGCGGGTATTCAAAGCCTGTCAGTCTGGTTGCCAAGCTTATTGGGTGTGTACCTTGATCGAGGAGTCGGAGACTTTACAGTGCCAAGCTGCTGAAGACACCTTGGAATGGTTGCAGTCACAATTAACCGGCTTAAAAGTAGGTTTGGTGCATGGGCGCATGAAGGCGGTCGATAAAAGCTTCATGATGGATCAGTTTAAAGCCGGGCGAATTGATGTCTTAGTGGCGACGACGGTGATTGAGGTGGGGGTCGATGTACCGAATGCCAGCTTAATTGTGATTGAAAACCCTGAACGCTTGGGCTTGGCGCAATTGCATCAATTAAGGGGGCGCGTTGGTCGTGGCAATTTACAAAGCTACTGTGCGCTTATGTATCACCCACCGCTATCTGCGCATGGTAAAGAGCGTTTGACGGTGATGCGTGAGAGCAATGATGGCTTTGTGATTGCTGAAAAAGATCTTGAAATTCGAGGCCCTGGTGAAGTGTTAGGCACCCGCCAAACTGGGCTAATTGAATTTAAAATTGCTGACTTGCAGCGAGATCAGGATTGGTTGCCGGAGATAAAAAAAATGGCACCTCAAATTGCTCAAAATCCAAAGCTTACTGAACAACTCATTCAGCGTTGGATTGGTGCGCGTCGACAGTATGGTGAGGTTTAGGGGGGGAACAATACGGTAGACGGCAGTTCTGTATAATTTTGTAATTCAAAGCGACGAATTCTTTTATTGAACTACACTAAGGTTATATTTCGCACGATATAGAAATAAAAAGTGCGGAGAGCGAGCTTATTATATGGACAAAAAAGAGTTTAAGAAAATGATTCCGTCGGCAATAAATAAAGTATTTGAACACTACGAAAGCACAGAAGAATTAACGTTAAATGAAACGAATCGCCCAACGATTGTAGATAAAGCGGGCGTTGCGCCCAGTCAGATTATAAAAATGATTCTCATGAGTGACTCGTTAGGACGAGCCCAAGTGATTATTCCATCTGACTGTTTGCTGGATGTCGATGTGTTGAATCGTGCCGTAGGACGTTCACTCGAAGCTTTACCTAATGAAGATGTTTCGAGTTTGATTGCCCGGTATAGTTTAACTGAGTTACCCGCGATTCCAGATATTACGGGTTTGCCATCGGTGATTGATTCTCGAGTCTTAGAAAATGATGAGATTTATGTTGAATCTGGTCAGCCTGGGCAGCTGATTAAATTAAGCAAAGAAGCGTTCAAAATATCAACGAAAAAAGCGAAAGAAGCCTCTTTTGTTGTGCCTTTGAACGTTATTCAATGTAATCCTATTAGTGCTTCAAATGACCTTCAAGAAATTAATCAAGCGATAGAGAAGTTTACATCCTTAAGGATTAAACAGCGTTTAGAGGATACGTTGGAGTTACCGCCGCTGCCTCAAAGTGCACAAGACATTATTAAACTTCGGTCGGATCCTGAAGCAGGTTCCGAAGAATTGGCAGATATCATCGAAAGAGATCCAAGTTTAGCGGCTCAAGTGGTTAGTTGGGCTTCTAGTTCCTTTTATAATGCACCCGGAAAAGTGAAGTCGGTACATGATGCCATTGTGCGCGTACTGGGTTTTGATATGGTGATGAATTTGGCCATGGGTTTAGCACTAGGGCGTACTTTAAAGGTGCCTGATGATGAATCAAAGGGGTATTTACCTTACTGGCATCAGGCCATGTGGATTGCATTAGGTACGACTGCACTGATTAGTAAAATAGAGCCTGCTTATCGACAGAGCTTTGGTTTATCTTATTTGTCGGGTTTATTACACAACTTTGGTTATCTTGTGTTGGCGCATGTGTTTCCGCCTCACTTTAGGCTGATTTGTCGTTACGCCGATGCCAACCCTCATGTTGATTCTGCTTATATTGAGCATTTTTTATTAGGTATCACGCGTGAACAGGTTGGTAGTCAGTTAATGTCTGTTTGGAATATGCCAGAAGAAGTGACAACGGCGCTACGCCACCAAAAAAATGAAGCATTTGAGGGTGAGTTTTCAGAATATTCAAATATTTTGAATTTGACGCATCACTTATTAGCGGAGGCCGGAGTATTAGCTGACGTTGGTGCACCCATCGATGATGGAATATATGAGCGTTTACATATTAAGAAAGACGATGCCGATGCTGCCATTGCCAAGTTGCTAGAGAATCAAGAAGACGTTGCCGGTGTCGCGGGAATGATGAGCCGCTAGTAAGCATCTAATAAATATGTAAATCTAGACGGCAGGATTCTCCTGCCGTTTTTATTTTGAGTACCTCATGTCGATTGAAATCATTCCTTTTGAGCGTTTATTGGTCACGTTTATTCCCGCTATATTAGTTATCTACCTGATGTTTCATTGGCACCTGCCTTACCGAAAAGCATGTTATGCCATTGCGCGTATGTTGATTCAGTTAATGTTGATCGGTTATGCCTTGATTATGATTTTTAATGCCTCAAGCTCTTGGATGACTTTAGGCGTATTAACGTTGATGGTGGTTGCCTCAAGCTGGATTTCGCTGAATACGCTATCGACAAACAGTAAGCATACAGTGAGTAAACTTCATTTATTTCCTATTTCATTGGCGGCTATTTTATTAGGTGGCGGCGCCACTTTAATTTTGGTCACCCAGTTTGTTCTTGTTCTAGACCCTTGGTACTTGCCTCGGTACACCATTCCCTTAGCGGGGATGATATTTGCGACATCGATGACCAGTATTAGCTTAGCGGGAGAGCGTTTACAATCTGAATTAGCACAAGGGAAGGATTATGATCAGGCAAGAGCGATCGCATTTAGTACTGCGATGATTCCCATTATAAATTCTATGTTTGCTGTCGGCTTGGTTTCGTTACCGGGAATGATGACTGGTCAGATTCTATCGGGCGTTTCACCTTTTATTGCAGCACGATATCAAATTATGGTGATGTGTATGTTATTTAGTGCGTCGGGTATTTCGAGTGCAATATTTTTGGCTTTAGTGCGTAAGCATTTCGACAAAGCCATACATGTTTAGCGTCTAGTGACGTAGATCATCAATATAGAGCTGATATAACTTTGGCTCCATAATGGAGTTAACCGGGGTAGGGGTCTTTTGCATATCTTTGCTAAAAATCATCGAAGCCATCATGGTTTGGCTGGTGATTGATTTAGTCGGTACATCAAAGGCAAATTCTTTCGGGAAGGGCACATCATTACGCGCCATATTAAAGCCCCAAATACCAAAAGAAGGCAAAGCGGTTTGATAGCTTAAGGTGTTGTTGAATACTTCTGCAAGCGTGTTTTCGATGCACCAAAACACATTTCGGGTGAAAAAGGGTGAGGAACTTTGGCTGACCAGAATACCTTCTGGCGTCATTCGACGCTTGATCATGGTATAAAATTCACGAGAGTAGAGTTTGTTAATCGCTTCGTTGTGAGGGTCGGGCATATCGATAATCACACGATCGTATAAAATGCCGGGTTGATTGATAAAGCTGAAGGCGTCTTCGCTAAAAGCGGTGAGTCGCTCGGAGGACATGCTCTTTTCATTTAGCCGTTTTAGGATCGGGAGCTCTCTGCCTATTCTAATCATTTCTGGGTCAATATCGACTAAATGAATCTGCTCTACATCGTCATATTTCAGAATTTCCCTTGCGGCCAAACCATCCCCGCCACCGAGTACTAAAACATTTTTTCTAGACCCAGGAATTGATAATAAGGGGTGGACTAAATTCTCGTGGTATCGGTATTCATCGCGTGTGGAAAATTGAATATGCCCATCAATGTAGAGTCGTTGTTCGCGGGTTGTTGATGAACGGGTGACCACTAATTTTTGATAGGGGGTTTGCTTGGAATAAATGACATGATCAAAATAGAGGTGTTTTTCAGCAAAGCGTGTAATGTGCGTGCCGTAAAAAATACAAAATGTCAGTAAGAAGAATATTGCGAAACAGGCGGTGAGTATGACCTTATAATTTTTTAAGTGATGCTTAAATATCATGACATTTACAATGGCGACAAAAATATTAATCAGGCCGATCGCAAAGGAGGATTGTACTAACCCAAGAGAGGGTAGCAGTAATAAGGGAAAAGCAACGGACCCTATTAGCGCGCCGACATAGTCTAATGACATGACATTGGCGATAGACTCTTTCATCTCTGATCTTTTAGCGAGTAAGGTCGCTAAAATCGGAATTTCCATACCAACTAAAGCGCCAATGCAGAATATCAGACCATACATGACCAGCTCATAGAGTACGCGTGCAAAGGGGAAGGTCATAAAGAGCAAAATACTACAAACCCCACCGATTAACGCGATGGCAATTTCAATTAAAATAAAGTTACGCACGAATTGGTCATCGAAGTATTTTGAGATGAGCGAGCCGGCGCCCATCGCAAACATGAAGAAACCTATTGTCAGTGAGAATTGATAAACGCTGTTACCGAGTAGATAGCTAGAAACGGTGCCGATAATCAATTCGTAGACGATGCCGCACAAGGCAACGACCAATATAGATGCGAGTAAAACAGCGGTTTGTCTGTTTGATAACGGTGGTGGGTTGTTGGGTTCGGCTGAAGACATTTTTTGGCTCAAATAACGAAAAAGTAATAATGAAAAAAATAATGAAAAAACAGTAACGAGAAGTAGGGGGCTTAAAGTATAGGGCGTGATCGACATACCAAGGCTGGTATGGTGCACACCCTATAACAGGGCCGATATTCGAGGCTTATTTACCTGAAGAATGACTTCCTGAGCCGGCACGTGAACGCGCAGCTGCTTGTGAGCTTATTGGTTTTTTGCTGGCTAGTTGCTTAGACGTGACGCCTGCGCCACGCTGACGGCTTAGCATGCTACCAATCAAATAACCCGTTAATAATGACGTGCCACTAAAGTGATGGTCATTGACCTCACCGCTATTGCTCGAAGCAATAATGCGAGATTGTTCACCATCAATTTCGATTTTGAATAATAGCGCTTCGCCTTCGTCTAAGGCGCGGTTCATGTTGGTATCACTAAAAGCCATTAATGACGCATCGGCTTGAGGGCTAACGCCAATTTGTTCTTTGTACAGAGGTGGTTGAGCAAGGTTATAGTTTGTGCCTAATTTTTCAGCGAAACCTAAAAATGCCGCATCACCTTCAGGCTTTGTCTCGCCAAGGCTATCGCTGTAGGAATGAAGCGTATCGACTGTTATATCCAAAGCGAGATTCAAATCGATCTCTTCTTCCGCGAAAGAAGGAGTACTGTTATTGTTACTAACTAAATATACGCCGCCTAGTACTGCTGCAATTAAACCGAATTTAATAACCGTATTACTCATTGTTAAACCTATTCCTTATAATTTGTATTGCTCATGATTTTCTTAAAGTTTGCTGTTTAGAAAGCACTTATAGATCGTTTAGGTCATGAGTAAAATGAAATTCATGCACGCCTTGTTCGTAATAATTTTCTAAGCGGCCAACGTATTTAAATCCAGCTGCTTGTAATGGCTTATGGATTAAAGGGAGATTTGACGGGAAAGTCAAAAAAGTTTTACGCCCGCCGGAGCTTTTAACTGATTCAAGCCCGATTCTAAGGTCTTCTTCGGTGAAATTGCGTTTACCGAATAATTTTTTTGTATCCTTTACGACCCATGAGAAAGCATAGGCGCCGTCTGTTTCAGCAATTTCATACAAACCCTCAAAACGAATAATGGGTTTTTCTTCTGCAACCTGTGTCTCTTCTTCTGAAAAAGAGCTGTCTTCTTGGCGCAGATGAAGGCCAAGAATAATTTGGTCTTCGTCTTCATCATAAAAATCATGACTAACGACTTCTTCTTCAAAACCTAGTGATTTGTATGTTTTAAGCGCGCGTTCGTAGATCTTTCCTTCATCTGGGTCTTCGTAATCTGAAACCTTGGTGAAAATTTTACGTGCATTCAGACTGCGTAACTTATCAAGTAAGTCTGAGACCATCGACTTGCCAAGGCCTTTGCCGTGAAATGCTTCATCCAAATAGGTCCAGGTTAGCCAAGCTGTTTGGTCTGTGCCAGTGACTTCACGATAACCCGTCACGCCAATAATTTTTCCTGATTGTTCCAATACAAATTGGTTTTCGACGCCATTATCAAGATAGTCTTTTTCTGCTGCTTCGCCATCGTCTTCATCGTGAGCATGAATAACTTTGACCACTTTTACCAAGTCGCTCATGTTCATGGGACGTAATGTGGGGGTGGGGCTATCTGTTACAGTGCTAAGTTCATTCATTCTGCGTGATCTTCTTTTATGTCTTGAGTGGTGTGATTAGAAACAAACGCGATAATGCCTAGATAAATGCCCGCGAGCAAGGCACCGCATATTAAACCGCCAATATGCGCAAAGTTGGCAAGGTTATCAATCATTCCGAATGCCGATAAAGGAATTAGTGCCAGCATGAGTAAGCAAAGATTCGGGTCTATTTTGTAACTAGCTTTGCCTGCAAAACGATGCATCAAATAAAGGTAGGCCATTAATGCATACACAACACCAGATAAACCACCAAAATCAGGGCCTTCAAGCCCCCATTGGATCAGGTTCGCACCCGCTGCGGAAAACACCACGATAATAATGAGTTCGAGTCGAGATTCTTTTTCAACTGTTGAGGCGAATAACCACCATAAATAGAGGTTAGTGACTAAATGTGCGAGCGTGTAATGAACGAATGTGGGGGTCCATAATCGCCAAGGCGCAAAGGGCGAAAATAATTCATTTACATTGGCCGGTACAAACCATTGTGATATTGACTCAAGACCATATTGTTGTAAGAGAAAGTAAGGAATACAGCTCAAACCTAAAATCAGCCAAACAACATAATATTCGTGTATTGAATTAAGTATCTTCATAAGTTTTTTGGTTTATTGTCTATTGCTGGGGTCGTTCCAGATATTCTCTGGCTCTTCTTGTTTCTTCCAACCATGATAAGGGTGGTTAAGCAGTAGTTCGTCATCTTTGAATACTAGTGCAAGCGCAGCACCGCCAACAAATCCGCCCACATGTGCCCAAAAAGCGACCCCACCACCGGTGGCCGACATCGACGAAATGCCACCTATTACTTGCACCGCGATCCAATAACCCAGCATCGCAACGGCGGGTACACGAATGATCATAATAAACACTAGCATGTGCACTTTAACGCGAGGAAACAACATGATGTACGCGCCCATTACGCCGCCGATGGCGCCGGAGGCTCCGACCATTGGGATCATCGAGTCTGGTTGTGAAAAAACTTGAGCCGCCGCTGCTAGTAGCCCGCTCAGTACATAAAAAATGGCGAAGCGGATTGAACCCATTGAATCTTCAATATTGTCTCCGAATACCCAAAGAAACCACATGTTGCCAATAATGTGCATCCAGCTACCATGCATAAACATTGAACTGAAAACACCAAACCAACCAGAGCCACCTGAACAGGCTTGATGGCCAGCGCTGGAAAAACCAGATGAGAAAAGGTCGGAGGGAATCAAGCCAAACTGGCAAACAGAGGTATTAAGTTGGTCGCCCATGCCTGCGCCTTGCAATAAAAACCAGGCCGCAACGTTTAGTCCGATAATAATATAGGTAGCAATCGGTTTATTGATCTGTGGATTGTCATCTCGAACTGGAAACATTTACGACTGAGCCTGAGTGAGCGTTAAAAGAAGGTACTTTAAAAGAGCAGACGATTTTATCTTGAAGACGGAAGGCTGCCTACTCTTATTTACTTGGGTAGGCAGCAATATTCGCTGAATGGGACTTAAGTTGAAACTATTCGTGTAAAACTATTCTCGTAAAACTACAGACGAAAAACTAACTTAAGTAAATAAGGGTTTGATCGGAAATATTGGATCAAACTCAGGCGTGGTCTTTTGCGCTTTCGCCGCAAAGCACTTCATCATATCTTGTGGGCGGAACATGCCAGACTGCCATGTCGCCATATATTTTAAGCTGTCAGCAACACTATGGTCTCGACTATAGTTGATCATTTCTTTACAGCCCGCTACCGCGACGGGTGATTGTTGTGCAATCAGTTGTGCGACTTCCATAACGCCTTCAAGCATTGCTTCATGGTTTGCGAATACTTTATTCACCAAACCAATATCTTTCGCTTCAGCGGCATCAAAATTTCTACCGGTATAGGCCAGCTCTCTCATAATACCTTGTGGAATTAAATGAGGGAGTCGCTGCAAAGTACCCAGGTCTGCGGTCATGCCTAGTTGCGTTTCTTTGATGGTGAAAAAGGTATCTTCTGTGCAGTAGCGGCTGTCGCATGCGCTCACCATGTCGATCGCACCACCAATACAACCACCATGAATTGCGGCCAGTACCGGGATGCGGGCATCCTCGAGTACATTAAACGTATCTTGAAGCTGCAATACTGCACGGCGTAAGTTTTCAGCCATACGTGAAGGGTCGCCTGTCATGGGTATGCTGTTTGACGAGGTAAAAACGGATAAATCCATGCCTGCCGAAAAATGCTTCCCCGTTGAAGATAACACAATCACGCGTGCTTCAGCCTGCTGGTCAATCTCTCGAACCGCGACAGGTAGCTCTTGCCAGAAATCGGGATTCATCGCGTTTAGTGCGTCTGGGCGGTTTAGTTTAATGTGAGCAATATGGTTTTCAACGGTAACTTCTAAGCTTTTGAAACTCATTTTCATATCCTGCATGTGTCGTAAAAATAAATTGCGCTAATATTTAACTTAGATCATGTGTATTTAACGCAAATGAATATTTGTGATTAGATTATGGCAGAAATAATGATTTACGGTGTAAAGATAAGGGTGAAAAAGATAGTTCCAAAAAAAATATTTGAAATATCTCGTTATGTTTCGATGAACTTGATACAAATACATCTTAGGACGTCTTAGGGATATAAAAGAGCAAGGTCATGACATTAAAAGAGATGCCGTTAAAAGTTTATGCGGGTACACAAGCTTTAGAACATATTCACTCAAGCGGTTTAAAGGCCGATGATATTTCAATGCTACTAGGGGCATCAAGCGGACCAAAGTGGCTAACTTTACATGGCATCGATGATTACCTGATCAATCAATTTTTTAAAGGTCGGGATGAACCACTACATTTATTAGGTACCTCTGCGGGAGCTTGGAGAATGGCCTGTTATGCGATGGGGGGCCATGAAGCGCATCAACGATTAACAGAAGCCTATGTTGAGCAATGTTATTCAGCTAAGCCAAGCGGGCAAGAGGTACTCAATTCTTGCCGTGCAATTATTCAGGCGCTACTGGGAAAGGATGGGGCTAATGACATCATTCATCACCCTTATATGCGGATGAATTTAATCACCACGCAATGTCATGGCTTAACCCGTGCTAATAATAAAGTGATAAAGGGTTTGGGTTATGGCGCGGCAGCAATCTTAAACGCGGTGAATCGCAAGAGTTTAGCTTGGCAATTTACCCGTTTGGTAATGCATCACCCACAGGAGCATTTCCCTTCCAGTACCTTGAATGACTTACCGACGCGATATGCACCGTTGACAGAAAATAATATGGAAGATGCCATTCTTTCAACGGGGGCGATTCCCATGATTATTGACGGTGTAGATAATGTTGCAGGAAAAGGTAAGTATCAAGATGGCGGCATTACCGATTATGGCTTCGATTTACCCCTATTGCCGGAAGACGGCTTTGTATTATACCCGCACTTTTCTAAGCAGCCTGCACCGGGATGGTTTGATAAACGGCTAACCTGGCGGTCGCCTCGCCATGCGAATTATTCAAAAACGATTATGCTGGTGCCATCAGATGAGTTCATTGCTCAGCTACCGCAGAAAAAAATACCTGACAGACATGACTTTTTGAACTTGTCAGATACTGATAGAATTCAGTCTTGGCGAAAAACGATTGAGTTAACACAGAATTTAGCCGAAGACCTTTCCACAATGGACTGGCAGGCACGTGTTGAGCCTTTACCGTGGTAAGCTGTCTATAATCCCAACCTTTAAGAGTATCAGAACAAGCATGACTAATAACTACATTTTACGCCGTATACGCTATACCTTCGATTTTAATGATAAAACGATGATTGCGATATGGGCACTGGCAGATACAGTGGTCACGCGAGAGCAAATGAGTATTTGGCTAAAAAAAGACGATGACCCGGACTTCCAAAACTGTAGTGACCGGAATATGGCGATTTTTCTGAATGGTTTAATTAATAAACTCAGAGGAAAGAAAGAAGGCCCACAAAAAGCACCTGAATCACGTATTAATAACAATATTATTCTACGTAAGTTAAAAATTGCTTTAAATCTGATTGATGATGATGTGTTAGCGATTATGGCATTAGCTGAGATGGAAATGGGTAAGTCTGAACTAACGGCTTTTTTCCGAAAAGAAGGCCATAAGCATTACCGAAGACTGCAAGATCAGATGCTGCGACGCTTTTTACAGGGAATGGAAATGAAATACAAAAAACCAGCGACTGAAACGTCAGCAGAGGCGCTGGTTGAAAAAATACCTACAGAACCAGCACCTAAAGAAGAAATAAATAGTGACGTTTGGAGTAAGCCAAAAAGCTAATTGAATGAGCGTTCTCGCCTTAAGTTGATGATAGCTTAAGGCGTAGCAGCCGCGTTGCATTTAGCATCGACTGAATTAGCTTTGTTATGGCTTACTCGACTCTCGCTTTATTGCAAAGTGCCTGCCCAATATGACTGCTAGTATCCCACCAAGAATGATTAAAGAAGAAAGCAGTAAGCGGTAAGAAAGAGTTTCATCAGCAAATAAAATACCCCCCATAGCCGCGATTGCCGGAACAAGTAATTGCACCACAGCAGCCTGTGTAATCGAAAGTCCCCCTACGGCCATATACCAAATGGTATAACCAATGCCTGAAGCGATGCCGCCAGACAAAACGGCAAGTAAAATGCCATTCCATGACAATGTAGCTTGTTGGAACGTTATGGCTGTTAGTATCAATACAAATGGCAAGGTATAGAGAAAATTGTACGCGGTGTCACTTAATGGGTTGTTAGATGCTCTACCGAATAGTGTGTAGATACCCCACGCAATACCTGAGATAGCCATCAGTACAAAGCCCGTCAGAGAGGGGGTAGATAGGTCAGGCAAAACCAAATATACAAATCCAGAGAAAGCGGTTAGCACCCCGACCCACTCTAAATAATGCAGTTTTTTTCCTGAAAATAAACTGGCTACTATCATTGTCATTTGAACTGATGCAAACAAAACTAACGCACCCGTTCCTGTTTCTAGCGTTGTGTAAGCATACGAAAATGTTAAGGCATAAATAAATAACATAAAGGAAGCTTTCCAGCTTCCCTTCGACGTATTACTAACCTCTAAGTTAGCAATTTTTAGTATGACGGCTAAAACTACAATTCCAGATAGCAACCGAATTGTTGTAAAACTTGCAGCATCAATTTCATTTGCACTTAAAGCCAATCTACAGAAGACCGAATTACCAGCAAATGCTAAAAGAGCAAAAACTGTGTATAGAATTGTTTTCATTGAAAATACATTCACTAACTAAGCGATCCTTGTTATGTTCTATCCAGTTAGTTTGGGTAGTAATGAATTATTAGGCTTTAACTTCATGGTGGAGTGAGCATTATTAATTGTTGCTATTGGCCACTTTAAATATTCAATGGGTTATCGCTTTTGTTCGTAAACTAGAGATTTCTTCGCCACAAACCGGTTTACTAAAGTGGTAACCTTGCGCAGTATTGCAACCCAGTTTACTTAAAGTTTCAAGTTGCTCTGCTGACTCCACACCTTCTGCGGTGATTCTGTAGCCAAGTTTTTGTCCAATATCTATCATAAAATCAACAAGCAGTAGCGCTTCGTTATCGATATGCATGTCATCAACAAAGTACTTATCTATCTTTAGGCAATCTACTTCTAGGTGTTTGAGGGAAGCAAGCGATGAATAACCTGTTCCAAAATCATCTATCGCCAGGCGAATGCCTAGATCCTTCAGGGATTTAAAAATGGATAGATTTGCTAGATCTGTCTGAACAGAGCCTTCGGTAACTTCTAACTCAAGGTCAGCCGGGGCTATTCCGGTCTCATCGATTATGCGCTTAATCATTGGCACGATGTCCTTATCTACAAACTGGCTAGGAGAAATATTCACAGCCATCCGTAAACTAGGAAGACCCTCCATCTTCCAGTCAGCTGCTTGACGGCAGGCGGTGTTTAATACCCACTCAGTAAGCGGTTTCATCATACCAATTCTTTCGGCGGTCGCAATAAATTCAACAGGAGCAACCTGCCCAAGTTGTGCATGATGCCAGCGTGACAATGCTTCGACACCAATGATCTCACCGGTACTTATATTAAACTGTGGTTGGTACACGAGCGATAACTGCTGTTTCTCAATCGCATCTCGTAGGTATTGTTCGACTTGAAAACGGTAATCTGCTTTATGGGTCAGTTCTGGTTTATAAAAGGCATATTGGTTTTTGCCTCTTTCTTTTGCTGAGTAAAGGGAAGTGTCAGCGGCTTTTATGAGTGTTGCCATATCAACGCCGTCATCAGGGTAATGCGCAATGCCTATACTGCAAGCTCGTGTGAGTTTTCTATTAGCAAGTTCGAAGGGTTGCTGTAGGGAGTCAAGGCAGCGTTGCGCTACATAAGCCGCATCGTAATCATCATTTACTTGTTCAACGAGAACACAGAATTCGTCGCCACTTAGACGAGCAACAAAATCAATATCACGACAAGTGTTTTTCAAACGCTCTGCAACCGTTTTAAGGAGCGAGTCTCCAACACCATGTCCAAAGTTATCATTAACACTCTTGAAATCGTCCAGATCAATATATAATAAAGCAAAACGGTGGTTATGGCGGTATGAGTTATTTATTAATTCTTCGAGGTGTTGGTAAAAGTTGGTGCGGTTGGACAGCCCGGTTAGTACATCGGTATAGGCGAGCTCATGTATACGCATTTGCGTTAGCTCACGCTCCATAACGATTCCGGCAAGTCGGGCCGCAGATTTAAGGTCATTTGATTCCTCTTCATTAGGCAATGCGGGGTAGTTGTAATACATGCCAAAGGCCCCTAAAACTTTACCTGAGGAATTCTTAATGGGTTCAGACCAACAACAACGCATTCCGTGGGGGAGTGCGATATTCTTGATCTGTGTCCATTTAGGGTCGGTCTCAATATTTTCAACGACAACACGTGTTCCTGTATAGGTCGCTGTACCACATGAACCCACATTTGGGCCGTATTTTATACCGTGGATTGCATCGCAATACGCTTTCGGAAGACTTGGCGCGCCTCCATGCATGAGTCTATCACCATGTAATTCGAGCATTGAACAGCGCATTCCAGGATGACGGCTTTCATACATTAAGGCAATCGCATTATAGATATCGGGTGCAGATTGCCCAACGGCGATCATCTCCAGAACCTCAGCATTTTTGATATTTAATACTTCTGCCTTTTTGCTCTCTGTTATGTCGAAATGAGTACCAATTAAGCGAACAATTTCGCTGTCAGATTCTCTAAGGACCAAAAAAGCACGACATAATACGAAAACATCATGCCCCGCCTTGTGGTGCATACGGACTTCAATTTCAAATGAGTCGGCGTGACCACTTACATAATCCTGAACTTTCTCTAATGCCGCGTCCTTATCATCAGGATGAATCAGATTCACCCAGGTATTCAAATTACTCGCAAGTTCATCTTCGCCATAACCGAGCATCTCTTTCCATTGGGGGGAGTAATAGACGTTATCAGTTTCGAGATTCCAGATCCAAAGCCCGCTATTAGCGCCGCGTACTGCCATCGAAAACGGCTGTTCACTTTTATAAGTTTTCGGGGAGAATTTCTGCTTGGGTTCCTTGATATCACTTAATTCAGCATCTAACTTCTGAATGACTTTAAGCAGCTGCGATTTGGAAAAATGTGAATAATTCATCATTACCTCTGTGGAAGATCAGACTTGCAAGGGTAAAATAATCACTAGGTTAAAATATGATCAATATTACTATAGCAAAGCCTCAGGCAAAGACACCGGTAAAAAGGACTGAAATCTGAACTAAATGTCAATTTTTTCGAGGGGGCTGACTCAACTCATGATTATTTTGTCAACGTATTGTTATTATAAATAATAAATTTTAAGCAAAATAGGGCGGGTATATACAAGCTTAATTCTATATACCCGTTGTATTTGAGAGGGTTATCGATGTATTTAATATCGCCTAGAATGCTTTTTTGAGTCTGGGCCATTGAATGCTTTCGGCTATTTCATTGGCAAAAGAGGCGTTACTCAATTTCTCTAATAAAGTTAACGCAGCTTGATAGCTGATGATACTACCATTAGATGTAATAACATTTTTATCAACGACAACGTTTTGATCAAATTGTACTTCCACCTGTGGATATTCAGATTTCAAATCACTTTCTCCACCTGCCCAAGTTGTTGCTTTAAGACCATCTAATATGCCTGCTTCGGCGAGTAAGAAAGCGCCACTACAATTACTAGCTATCCATTTTGCCTTTTTGCCATGTGTTGTTATAAAAGCAATGAGATCATTATTCTTTAATAGAGGAGACATATCATAGGTGCTGGGTACCAATAGCACATCTAGCTCTAATGGGTCATAGATAGAGTGGTTCACTTTAATACTTAAGCCTTCTTCGGATGTAATATAATCTTGTTTTTTTGGTGAGATAAGAACGACTTCATAATCGGAGAACCACGCTTTTCGTGAAGCCGCTCCAAATACTTCTATTGGCGCGGTTACATCTGAAGATAGTACGCCATCGTAGATCAAAATTCCGATCGTATTTTTCGCTGCCTGAGAAAAACTAGACGCGCTTAATACCAATAATAGGATGATAATTCGATTGAAAGAAAACATTATTTTTCTCCGTTAGTAAGGATTGAGGTTAAATCTTAAGTGATTTTTTATGATGAATAAATTACACTTTTATCATTATATAAGTGAAAATAATTCACCTATTTATTGAATTGCGCTTAAGGTAATTCATTGGAATTTCTTTATGGATAAGCTCAGAGTTTTACAATTTTTCTTGGCGGCAGCGGACCACGGTAGTTTTGCGGCCGTGGCAAAGAACTTGGGGGCATCGCCTTCAACCATCAGTAAAGCGATGAGTCGCTTGGAAGATGATTTAGGTATTCAGCTTTTTTACCGAAATACGCGTCGTTTAACCTTGACGCAAGGCGGGCACGTTTATGCTGAAACGGTTCGAAAAATAACAGATGAATTAAGTGCCTGCGAGCATAGTATTAAACATGTGAATGACGAGGCCCGAGGCCATCTTAAAATTAGCTTGCCAGTGTCTTATGGCCGTTTGTATGTTCGCCCTTGGATGAAACAATTTAATGAGCTATACCCTGATATTACTTTTGAGCTTTCTTATAGTGATCACTACATCGATTTAATTGAGCAGGGTATTGATATTTGTATTCGCAGCGGGACTATTCAAGATAATCGTTTAACTGCTAGAAAGTTAAGTCCCATTGATTTTGTTACTTGTGCTTCTACAGAGTACCTAAAGAAACATCCTAACTTACAAGAACCCATCGACACGGCAAAGAAGTTTTCACAGCATAAATGCATTCAGTTCCGTTTTGGACAGACGGGTAAAATTATGCCGTATAAATTTTATAAAGACGGCGTGCTGCAGGATTACTTTTCAGAAAATAGTTTGATTGTAGATGATGGTGAAGCGATGTCAGAACTCTGTGCGGATAGTTTCGGAATAACGCAAATGCCACATTTTATCGCGCGAAACTGGCTAAAATCCGGCGCTTTACAAATGGTAGGGCCAACAGTCCGAATCGAAAACTTTGGCGTTTATGTGTTGTATCCCAAGCGGCATTACCTACCTAATCGGGTGCGAGTATTTATTGATTTTCTAATTGAACAGCTGTCTTTAATTGGTGAATTCTCAGATAGAACCTGGGCATTATGATCGCCCACTCAAAAATGAACTGTAGCGTATAAAATCATTGCGAGAGTTGAATCGAAAACTCAATCGTGGTCGTAATGATTTAGTATCGCCAAATACGTACTTTGGTGCCACAGATAGTTTGGCATTAGGAAGCCTGTGCTTCCTAATGAACTTTCAGTATTGTGATTGGAACCTACTCCTGAGCGTGGCTTTTTTTAATTAAAAAGCCCATCGAAACCCGAGTGTTAAATCATGCTGTGTAATATCTGACTTGCCTAGTAATGTTTGGTAATAAATAAAAGCTGAACGGTTATTAGGTAGCTGTGTTGAAAGGCCCGCGCCGAATGAGAAATAATCGGTATCTTCAACATCTGTTTCTAACGAGAAACTTGAGCCTGTTGTATCTCCCACAAAACGACCATTCACGACTCGTTTACTGCCTTTAAATTCATGAATCCAGTCTAACTGAATGTTTGGAATTAATACTCCCCATGAGAAGCTAAGGGCGTAATCCATCTGGCCACTAAAGCTTGTGTTAATTACTTCTTGAGATTGTTTGTCGACAGCCATTGCCCAGCTAGATGAACCTGTGTCTGCGGATTCTTGAAATGCATCAATATTGTGTTTTGTATATTCAACTCGGGCAACAGGACCAAATGTGAGTGCGCCATAATTTAGTTGGTAGCCGCCTCCAACAGTTGCCGCTATCTCGCCCCCGTCGTAATTTGAAAACAAGCTTTGTTCGACCGTGTTTCCTGAAAGGGTATAACGTATATTCCTATTTTGGTCAAAGTCACTCCAGCCGTAACTTAGGCTAGCGTCAATATAGGCGTTCTGCGTATATTGGGTGCCATATAAGAGCATTGAATAGCTGCTGCCTTCAAGATCGCCGCCATTAGCATTTAAGTCGTTTTCCATCATGCTGTAACTAAATGCTCCGCCAATAATGCGTTCATTTGTTAATCTGTAATCAATGCCAAAGGTTAAGCCTTTTGTACTAAAGTCATAACCGGCTTCTTTTGATGTATTGTCTTTCTCTCCAATCGAAATCGATCCATTAAGGAACATTCCCCAACGACCATATTCATTTTCATTTCCGGCGTTACCACCAGTTTGTAAAACATAGCCTTCTAATAGTGAACCGAGCGGAAGTAAACCTTGTTCAGGAATATTAATATTTAAACCTGCTAAATTCGGGCCTTTTACTCCTCGACGTAAAGCTTTGAGTCGTGCGTTGATATTATTTTGCGTTACGTTTGAAGTGGAGAACAAAGCATCCAACGATGCTGAAACTTCATCCATTGTGATTTGTGCTAAAGCATTTTCGGCTTCGGTATCTCCGTCTAACGCACCTTGAATTAAGTCATCACAGTTAGCTTGCATAATAGAATCTAAGTCACCATCAAGACAAATGCTGACGATAGCTCTTGAAACAGAAGATTCATTTGGAGTTGAAGCAATTGATTCCATTGCTTCTTCAATAATCGTTATTTCATCTTCAGTAATTTCATGATCCGCTACAGTAATGGTAACCGTATCGGAGCCGGACATTTCTTTGTTATCGGTCACGGTGAAGGTGACGGTATAGGTACCAGGCGTTTCAAAGGTCACGTTTCCTGGATCTTCGAGTGTGCTATTGGTCGCACCACCGTTAAAGTCCCAGCTGTATGTTAAGGGGATATTACCATCAGCATCGTTACCTGAACCGGTAAAACTGATACTTTGACCAGTTTCAATTGATTGTGAGGTGCTTGGCGTATCAATACTGGCGGTGGGGGCAATGTTATCGGCAACCGTGATTGTTTGTGTAGCGCTAGTACTGGCTCCCAGGCTATCGGTCACGGTGAAGGTGACGGTATAGGTTCCAGGTTCTGCAAAGGTCACGTTTCCTGGGTCTTCGAGTGTGCTATTGGCCGCAGCGCCGTTAAAGTCCCAGTTGTATGTCAAAGGAGTATTGTCATTGGCATCGGTACCTGAACCGGTAAAACTCACACTTTGACCGGTTTGAATCGATTGTGCGGTATTTGGCGTATCAATACTGGCGGTGGGGGCGGTGTTATCGACGACAGTGATTGTTTGTGTATCACTAGTGCTGGCTCCCAGACTATCGGTCACGGTGAAGGTGACGGTATAGGTTCCAGATGCTGCAAAGGTCACGTTTCCAGGGTCTTCGAGTGTGCTATTGGTCGCACCACCGTTAAAATCCCAGTTGTATGTTAATGGGGTATTACCATCGGTATCGCTACCTGAACCGGTAAAACTCACACTTTGGCTGGCTTGGATCGATTGTGGGGCATTTGGCGTATCAATACTGGCGGTGGGGGCGATGTTATCGACGACAGTGATTGTTTGTGTATCGCTAGTGCTGGCTCCCAGACTATCGGTCACGGTGAAGGTGACGGTATAGGTTCCAGATGCTGCAAAGGTCACGTTTCCAGGGTCTTCGAGTGTGCTATTGGCCGCACCGCCGTTAAAATCCCAGTTGTATGTTAAAGGGGTATTACCATCGGTATCGCTACCTGAGCCGGTAAAACTCACACTTTGGCTGGCTTGGATCGATTGTGGAGTATTTGGCGTATCAATACTGGCGGTGGGGGCGATATTATCGACGACAGTGATTGTTTGTGTATCGCGAGTTTCGGCTCCCAAACTATCGGTCACGGTAAAGATGACGGTATAGGTTCCAGGTTCTGCAAAGGTCACACTTCCCGGGTCTTCGAGTGTGCTATTAGCCGCACCACTATTACCAAAGTCCCAGTTGTATGTTAAAGGAGTATGGCCATCGGTATCGTTACCTGAACCGGTAAAACTCACACTTTGGCCGGTTTGAATCGATTGAGGCGTGCTAGGGGTATCAATTGTTGCGCTGGGCGAAATATTCGCATTCACATTTAAGGTAATGGATATTGGTGGAGGGGTCGTTTCACAGCTGGTAGCGCTCAAGGTAATTGTAAATGTACCTGTGAGGTTCAAAGTAACAGATGTACTTAAGTCTGTACCACCTGTCGATAGTGTTTGATTTGTAGCAGCACCGCCAAAATTCCAAAGGTAGTCGCTACACATTGCGTTTTCACTATCTGCTGATATCGAAATAGTGGACCCTTGTGTAATGTTAGAACCGTTTGACGGACTGGAAATCGTTAATGCCGAAGCAGAGGTGGAGAAAAATATGAGGATGAATCCTGCCCAAAAAATCCATATTGAACTCAAACTATCAGGGTGTTTATTTAATCGATTACTACTTTCTTGAGTTCGTGTTTTCATGAGAGTCCATTGTTGCATGAATTTTTAGGTATATTAAAATTGGGAGTTTACAATATTTCTATGCCTTTGGGTGCTTGATATAGAATATTTAGTTGAGTGTAATGACTAGATTTTTAATTTATTAGGTAATATCTGCCATATGTTGGTGAAAATGTTTTTGTTAACAAATATCGCATGGACTAATTTAGTCTTTGCCAAGGCCTTATTTTCCCCTTAAAAATATTGACGTTTTTAAATAGGTATACATGCTACCTTTAGGGTTTGATTAGTAGTGGAGCGTTATAATGTATAAAAAAGTGATGTACGCTATTTTTTTTAGTTATTTGTTTTTATTTTTGAATGCATGCACTTTGTCTGTTTATAACACGCTCGATAATGTAGGCCAGCCTTATCAAGTTGTATCTTCTGATACTTTTAAGCATTTGTGGGTGGCCAATACGTATGTTGACTCAGAAGTCCCTTTTGTTGTTTTTATTGAGGGGGATGGCCAACCTTGGTTGCGACCTGACCGCATAGCATTCGAACCAACACCAGAAGAACCCTTACTACTGAGATGGTTTTTGTCTGCAGACTTTCCCGCCGTTTATCTTGGTAGACCCTGTTATTTTGCGTTGGATGATGACCAATGTTCTGCTTATTGGTACACACATGGGAGGTATAGTGAACGTGTCGTATCAAGTTTGGTTCAAGCCTTAAAACAGCAAGCCACTAATAGACATATCATTCTAGTTGGGCATAGTGGAGGAGGAACGCTTGCGATGCTGATGGCTGAAAAGCTACCTAATGTTGAGGCCGTCGTGACGATCGCGGCTAATTTACAGGTTAATAAATGGGCGGAATACCATCATTACTCTAAATTACAGGGGTCTTTAGATCCTAACTTAAGAAAACCTTTGCCTGCACATATTCAGCAGCTACATATGTATTCTCCATTTGATGAAGTGATTCGGTCTGAGTGGATTAAAGCGTTTTCTGAAAAACAGGCAAATTCAGTATTGGTAGAATTGCCAGTTGATGGGCATAACCTTGCATGGCTGCCATTTTATTCAGAATTTAGAAAAGCGTTGTCCTTTATTGATGAGAATAAAACTGGCAAAGAGGCTGATTAAAACTAGTAAGTGTTGATATTTGTTTAGTATCAGGTACCTTTAGATTTTATGGTGAGATCTGCTCCCCCCCAAAAAATAACGTATCGCAAGGAATAGGATGTTGTTTATGAAAAAAATTAGCCTGATTTTACTTTTAGCAGGGTTGAGTGGCTGTGCTGCTAATTTAGGTGATCTCAGCTCAGCTAATGTAGAAACTGAGCAAAATGCAGACAGTTTAATGATTGTTGACTGTCTCTTGCCTGGGAAAGTTCAGCAGCTTGGGAAAAGTTCACGCTACTTAACCGCCCGTCAACCGGTTAAGTCAACCGTTTTGGAATGCGCGATCAGAGGTGGTGAATATACTGCATTTGATCGGGCTGATTATGCAACATCCCTTAAAATTTGGTTACCACAAGCTCAAAGCGGTGACGCTGAAGCGCAGGCTTACGTTGGTGAAATTTATGAAAAAGGCTTGGGCTTAGTACCGGATTATGACCTAGCGGCAGTATGGTACAAAAAAGCAGCTAAACAAGGTTTAACACGTGCTCAAATCAATTTGGGTAACCTATATGAAAAAGGACTTGGGGTAGAGAAAAATTCGGTCACAGCGTTAAATTGGTATCGCAAAGCTTCAGGAATTAACACTGATCAATTGGAATATGCGTCAACTATTATTGCGACAAAAGAGCTCGAAGCTTCATTGGGTAAGTTGCAAACAGAAGTGAAAGCGCTTGAAAATTACAAGAAAAAAAATGAGGCCGTGATGCTAGAGCATCGCAAGGCTTTGGAAAAAGAGCAGCGCGAAAAATCTACTTTGCCTGCAGGGCAGTTTGCACCCCCTTCTATTGAAATAATTGACCCGCCAATATCATTAACCCGAAGTGGGCCAAGCGCCTTACTGAGAAATGCGGTAAGTGAACGAGAAATCATTGGTAAGATTGATGCGCCTGCAGGCGTGTCTCAATTTGTTGTGAACGGAGAAACGGTTGAGCTTGATGAGTTTAATCTGTTTTTCTTGAATGTGCCGATTAAAAGCAAACTAACTCATATTTCAATGAATGCGATGGACAAGGTAGAGCAAACAGTCGGCTTTGATTTTACGCTTTTTCTTGACTCGATAGCCGCCCCCTCCGGAGTGAATATTCAAACCTCAAGTCATACTAGAACGGATATTTCTTCCGATAAGTATGGAAAATTTTATGCCTTGGTTATTGGTAATAATAATTATGTTAATTATGCTAATTTGAAAACTGCCGTTGCGGATGCAACTGCGGTTAGCCAGCTATTAAATGAACAATATGGGTTCGACACACGTTTATTATTGAACGCGAATCGATATGATATTTTGTCGGCGATAAATGACCTTAGGGGGAGTTTAACTGAGAAAGACAATTTGTTAATTTATTATGCAGGGCATGGCGATTTGGATGAGTTAAACGAAAAAGGCTTTTGGTTACCGGTCGATGCGGAACCTGGTAATTCAGCTAATTGGTTATCGAATACGGCGATTTCAGACCAGTTGAATACCATGAAAGCAAACCATGTGATGGTTGTTGCTGATTCCTGTTATGCCGGTACTTTATCTACAGCGTCTGTTGCGCGCCAAAATTTAAATATGTCTGACGATGATATTAGCTCTTGGCTGGACGTGATGACCGACGTTAGGGCGAGAACTGTGTTGACGTCTGGTGGTGTTCGACCCGTGCTGGATTCTGGTGGCGGAGAACATTCAGTTTTCGCCAAAGCTTTTATTAATGCTCTGGAAAATAATCAGCGTGTTTTGGATGGAAACAGCTTGTTTGTTTCAGTGTTAGGGGATGTTAGGCGAAATTCGATTGCGATGGCGCATGAGCAGATCCCAGATTACGGCGCAATAAAATACGCAGGTCATGAGGCGGGTGAATTTTTCTTGTTTCCAAATATTATCGAGTAAGGGTTGTCAGATTTCATATATGACACACCGTACATTTATAATGCCTAATTTGAAGTAGAGAAAACGAACAAAATGTCAGATACCGTTGTCATTCAGCCAAACAATGAAAATAACGCTGATTTTGGAAAGTACCAATTCATTTCAGAATTGGGTGACGGTGCAATGGGCACAGTTTATAAGTGTTTTGACCCAGACTTTCATCGGATGGTTGCCGTTAAAACAATTCACAAGGGGCTGTTAACTGATAATGCTTCGGATGAATTTCGGGAGCGCTTTCGAAATGAAATGAGAGCAACGGGTAAACTTGTTCATCCTAATATCGTGTCTGTTTTTGATGCCGGTGAAAAAGATAATTGTCCATTCTATGTGATGGAGTTTGTTGAAGGCCATGACTTAAAGCATGTATTGGAAGCAGGCGAACCTATTAGTTTGAAGCGAGCACTTTTAATTGTGAAAGGTGTATTGCGTGGTTTGTCTAGCATCCATAAACATGGCATTACTCACCGGGATTTAAAGCCGGCTAATATATTTGTTTCAAGTGATGGCGTTGCAAAAATAGCAGACTTCGGGATTGCTAAGCTTGATAACTCAGACATGACACAGATAGGAACCGTGATAGGCTCACCGAAGTATATGTCTCCTGAGCAGTGTGTTGGTGAAGTAGTTGACCCCCGTACAGATTTATTTGCGACAGGGATAATACTTTATGAATTACTGACGGGTACTTATTGCTTTAAAGGGAACTCTACTTCTGCAGTGACGCAAAAGATTATCAATGTTGATATCGTTCCTCCTTCAAAAATCGATAAAAGCATTCCGCGTTATCTTGATAAAGTACTTATAAAAGCATTATCGAAAAACGCAAATGAGCGATTTCAAAGTGCACTAGACTTTTTAAATGCTCTGGATGGAAAAGAAAGTAAGGCCGAAAAAACTCAGAACAAATATAAAATTGCAACTGCAGGCTGTGTACTGTTTACAGTCTTTGCTGTAATGATATTTTATGTGTTTTCTTCTTATTCGTTAAGTCCTACTGATAAGGCTGCCGAGAATAAAACCGAAATTTTACAAACAATACCAGATAAAACTGCCGAGAATAAAACCGAAATTTTACAAACAATACCAGATAAGACACCGACAAAAGTTAGAATACAGACTCTATCACCTGAGAAAGCGGCTAAAGTGGCCAAACTCTTTAAAGTTGCTGAGACGTATAAGCGTATCGGAAGATTAGTCTCACCCGCAGGATCTAACGCTTTTGATGCCTATAAAATAGTACTTTCAATAGACCCTGAAAACGAAAAAGCTTTGGTGGGCTTAGATTCTGTTAAGCGTGCTTTGGTGAGTCAGGCTGAGAGTTTTGTACAGTCTGGTGAAATTGCGCAAGCAGTTTCAGTCGCTCGAGCAGGGGAAGAGGTTTTTCCGGGTTCGGTGATTTTTACTGATATGTTGAATGAGCTCAAATCAAACTAGATTATTGGTAGCGGCACGATTCAAGATCATCGACTAATTGCCAGAAAGCTAAGCCCTATAGATTTTTTAATTGAACAATTGGCTCAAATTGAAGAACTCTCGGATAGAACCTGGGCCTTATGAGTGCATTGACACCAAAAATAGGCGGTCGCTTAGCAACTAATGGCGAAACAAAAAGGTTGGCTTTTACTTCCTGATTCGCGCTCTTGAAAAACCTACATCAGTATCACCCTGATTATTAGTGATAACGTTTGGCACAATCAATGCCGTGATAAGAGGCTTACCCCCCCTTAAGTTAGTGTTGCTTGGAAGTACTGTTGTGTTGATTAAACCAGTTGCAAGCAAGCTCGGCGATTTGCTCAGGTGCATCTTGCGGTACCCAATGGCCAATGCCATCAATACGTTGGTATTGCCATTGGGCGTCCATATACTGCTTAGAATTACACATTTGAGCTTCGGTGAGGTAGGGGTCTTCGGAGCTCCAGACACCGAGTGTTGGTACAGTACAGCGAGGCCATTTAGAGAATAAAATATCGATGAAGTTAGCACGATACCAGTTAAGAGCTGCAGTGAGTCTCCCGGGGCGCGACATTCTTTTTAGCACGCCTGATTCGTCATCATGGCGAGATAGCCATCGGTTAAACCCGCCATGTAACAAATAATATTCAGTGAGGCCTCTAAACTGAAACCAGAGGGTGTAAAACCCTTTGATAAATTTTTGATTAAAACCGGCCCGACCATAACTTTGTGGATGGCCGACAGAAATTACGACATGGGCTTTGACCTTTTTCGGGTGAAATAAGCTTAAGCCCCAGCCTACAACTGCGCCCCAATCGTGAGATACTAATGCAACGGGTTCGCTAATGTTGAGTTGGTCAAGAATGCCTGGAATGTCATCTACGATTGCGCGTATTTTGTAGTGCTTTTTTCCTACGGGCGCATCACTTTCGCCACAACCTCTCTGGTCAAATGTGATCACTTGATAACCTTGTTCCACCATAAGTGGAACGACCTTCTGCCATATATTTTGATCGTCAGGAAAACCATGCAAAAGTAATAACGGCTGCCCTTTACCTTGGACGCAAACCTTAAAATTTAGTGCGCCCACGTTGATTATTCGGCATTTCTCATGGTCGGTATTGTTCATATTATTTCTCAAATGGTGACAATTTAGGTACTTATATTTATAGCGTTGGTTAACTAGCAGGTAAAAAAGTTCCGTAGCCCATTGTTTGGCCTAGTTCGGGCAATACCTTTTCGTTTTCGACGGCGAGTTTACCGTTGATGATGACATGCTCAACGAGCCCTGGGTTTCGGTTAACGAGTCGGTCAATATCAAAATTTTCCATCATCGCCCAGTGCACAGTTTCGAGATTTTGGTCAAATTTAAGCGGATTTATAATGGCAATATCGGCACGATCCCCTTGTCGGATTTTTCCTGCATCCACGCCTAACCAGTCTGCTTGTTCACCGGTCATACGCCATATTGCTTTCTCCATCGACATTAGTGGGTGGCCTTTATCGTGGGAATTTTTTATCATTTTTAAAAAGCGAAGCGGGAGATTATAAAAAGCCATATTACGGATGTGTGCACCGGCATCTGAGAATGTGATAAGGGTGTTGGTATCTTGCACCATACGCTCCAGTATATCTGGGCGGTGATTGCCGACCGTGGTATACCAGCGTAAGGAACGGCCAAATTCGACAACCAGATCCAAGAACAGGTCGACAACGTGAATGCCTCGCTCTTTTGCAACTTCATCGAAGTTCTTGCCGACAATCGATTTGTCGGGACAGTCAATGACCGTCGCGTCAGCGAAATCACGCTGCCAGACGCGTGGGCTTAGTTTCTCACCGTAAAATTTTCTAAACTGTCGCCGATAATTTTCGTCTTTCAATAATTCATTTCGTTCAACTTCGTTTTTAAGGTCCAGCGCCATCTCACCCGCGCCAAACTCTTCGAAAAATACCACGTCGATACCATCGGCATAAACTGTGAACGGTGTCGGCAGTACTTGCCATCTAAAGTCGCCACCAAACCAATTCGCCAGCTTGGACGCGAGTTGTGCCAGAGGCCTGACAGTGGCATTACCGCGTAGATCCATGAGTGTAATCAAGGTTGTTTTGAGTGGCTTACGTAGCAGACCGAGCGTCTCTTTTAGATATTGAAGAATTTGCAAGGGGTTTGCTGCATTAGGTGCGCCCTGATGTACACGGTTTTTATTTCGAAGTAGCTTGTTGAGCCGGTTAATTTCTTTCCATTTAGCGTAAGTGCTCGGCAGGCTCTTTGACCATTCTCTGTCTCCGTCAATTTTGTCCCAGGTCAAACACATGGAGGATAAGCCGAGGAAACCCTGATCCAAGGCTTCAGACAAGATGCTTTCCATCTTTTTCATTTCGTTTTCTGTTGGCTTTATTGTCTTATCGGTCGCGCGTGACAACCCCATGACACCCGTTCGTAAATCACTATGACCTAAAAAGGATATCAGGTTGGGGCCGAGCGGATGTTGCTTAACAAAGTCTACCCATTCCTTGGGGGTGCTCCAGGTTTTATGCTCTTTTAGGATGGGAAGTACCTTCTCGCGCGGGACAGTTTCTACCCGGGTAAAAATGTCGGAAGCATCTTCGTAGTCACTGCAAATCATACTGAGTGAGCAACTGCCGACTAGGGCTGTCGTCACACCGTGTCGAACTGATTCAGACAAGCTCGGAGTAACCAATAGTTCAGCGTCATAATGCGTATGGGTGTCTAAAAATCCTGGCATTACCCACTGACCCTTGGCATTAATGGTTTTTTTTGCCTGCAGTAATTCAGATTCATTGAGGCCTACCTTCGCAATGCGGCCATCCTTAATGCCCAGCGATGTTATTTTTGATTGGGCACCGGTACCGTCAAAATATAAACCATTTTTTATCACAATATCAAAACTTTGCATTCGCTTAGCCTCATTGTTGAGTAGATATATTTTTAATTCATTGACTCATTTTTTTATCTTGTGATCACATATTAATCAGAGTAATTGCGTTAAACTTGTCATTTCACGACAACTTGTTAAATGCTTTTTATACTTATTGTGGGGCGCTTATGGAGCACTTCGATTATTCCATTCGATCAGCCGCGCTAATCGGCCTGGATCAAGTGGTAAATAAACTTGGTGGCGATATTGATTGGCTATTACGACAGGTGGGATTACCTTTGGACCTTTTAGATAATCCAGAGCTGCTGATTTCATACGCTAAATTTGAAAGCGTTCTAGAGCTTGGCGCAGATCATTTCAACTGTGATGACTTTGGTTTACGTATCGCTCAATATCAAGATTTGAGCATGCTTGGAGCTGTTGGGCTGTTAATGGAAACGTGTGATTCGTTTAGTGAAGCGGTCAAACTTGCACAAACGTTTATCTGTACTCATGTATTGGGCGAATATTGGAAAATTGATCATTATGAGCGACATTCAGTCATTACACGATATCAGTTTGCCCATAGCTCACCACAAGCTTGCCAACTAAAAGAGCTCTCATTAGCGGTGTGCTTTCGACTACTTAGAGCTCTATGTGGCTCACATTTTGAAGCTGAGTTTGTTAACTTCACGCACGAGTCGATATCGAGCCAAAAATTATATCTGGATTATTTTGGCTTTAAGGTTCGATTCAATCAGGAGCAAAATCAAATTGGGTTTTCTAATAAGTTTCTGGATCAAAAAATAGCACGGTATGATGATGATACGCGTGCCTATTTACTGCGAGAGTTGAATCGAAAATTAGACCGTGATCGTAATGATTTAGTTCGTCAGGTACGTACTTTGATTCTGCAAACGCTGGGAAGTAACGAACATAATATTGATACGGTTTCTACGTTTTTGGGGCTACATTCAAGAACGCTTCAGCGACGGCTCAAACTGGAAGGGACAAGCTTCAAATACTTGTTGAAGGAAACTCGTATCAATACCGCTAGTTGGTTGCTGCAAGCGAGTAATATGGACGTTACCTTGATGTCACAGATGCTTGGTTATAGTGACGTCAGTGCTTTCTCACGAGCATTCACTATTGTGACTGGATTTTCCCCCAGAGCGTGGCGAAAATTACGTCGTAATGAGTAGTTGACGAGGGTCAAAATAAAGCGCAATATAAATACAAGCTCTAATAATAGCGTCAAGGAGATAGATAGCAACTCCAGAAATAGTACGTTATGGAGTGAGTGACTGGAAGCCTCGACCATTTAGCCGGGGCTTTTCACTATCTGCAATAATGTTTAATTCTAGTGTTGCAAACTTAGCTAGAGTTGCCGTATTTATAATCAAAAATTTAATCCCCTCTAAAAAATTCACGTCCATTTTTGAATACAAATTTTGTGCAATTTATTTACGTTGATTGTATCAAAAGCACTTTTCAAAATACCTCTCCTCATCTAAAATATTTTGGTTTTAGACGGATATTAGTATGAACTTTAGGTCCTTAGTCGGGAGTAATTATCCCTTTCAACACTCTATGAGCGACACCACATACGAGCGCGTTAAATACACTGAGAAATAAAGTGGTAATAGGATGCGTCTGCAATAGAAATGAACGATATTTTGGACTATGTTTAATAGGGCCACTAAATAACCGTTTAATTAAAAATTAATTATTAAAAATCTAACATATAAGAAACATATCTCTATTTTAATTCTGACAAAAAGGTAGGGTTGCATAAGACGCTTCTTCGCATTTATTTTGGTATGTACCTTTAAAGCGAAGGTTATAGGTTGATTAAGCGATGAAAACTAAACAGTCAAAAAATATACTAAGCACTTTAGGTGATTCAGATATAGCATGTGGGTCGGTTTGCCGACTAGGTTGCGTGGGGTCTACTTTAGTCTCTATTAAATTGCCTGACATTCATGAGAAAACATAAGGGATAATTCGAATGCATGAGAAGCAAAAGTTATTAATTGTAGATGATGAGGAGATTAACCGTTTCCTTTATGAACGTGCTTTAGGGAAAGAATATGATATTAGGAGTGCGGAAAGCGGTGAAGCTTGTTTGGATATTATTAATGACTTTATTCCTGATATTTTTTTATTAGATGTCCACATGCCAGGAGGTATGGATGGTTACGAATTGTGTCAGGAAATTCGCAATCAGAACCAGTTTAATAAGAGTTTGATCTTTTTTCTGAGCGGACTAGAAGAGCCGGAAAAGAAAGTGTATGGCTACAAAGTTGGCGCTGATGATTTTATTAATAAAGAGTTTGGGTTTGATGTGCTAAAAGTGAAAATAGATACGCAACTTAAAAGAATAAAAGCATCTAATGAGGCTGTTTCCAAGGCGAAAACAGCAATGACAAATGCAGGAGAGGTAAGCCAGTTAGTATCCTTTTATGAAGGTATCCATGATTCTGGTAGTTATCAGGAGTTAGCTGAACAAGTGATAGAAGTTTGTAACAGCTATGATGTAAATGCCGCAATTCAGCTGCGTCTTAGTGATTCAGTGATAAGCCTTAGTACAACAGGGGTGGTGAATAGCTTGGAAAATGAATTCATGCTCGCAGATAGAAATGCCACTCGTATTAATAGCTTTGACGAGCACTGTCTGTTTAATTTTAAGGGGGCGACACTTTTAATCCGAAAAATGCCTGAAGATGCAGAGAAAGCCAGTCGGTTTAGGGAGTATTTTACGTCGGTAATGAGTGGCGTTGAGGCGAGAATGAGGAGCTTAAATGCTGAGCTAACGCTTCAGGTTCAGAATAATCATTTAGTGCAGGACGTGCTTAATGGTGCTTATTCAGCTTTAGATGGCATGAAGGATGAGTTTAAAAAACATGATGTTTTGTCGAAGAATATTATCGAAAAACTGATTTCGGAGATGCATTTAGCTTTTTCATATTTAAATTTAAATGAAGAGCAAGAAGATCATCTTATGGTGGTGGTGAGTAAAAGCATGAGCAATATGACTGATCTATCATCTGCTGGGATGAGTTTAGGTCAGCAGTTTGAGAGTGTGACTTCAAGTTTGGAGCAAATAATCGCTCCAAACTACATTAACGACGTTTAATTGCTTTCCGTATTTTCTTACGTTGAGCCGGTGTTAAGGTTTTATATTTCTTACGTAGTAGCTGCTTTTTGCGCGCTGGCAAGTTCTTATATCGAGATATATTACGGGTTAGTTTTTGTTGTGTCTCTAAGGGTAAGGCACGGAAATTTTTCATTTTGAGGTTCAATTCTGCACGCTTTTCAGGCGATAAGTTTTTCCACTTTTCAAAACGTTCCTGTACCGTTTTTTGTTTCTGAGCATCCATTCCCTGCCATCTCTGTGCGCCTTCAACTAATTTAGCTTGTTTATCGCCATCAAAGTCAGCCCATTGCGCTTCAAATGATGAGAGTATTTGCTGGGTCTCTTCTGGAAGTTCTTGCCACGGTACAGCAGAACTTGATGATGACCAGATGAAAGGGATAATGAAAAATATAAACGGAAGAAATTTGTGGTTCATGGTCGCTCCTCCGCAGGTAATTCAGCTTTTGAAATGTCGCTTAGCTCAGTTTCAGTATCGTTAAATGTTTCTACTTTTTCCAAGTCTTCCATATCAACAGGGGTCGTCAGCTTGTTGTCTAGTTCAACGCTGTTCGCTAAGAATAGAAAAAACTCGGCTTGCTTAAGCAGTTGACTCTGGCTCGTTAGCTCAGTACTTGAGGTGTCAGCGACAGCTATCGGAGAAGTCATCACACTAACCATTATGCTGTACAGCATTGTCGTAGAGAGCGCCGTTGTGAGGTCGGTCGATGTCATTTTCGTTCTCAAACTCCTGAGATAGCCAATAAGCAAATTCAATGTCTTCTATTACCTCTAACTCGGTATCATCGAAATTGCTAAGCAGTATAAACTCACCTAGCGCTGAATTCGAGCTAGCCAAGGGTTGTTCTATTGTCGTCTTTTTAATTGAACTGATGATAGGAAAAACCATCAGAGCTAATAAACAAAATGCCAAACCTGCTTCTAAAGCCTGATTCGTAAACGATTGACGTCGAAAAAAAGAACATAGATTAGCAAATAACTTTAACCTTGTTTGATGGTTTAACGCGTTCTCACGGGCTTGTTGAAGGCGTGACTGTACATTAGGTGATAGCGATTCAATGCTCTGATCAAGCGCTGAACTCGTGGCATCAACCAATTTATCATTGTCTGTTTCTACAGGGTCATGAGTCATCATATTTACCTATGTATTACTACCGTATATCGAAGGTTTCTTGTTGCTGCTTTAATTTTGATATGGCACGAGAATAATGTGTTTTGACACTATTTTCATTGATTTTCATTACTTCTGCGGTCTCCTTTGTCGAGAGGCCTTCCCAGCTACGGAGTACGAAACATTGTTGTTGTTTCACGGGTAACTGTTCGATAGATTCGAGTAAGTGCTCTCCTAATTGTTCGCTCACAAGTTGTGACTCTGGGTTAAATTGGTAATCTAGGGCTTCTCGTGTCGTTTCCTCGATTTCGTTTGTATCTTGGTCTTGTTTGCGCCAGAAAAATAACTTGTTCATAACTTTCTTCTTTCGGTGCCAATCCAGAATACGATTCTCCAGAATTTTATAGAAAAGAGGCCGCCATTCTTCTGGGGCCCTGTGACTGTAGTTAGAAACCAGCTTGATCATCGCTTCTTGTACAATATCTAGAGCATCGGCCTCACAATGTGTTGCCAATTGCGCCATACGGAACGCACGTTTTTCGATTTGTTGTAGAAAAATGTCCATTTCTCGCACAGCGCTTGGTTTTCCCGTTAGTCTGTTTCTGTTTCTGTTTCTGTTTCTGTTTCTGTTTCTGTTTCTGTTTCTGTTTCTGTTTCAGGTGCATCCAGTATCAAGGTAATATAACCTGCCGCTAAAGAATGCTCTGTGTCTGAGTAAGTACCTGATGCGGTTAAGTGTGTCGCTTCCATTCCTTCGTCTAACGCTGTTGTCACGACGGCCAGAAAATCACTAAAGTCGGCATGCATCTGAATGCTGTTACCTTTAACGAGAACCCCATATAAGCCTGGTTCGTCCGTTCCTGTAATTTGATTGACGACTAGCTCAAGCTGGCTGGACCCAGGTACACCAATTAAGTGTAGCTTGCTTTGTGCATTCGTATTGCTTAGGTTTAAAACACTATTTTCTGTGCTTACGGCATCAGTGCGATCACTTCCCCAGCGGCTATGGAGTTTTGCTGGATGTGATGAAAAATTAGGATTCACAATGCTTAAAGCATCAAAGTCTACTGGTGTACTACCATATGCTGTAGGGTAGCCGGTCACTTGTAACCATTCGTCCACTTCAAGCAAACTGATATTCAAGCTACTGGTTTCTATTTCATAGCTGCTTGGGTCGGCATTGTTTTCAGTACTAATTCCTGTGCCACTGAAATCAAATACGTCAACCGGACGTTTGTTGATATGACTAAGGTCTAACTGAAGTGGGTTGGTTTGTGCGATTTCGCCGACGATTTTGTTAAGCTGCATGCGAACACTGCCTTCTGTTGCGTCAAAGTCACCTGTGTCTTCGATATATTCTCCTAATACGATCACACGCTGGCCGATGGAAAGATTGCTGATATCAGCGTCACCAAGTTTATAGCCTGTCACCGAACTATTCTCGCTAATATTTACTTGGACTGTTTGTCTAAATCGGCTTTCTCGGTTTTTTGACTCCAGTACCGCACCGTCAATGGTGAGTATATTTTCGCTGCGTTGAGTGATGGTGCCTTTAATAACATCTGAGTTGCCCCATGGCACGCTATTGCCTGCTAAAACTTGGCTAGCAAGGTAGATATTGTTCGTTTCATCGTTTGATTCACCAAAAGCGATCACCGGCGTATCCAGGGTGAGTGCTGCCATGATTGCTAGGCCATCGGCACCGGTTAATTCGACACCATCAATTTCATATAGCGTTTGGTTATCGACGTTGAAAGTGAATTCGCCAAACTCGCCTTGTTGTAAACGCATAGGGATAATGTTGAGTGTAATATTTTGATCTTCGGTACTAGTGCTTTGTAATAGACCACGTACTCGATGCTCTCGACCTTTCGTTAGTTCGGTTGTGCCCAGCATGAAAGGTTCAACCGAGACAATCGCGGGGTCAAAGGACTGTATGGTGTTCGATGCGGCTAAGTCTAAATCAAGCGTTAATTGAGATGTCTTTTGTGGCGTTATACGGATGAGTTCGTTGTCGTTGAGTGTCAGTTCAACATCAATTTCAGCCAACGCTTCACCAAGAGAGTTAATCGCGGCAGCTTGGTAGGATAGGCCTTCTTCATCTTGGATCACAATATCAGCATCGCTGTAATCTAATGTGAGCGTGATGCTGGAATAGATGCCAACGGGTACGCTTAACACTGCAAATAGCTCGGAAAGCTCCTGATATTGCACAAAGTCGATTTCAGAGCTTAGGGGTAGAATACTGACTTCGGAGCCATCAATGCGGTTTAAAGTAATAGCATCAAGCTCAATTTGGTATGTCAGAAAATCCTCTTCAGCATCCGTAATGGCAAGCTCAAGAGAACCATTTTCTGAGCTGGTCGCGCTTGCTTCGTCACTGCTACTGCTGCTACAGCCAGATAAAAATAAAGTACTGCTGAGTCCTAATATTAAGCCCAGAGACTTCAGGTGGTCAGGGTTAATGGAAATCATAATGTCGCTCCTGCGCGATTTGTTTATCAAGTTGTGAATACGTTTTTTAAATTAGTTTGATGAAAATTGTGTATATACACATAATAAAACGCATTAGGGCGAAAAAGGTTTACAAGAATTGTTGAAAAAGATGAATTTATTTTTTCTGAGATAATAATGGCTGTGCTGTGGAAGTTGAATATCAGTGTCTTAAACTGAGTCAGCTTGACTTAATGATTTTATTTTCATGTGCGAGTTAGACGTGAATTTTTATTTCAAACAGGGTTAAATGTCTTGTTTCGTACAAGTTTTTTCTAGGAAAATTAAGATTTATGTTCTATGAAAGTTGGTTTACGGTGAAGAAAAATGCTCACTTAGGTTCTTTATGATTCAATTTGTTGTTCTTAAATTAAAGGTGAAGCACCTTTTATTAAGTGTTAGCTTTTTCTTTTTTTTTACCTCGTCGGTTCTTGCCGAAAGCCTAGAATTTGATAACAATGAACCTGAAAGTCGGCATAGTCTGTCATTGGAGGTGGCAAGTACTGATGATCAGATTGACGTGCCTACTAGAGGTGAAACACGTGTTATTCCCCTTGATGTACTGAAGCATTCGCTTTTTTACTCGTATCAGCTGGCTGATCACTGGTCGATATCTATATCTGCGATGACGGGGAATGACCAAGCTAAGGGAGACGGCTCATCGTTTGAATTTCCTATCCTAAACACTGTAAGCCTTAACAAAGACATTGGCGGATTAAGCTCAGCTTTATCTTATCAATATGATATTTGGTCTTGGGACCTTGGTGTATCTTTTGATGAGGCTAAAACCGTATTAAGCGGCAGCTCAACAAAGGCGAAACTTTCTCTTCTGGAAAGGACTCATTCGGCTGAAGTTTATGTCGCCAGTAGTGTTGAAATTGATTGGCAAGGGGGTGTTTTGACTCCGAGCCTTGGTTTGGCAGTGCAAAAAAGCGAAATCGAGCGAGAGTTTGAATTTTCCTTGGATGATGTTAATGCGAGAGAAGAGGTCAATGACAAAGATAGCGGTGCTTACCTCTCAGCGGGTGTGAATGGGGCTTATTTATTAACGAGTGATGATGGTGGTTTTTTCTCTCGTATTTTGTGGGTACCGTCTGTGTCAGTTTCTTGGTCGGAAATAGCTTGGGGGGAGGTCGTGAGTAACTCTCGTTTTCAGTTGAAAAATAATAGATTTTCGGACTCTACTACGAGTGCCGAAAAAGAAAACTCAGAAGGTGGCTCAGGTAGTTACGCTACTTCTCTGTTTATTATTTTAGATAACTATTTTGCAGACCTCTCTTACAGCAAAAATTTTGGCCGTGGTGCCAAAGGAGAAGAGTTCAGTGTAATGGTTGGTCTGGAATTTTAAATGGAAATACTGTTTTGTAGGTGGCTGAGTAGTGGCTAAAGATCCATTGAAACCACACTCAAAAGCCATAGTTCACTCAACCCTCAAACTGGCTGAATTATCCTGAATTGAAAAAAAGCGTTGGGCACTTTATTAAATAAAGTGCTTACTTTGAATGAATGGACTTATGGCTTCCAGTTACTCAATGCGCAAAACTGTTCTAATGTTAAGTTTTCAGGCCGTAGGCTTGTTTCTATTTTTAAATCTTCGAGCGCTTCAGGTGCAACGACACCAGATAAAGCATTACGCAATGTTTTTCGTCGTTTAGTAAAAGCAACGCGTACAACATTTTGTAAACGTTCTACCGACTCAACCGGATGAGGCAGCGTTTTATGAGGTACGAGTCGTACAATGGCTGAATCTACTTTAGGGGCGGGTCTAAACGCATCGGGGTCAACTAGAAATAAGGGCTGAACTTTACAGTAGTACTGCGTCATAATTCCTAAGCGACCATACGCTGAAGAGCCTGGTCGAGATGCCATGCGATCAACGACTTCTTTCTGCAGCATAAAATGCATATCTTTGATTGAACTGATGTTTTGCAGTAAATGAAAAATCAGTGGTGTTGAAATATTATAGGGCAGGTTGCCGACGACTCTTATTTGCTGATCGTCTTCTGACAGCTGGTCAAAATCGAATTGGAGGGCATCGCCTTCATGAATGATAAAATCAGGATAATTAAAAAACTTAGTGCGTAAGATCGGAATAAGATCACGATCTAGCTCCACAACCTGTAGTTTACCTTCTGAAGCAATCAGCAGCGGTTCGGTTAAGGCGCCAAGTCCAGGGCCTATTTCGACCATTTTATCACCGGGTCTTGGATTTATCGCTGAGATAATACTGTCGATAACCGCTTCATCATGCAGAAAATTCTGGCCGAAACGTTTTCGGGCCTGATGCCCAGCTTTTTTTGTGTGTTTAGCCATTTGAATGATCCAATTGAGTTGTAGATAAAGTCGCGTCGAGAGGTAAGGTATTTGAAGGGGCGACTTGCATTTGCAAGGCACTATTAATGGCTGCTTTTAGACTGCCTATGTCGGCTTTCCCTGTTCCAGCAATATCGAGCGCTGTTCCATGGTCAACAGAGGTGCGGACGATGGGAAGCCCCAGTGTAATATTAACGGATTCGCCAAAGCCGCCGTATTTCAAAACCGGTAAACCTTGATCATGATACATTGCCAGTACGGCATCAGCATTACATAAGTATTTTTCAGTGAATAATGTATCGGCAGGTAAGGGACCAATCAGTTCAACTTTATGTTGTTTAAATCGATCTAAAACAGGTTGTATCACTTCAATTTCTTCTCGGCCCATGTGTCCGCCTTCTCCTGCATGGGGGTTTAAACCCGCAACCAGAATGTTAGGGCGTGAAAAACCAAATTTGTTTTGTAAGTCCTTAATCAGGATTTCAATGACTTCTGTTAAGCTTGCATGAGTAATGCTTGAGGCAACATCAGCCAAGGGTAAGTGAGTTGTTGCAAGGGCTACCTTCATTTTAGGGCTGGCTAACATCATGACGACTTTATTTACTTGGCAGCGTTCTTGGAGGTGTTCGGTATGGCCGCTAAAAGGAATGCCTGCGTCGTTGATAACGCCTTTATGTAACGGCCCTGTCACCAAAGCTGAAAAAGTACCCTCCAAGCAGCCATCAATCGCCTTGTTTAAACAGTTTAAAACATATTGAGCATTGGCAGGGTTTAACTGTCCTGTTTTACAAGTTTCATTTAAGGGGGTATGTTGAATAACCATGGTACCGGCAGGGCTGTCAGTAAAAGGTCTACCATCCCACTCAATAATATTCAGCGATTTGTTTAGTTCTTTGGCACGGCTTAGAAGTAAAGCGCTATCCGCCATAAATACAATCGGCGTATCCAAGCCAGTTTGTGCGAGTTGAATGCAGAGTTCTGGGCCAATACCCGCTGGTTCTCCAGGGGTGACAACAATAGGTGTTTGCTCTGAGGCAGTTTTAGTCATTAAGTCTGGTCTTCTTCTATTTGGTCTTCAGCGTTGCTGTTATCAGTATCACTTTCGTCTTCTATTTTTTGTCCTTTAATTTCAATAAACGCTTCACTCTTGATTTCGAGCAGCCAATTAGAAAGTTCTCGTTCATACTTATACTTATGAATCACCTGTTTTGCTTGGTTGGTTTGTATTAATGCTCCCATGTCTTGCTTACGACGTTCGGTGACTTCAAGAATATGCCAGCCGAATTGGGATCTAAAGGGCTTGCTAACGACACCTAAAGCCACTTGATTCATCTTATTGTCGAATTCTGGCACCATCTGTCCTGGACTTACCCAGTCGAGGCTGCCACCATCGATGGCCGAAACAGGGTCGTCAGAATTAGATTTAGCGAGTTCAGCAAAGTCATCACCGCTACTAATACGTTCGTATAGTTTATCAATCATGGTTTTAGCTTCTTGATCGGTACGTATTTCACTGGGTGAAATCAAAATGTGGCGAACATGTGCTTGATCAATGAGTTGCTGTTTTCCACCACGTTTTTCTAGCACTGTGACAATATGAAAACCGCTACTGGTGCGAACCAGATTTGAAGGTTCCCCGACTTTTAATTTCGGAATGATATCTGCTGCAATAGACGGTAGCTCATTTTCTTTTCGCCATCCAATAACACCACCGTTGAGTGCTTGTCGGCCATCCGACTTCTCGACAGCCATTTTTTTGAAGTCTTCACCTGCTTTAAGTGCCACAAGGATATCATTTCCTTTCTTTTCACCTGCTTCAATTTCTTCGAGTGATGCAGATTCGGGTACTGAAACGAGTATGTGGCCTAAGTAGTATTCCGCGCCTGACTGGGTTCGCCCTTCTTTTGACGCGAGAAAATTCTCTATTTCTAGGCCTGTTACTCGTACGCGACGATCAACCTCTCGTTTTTGAACGCGCGAGATGATCATTTCTGTTCGAATCTGCTCACGTGCGCTGGAGTAAGTTTCGCCTTCAGCTTTTAATTGTGCTTCAAATTGCGCCAAGGTCATTTTGTTTGATTTTGTAATGCTGTCGATTGTTGCATTGAGCTGTGTGTCACCAATACGAATACCAAGCCGTTCTGCTAGTTGCAATTGGATATTTTCAAGAATAAGTTGGTCGAGTACACGGCTGTGCATGACCTCTTGAGACGGTAATGGGGTTCCCTGAACTTTTAGTCGATTGGTGATTGCGTGCGTACGACGAGTCAGTTCAGATTGCATAACGATATCGTCATCAACGACGGCTATAATTTTATCGAGCGGGACGGATTGTGCATGGATGCTTGCAGCAAATAGACAGCTACTTAAAAATGCAAACAAAATAGCGCTTGGTTTACTAAATATCATTATTTAACTACCTAAATTTTAACTATAAATTATTACTTGAGACTATTACATGATCGCTATTTACGTAAAATATGTCATTTCGGCCTAAAACATAACCGGAATGACAGTGAGTCGCTTTCATGCAAAACTCTCTGCTTAAATTGAAATGCTGTTAATTAAAAAACTCTTCACGGGCTTTATAGCCGGGAATTTGTGTGTCCATGCTACTCGCACTCTTGCCAAAAGCACCCACGCTGTTTAATTGAAAACGAAATAGAACGCCGTTACTCCTTTCTGATTCATCCGTTAAGTATGACTGAGCCAAAAGTTGTATTCGCCAGCAGCAACTACCGTATTCTACCCCAGCCAGCGTGCCAATGGTGCTATTGCTTTCTAAATCGTAACGCCAGCGGCCAATTAAACTGAATGTTTTGTAAAGTGGAAGGATTAATGAAGTGTCTGACTGTTCTAACTCATCTCGAATATATCGATGGCTGAAATTAAGCACAGTACTGTAATCCTTACTATGAAAGCTAGCGCTACTATTGCCTTCCTGAGTAGCGTGGCTTTTTGAATCCCATAAACCTGTCATGGAAAAATCAATATTGGCGTGAGGTTTAAGGGTGAGCTCTGATGCAAATAATGAGTCACTGCGTGTGGATTGCCCTTCACCATTTAAGTTAACGGTGCGGTTATCATAGTGGTAAATTTGCCCTAGGCTGAAAACAGCGCGATCCACTCCGCTATACTTATCCGTCCATCGAGAGGTGAAACCCAATGTTAAACGATTGTTGTCGCCAATACGGTCGCCACCGCTAAAACGGTTTGGGCTGAATAAACGGTCGTAATAAAAGCTAGGGAGTGCGCTGTCAAAATTCGGAATGTCATCCTGATCTTTAGCTTTGGAATACGCGTAATATAAACGAGGTTCCAAGCTTAAACGTAAGTCCTTACTTATAAAACTGGATGGTTTATCAAAATATAAACCAGAGTCAATTTCATAAATAGGCACTGTGCGTGAAAGGTGATTTTTCTTAGGACCGTATGACTGTAAAGCATAATCGGTATGATCCAATGTAAATGAGGGCTCTACAAAGCCCCAGTTTTTTCTTAATGGTAATGAAACTTTAGGTTGATGGCGTAATCGTGAACCGTAAGCTTTATCATCACCTGTTAGTCCATCTTGGTCGCGATAAAAATAAACATATTGGCTTTGCCAGTCTAAGTGTACTGCGTTCATCCCTTGGTACAAACTAAAATTCATTTCAGGCAGGCGTTGATAAGCTTCTTCATTGGGAAGTAGTTGATCGTCAATGCTTTTGTATTGTTGAAGCAGCATACTGAATTGCCAATCATCACTGGAATAATTTATTTCGGCGCGGCGGTCTAAGTGATCCGCTCTGTCTATTTGCAGGCCTTGTCCCACATCGTCAAGATAGTCATTATCACTGATGTCGTTGAAATCGATGTTGCCATGCCAGCCTTTTGCAAAGGATTGGAATTCAAATTTTTGTTTAAAACTTAGTCCCCAGCGTTCGCCGTCCTCTGTTAGGCCTAAGTTACTTTGTTCATCACGATAATCTTTATCTTCAGGAATGTAGCCCAATGCTAAAAAATTATCTTCAGACTTCGTTATATGGCGAAGCTCGAGCTCGGTGTGTAAACCTCGGCCATGAATATACGTCGGTGTAACGGTCGCGTCATAGTCAGGTGCTAAATTTAAATAATAGGGCGTTGATAAAAATAAGCCTCGTTCAGTATTCGAGCTACCGATAGTCGGGTATAAAAAACCAGTTTTTCGACGGTCATCAATCGGGAAAGAAAACCAAGGGATATAAAGAACCGGCACATCTTTAATTAAAAAGCGAGTCGAGTTTGCTTCTCCGAAGCCTTCAGCCTTATTGAGTGTGATTTTTTTAGAAGCAAAGGCCCAGTCTCTATCTTCAGGTGGGCAGCTAGAGAACAGACCATCATGAATAATGAGCGTGTCTGTATCTGGTTGCTCTATCTTGAGCGCTTTTCCGTTTAGATTAGTGCTTGGGTTAATAAAGCGGGCATTATCAATCGAAATCTGATGGGTTGTCACATCCATCGTTGCTGTGTCGCCATTGAGGGTAACATCAGGCCCGGATAATTCGATATCACCTGTTAATTCGGCCTGATTATTTTGGCTGTTAATCTTGGCTTCATTGCTTATGGCACGATAAGGCCCTTGAATAATTTCAACATCACCCACAAGTTCTAGCTTATTGCCCGGCTGATAGTCTACTTGGCTTGCGTGTATCGTGATGGTTTTGTCTGATTCTGTGGTTTTAGAAGGTTGCTCTTGAGCATTTTCTTGATTGTTTACTTCAATGCTTTTTTGTTTAGTCCGGTGCTGTGTTGAACTTTGTGTTTGCTCCAAGTCTGCGCACTGCGCCTTTGTTGTTTCTTGAGGGTGAGAACTAGTGTTGTTTGCATAGCTTTGAGGGCTTAAAAATATAGCCGAGCTCAAAAGACTAAGTAAATTAATGCGCCAAATATTCATCAAATCGAACTTCTCATTTATACAAACCTTGAAGGGACGTTTATAACTTTGCCTTTGACGAGTATAAATGGGCAGGCAGCATCCAAGTATACCTTCTTATAACAAGGTATGCCGAATAACGAATAAGACTTAGCGCTAATCAAGTTTTTTTTGCCCTAGATTTTTATATTTCCCACGTTAAGGAGTATAGATGCGTGAAATAATTATGGATAATAAGTGCGAATAATAAACGGTGCTTACTTTGATGTCATTTAACTTTTTGATTAGGATGGCGGGTGTATTATCGTATTGATAGAAAAATAAATATTAGCTTGGTAAATACAAGCACTCACTAGTTCGAAATTAGGTACAGATTGGGTATGGATTTAAGACAGAAAGAACTGACAGAATGGGCGGCTAAGGCTTTAAATCAAACAACTCTATCCTTAGAAATGGTTTCAGGTGATGCTAGTTTTAGACGTTATTTTAGAGCGGAGGTTGAGGGTGAAACCTGGATTGCAATGGATGCGCCACCAGAGAAAGAAGATTCGTCAAGCTTTGTGGCAATTGCCCGGTATTGGTTAAGTCAAGGTATTCAAGTTCCCACTATTCATCATTATGACCTTGAATTAGGTTTTTTATTATTGAATGATTTTGGTGATGATATTTTGTTGGCATCGCTCTTTTCTGAAGCACCAAAGGCCGCACCAAAAAGCGCATCGGGCGACTATTATTATGGTCTGGCTATGCGCTCATTAATTGAAATTCAAGCGATTAACCCTGACTCAAACTATACGTTGCCTCTGTATGATGCCGAATTACTACAGCGTGAAATGGCCTTGTTTCCTGATTGGTTATTAGAGAAAAAACTAGGTTTAACGCTAAGTACGAATGAACGTACAATGTTAATGCAAAGCTTTAATATACTGACTGAGAGTGCGCTTGCTCAACCCCAGGTTCCCGTTCACCGTGATTACCACGCTCGAAACTTAATGGTATTGAAAGATGATTCATTAGGGGTGATTGACTTTCAAGATGCTGTTTTTGGCCCCGTAACCTATGATTTAGTCTCGTTATTGAGAGACTGTTATATTGTATGGCCAGATGAAAAAGTTGAGCTATGGTGTCAGCAGTACTACGGCCTGTTACAAGCAGAAGAACGGGTAAATTATGATTGGACACAGTTTAAAATGTGGTTCGACTTAATGGGCTTGCAACGGCACCTGAAGGCGGCAGGGATTTTTGCACGCCTTTCACTGCGAGATGGTAAACACGGTTATCTTGATGATATTCCCCGAACCGTTGATTACCTTGCTCGGGTTAGTCGAAGTCATTCGTCACTCAAGTCGTTTCATTCTTTTCTGGTTACTAAAGTTCAGCCATTGATTACGAAGAAATTAATGGCCGACACCGATTTAAATGAAGATGTTGATGCATGAAAGCCATGATCTTAGCTGCCGGATTAGGCAAGAGAATGCGACCGCTTACCGACCATACCCCTAAGCCATTATTAAAGGTGGCGGGCCGATATCTGATAGAGTTCCATATAGAAAGGTTAGTGCGTAGTGGTATCAAAGACATTGTCATCAATACTCACTGGTTAGGTGAGCAATTGCCAGAAGCCTTAGGTGATGGGGCGCGGTGGGGTGTAACGATACATTATTTGAACGAAGACGTTTTGTTAGAAACCGCTGGTGGCATTCAAGCTGCGCTGCCTTTGTTAAGTGATGGCGACCAGCCTTTCTTGGTTGTAAACGGTGATGTGTATACCGAGATGAATTTAACGTCATGGCTAGATGCTTCGCCGGTGTTGAATGAGCAGAGTCTTGCGTATTTGGCCTTAGTCAACAATCCTGATCATAATAAAGACGGAGATTTTTGCTTCGATGCTGAAACCTCTAAGCTAAGCTTGTTTGGGGTTGCCTTGCCTGCCTATACTTATTCAGGTATCGCGCTGTTCCATCCTGCTTTATTTGCAAATGTCGCCCCCGGGCCAAGTCCATTAGGGCCTTTGTTAAAAGAGTATATTGGTAAACAACTGGTGCTCGGGACGTTTATGTCTGATTACTGGCTTGATGTCGGTACACCTGAGCGTTTGACAGAGCTTAAGCATAGATTGAAAAGCTAGGGCAAGAAATTAAGCAATAGTTGAAAGCTAAGACGATTTATTGACAAAAAATAATAGCCTTAGTGGCAATTAATTGCCTTGATTGCCCTGCATTTACCACTCCTTATGCTCAAATATCTATTATTGGGCTGATTTTCATGTTTTAAAGTAGGCTTAATTTATGCATAGCATTAAATAAATGCTGTGTATTACCTTTAAAGCGACGGATTAGTATCCGTATTTATAGCACAGCGAACTTTTTGAATTAAGCTATAAATAAGGGCCGTTTATGAATTTTTCTAAGTACTCCAATTTAGCTGGTGTCATCGTCGGCTTAACCTTTCTTGTTTCAGCCGTTGGCTTGTCTGCAGAGAACCCGATGGCGTTTATTAATATACCGGGTTTATTGATTGTCTTTGGCGGAACCCTAACGGCTGTTTTGGTTAGTGTGCCATTGAAAGATGCGGTTTATGGTTTGAAAGAAGCGAGAGTAGTGATTGACCCTTTAACCATGAACTTAAATGGCGAAATTAATAAAATTCTCCATTTTTCAAAGTTAGGTTTTCGTCAGCAGTTTGATCAGTTCGACAATGATATTGGCCGTTTGAGAGACCCTTTTCTTCAGCGCGGCTTGCAGATGGTAAGAGATGAAAACTCGATGGAAGACATTATGTCGTTCCTAAATTGGAAAATCTCACAATACCGTGCGAAAGAAGCCAGCGTCATAAATCTTTTTCGTTCGATGGCTACTTTTGCCCCGGCGTTCGGCATGGTGGGTTCACTATTAGGCCTAGTCAATATGCTACAAGGTTTAGAGAGCGGAGGCTTAGCTTCTGTCACTTCTGATATGGCGATAGCACTGGTGACGACCTTTTACGGATTGTTGCTTGCCAACCTTGTTTTTAAACCGATTGCGAGTAAGTTAGAGCAGCGACGGAATCAACATGTATTGGTATTAAGCTTATTGTCAGAAGGTATTGCTTTGATACATCAAAATCGTACACCGTCTGTCGTGCGCGATACACTCATGGGCTTCATTCAGGACCAAGACAACGAAGAGCCACAAAACATGGCCCCAGAAAAAACATCTGTACAGAAATCTATGATGGCTAAGTTTGGAGCCTAAATGATGACAACATCAAGTCGACCCTCATTAAATTTACAGCTTTTAACGAATGATATAGAAAGCAACAGTGATGATAGCTGGATGATCAGCTACATTGATGTTTTTGTATTAATGTCTACGGTATTTGTGATGCTGTTAGTGCTGAGTCGCGCCGACCTCGCTGAGAGTGTTACGCCGCAAGCTATCACCAATGCTAAAACATCTGCTGACCAGATTGTGGATGTAACGGACCTGGCATTAGGTGTTTCAAATACGGTTAGCCAAACGCAAAACGTAAATTGGCTTGAAGATATTTCTACTTCAATTAAGGAGAACGGTCTAGAAAGCCTAGTTACATTAATCAAGGATAGTAACTTTACAGAGCTGGCGATTCAATCTCGTGTGTTATTTAGTTCTGGAACTTCTGAGCTGACTCGGTCTGGTGAAGACGTTTTAGAAAAGTTGGTGCCAGTATTAAAAGTCTCCGATGGTTTAGTGTTTATTGAAGGCCATACGGATGATCACCCAATTTCAACCTCGAGATTTTCTTCCAACTGGGACTTGGCCTCAGCAAGAGCGACAGAGGTGTTACAATTTTTTGTGGCGGAAGGTATTCAAAAATCACGGTTTCGTGCAGTAAGCTATGGCGATACTAAACCGCTTGTAGAAAATACCTCAGAGGCAAATCGACAGCGGAATCGACGCGTTAGTCTCATGATTCAGCGGCAAGTGCAGTAGTAATACAGAGCTGTTTAGCAGTACGAAAAATAGAGCGATGCAAAGGACTAGATATAAAACGCAGACAAAAAAATACCCGCCAAGTGCGGGTATTTTTTTATAAGAGAAAACAGGATGTGCTGCCAAGGGGTAAATAAGGCAACACATACCTAAAACTCAAAATTAAGCTGTTGCTTCTTCTGCTTTAGCAGCGGTGCTTTTCTTAGCAGCAGCTTTCTTCTTAGCTGGCGCTTTCTTAGCAGCAGCTTTTTTAACTGGAGCAGCTTCTTCTTTATCGAACTTAGCGATAAGGTCACTTGCGTAGTCAGCAACTAGCTTGTTTACTTCACGAGCTTTCGTGTAAGCAATTTCAGAAACGTCATCGTGCTTAGCTTTTACAGTTTCTACTTTGTATAGCTTTTCGATGAACTCAAAAGATGTTACTGCTAGCGCCTTATGTTGCTCTTCAACTGTAGCGATTGCTTTTTCGATGATGTCTTGAACTTGCTCTTGGTAGTTTTTGATAGTGCTCATTGTATATTCCTTTTGAGGTCGCATAAGTTGTGATTAACTAGGCTTCGAGTTAAAGATACGGATAAAAATTAGAATGATCATACTAGACTGATGTTTTTTTAAAATTTTATGAAATTTTTATTCGAAACACCGAATACATTGTTGTAGTGACTGGTTTATACCGAAGACAAACACTTGAGAATAAGCGGATTGAAGCTTGCTGAATAAAACTGTATTGTGCGCACCGAACTATTTGGACGACAGCGGAGGCCTTTAAACGGTAACTGTCGACGGCGTAGTTAGCTTTCAGTAGTAAGCTTTGAAAAATAAGCGATGAATCGTATGCTTAACTTAAACAATACGCCGAAAGTATTAACAAGGAATGAACTGCCAATATGTTGAGTAAACTTTTCGCTTCACGTAAGCGCCCCTATATACCTCATCGTTATGAACGCGACCATGTAGAAATTGACTTCTCTGGCAGTCGCCTATCGCTCGATCTGATTCCTCATGCTGATTTTGAAGGCTTTGAGGCGGATCCTATTCCAACTAGTGTGAATATCTACGATCCATCAATCTACAGTGATGATAGTCATGTGGATGAATGGCAGCGTGAAGGAAGAGCTTCTTATAAAGTAGCATCGAGAAGCTGGGAATTACTAGGCTCTCCATTGCGAGGACGACCTTATGGTACCGTTGACTTTATGCTGCTGCTGTTGCGCTCAGATGCATTGCCTGAAAATATGAGTTGTTTAAATTCGGCTCATTTTGAACAAGTGCTATTGCGCTCAATGTATTACGGAGGCCCTGCGAGTCCGGAGTTTGCAAAACGTAAAGCGCCAGTAAACTGGCAAACCGAAGAGAAAGATAACGGTACCTGGATTTATTATGAGCGGCATCGGGATTTTTCTGACGAGTCAGAGCCGCCTTTACCATTTGAACCGACCTTTATTTCTAGTCGGCTAAATATCCCCTTGGATGACCGTCACTTTATTCAACTGAACTTTCGCTATTTAGGCTATGCGCCAGTTGAGCCTTGTTTGGCTAATATGAATGAGCTACGTGATTCTGTTTGCAATAGCGTGCAGCTATCTTTGGGAACTTCAGCTGAAAAGGCCTTGGAAGCTGCAAATCAGCGCTGGCCTAAGGCTCGTGCTCAGAAATATCGTAAGCCGGAACCATGGGTGTACCCAGAATATCGCAGTGGTGACCATCATAAAGGCGAGCCAGATATCATTATTTTAAAACCGGGTAGTCCAGCACCGGAATTTACCCCATGAGCAAAGCACTTTTTAATTAACAATCAAAAGTAGTATGTAAAAGGAATTACAAATATGACAATCAAGAACAAGGCTTGGGAATGTATTGTGGCCAAAGGCTCACATATCAATGCCAGTCGTAATATTTATGTATTAAAAGCGCATTACCCTGAATGGCAAACATTAAAATCTGGCTATCAAGGTAATTATTATTACACGACTATCTTAAGGACATTGTACAGTTTGAGTGCTTTGGCGAGTGTTGGTAGCAAAACAATAAAATCACTTAAGCTAGAAGGCGCGCAAATTAATTACTCTCTTGATGACGCAGGCGATGTGCGAGTTTACGGTTTAAAAATAGATAAAGATATTAAACCTGCTTCTCTTAAACAGGCTACAGGCCTCTACAAAGTTATATTTGGAGAGGATGAGTGGGGGACACAGGAGAATAGAAAGTTATTGATGGACTTTAATCATCAATGGGGTAATGCGCATTATGCGGCTGTGAGTGGTAAGTTCGACGACAAAGAGGATGCTGGCCGAAAACTGATTAAGCATATCAATAAAGCTTATAAAGCTGCTATTCATGAAAAAGACTCTCATAAAGACAGAAATCACTACTCGCTCTATTGGCAAAACGGCAAACATAACAGCGCTGAACAGCGTAACCATCTCGCCTCATTAATCCAGCAAGCGCAGGCAAAAGAAGCACGGCTCAATTGGTTAGTTCACGGAGAAGGTGCGAGTACCTTTGCACACGCTTTAAATCAGCTTATTCGGCAGCCATTAGCGCGTACTATCATGGCTAAGGGCGGTGATTTGAGTGGTCAGAGTGTATTCTTCTCCAATCCGCGTGGGCAAGGCACGGGTGAAAAAGAGCTGGTCGCCTTATGTGAAAAAGCAGGTTTGAATTATGTTGGACTTAATAAAAGTTCAGCCGATTTACATAACCCGGATACCAGAGCGGCTTTTAAAGCAGAGGCGAAAAAGGTTGGTAGTTCTCTTAAAGTCAGTGGTGCGCTTGGGGTTATAGGTGCGGCGGCGTTACCTATTGCTTATGAGCAGTTTATGAATTCGAATAGTGTAATGGAAAAGGTTGCGATTGGTGTCGCAGGATTTGTGATTACTCAAAGTGCGGCTACTACAGTTCATGGCTATGGCAGAAACCTTAAGAGTGTTTGGAACGATACTGTCGGTAAAGGCAATGAGGATTGGGCTTAAAGACTAGTCTTTTTGCTTGTTATTTTAACTTCATCACAACAGATCGAAGAAATGCCACGCATGTGAATGTTACAGGCTTACACGGACGTTTGTCTTTTAATTATCAGGAGTTGAAATGAAAACGTGGCAGGAAAAAGTGATATTCCTTTTCCTTTTTATTTTTGTTGTGGTAATGGTTGATAATGGTAAGTTTTGCTCTGATTCATCTTCAGAGATATTTTGGTGGAGCCTTAGAATTTCAGCTGTTTTTGGCTGTGTGGCGTTTCTTTATTCTATTCCTTATTTTAAAGGGGATGAGGGGTATTGGTTTTTATTATCTTTAGGCGTAGGGGGCTCTACGTTTTTACTGGGCTTAATTGGTTTGCCTGTGTTGTTGTCGCTACTTACTATTTTAGCATTATGCATTTCAACTATTTATAATATAGGTTTCTGCATTTAAAACTTGGCTTGGGCGAAATGGGGCAAGCTTTTCGTAAGCGGCACTACAGTCCTACCATTCAAACAAAACCCATTTTGGAATCAGTGTTTGAGATCGGTCTTCTCTAATCCAACCGCCGCCATCGTCGGGGACGAGGTAATAAACGGGTCCAACGTCCGGCACGACTTTAATTTCAGTAATCACGCCGTTTACGGAATGCTCATAAAGTGTCTTGTCTTCTTCGTGTTGAATGACGATTTGTGGCTCAACCGGTAAGGCTGCTTCTTCTGCGATCACGCTTGAACTAGAAAATAAAGCCGGTAATATGATTAAAATAACAAAAAGTGTGCGACGCATAGTAACTCCTAGTTTAAGCTTAGCGCTAATTTCCTTACTATAGCATCAGGAAAACACCTCTTCACCCGCTTATTTATATAGACCCGTATTTTATGACAAATCAATCGACCACTAAGCCAACCGTTTTAGTTGATGGTTCTTCTTATTTATTCCGTGCCTATCATGCACTACCGCCATTGTTAAGTTCAAAGGGCCACCCTACAGGGGCGATCAAAGGCGTGGTCAATATGATTCGTCGGCTTGAGCAAGACTACGCTGGATCAAAAGTGATTATTATTTTTGATGCGAAAGGTAAGAATTTTCGTCATGACCTTTACCCTGAATACAAAGCAAATCGTCCGCCTATGCCCGATGATTTACGCTGTCAAATTGAGCCGATTCATCAAATTATCCGAGCGATGGGGCTTCCTCTATTGATTGTGCCGGATGTAGAGGCGGATGATGTGATTGGCGTGTTAGCGAATCAAGCGACGAATCAAAAGGTTGATGTGGTTATATCAACGGGTGATAAGGACATGGCGCAGCTGGTGAGTGAGCACGTGACCTTAATTAACACCATGACCAATGTGGCGATGGATATTGAGGGAGTGGTTGAAAAGTTTGGGGTGCGTCCGGATCAAATAATTGATTACTTAGCGCTCGTGGGCGACTCTGTTGATAACATCCCTGGCGTACCAAAGTGCGGCCCTAAAACAGCGGTTAAATGGTTAACTGCTTACGATTCTCTTGATGGCGTTATCGCGAACGCAGATAAAGTGAAAGGTAAGGTCGGCGAATACTTACGGGAAAGTATTTCGTTTTTGCCGCTTTCTTATCAATTAGCGACGATTAAATTAGATGTTGAATTACCTGAAAATCTAGAGGAAATTGAGCACGTAGAAACCGATAAAGAACGCTTACTGGAACTATACCAAGAGTTTGAATTTAGAACCTGGGTACAGGCGATTCAAAAAGGCGATAGCAAAAAAGAAACTGGTGTTGCATTATCAGAGGCTGACGAAGCTGCGGAATCTGAACAATTAGAGCAAGAAGCAGGTGATTACCATACGGTGCTTACCAAAGATGACTTTAATCAGTGGCTTGCAAAGTTAGCTGCGGCTGACTTATTTGCTTTCGATACCGAAACAACCAGTTTGAAATATATGGAGGCAGAGGTCGTAGGTGTGTCGTTTGCCTGCGTTGAAGGTGAAGCGGCATATGTGCCCTTTGGTCATGATTATCTCGATGCGCCCGAGCAGCTGGAGCGTGACTGGGTGTTATCACAATTGAAACCCATATTAGAAAACGCGGATATCAAGAAAGTTGGGCAGAACTTAAAGTACGATAAAAATGTGCTGGTAAATCACCATATTGATTTACAAGGAATCGAGCATGACACCATGATTGAGTCTTATGTATTGAACTCAACAGGGTCTCGTCATGATATGGATACCTTAGCCGAAAAGTACCTTGGTCGAAAAACCATACACTTTGAGGACATCGCAGGCAAAGGCGCGAAGCAGTTAACCTTTAACCAAATCGCTATTGAAGTAGCGGCACCGTATGCCGCGGAAGATGCTGATATAACCTTACGCTTACATCACGCAATTTACCCTCAGTTAGAACAAGTTGAAGGCCTGAAAACCGTTTATGAAACGATAGATAAGCCTCTGGTGCCAGTGTTGTCTAAAATTGAACGTACCGGCGCGTTATTGGATGCTCATTTGTTAGGGGTTCAGAGTCAGGAGTTGGCAGATCGGATCGTTGCGCTAGAACGTGAAGCGTATGAGTTGGCGGGAGAAGAATTTAACCTAAGTTCGCCTAAGCAGTTACAAGTTATCTTCTTTGAAAAACAAGGCTTACCGGTGATCAAAAAAACACCCAAAGGACAGCCTTCAACCGCTGAACCAGTGTTACAAGAATTAGCAAACGATTACCCCTTGCCCAAGCTGATACTAGAACATCGCAGCTTGGCAAAACTGAAGTCGACCTATACGGATAAATTGCCTAAATTAGTGAACCCAGGTACCGGGCGCATACATACTTCTTATCATCAAGCGGTGACGGCAACAGGGCGCTTGTCTTCAAGTGACCCTAACTTGCAGAATATTCCCGTTCGTACAGACGAAGGGCGTCGAATTCGTCAAGCATTTGTGGCCCGCAAAGGCTATAAATTGATTGCCGCGGATTATTCTCAGATTGAGTTAAGAATTATGGCGCATCTATCACAGGATAAAGGTTTGTTGGATGCGTTTGCTGAAGGGCTGGATGTTCATAAAGCAACCGCCTCAGAAGTATTTGATGTCGCTTTAGAAGACGTAAGTACCGATCAGCGCCGAAAAGCGAAAGCGATTAACTTTGGTTTGATTTATGGGATGTCAGCATTTGGCTTAGCCAAGCAAATCAAAGTGGCTCGGCATGAAGCGCAGCAATATATTGACCGTTACTTTGAACGTTATCCGGGTGTCTTAGGCTATATGGATGGCATTCGTGCTCAGGCGCATGAAGATGGCTTTGTCGAAACAATTTTTGGACGCCGCTTATATTTGCCAGAAATTAATGCCCGAAATAAAATGCTGCAACAAGCCGCTGAGCGTACCGCGATCAATGGTCCTATGCAGGGAACGGCTGCGGACATCATTAAAAAGGCAATGCTGGCTGTGGATCAATATCTGGAAATATCATCATTAGATGCGTCAATGATTATGCAGGTACATGATGAACTTGTTGTTGAGGTAGTTGAACATCAAGCAGAGGAAGTAAAAATCATGTTAATTGAGCAGATGATGAATGCTGTTCAGTTAGATGTTCCATTGATTGTAGAGGCGGAAATCGGCGATAACTGGGATCAAGCGCACTAGATCGGTTTAAATGTTCAGAGACAGTTCAAATATTAGGTAGGTTAGATTAGTTCCAAGCTGAGAATGTTTGGGGTATTAAAAAAGCAGGCCAGGTTTCTGGGCTGCTTTTTTGTTTAAGCTTTCTTTTTACTAAAAAGCAACATTGAGTCTCACTAAGCCAGGAACACCGATTAAGTCGCCATCACTAAATATAGCAGGAATAATGTCAATATTAAGCTGCTCGTTATAGGCCCAACGACCGCCTAAAGCAAAGGTGTTATCCCTATCGTCTTCAGAGGTAAGAATGAGTTCGGCACCTAAGGAAAATAAACCCGATTCGGTATCAATAACACCAACATGCGCGCCAAGACCCACTTCAATAAAAGTATCGTCAGTACCGCCAGCTTCATCATTGTCAACATGAATTAGCTGAGGTGTGAGGGTGAATGTGGCTGCATCGGCACTCAAGGTCGCCGCTGCACCCAATTTGATGTGGGTCTGGTCAAACTCTTGGCCATTATCATATTCGATGTCAATATGAGATACAGCCGCTAAGAGAGACCAATGAACGGGAGTCTGGTTAAGGTTCAGGTCAGACATGCCCCATTTAAGTAGCGCCTCATTCTCGTCATAACCATTTAAGCCACTATTAATAATAAGTTCGGCTTGTGTCAAGCCTAAACGAATGCCACCGCCAGCGTTTAATTGGTCAGAGCCGGTATGCAATTCTACTGATGCATTGCCTTGGCCAGAAATAGTCCCATGCTCTATTAGAAACCCGCGAGTAGGTTCGTTATATTGCTTTTTAGGTGGGGTAGGTGTTTCTGCAAAAGTAGATGTTGCAAAAATACTCATTGAAAGTGCACTGTATAATGCGAGACGCATAGTTAATTTCCTTATTGATAGGTTTGTATAGATAAGCGATGAGATTCAAGGTGAATAATGCTGAATTGGCGGAAATTATTCGTTGATAAACTTAAGACCAATACCTGCGGGTTCAATACGGACAATTTTCATTTTAAGAATCGGCGCGACCATACCCATACCCTGAACTTGACCTTGAACAATCGTACCTACAGGAGGCATGTCGATATCTTCCGTTAATAAAAAAATACCGCCGTCAGAGATGTCGCGCGTATTAACAAGAATATCACCAATGCTGTCATGAGATACTTTTACTTGGCATTTCATTGGTGTTCTAAGGTCGATGCGGTTGTCTGACATAATATTCGTTATGTTTACTTAGGTTATAAATCGAATGAATCTCTTAATATTGGCTTATTATTCATGTTTTTTCCAATATTACGATTAAGTTTTGTTAAGGTTCGAACGAAAATGCTGGGAATAGATGATATTTTGTTATTTTCAAAGCGCGTTAGCTTAAATTCTCGTATGATTAAGTGTCCAAATAACTAGGAATAACGATGAATGCAGTAAGTGGGTTTTCAGGTGCGACACGGGTTCTTTTTGTGTTGGCGGCTTTTGTCGTTGTTGTGGCGGGTATGAGAGCCGCAGATTCACTAATGGTCACATTCTTATTGTCAGGATTTTTTGCCATTATTTGTGCGCCACCTTTTTTATATATGGCTAAGAAAGGCTTACCTCAATGGTTGTCACTAATCTTGGTTGTTATTTTTATTTGTTTAATTCAATTTTTATTCATTTCAATTATTACGACCTCACTGAATAGCTTTTCAAATGACCTTCCTGTTTACCAAGAGCGTCTTCGTGTACAAATTGAAGGCATCTTCACCTTGGTTGAAGCTTGGGGGCTTAACGTGCCCAAAGAGAAGCTGATGCAACATTTTGATCCTTCCACGGTGTTTCGTTTAGCGGTGAACACCTTGGGTAATCTAGGCGGGGTGCTTTCGAACTCATTTTTAATTATTCTAACGGTTATTTTTATGCTGTTTGAAGGCGCGTCTTTACCTGCAAAATTGAATCATGCATTCGGTGAAAGTAGTACGCACATGGATCATATTCAACGATTTTTAGAGAATGTTAAGCAGTATATGACCATTAAAGTTTTAATCAGCATCGCGACAGGTGCTGTGATTTATATATGGCTACAAATTTTAGGTGTTGAATACCCGATGCTTTGGGGCTTAATCGCATTCTTATTGAATTTTGTTCCCAATATAGGGTCAATTATTGCGGCAGTACCGACGACATTATTAGCATTAATTCAGTTGGGGCCGCTTCATGCTCTATTGACAGCTTTAGGTTATCTTGTGACGAATATGGTGATGGGGAACGTAATCGAACCTCGTTATATGGGGCGAGAGTTAGGCTTATCGACATTAGTGGTGTTTTTGTCTTTAGTTTTTTGGGGGTGGGTCTTGGGGCCGGTTGGAATGCTGCTATCGGTACCTTTGACGATGTTACTTAAAATCGCTTTTGAAAGTAGTCGTGAGACGCAGTGGCTAGCTATCTTAATGGGGCCGGAACTGACGATAAATAAAAGTGAAATACCTGCTTTAGGTAAATCACTTGAATTGAATGAAAAAGAGAAAAGCTAAAAGTCTTCACCAAAGAACGGGTCTTCTTTGTTGATGGCGGCATTAGAGTTTAAGTGATTGAGGGCGTTTGTACGTGCTTTGCTGTGCGTAATGGAACGATTTATTTGTTCACTGTATTGATCTAGCCATGTTCTTGAGCCTGGAACCATATGAGCTAAGTCGTAGGTGCCTGACTGAAGTGCCATTAAGAATTTCTGAAAGCCTTGCTCTTGTTCAAGCATTACTTGTTTTAATACCGTATTTTGAGTATTTGCTAACTGATTTTTCAAACCTGGAAGCGAAACAGATAGTTTATCTAGTTTTGCGTCAAGACTAACAAGTTGTTGTTTTAGACCGTTGAATTCAGTTTGCAATGCTGTGAATGACTCATTATTAGGCTCTTTCGTGCCCTTTAAGTTAAGGACGGCAAAGACGGTTACAATGACTGAAATAATAATGATCAGAAAGAGTGCAATACCGAATAAAAAAAGTTTATTATTTCCTACTTTTTTCTCAAGCTGAGCGATTCGTTGCTCTTCCGTAAGTGGCTCATTCGCTTCGGGCGCTTCTTTCTTAGCTTTTTCTTTCTTCGCCATTGTCTAATCCAAATAATTGAGTGCTTATTTTAGTTTAGTCTAAAAACCTTGAAAGTCATTAAATGCTTGTGAATTAGAGACTTGTGGAGGTTAGTTAGCTCGTTAGTTTAGTGTATTTTGCCATGAGCTCATCCTGAGTTTCTGTGTGCTCGGGGTCTAAAGGAATACAATCAACAGGACAAACTTGTTGGCACTGAGGTTCGTCATAATGGCCTACGCATTCTGTGCATTTATTCGGGTCAATAATATAAATTTCATCACCAGGAGTAATCGCTTCGTTAGGGCATTCGGGTTCACATACATCACAGTTGATGCAATCGTCAGTAATTAATAATGCCATATTGTTTCTCGTAATGAATAAGTAGGTAACGTCTAAGCTGAAAGTTAATTATTTAGTCTTCGCTAAAGCGTTTTTTAAGCGCTTCAACGACGACGGGGCTAACAAATTCCGTTACATTGCCACCTAGGGTCGCAATTTCACGAATCAAGGTAGAAGAAATATAAGAAAGATGATTGTCAGGGGTTAGAAATAAACTTTCGGCTTGAGGGACCAGGCGGCGGTTCATATCTGCCAGTTGGAATTCAAACTCAAAGTCAGAAACGGCGCGTAGACCCCTTAAAATAACATTTACCTGATGTTCAATCACGAATTCAGCTAAGAGGTTTTCAAAGCCGATGACTTCAACATTATCTAAGTGAGATAACACTTCTTTTGCCATTGCAACACGTTGATCGATGGGAAATAGCGGCTGTTTTTTAGGGCTGGCAGCAACCGCAATGATAATTTTGTCAAATAGCTTTGCGGCACGTTCAACAATATTGGTGTGGCCGTTTGTAATTGGATCAAATGTACCGGGATAGACAACAGTATTCATCGTAAGGTGAGCCCCATGGATCTCTACACGAAGAGATTAAAGTAAGATGGAATATAAGGGGGCGAATATTAACCAAATTTTATACAATTTTCCAGATGACGAGTATGGCGCTTGGCCATACTCTTTTTTATTTTATCTTAAAAAGATAGAAAATATTGCTTTATGAACTGCCTTTCCATAAGGAGGGTATGCAAATTTAGTACTGTTGAACCCAGATTTCTTAAAGACAGATTTTGCATGAGAGAACGTTAAAAAGCCTTGCTCTCCATGGTAACTTCCCATACCTGATTCGCCAACACCACCGAAATGAAGGTCTTCTTGAGCAAAGTGAGAGATGGTGTCATTAATGCAAACGCCGCCGGCACGTACCTGATCCAACACGTGTTGCTGTTCATTTTTGTCTTTACCAAAATAATAAAGGGCAAGTGGCGAAGGGCGATCATTGATATAGTTTAAAGCATCATCAACTGACTTTGTTGCGATGACGGGTAATATCGGCCCAAATAGTTCTTCTTGTAATACCAGCATGTTATCTGTGGCATTTAATACTAAATAAATGGGCATCTTACGTGTATCGACGCTCATAGCCTCGTCTGCACTGTTGCATTCGATAATGGTGGCGCCCTTGGCACGGGCATCTTTCAAATATGACTGTAGCCGATCGTATTGTCGTTGGTCGATAACACTGGTGTAATCTTTGTTATGCTTAAGTGTTGGGTACATTTTAGCAATAAAGTGCTGGAAGCGATCTACAAAGTGCTCAAGGCGGTGCTCTGGGCATAAAATATAATCAGGTGCGACGCAGGTTTGGCCTGCATTAAATGCTTTACCAAAAGCGATTGACTGAGTGGCGTCATCCATATCAACGTCATCAGAAATAATTGTGGGTGACTTACCACCTAGTTCTAGCGTCACGGGTGTTAAGTTTGCGGCCGCCGCGCGCATTACATGGCGACCAACAGCTGTTGAGCCTGTAAACAATAGATGGTTCCAAGGTATGCTTGAAAATTCCGTTGCAACTTCGGCATCGCCATTAATAATCGTGACTAGGTCTTGCGGGAAAGTATTATGAATTAAATCTGCAGCCAATGCTGAAGTAATCGGGGTAAATTCGGACATTTTTATCATCGCCCGATTGCCCGCGCCAAGTGCTGCGATGAGAGGCCCCATCGATAGTGCTAATGTGTAGTTCCAAGGGGAAATGATGCCGATTACGCCCAATGGTTGGTATTGAACAAAACTTGTTGCAGGCTGGAATAGCGGCGAAACTTTTTTCTTATCGATGGCCATCCATGGTTTTAGATTTTTTATGTTGTAATCGATCGCGTGCACAGACGTCATTAACTCAGCGAGCTTTGTTTCTACATCGGCCCTGCATGAAAAATCTTGGCCAATCGCGTCAATAAAAGCTTGCTGATTATCCATTAACATTTTGCGAAGTTTTTTTAGATTCGCCACACGCTCACTATAAGAGGGCATCGGGTTTTTGCGAAAAGCGGCTTTCTGTTCTTCAAATACCAGGTTCATATGTTTTATTTGTTTTTTGCTTTCAGTAATCTGAATAACTTCAGCGACCATTTTGGTATCCCCTATAAAAATAAAATATAAATAAACGTGTTAACGCTATGTTTTGTATTTTTAGAGTATATACTCTAAAAAGTCAACAGAATAAATATTAAATATGACCGGTGGTCATAAAAAAATAAGCGATATTTGCCTTGTTTTGGAGACTTGGTTCGCTTGTTTTGTTTCTGTGATTGCGAAAATGTACGTCACTCTTTAGAGTGCGGCTGTTCTATTTCTGCTGTATCAAATATTGGAAGATATTGTTTAGATGAAAACAAAAGATAAAATTATTTTAACGAGCCTCGATCTATTTAATGAGCGAGGTGAGCGTAATGTCTCAACGAATCATATCGCGTCACATTTAAATATATCGCCTGGTAATTTGTATTATCATTTTCGGAATAAGAGCGACATTATTTATGAGATTTTCAAGAATTATAAATTGATGGTTGATACTTATTTAAATGTTCCGCTCGATCGTGCTGTGCATATTAGTGACTTGATTGCCTATTTAGATGCGGTTTTTAATGGCTTGTGGGCGTATCGATTCTTGCATCGAGATTTAGAGCACTTGCTCGATAATGATGAGTGCTTACGTAAAGATTACCGTCATTTTACGCTAGATTGTTTGGAAAGCGTCAGGGGGATTATTTATGAAATGGAGAAAAGTGAAATATTCCGGCCAATGACCGAGGCGCAGCGTAAATCAAAAGCATTAAATGTGTGGTTGATTGTCACGAATTGGATGACATTTCTAAAGACGGTTCACGATGAGGAGAACGGTGGCGGGCATAGTCCGCTAAATAGACAGACCATTAAGCATGGTGTTTATCAGGTGTTAGATTATGTTATGCCTTATTTTTGTGAGAGCAAACAAGCGCAGGCAACTGAGCTGCAGGCTGCATATCGTTTTGATGGTATTGTGCCAAAACCTAATAGTTAACATTGTTTGTTAGTTTTCTCGCCAGTTTTGCTTCTAAAGCAAAATGGAAATTTAGGTATCCATTTTAGCTTTAACAAGTTCCGTTAGCGTGCGGCGTATATCTTCAACGCCGGATTTCTTTAAACTCGAAAATAAAATAACATCAATAAGAGAAGAGTGATCTGCAAGTGCTTTTTTTACTTGAAAGTAGGTGCTTTTGGCAGGGCCATATTTCATTTTGTCACTTTTAGTTAGCAGAATGACGGTGGGTAGTTCGCATTGGTCAGACCAATCCAGCATCATATTGTCAAAATCCGTGAGTGGTTTTCGGATATCCATAATCAATACTAAAGCAGATAAACTGTCGCGGTTGCGCAGGTAGTCATCCAAATGTTTCCCCCACTCAGCTTTCATCGCTAAAGATACCTTTGCATAACCGTAGCCTGGTAAATCTACCAAGCGAACACCTGGCGTGCTTAAGTCGAAGAAATTGATCAGCTGTGTACGGCCAGGTGTTTTACTGGTTCTCGCCAGTTTTTTATTGTTGGTAATTGAGTTAATTGCGGATGACTTGCCTGCATTGGAGCGACCAGCAAAGGCAATCTCTATACCGTTATCTTCGGGACAGTTTGAGAGTTTTGAGGCGCTTCGTGAAAAACTGGCGCTATTATAAGATATCGAAAGTGAAGTCATAGTTAAGTCAATTTTAAGCGTGCAAATGATAAGGCTGTAATAAGAAAGCCACGTTGTAATGTAAGGGTTTTATCAAGAAGGGCTTAGTGTATAATAGCCCAAAAAATTTTGCCTGATCTTTCTGTTGTTGTTATTGGTTTTTAGTCCATAATGATACTCAGATTATTCGTTTTCGGGCTTATAAGTGTATTGTGAGCTGAATTAAAAGCTGAATTTAGAATGAGAGTGAGCGAGATAAAATGAGAAATATTTTTACAAGAGTGTTGTTGGTTGTGGGTTTGATTGGCTCTTTTGGCGCATCAGCGGCAGATATTGAAGCAGGAAAAGCAGCCTCAGCAGTATGTGCTGGCTGTCATGGCGCTGATGGGAATAGTGCTGTAGGTAATTTTCCGAAGCTAGCTGGTCAAGGTGCGAAGTATCTTGTGAAGCAAATGGATGATATTAAAAGTGGTGCTCGTTCTGTTGTTGAAATGACCGGGCTTCTGGATGGCTTAAGCGCTCAGGACTTTAATAATCTTGCAGCATTTTACCAGTCGCAAATAATGTCTGGTGGGCAAGCAAAGAAAGATCTAGTTGAAAAAGGTGAGGCTTTATATCGAGCGGGTAACCCGGCAACAAACGTTGCGGCATGTACTGCTTGTCACGGGCCAGCAGGTGCGGGTGTTGAAATGGCTGCATTTCCAGCTTTGGCGGGACAACAAGCGGATTATGTTGCGAAGCAGCTGAAGAACTTTAGAAGTGGTGATCGTGCAAATGACGGCGATACACGAGTGATGCGCTCAGTTTCGGCTAGATTAAGCGATAAAGAAATTGATGCGTTAGCGAGCTATATTTCAGGCTTGCATAAGTGATTTTTGAATGAACTGAAGAAACCCTCCTTGTGAGGGTTTTTTTGTGCCTGCTTAGTCTAACTAAATAGTCATATAAGTTCTCTTGAGCACTGATTTGAGCATCGTTATGATGGTGCATTATGTTTTAAAAGATTGATTAATATTTATAAATAAAGAGGAACAATCTATGCGTCTAATTAAACTGCGATTACTGCCGGTTTTGCTGGTATTACTGTGTGTGAGTTCATTTGGCTTTGCTGCTGACGTTTGGGAAAAAGGCCGTCACTATAAAGAATTGCCTTACCCTGTTAAAACGGCTGACCCAGCTAAAATAGAGGTGCTTGAATTGTTTTGGTATGGTTGTCCGCACTGTTATCAATTTAACAATGATCATCTTCCAAAATGGGAGGCAGAATTAGCGGGTGATGTAGATTTTAGGCTGCTACCTGCAACTTTTCCTGGTTGGATTGTTCATGCAAAAGCTTACTTTGCGGCTGAGTTTCTGGGTGTAGAGAAAAAAATGCATCAATCTTTGTTTGATGCGATTCAGGCGAAGCCAAAAAAATACAAAGATATTGAAGATCTGAAGCCCTTATTTATTGCCGAGGGTGTTAAATCGGAAGATTTTGATGCACTTTTTGAGGCGACTGGATTCAGAAAGATTTCGAAGATAGATGAAGCGGTAGAAAAAGCAACAAAGAAGATTAAGGGTTTGCGTGTTTCGGGAGTGCCAGCCTTAATTATCAATGGTAAATATAAAATAGGTGTTCGGGAGGCGGGCGGTTTTCCAAATATGTTGAAAATAGCCAACTTTTTGATTCATAAAGAGCGTGAAAGCTTAAAAAACTAGTGTTACTGTAGGTTGAAGACGAGGCGAGAGCTAGAATGTCTCTTCTTCAGCTTATACTATCAATCGTATAAAGGTCCTAAGTAGTGTTATGCGTAAACGATTGAAATCTCAACTTACTAAGATATTATCCCCTTTAGAATCTTCTTCTAAAGTGGTTGATCAGTCTGTGATTGACCAAACACCATACCTAGACACGACAAAAACCATTCGTCTGCTGACGTTTAATATTCAGGTAGGGATTTCGACTTCGTCTTATCGTCACTACCTTACGCGTAGCTGGCAGCATATTCTTCCGCATAAAAATCGACAAGAAAACCTTGATAAAATCGCGGTATTACTAAAAGAATATGATGTTGTCGCTTTGCAGGAGGTGGACGGTGGAAGTTTGCGTAGTGGCTTTGTTAATCAGGTTGAGTATTTGGCAAAAGAAGGGCAGTTTTCATACTGGTATCAGCAGTTAAATCGTAATTTTGGCCCGATCGCGAAGCATAGTAATGGTTTGTTGAGTCGTTTTAGGCCGCTAAAAGTAAATGAGTACAGCTTGCCGGGTTTGATTCCTGGGCGAGGGGTGATTGTTGCTCAATATGGGAAGGTGGAAGATCCTGTAGTTTTGGTGATTATGCATTTGTCCTTAAGTGTGAGTGCTCAGACGCAGCAATTGCGTTTTGTGCGGGATTTAATCGAAGACTTCAATCATGTCATTCTAATGGGTGATATGAATACGCATGCTGATAAGCTCTTACATAACTCGCCACTTAAAACTTCTGGCTTGGTGGCTTTGCCAGGTGTTTCTCATACTTTTCCTAGCTGGCGTCCTGAGAAAGGCTTGGATCATATTTTGGTGAGCCGTACGCTAGTAATTAAGCGGGCAGGCGTGGTGCCATTTCCTGTGTCGGATCATTTGCCAATAGAGTTGGATGTGCGCTTGCCTGATTCATATCATGATGATTAGAGGCTCGTCATAGGTTATTTTTTGATTGGTAAAAACTAAAAAACCCGACGCTTTAAAAAGTAGTCGGGTTTTTTAATGGAAGCATAAGACTTAATGCTAAAGAAGAATCACTATTTGATTTTAGCTTCTTTGTACATTACGTGCTTACGAACGACTGGGTCGAACTTTTTGATTTCCATTTTTTCTGGCATGTTGCGCTTGTTCTTGTCAGTTGTATAAAAATGACCAGTACCTGCACTTGAAACTAAACGTATTAAATCACGCATTGTATATTCCCCTTAAACCTTTTCGCCGCGAGCGCGTAGTTCGCTCAGGACAGTATCGATACCCTTTTTATCAATAATACGCATACCTTTAGTCGATAAACGTAATTTAACAAAACGGTTCTCACTCTCAACCCAAAAACGGTGAGATTGTAAGTTAGGCAAAAAACGACGACGTGTGCGGTTTTTTGCGTGTGAAACATTATTTCCTGCTACTGGGCGTTTGCCCGTAACTTGACATACTTTAGACATTGTAACCTTGCCTCCAACTTCTCAACGACCCTTGAAGGCACGTTAAAATAAATTCATATCGCCGGACTTTTTTAAAGTCCTTACCAAAGAGCCCGCCTTTATACCAGAAAGCAATTCTAATCGCAAAGATTATCGTAATAAATGCGAAGGAAACACCATATTTAATGTTTCAAAATTAATTAAGTAAGCCTTGTTCTGCAAAGCTCATTACTTTGTGGTCAGCAACAATCATATGGTCGAGCACTCTAACATCTATTAATTCGAGGGCTTTCTTAAGGCGCTCTGTTAGTTGAATGTCGGCATGACTGGCTGTGGTGGAACCCGATGGGTGATTATGACAGAGAATGACGGCGGCAGCTCCTTTTTTTAGTACACTTTGTACGACTTCTCTGGGATAAACCGATGCAGAATCCAAAGTGCCCCGAAACAACTCTTCAAAACCAAGAATTTTGTGCTGTGTATCGAGATATAAGCAAGCGAACACTTCGTATTGTTTGCCTGTTAATGCGCTACGCAGGAACTGTTTGCTGGCTTCTGGGCTATTAATAATGTCACTTTCACACATCTCATTATGAAAATAACGCTTACTCATTTCTAAAGAGGCTTGTAGTTGGACATATTTTGCCGGTCCCATGCCGGGAAAAGCGCAAAAATCATCCTCGCTGCTCATGAGTAATGATTTTAGGTTCCCGTAATGGCTAATGAGGTCTCGGGCAAGATCTAAAGCTGTTTTTCCGCGCATCCCGACGCGTAAAAAAATAGCTAAGAGCTCTGCATCGCTTAGGCTGGTGGCGCCATGGTTTAATAGTTTTTCCCTGGGGCGTTCATTCAGGGGCCAGTCAGTAATTGCCATACTAAATCCTTTTAGTGTTTGAGTGAGAAGCTATGTTGCTTTGTTTGTAGTTTTCAGCTGTTGGGCTTAATTATACCTTTATTGCTTGCCAGGCAGCGTCGGCATAAAGCTCTCTGTGCTCAATTAAGCCGCTCTTGGTTTTTCCCGCTAGCCAGCGTAAAGCAAAATCTTGGGAAGGGCCAATGATCAACGCATGATAAACTTCAAATGGAAGTTTTTTAATTTCACCGCTCTGAATGTGAGGATAAAACCATTCACGAAGGCGAGTGAAGTGAGTGCGCTTTTGTTGCTCGTGTTGTTCTTTTTGTTGGCTGTTTTCGACTAAGCTTCGATATCTAAATACAAATCGTGCCCAGTCTGGGTTTTCGTCTATCCAGTCGATATAGCATTTTATAATGGCCTTGACGCCATCTTCGGCTGTTTTTGCGTCCGATAAGGCTTTTTCTTGTTGTAAACTGTGGTTGTTCATACCCGTTAAAAATAGCGCGACGACAATGCCATTCTTATTGTTAAAGTGGTGATAGATACTACCGACACTCACGCCAGAAACATCCCTGATGTCAGCAATAGTCGTGCTTTCAACGCCTTTGTTCATAAAGCATTTTAGTGCGCCAGCTAAAATATGTTCTTTTGATTTATTCATAAATGTAGCAATTTAAAAGTTAGATTAGAATATTATTCTAGAATTATGTTCTAGTATTGTGTAAAGTTTAGCCTGTCTTGTTACGAAACGAAAGGCAAAACTGGTAAAAACCAGATCAGTTTTTAACATGAATTAAATAACCAACAAGGTGGGTATATGAGCCAAGTATTAACCGCATTCAACCAGGCCGGTCCTGAACAGTTTAGCCAATTGATTTGTCAGATGGCACCCTATTTTTCTACGATTAAACCTGAATTTATTGATTTAAAGCCAGGTTACGCCGAAGCAAAGGTCGTTAAATGTCGTGAAATACAAAATCATATTGGTACAGTCCATGCAATTGCCATGTGTAATTTGGCGGAGCTTGTCGCGGGCACCTTAACTGACGCAACTATTCCTGAGGGTTCTCGTTGGATACCTAAAGGCATGACCGTGCAATATTTGGCTAAGGCCAAAACTGATATACGTGGTGTGGCGACATCGGAAGGAATTGATTTTAGTGAATCGGGAGATAAAGTGGTTCGCGTCGATGTATTCGATACTGCCAACACGATCGTGTTTCATGCGGATATCACAATGGATGTACGGGGCTCATAATATTATAGGATGATAAAAGGTAAATACCTGCTGAAAAGGTGTAAGGGTCAAGGTTGTTCTATGGGTATAATGTAGTAATTATATTTGAGAGAAAAACCTATACCTTATTCTATCTTTTCAATAGGTGTTTTGTTTTTCCAATCACTACATTTAAGAGGCTACACATGGCAAATGACATCGAGATGACTGATCAACAGCGTACGGAAGTTGAAGCCGCAGCATTTCGCCGCTTACTTAAACACTTTGATGATCACAAAGAAGTGCAAAATATTGATTTAATGATTCAAGCAAATTTTTGCCGAAACTGCTTATCGAAATGGTACTTGGCGGCTGCTAAAGATCAAAATGTAGACGTTGATTACGATCAAGCTAGAGAGGCCGTGTATGGTATGCCTTATTCAGAATGGAAAGATAACCACCAGCCAAAAGCAACGCCGGAACAACTAGCAGCCTTCGAAGCGGCTCAAAAGCCTAAGTAAGTCATTTGGATGTTTACTATTTGGGCTTCGTGCATTATTTCTATGCATCTACGGGGAGTGTATACTTTTCACGAAAAGCGGTAAGTCCTTCTTGTATGATGTTGTATGTCTTATCTATATTGTCTGCAATCTCACCTTTCAGGACACCCAAACCATCCAGAATGACACGTGCTTCAGAAAAACCGGTATCAATACCGCCTCCGATAATCTCAGCAAATTTATCTGCTTGTTCTTGTTCGCTGAGTTCGGGGTGTTGTTGTTGATAAAGCGAAAATAAGCCGATCGAAAAACTAAGAATACGGCCTGCTGTGGCTTCTGGTGATACATCTAGACCGCTTTCATAAGCGTTTTCAATGGCATTCTCGCCAAGCTCGGTTTCTAGCTCTTTGTTAATGCCTTCAATCGCAGCTTTGTAAATAAGTGCTAAGGGTTCGTTTTTTGTGTTAATGCTTACGTCTTGGTGTGCTTGTAGGATAGCGATGTTTAATTTTTGTTGGGGTGTTGCTTGCTTTGTTGGCGGTGTCTGGATATTTTCATTGGAAACAGAGTTTGTCTTTCTTGAGTTGCCAGACGCTTTCTCTACAGATGGCGCTAGCGAAAGGTTTGAGTTGTTTGTTTGAAGTGGCATGACAATACCTCATAAAATAACTGGTATTGCTTAATTATTGATCATTTTTAATGGGGCAGCAACCGGATTTTAGTAAGTAGATGTGTAATTATTTTTTGAGCGGTTGAATTAATTTATCTAAGCCTTCTATTTTTACTTCTAGAGTAAGTCCCATTAGTAATCCCAGTTCACCTGGTGGAAAACCTTTTTGACGGAACCAAAGTAAGTACTCTTCAGGTACGTCGATCATTCTACGACCTTGGTATTTACCGAAGGGCATGGTGAAGTTAGCTATTTTAACTAAGTGCTTTTTCTCAAACATGTGTTTCTTTACCTAGGGAGCGACGTACGTCGACGCCCCCTATTTGTTAAGTTTTTATTATCGCGGTTAACGACTGCAAATGTTTATTAGTCAGAGCTATGTATTAATAACAATACGCATAGCTTGCACCTCTAAGCCTGTTTTGCTGATATATTCTTGGCACAGCGCTTTTTGCTCTTTCAAGAATTCGATTTCATCATCACGAATGAGTGAGTTTTTCGTTTGGAGTGTCACAAGACGTTGGATTTCTGCGCCAAGTTGTTGCTCCATTGCCAGTTCGGCATCTTTAATTAAACCTGGTACTGCTTTTTCAGCAATGGTTTGTGCATGTGTGAGTAATGTGCCTATTTCATTGCGAATTTCTTTGATTACTGCATGGGCCATGGAGCGTTTTAAGCCTTTGCACAGCTCATTTAGCTGCGCATAAGGTAAAACTTCGCTTAAGTCGCGGCCAGTTATATTTACGACAATTCGTTGTGGTGAGACCGGTAAGAAACGATCTAATTGCAGTGATTTCGGAGCCATGCTATTCAAGGCGAAAATGGCTTCGAGAAACAGAGTGCCGGGATCTACGCCGTTTACTGAAATTGTGGAAAGTGCGGCATTACCAAGTTCTCCTGATAGGGTCTGCTCTATCAAGTCAGACACCATCGGGTGTTCCCAAGTTACAAATTCTACATCTTCACGTACGAGCGCCTTCATTCGATGGAATGTCAACGTATTGCCTTCATCACTTAATCCGGGGAAATGCTGTTCTAGCATGTGTTCGCCAGGGTGGATGATTAAGGTTTGATCTGATTGGTGGTCTTGTTCGACGCCGTATAAATTGAACTGCCGCTCCATGTAGCCCGATAACTCTGCACTCGTTTCTTCAGATTCGATCTGATCGATTAATTCTGCTGCAAAAATAGGGTCACAAGAGTTTAATTCTAATAAGGGATCTCGGCCGGTCTGCAAGGTGGCCATCGCATCATCTCTGTGCAGACGGGCGCTATGAATAAAGTCTTTTGCTTCCTTGCTGTCAAAGTCCTTCTGTTCTAGGTATTCAGCAAGCTCGTTTTCAAAATATTCATAGATAGCGTAACCTGCAGCGCAGCTGTGGGTGAATGCGTCAAGCGCTTGGTCATACCAGTTGAATAAACCTTCTTGCATCGTTCCCACGATGAAAGGAACATGGATTTGTATGTCGTGCTCTTGACCAATTCGGTCTAAACGGCCAATTCGTTGTTCAAGTAAGTCGGGGTTGTCGGGTAAATCAAACAGTACTAGATGATGCGCGAATTGAAAATTACGGCCTTCACTGCCGATCTCTGAACAGATGAGTGATTGTGCACCATTATCTGTTTCTGCAAAGTATGCCGCTGCGCGATCCCTTTCAATAATGCTAAGTCCTTCATGAAATGCAGCGGTGAGCATGCCTTCACGTAGTCGAAAATAATTTTCAAGTGCGAGGGCCATTTCTGCTGATGCGCAAATGATGAGTACTTTTTCAGGTTTAGTGTCTTTCAAAAACTGAGTGAGCCACATGACGCGGGGATTATTTTTTATTGCGACTTCAGCATCTTCGCTCATGCTGTCTTCGGTATCATAAGATAACGGTACGGGGTTTAAAATTCTGTTAGGGAAGCCCTTAACTGCTTGGCGGGTGTTTCGGAACAAGATGCGGCCGGTGCCGTGTTGGTCGAGCAATAGCTGGATGGCTTGCGGGATCGTTTGGTTTTCGGCGTCGGAGCCTAATAATTTCACGACACTTTCAGGCAATGCTGCATCTTGGGGTAGTGCTTGTAACTCACCGACTAAACTTGAAACGCTTTCGTAGTTTTGTTCTTGCTCAATGAATTCGCTTAACGAGTGAAAACGGTCAGGATCTAGTAAGCGCAAGCGAGCAAAATGGCTTTCAAGCCCTGCCTGCTCAGGTGTGGCGGTAAGAAGTAAAATGCCTCGGCTTTGCTCTGCTAAGGCTTCGATACATTGATACTCAGGACTGCTTTCTTCTTCAGACCAATGTAAGTGATGCGCTTCATCAACGACTAATAAATCCCACTCAGCTTCGATAGCCTGCGCCTGTACAAATGCATTAGAGACTAAAAAATCTTGGTCGCATAATATTAACTGCTCGGTTTCAAAAGGGTTATCAATACCTTCTTCAACGAGAGAACTAAAGCGTTCACGATCGAAAATAGAAAACCGTAAGTTGAAACGGCGCAGCATTTCAATTAACCATTGATGGATTAAGGTTGTTGGCACAACAATTAGTGCTCGGTTTGCCAGCCCATTATGTAATTGGGCATGCAAAATCATACCTGCTTCAATGGTTTTGCCTAAACCAACTTCATCGGCTAGCAGAACACGTGGTGCATGACGTTTGGCGACTTTGTCGGCGATATATATTTGATGAGGGAGTAAGTTTGTGCGTGAGCCTAGCAAACCGTTAATAGTAGACTGTTGGAGGCGGTGCTTATGTTGTAAGGTCTCATAGCGTAAGCGAAATGCACGGCTACGATCATAATGTCCGCTGACAAGTCTTTGTAATGGTGATGTAAATTGAATAAAGCAGTTGAGTTCTACTTCGCTAATTTTAGCCGGTTCACCCTCTGCATTGACGGCTGAGTACTCGATTAATTCACCTGAGTCATTCACGGATGTTACCGTGAAGTTTTGGTCGTCATGAGTGGATATGTCATCGCCCGCTTTATACATTACACGGCTGATGGGGGCATTTTCACTGGCATAGGTTCGAACTTCATTCGAGGCGGGAAAACTGATGGTGACACGTCGGTTTTCAAATTCGGTGATAATTCCAAGTCCTAATTTGGGCTCAGATTGACTGACCCATCGCTGGCCTACAGTAAATAACATTCAGTTAGTAGCTCTTTGGTAAAGTAAAAGGAGTGTACGATACACGTGATTTTAGCAACTTAGCTTCCATCAATACAGTTTCAAACAGTAAAAAGGAGGATAAATATGACAAGTGGCGAAGTACATAATGTGTCAGAGAATAAAGAGTATTTCTTTGAAGAAGGGTGTTTTATTTTAGAAATGTTGAATACGGCTACCGATCCAGATGTTTCGATTGCGAGAGCGCGCGTAGAACCCGGAAAAACAACACGATTTCATCGCTTGAACGGTGTGACCGAGCGATATGTTATTCAGCAAGGGAGTGGTCTGGTGTCTGTTGGTGAAGATCATGCGCAAGCTGTGCAAGCGGGTAGTGTGGTGGTAATTCCTGCTGGTATCAGGCAGAAAATTTATAACTCGGGTTCTGGTGATCTAGTGTTTCTAGCCATCTGTTCACCACGTTTTACACCAAACTGTTATGAAGATTGTGATGTCTAGAGTGATCCGTCTCGCAGGGAAGGAATCGAAAGTAAAAGTCGGAGGTAAAGAATCGGTGGTAAAAATCATGCGGATATAAAATATTTATTTACCACCGAGGCCTAAGTAGAAAGCTTAAGGCATTTGTATTTGGCTACTTGGTTCACCTGGCATAACGATCTGGGATGCTTGCTGGCGACGCATCTCTTGTAGTTCGGTCATTGTCTCTTCCAGCGATTTATTGGCGGCATCACCAAAGTTATTCACTACTTCAGTCAAGTTGTTGCCTTTAATTTCAAAATTAAGCGGTAAAGGGCCTGCCGGGGTCATCATTTGTGTGCCACCAAAATACAAAACAGAACGAGAATCATCAAGCTCTCCTTCAGGCGTGACAGGCGTCATTCGTCGAATAGTGCCAACTTTTTGATCGGTAAAAACGTCTTCTTTATAAAGGTCTTCAATGTTCATTTTTATTTCGGGTGCGCCTGTGTCAGACATGGTTCTATTTCCTCAATAATTTTTAATTGATTGGTCTTGCTAGTCTATTTTGACTTACTGCCAGAGGGGACTACCAAATGTTTGTTAAAAATATAATGGGGGCAGTTAGATTTTTTGCTAGTAGGCAGGTGCTCTGATTTTTAATTTCGATCTAAAAAATCACGTAATGGCGGTATTTTATCGGGCTGATTCGTTTGAATTAGACCCTCTATTAAATAACGTACGACTTTATTTTGCTGGTTCGTAGGTAATGCTTCTTTATTTACCTTGGTTGTCGTTTGTGGGGTGGGTTTTTGAATATGCTTCCAGGCATTTTTTGTTAATTCTTTGAACTTATTTAACGCGTTTTCTTGTGTTAAATAAAGCTCAGGATCTTGACCGAGCAGAGCATGGGTGTCATTTAGCCAGAAAGCATAAATGCGCTTTGCTTTGGTATCGGGGCGGCCAGTGAGGTCGGTGATTAAACTGACATACATTAATTGGAGCTTTTCAATACAGGCTTGGCGCTGAAGGTTTGAGTCATCAATATTATTCAGTAAAAGATTAATTCTTTGGAAGGTGTATTCGATAAGCTTAATCATCTTCTCGGGTGTATTTAAATAATTAGATGATTGTAACTCCTCCAAAAACAAAGCTATTTTAGAGAAAAAAAGTTTTACCTGACGTTGGCTGAATAAATTTTCTGGTTTGCGAGTTAGCTCGGTAATCTGTGTTTTAAGTTGGCTGTAATCGATGGTGTCGTTATTAAGGAACGCTTTTAGTACAAAGCGCTTAAACTGGTCAGTATCTTTTTCAATCAATTCTAGGCACTGCTTTGCTAAGGCTTGTTTATCTTGAGTTAAAAGATAAGCAAGAATTTTACTTTTATCAGGGCCTTTTGAGAGGGCGTTTATTTGCTGGGCACTCTTATTGGCATGTAGCGTTAAACGAACGCAGTGCTGGCAGAAGTCGAAGCCATCAGAGTCAGGGCAGTCACACGCCCCTTCGATGGAGTCTGTATGATAGTGAATGCTTACTTTGTGTTGATCGATTCTTGCACTTGCTTGCTTGTTTTTATATTGGAAGTCAGTAATGGTATTTTGGGTGTTATGACTATTTTTTTGGTTGAAAAGCGTAAAAGCTTGATCGAAGCGAGCTTGTCCTGCGGTTTTGATCAAGAGCTCATGTGAAATAATCGTTGGTGTCATGAAATTTGTGTGGCTTCAGTCGCTGCAATGATTTGTGCTGTTTCAAGGTGTTGGCTGTAAATAATGACTAATTGACCGCTTGTTAATGCGGTTTTCACTTGTTGCTGTCTATTTTCCAAAAGCTCTTCACAATCGTTAAGGCCCCAATCACGCAAGCAATATTCATCGACGAGGTTATTGATGGCCTCTGCACTTAATTGTTTGGGGTCTATGATCATTGGTGGGCCTTTAGTTAATAAACTTATGGTTTTTGAGTGAGCTTCGCGCTTAAGCGAACGCGTGGTTTTGACTTTAAGGTTTGTGCTTTTGCTGTTTTAGCATCGGAAAGCGACACTTTTTGAATGACTTCTTTGGGTGAGGGCGCTTTCTTGAGTACTGATCCCTCTATTTTTGATTTCTTGGTTTCGATAGAAGCACTTTGTTTTTTGCCCGCCGCCGCTTTGGTGCCGACGGTCTTTTTACGGGTAGAGGTGATCTTAGATACTGACACTGGAACGCCATTTAAAACAGATGTACCCGTTAATCGGTCTACAAATTGATCATCTGTCAGATCATTCATACTGACGCCTGGTCGTTTTGACGCGATGGATAATTGCGTATTTTTATGGCGGTGCCCCCAACCATGCGGAATGCTGATTACGCCTTCCATTATATCTTTAGTAATTTCTGTTTCTATTTCAACTTTGCCTACACGGCTTGTTACTTTCGCTATATCACCCTCGCTTAAGTTAAGGCGTATAGCATCATCAGGGTGAATCATCATCGTGCAGCGATTTTTGCCTTTTACCAGGCGGTGGCTGTTATGTAGCCATGAGTTATTAGAGCGAACATGGCGACGCCCGATCAATAGAAGCTCGTCTGGATTTTGCTCAGAACTCAACACTTCGGCGCGCTTACGCAGGCGACTCATATCTTTCAAAAAGGTTGATGGTGCAAGCTTAATACGCTTTTTAGGCGTATAAAGACGATCGGGTAAGCAGGATTGCAAAGAGCCTAAATCAATACCGTGTGGATAGTTAACTAAGGAGCTGACGCACAATCCTTTGCTTAAGCTTCGATTAGGGCTTCCGTACGGGCTTAAATCTAGAAATTTACGTAAAGGATGTCTTGAATCAACAATGCCTTGTAACGCATCCGTTAAGAAATTTCCCAGTTGAGAGGTGCCAGGAATTTGAGTCCCGTAAGGGCCCGTGCGTAAAATAATATCGAGTAATCCATCAGGGCCCAAGCGCTTTAGAACTTGATATGACGCTTCTTCTTTGAGTTTAGATGTGAAATCATGCCCGCTTAAACGGCGCTTTAGTTCGAGTAATATTTGCCAGTCATGGCGAGTGTGCTTGCCAGCTTCAAATAGGGCGGGAGAATATTTAGCAACATTTCTAACCCCTAATGTATTAAAGACTAAGTCATAATGAGATTGCTCAAGCGGGCCGGTTGGCGGCAAAATAATATCCGCATGACGAGAGGTTTCATTGAGGTGAAAATCAATGGATACCATGAAGTCGAGTGACTCGAAGGCTTTATCTAAGCGGCGGCCGTTTGGGCTACTTAATGATGGGTTTCCTGCCAGCACAATCATTGCTTTAATTTGCTTTTCATCTTCCAAAAGAATTTGATCAGCCATGGTGCTTGCGGGTAGCTCTCCGCCAAATTCAGGCAGGCCTGTTTTACTTTGGTAACGGTTCGCATGGCCTTTTTGACCAGACAAAGCGGCTAATTCAACGATGTCTGCAGCAGGTTTGGTGAACATTAAGCCACCACGCTCATCTAAATGGTTCGTTATGATGTTGATAACATATGCCAGCCATGTCGTAAGACCGCCAAACTCTTGTGTAGAAGTGCCCATTCGGGTGAAGAGGCAGGCGCGAGGTGTACTCGCTAGTTTTCGTGCTAGCTCTTTAATCTTGAGTGTTTTAATGCCTGTAATGGTACTAACGTTGGCGGCAGAATAGTCCGAACAAAGGAGTTGGATTTGGGCTATGTCATCAAGGCGAGAGTGTAAACGGCCTTGTTCGACGAGCTCCTCATTAAATAAGGTGTGAAGAATGCCGAGCATCAGAAAGGCATCAGTGCCTGGTTTGATGAATAAATGCTGATCAGCAACCCGAGTTGTTTCTGTTTTACGTGGGTCGATCACAATTACTTCACCGCCACGCTTGGTGATGTTTTTCAGGCGTGTTTGATAGTCCGGCGCTGACATTAAGCTGCCATTTGAAGCTGCTGGATTGCTTCCAATTAATATAAATAAGTCCATGTGATCAATGTCAGGAATTGGAAATAACAATTGGTGGCCAAACATCGCAAGATTAACTTGCATATGAGGTAGTTGATCATTTGAGGTGGCAGAAAATTTATTGTGTGTACGCAGTGCCTGTAATAACGGTGGACCAAAAAGTATGTTGCCGTGGTGATGGGTATTTGGATTACCAAAATAAGTGCCTACGGCATGACGACCGTGCTCTTTTTGGGTGTCTTTAATTTTATTCGCAACAATATCAAATGCGCGGCCCCATGAGATTTCTTTCCAGCCGTCTTTGGTTTTAAGTTGGGGGGTTTTAAGGCGGTCAGGGTCTTCATGTATATCTTTAAGTGCTAGCGCTTTAGGGCAAATGTGTCCTTTACTTAAAGGATCGTTAGGGTCACCTTTTATTGAGGTGATTTGTTTGTCTTCAACTTTGATGGCAATGCCACACATAGCCTCGCATAAATTACAGGTTCTATAATGAGTATATGAGAGATCGTCTTTCATTGAGGCCTCTAGCTATTATTTTTTTTAAATGCTGATTAAAACGGCATGCGTGAATACAATTGTAAGTTGATTATATTCAGGTTTCATTTATGAAGTCCATCTTTTAACCAAGGCTTGTTTCAAATGAATTTGCGGGATACTGTTTACTCAGTAGTAATGTTTAAATATCAAGAATAGCCGACATTAAATAGATTACAAAAGGTGAATAAACAGAGATGGGTAATAAAAGCATTGTAATAACCGGGGCAAGTGACGGTATCGGTAAAGCGTTGGCGTGGGTTATGGCTGCGCGAGGCTATAATTTAGGCTTAACCGCTCGGCGTATCGAACTATTAGAAATACTCAAAGATGAGATCCAAAAGAAATTCCCTTCTATTAAAGTCTGTGTGCAAGTTATGGATGTGACTCAGTATGAACAGCAGGATGCGGTATTGGTGAATTTGCATCAGCAGTTAGAAAAAATTGATATTCTAGTGGTGAATGCTGGTATTGCGATAGCAGGAAAGACCGGCATTATGCCCTTGTCTGATCAACTTGCAGTCATTAATACGAACTTAAATGGCGCGATAACAACGGTCACGTCGGGCTTAAAAATATTTCGGCAACAAGGTTATGGGCATTTAGTTGCGACATCATCTATCGCGGCTTTTCGGGGTTTGTCTCGTAACGCTGCTTATTGTGCTTCCAAGTCCGGCCTCACCACTTTTATGGAAGCGGTGCGAGTAGAAACCCATAAAGAAGATATTGCTGTGACTGTTTTACATCCTGGCTATATTGATACCGAAATTAATCGAAGCTTGGCGAGTCGACCGTTTGTTATTGATGTTGAAAAAGGGGCGAGCATCTATGCGGACCTGATCGAACGTAAAGTCTCTTCTTCAACGGTTCCCCAGTTCCCATGGAATATGATCGGGCCATTATTGAAAGTTTTGCCAACAAGCTTGATTGCAAAGATGTAGCGCAAAGCAACTCCACTCTATCGCGAAAATCCTTTATAATCGTCCATCATTTTTTGGCTGTACAGATAACTGTCGTGACTTTAGCCCGACATAGCGAGGCCTCAATAGAGGAAGTAATATGAATTTTTTATCTTTAGGCCTAGCGCCCGAAATTCAACAGGCAGTTGAAGCCTGTGGTTATACTGAAATGACGCCTGTGCAGCTTCAGGCGATTATTCCCGCACGTCGTGGCAAAGACATCTTAGCCAATGCACAAACGGGAACGGGAAAAACGGCAGCGTTTGCGTTACCAATTTTACAACAAATGGTAGAAAAGCCTAAAGATACGACGCCTGGTAGTCCACGAGCGTTGATTTTGGCACCTACCCGTGAATTAGCTGAACAGCTGGCGCAAACCATTAGTTCTTATGCTCAGTTTTTACCACTGAGTGTAACCGCCTTATATGGCGGCGTAAAAATGGCTGGCCAAGAGAAGAAGCTGCGGGCAGGTGTTGATGTGCTTATTTCTACGCCAGGGCGCTTACTTGAGCACATTACACAGTGCAATGTAAATTTATCAAATATTGAATTTGTGGTACTTGATGAAGCCGATCGAATGTTAGATATGGGTTTCATTACGGATGTTCTAGCAATAGTTGACCCTATTCCGAAACATCGTCAAACATTATTATTCTCGGCAACCATCTCGTCTTCAGTGAATGAATTAGCGCATAAAATTTTAAGTCAGCATGTAGAAGTGCGTGTTGCCAAACAAAGTATGACCGCTGATACCGTCGAGCACGTGATGTATCCGGTTGAAGAAAAACGTAAAATTGATCTCTTTATGGAGTTGCTTGACGAGCATAACTGGTTCCAAGTGTTGGTTTTTACCAGTACTAAAAAACAAGCCGATCAGCTAATGGCTATTTTAAAACTGAATAAAATTGATGCAGCAGTTTGTCATGCAGATAAAAGCCAAGGCTCGCGTCGGCGAGCTTTAGCGGATTTTAAATCGGCAAAAATTCAAGTACTCATTGCGACGGAAGTCGCCGCGAGAGGTATAGATATTCAAGGCTTGGAGTATGTGGTGAACTATAATTTACCATTCTTAGCTGAAGATTATGTTCACCGTATTGGTCGTACAGGTCGAGCAGGAACAAAAGGGCATGCTATTTCTTTTGTGAGTCGTGAAGAAGAGCGTTCACTCGACTTAATTGAGAAACTGATAAATAGTCGTGTTAAACGTATTCATCGTCCGGGATTTGAGGTCGGGGATCGTAAATCATTACTGAAAAACCTTGAGGAAACGCCAAGACCTGGCCGCACTAATAAGGCGAGTCAGACCAAGATAATTCGTGAAAAAGCTAAGCGTACGAAAGGCGCAAATAAGAAGCGATAGTAACTATAGTCAACGATAAAGATTCTTACAGAAATCTTGGTAGAATCAAAAATTAACGGTTAGTTTTATTCACTAACTGTTAATTGTATCCTTATAAATAATAAATCAATGCTCCCTAAATAGTCTGCTAGGATTAGTTATACATAATAAACAGGCTAAAACATAAAGGAATATTGATGCGTAATATATGGATATTAATGCTTGTCTCGATGGTGCTGCAAGGTTGCTCTAACGATTCTTCATCCAATGATGATTCTAGGGTTGGAGTGTTTGTAGATAGTGCCGTGCAAGGGTTATCTTATATTTCGACCCCAAGTGGTTTGTTAGGCGAAACAAATGCTGAGGGTGAATTTAAATATGAGGAAAATGATGTTGTTGAGTTTTTTGCTGGCTCATTAAGCATTGGTGTTTTTCAAAGCCAGTCCGTTATTTCTCCTTTTGATAGCGACCATCTACTTAAAACAGAAAGCGGCCGTGAAAAGTCAAAAAATATAATTACCCTACTTCAAAGTTTAGATGCGGATCGAGACCCTATTAATGGTCTTGATATTCGGGATGCTATTTTAAATGATACAAATCATGAGTTACAAAATATTGATTTGTCTGCACCTGTTTATGAATTTTCAAAAAATCAGGCTTCGCAAGATGTATTAAACCGTTTGACTGGTGAGGCGAGTTTTGTGCCTTTGGAGGATGCTTTAATACATGCTCTTGAAAGTGGTTTTATAGAATTAAGTACCACTAATGTGTATTTAAATTTTGTTCTAGACGCTTCTGCTTCGATATTGCCCCAAAGTGGAACAACGCTGGACACTGATGGTTTAGTCATAGGCGTTATTCAAGCGGGTACGAGCAATGGTTATTTGTCTCAGTCTATAGATGTGACTTTTGCGGATGGTACAACCTGGCAGTTAGAAATGGCTGCTGGGGGGAGTGCGAGTACAATTGCTTCACAGTTTAGTGCGTTGGACGGGGTCGATGCATCAGCCAGTACAACAGCAACTATTGTGGCTGGTAGTTTTACCAATAATTCAGGGGGGATGAATGTTACGCTCAATGGTATTAATTCTCAGCCGGTTGGGGCCACTACAGCGGCGCAGTTAGCTGATTTGGGAACAAAAATAAATGCTTCATCATTGGTCGGGCTAACGGCAGTGATTGAGCAGGCGACGGGTGATCTTCGAATTATTCAGGATCAAGGTGCCGACTTAGTTTTTGGTTTTTCGGGCGGAGGGGCGGATAGCTTTGAGATTGAGGGGGCCGATGCAGTACCCAGATCTTTAACGCTTAATACGGCTCAGGCCCAAGCGACTGTTGGTGGTGCCGTTAATATTGTAATGGATGATGGTATTTCTTTGGCAAATGCGAGTGGGACGAGCCCAATTATAGCTGGTTTTACAGGGGCGTCTTTTATTAATAACCAGTTCTTACCGGCCGACACAGGTACTTATAATCACGCTACATCAACCACGATTTATGACAGTTTAGGTAACTCGCATGTTTTAAAGATATATTTTGTGAAACAGCAAACAGCTAATTCTCAAGTAAATACCTGGCAAGTACATGTGTTGGTTGATGACCTGGATGTGGGCGACCCTTTAATTGGTAATGAACCATCAAGAGCGACATACAACCTAGTGTTCAATGCGGATGGCACTATAAATACGGCATTATCGGATGCTATTCTAATTTCAAATTGGGTGCCGTTTGGGGATGATGGTTTTCCAAATGGAGTTCAGATGCCTTTGAATGTTGTTGATGGTGGGCGCTTGCCAATTGAATACCCACCTGAAAGCTCTAACTTTGAAATTCAGTTTGTTGGGAGTCAATTATCGACAGATTTTAAAGTGTTTGATAACTACCAGAATGGAATAGCCATATCTGACTCCTTCAAAGATAGAACTGCTGTGACAGGGCAATTCATCGACTCGCCAGTACAGGGTTTAGGATATCTATCAGCCAGTTTTTCAGGCACCACTAATGCAATTGGTGAGTTTCAATACCGAATCGCGGAGTCGACAGAGTTTTTTGCTGGGTCATTAAGTTTGGGCCGTTTTCATAACAATGCGTATATAACGCCATTCTCTTCAAATACTAATAGTGCAGATAGAGATAAAGCAAAAAATACACTCCGTTTACTACAAAGTTTAGATGACGATGGCATACCAGAAAATGGTATCGATATTCGCAGTGCAACAGCGAATGATCAAGATGAATCCTTAGCTGATATAGACTTAAATACCTTGGTTTCCAAATTCGGGAGTGATACCGAGCATCAACAAATATTGAGTCAGCTAACAAATGCTTCAGCTTTTGTACCCTTACAAGATGCTCTGAATCATACGGTTAATGAAATGCTATCTGTTGGAATTAACTCACCATTATTACGTACCACGAAGGTTACATTGGAAGCCAGTTTGGATTCTTCTGAGTTGAGTATTGTGGAGGAATTTTCTCTAGAAAATGTATCAAGTTATAACCATTCGGTAACGGTAGATATTTATGATAGTTTGGGGGGAATACATCAACTAGCCTTATATTTGGTTAAGTCTTCTGAAAATGAAGTGTGGAAAATTTATACGCTCATTAATGGACGGGATGTAGGCGATGCTCTGATTGGTACTACGCCTTCTAATGCTGTATTACAAATAGATTTAGAAGAAACTGGGGCGACAGTTAAGCGCTCGTTTCTTATTTCTAATTGGGACCCCGTTGATGCGGAGGGTTTACCAAGCGGTGCTTTTAGACCATTAAATAAAGTGGATGGGGGGTCTTTGCCAATTGATATGATTAGGGCTAACTCCAATTTTGAGATTGTTTTGGATCTGTCATTGTTTGCGTCAGATTTTGAGGTTTCAGAGCTTTATCAAGATGGTTTTGGTATTCGGTAGTAAGTCTCTTTATCTAGAAGAAATTAGGATTCTGGCTTTCACTTGTAAACGACAAGTCGTTACGGACTGCTGTGCTCAGAAAGCTTAAAAAACTCTTTTTGGGTGCAATGCAAGTCGCTTTGGTACTCCCGGTACAAAAAATATCACTCTATGCATCCAAATTTTGATAAAATACGTCCCCTAATTTTCAAACCAGCAACATATCGCTGGAATATAGTGGTGGTTCTACCACCTTTTTAAGCAAATGAGGTTTATATGTCTAAGCAAGATTCTGTTGTGATTGTAAGCGGTGTTCGTACGCCTATGGGCGGTTTTCAAGGTAGTCTTACAGCCGTTACAGCGCCAGAACTAGGTTCTGTTGTTATTAAAGAAGCCGTCGCGCGATCAGGTCTTAAGCCAGAAGACGTACAAGAAGTGATTATGGGTTGTGTATTACCTGCAGGCCTTAAACAGGGTCCAGCTCGTCAAGCGATGCGCCAAGCAGGTTTATCTGATGAAACGGGTGCAACCACGATTAATAAGTTATGTGGCTCGGGTATGAAAGCAACCATGCTTGCACATGACCTAATAAAAGCTGGCACCAACGATATCATGATTTCAGGTGGTATGGAGTCGATGACAAATTCGCCTTATATCTTACCGACAGCACGTAAAGGCTTCCGTATGGGGCATGGTGATCAAGCTAAAGATCACATGTTTTTAGATGGGCTTGAAGATGCAGAAACCGGTCGTCTAATGGGCTCGTTTGCACAAGAAGTAGCCGATAAAAAAGGCTATACGCGTGAGCAGATGGATAACTATGCGATTCAGTCATTAACTCGAGCAAAAGCAGCGATTGAAGCCGGCCAGTTAACGGAAGAAATTATTCCAGTCACCATTAAAACACGTCGTGGTGAGTCGGTTGTAGAGCAAGATGAGCAGCCTTTCAATGCAAACATTGAAAAGATCCCAAGCCTGCGTCCTGCATTTGCAAAAGACGGTACTATCACTGCTGCTAATGCATCGTCTATTTCTGATGGCGCGTCTGCTCTTGTGCTAATGCGAGAAAGCGAAGCGGAAGCGCGTGGTATCAAGCCAATGGCGCGTATCGTTGCTCACACAACACAATCTCAACACCCAAGTGAATTTACACTTGCTCCCGTTGGCGCAATTGAAAAGCTATTTACTAAAACGGGTTGGACGAAAGATGATGTTGATCTTTATGAGATCAATGAAGCGTTTGCAATGGTGGCAATGCTGCCGATTCTAGAGCTTGGCCTAGATCCAGAAACTGTTAATATCTTCGGCGGTGCTTGTGCTCAAGGCCACCCTGTTGGTTCAACGGGTTCACGTATCTTGGTTACGTTAATGAATGCACTGAAGATTAAAGGCAAAACCAAAGGTGTTGCGGCACTTTGTATTGGTGGCGGTGAAGCGACTGCTATGGCGATTGAATTAGTTTAGTTATCCGTTTAATTCGTCGTTTCAGCTTGGTGGTGATTCGTCACCAAGCTGTTTTAGTTCTTATTCTTTAAGAGCTTTTATGCAAATCTTTTCTTTATAGTTTCCCTTTCTTTTCTAGTTTCTCCATTCGCGTCAGCGTCCAAAGTCCTGCGTATTTGTTAAAGCTGTTCTGCGAATAACTTAGTGCAATTAAAAAACCGACAGAACCATCCAAAAATCCCCCTCGAAGCAGGTAAATTTGCACAAAAGTCCAAAAACTTCGCAGAATAGGGCTAATCAAGGTATGGCAGCGTTTACCTTTAGCAAAATACTTTTGGCTGCCTAACCAAGCGTATTTGGCGCTTTTATCAAGCGCATGGCCATAGTTTCTGCTGGTAAAATGCAGTAACCGTCCCTTCAAAGTCACCGTTTCTCCGGGGGCATGTAGAATTTTTTCATGTACCTGAGCGTCGGTAAATGAAGCACCATCTCGCCATACCATACGTAATGGTGAACGTGCGCTGCGGCCATGATCTAGACGTTTGTTATAAACCGTTACGCCCCAGGGCATTTGTATTGCAACTTTGTTCCCTCTAGGTTCACTTAATAACTGACGCACACTTTCTTGTAGTTCAGGGTCTAAGGCTTCGTCGGCATCAATGGCGAGTACCCAGTCATATTGTGCTTTTTCTAATGCGCGTTGTTTTTGGATGCCATAGCCGGGCCAATCTGTTTCAAATACTTGATCAGTATATTGGCGCACAACATCCAAGGTGCCATCAGTACTACCGCTATCGAGTACAATAATTTCATCTGCCAGATCTTTAACGGATTCTAAGCAGCGACCAACTCTGTCGGCTTCGTTTAACGTAATAATGGTCACGGAGAGGCGGTATCGTTTACTTGTCATAATATAAATATCTTTTGTTAGAGGTCTGATTAGAAGTAAAGTTCAGCGCTTCAGGGCTTTTGGTTAAAGTTTAAAATATTTCAGTTTTTTTCTAATTTTGAATTTTCGCACTAAATTAAGCGGCTTCTTTTTTAGGCCAATATGACCTGTTTCTATAAACCAATCAACGGCGTCTAAAACTCTTTCACTGGCGAGTCCGTCTGTATCGGGATGAATGTCTTTTGTGTACGAACTAATTTCATTCATTAGCTTGGTAGGGCATGTTAGGGCATGCTGAATACTGCTTTCGATTTTATCCGTCGAATCAATATTAATGAGGTGATCACCATTAAAGAGCGTTTTATAGGTAACTACTGGTTTTTGTAGCATTAAAAATTCGGATATGATTGAAGAGGTGTCGCATAGCATCGCATCTGCTTCTTGAAGCGCTGAAAGCACTTGTTCATTTTCAATAAACCGTAAATTAGGCCCTTCAAGTGAGCGATAGGCTGCAATCGTTTCTTCAGCCATTTTTGGGTGCAATGTTACCAGCCAGTTCCATTTACCAGTTTGAGATAGCCGTTTAATTTCTTCAAATACGTGTGGTGCCGCGGTGATTTTTGTTGAAAATGTCGATGCAAACAGAACGGTTGACTGTGTTGAAGTTTGTGATAGTTGTGCTTTGAATAGCGGGTCTAACTTAGGCCAACCCGTCTGCACAATACGAAAGAAACCATGTTCACTAGCTAGTTTATTAAAGGGTTCTGTTGTGCTTGGTCCCTGAGGGCAGTAAAGGTCAAAAAAACCACGAATATTAAAGTGGCTTAACCCGCGCTTTCCGGTGAAAAAACCATGAAATACCCCGACTTTTACGCCAGGAAAAAAATGCGGCACCACATTGCCTGGCACAAACACCGCGCAAGGGTTGTAAGCTTTTACTTGCTCGGTTGTGAGTAGCTGGTGCTCATTCGCGTTTAATAAGTTTTCATTTGCTTCGTTGCCACCAATAAACCAACTCACCTCATCCCCTCTCGTCCAAATAGCTTCCTGAATAGGTCGCAAAATAGCGTAGGAATAATTTTGTTCAATATACATGAGATAGCGTTTAGGGTTTGAAGCCATTGAATCTGCCTGGTTACTGAAATTACTAGAATAATAAAGAGGGTAAAATAGCATAAAACGATAGAGTCTGCGCTAGCCACTTTAGAATAAAACAAGGAGTAAAGGGAGTGAATAAAGATGGCGAGGTAATCAGCCACAGTTTATAATTCAAAAAATTTAAACCTGCAAATAGAGCATTAGCTTTCTATGTTAAAAACTTTCGTAATTAATCTTGCTGGGTCAGATGAACGCTGGGACACCACAAGTCGTCGATTAACAGCGCTTGAGGTTCCTTTTGAACGATTTGAGGCGGTTGATGGCAGAGTCTCACCTCACCCCTTGTTCGAGCGGCATGATGATAAACTTCGACAGAAGTATCGAGGAAGAGCGTTGTCAGGTGGGGAGTTAGGCTGTTTTGCTTCTCATTTTTTGTTATGGCAGCGCTGCGTTGAGCTAAATGAACCCATTGTGGTAATGGAAGATGACATTATTATCAGGGACTCGTTTCCGGAAGCGGTGAAAGTAGCGTCAGAGAATATCTCTAAGTTGTCCTATCTACGTTTCTCAGGTATCCATCTGAAACGACGACCGTACAAAAAGATTGATCGCTTAGGTAGTTTTGATTTAGTCGATCATATTAAAGGTCCGGCAGGTACACAATGTTATGTACTTAGCCCATTAGCAGCTAAAGCATTTATTCAATCTGCAGATGTATGGTTCTTGGCAGTGGATGATTATATGGATCGGTATTGGCAACATAATATTAACTGTTATAGCCTCATGCCCTTTCCAGTAGGTTTAGCGGATGTTGAAACTGATATGGTAAGACCCAAGAAAGCGACTAGATCGTTGCAAGTGAAACTCGTTAAGGCTTGTTATGGTTGGTTGGAGTCTTTTAGGCGAAATAGGTATCGGGCTCGAAATAATAAGATGCAATGAGTGTTTTCTAGAGCTTTAGTCAGTGTTTATATTATGTGTTTATCTAATGGGTGAAACCGTTAAGAAAATGAGTGAATAGTGATCAAAAAGCAGAAGAATGAAATTTGAATAGAAGGGTCTATTAAAATAGACTATTAATACTTTTTGACTCCCATTAAGTACTAACAACGTTGCTAGCTATTGGAACAAGACATGACCGAAAAGACTCTGCTTTTACTGCCAATTGGAACTCACAAACCTATTCTAGAGTTAGTCATTAGTTATGCTGACAATTTAATCAAGGCTGGAAACGATGTCACAATCTTAAAGTGCGCAGGCAAGAAAGATGCTTGTCACTATAACCCCTTAGGGTTACCTGCAACATGTCGTAAATGCAAAAAAAGAGCACGAAAAGGCTTAGAAAAACTTAGCGGAAATTACAAACTAATTGAAACGGACTCGGGAAACACCCCCTCTTTTTTATATCGAAATATGGAAGAGCTAAAAGCGATCACTCATCTTGGAACTAATGTTGGCTATTCGGCGCTGTCAACTTATGCTTCTTTAACGCGTAGCGCAAATATAGACTTCGATAATAAAAAGACCAGGAAAGTGATCGACCTGTATTTACATACCGCTTGCATGGTGGCAGAAACGACTCAAAATCTCCAAATTAAATTCGACTTTGATCGGTTTGTTCTGTTTAACTCACGGTTCAATACTTACCGCAGTTTTTTTGACACTGCACTAAATCAAAACATTCCAGTTGATGTGCTCGAGCTTAATTTCAGCAGAGAGAATGCCATGATTTTTAAAAATGCGATGCCCCATGATATTACTTCCAATGCAGAGCATATAAGAAGTTTATTTGAAAGAACAGGCTTGGAGCAAGCGCAAGAAACGGCGGACACTTTTTTCAAAAATAGGGCTCAATCACTTTTTAGTAATGAAGACTCTTACACTAAAAATCAAAACGCTGAGCTTATGCCATTAGGCTGGGATGAAAATAATAAGAACATTGCAATATTTAATAGTTCAGAAGATGAATTTATGGCGATTGGTGGAGAATGGGAGTCAGGTAAGTTGTTTCCATCCCAGTATGATGGGCTGAAATTTATATCCGAATATGCAAAAACATCCAATGTTCATTTTTATTTGCGAGTACACCCCAATTTAATAGGAACGCAACAGTCCTACTTAGATCGGCTTTCTGACCTAAACCATAGCAAGTTCATGGTGATACCTGCGGAAAGCAAAATTTCTACTTATTCACTCCTTTTCAAATGTGACCAAGTTGTTACTTTTGGAAGTAGCGTGGGGGTAGAGGCAACATATTGGGGTAAGCCCTCTATTCTATTGGGTACCTGTTTCTATAAACACTTAGATATCGCGTACATGCCTGAAACGACTGATCGTTTGATAGAACTTTTAGAAAGTGAATTACAACCAATCGATAATAAGCTTGGTTGTATAAAAATGGCAAACCACATGCTAAACCCTGGAACGCCAGTTCCTGGGTATTCGTTTAAAGGCGGTAAAGGCTACTTCAACGGCGAACGTATTCCTAAAGGCCGTTCAATTTTTCAAAAAATTGAGAATAAGTATAGGAAGCATTATTTAAAAGAAATACGGTAAAAGCCTCTTTTGATGGGGGAATATAGAAATATAATTAGTAGGTCAAATATAATCAGAGACGGTAGTTTACCGTCTCTGATTTAATTTCTGTGATGCGCAGTAACGAATTATTGGAAAATGAAAATGCTCAATAACAAAACTGTTTTGATTACGGGTGGTACTGGCTCATTCGGTAAAAAATTTTTAGAAACGATTTTAGACCGGTACCCTAAAGTCAAAAAAATTATTATTTATTCACGAGACGAACTTAAACAGTCGGAAATTAAGCTTAATTATCCAGCGAAGCAGTTTCCTCAATTACGGTTTTTTATCGGTGATGTACGTGATAGATCTCGAATTACACAGGCGTGTGAGGGGGTTGATGTTATTATTCATGCGGCCGCAATCAAACAGGTTGATACCGCAGAGTATAACCCTACAGAGTGCATTCGTACGAATGTTGATGGTGCCGAAAATGTTATTCATGCAGCACTTGCCTCTGGCGTGAAAGATGTTGTTGCACTCTCTACAGATAAAGCTTGTGCCCCCATAAACCTTTATGGGGCGACTAAGTTGGTTTCTGATAAATTGTTTGCAGCAGCGAACAATATAAGAGGCTCAAAAGATATACGTTTTAGCGTCGTGAGATATGGAAATGTTATGGGGTCACGAGGTTCGGTGATTCCATTTTTTATGGAGAAAAGAAAAGAAGGCATTTTACCAATTACTCATGAAGAAATGACTCGGTTCAACATTTCTTTGCAAGATGGTGTAGATATGGTGATGTATGCACTGGAACATCATCTTGGTGGTGAGATATTTGTGCCAAAAATCCCCTCTTATAAAATTTTGGACGTGGCGAAAGCGATTGCACCAGAATGTGAATTAAAGATTGTTGGTATTCGTCCAGGAGAAAAACTTCATGAAGAGATGATTACGGATACAGATTCTTTGAATACGATTGACTTAGGGCATTATTATGCGATTTTGCCATCAGTCTCTTTTAATTTTACTGAGCAAGATTATCTTGATCACCATAAAGCAGAGAAAGTGCCATTTGGATTCAAGTATAACTCTGGTACAAATACAGACTGGGAAACGGTTGAGTCTCTAAGAGAGTTGATAAAAGAACATGTCACTCCTGATTTTGAAGTGTAGTTATGAGTTTTATACCCTACGGAAAACAAGAGATATCACAGCAGGATATTGATAGTGTCGTTGAAGTATTGACTTCGGACTACTTGACTCAGGGACCTAAGGTACCTGCTTTTGAAAATGAGATCTCCAATTATACTGGCTCGAAATATGCGGTAGCTGTTAATAGTGCGACATCCGCACTTCATATTGCCTGCCTTGCACTGGGGCTCGGTAAAGATGATTGGCTATGGACCACACCGATAAGTTTTGTTGCATCCTCCAACTGTGGTTTGTATTGCGGTGCTCAAGTTGATTTTGTCGATATTGATCCCGTTACTTATAACCTTTGTCCAAAAGCTTTAGAATTAAAACTGAAGCAGGCTGAGCAACAAAACCGCTTACCCAAAGTACTTGTTGCTGTGCACCTTTGTGGCCAAAGTTGTGACATGAGGGCGATTAAAGGACTTGCTGATCAATTTAATATTCATGTGATAGAAGATGCCTCTCATGCTGTGGGCGGGAAATATTTAGAACAGGCTATTGGTGGCAATCAATTTGCCGACATCACTATTTTCAGTTTTCACCCTGTGAAAATTATAACCACCGCCGAAGGTGGGGTAGCCACAACCAATAGCAAAGCATTAGCTGACAGACTAAACCTATTTCGCTCTCATGGGGTCACTCGGGACTCTGAACTACTGGAGCGTACTCCTGATGGTCCATGGTACTACGAGCAATTGGAATTAGGTTATAACTATAGAATGACGGATTTACAGGCAGCACTTGGTATAAGTCAGATGCAGCGCCTGGATGACTTCGTCTCGAAGCGTCATGAGCTTGCACAAAGATATGACCTTGAACTTGCAGGTTTACCCTTACAGTTACCCCAGCAGGGGGCAGATGCTTATTCGGGTCTGCATTTGTATGTTATTCGCTTGAAATTAGACTTGATTAAGCTGACCAGAAAGCAAGTTTTTGACCAGCTTCGAGATGCTGGCGTGGGGGTGAATGTTCATTATATTCCGATACATACTCAGCCTTATTACCAGCGAATGGGATTTAGTAAAGGGGATTTTCCTCATGCTGAAAAATATTATGCAGAGGCGATTTCTTTACCGATGTTTCATCTCATGACAGAAACGCAACAAAGCCGTGTTATTGAAGTCCTTAGATCTATTTTGGGCTCATCATGATAGTCGCCATGATTCCTGCCCGTGGCGGCAGCAAACGTATTCCAAGGAAGAATATAAAACTATTTCATGGCAAGCCGATTATTGCTTATTCTATTGAAGCAGCATTGAACAGTGGCTTATTTGATGAAGTGATTGTCTCTACCGATGATGAAGAAATAGCCGCGGTAGCGAAACGTTACGGTGCTAAAGTTCCTTTTATCCGACCTGATAATTTGTCTGATGATTACGCCACAACTGTCGATGTGATCAAGCATACTCTAAGCTGGTACTCTGAGCATTCAGTGACGATCACCGCTATTTGTTGTATGTATGCGACAGCGCCTTTTATAAAAAAATCAGCGATCAGAAAAGGTTATCAGGCGATTACCCAAAAGGATTACCAATTCGCTTTTGCCGCTACGGAGTTCCCCTTTCCTATCCAGCGGGCGATCAAGGTCACGGATGAAGGTGCGGTAAGTATGTTTTCTCCTGAGTCTATGAATACCCGTTCACAAGATTTAGAGAAGGCCTATCATGATGTCGGGCAATTTTATTGGGGGCGTGCACAGGCATTTCTTGATAATCGTCCTTTATATTCGCCAGATGCCTGTGCTGTGATGATTCCAGCTAGTGATGCAAGAGATATTGATACACCTGAAGATTGGCAATTTGCTGAAATCTTATATCAGGCTCTACATTTACCATCATGAATATCGTAGTTCGTGCAGATGCATCAAATTTTATGGGAATCGGCCATGTAATGCGTTGTTTGACGCTGGCGAGATCTCTATCCGAGGCGGGACATGTTGTTTACTTTGTTTGTAGGGAGCATACCGGTAACCTTGGCGAGAAAATACTGGAAGCAGGTCATGTTCTTCACCTTTTACCTAAGGCTTCATCTTACATTGAAACAAAGCCGGATCCTTCTCTATCACCTCCACACCTAAGTTGGCTGGGCGAGACGTGGCAAGTGGACGTTCAGCAAACAAAAAATGCGTTAGCAGGATTGAAGATTGATTGGTTAATTGTTGATCACTACGCTTTGGACCAACACTGGGAATCATCGATGCGAGATCAGGTGGAAAACATCTTAGTGATAGACGATTTAGCTGATCGTTTACATGATTGCGATGTATTAGTCGATCAAACCCTAAATCAGGTGGAAGCTATATATAAACCACTTGTACCTGAACAGTGCTTGTTATTAACAGGCACTCGTTATGCGTTGCTGCGGCCTGAGTTTTCATTATTACGGTCTCAGAGCCTGGCTAGCAGAAACAAACCCCGTATCAAACACATCGCGATAGTCTTTGGTGGGGGGGATCAGTCAAAGCATATCCTTGACAGCTTGCTATCGATTCAAAAAAGCTTCATTCCAAATGATGTCAAAATCACTATTGTGATGGCAAAAAAAAGTCGCTACTTTAATCAAGTGAGCGTTTTAGCAAAGGACTTGCCTTACGAGATAGATATAATCGCGCATATCGATGACATGGCTCGCTTAATGGCCCGTACCGATCTCGTTATAGGCGCAGCGGGTGGCGCATCGTTAGAGCGTTGTTGTTTAGGGGTTCCGACATTACTTTTTGTGCTTGCTGAAAATCAGCGATTCAATGCTTCGGCACTTTCAGCTAAGGAGGCAGTCTCTATCTTATGTGATTTGGTTGTTGACTTAGAGGAGGCGCTGAACGCTTGCGTGGAAGAGCCTCAAAAACTTAGAAAATTAAGCCAGGCTGCTTCTGAACTGGTGGATGGCAAAGGAGTTGAAAGAGTGATGAAGAGGTTTCAAAATGCCTGATATACTGATTCAGAAAGAGAACTCGCAACTTAGGCGGATGGGAAAAAACGATCTTGATATGGTCCGAGGCTGGAGAAATCATCTGAACGTACGCCGTTATATGTACACTCAGCACGAAATAAGTAGTACTGAGCATCTTGCTTGGTTTGAACGGGAAAGGCAAGATCGCTCCAAACACCTGTTAATCTTTGAACATGACAAGACGCCAAAAGGCTATCTTATTTTGAACTCTAATGACGGTACACCCATTGCAGATTGGGGCTTTTATTTAGCGCCTGATAGTGAAAGAGGTATAGGGAAAAAGCTAGGTGAGCTTGCATTGGAGTATGGTTTTTTGTCGTTGAAATTACATAAGATATGTGGACAAGCTTTAGCTTTTAATGAGAAGTCAATCGGCTTTCACCAACGACTTGGCTTTAGCCAAGAAGGCCGTTTAATAGATCAGCATTATGATGGGGAGACATTTCATGATGTGTGTCTGTTTGGATTACTAGCCCAAGACTGGATAAGGATTCAGAATAAAGATGACTAACAAAAAAACACCTTTTATATCTATCGATAATCGCTTAATCGGGGCTGAGTATCCGCCTTACATTATTGCAGAGCTATCGGCTAATCATAACGGAAGTATTGATACTGCTTATAAGATCATTGATGCAGCAAAAAAGTCAGGTTCGGATGCGATCAAGATCCAAAGCTATTTGCCTTCAACCATTACCCTTGATTGTGGTAAAGCTGATTTCCAAATCACTGAAGGTTTATGGGCGGGTAATACCCTTTATGAGTTGTATGAAGGTGCTCATATGCCTTGGGAATGGCATAAGCCACTGTTTGAGTATGCTAAGAAAATAGGTATTAGTATTTTTAGCTCGCCATTTGATCATACTGCCGTTGATTTGCTCGAAGACTTAAATGCACCTGCGTATAAAATTGCCTCATTTGAGGCAATTGACTTACCGTTAATAAAATACGTAGCCGCTACCGGCAAGCCGATGATTATTTCAACCGGTATGGCTAACGCAGACGAAATAGAGGAAGCGATAGACACTGCTAGAGCCGGAGGCTGTAAAGAGTTAGCGATCTTGCATTGTGTGAGTGGTTACCCTGCTAAAGCAGGCGATTATAATTTACGTACCATTCCGGACATGGTTCAACGTCATGGTTTAGTGACGGGGTTGTCGGATCATACCATCGATAATATTACCGCCGTGACCAGTGTCGCAATGGGGGCTGCTATCATTGAGAAGCATGTAACTTTAGATCGGCAAGGTGGCGGTCCTGATGATAGTTTCTCATTGGAGCCTGAAGAACTGACCGCTTTGGTGACGAGCGCTAATACTGCTTGGGAGTCTTTAGGTGTTGTCAGTTACGACTTAAAAGAGAGTGAGAAAGGGAATAAAATATTCCGTCGTTCTTTATACGCGGTAGCCGATATTAAAGCGGGAGAGCTTATGACTGCAAATAATGTGCGCTCTGTACGTCCTGGCTTTGGCCTACCACCTCGTGATTATGATTCTATACTTGGGAAAAAAGCGAGCGTTGATATTGAGTTCGGAACAGCTTTGAGCTGGGAATTAATCGAAGGTAAAAAGGTTTAGCTTTCTACCTTTAATTAATGACGTATTGATGTTGCTTTAAGGACCTTAAAGCTATTGCTTTGAAATTGGCTTTCTCCCAAGGCATTTAGAATTATTAACGGAATCAATTTTTCAGGAAAGTGATGGAAGCCATAGTTGTTAGGGTAGTTGGTAATGACAATGGGTAACCATGCGTTCTGCTTCTCGCTCTAACTAAGTGATCACAAGAGGGTTTTGAAGCATGTTAGGCTTACAGCCTGGCTCTTCTGTAAATAAATTATTAGTGCCTTCTAATACTCAAAAAACTTTAAGGCTCTGCTTTTTTAGGTTTGATCATTCGTTGCATATTCCAATGCCGTTTCGTTTTTTGCTTCAGCGCGTGCGTGTGGTCAAGCTCTACCTCAAGGCCTGTATGAGGGTGGTGGTCATGGTGGTTTGTGCTATTAGCTTCATGGTTATGAGGGTTTGTATTGTTAACAGCATGTTCATCAATATTGTTGTTAGTGCTTTGGCGGCTAGCATCATCCCCTTGATTATAATCGCTTAAACTCTCGCCAGAATGATCGTCTACAGAGGCGCTTTTAGCCTGCTGATGAGCACTTTCTGTCGTAAGGCTATTTTCTTTTTGTCCCTTTATGCTTTCTTTCATAAGTTTTTCGTTGTTTTGTTGTTTGCTTGCCTCTTTGTCTAGGTTTGAATGTTTATTTTTTGTTTTCTTTAGCTTATTTTGAGTGTTACTTGAGGCATCTTGTTGGCGTGAACTAGCTTGATGTGCGGACTGTTGGTTTTGTTGCTCTGATTTATCCTGTTTTGACGTTGTGTCAGTTGTTTGAGCCTTAGGCGTTTGAGTCTTAGCTGTTTGAGTTTGGGGGATGTTGGTTTCGCTATGTGCATCTTCTGTTGTCGTATTTTGATCTAATGTTTTAGGACGATATTCATTTTCATGCTCGCTGGCTTGACTACCTAAGGTAGGGTTTTTGGTTGGCGTCTCGATAAAGTATCGTTCTTCCTCTAAAGATTTGTCTGAAAGTGTTGCTGAGGTTTCAGCCGATTTTTCTGTGAGTGTTTTCTTGTCTGCTGTTCGGCTTCGCAGTGATTGGTCTGGCGTTGAACGTTTAGGTTGTGGTTGATCGGAGGCTAAGCTTGGTTCAGATGGTTCAGATGGTTCAGATGGTTCAGGTGGTTCAGATGGTTCAGCGCTTTTTTTATCGATAAGCTTCTTGGTGCTTTTTGTCATCACATCTTCTTCAATGTGTTTATCGATTTGCTGGCTGCTACACCCAGCAAGAGCAAAGATAAAAAATATATTCGTAAGGCGTGATGAAATTTTTATCATATTTGAGTAACGGAACCGATCAATTGTGAAATGTATATTTACTCAGACTGTCAGCACGGCGATAATCAGTGCATCGAGTTAGTAAAGTATTAAAGTTAAAAGAAGCATAACAAGAATAACGGGATTGTGTAATGACCACTGTATCACCTGACGTATCGCCAATCGTTCACCCTAAAGTTAGCCCCGAGCGGGAAAGTATCGGTAAAAAGCTTATTTTTTTCGCATGGGCCGTTGAAATTTGTGCCGTGATCATTGGTTTCGCCATTTCAATCATGCAAGGGATTACCTCTTTTAGTGAAATTGAAGCAAATCGTGATACCGGTTTAGGTTTTGGGGACTATACCAATGTGTTTATCGCGATGATGCCATTTTTCATGGTTGCGATTGTTGAAATTACTAAAATTCCTTTTGTGGGGGCAACCTATAAAACCAGTAACACAAAATGGAAAATTATCTTTGGAACGTCGCTGGTTTTCTTAGCGTTTATTACCTTTGAATCGGCACTTAATGGTTTTGAAAGGAACTTCCATGCCTTAATTTATTCGATTGATAAACATAAAAAAGAGCTAATTGCCGTAGAAGAAGAAATCGAACCCTTAGCGTCGCAACGTGAGATTTTAGCAAATTTGACCGCACCCAAAATTGAAGCCGATTACAGTAAACGACACGCCATTATCTCCGAAGAAAGAAGCCGTCAGGCTGACACTATTCAAGACAGAATACAGGGCTTAAGAGCAGCGACGCAAACTGAGTATATTCGAGGCTTAGCGGATCAAATTGCCGATCGTCGAAAACAAGTAAATAGCCAGCGTGCTGATCGAAAGCGTGAATTAGATGGTCTGATTGATGCGTCGAGTCTGATGACAAAAAACTCGGTCTCTGAGCTCAATACTCAACGCCGAAGCCAGCAACAACAACTAGCGAAAGAACAACTTTATTTAGAAGAACTAAGAGAAAAACGAGAAAAACTAATCGCGGATGCTGGTTTCTTTTCTGAATCGAATGTGCGTGAACGTCAAAATAAAATCGTATCAGATCAGGAACAAAAAGTAGAAAAACTACGGCTCGAGTTAAATCAATTAAGTGATTCAGACCGCCAGACAAATTTAAGAGCGCGCTACAATACTGATATTGAGGCGGTAAAAGATCGCTATCAAAAGCGTATAGATCGGCTCAATAAAGAAATTCAAGGCCTTTCGCTTACGATGAATAAAAGTCTGGGCGCACGAGAGAAAGACGTTGAGCATGTGATTAAAAATCATATGAAAGAGCTGACGCGCATGGAACGTAAATTTGCTGATCAACAGTCAGATAATGAAAAAATTCGTGAAACAGAATTCAACAAACTGGCGAAGAATGAAGAGTTGATTGCCAACTTCGATAAAACGATCTTTGAAAAGAAAAATCAGCGTGTAGTGTTACGAAACATCGTGAATGTGAAAGTGGGTGATAATCAAGTTTATCGAATGGCTCAGTGGTGGTTTAGCAAAGAGTCCGCAGCAGATTTAGATCGTAAAGATGTGATGATGATCGCGACATTGTGGTTTGGAAGTTTGGCGATGCTGATTGCTGTTACCGGGATTCTATTAGCGTTAGCATCCTATGTGATTCGTGACCCTTATATTGATGATCAAGTCGGCCCGAGAGACAATTTATCATCGCTAACCAAGAAGTCTTATAATAGCTTTCGTCGCTTAGTGATTTATTGGCGCCGAGTTCAGCGCAAGCCAATTATCAAAGAAGTAGAAAAAGTAGTGATTAAAGAAATACCTATCGAAAAAATTGTTAAAGTTGAAATACCTGTTGAAGTAATTCGCAAAGAAATTGTCCATATCCCGTTATATACACAAGATAAGTCATTACTTAAATTAGCCAAAAATAATGCCTTTGATGCAAATGATTTAGAAGACCAGGACGCTGAAAAACAAGAACGAGGCACGGGATGAATAATCAACATACTGAGCTGTCTCAAGATAAAAATACCGAAAGTGTTTTGAAAGACCAACGTCCTCATGACTATGTTACTCACAACTATGAGGCGATGAATCGAGCGATTGATACCGAAGTTGACCAGCGTGTTGAAATCTCAGAGCTATATCGTTATGAGGGTAGTTCTCGACGAACCTTAATGATCATGCATCTAGCAACCAGTCTCTCGGTTGTGGCAGTCGCTGTGGCGGTTATCTTTTGGCTATATTATCAACCTGCCAAATTCTCAGGAGAAGTAGCGACAGTCAGCGCAAATTCGCCTGCACTTAATCAGAGTACTTCAGATGCATTAGCGCTGATCTCGGCACAGGAATCGCCTGAGTTAGAAGATAAACGCTTTATTGATACCTCTTTCACGGTTTTTCACCGCACCTTGATTTCAACGGGCGAATACGTCGTAACGGGAAAAACCTATGCGCCGGATAACCTATCTTATCCTGATGAACAGTATTGTTATCTTGAAAAGACACAGTCAATTGCCGGTCTATCAGGGGAACCGCTTGCTGCATTTGAGGATCATCAGTTTATGTTAGAAACGGAGGTGCTTGAGTTAATTGATTTTGCTAGAAAGTATTGCCAGTTCTCACAGTAAGTTTTTTGAGTACTTGGTCGTATATTATCGCCCGTGAACTATACTTCGATTTAATTAAAGGATTTAGTTAAAAGAAAAAGAGGGAATAGAATGAAAAAGGTGCTTTGTATTCTACTTATTTTTTTGTCTCCTATTGGGGGCATTTCCGCTAACACCAAAGAAATACGCGTAGCGATGGTTTTATGGCGAGGAATGACTGATGCAGAGTTAGGCTTTCAGCAAGCGTTATCTGATTTAGGGTATGTCACGCATTATACTTTTCTAAATGGTGAACAAAATCGCGCAAGCCTTGCAACGCTATTACGCACTGAACTTGTGCCTTTTTTAAGTGAATATGACTATATTTACTCGTTTGGTACAACAGCTACCCAAATGGTGAAAGTGATTAATCATGCGACCCTACCGCATATCTTTAATATTGTGACTGACCCAGTCGGCGCCGGTATTGCTAACAGTATTGAATCTGCCGGAAAAAAACTCAGTGGTGTGAGCCACAGAATTTCTTTGGCCTCTCAAATTGAAAATGCTCAAAAAATCAAAAAAATAGATAAAATCGCTTTCTTTTTTAATCCGAGAGAGAAAAACTCTGAATCGATTCGAACAGAGTTATTGGCCATAGCGAAACAACGTAATTTTGATATTCAAGAGTTTAGGTCCCCGCCAGTCAAAAATATGCTAGAGAATAACTTGAAGCAATTGCGCGAGCACCCTAGTGGCATCGATGCGGTGTATTTTCCATTAGATAGCTATTTGGTATCTGAAGCCTCGCTAATAGGGTTGAGTATTAAGGCGGTTAATATCTTAAGTATTGGCGCGCTGAAAGAGTACGTCTCTAGTGGCGTATTACTGGGGTTAGTGCCAGATTACTTTAATTTAGGAAGAGAAGCTGCATTGATATTAGATCGTAATGTGAAAGGCGAAGCGTTAAGCAATATTCCCGTTTATACCAAGACCAATCCAAAAGTATTAATTAATGAAACGACGCGTAAGTTGCTTGACGTTGCAATACCTGCTGAAATTTTTAGCACCGCTACATTATTTAATTAAAAAGTAACCTACTCGGAACTGGTGATGACAATTGCAAGCCATAAAGCATAGCTAGAGTGTTACAGTAAAGAGAAAATTCTGACGAGAACGTAACGATAAGAGAGTGTGTTTTTATATTTACATTCGTTATTATGGCGGAAATTCTTACATCACTATAAAAGGCTTCATCGCCATGAAGGGCATTACTGCTTCCGGCATTGCTATCCGTTTTGTTTTTGCCTTGCTTCTCGTATTGGCAAGCTATAACCCGAGTTCTTACTCTTATTATCACTGGTTACTTAGTTCTATTTCTGAACCCACTCCATGGCTGGCTCTAACAGCACTTGTCTTAATTATAGGTTGGGTCATCTACATCCGCGCAAGCATGAAGTCCTTAGGGCCGATTGGGCTAATGCTAGCGTCTCTGCTGGTTGCTGTGATTATTTGGGCTTTGGTAGATGTCGGGCTAGTCAGCATTAGCGAACCTACCGTCTTTGTTTGGCTATTAGAGGTTTTTATTGCGGCTGTACTGTGTGTGGGCATGACGTGGTCACATATTCGACGCCGTCTTTCAGGGCAGCTTGATGTAGACGAAGTCTAAACGTGGCCAAAATACTTTATCAATAAACAGCAATAATGGAATTAACGAATGATAAATACCAAAATACTTACCTTAATAGTCATGGTTTCACTTACCAGCGGTTGCATGACTTATGACCCCTATACAGGGGAAGAAGGAATCTCCAGTTCAACCACCGGAGCCATTGCAGGAGCTGTTACCGGTGCCCTCATTGGTGTGGCGACTTCCAGTAAATCTGATCGGGGAAAAGGCGCTTTAATCGGAGCAGTCGCAGGCGGCGCTATTGGTGGCGGTGCAGGCTATTATATGGATAAACAAGAAGCTAAGTTGCGACACAAGTTAATGGACAGTGGTGTGAGTGTCTCGCGTAGTGGCAATGAAATCATATTGAATATGCCAGGCAATATTACCTTTGAAACAGGTAAAGCATACCTGCAACCAAGCTTTGAGAAAATCATTCACTCGGTTTCATTGGTACTCAAAGAGTTTGATAAAACTGCGATTGAGATCACCGGCCATACCGATTCAACAGGTTCATTCGCTTTTAATCAAACGTTAAGTGAGCAGCGCGCTCAGAGTGTCAAATATGGCCTACAAAGCAGTGGTGTCGCTTCAGGTCGCATTCATTCTTCAGGAAAAGGCCCGCGATTCCCAGTGGCTTCTAATGATACTTCTGAGGGAAAGCAGGCTAATCGACGGGTAGAATTGAAGCTACTTCCTTTAGATAGTGCTGGTAGCTAAGAAAACTGTATCGATACTGCAAAAGAAAGTGTCACCGCTAAAGTAACACGAAATTAGTTAAAATAGCCTTCTGAACAGAAGGCGGGCTTGCCCGCTGTAAACTCGAGTGATGGTACTTGTAATGAGCGCTTGAGGTTGAAAGCTTTGAAGGTCGTTAAGATTTAGCTGGCCATTTTAAGTTTTAGTAATTTCGTGAAAGCTTGCACTTTAGGGCTGTGATGAATATCTCTGTGCGTGACGAGCCATAAATCACCCTCCCATTCTTTTGGTGGCGCAAGTACTTGAATTAACCCCGTTCTGGTGTGTGCTATATTACAACCTAAAGGTGAAATACCTAAGCCCTGTAGTGCAGCGTCCATCATAGAGTCGAAGCTGGAGCCTCGAAAGCTGATTTGTGATTTATCTACGTGATTATTGAGCCAGCGCATCATTGGTATATTATTTAGGGGAGCAATGGCGCTAATAAATTTATGGCCTGCAAAATCTTTTAAAGAGTTCATTTTTCCGAAACGTTTTAAATATCGCTCGCAAGCATACAAAGTTGATTTCGTTTTTTGTAGTGGTTGTACCACATAATCAGGGTCTTTTGGCTGTGCACCTGGGCGAACACTAACATGCGCTTCACCATATTCTAGCTTGAAAATACGGCTATCAGTCGCGAGCTCTATTTGAATGTTGGGGTGTAGAGCTTGAAACTCAGCAATGATCGGCATCAGAATCGGTGAAAAAGTTGAGACCGACGTGATAACGAGCGTACCGGAAAGCTCGGCATCTTTACCCGCGAGCTTGCCAAGCATGCGGTCGAAGCGTTCTTGGGTTTGTTGTGCTTCCTGAAATAATAATTGCCCCGCATCCGTTACATTATAACCTCTTGCATGTCGATGAAATAACTTACAGTTAAGCTTCAGCTCCAAAGCATCAATATGGCGTAAAACCGTTGAGTGATGCACATTTATTTTCTTGGCTGCGGCTGAAAGTGTACCTAGTTTAGCAACGGTATAAGCGATATGAATATCATCCCAACTAGAGCTATGTGACATGTTTATTTCTCGATATGATTTATAAAAGTTTTGTGCGTATATGCACATAAGCTTTGCATTTATTCTGTTTTTGTTCAAATAAAAATAGTTCAAACTAGCCTCATTCGTATATAGAACACTTTATTGACCAAAAAAATTCAGGAACATTATCATGCCAACACAAACTCACCTTATCGCTTTTGCGGGTTCATTACGTAAAGATTCATGGAATAAACAGTTATTGAATGCTGCGGCTGCGAGTGCTGAATCTTTAGGTGCTAGGGTCACCGTTTTAGACTTAGCTGACTACCCATTGCCTTTATTTGATGAAGATTTGGAGAAGCAAGCAACGCCTGCGGCCTTGAAAGATTTACGTGGCATATTTGCTGGTGCCGATGGCCTACTTATAGCTAGCCCAGAATATAATGGTTCTTTGTCAGCGGTACTTAAAAATACACTGGATTGGTTATCTCGATCTGCTCAAGATGACAGCTACCAGCCCAACTATGCAAAATACACAGTGGGTATTATGGCGGCATCGCCCGGTGGTCTGGGTGGCATTAGAGGCTTAAGTCATTTACGAGATGTACTCACAAGTGTGGGGAGTTTAGTGGTTCCTGCTCAAGTTGCTGTACCTGCAGCATACGAAGCATTTGATGAACAGGGTAATTTCCGAAATGCGGCTTTGAATGACAGAGTCAGTGCCATGGTTGATCAGGTACTAGCGCATACGGCAACGTCAGATTAATAAGCATCGATAAATTTCAGGAAATTAACATGAACACCATTGAAAAGTATTCACTCCCCCTACGAGCCCTACACTGGTTAACTGCTGCCACGATCATGTCTTTGTTGGCCGTTGGTTTTTATATGGCCGACATTGACCCTGATGCTGCCAATAAATATGACCTTTATCCGATTCATAAAGCTTTTGGTATGATTGCGCTATTGTTAGTCATGCTTCGATTGCCAGCACGTGCGAAAGGGCCAATCCCTTCACCTGTCGAAAGTTTTAAAAAATGGGAGCATCAATTATCACACTTGGTTCATATTGGTTTGTATGTCGCGATGCTATCGATGACGTGGTCGGGTTATTTAATGAATAGTACCTATGCCTATGTGGAAGGCGTCGATATATTCGGTTTATTCTCTGTGCCAGATATTACCCCAAAGAGTGAATACTGGAATGGTATTGCACATGAAGTTCATACGATTACTGCTTGGTCTTTTGTGGTGTTATTAAGTTTACATCTAGCAGGGGTCGCAAAGCATCGATTATTGGATGGAAAAGAAAACGATGTATTAAGAAGAATGGCTTGAATGTAAGCGTTTAAGTTACTTATTGTTCAAAAGAATTAATCATATGATATAGGTTTGGTGGTGGGTTTCTCGATAGGAGTACTCACCTTATCATTTTAATTTCCCTTCATTTTTTGCCATTGCTTAGGTGATATACCTTTCCATCGTTTAAAGGCGCGATTAAACGCACTATTTTCTGAGAAACCTAATAAATAAGTAATTTCGGTGAGTGTTAACTCTTGGTTTTCCAGGTAGGCGACTGAAAGTTGTTCTCGCGTATTATCTAGCAAGGCTTTGAAGTTGGTATTCTCTGTGAGTAACCTTCTTTTTAGGGTGCTACTGCTAATGTTGAGTTGCATCGCAATTTGTTCTTGTTTTGGCTCACCACTGGGTAGATATACAATGAGTATATGCCTAACTCTTGTTGAGAATTCTCCCCCTATTAACTGTTCAAGATAACGGTTTGCATTGGCATCATGAATTTTTGAGATTGATTCGTCTGCAGTTGGAAGCGGGAACTCCATATCAGTTTCTGAAAAATAAAGGCAGTTTTTACTACTATTGAATTGGATCGGGCAGGAAAAAAACTCCTCAAATGGCTGGGTGCTCTCAGGTTCTGTACGTTTAAAAATAGCTTTTAAGGGCTCAATTCTCAAACCAGTTACCCATCGGATAAAAGTCAGAAAACTACAAAGTGTGGCATCGATAGCTTGAATTGCGGGTGCTAATTGACAGGGAAGGATATCAAAGGTTAAGCAATACGCGTCGTCTTCTTTTTGAAAACTAAAGTGGAACCCTTCTGCTAATAATTGTTGGTATCGAAAGAGCCGCTCGCAGCTTTCTTTCAGGTTTTTACACGACATCAATGAATACCCAAGGGTTGGATAGGATGTCATATGTATATGTGTTCCGACTTTTAAACCTATGAGCGAGTCACCGGTTAGCTCAACAGACTTATGCCAAAGTTGTGTAATGTTATCTTGCCAATAGCGAGCCTCTTTGTCTTTTAATAATTGATAGTCCATACCTACTTCTTTAAATACAGCCGAAGCATCAACACCTTGTTCAATCAATGTATCAGCAATCGCTTTCGCCCAGGTACTTGGCGTACTAAGCTTTTTATTATTTATGGTCATAGGGGCTGGTCTGTAAAGTCATAAGGTTGGCCTAGCTTGTCAAAACTATTTACTTTAATCAGATTACACTATATCTCATTGAAGAAAGTAACTAACTAATGAGATGCTTATTGGATGAAAATTCTGATCACCGGTGCCACAGGCTTTATTGGCGGAAGTTTAGCTAAACAACTATCAAGCAATGCAGACTATAACATTGTCGTGACAGGGCGGAATGCATCCATTATTGAAAGTTCCCAAAATCATCCGATTAAAGTGATTCAAGGGGATTTGGCGGGTCAAGAATTTGCAGATCTAGTAACGAAAGACATTGATGTCGTGGTTCATTGTGCCGGTTTAGCAGGTACTTGGGGTGAGTATAACGATTACTATCGCGCAAATGTGCTGGTAACTGAACATTTAATACAAGCAGCTCAAAAGAATAACGTGAAGCGCTTTATTAATATTTCATCACCGAGTATTTATTTAAACTTTAGGCATCAACTTAATATTGATGAGGATTATTTACCAGCTACTTTTTCAAATCATTACGCCCGTACAAAATACGAAGCAGAGCAATTAGTGCATCAGGCGCACAATACCAATTTTCAAACAATTTCACTGAGGCCGCGAATGGTGATCGGTGCTGGCGATAATAATCTGATTCCACGCTTACTTAATCTACAAGAATCAGGTTTATTAAAACAAATTGGTAATGGTGCTAATTTGGTTGATTTCACCTCAGTGAATAATTTATTAGATCTAATCGAAAATTGTTTTTCTGTGCCAGAAACTGCCATGGGGCGTGCTTATAATATTAGTAATGGTAACCCTGATAAACTTTGGGATGTGATTGATAAGCTTTGTGTATCGTTGAATATAAGCACTCAGCGTAAAAAATTACCCTATGCTTTGGTAATGGGTTTAGCCAAATTTAATGAGAAGTTTTGCAGAGTCCTGAAGTTAAAAAATGAACCAAGTTTATTGCCGGTACCAATTTCAGTGTTAGCAAATTCCATGACCTTGAATATCGATGCAGCTAAACAGTTTTTAGCTTATAAACCGACACAAACAACCCAGCAGGCCATGCAAGATTTTTTAGTGTCGCGGGAAGTCTCATAAATCGACAACAATAAATATAAAGTTAACAGGCAGGTAAAAAATTATGAGTGATGAAATTAAACAGTTTAACTCCTTTAAAGAGTTTTACCCGTTTTACCTCTCCGAACATAGTAGTAACGTCAGCCGAAGGCTACATTATATAGGGAGCCTTTCTGTTCTTGGCATGTTGGCTTATGCCTTGGCTAGTCAGCAATTTTATTTGTTACTGTGGTTACCATTATTAGGTTATGGGCCAGCATGGATAGGGCATTTCTTTTTCGAGAAAAATCGCCCAGCAACGTTCAAACACCCTCTTTATAGTTTTATGGGTGACTGGGTGATGTTAAAGGATGGCCTGCTAGGACGAATAAAGTAATAGAGATTACCCTCCGTTATTAACTGAATGTTATCAAAATAATAACCGTTTTTCTAAAGGTGTGGAGATCAGTATGGAAGGCATGAAAGCCATTGCAAAGAATTATGGTCTTAAAGTGAATGAGTCTTAAGACTTAGGGCCATTTGAGTGGAAGCGACGCATGGGAGTCCATTTAGCGTTTCATCGAGACCCCATAAATATCTTATTACATGCTGTTTTCTCAATTGTGAATGCATGGGTATTGTTATTAATATTTTTTCCGTTTCAGGTGCCAGGTCTGAGTAGCCTTCCTGTGTAGAGACTCTTTTACGATCGCTATTTGCGTTAAACAAGTTCTTAGGTTAATTTGAGCTTTGGCTTGCTTTAAAAGGCAAATATTCACAAGCGCTAGCGTGATAAGACTGTAGTGAGGTTTTTTCTTCGATCAAAAAATTCTTAATCGGGTCGCGAAACCCCGGCTCAGTAATCCAATGGTTAGAGTAAGTATAAACAGGGCGGAAACCGCGTTGAATTTTATGTTCACCTTGCACGCCCGGGTCAAAGCGCTTTAAGCCTTCGCGAATACAATAATCGATCCCTTGGTAGTAGCACGTCTCAAAATGAAGATGTTTGAACTCTTGAATACACCCCCAATATCGGCCGTAGAGCGTATCGTGGTCTCGGAAGTTTAAGGCGCCTGCAATGTATTCACTTTCATGCTTGGCCAGCACTAAAACAATCGACTCCGGCATTGTCTTCGCTAATGTTTGGAAGAAAATTTTGCTTAAGTAGCCTCCGTGACCACTACGTTTCGCGTAGGTCATTTGGTAAAAATGATAAAATCGTTCCCAGATTTCTTCAGGAATATCATGCCCAGTGAATACTTCTAATGTGATACCTTGATTAATTACTTGTTGTCGCTCTTTCTTCAGATTTTTGCGTTTACGGGAGCTAAAGGTCGCCAGAAAATCTTCAAAATTGCTAAAACCCTCGTTCAACCACTGAAAATGCACTGCCGTACGTTGCATAAAATCGGGAGCAAGCTGATTGGAAAATGCTTGGGTTGGAAATAATACATGCCATGAAGATACATTTTTTTGTGTGCAATATTCCTTAATATGCTCGCCTATAGCCGTGGTAATTGTTTGTTGATCTAGGCCTTTAGCAATACAAATGCGTGGGCCGCTAACAGGCGTAAAAGGAATCGCTGTGATGAGCTTAGGATAATACGCTTGGCCATAGCGATGGTAGGCATCCGCCCAGGCATGGTCGAATACATATTCGCCATAACTATGATGTTTCAGATAAGCGGGCATTACCGCAATGAGTTCAGAACCTTGGAATACCAATAAGTGCTGTGGCTGCCAACCACTGTCTTGGTTATTTTGACAACCAACAGCACCACTAAGCTCTAAAGCCTGTAGAAATTCGTAGCGAGTGAAAGGGTAGTCGAGGCCGGTTACCGCATTCCAGTCAGCTGCGTTTACTTGGCTAAGACTGGTGATAAACTTAAATGACAATTTACATGAAGAGGACAAGTAACCAAGCCTAATTATTTGATTCAACTAAGGCTTCTGTTAAGCCACCGGAAACGCGACATTAGCGCGTGAACTCCGGTGAGGTCAAGTTTAAGCTGCAAACTTCTTTCTCGCTTTCTGAATCGCAGTTTGCCATATAATTTGAGGGACAGAAATTACATTTTTTAGATTCTTTGCGTCACGCAGTGCTTCAGCTTTTGCTTTTTTATATACCTCTTTTGACGCTTTGCTGGGATGCCCTGAGCTAACCGGTGGCATAGGGTCATATTCGATTAATAATTGGGATATTTCTGCACGTTCTTGGCCATGGAGGTCTTTGACAATTTCGAGTGCCAAATCAATACCGGCAGAGACACCTGCCGCCGTCACGATTTTTCCTGATTTAACGATACGTTCATTTTTTCGAGGTTCTGCACCAAATGCCTTCAAAGCACTTTGCGCTAACCAATGTGTCGTCGCAGGATGGCCGTCTAATATACCCGCGGCCCCCAGCACCAAAGCGCCAGAGCATACGGATAAGGTTAATTGTGTTGTTTGATGCACTTGTTTCAGCCAGGTAATGAGTTGCTTGTCAGCCATGGCTGTCGTGGTGTCTGCTGATGAACCTGGTACCAGCACGATATCTGGTTTAGGCGTTTCATCGTAGGAGTGAGTCGCGGCTAAAATTAGTACGCCACTGTCAGTGGTGATCGGTTGTGGCTGATGACTGACAAATCTAATTTCAGCATTAGGCATAGAGCGTAATACTTCATAAGGGCCGATTGCATCGAGAGCGGTCATACCTTGATATAAAACAATTGCTATTTGCATAATAGATTCCTGCGCTTACTTATTATTTATGTTTATAGATTAGCTTTAGCATTTTACTTTAGACCTAAGGATTGTTGGCGTAAATGACAAAAATAAACTATATTCTGCCAATGAAAACTAAAAATATATTCTTTGTTATCTATCCTGGGTTTGAATTATTAGATCTTTCTGGCCCCGTTTCCGTTTTTTCTACGGCGAATGCGCTCCAACACAAAAATGAACCTTACACCATTAATACGGTGTCAGCAGAGGGAGGGGCGGTTACCAGTAGTGCAGGCATTGGCGTGAACTCTCTGGCGCTGAATGCTATCGAGGTTGACCAAGACGCTACGGTCTTAGTTGTAGGGGCTGATGCTCAAGCACTGTTTGCTGCTAGTTTGAATGTGAAGTTGAAATCATGGTTAGCGACCCATACTAAAGTCGTCGCACGCTATGGCTCTATTTGTAGTGGCACCTTTCTTTTAGCCGCAGCGGGGTTGATAGATCAACGGGCCGTAACAACGCATTGGGCGGGGTGTGAGCAATTACAAAAAATGCACCCTGATGTGCAAGTAAAACCAGAATCACTCTATATGATTGATGGTAACTTATGGACTTCTGCGGGTGTGACGACTGGTTTGGATATGTCGCTTGAAATGCTTCGACGAGATTTCGGTGCATCGCTGATGAACGAAGTGGCAAAACAGCTAGTGGTGTATGCCCATCGGCCAGGAAATCAGTCTCAATTTAGTGATTTACTTAAACTACAAGCGCGGGCAAATAGTGATTACTCTGAGCTGCTAGCCTGGGTCGATACGAAGCTGGGTCAGCAAATAAAAGTAGAAGAGATGGCTGAGTTTATGTGCATGTCAGAGCGTACCTTTTATCGAAAATTTACCGCTTCAATGGGTATGACGCCTTCAAAATATGTGGAACAAGCAAAATTGAAACGCGCCAAATCACTCATTGAAAGCGGCCAGCAAATCTCATTGGTTGCTGCTGACGTAGGGTTTAAATCTGAAGCCGCTTTTCGAACACGATTTGAACGTTACTTTGGTTTGACGCCTTCAATGCACAAACAGCTGCATTGGGTTAAAGGCTAACAAAATCATGCCTGGAAGGTTTTAGCCTAAACCTAGCTTGTTGTATCAAGTAGATTTAGGGCCTTAACATCGTGCAATATTTTAGATAAACACTCTGGTTTGCGTATTATTTCTCATGTAGAAAATGATCCCTATTACGACAAAGCCAATCACTAAACTCGTGTAGCGGACATAAAATAATATTTCGCCTATTTGGCTCTCTTCTAAGATGTAATAGAAAACGCCCACGGGTAATTGAATAAAGAGTAAGCTAAGGCAGAACAGCTTTTCGAACAAATTTTGGGGTTTTAAGGTAAAAGCCAGTAAGAAAAAAGCGAAGTATGATAAGTGCCACTTAAACATACTAAAGACCATGCGATTTTGTATTTCTAATGGGGTCAATGTAATACCCAACTCAAGGCTAGAAAGCATTGTGAGAATATGAAAATTTTCAAGGTAATCCAAAGCGCCTGCCAATAATCCACAGACTAAAATAGTATAAAGCAGTTCTTTTGCTGCTTTATTATCAGCTCTTAATTGAGCCACAATGAGGATAATTACACTGGTGTATAAAGCAATAAAAATATTATCAAAACCAATAATCGTACGAATGGGTATCGCTTGGGCAAGCAAATCGGCACTGTAATAATTGATTGTATTCAGTAGTTCAAAGTTCTGTTGTGACGTGCCGATAAAGGCCCCGTATATAACTAGGGTCAGTAATAAAAAAGCCGCGCTTATTGATAATAAAAAAATAGGGTGGTATTTCATAATAGTCGATCTCCTTAGTGTTAAGGATTGATCTTATGCACGTTATTGTTGAGAATCCTTAACCTAGGTTAATAAAAAGATGATTAATAGGTTTGTAAAAGCTTACTTGTGAAGCATGAATAAATAGAGGTGATATATGTTAAACAGCAGTAGTGCTTTAGTGACGTTAAAGCGTGCATTGAACCAAATATCCCCTATTAGTGATCATGCCTGGGCAGCCATTGAACCCTATTGGGAGATGAAACGTTTAGCCAAAGGTGAATACCTGCATAAAGTGGGAGAGCCCGCCACCGAAATAGCATTTATTCTAGAGGGTGCACTAAGGGAGTATTTTTTAACACTAGAAGGCCTTGAATTTAATAAAGCTTTTGTATTTTCAGGTGAGTTTACAGGCTCTCTTTTCGACTTAATGAGTGAGGAGGTATCAACCGCTTCTGTGCAAGCAGTGAAACCTTGTGTCATGCTAGTCGCACCATTTGAAGAAATACATCGCCTTTATGATCAATTTGACTGCTTCCAGCGTTTAGGCAGGATTATCTTAGAAGGCTTATTTTTAAAAAAAGCCAGAAGAGAATATGAGTTTTTAACAATGGACGCTCAAACTCGGTATTTAGCATTAATTGAACAGTATCCAACGCTAGAAAACGAGCTGCCACAATACCAATTAGCTTCTTATCTCGGGATTACTCCGGTTGCATTGAGCCGGATTCGTACACAACTCAAAGCCTCGTATAATTGAAGATCATCAGTCTTTTTATATAAACTCTGATGTTGCGAGCAATAATAATGGCTTATTAATCTCCATGATGGCTGTGGGTTTTAGACCTAATAATTTTCGGCAACTATTGGCGAAATGTGCTGAATCAGAAAAACCAGACGCTAGTGCTGCATCCGTAATTGCGTAACCTTTGTCGACCAGTTGCACAGCATTCTTTAGTCGTAGCCATAAACGATACTTTCTAATGGGTAAGCCCATATCCCGTTTAAACAGAGCTGAAAGCTGCCTTTCTGATAGATCACTCATATTAGCTAGCGCGTGAGCAGATAAATTCTCGTCAATATTTTGCTTAATGGCTTTAGCACATTTCACTACCCTATCGTCGAGCAACTTAGGGGGCGGAGAAGAACCTAATATTATTTCTACAACAGAAGTACTCAGTACATTGGGACATGTTGGGTTATTTGCGAAATTACTTAATAAGTTTCTTAGCTTATTAAGGTTAAATAAATAAGGGGAAAGTTGATTTTCTTTAAATGAGTGCATTTTTAAATATTGTTGATAACAATCACTGTCGGGCTCAATAAATATACAAGCGATGGGATTATCAAATTGTCGCATTTCGTTATTGATATTTGCAGGGAGAAAATAAGCTTGGTGTGTTGCCCATATGCCATCTTGGTTAGCGCGTGCACTGATTTCTTCTTCGTTAAGCGATAAAGCAATCACGGCAGTCGAATGCGCATGCGCACCAATATCAGGTACTAAACCGATATAAATCGTTACTTGGTTTCCGATAACCAAAACATTGCGGTTAATCATATTTTCTTCTCTCATCATGCGCGTGTTGATACGTTATTTATGGTGATTTCCGGTTTTTACAAGTATTCAGCGGCTGTCAGAACGTACTATTTACGCATTCTTATCGACAAAGGCTAGCATAAATAATGACAACTAAAATTGGAATGCAGTTTAGAGCGCAGGCGGTGCAATATGAAAAGATAGAAAAAATTCAACTAGCCTATCGTATGATTGGGCCCGCGGTTGATGATGAAACGAATCTTCCGCCTACGATTTTGTTTATTCATGGCTGGCCTTTAAATAGCTTAACCTATGAACATGTGATCAATCATTTAAGCAAAGAATTTACCTGTATCGCGATTGATTTACCAGGCTTAGGTCAAACGGATTGGTATGAGGGGCTAGATTTAAGTCCTAAAGGTCAGGCAAAATTAATACAACAGTTTATGAGTAAACGAGCCGTTGAACGTTATTCGATTTATGGGAATGACAGTGGTGGCATGATCGCGCGCTATTTAGCTGACATGGATTGTGATCGCGTGACTCATTTGATGTTATCGAATACCGAGATTCCAAATGAGCGTCCACCGTGGATTCCATTGTATAAAAAATGTATGCATATTCCTGGATTTTTACCGGTAATGCGTCGACTACTAAGGATAAAATATTTTGTTCGTTCGCCGATGGCGCTAGGCGGCGCGTTCTCTGACAAAAGTCATTATCAAGGCGAGTTTAATCGAGATTTTATTCAACCACTTCTAACATCAAGCGTTGTATTTAGTAATGCAATGGCTTCGTTTATGGCTATTTTTAATTGGCAGCAATTAGATAATCTAGTGATGATCCACCCCAAATTATCAATGCCAGCTCTATTTATTTGGGGGCAGGATGATCCTACCTTTCCAGAGCAACCTGCTCAAAAAATGGTTGCCCAGCTTCCAGCTGTCAAACATTTTCATAGTGTTTCTGGCGCTAAACTCTTTGTGCATCAAGAGAAGCCAGAAGAGGTGAGTGCTTACATTAGAAGGTTTATGTTATCGACCGATTAACGACCCTGATTTAAGTGTTTATATCGTTAAAATATCGGCTAGGCGTTTTCCCCATGGCTTTGCGGAACATCGCAATAAATGCGCTTTGACTATCATATCCAAGGTCATGTGAAATACGTGCGATAGCATCACCCTGAGCAATGCGTGTAAGGGCCGCGAGTAATCGTGCTTGTTGTCGCCATAAACCAAACGTCAGGCCTGTCTCTTTTAAAAAACGTCGTGAAAACGTGCGAGAACTTAAGCCATAATCATTTGCCCAACGCTCGATGGAGCGTGCATCAGCAGGGTTTTTAATCAGGGTTTTGGCGACGCTTTGCAAAGCGTCGCTGCTTGGGTAGGGCAGGTAAAGCGGCACTTTTGGTGTGGTTTTAAGTTGATCTAAAAATACGCCCACCAGACGGCCTTCCTTACCTGCTTCGTTATAAAGTGTTTCAAATTTAGCTATTTCTAAAATAATCTCTCGAAGCAGTGGGGTAATGGTGACCACCTGACACTGTTTGGGTAGCTGTTGGGATTCTTCAGATGACACATAAACATTACACATTTTAACGGCGTTGATCACGCGTGCATCATGTTCTATCAGCGGCGGGAGCCAAACGGCTCTTAAAGGTGGAACCACCCAAAAGCCTTCGTCTTTTGCTGATACCTGAATGAGACCCTCTGAAATAAATAATAACTGACCTCTAGCATGAGAGTGATAGGGCGCATAAAAGCCTGATTCATGGTTCATATTGCCCACAACAATGGCTCTCGGAATTTCATCAGCAACCTTTTGTTTAATTCCCTTTTTAGTTAACCAATGGGTTGGTACGCCATCAGGAACGAAGTTAGCCAAGTTTTTGTCCTTTTTAAGATATATTGTGTCTAAATTGTGCGTATACGACATAATAAAAGCATATTAAAGTAACAACTTCAAATTGTTTACTTAAGGCGCAAAAATGAAAACATGGCAACGACCTGAAATATTATTGTTTTTAATGGCGGCAGCCATGCCGATTTCGTTTGGCGTATGGCAAGCACTACTCAATAACTTTGCCATTGAGAAGGCCGCCTTTACTGGTGTTGAAATAGGCATGCTGCAATCTTTACGTGAAATACCCGGTTTTTTAGCGTTTACGGCGGTATTAATCTTACTTGTATTGCGTGAACAGACCCTTGCCTTGGCTTCGTTATTACTGATGGGACTGGGTACCGCCATTACCGGCATTTTTCCCAGTGAACTAGGCTTGTATTGCACCACGGTACTGATGTCGATCGGTTTCCACTATTATGAAACGGTTAATCAGTCTTTGTCACTTCAATGGTTCGACAAACATCATGCCGCCCATAAAATGGGCCAAATGGTAGCCGTGGGCTCGTTTGCAGGTTTAGTCGCTTATGCTTTAGTTTGGCTTGCACTAGATGTATTTTTTATTGATATGGAAACGTTGTACTTAATTGGTGGAGGGCTTACGATCGCGATTGCTATTTATTGCTGGTTTAGTTTTCCGCACTTTCCTAACAAAGTGGAACAGCATAAACATTTATTGCTTCGTAAACGTTATTGGTTGTACTACGCTCTAACATTTATGGGCGGCGCTCGTCGGCAGATATTCGTTGTGTTTGCGGGTTTCCTGATGGTGGAGAAGTTTAACTTTAGTGCCGCGGATATTGCTGCTTTATTTTTAATTAATGGCTTTATGACCATGATTTTCGCCCCAAAAATTGGCAAATTGATTGGGAAGTGGGGCGAACGGAAAGCACTAACGGTTGAATATATTGGCTTGATCATTGTTTTTTCTGCGTATGCCATGGTTGAAAATCCAGCGATTGCCGCCAGTTTATATGTACTGGATCATTTGCTGTTTTCATTAGCAATTGCACAAAAGACTTACTTTCAAAAGATCGCTGACCCGAAAGATATCGCTCCGACGGCAGGAGTCGCATTTTCTATTAATCATATTGCTGCCGTGGTTTTACCTGCAGCGTATGGTTTGTTATGGGTAATTTCACCAGCAGCAGTATTCTTAACTGGGGCTGCGATGGGGGGCGTATCCTTGGTGTTAGCGCGCAAGGTGCCGCTTCAACCCGAACAGGGAAATGAAGTGTATAGATCGGCAGATATTCTAAGCGTGCGAAATAATTGAGCTTATTGTTAAAAGTACGACCTTAGGTTTATTGGCTTTAGTTGATCTATGCTTGTGGTCGAGTATTTGTCATGATTCACTAGCCATTAATTATACGTGCTGGAAATATTTGGAATGGGGCAAGGCATTAACCGGGGCTACTTACCCCCAGAGTCGACGGCGGAGTATCAAAAACAAGCAATTATTGATATTTTGCCACTCTCTTTAGCGGTGATTCCGTGGGGAATACTCTGTGGCTCACTCGCAATTGAATTCGGCTTAACGGCGATTGAGTCTCAACTAATGTCACTACTGGTATTTGCTGGTGCGGTGCAATTAGCCAGTTTAGGGGTGATTGCAATATCTGGGCTGGTGCCCTCACTTTTTAGTACTACGTTTATCATAAGTTCTAGGCATCTTTTGTATTCGGCTGTGTTTCGTGAGGATGTAAGAAGACTACCCACGGTCTGGCGAATGATGATCGCATTCTTTTTAACCGACGAAATGTTTGCGGTGGTGATGGCATTTAAAGCTCGTTATGGCTTCTTTTCAGAACATTATGCCTTGGTGGCGGGATTTACTTTTTATGTAATATGGAACATTGCGACCTTTGTGGGGATTTATATTGGCGGCAGTATTCCTAACCTACAGAGTTATGGCTTTGAGTTTGCGATCGCGGCCACATTTATTGCGATCGTGATTCCTCAAGTAAAAAGTGTCTCAGTGCTAGTGTCGGTGATAACCGCCGTGATCACTTCGGTATTATTCACGCTCTTTGAGGTTGGTGAGCCTTTAATGGGCGCTTCTTTGATAGGCATGCTTGCAGGTTACACCACATCAAAATTATTAGGTGAGCCAATCGTATGACGTTCATTTTTTATGTCGTGTTGATGGCTGCGATTACGTTTACCTGTCGCTATTTTTTCTTTGCGAATATAGTTCATTATGCACTTCACCCTGAAATAAAAAGACTACTAAAATTCACCGCGCCGGCTGTACTTACGGCCATGTGGGCGCCGATCATATTTGTCAGCGACGGCCATTTGAATACGGTTGGAAACGCGTACTTTATTTCGGGAATTATCACGATCCTGGCTGCGATACTGATACCAAGAACATTGCCCGTCATTATCATTGGCTTAATGAGCTTTGGGGTTATAAGGTACTTTACAGAAGCGACACTGGTATAAAGGTTGAATTACACTGCATTGCGCTGAGTGAAATGCCTTATGCGGACCTGAATGGAGGACTTGTGGAAGCTGAGGGTAGGAGACCCTCGGCTACCTAATTAGGAAATTATTTAGTAGTTGTATTTTTGTTCAACTTTTCTCTTTGCCAAAACATACTCTGTATGATCTATTTCACCAATTGAAAGTTGGTCATCCAAGACAATAATCTCTTGTTCTTTAACCTTCTTTATATGGTACTTAGTTATGTCGTAGTTAATAGTCATTGCTCCGTCATATCCGCTGATTGGATCCCAAAGCACGGATGCAGGCCAAAGTAATAGGTTTAATATCCCATACACAGGTTCTCTGGCATAAAATGAGCCAAACCCAGGTAAGATACCTAAAACACCTCCAAGAGCAGGGGTTTTCTCTTCTATTAAAACACCATCATGTTGGAAAGCAGCATATTCTCTTTTTTGTATGGAGTTTAAACCTCCAGCGCAACCTGATGTTATTAGAACAACCAAAAGCAGCGTAATTTTTCTTACAAATTTCATTATATTTCCTTTTTAAAAAATTTATGATCTTTATAGATCAACTTAATATTGCGATTACACAATTCATAACGTAGCCGTAGAAAAATCAGCTCCTTTAATTTAATTACTATTCTCAGGGGAGTTAAGGTGAAACTGAATATTGTTTCAACGCTCAATATGGAGCCTGATAGTCACTTTGTCTGTTCCAGAAGAGTAGCCAAAAAGTATCGATATTTTATTTATATTCCTTAAAGCATATCTATGCATTAAATTTATTTGTAATTAGGTAAATTAAATGAGCGCTAAGGCTTTAAGCCCTCTCAAACCGAAGAATTCTATAGCAAAATATGAAGTATAAATACCTGAAAATGGTCTGAAATCTGAACTAAATTAATGAATTTACTAAAGTGCCTTACTCAGGATTTTTGATGCCTTGGTTCAATCATTAATAAGACAAATTTTGTGCAGTATAAAGAGCTCTTCTTGATATAAATGATGTGTCTTTTTTATGTCATCTGCAGTCTGCTATGGGGCCTATTTTATACGGAGACTTACCGGGTATGTGACGCCAAAGTTATTAGGTGAGTGGATCTCATGACTTTCATTTTCTGGTTGTATGGATGGCCGGGATACTGATACCAAAAACATTACCAGTCATTGTAATTGGCTTAATTAGTTTTAAGGTTCTTTACAGAAGCGACATTTGTTTTGTAACTGTTTAATTACGAGAGGTTCGACACTACAAGATCATCACTTTTTGAGTACTTTACAGTCACCAAAAGAATAGCTTTCGACTCGTAAAAAGTAAGCCGTAATATCAACCTAGACACTAACATTTACCACATCCTTCTGAATCGACATCGCAACCAATAGCGTTGCCGGTACTATCAAGTTGTATAGAGCAGCATTGTTCGAATAGTTTTTTTAACGCATGCCGACTTTTCTGTACGCGTGATTTCAATGTTGAATAGCTGATATGGTTCGCTTTGGCGTACTCTTTTTGAGATTGACCATTGAGTTCAATCGATCGCAGCAAGTTCGCATACTTTTCTGGTAATTCTTGAATAAATGGTTCAATACACCTAATAAGTTCGTTTTCTGCATATTCTTCATACCAAAGATCTTCAGCTTTTAGATTACGCCTGCTTGCTTGTTGTCGATAAAAATCGATGATCACTCTATTAGCAATTTGAAATAGCCAAGGCTTTACTCTGTCTTCATCTTTCAGAGTTCCTAGGTTCTTATGTGTTTTAATTAAGATACTCTGAAGTAAGTCATCAACATCCGCTTGATTAGATATTTTCGATGCTAAGAAACCACGTAATGATAGACGATATTCCTGCCAAATAGTTTCTATGTTCATATTAATAAAGACTCTTTCATCAACTTAAGACTTTTGACTTCTAGTTGTTCTGTAGCATTAAAGGCCATCTTCTAAATATCAGTAAAGTAGATGATATTAGGTTTAGATGGCCTGTTTGATTATTTTCCTTTAACCACAGCAGTTACTTCCACCACATTGAGTACTTAAGTTAACCTCATTATTATCACCTGTGCCAAGATAAGTCTTGTCTGAAAGGTAAAAATCAGTAAAAGCCTGCTCAAAGTCATCCGATACAGATTGAGCTGCTAAATTTGTCTCTAGCACTGCCAACTGCCAGGCTTTCACTTTAGGATACTTAGCCAGAAAGTCGTAACAGGTATGTTTCTCAATAAGAGCTGTTCGATGTAACAGTGGCAACCACGCTATATCTACGTTAGATAAGTTTCCGCCTTTAAAGAAAGGTCCTTCGCTGAGTAAACGTTCTACTTTTTCGAATGCTTTTTCCAGATTCTCTGAGCGCTCTTCAAGTGTCGTTTTGTTAGGACTTCGCATCGCTGAGCATTGGGATAAATAATGTTTACTCGCCAAATTGCTCCATGCACGATCAAGCGCCTTCTGCTCCGGCAACACATTATCTTCTAAAGGATTGTAGGCCTCTTCAAGGTATTCAACAATTGCGTCTGACTCGAATAAAGACACACCGGACTCAGTGATTAAGATTGGTACTTGGCCATTGGGTGATATATCCAAAAACCACTGAGGCTTGTTATTCAATTGGATGAATTCAATCTCATATGGAATATCCTTTGCCTCAAGTAGGGCTGATACACGCTGTACAAATGGGCAAATCTTAAAGCTGATAAGTTTAATCATAGGTCTTTCTCTATTGTTAATTTAGTGTTTCTGTTCTTTAAGACGAGGCGGAAATTAAAAAGACGAAAAATAATAATTTTTTAATTGAATATTTTGATTGAGTTAAACAGCAGGTTTATTCAAGTTTATTTTTAGCTTCTCAGATAATATGACCAGATCTTTACAGTATGTATCTAATATTGGGCGCAATGGATGCAGCGAAACGGTTAGTCAAAAAGAAGGTTTTAGTATGAAAAGTAAACTACAAAAAGCATTTGAACAGGAAATGTCATTAGCGAAAAACATGTATAAAACACAGGATTATTCTAAATGCTATTATCATCTTGAAAGAGCTCATATACTTGGCCAAAGACACTACCTGCCACATGTTCTGAACCATTTCTGGATGTTTAAAGTCGCCGTAAAAAAGCGTGACCTTCGTGAAACCTTTGGGCAAATTGCAAGAATGATCATGAGTGTTGGTTCAATCTTTGGCACGGTCCCCCTTGGCAATACCGGGCGGGCTAGAATTAGCCCAATTAAGCCAATGCCGATACCATCTGACCTTCAGGCATTCTTTGAATAATTCTTGAAATGGACGCATTTAATGAAATTTAAGGTATGGCTTATTCGGGGCGGTGTGAGCGCGTCTATTTTATGTGCACTAACCTTGGTATATCTTTCCGTTTTGTTTCAACGAAATGTTGAGAAGATCGAGCTTGAGTGGTCTAACGCCCAACCAGGACAAATCACAAACTTTGGTAGTACCAAAATCTTGTCAATTCTTCCTCTGGTCAATTGGCACACCCGTGATGAATCACTTAAAGGCGAGGCTGGCGTGTCTTACTTAATCAAGACCGACCACAATACGATCTTGTTTGATGTTGGCTTTAACCAAAAACGAGAGTCTCCTTCTCCCCTCGAACACAACATGAAGCGCTTGGGTATAAGCCTTGATAGCATTGATACGGTTTTTCTAAGCCACGCCCATTTGGACCACCGTGGTGGACAACAATGGGTGAATAAAAATACGTTTTCGATGGGCTTAGAGCAGGCGGATCTATCAGATAAAAGAATTTTCGCCCTAACCGCTACAACTTACCCAAATGCAGAGCTTAGCATCATTCCACACGAAACGGTTCTTGGTGAGGGAATCGCTAGCTTGGGGGCCATCTCTAGGCAATTAGTGATGGGGAAAATTGAAGAACAGGCTCTTGTAATTAATGTTGAAGGAAAAGGCTTAGTGGTTATCGTGGGCTGTGGTCACCAAACAGTGCCTAAAATATTACAGCGCGTTTCTGAGGTATTTAACGCTTCTCTATACGGCTTGATCGGTGATCTGCATTATCCCATTCCTGAGGGGCGACTCAGTATTGCGGGTATCAACTTACAACGTATTCTCGCTTCTGGAGAGGGACCACATAGCCCGATTACTATTGATACGATGGAGCAGGAGGTCGAGCTCTTAAAGAAAACAGGGTTGGAAGTGATTGCATTGGGCGGGCATGATACGAGCGATCAAGTGATCGAGTACTTCAATTCTGCATTTGGTGATGGCTATAGTTATGTACGGGTAGGAGAGAGCATAAACATCGCTGAATAGCGCTGAGCATCCGTTTGATTATCAGGAGAAAAACTACTTATTCAAAATTGACTGTAACTGATTTTGCCATATTTGAATTCAATTGGAATCTTACCCGCTATACTCAGTCATAAAGACATGCTCTATCTTCAATCTTACCAATTAGAGGCAAACGTTGTGCTACCCACAGTTTGGCTTAAACCAGGGATTCTAATTATTTATGGCGCAGCGTTTGATGCAGCCAACCATAAGCATAACGCCGTTCAGTTAATCTGGCCTGCAGGCAAGTCTATTTGTCAGTTTGATGACAAAAAGGTAGCCGGCCCTTTAATTATTAGCCCCCAGGTGGTACATCAGTTACATATGGAAGCAGGGTGGGTCTTGCTGATTGAACCACAAAGTAAGTTGGGGCAACAGCTTCTTGGGCTTCTTACTCAGCAGTCGGTCGTATGTATTCCCGAGTTGAATGGTTTGAGTACTGCGGCTCCTAAACAAGAGGAAGACCCTACACCCTTTTATCCCCTTTGTCTTCGGAGCTCGGCCTAGATCTATCTCTTTCAGACACTAACTCTTTTGAGTCAATCCGTGACAAACGGATTCAGCACCTGCTTTCCAATCTGGATCAATGCTTACCGGGCGAATGCATCAAACCCATCGCCTGGCGTGCTGGCGAAGTAGCCAAACAGTTAGGGTTGTCAGAGAGTCGATTTTTACACCTATTCAGCGAACAAATGGGCATAGCTTGGCGGCCTTATCTACTCTGGCGGCGGACAATCTGTGCAGTAGGTGCCATCACAAAAGGAAAGTCTGCAACAGAAGCTGCCCATCTAGCAGGCTTTTCAGACAGCTCCCATCTCAGTCGCACATTTCGAAGCATTTTTGGCATGTCGATACGCGAAGCAAAGTCCCTAATCCAGCCAGGTTAGCATGTTTATTCAAGTTATCTTAAAAGCGAAGCGTTACTCTAACTACATACTTAATTAGTGAGGAGAGCGTGATGACTCAAGCAGAAAAAGACTACTTAACCACTACGGCCATGCTGGATTTTGAACAGCCAAGAATCAAAGTACTCATTGAACAAAAAGGTTGGCAACAACTATCGAACTATGACGCCATTGGTGAAATATACCGATATGTACGTGATGATATTTTGTTCGGATATAATGCGGATGATCGTCTCGCTGCTAGCCAAGTATTAAAAGATGGTTACGGGCAATGCAACACCAAAGGTACTTTGCTCATGGCATTGTTGCGTGCGGTGGGGATTCCAACCCGGTTTCATGGCTTTACTATCTATAACGAATTACAGCGAGGAGCAATTCCAAACTACTTGTTTTATCTGGCACCAGATAGGATTATTCATAGCTGGGTTGAGGTCTACCTGAATGAACGCTGGATTAACCTTGAGGGCTATATTATTGACCGTCCATATTTAGAGAAAGTTCAAGCGAGCGTTAGCGATCAATGCGCACCGTTTTCGGGTTATGGTATCGCGACCAAGTGCCTTGAAAACCCCGATGTCGATTGGCGCGGCGAAGATACTTACATTCAACGAGAGGGGATTGCAGATGATTTTGGCATTTATGTTCAGCCAGATGACTTTTACCGAAGCCATGGCAGCAATTTATCTGGAGTCAAAAAGTGGTTATTTCGCTATTTATTCCGCCATTTGATGAATATCAATGTGAATAAGATACGTGTCAAAGGGCTAAGCAAAAACATTGAACAAGCTGTAGCTTAAGCTATGTTTTAAAAAAACTTTTAATTTGATCGTGCTATTGAAACGATAACAAAAATTATAGTGCCCCCAAAACAGGATAGAACGATGATTATTGATGCATGGGCTCAACACCCCACCTTACGCCACGCGCAAGATCCTATTTTTGAATCACTCCGACGCTGGACGAAAACTCCTGCTCCCAAGGTCGAGCTGCCAGTGGCTATGACAGTTGGCATGATGGACGCAGGACAGGTGGATAAGAGCCTTATTTCCGCATGGGTAGCGCCCAGAAATACCATGATTTCTAATGATGAAGTTGCCGCGTTTGTTTCTGAAGCACCTGATCGTTTGATTGGTGTCGGGTCAGTGGATATATCCAAACCGATGCAAGCGGTAAAGGAAATCAGGCGTTGTGTAAATGAACTCGGTTTTAAAGCGATTCGGGTTCTACCCTGGTTATGGGAAGTCCCGCCAACGGATCGTCGGTTTTACCCTGTTTATACCGCGTGTGCAGATTTAGGGGTGCCTTTTTGTACTCAGATTGGACACACAGGACCTTTAATGTCGAGCGAAGTGGGCAGGCCGATCTATCTTGATCAAGTAGCCTTAGATTTTCCTGAACTGGTCATTGTGGGAGGGCATATTGGCTATCCGTGGACCGAAGAAGCCATTGCAGTTGCCACCAAACATGAGAATGTTTATATCGATACTTCTGCCTACACAGTAAAACGTTATCCAGCAGAATTAGTGAAATTTATGAAGGGGCGTGGCAGACGTAAGGTCTTATTCGGTACGAATTATCCGATGATTATGCCCGCGAAAGCCTTGGCAGGTTTTGATGAGCTAGGGTTGGATGAGGAGGCTGAACAATTATTTCTCGCAGGCAATGCGAAACGTATTTTTGCGATTTAATGAGTCGTGATGTTTATTAGGGCAGATGTTATCATCGGCCGACAAAGTCATAGTAGCCTAAACCTTATAATCTAAAAATAAAAGCGTAAACGTCGGAGCAAAATGTTGGAAGTTTTTAGCCAGATATTACCTGAACTCAGCAACACGGAATGGCTTATTCACGCGTTCATTTTTTTCGTGAATATCTGCTTACTTTTGTTTGCTGGCCCGATTCTAAAACTGGTCGACCCCGGTAAAGAGAATAGCACTAAAATCAGCATTTTCAGGGCACTGAATGTTTTAGTGCTGATTCTTCATACCATTGATTTGGTTTTTCTAAGTCTTAATAAAGGCTATGAACATTACTTTATTCGGCTTGGCTTTAGTTTTATGGCTATTTACGGTGGGCTTTTCGCTTATAGTCTCTCTTGCTACTTATCTCGAAAGCGATTTGGTATAGAGAAAACCTTAGATGACAATACCTTATATTTAGATAGCTATAGTAGTCGCCTCGTCGATATTCTACTGCTTTTCGCTATCGCCCTCACTACGATCTATACCCTGATTAAAATTTGGGGGGCCGATAGCATGCTTGAGACAACCGGTATCTTCGGTATCATTTTCGCGTTTCTCGCTTTTACCAGCAATATTTGGGCGCCCGATATTATTAGTGGTTTAATCATCTTAAATACTGAAATGCTCGTTGATGGTGATGTGGTACAGGTCGATGGTCATCCTGATGAATATGTCATCAGTAAAGTCACGCTTATCTATGTGCTGCTGTACGATGTACGCAATAATCATCGTACCTTGATACGAAATAACCAATTTATTCGCAATAAAATCGATAACTTGAGTCGTATCGCCAGTACCGATGGCATACGCAAAGCTCTGACATACAATATCGGTTACCCAGCAATTGAGTCAGAAACAAGAGAAGGCCGCAGTAAACAACTTGCTGTATTTAAAAGCCGCATCGATAAAATGTTCACCTTGGCGCAAGAAAACTGTACCGATAAAGCAGATATAATGATTAACGATGGGCGGTCTTTTGAATGGGCGTTGACGAATGCGGGGGACTTTGCCCTTGAATACACCTTGTGGATTTATTTAGAGCGCATTCCGAACACAAAAATTACCGCCAAAATCAGAAAGCACTTAATGGGCTCGGTATATAAAGTGAATGAGGAGGTCTACATCGCATCAAGTATTGAAGGCATTGATCTCTCCACCCCTATGCTACATAAAAATAGTCTAACGCAAGAAAATACACGCGCTAACAAACATACCGTATATGAGCCGTCTTGAACGTTTAAATATCGCCATGATTAAGTTGATCTCATTGAGATAATATTTTTGGCTTGATCAATAATATTGCGTGTTAGTGACCTTAAGCATTTCATGCTGGAGAGTAACAATGAACTCATTGCACGACCAGATCATTCTTGGCTTATGTACTAGCTTACTTTTAGTACAATCTTTTCTGCTTCAAGCGGTTGAAACCTCCGCCGCGAAACAACTTACCGCTGACTTAATACTAACAGAAGCTAAGGTGTACACCGCTAACCCGAACGCTCTTTTTGCTGAAGCCCTTGCGATAAAAAACGGGAAAATTCTAGCAGTGGGTTTCGCTTCTGAAATTATGCAATTTCAAGGCAGTGAAACCAAGACGGTGAACCTGAAAGGAAAGCAAGTTTTACCCGGCTTTATTGATAACCATAATCACCTCTTTGAGGCAGCATCGGAAGCGGGTGGGCATTGTGAGTTATCGCCAGAAGCCACGCCTTCAGAGCAGATACCTTATCTTCGGAGCTGCTTAAATGACTCGGTTCCTGAGCAATGGGTTATTGGTTGGGGGCACACCATCGACTTGACCCTGAGTGAGGAAGAACAATATTCACCACTCGAAATCATTGACCAAGTATTTCGCGACCGCCCGGTGATTATCATGGAGCAAACATCACATTCCATGTGGGTCAACTCTGTCGCCTTGGAACTAGCGGGCATCACGGCTGATACACCAAATCCACAGGGTGGAAAAATCATGAAAGACCCTGAGACAGGAGAGCTACTGGGCATACTAGTCGACAACGCGGGTGACATTGTCATGGAACAAGCCTGGAACAGCCTGCGCAACAAGTTTTCGAAAAGCTATGACGGCCTGCTGAATGGTTTACATGAAGTTGCTCGTTACGGCATTACCACTGTTGGTGATGGTCGCTTGTACTGGAAACGAGGCTGGCATGATGTCTGGAAAGCCGTAGAAAAAGACGGCGAACTTACAGCTCGCGTATCTTTACGCCCATGGGTCTATCCTCATTTAAAGCAGCACGAACAACTCAAGTTTTTCAAAGATGTTTATCAGCCCAATAAAGATTCCTTGTTAATCATTGACCAAGTGAAAATGTACAGTGATGGCATTATCGTCAATGGCACGGCCAAAACGCTCTCCCCCTATAACTTCACTTATTTCATCGAGTCACCTTATGGCATTAATTATATCCCGCAAAAGCAAATGACCAACTGGCTCAAAGTCCTCGATAAACTAGGTTACGGCGCGCATATTCATGCCATTGGGGATGGTGCGGTACGTGAAACCTTGGGGGCAATAGAAACCGTGCGAAAATCAGGCTCAAAACGAGCATATACGATGACCCACCTTGAGATGATTTCTCCTAGCGACTTACATCGTTTTACGGCCCTTGATGTGGATGCTGATTTTCAAGTAGGTTCCGACTACTTAGGTAATGCCAATCATAGCTGGGCCACCCAGCTAATCGGAACCAAACGGGCTCACAAGTTAATGCCATTAGGCGATGTTTTTGAGACAGGTGCAAATATCACCCTCAGTAGTGATTGGAACGTTAACCCTATTAACCCATTGGTAGGCATCGCCAATGCTGTTAAGTTAAAAGACAAGGGTTTGCCAAGTGTACAAGACGCAATTGACGCATATACCATTAATGCTGCTAAAGCATTAGGCCTTGAAGCGGTAACAGGCTCTATTGAAGTGGGAAAATCAGCAGACTTGGTGATACTGGATAGGGAGATTATCAACCGGCCCCCAGAAGCCATCAAACAGGCTAAAGTCATACGAACGATTTTACAGGGGCAAGAGGTTTATCGGTGGTAATGAGCCAGTGAGGTAGGCAGCCCCTTTTCGCGATCAACTTTTTGTTAATCATCGGTTTTATCTACTAAACTAAAATATATGTATTACAAATAGTCTGGTAGGCATCAGCGTGATGAACTCTAACCTCATTTGTTCAGTGGCTTTTATTGTCGCAGCTATGACGACATCCGTGTTCGCCTCAGAGAGCGCCAGTTCAACAGACAAACTGGTTTCTCCTCAGAAACCAACAAACAGCTTATTTCAAATGACAGTCTGCGGTGTTGATATTGCTAATCCTCCTATTTTTAGTTTTAGTTCTACAGACACGCCTGAAAACGGTGAATACAATGGCGTGGCTTATGAGGTTATCAATGAGGTTGCTACTCAACTTGGCATCAATATCCTTATTAAACGTTACCCTTGGAAGCGTTGCCTGGCCTATCTTAAAGATGGAAGCATCGACGGTGTTATGGGGGCATCGTATCTAAAAGAAAGATCTGAATTTGGGCATTACCCACAAACAGACACGGGGGATATCGATTATGAACGCATCATCTATTCCAGTGTTTATTGGTTATATTCAAATGATGAACGCGTCGTTTGGGATGGCAAAACCTTAGTGTTCCCAGAAGGTGGAGTAGCCGGTACGGGGCTAGGTTATTCGTCTGCCAAGTTACTCAGAAATTTAGGTGTAGAAGTCTTTGAAGCATATTCACCTTCAACGCTGGTTTCCATGTTTATGTCTCAAGAATTAGCCGTCATTGCGGGGTACGCCAAACAAATTGAATCTCATTTTGAGGACTATCGACGCCGTGTAGGCATTAACTCCGAACCTATTCGTAAACTTCATATACCGCTCGCCCAAGATCATATGTTTCTGCTGGTATCAAAACAGTTTTATCGAACGCATAAACAAGCCGCTGAAAACGTCTGGAATGTGTTGGGTGATATCCACAAAAATGGACGTTATCAAGCGATATTTAATTCATACCTGGCAGAATGATTTTTATAAAAAGATTGTCAATCTTTCAAGGAGAAATCGCTGTTTAGTGGTAACTTCTAACAAGAGTTAATATCCAAAAGCATGTGTTGAAAATGCCAATTGCGGATGCCTGTGATTAATTTATTACCCCTTTAAAATCGACTTATCCGTCAGTTTTGGTGGTGATTTGGGTAGCAGTTTTCAGTTTGAAGCCGGACATATCACTGATCAGGTCAGTCATATTTCTTTTGCTTCTATTTATGAACAATAAATATTCGTTACGACCCCTTTAATTGTAGAAATTTTCGATGTTGAAGCTAGAGTTTTAAAGATTATAATGCTCAGGAACGCAATAACGGCTCAATTTGAGCCGTTATTGTAGGCTGTTTTAAAACAGCCAGATTTTATTTGTTGGATCTTTAAGCTTTCATCTTTTTACGTGAGAAGCCTAAGCCTGCTAAACCTAAACCTATTAAAGCAAGAGAGCCTGGCTCTGGTACATCTGTGATTGAAACGTTGTCAAGCAGAATGCCAATATTATCCCCGCCATCATGATTAAAAACAATGTTACTCGTTGTATCAGCGGTAACCGTGAAACTGTGAGTGATAGTATGCCATTCAGTATCGTAATCTAGAGTAAACCCTTGATTAAAAAAACCACCTAGAGAAACACCCACCGAGTCATATGCATCGCCTGAATTACGGTACCGATGACTTCCTGAGAGGTCAAAACTGATTTCGTACATGCCTACTTCCAGAAAAATTCCGTTGCTTGCAAATATGCCTGCATCACCACTGGAACCATCCAAGTCAACGCACTTGCCAGTTCCACCAGCACAGTTCAGACCCCAATCACCTTGAGCTACCAAATCTACAGTACCCAGGTATGTATTCCAATTAGTAAAACTACTGTAATTGGTATCAGAACCTGAATGGACTTGAACATCTGGCACTTCATTATCAAAGTTGTCTTCGAATATTATAACGCTTGCAGTAGCGATCGAACTTATTAAACTACTGGCTAATAGGCTTGCCATTAATAGATTCTTCATTAGGATTCTCTACATTTGATTGAATGAATTATGTTTATTTACAATTCCGAATAAGCATTTACTATGCCAGTATGTGTAACTTATTGATTTGTAAGCTCTAATGCCAAAAACTTATTACATTGAATAATTCGACTGTGTAAATTATTCTGACGCTCGGCTTATTGATGTAAATAAGGAAGGGCTTTTAACTAAAGATGCATAAACACCCTCCTTAAATTGAAAGTAAAAACAATCTGATTGTCAGAATTTTAGTGAGTATCTTTATATTTTTCTTTTTTAATCATCTTCTGAACGTTCTGCGCTAACTACTCCTCTTACAGCATGAGGTTAAGTATTTACTGGTAATGATAAGCCTTGAACAAGTATCTAAATGTAGAAAAATAAGCGATTTATTCTTAATACAGCACATTTCCTCAAGGTTATAAATGACTAAATCACCCTTATCAAAATAGTCCGACAAACGACTATTTTGTGGCATCGCTTGTCTATGAGTTCAAACTATCCAAGCGACAACCGATTACTAAAGGTGCCTGTCCGTTGTAATCGTTCTCTTTTTTGACTCATATCACAGTTTGGCTTATATTATTTGAGAAAATATTCTCAAATAATATCTTTTGTGTTCAAATCTGTCTTATGGAAATTAAATCGGTACTTAATCAATCAATCCTTCGGCTGTTGAAGCCTTTGGTGAAAATACTGCTTAATCATGGCGTTTCGGTCAATGAGTTTATGGGCCTGGTTAAACGAAGTTATGTAGAAGTTGCTGACCAAGAGTTTCAACTTCAGGCTCGAAAGCAAAGCGTCTCACGTATTGCGGTCATAACTGGAATGCATCGAAAAGATGTTACTCATTACCGCAATAAAGATTTTGACGCCTATGAGCAACCTGAAGCTCAATTTCACAACCGGGCTGCCCGAGTGATTAGTGCATGGATTACCGAAACTGAGTTTCTTGATGCTAAAGGAGAAGCCTTAATTCTTCCTATTGAGGGCGAAAAGAATAGCTTTAGCTCCTTGGTTTTGAAGCATAGTGGGAGCATGACGGTAAGAGCGATGCTTGATGAGATGATCAGAGTGGGCGCCATTGAGTTTGCCTGTTCAGACACTGTAAGGCTGGTTCAAACCGTTTATGTCCCTAAAGAAAGTGATGTTCAACGTATTATTTATATGGGGGATGCATCCTCCGATTTATTAAATACACTCTCAATTAACCTTGAAACCCCTGAAGCTAACCGACTCCAGCTTAGTACCGCCTTTGATAACTTACCCGAGGAGTGTATTCCAGAACTGAAAAGGATATGCCACCAAAAATCAACACAATTATTGAATGAGCTAGAACTCTGGCTGAGCCAACAAGATCGGGATTCAAACCCAAAGATAACTGGCTCTGGCCGGGTTCGAGCGGGGTTAGGAATCTATTACCTAGAGGAAACTATCGATGAATAAAAAATCTCTAATCAATATCAACTATATAAATCTGGTATTTCTACTTATACCATTATTGATAACAGGTTGTTTTACTGGGTCAACCACGGGGACGGGTTCAGGTACTCCAAACTCAAATGACCAAAACTATACGGGTTATCTTGTTCAGGTAGAAAGTGATGAGCAATTTGAAGCATTGCTGAAATCATCTATACAAAAAAGCGGCGCGCCTGAAGATTATAATAAGGTTGAAGAACCGTCACTCGAAGAAGCAGATGCTGCCAGTGCAGAGGCCTATTCAGAAACCACCCTGATAGAAAATGGTGTGGACGAAATGGACTTGGTTAAATTTGATGGCGATATTATTTACCAAAGTCATCAAAGCGCCACCGGAAAAAATGAAGTTAGATTATTGAGAGTTTACAATAACGAAGCGAGCAGCACCTTACTGTCTACTATACAAACAGACCCTACAAATAACAGCTCTATTCTAGGTTTATACCTCTATCAGAGTGATGAGATTAAAACACTAGTAATACTTAGCCAGCAGTATCAATATGGAACACCTACTTGTGATGCGAACGATGAAGGTTGCCTCTCCACTCAGGCAATGCCTGTTTATTGGGCTAACAGTCACTATGTTATCGAGTATTATGATGTTACGGTCGCCGATAATCCTGTTTTCAATGGTAGCAAGCGCTTTACAGGGTCATTCCTTCAATCCCGACGTATCAGTAATCGACTTTATACCGTATCTAGTCTCAATATTGGTGTTAGTGGCTTTAACTATGCCGCTGATAGCCAATCAGATATAGATGCTAATAACTCCTTATTAGATAACGTGAATTTTCAAGATCTTGTACCCCAAATCACTGACCAGAACGGCATTGAAGCCAATTGGTTTGATAGTCAGAATTGTTATATTCCCGAAGGTATCACCGCATCAGCGTATCAATTACAGCTCACCGTTATTACTAGCTCAGACTTAGATAATGGCAATGTACACGGCAGCTGTTTTCTTGGTTATAGTCAGGATTTCTATGCTTCATCAAATTCACTTTATTTTTCCGAAGGCTTTGATTGGCAGTCAGAAAATACCCGTATCCACCAGTTTAACTATAACGAGCTTGGCGTCGAATATGCTGGTAGTGGCACAGTGATTGGCCGAATTGGCGGTAAATTTAAAATGAACGAAAAAGGGGGATACCTTCGTGTTATTTCCAGCAATCAAAATTTCAATGCTGTCATCGATATATCCTCTAATGCCGAAAGTACGATGAATGAAACAACGCCATCTTTAGATGAAGTTCCCGGCGCGGAGCATTACCTGAGTATTTTGGAAAAAGTCGAAAACGAACGAGAGCTCAAACTGATTAGCCGTATACCTAACCAAATAGATGATACACGCATTGGTAAAAATGGAGAAAGCCTCTTTGCGGTAAGGTTCATAAATGATCGCGCATATGTTGTTACGTTTCTACGTACAGATCCTTTCTATATTATTGATGTTAGCAACCCGCTTGAACCTGCTGTTACAGGTGAACTGGAGATCCCCGGCTTTTCAACACAGCTATTCCCGGTGAATGAAAATTACATTTTAGGTATCGGTCAGGAAAACGGCCTTAAGCTAGATCTTTATGACGTTAGTGATATCACTAACCCGGTTCAAAGCAGCCAATACCAGTTTGAAGCAAACTACTATTCTCCTGCTCTGTATGATCACCATAGTATTGCCATGCTTTATGATCAGAACACTGAATCAATGAAAGTAACACTACCGGCTCAATCCTATGGCGTTTCACCTGACAGCCTTAATGCTGGCCTATATCTCTTTGATGTTGACGCCTCTGGAGGAGAGATCAGCTTGAATGGTTCTCTTCCCACCAGAAATAATGATGCACTCACTACTAGTTGGAGTAGTGTTTACGATACTAGAGCTATAATTAATGGTGACAATTTCCATTATGTCACCCCTCAGCCAGTATATTCTGCTCCCTGGAATGACCCAAGCGACGTCTCGGTTACACCTTAGCATGTAACTAAAAAGGGTACGGTGATTTTATCTTTCAAAGTAAATTTTTGGATGATATAAAATTGGAAGCTCAGAATACCCTGGAGATTTTTAGTTATCGTTGAAAACCGTGGGTATATCCTTAAATAAATGATCTCTTTCGCTTCATCGCGTCAACAGGTTAAAAAAGAAATATTTAAAACAGCGCATGAAGCCTGTTTTGGGTAGGATTTAATTCATGTTCGACGGGATAAAAAAGGGGCCGCGTATAGATTAATTGTTTTCTGGTGTAGTTTAGATTTATATAAGTTCAAATTTTAGTATGAATAAAAATAAGAACTCAATATTGGTCGTTTTCTAGCTTGGTCTGAAGCAATCCTCAGGCCTTACAGAAAGAGCCGCTGATGATCTAACTCTCAGCGACTTGATTGGCTAATAATCGACTTCTTGTATACTTATGAGCAAATCGCCTCAATCGCGACAGGTACGTGCTTATGGAAGGGTGTTTTAGCGATAGGGTCGCAGTGATCCACCGCGGTTAACTCATTTATAGCGGGGCCATTCTGTTTCATTTCACCTGTTTTGCTGGTGTAAAGCATGCCATAGCCATGAGGTAGGGTGACCATACCTTTTTGAACCGCATCGTCTTCCATGATGTGTACTTCAATTTGGCTGATAGCTGATCGACAGTTGGCTTTGCCGCCATCTTCTAAACCCAATGCTTTGAGATCTTCAGGGTGAATCCTCATTGCGCCTTCTTTATCTGTTTTTCGCCAATCGGGTGTGCGGAAAATTTGGTTGGCGTTGTAAGATCGACGTTCACCGGCCATCAAAATAAACGGATATTCTTCGTTTGACTGCTTAGTTGTCTCATTCTTGAGCGCATCCAATTCACTGGCCATCTCTTCAATGTAGAGGTTTATTTTTTTGTCTTTGGTGCGCATTAACTCCCACGTATCACTGTAATCAAAGGTGGCTAAAGCAATCGGTTTGTCTGAATCAATCATTTTCTGAAACAGCGTATTACCCTGTGTATATCCTTTACCACGAATACCTGCTTTGGCGACTTGCTTACTGTATTTCGTCGCGAAGAATTGAGATACACCCCAGAGTGTCGCGGCGGATGCCATATTTTCAGGCAGGGCTTTGCCTAAGGTGGCATATAGAATAACGGGAACATAAGGCATCCACTGTGGATTTGCCTTAAGTGTTGCCGCCAATGCGATCGGAAATAATCGGCTGAATTGAAACTTGCGGTCTAATTTTGCAATGCGTTCTAATTTAGGGAAACGGTCTGGGATTTCGCCTAAGGCGACGACTAATCGGCGGTATATTTCTGCTTCGGGTAGGGTGTCTCCCAAAGCTTCTGCTTTTGTATCAATGATAGGCTTGCGCAAATGAAAGTAGGGCGTTGGGAAGCCAAAAGTAAAAAATGCACATTCTGTTTTTTCAAATTGAGTGGGTGCCGGTAAAACGTAGTCTGACAAACGAGCCGTTTCTGTTAAAGCGACATCAATCGTGATTGATAGCTCGAGCTTTTCGTAGGCCTTACGGTAAGCAATCGAATCTGCACCCGATAATGCTGGGTTGGCACTATCAACAATTAAGGCACGTACTCGGTCAGGGTGATCGGTATTGATTTCGAGCGGTAAAATATTGGGCGGAAATAGCTTACTAATACCTTTCATTTTTGTGACGCGGGTAATCGGCGCACCGTCTTCGGGTTCTTTTGAGTGACCGATGATTGGGGCAAATTGAGCGACTAAGTGATTGCCACCTGCTTTATTGAAATTACCCGTAATTAGGTACAGTAATTTCTCTAAGTATGAGTTTAATGTGCTGTGAAGACTTTGTTGAATGCCTAGGTCTGCTCTTACCGTGGCGGTTTTTGCTTCGGCAAACCCAATCGCGACTTCTCGTATGAGTGTTAGGTCAACCCCGGATGCTGCGGCATATTGTTCAATCGGGGTAGTTAAGAACTGTTGTTTGACCTGTTCAAAACCATGGGTATGTTGCTCGATAAATGCAGTGTCTTCCAAGCCTTCCTGAAGGATGATTGCAATCATGGCAGACAGTAAAAATGCATCTTTACCCGGTTTAACGGCAAGGTGAATATCGGCCATTTTTGCAGTTTCACTTAAACGCGGGTCAACGACCACCATGGTGCGCTCAGGGTCTTTTTTATAGGCCTTCAGTACATCTCGTGTTTTTGGAATACCGTGTGCCGACCAAGGGTTGGCACCTAATACGATCACGTAATCTGAATGTTCCATACCTTCAATTGCAAAACAGTTCTGTCGGCCAAAAAGTTTACCATTTACCCAAAAATCACCGGTTTTTTCTTGAGCTAAAGCGGTGTAAAGATAGGGGGTTCCGAGTGCTGCGAGTAATGATGAACTGTAGGTTGCACCTAAATGATTACCTTGGCCACCGCCGCCATAATAGGCAAATGCATGGCCACCATGTTCTTTTTTAATGGCTTTCATTTTGGAGGCGATTTCATTAATGGCCGTATCCCATTCGACTTCTTCAAACTCACCTTGGGCATTTTTTTTAAGCGGTTTGCTTAAGCGTTCTGAATGGTTTTGATAGTGATCTAAGCGCGCTGCTTTTTGGCAAATATAGCCTTCTGAGGATAAGGCTGCTTTGTCACCACGTATTTTAGTTAGGTTTTGCCCATCCACTTGTACTTCTATTGCGCAGCCAATACTGCAAAGCATGCAGGCGCTTGATTTCCATTCTTCATTTTTATTGGGTGCGTTATTTAGTGCTGTGGATGTGGTGTTCATGTTGCATTTCCTCTCTTGTGGCAGTCTCTGATACTCGAACAACTTATCTTTGTTTTTAGTTAGTCTCAAAATGGAACTTAAGTGATAGTAGGTTTCAAAAAGGATTTTGTAAAGCTATACTGATCATTCAGTCGTCTTTAAATACGGAAAGGTAAGCTTTAAATGAAGTGGGATGATATCCAACAAATGCCATGTTCGGTTGCACGGGCGCTATCTATTGTAGGTGACCGATGGACCTTGCTTATTCTTCGCGATTGCTTTTTGGGTACCAAGCGCTTTGATAAGTTTCAAAAACAAATTGGCTTGTCTCGTCATCGTTTAACGGATCGTTTAAATAAACTGGTTGAATATGAAATTCTTCGAAAAGTACCTTACCAAGAAAAACCACAGCGTCATGAATACCGACTGACCCGTAAAGGTGTTGAACTGTATCCGGTATTAATGACCTTGGCAAAGTGGGGGGATAATTGGATGGCAGGAGAGGACGGCGCGCCCATTGAATATACGCACGCGACTTGTAACCATCCTATGACGGTGAATCTTTGCTGTTCAGAATGTGGTGAAGTGGTTAACCCTAAAGAAGTCATACCCAAAGTTGGGCCTGGGCTACGGGCTTATCAAGAGAAAGTAAAGCCTGCTTAATTTGCTTTTTCAGAAAGTCATTAAACAGGATAAAGATATAATTAAAATCCTGTTTAATGACGCGTTGATGCTCGCATTCTAATTTTTTAGTTAAGATTGGGCGCATTGCTTCCTGATGCTTTGCCATTATCAAAGCCACCTTCGTATATATTGGTGTCGCCATTAAATAGCACTCCATATACTAATTTACCTTGGTAAATTGAGCCTTCAAAGCGTATATCCAGTTTTTTGTGGATGGCTGAACCGTTACCATCAGGGAGTAAGTCTAAACAGCTCGCGCCAGTATAAACCCATTGGCTGTCTTGCATCTCACATGGTTGAGAGGTAATCAGGTCATCTATATCTTTTTGAGGTGTAAATTGAGGTGCTTTATTTTTAGCGACTGTCGTTTTGGGGGGATTTTTTGTTGCTCGACTGAAGGTGTTTTTTCTTGCTTTATAAGCGTTTCTCTGGCCACCATTATTTGTATTGAGTGCTTGGATTTTTTCCCTAACCGGCCCGGCAAATTTTACATAGGCTTCATTCTTTTCGAAATAAGCGAGTGTAGTTTGAAATGTCATTTTTGGCGTTTGTCCCTGTGAATTCTCTGCATTGATATCGGCGCCATTATTTAACAGAATTTCCACAGTTTCAGCTGTTTTTGCGCTGTGCAATGGTGTGCCTTGATCGACAGCGCGGGCATTGATATTGGCTCCGCCATCAACCAAAGTTTGTACAACCTTTCCGGTTGTCGCGAAAAATAAAGGCGTCATCAGCGCTGTTTTATGTTGAATGTTTGGGTCTGCCCCAGCGTCAAGTAAGGCTTGAATCATCTCTGGGCCGGTATCAAAAGCAGTGGTCGCGGCCCAATGCATCGGTGCAAACCCACTATTATCAAATTGCCTGAAATTAGCACCTTGTGACAGAAGTCGTTCTAACTCGTTGAGGTTACCTGTTAGCGCAGCATCATGTAAGGGGGGTCTTTCAGCACTTACAATGGTGTTGATGAATGCCGCCGATGAGCACCCTTGTAACGTCGAAAAAAGTACCAGCATAGAAATAAACAATGCATATATTTTCAAAGTATTACCTGTGATTTTATGAGTTTTAATGTTTAAAAGCATGGAGGGGCCTTATCTATAAAGCAATAAAAAAGAATAGCATATAAATTAAGGTTCGCTTGTTTGGTCTTATTATCTTCCCATATTTAAGAAAGTTATTACTAGTTCCAGCTATTATCAAATTCTATGGGTGAATATAAGCTAATGGAAATCTTATGAGTGTATGGAGCTATTCATGATTAACCGTTGGTTTTTTAATATTATTCATTTTCGCTGGGTCGTCATTTTAGCGTCAATTCTTCTTGCGATTGCTGCCGGTTGGGGGGCTCAATATCTTGAAATGAAATCAGACTATCGGGAGTTTTTTGCAGAAGACGACCCTCAGCGAGCCTCTTTCAATCGTTTACAAGATACTTATTCACAGTCTGATACGGTGTTTTTTGTCATCGCACCGAATGATGGGGTGGTATTTCAACGTGATGTTTTGCAGATGGTTGAATCGCTCACTGATGCCGCATGGCAATTACCTCATTCGTTACGCGTCGATTCACTTACCAATTTTCAACACACCACGGCAGATGAAGAAGGTTTAGTCGTTGAGAACTTGGTAGAAGATGCATCGAGGTTAACAGAAACTGAAATTGCAGCCATTAAATCGGTTGCGCTGAAAGAGTCGCTCATAGCAGGTAAACTGATCACCGATGCTTCAAATGTGACAGGCGTGGCGGTGACCGTAAATTTACCCGGAGAATCAAATGATGAGTTTGGAGAAGTAGCGCGCGCAGCGAGGGTCATTGCTGATGAATACCGTGTGTTATACCCCGAGATTGATATTTACCTTAGCGGGATGATCATGGGTAATAACACCACCACTGAGTTAATTGAACAAGATGCGGCGTTGCTTGTACCGCTGATGGGGTTGATCATTGTATTAACGTTATTGTTGTTGCTTCGTTCTGTTCGTGCGACGTTGGCGACCATCACGGTCATTGTGATGACGTTGGCTTCGACGATGGGCTTGATGGGATGGCTTGGCTTTTCCATTACGGGGCCGTCTTCTTCTGCGCCGATTATTATTGTCACGATTGCGGTGGCAGATTGTGTTCATATTCTAGTGAGTTACTTTTTCCTCTCGCGTGAAGGTTTGTCAAAAACTCCCGCTATATTAAAAAGTATGAATATTAATTTTGGGCCGATATTTCTAACCAGTTTAACGACTGCGATTGGTTTTTTAAGTATGAATTTTAGTGATTCACCTCCTTTTCAGGTATTAGGCACGGTGTCTGCGATTGGGGTAATGGTCGCATTTTTACTTTCCATCACGCTATTGCCCGCTTTAATGGCGGTTATGTTACCCGTTAAAAAGGTAGACGGCGTGAAGGATAATGGCGGAGTTCTTAGGCCCTTAGCTGATCGGGTGATCAAACACCCGCTTAGCTTTTTTTGGGGTGTGGTAGCAATTTCTACCTTGTTATTTACCGCAATTCAAAAAAATGAGGTGAATGACGAGTTTGTAAAATTCTTCGATACGAATCAAGAGTTCAGACAGGCAGTCGATTTTTCAAATGAACATCTCGTCGGCGTATCAACCATTGAATATGCTTTAGTTAGTCCAGACGAAGGCGGAATTAACAGCCCTGAGTTTCTACAAAAACTGGACAAATTTAGCGAATGGCTATTAACGCAACCTGAAGTAAAACAGGTGACGTCTTTATCCGATACGATGAAGCGACTGAATCGTGATATGCACGCAGGTGAAGAGGTTTGGTATAAAATACCTGAAAGCAAGGAACTCGCGGCGCAATACTTATTGTTATACGAAATGAGCTTACCGTTTGGTTTGGATATGACGAATCAAATTGATTTCGACAAGGTTGAAACTCGGGTAACGGCGTCACTTGAAGAACTAAATACCAATGAAATGTTAGCCTTAGAAGCTCGCGTTAGTTTATGGCTCGAAACGCAATTACCGGGAATTGAATTTTATGATTCGAGTGGTACGGTGATGTTTGCACACCTATCAGTTAATAACTCTTATAGCAGCCTGATTTCGACGGGTATCGCATTGATTCTAATTTCATTCATATTAACATTCGCGCTAAAGTCACTCAAAATGGGTTTTGTGAGTTTATTGGTAAATATTGCTCCGGCAGCTTTGGCTTTTGGTGTATGGGGTTTGTTAGTGGGTCAGATTGGGCTTTCGATTTCCGTAGCGGTCGGGATGACCTTAGGTATCGTTGTTGACAATACCGTACACTTTTTAAGTAAGTATTTAAATGCACGAAGAGAGCAAGGTTTAAGTACTGAGTCGGCGATACGATATGCATTCTCACATGTCGGTACTGCACTCTTGGTGTGTAATGCTGTCTTGATTTCAGGCTTTTTAGTACTGGCGCAATCAGACTTTATGCTCAACCGTGATATGGGCTACTTTACGGCGCTAACGTTTGCACTGGCGCTTGTGGTCGATTTCTTATTCCTACCGCCATTTTTGATGTTTATAGAGAAAAAAAGAGCGTTATCGACATCTCAAGATATCGACGTCTCTTTGGAAGCAACGGGCATTAAACCGGTGGCTGAATAGAAAACAGGGTGATGTTATATCAATGATAGGGGTATTTATTAATCAAACTCCCAAGGCGCATGTTGAGCTGAAAAGCTCACCATGTGGTCGATAAATGCACGTAGTTTGGTGGTAAATTGCTTATTACTTGGAAACACAAGGCTCACCGGTATTGAGATGCTGAGCTCAGGTAGTACCTCCATTAACTCACCTTGCTCAATGCTTTTAATGATCTGTACTTCAGGCAGGCAAGCGATACCGACACCGTCTATCGCAGCTCTTCGAGCGGCAAAGAAATCATTGGTGAAAAAACGGCTGTCTACTAAACCCAGAAGAGGGGATTTTTCTATACCTAACCAAGCAGGTGGCTCATAACTAACGACATGATGATTTTGTAAGTGCTCAAGATCCTTTGGGGGGCCATACTTTTTGATGTAACTTGGGCTGGCGCAATGAATAATTCGTGAAGAGCCAATGCCGCGTGAAATAAGTGAAGAGTCTTCCAACACTCCCGGAATAATGGCGCAATCCAACTTTTCCTCAATCATATCGACTTTGCGGGTATGCACAAAAAATTCTACTTTAATCTTTGGGTTTTGCTCGATAAAGCTTAAGAATAGTTTTGAGCTAAATGGGTCATCAAGCGGAAAAGGGCTAGTGGTACGGAGAACACCTGAAGGCTCAGCCTGTAAGTTTTGTACGGCGAGTTCCGCCGCTTCGGCTTCCTGAAGCATTCGATTGCAGTGTTCATAATAAACCGTGCCAATATCCGTTAAGTTTTGGCGTCTAGTGGTTCGATGAAGTAATTGAACATCAAGTCGCTTTTCAAGGTCAGATATTCGACGGCTGACGGTTGATACCGGCACACCACTATTGATTGAGGCGTTTGAGAAACTACCACCATTCACGACTTCGACAAACGTTGCCATTTCGTCTAATGAAATTTTCATAATTACCTACTGTATAATCCCGTATATAGGAAAATTTTAGAATATTCTTAATATATACAGTATTTTTGGGTAAATGTGTCAATATTGATGGCTTTATGTGACGGAGTTAAGGCGATCACCTTAGTTATATTGCACCTCAGAATTAACACCTTCAACACCATCTTGTCGATTATTTAAGCTTAGCTTGAACCCGCTTAGTTGACAGATTTGTTGGCATATTGACAAACCCAAACCAGAGCCCTGTTGGTTGCCGGTCGCACCTCGTTTAAAGCGGTCAAATAAAAGGGCTAATTGTTCGTCATCCAAAGTAGGGCATTGATTCAGGATTGAGATTTTTGATTTGTTGATACTGACTTCTATCACTGTATTATCATTCGCATAGCGACAAGCATTATCAAGCAGGTTACGTAGTAAAATTCTTAAACTGGTTTCATTGGCAATCAGCTCAAGAGGTAGGGGGGCTGTTAATCTAATTTCATGCTTGGGTAAATCAGGGTTTTGGTTGATCTCAAGTATGATTTCATTACACAGTGTGTTTAAGTTAAGTATCGTTTTACTTTCTTCTTGTTGGGCGTCTAAGCGGCTCAATATGAGTAGCTGCTGGACCATGTGAATTAAGCGATCAATACCGACTAAGGCTTTGGATACAAAGTTAATGACTTGATTGTTTTTACTAATTTGCTGGATATTTTGTAAATGAACTTTTGAGATGGATAAGGGGGTTCTTAGTTCATGCGCGGCATCAGCCGTGAAGCGTCTTTCTCGTTGGTGGGAGTCATTGACACGTTGGAACAAACTATTTAATTCAACGACCATATGTTTTAGTTCATTCGGGTAGTCTGACTCATTTAGTACACTTAGATTGTTATAGTCACGTCCTTTGAGTTCAGCAGAGATTATGCGTAAAGGGGATAGTCCCTTTTGGATGATCCACCCCAATATGAGCACTAAGAAAGGCACAATTGCGAAGCTTGGCCAAGTTGTGTTCCAGGCAATGTCGTTTGTTAACTCGGAGCGAACATCTTCACGTTGAGCCACTTTAATCCATAAACCATACACCTCATCTTTAAGGGTAAAGCTTCGCCATTCCATGTTGTCGGTAGTCACGGTGTGAAATCCAGCTTTCAATTTATCAAATGATTTTGGTAATTGTATGTGATTTTCGAAAAAAAGCTGGCCTTGTGTATTCCATACCTGAAAGGCGAGTTTTTTTTCATATTTATGACCGCGCTCGTTGTACTCTTGGGGTCCAAAGGCTTCATTCAGAATCTGCTTATCAAGGTAAGTGAGTGGTTGAGGTTCACTGTTAGTATTGAGTTTTATATTGGTGGTAATAATGGCTTGCAGCAGACGACTTAATTGCGCTAATTCTGCGTCAAATAACTCCTCAACCTGTTCTTGAGATTCATGATAAATAATGGACGAACTGACGGCCCAAATAAGCGAAATAAGTGAAATAATGGCGATTAATAAAAACCGCTTAATTGATGTGATGTTTAGCATTTAACTGACCTTATAACCGACGCCGCGTACTGTTTCGATCACTGCCGTGCCTAGTTTTTTGCGTAAATGATGAATGTGAACTTCAATCGCATTACTGTCGACCTCTTCAGACCAACCATAAATAAGCTCAGTGAGTTTATCCTTCGATAATACTCTATTTTTATGAATAGCTAATTCATGAATCAAGGTGTATTCCTTGGGGGAGAGTTTTATTTCTTCATCATCCTGAAAAATTTGATGCGCGCTTTCAACAATTCGAATATTGCCGATGGATAACTCAGGTTGCCGTTCGCCATGGCTTCGACGAGCTAAGGCGCGAATGCGGGCTTTTAATTCTTCAACATCAAAAGGTTTGAGTAAATAATCATCAGCGCCTTTATCCAGGCCTTCTACTTTATCCTGAATTTGGTCGCGGGCAGTGAGCATTAATACCGGGACCATATTATTGGCCGCACGTAGTTTCTGAAGTACATCAAAACCAGACATTCCGGGTAAACCGACATCAAGAATACATAAATCAAATTGTTCACAGCCTAATGCATGTAGGGCATGTTCGCCTGTATGTACCGCATCTACTTTAAAACCGCCGAGCGATAAACTTGTCACGATACCATCAGCAAGTAATTCATCATCTTCAACTAATAAAATTCGCATTTATTTATTCCATTGCTGAGACATTATGTTTGGTAGGGGAATGTGCTCAGTTTATTTTTGAAAATACATGTTCCTTGTTCAACCTTAAGGTTAGCTTAAGTTTGTAATGTTCTAATAGTGAAAATCATAGAGATAGGTGAATTAATGAAAAAAGTATTGTTGTTGATTGGGCTGATATTCATTAATGCGATGAGCATATTTGCATTTGCAGAAGCTAAACCTGAGGCGAATACCTTGGCTTCAGAACCTATTTCTGCATTATCGATAAAGCAGGAAAATATTGATATTAGAGACTATCGAGGAAAGGTTGTGCTACTGGACTTTTGGGCTTCATGGTGTGGACCCTGTCGGCAGTCATTTCCTTGGATGAATAAGATTCAAGAAAAGTATGCAGATCAAAACCTTGTTGTGATTGCGGTGAATCTTGACCAAGAAAAACAAGCGGCTGCCGACTTCTTAGCGGCTGTGCCTGCAAAATTTAAAATTGTGTACGACCCTGATGGTGGTAGTGCTGAGCAGATGGACGTAATGGGGATGCCAATGTCTTATTTGATTGACCGAAAAGGTCGCGTGCGCCATCGCTTAATTGGGTTTAACTCGTATAAGAAAAAAGAGCATGAAGACCATATTCTCGCACTGCTTAATGAAGCCGCCCAGTAGTGCCCGTAGTGATATACCAGTCGTGATATATAGGTGGAAGTATGAATAAAAAAGTAAAACAGTGTATAAATTTTAAGGGTTTAAGCAAAAAAAACTTAAGAATTGCCACAGTGGCTGTGCTGGCTAGTTTAGTGTTGAGTGCTTGCTCAGATTTAGGTGTAAAACCTTGGGAACGAGATGTACTTGCCCGGGCTGAAATGCAGCTGATTCACGACCCGATTGAAGCGGGCTTGGACGATCATATTTATTTTAGTAAAGAAGCGAGTAGTGGTGGTCGTGGATTTGGTGGTGGAGGTTGTGGATGCAATTAATGAAGCGAAAAGTGAGTAAATCAACCGTGCGGCCCATTAAGAAAATTGCGCCAGCATTAGCGGCAGCAAGTTGTAGTTTATTAAGTTTTGCCAGTGATACAGCACTCGCTCGCGGGGAGGCGGGTACTTGGGATTTTGAGGCGGCTTCACTCTTTTACGCTGAAACCGATGACCGGGTGTCGGCAGTGGAGCCCGTTTTTAGTGCGACTCGAAATTTTGAAGATGGCGAGGTATTAAACCTTAAAGCCGCCTATGATGTTTTAACGGGTGCATCACCCAATGGTGCAACGCCGAGCGCAACGCCTCAAACCTTTACCACCCCTTCTGGAAATAGTACTTATACCACTGATGCGGGTGATGCCCCCATTGATGATACGTTTAAAGATACACGTGTGGCCTTATCGGCTAGTTGGTTAGCGCCGATTAATCGTGATTGGGAGTATAATGCTGCATTTTATGGTTCGAAAGAATATGACTACTTATCTCTTGGAACCAGTGGCGGTATTAAACGCTATTTGAATAACAAAAATACAGCCTTGAATGCAGGCTTGTCATTCTCGTTCGATACGGTCGAGCCTGAAGGTGACATTCCTAGCGCGTTGGTTGAAATGGCGCATAAAGGCTCAGGTGATGATTTTAATGCGACGCGAATTGACTCATCAGACTCTAAAACGATTATTGATGTTTTATTTGGCGTGACTCAGGTAATTAACCGCAATACGATCATGCAGTTTAACTATTCATTGAGCGTGTCGGATGGTTACCTCTCTGACCCATTTAAAATTCTAAGTGTGATTGAAGATACCGCTGGTGCTAATTTTGGCGGTAATCTTCAAGATGATAATGGCAATAATATTTACCTTTACGAGGCACGCCCTGATTCAAGAATAAAGCACAGCTTATATTGGCAAACCAAATATGCTTTGGCGAATGGCGATGTGATTGATGGTTCGTATCGCTTCATGCTGGACGACTGGGGCATTAATTCTCATACCTTCGATTTTCGATATCGTTGGCAGTTAGGCTCAAGCTATTTAGAACCGCATTTACGATATTACCTACAATCTGAAGCAGATTTCTTTAAACGGTATATTACCGAGACCGAGTATAACTCGGGTAGTCCGACGCTGACAGAAGCGACAGCAGATTATCGCTTAGGTGATTTAGAGGGCATGACCGTTGGCTTGAAGTATGGGCATAAACTGGATAATGACCACGAATTTAATATGCGTGTTGAATATTACTTACAGAGTAATTCAGGTGATAACGGGATAGGGTTATTAAAAGATCAGGATCTCTACCCTGATACCAAAGCATTAATCTTCCAAGTGGGTTATTCTTTTTAAAATCTCAATTTTTAGATGGAGTCCTGTGTGGTTGAATTGATGCTTGCGCCTGAAGACAATCCTGCTCAGCACCCCTTCCCAAAGCTTACTGGAAACCGTCAGCTTTGGATTGGTTGTTTTCAAGCGATGGCTAGCGATTGTGAATTATTGATCGAAGGGGTCGATGAAGCACAAGCTTTGGCTTTGTTATTGACTGCCGCTAAAGAAACATGGCGGATTGAACACAGATTCAGTCGCTATGTCTCCGGTAATATCATCGACCGTATTAATACCGTTTCAGGTCAACCCATTGAAGTCGACCTTGAAACCGCTTCGTTATTAAACTTTTCAGATCAGTGTTACCAGTTAAGCGATGGTCTTTTTGATATTTCATCTGGGGCGCTTAGAAAAATATGGCGTTTTGATGGGGGGGATGCGGTACCTGATGCGGCTCAAATTAAAGAAGTAATCCAGTTAGTCGGCTGGCACAAAGTTGATTGGCAAGCACCAACATTGAGTCTACCGAGAGAAATGGAATTAGATTTTGGCGGAATTGGTAAAGAGTATGCAGTTGACAGAGCGGTACTTGAGCTAAATGCTGAAATAAACCGATTATCAAAGCAGCAAGCACGATTAAACACTAGTTTTGTGGTAAATTTTGGTGGTGATCTAGCGTGTTCGGGGCCTCGCTTAGATGGCTCGTCTTGGACGATTGGTGTAGAAAACAGTGAGCGTGATCAAACCTCCGTTGCTACAGTAAGCTTAAGCCAAGGGGCTGTTGCGACCAGTGGTGATAGTCGGCGTTATCTTTTGAAAGATGGTGTACGTTATAGCCATATCCTAAATCCACTCACCGGTAAATCTATTATCGATGCGCCACATGCTATTTCAGTGGCGGCAGCTAATTGTATGCAGGCCGGTATGTTATCAACCTTCGCAATGCTACAGGGAGAGCAAGCGGAGGCATTTCTTGAAGCACAAGGGGTTCAATATTGGATTCAGCGTTAATATTAGCTTCACTGCTAATAGTTGAACCCGTATGTTGTGAATTATTTCAGTCCGAATTAACATAAAGAGTAAGCGCTCCTATAAAAATGTAATCAAATAAGCACTGGCTAGGATACATGTTACTAAATTGTGATTTAGGCGAAAGTTATGGGTATTGGCAAATCGTCGCAGACCCTCTAGTTATGCCACATATTGATATGGCTAATATTGCCTGTGGTTATCATGCGGGTGACCCACAGGTCATGCAGAAAACCATTGCACTGGCGAAACAATACCAGGTAAAGATTGGAGCACATCCTTCTTATCCTGATCGTCAGGGCTTTGGACGTCGCTCTATGCAGCTAGCTCATGACGAAATTGAGAGTTTGATTATTTACCAGATGGGCGCTCTCGCTGGCATGTGCAAAAGCCAAGGTTGCCCGGTGTCCTACTTGAAACCTCATGGCGCGTTGTATAACGATATGATGAAAAATGATGACGTGCTGTGTGCTATTTTTTCTGCGATGCAAAAATATGATCAAACGATGCCTTTGTTAATGATGGCAACGAGCAACAATGCCCGCTTTAAGCAAAAAGCAGCAGAATATGGTATTGGCGTGATGTTTGAAGCCTTTGCAGACAGGGCTTATGATGATGAGGGGTTTTTAGTATCCAGAAAGGTCGACGGCGCGGTACTTAAAAAATCGGATGATATCCTGAACCGAGCGATGCAATTAAAAACGCAGGGTACGATCCAGAGTATAAACGGAAAAACTATTCGTATGGAGGCAGAAACGCTCTGTGTTCATGGTGATAATGAGCAAGCTGTTAATATGATTCAATCACTCAAACAGTGTTTAGCCTCATGAAAGGAAGCTCCCATTGCGAATTGATCAGTGAAAAAAATCTATTGGTCCGCTTTGGTGATCATATATCGGAAGACTTACTCGATGTGATTCAGCAGGCGTCACTGTGTGCCGCGAAAGTTTTTGGTCGTCAATTAAAGGATCTTGTCGCTTCGTACACTACCTTACTTATTGAGTTTGATCCTGTATTAATTTCGCCTTGGCAAGCCCAAATTAATTTTCAAAAAGCATGGGATAAACACTGCTTAATGATGCATTCACATGTGCACAAGCCTAGCCATAGCTTTGTAGAGCCCGCAGGGGCTTGTGTTGAAATTCCTGTTTATTATCACCCAAGCGTTGCCTGGGATATAGACTCTATAGCTCAGCAAAAAGGTATAACTTGGCAGCAAGTCGCTGAATATCATAGCCAGAAAGAATACCGTGTATATGCGGTCGGTTTTGCGCCTGGTTTTGCCTTTATGGGACAAATTGACGCGCGTCTGGAAACACCTCGAAAATCGAACCCTCGAACAAGTGTGCCTGCTGGATCAGTCGCGATCTCAGATTTACAAACCGCGGTGTATCCAAGCCAAAGTCCCGGTGGTTGGAATATTATTGGCCGTAGCCCTTCTACTTTTTTTAATCCTGAAAATTCTCCAGCCGCTTTGCTAAAAACGGCAGACCGTGTGCGTTTTAAATCTATCGACAAAACACAATTTATACAGCTGGGTGGATGCCTAAATGATTTAAGCACGGCTGATCATAAGTGTGAAAATTAGTATGCCGATGAATCATCTACTGGAGATAACCAAAGCGAGCTTTCCCGCTTTGTTTATTGATCGTGGGCGGATACAGCAGCAATCCTTAGGGCTGACACAATCAGGGCCAATGGATGAATATGCTTTTTTATGGGCGAATAAATTACTGGGTAATGATCTCAGTGCGGCATGTATCGAAATCACCTTTGGTACGTTTTCTATAAAGGCTTTACAGCGATGTCAGGTGGCCATTACTGGTGCGAATTTTAACGCTCGGTTAAATGAACACAATTTGGCTAACTGGGAGACTATTTCCCTAATTAAAGGCGACGAACTGGTATTTAATGGGCCTCAAATGAAAGGAACAAGAGCGTACTTGGCGATCAAAGGAGGATTTGACTGTCCTAAGCCCTTTCAGTCAGCGTGTACGGTTAAACGGGAAAGTTTAGGTGGTTTCAATCATGGTGAAGCGCTGCAAATAGGCGATAAATTAGTATCTCTTGTTGAGCAGACCCAAGCTCAAACAGTCAATATTAGCGTCTACCCTAAACTCATCAGAGCTTATGATAATAAATCGACCATTCATTGTCGTTTTATTCCAGCCTGTCAGTGGTCATTATTTTCAAGCCAGGATCAACAACGATTTCTCAGTCAAGCCTATCGAATAAGTAGTCAAAGTGATCGAATGGGTATTCGATTGGAAGGGGAAAAACTCAAGCCTTACAATGATGGAATTATATCAGAAGGTATCGCGCTTGGCGCAATTCAAGTGCCTCCCGATGGACAACCCATCGTTTTGATGCGGGACCGGCAAACGATTGGCGGTTATCCAAAGCTAGGTACGGTGTTATCGACCGATATTGAAAAAATAGGGCAGGCCATGCCTGGGCAAACAATACAGTTTCATGTATCAGATATAAAAACTGCTTATCAAGCTCGAGTGCAGCGTGAACATTTTTTTGAGCTAGAGAATAAGGCGACTTAATACTCATCTCATACACGGAACTACTGCTGAGGAAAAATATTTTTCTCAATTGATAGTCTTTTAGATGTTTCGTATTGTGCTAAGTATTCCTGTCTCATACGTTTTTGAATTTGTGTAGACTCTTGTGCTGCTATAGGGCTTATTCTCGATGTGCTTTTTAGCATTCTTAGCTTGTTTTTTTCTTCATAAGGCCGGTACTGAAACATAAAACCATCCTTGATATAAATCCCATTGTAGCGTGAGCCACTCAATGCACTGCCTGCTAGCTTAGGGTTATCGAACAGGTTATGACCCATGCCACTATGCCGGTGCTCACCTTTCAATAATGCAAGAATGGAAGGAATGATATCAACATGGCTAGCGATTTTTTCTTGAGTGCTCGATGTTAATTCGAGACGCTTGCTGGGAGTGTAGAAAATAAGGGGAATACGTATTTTCTCTAGTAGGTCATCATTAAACGTATAGCTTGTATGATCGGCAACAAAGACGAACAAGGTGTCGGAAAAGCGTTCAGGATTTTGTTTTAATGCTTGCATGAATTTTTTAATCGCTGTATCGACATAAGCAAAAGCATTGAGCGCGGGTTTATTGAACGCTGTATCAGCCCCTTCTGGAATCGTCCATGGGGAGTGACTGGTCGTTGTTATGAGGTGTGCGGTGTAATTGTTTTTGGCGGCATTGAGAATAGTAGCTGATTCGATTAAAAAGTCACTGTCAAACAAGCCTAAGGTGCTGTCTGCAGTGTCGAGTGTGCCTTTATTGCTCAAGCGTTTGCTAAGCTTCTCATAACCATAGGTTTGGTAACCTTGGTTGCCCATAAAGCGTAAAAAATCTAAAGCACTTTGACGAAAGCCCCCGAAATAATAGTGGTCATAATTTTTGCTGCCGAGAATATGCGCCAAACTGCCATAATAAGCATTTAATTCTGCGCTGGTGAAACGTTTTGTTTTTTCGTCGAAGCTTATTTTATGAAAACCCGTGACGGTTGAGAATACTGAACCTGCTGTCGCGTTGAAGCTTTGCATGGTATTAGGGAAATACAAACCCTGGGAAGCAAGTTTATCTAAGTAGGGCATGATTTTTTTTCCGTCTTGCTCATGTTCAAAAATGCTCGCTGTCAAGCCTTCGATCTGAACAGTCACGACATTGCTGAACTCCTGATTAGGTAGCGTTTTTACGGGTCTGAGTAATGGCCATTCTGGGTCCATTTCTGCAATATTTAATACATTCATACTGGCTCTAAAGGCTTCTTTAGGGCTGAGTACAAAAGGCATGGTACTTTTCATTGCAGAAGGAAGCTGAAAAAAAAGTAGTTCATGAATGGGATTGATCACCGCTTGATTGAGGATAAAACTGTTGAAGTGGGTGTAGTGACTGCTTCGAACAAACTTCAGTTGTTCGCCGCTGGCATCTCTGGTTTTTTTAACCGTAATATAAGAAAACGAAGTTGTTAGAAAGAAAAGAGCAATGACGAGCGCGCCCGTTAGCTTATGTGTGGTTTTGGTCGTGTTATTGTTTATTTGAAACTTTCTACTTTGCATGAAACCAATATAAAAGAAAAAGAGAGTCACACCCACCATGAATGAAAAAAGAACCGGGTGAGCTGCTATAAAGGGATAGGTAGCAATCCAAGCCTGATAAGGGCTCGTTATGTGTGCTAATAACATTTCAGCGACATGTTGATTACGCTCAGCAAAGAAGAGGTGATTACCAACGCTAAATATAATATGTATGCCCGTTAGCGACCACAGCGTCAAAAACAATGGGCGAGGGTTCATCTTACGGAATATGAAATGGACGATTGCGATTAAGAGTAGTTCGCTGCTGATTAATGACAAATCAAGACGAAAGCCGCCTGTGAGTACATTCGTTATGTTTCCACTCACATTATCTGCGCCGAAATTCTCCAGAAACAAGAGTCGGCACAGTGTAAAAATACACAAATTTATCAGAATATAAATTGCAGTAATAAATAATAGGGTATGTTTTTTCAAATCACTAGCTCGCCTTGTGCACTTTTCTTTTATAGCTTTAAGATTGTCTATTCTGATAACCTTACGCGCTCGGCTATCTTATGGGGCTGAAGAGTAAACAGTCATTTTTATTTAATCAAGTAACGATTGAATTGAAACATCATGGTGTCAATATTATGCCTATTAGTGATTGTTGCTGTTATTAGTATATGGCTGTTCACTATGAGTAAATATACAGTGTACGGACCAAATAGATCAATTTGAGGATTTTTTTTTGCAACAGTTAAATAACAAACAGCGTTTACGTGTCCATGGTTTTTTTATCGTGATAAATGCACTGATCTCAATGTGTATTGCTGCCCGCTATTTTTCTTTCTTACCGGTGTTTCCGAGTGATCTTATCGCTGTAATATTTATATTTGCTGCGACGTTTGGACAGATGGTGCTGCTTGCCAGTGTGCTCGGTTTGTTGACCCTGCCATTTATTTATTTATCGAAGGGTTGGCGTCAATTTAGTCAGGTCACATTTGCTAGTTTGGGGGTGGCGTTACTTTATTTTGATACCTTGGTATTTGCACAATACCGATTTCACATGAATGCAGTGGTGATTGATTTAGCGATGTCAGCCGATGTTGTGACATTTCCTCTACTTATGTGGTTCAAAGGTCTTGGTATTATTGCATTAGTATTTCTTCTGCAGTTTTTGCTGTTACGTTATTTGGAAAAAAAGCAAAGCGATGGGCTTGAAGCTGTTTCTATTTGGAAGAAAAAACGATTTTTTCGCTACTTTTCACTCTTTACATTTATCACTCTACTCATGACGCATGGTATCCATATTTGGGCTGCTGCGGTTGCATACCAACCCGTTACAATGGTGAAGCGTTATCTGCCACTTTTTTATCCTTCAACATCAAATAGAACGATGGCTAAATACGGTTTTGTAAATGCCCAATCGCTAGCTCAGCAAAAAGAGCTGAAGATGTCTCAAGCAAGTGATCTTCATTACCCTTTAAAGCCGCTGAGTGTCGAGGCTCCCGATAAAGCGGTTAATATTATGCTCATACTGGTGGACTCTTGGCGGGCAGATACTTTTAATGTCGAAAATACACCTAATATGTGGCATTACGCTCAACGAGGTGTCACGTTCAATCATCACCTTTCTGCCGGGAATGCGACGAGAACAGGTGTGTTTGGTTTATTTTACGGTATACCAGGCACTTATTGGCATTCTTTTTTAGCGAATGGGCAGCCGCCAGTGCTAATCGAGCGCTTACAAGCGCTCGATTATGAAATGGGAATCTTTGCTGCGGCCAAGTTATCCAAACCTGAATTCAGCCAAACGGTATTTAATACGATTCCAGACTTACGAATTGCCTCTAAAGGTAAAACACCTTCGGCGAGAGATGAAGACTTAACAAACGATTGGATAACATGGGACCAACAGCGGGATAAGCAAAAACCTGCATTCTCATTTCTTTTTTATGATGCTCCCCATGGGTATGATTTTCCTGAAGGGTATACGCCTCGTTTCGAACCGATGACTGATGCGATGAATTACTTGGATTTGAATAATGATTTTGATCCCGTACCGGTGAAGAATAGATATAAAACCAGTGTGCATTATGTCGATAGTCAAGTAAAAAGAGTGTTGGAGCGATTAGAAAAAACGGGTGAACTTGATAATACCCTTGTTATTATTACGGGGGATCACGGCCAAGAAATGAACGATAATAAACTCAATTTTTGGGGGCATAATGGCAATTATACCAATGCGCAAATTCAAGTACCGTTTGCAATGTTTGGTCCTAAAATTACCGGTCAAAATCAAAATTGGGGCGATAGATTTACTGCGCATCAAGATGTAGTGCCCACGCTAGCGCGTAATTATCTAGGTGTACGTAATGATCTGATCGACTACTCTGTAGGCGTTGATCTGCTGGCAGAACCCATTGCGCGTGATTGGCTGATTGCTTCGAAATATAGCGGTTATGGCATCGTGACAAACAATTATATTGTGGAAGTGGGGGCCGCTGGGAATTATCAACTACTAGATAAAACAAATCGACCTGACTCAACCTTGAAATTAGATGCTCAATACCTGAAAGAGGCATTTGAGCAGATGAGTCTATTTAGCAAATAGTAATTAGGTGTACAGCGATGAGTATTTAATACTCATCGCAAATATTGTTTTTTTGTATGCCTTAATTATTTTTATGCGAGAGGGCGTCCTGAAAATTCACTATTTGATATTTGGCCGATAACAATTTTTCAAATTTTTGCCATTTTCTCGTGATTTTTAGCTTTGCTAAATAATGACTGTAATTACAAATCGGAATAAAATCAGAGTTTCCGATATCATCGCAAATAATCATTTTGGTAATGCTGCCATCATTTTTTTGGCATAAAACATTTCGAGGATGCAGTGTCATGATGATTATATGTTGTTGGAGTAAGTAAGCCTTCAGGGATAGAAAAGGCTGCAATAAATCATCAAAATTGTGCTGTGCATCCAGATAGTTTTCTAAGGTTTTTGAGACTGAGCCATCATCATCTAAAATTAAATCATAGACCGAACCTAGGCCTATACTCGTTTCAATATCACCGTGGTATTGAGGTATCATCTCCCATGAAACACCTTTTTTTAAAAGATGCTGGTAATACTTCTTTTCTCTATCACTATCGCTTGAAGGTGTGCCTGGTAAATTTACCTTAATGCAACGCTTATCGTGTTCTGGGTGTTGATAGCACTCTCTGTTGTAGCCTTTTCCAATTAAATGTTCTTTGAAAATATTAACCAAAAACTTATTCCTTATGATCCGAAACATCGGTGGTTAAACATCGCATTAATGCCGTTATCAATATAAAAAGTATTATAACGAAATTTTTTCTAAATATTTACTATGAGATAAGAAAGAAATTTATGTAGGCCAATGATGCTTATGTGCATTAAGTGGGCTCAGGAACATCAAATCAAAAAAACCATGTAACAGCGTAGGGCAGAATAATGGAAGTAGAAAGTCCCATGAGTCCCATCGCAAGGGCTGAAAAAGCACCTGCTTTCATGCTTATTTCGAATGCGCTGGCTGTCGCAATACCGTGACCCACTAAACCCATACTAAATCCTTGCGCGACCGGATGGTGAATCCCGCAGAACTTAAATACATGACTAGAAATAATCGCGACAATTGCTCCGGTTATAATCACAATCGTTGCAACTAAAGAGGGATAGCCACCAATTTCTTTTGCGACACCAATGGCAAAAGGTGTGCTGATTGATTTAGGCGCGAGTGATAGCAATATGGCTGTATCAGCACCAAAAAACCAGGCAGATAATACCGCCAAAGCGGGCGTGAAAATTGCCATGATTACTAAGCTTATAGTGAGAGGGAGTGCATGTTCGACGATTAGGTGGAAGTGGTTTCTTAAAGGAACAGCTAATGCCACGGTTGCAGTACTAAGCAGGAAATGAATAATTTCCACTGATTCAAAATAATCGGAGTATTGAATATCGAATACTGATAACAGAATGATCATCAGTGTAATGCCGGTTACGACAGGTAGTAATAAAATATTTTTATTGCTTGATCGATATAATCGCAAGCTTACGACATAAACCAATAAGGTGAGTATCAACAATAGCATAGGGAAGTTTTGCATCATAAGTCGTGTTACTGGCTATTTAGTTAAAGTCTTTTCAGACTTTAACAAGTATTGAGTGAACCATGCCGCGAATATAAAGCATAGGATGGTAGAGCCAAAAACAGAAACAACTAGGGCAAGGCTATCTTGTTGCAAAAGTTCGGTATATTGCATAATCCCAACACCGGCAGGAATAAAAAATAAAGGTAAATGAAATAATAATTTTTGAGCTGCGTTGGTAATGTCGTTGTTCTGGGGAATAATAAACAAGAATATGAGTAGTAACAGCATGCCAATAGTTGCGCCAGGCACCGGTAAGCCGAAAAGAGTTTTAAGCTGGTTACCTGCTAATTGGAAAATAATAAATAATGGAATGTATAAAACAAACTTCATACAAATGCACCTACGATGTTGTGTCATTTAAAGCAATCACAAAGGCGTATGATATATGAATTTTTTCAAGGAGGATAAATTGTAGGTTTTACGATGTTTTTCAACACAATTTTTGCATTGTTAAACAACGGTTCCGTGTTTCTTCATTTTGCCAAGTTAACCAGAAACGATCTAAGCTGCGATGACTCGTCAAGCTTGAAATAAATATCTTAAACACTAATACTGCTGAATGTAACCCAAACAATAATAATCAGAGGAAATAGCGTGTTACTTTTAACAGGGTTTAGTCTAGGTTGTATTGCCTTAGTTTTTATTATTGTTGCACGTGATTTTTGGCAGCATTCGGTTGCAAAAGCCTTTCTGTTAATGATTTTGTCTGCGAGTGCATTGCTGATCAGACCTCATGTCGACCCTGAGTATAGGTGGCTGGCAAGTGATATTATGACCATGCTACCTGCTTTATTTTGGTTGGTCTGTCAGCTGGCTTTTGCTCGCCGCCCACAGTTAAGATCAGTCTGGGCGGTCTTGGCGCTTTATAGTTTTATTGCTCCCGCGATCACTCGTGGTTTAGGTTTAAATATAGAATCTTCAAGCATGAGCACTCTCTTAGGATGGCGAATTCCGCAGTTTTGTGAATACCTTGTGATCTTAAATGGTCTTTGGGTCATTGTCGCTTCCTGGCGCGATGATTTGGTTGATAGTCGCAGGAGGCTTCGTGCGGCGATGTTGGTGACTTTAGGCTCTACTGGTTTGTGGGTGACGGTCTCGTTAAATGCCGGCTTTGGGGGGGCATTATCAATATATATAGCGGTCGCGTTATGTTCATTTGTCGTCGGTTTTTTATTGTTGCAAGGGCGTGAAGGGGTTTTGCTTGGATTACAACGGGATGACGAATTGATGCCCCCGCTAGAAATAAGTCAGGATACTGTTGAGTTGAAGCAGAATAATGAATTGAAGCAGGATATCGCGGCACTTGAAAAAGTGATGGACGATGAGAAATTTTATCGTACAGAAAAGTTAACCTTGAGTATGCTTGCTGCAGAAATAGGCTTGCCTGAATATAAAACGCGGGCCTTGATTAATCAGACATTCAATTATCGAAATTTTAATGATTACGTGAACCAATTACGGATAGAAGAAGCGAGTGATCGTTTAATTTCAGAGTCAGAAACACCGATTCAAAATATCGCCCTTGATATTGGTTATCGTACATTAAGCTCTTTTAATCGAGCCTTTAAAGAAATTACCGACCAAACGCCCACTGAATTTCGGAATGCGAAGCGTTAATTGCTTCCGTCCACTATTAATCAATTCTTTTAATATCAAAAATTGCCTACCCATTTAGGCTTAGTGATTTTTGGTGTTTGCATGCGCTATCTTCTAGAAAAATTACATGTTAAATCAATTGCTTGCATAAATTGCATAGTGGGTTTTTAAGTTTTGCATAGTCTTTATGCAAAAAATTGCATAGCGATTATTCAGTTTTGCTTATCGTTTTCCTTTGCCTTGTTGTTGTGGTTTTCTCTACATTGATCCTCCTGATTTGCTCATGATCTTAATGAATGAATCGCGTTAAACAATAAAAATTCTAATATCCTGGAGAACCACACATGAATAAAAATATGGGTCACTTATCAAAGATATTTCTGTGCACGCTTATCTCAAGTTCAATTTTATTATCGGGCTGTAAAGTTACCTTGAAAGGTGACGATGATGCGGAAGAATTGCTTGAGTCTACAGTCGATAGTGTCGTCAATGGCGGTACTACCGATGGATCTGGAACAAATGAACCTGCATGCGATGAGACTTTAACCACATCAGGTTATAGTTTTCCTTGTGATGCCGTATACGTCGCGCCGGATGCCGTGGATGGTGATGATATTACCAATGAGTTATTACTCGCATTATTTGAAATTGCTGATGATACGGTTGTTGTGTTGCCTGAAGGGGATTTTAAAGTATCTGAAACAATTACTATTTCTGCAGCGAGTGGCTTGACCCTAACAGGGTATGGTATTCACTCAACTAAACTTGATTTTACGGGCTCAACTGGTGATGACGGAATTCGTTTTGAAGGCGGTATTGATATTACAGCCCGTGATTTTGGGGTTTATGAAACCAATAAAAACGGTATTAAGGCTGTCGGTGCAAACGGAGTTCACTTCACGTATACCGCAACGGTTTGGGAAGGCGATTTAGCAGAAAGCCAAGGTGCTTATGGTCTTTACCCGGTTCAGAGCCAAAATATTTTGATTGAACATAATTATGCTTATGGCTCTGCGGATGCGGGGATTTATGTAGGTCAGTCAAATAATATTGTTGTTCGTGATAATACTGCAAAATATAACGTAGCAGGGATTGAAATTGAAAATTCAAACCGAGCTGATGTATACAATAATCTAGCAATCAATAATGCAGCTGGAATTCTGGCTTTTGATTTGCCGGGCTTAGAGCAGGCTTATGGTGGCAATGTTCGTATCTTCAGTAATAACATCTATGCGAATAATACCGAAAATGTAGGCCATGGTGCGGTAAGTATTGCACCGCCTGGAACGGGGGTGCTGGTATTTGCAGTGAGCGATGTTGAAATTTATAACAACAACATTACTGACAATGACACCTCAGCAATTGAATTGGCAAGCTTTTTTATGAGTGACCAAGATATTGCAAACTATCCAGCAAATTATGGCGCTACGATCGCAAATGGTTGGAGCCCTCTTATTAAAAATATCTATATGCATGATAATGTGATTGCCCGTAATGGGGATAACCCTGCCGGAGTATTATTGCAGGAAGTGATTGCTGGTTATTCTTCACCTTATAATTCAACAGGAATGGCACAAGTATTTCCAGCAATTCTTTATGATGGAATTGGTGAGTTACTTTCAAATGCCGGTGCACTGACTGACTTTAATTTTATGGTTGGTGAAGCAGCCGCTGCTAACGGGGTTAATTACAATCCTTATAACCTTGAAGATCAGCTTTGTGCTAGCGGCAATATTAATGGTAATACCGGCCCAAGTTATGATGACGTAAATACTGGCTTGGTATATGGAACAAACCCATTCGACTCATTTAATTGGGATGCTGATGGGAATCCAGCTGCAACATTATTAATCGATAAAATGGTTAACAATACTTTTTTGAATTGTGTGCAAAACCGCTTACCTGAGGCTGTAGTAACGTTCAAAGGAAAAGAGTTTGGATGTACAGGGGATGACTTGTCAGAACCTGCATGTGCACTTTAAGTTAACGATTTAATCTAATGCACGTGCCTAAATTGGCTCGTGCATTCAGTCAATGATGAGAGTAGCTATCATGAAATTATTAGAAATAAAAAACTTTGCGCTGAAGAGCTCCATGATGTTAATAGCGATCACTATGCTGGCAGCTTGCAAGGTTGTATTTAACGAGGATGGGGTTAAAGTAAAGCCAAGTGATGGTTCAAGTTCTGGGCCAGCAAGTTGTAGTACTCAAACTAGCGGTGTTAATTGGGGGGCATTGTTAACTGAAAACTGTACAGATCTATCAGATTATAACTTATTTGAAGATAGTACGGATCCTACAAAAAATCCGAATTCCAATGGACTTCCGTATGACTTATCTACGGCTTTGTTCACCGATTATGCCTCAAAGTACCGGTTTGTATTCATTCCTGAAGGCCAGAAAGCAATCTATAGTGAAAATGAAGTACTTGAATTCCCTGTTGGGACGGTATTAGTAAAAACGTTTGCGATGCCAGAAATAACTTCTGACCGGGGCGGGAATGAACTATTGATTGAAACCCGTTTATTGATTCACCGTGAAGGTGGCTGGATTGCACGACCTTATTACTGGGAGACGCTGGATGAAGCGACATTAGCGATTACAGGTAAGTCTATCGAGAATATGACGACTAATCATAATGGTGAAGACCTAACATTTACTTATAATGTACCTAAAGCGGCATCGTGCACCTCATGTCATGGCATTGTGCCTTTATTACAAGGGCCTGAAGATACACGTAAAGCGATATTCAAACCTATCGGCCCAAAAGCCCGACTTTTAAATAAAGAATTTAATTACGATGGTTTAATCATGAACCAGTTAAGTTATTGGGCTTTACAAGAAAAATTGGAAGGCTTGCCAGCTGATTTAGAGGTCGTTTCTCAAGCGCCTGAATTTAATGATGCAACCGATCTGGATCAATTGGGGGGTGAAGAGTTGCATGACAATGCAAAAGCATACCTTGATATTAACTGCGCGCATTGTCATCGCTCAGAGCTAACCTTGCCAGAGCCTTTATATGCAGGTTCCGCAGGCGGGAGTGGACTACAAATGGAATATAACCGAGCGTATGAAGATAACCCAGGTAAATTTGGTACCTGTAAAGTACCGGTTGCGGGTGGTCATTCAAATTATTCTGCGGATGTTGTGCCGCTTGATCCAGATGACTCTTACTTACTATTTCGTATGAGTACCAATGATGAACGTCATCGAATGCCTGAGTTAGGAAGGAGCACTGTTCATGCCGAAGGTGTTGCCTTGATTCGTAAATGGATCAATCATTTGGATGCAGCGAGTTGCTCCCCAAGCCCTTAATCAATTAAGCTTTTAATTTTTAACCGTAGGTTGGGAATCGTTGTATTCATCCCAACCTTGGTACTTATCCCTTCCATATCCCTGTCTTATTTCTGAATGATGCTTTGAGCGTCAATTGAATTCTTGACTATACTCATTTTATTCACCCCCCTCCTTAATGAATTTTTTTTAGGGAATTGATTATTATAAAGTTACTTGTCCATTTTGAAATCAGCGTCTTATGGCTGATTATTTTTGTAGGTTCTATGTTTGCAGGCTTAAGTCATGCTGATGATAGTGTGGGCATAAGTTATCAAAACGAGGCTGTTCGCTATCTAATCGACCCAACACATGAAATAACAATAGAGAATGTGCTTCAGCAGTCTAATTTGACATGGCAGAAAATGTACAAGAAGTACCTTCTTTTGGTTTCTCGGCACATACATATTGGTTTCATTTTAGAATTCCTGCGAGTACACGCGACTGGATATTGGAGTTAGACTATGCACTGCTTGATCAGATTGATTTATATCGAATTATAGATGGCAATCTAAAAGAAAATATCAGTACGGGTGATCAACTGCATTTTGAAAAACGCCCGATTGAGCATCGTGCTTTCTTATTTCCTATCCCGATGTTTGACCGCTCTCAAGAAGTTTTTCTAAAGATACGATCAACAAGCTCGATTCAACTCCCTTTAACACTATGGCCTGAGAAAAAGTTCTTTGAGCAAGATCAATTACGATTTGCTGAACATGGGGTGTATTACGGTATTGTTTTAGTGATGGCGTTGTATAACTTTTTCTTGTTTTTACGCTTACGTGACAGTGCTTATGCCTTTTATGTTCTTTATGTTATTACGTTTGCATTGACGCAGTTGTCCTTAACTGGGTTTGCATATCAATTTCTATGGCCAGGTTTTCCTTGGTGGAATGGGCAAAGTATCGCAGTTATGACACCTTTAATTGTTGTTTCTGCTGTGGTGTTTTTTGCTGATTTTTTGAAGCTTAAGAGCTTGTACCCGAGGCTGTATCGCTTCATTTGGGGGCAAGCAGTGATTGGATTGAGCTTTGCTGTGTTAAGTCTCTTTTTGCCTTATGCCATTATGATTCGATGCGCGGCTGCGCTCGTTATTATTTCTTGTCTTTCTATTTTAATGATTAGTTACTACATTACGATTAAAGATTCACATAAATATGCCGTATATTTTTCTGCCGCTTGGTCATTTTTTTTGGTCGGGACGGTGGTCTTGGCGATGAATAAATTTGGTCTTTTACCACGAACTTGGATGACAGAATCTGCAGCTCAAATAGGCTCGGCAATCGAAATTATTTTGTTATCATTTGCCTTAGCTGAGCGTTTACATGATGCGAATAAACGGCAACTATTAGCGGAGACTGAAACGCTACGTATTAGTGAACAACTGGTTTATGAACAACGCAAACAAAATGAAGTGCTAGAAGGGAAAGTAGAAGAGCGAACGGAAGATTTATTGCTGGCGCTTGATAAAGTGAAAAAGTTGAATGAAGAGCTTTCTGATTTATCGACCATGGACCAAGTAACAGGAATACGTAACCGACGTTATTTTGATGACATGTTGATGAGAGAGTTCGGAAGAGGGAAGCGTAATCAATCAACGCTTTCACTGATTATGATCGACCTAGATTTTTTTAAGTCTGTTAATGATACTCATGGTCACCTGATAGGGGACTTATGTCTTAAAACTGTTGCTACAGCAATTTATGACGTTGTAAAGCGCCCGCCGGACCTTGTGTGTCGATATGGTGGTGAAGAGTTAGCGGTGATTCTTCCTGAGACGTCATTAGAGGGGGCTATGATGTTGGCAGAACGGGTTCGCCAAGAGATTGAAGCGTTAGAGATTCCCTCAGAAAATGGTGTGGTCAAAATAACGGCAAGCTTAGGTGTAAGTAGCCTTATTCCGAGTAATAACATGGCAGGAGATGTTATTATTAGTTTAGCTGATAGCGCTCTCTATGAGGCAAAATCAAGCGGTCGAAATCAAGTTAAATCTAATGTTTTTGTTTAGTCATTTTCTTGCTGTAAACTACGCATCTAATAATGATGAGTTAGATACTATATGGATTATGAATACACAATTGATGAGTATGGCCAGCTAAATGCTCAGTTTTCTATCGGCTACGAAGCAATGGGCTTATGGTTTAACGAAGAAATAGAAAGTAATCAGGCGGTCATTACTGATTTACTTGAGCGTATCCATCAGCTTGAACAGCGTAAAAGTAGTCACTTTCATATCGAAGGAAAAGAATTTCAGCTTCGACTTAATTGGGATGGTGTCGAGGTGCTTGCCTTAGCGCTTGGTATTGAGGTCTATGAGGAGTTACCAGAAAGCACTCACCTGTACGATCAAGAGTCTTTTTCTGAGTGTGGTCTGCAAGATTTTAAGCAAGCAGTAATAACGTGGCAGGAGTTTGTGCTTACTCATAAACGTTGAGATGTCTTTGTTTAACTATTTGATTTAAATACTACCTATGTAGGGTGTGGATGAACGAAGTGAATCCCAACATGGTTATAAGCCCGAAATATAATTAGGTTCGTGTTACTCATCCCAAGCTATTTTAAAGTGTTATTTGGCATCTGAAGGTGTTGTTTAGTGAGGGGGGGGTGTGCCAGAGTGGAACACCCGAATATATTACTATCGACGGCGCATTAATTTTCCTTTCTCACGTGTTCGTTCATCTAATTTTGCTAACAGTGCCGCCATCTCATTAGCTTCTTCCGCTACTTTTGCTGCTTGAACTGCTTCGCGTTCCATCTTTTCTTGGGCAATGGCTTCTTTTATACGCTTTTCTTTCGCAGAAGAACTCACACGGCCATCCGGTAGTTTTAATTTCTTAACGACTTCTTTTTGGCTGGCGGTTTTTGAGCTCTTAATCGATGTTACTTTTTTCGTGCTTGTGGATCTTTTCTTTGTGGGTGAGTTTTTAGCTTGATTCATCTTACGTTGCATTTCGATCCGAACCATCACAGATTTCATATCATCTGCAATTTCTGTGGATGCGGTATGGCGTAAACTAACAGGTTCTGGTTCAGTTTTTTCTGGCATGTTTGCTTTCTGCTGAGCCTGATAAGCTTCGATGTCGATACTAATAACCTGCCCATGTTCCGTTTGGCTGGGTTTGGGTTTAGCTTGTAGAGCCTTATTCTTTTTCTCGGCATCAGCCTTTGCCTGGTTTTGGCTAAGAATTTGCTGAGCCTGAATAGAAAGATCCTCCTTCTCTTTCGTTGTATCAGTGCTTACTCTCGCGGGCTTAACTCGACCAGTTTTGATGACTTTTGCGTTAAGTTGGTCGCATGCTTCGCGTATCAATTCACGAGACTCGCTAGGTGTATCCGCATAATCCCATGTTTCAACTTCAAAATTGTTGGCACCATGTGCTCGAATGCTATCTAGCAATTCACCTGACCCGCCGTCTTCTGCCAGTGCAATGAGCTGTGCCCAGTGCTCTTCTACATTCTCTCGTGCACTGCCTACAAATATTTCTCCAGTGACACTAATCTTGGCAGTAAAAACAACCATATAACTTTACCTCAATGCTAGAAATTTATTGAACGGCGGGCATTATAAAGAAGAATAAATTTTTGAATAGAATTGACACGTAACTTATCTGGTTTTTTTTGTAAATCTTGTTGAAATCTTGTGCAGATTTGGTGGGAGGAAGTATCCTCACGCCAGTATTTACCTGTTGTGAGAGGTAAATACTGTGTAATTAGACGTTTTTAGCTAAAAACGAAATATTCGGCCTCAAAATCCAGAGTATCATCACCAACGATCTCTTCAATTGGTTCAGCACCGGTGTTCTTATGCGCAATGTTATTCTTAAGCGCTAGATAAGCCTTAACATTCACAATTAAGTCACCATTCTCTTCTTGCACCAGTATTTGGGGATCTTTTATGGCTTTTACTAGTGATTTCTTTTGGTTATTCGTGATTGAGATATCTTGAATGCTCATATTTTCCTTGGGAAATTGATGAATATAGAATAGTACCGGTTAGTTTGTAGTAGAATAACTCAATTAAGCCATGCCAAACAAATTAAGGTTCTTCAAATATGTTAAGTACTAAACTGTACAAGAAAGTTCACACGCTAGCGGAAGGTCTACTCAAGGCTGCGCATCAAGAAGATGAGGTAATATTTGAAGCGTTGTACAGTGAATTGCGTGTGTTGTGTGATGAACATGAAAATACTGAGAAAAACCATCCGGTTCAGTGGGAAACACTTGCTGATTTTACCGAAGAAAGTGACGATGCTTTAGTACTTTATACAAAAGCTTTAGGGTTCGCCGAAGCAGAGTCGGCTTACGATTATATTGCATCAATAAATTATGCAATGGCCATTTTACTTCAAGAAATTGGTGAGAATGACCAAGCTTTAATTGCCGCAGAAAATGCGCATGCTCAAGCAGGCAAAATTAGTGATGAAGAATTAAAAGAAGAAATTATTAACTTGATAGAAGCTCTGAAGCCACCGCCGGCACCTGAACCTCATCCAATCTACGGCTAATTGGTATGACTTCTGTATCACCGATCAAATCCCCTGAAATGAAGTATCTATCGGCGTATTCGCCAGAGTTAACAGGGCAAATTCAAACGATGATTGAGCAGGATCGGCTCAAGAAGTTTTTATTAGCTAAATATCCCGAACCTCATAATATGGCCAGCGATAAAGCGCTGAGGGATTACGTGATGGGGCTAAAAAAACGATATATGAAAAAATCAGGCCCGCTTAGTAATATTCAATATGATCAAAAAATACATGTTGTGAATAATGCCTTGGGCCTACATCGTTATGCGACACGTGTTCAGGGCGGTAAGCTGAAAACTAAAAATAGCATTTGTATTAGTGCAGTGTTTAAAACAGCCCCTGAAGCATTTCTAAGCATGATTGTTGTACATGAGTTAGCACACCTTAAAGAAAAGGATCATAATAAAAATTTTTATCAACTTTGTTTACATATGCAGCCTGATTATCATCAATTAGAGTTTGATACTCGGGTGTATCTGACACAGTTAGAGCTTTATGGCGATATTTACAGCTAAGGGCTTGCGGGAAGTGAGCGTGAGTTTATCTGTGTAAGAAAATTAAATGGTATAGTTTGTTATTGGGTTGTTTGTGATTATGCGGTTTTTCATTGTTGTGTTTTGTGCTGTCTTTTTATTATCGTTGACGGCTCAGGCAAAAGAAAAAATTACTTGGGTTAAATGGACTCTCACACCGGAGTATATTGAATCGGGTGACTATAAAGGGCAGGGTTACCTCGATAAGTTTTTGGACTATACAACGTCCTTAATGCCCGAGTACGAACATCAATCTGAGTTTCAAACGCTTAACCGAATTAATCGTTCTTGGTCAGAAGGGAATGTTTGTTCATTGCATTTATGGTTGGGGTATTGGCCCGATAAAATAGTTTACTCAAAACCCTACGGCTTTACGCCTCGCTATGGCATTCTTGCTCTGCGTGACTCAGAATTAGCCAGAGAATTTGGACGTGAGGGTTCTGTATCACTCCTAAAATTACTTCGTACTACAAATTATAAAGCCGGTATTTTACCTTTGTATTATACCGGTACCAGCAACTCCAGATACCCTCTGTTAGCGCCCATTCTTTCACCATATTTGCAGTCAGGAAAGGTGATTGAGTTTAGCAATAACCGAAATGAACTGAGTGTCGTTTTTTTGGATAAAATGCGAGTAGACTACGTTATTAGGCAGCGCATAACACATGCTAGTGAATTGAGAATAAACCACTTGGAAGACCAGTATCAGTATTATTCTTTAGAAGAAGGAATGAGACATAAACTTGTCGCGGGCGCGTGTTCGAATAGTAAATTAGGCAACGACGTGATTAAAAAATTCAACACGCTGATTAATGACGACTTTTATACTACCTATCTTAAGTTTCGGCAGGAGTGGGATCAAGAAAATACAGAATTTGAAAATCTCTATAATAATTATTTCTTAAAAGGGATTAAAAGCCCCGTCGTAACGGAGTGATGGGGCATGCAACCGCAAGCTGATCCTTTTATTGTGCCTGTTTGCACTGGGCAAATTGAAATTCTGTATCAAGATGAACATATTTTGTTAATCAATAAACCTACTCGTTTGTTGAGTCTTTCTGGCAAACACCCGCTTAACAAAGACTCCGTGCACTATCGTCTGGTACAAGAGTTTCCAACTGCAACGCTCGTGCATCGTTTGGACTTTGGTACTTCGGGTATTATGCTAGTTGCCTTAAATAAAGAGGTGAATGGCATGCTTACAAAGCAATTTCAGGCAAGAGAAACCCATAAAACTTATACCGCAATGTTGTATGGGCAAGTGCCTGATGAGGTTGGTAGCATTGATTTTCCTATTGCAAAAGATAAGCCTAACTTTCCTCTGCAAAAAATATGTCAAGATGAAGGGAAAAGCGCCCTTACACACTACCAAGTGCTTAACCGGTATAAAGATCCTGAGGTGACGAGAGTATTGTTTGAACCGGTTACCGGCAGAACACATCAATTACGTATTCATAGCCAAACGTTTGGGTACCCAATCCTGGGGTGTGATTTATATGCATCAGATGCCGCCTTTTTTATGGCCGATCGACTTATGTTGCATGCGACCAGTTTGGGTTTTGACCATCCTGTCTCAGGAGAAAAAATTAGTGGACAGTGTGTCTGTCCGTTTTAGTAAATGAACTATGATATTTGTGAAGGCAAGTAAGTTAAATTTATAAGGATTAAATGTGGCACAAAAATATTACGTAGTATGGCAAGGGCGAGAGACCGGTATTTTTACTGATTGGAGCACATGTAAAAAACATATTGATCATTTTGCCGGAGCAAGATATAAATCATTTAAAACGTTGCCTGAAGCTGAAGCGGCCTTTAAAGGGACTAGATCTTCTTTTAACGCTACTACAGGGACTTCTCGATCAGGTTCCTATTCAAAAAGCTCAAGTACTTCAACGGCTAAAAAACCGGGTCTAAAAACCTATACCGCAAATGAAATAGCCGCGATGAAAATCGAAACTAAAATTTATACCGATGGTGGTTGTGAACCAAACCCCGGTAAAGCGGGTTCGGGCGTTGCGGTTTATCGTAATGATATGGTTGATGAGCTTTGGTATGGATTATTTAATCCTAAAGGAACCAACAATACGGCAGAGCTCAATGCACTTTACCAAGCTTTAGTGATGGCCAGAGATGAAATAAATGAAGGACGAACGGTCGTTATTTTTTGTGATTCTAAGTATTCAATCCAGTGTGTGACGCAATGGGCTGTGGGTTGGCAGAAAAAAGGCTGGAAAAAGTCGGGTGGAGAAATAAAGAACTTAGAACTGATAAAAGAAATGTTTGCCTTGCATCAACAACTGAAAAAAGAGGTGCAAGTACTTCATGTGAATGGTCATGTTGGCGTAGAAGGGAATGAACTGGCAGATCGCATGTCGATACGCGCCATCGAAACGAGAGAACCTGATTTTACACGTTATTTAGACGAGGTAGATATAGAAGATATTTTGGCGACTAGAGCAGGGTAAGCTTTAGCAATATTTTCACCCTTTAAAAATTGAACTAAGAGTTTTAAATTAGACGGGCGTCATTAAGTGGCACTGCCTCGAATAACCCGTGTAATTTAGTGAGATACACAAATATGAACTTACAAGAAGCCGTTGAATTAATTGAGGCGTTCAGTCCGCAGGCTGCGTTGCTCGAAAGTAATAGCGCTCATGTGCGAGAGGCGCTAGAACAAGAGCGGTCATGCTCATTTCCACCTGAATTAAAAGCATATATCGATACCATCATTCCAAAAGAAACGATTGTGCTTCAAGGTGTGGGAAATCCTATCGTTATACGTGGTTCAAGTGAGCTATCTTGGCGTATGGAAGACTATAACGTTAACCCAGAAACCAATGAAGCGATTAATTCTTGGAATGATGATTGGTTTCTAATCGCTAATGATGGCGGTGAACCGATCATCGTTAAGCTAGACAAACACAATGATACTTCTATTGTTTATAGTGCAATGCAAGGCGAAGCCGGGTGGGAATTTTTTCCAATTGCCGACTCGATCGGACAGTTTTTAGTCTGTGCTGCTGCGCTAGAGCGTGCAATGAATTTTCCAGGCCTTGAGGACTCATTGGATGATGACTTTAATTTACTGGGTGATGCGGCAAAGTGGCTGTTTCCATTCTTGAGGCACTATGCCGCAAGTTATTATGAGGAATGGGCGTCAGTTTTTGAAAACTTTGAAGAATACTAACACTTCTTCGCAATGCAACTATTTGTTCATCGGCGATGGTTGTCCTGGATAGATGAACTTTAACTAAAGTAATTAAAAACGGCTATTTTAACCAAGGTATTGAGAAACGAAAATGAGCACCACGAATGTAACTTGTCCAAAATGTAACGCGACCAATCGTTTGCCAAGCGATAGACTGAAAGATAAACCAAATTGCGGTAAATGTAAGAAAGCTATTTTTACGGGTAAGCCAATGGATTTGACGGCTGCCAATGTAGCTGCGGTATTAAACCATAATGAATTACCGGTCTTAGTGGATTGTTGGGCTCCTTGGTGTGGGCCTTGTAAGAGTTTTGCGCCTATTTTTGAAAAAGCCGCTAAAGAATTTGAGCCTAAGTTAAGATTTGCAAAGCTCAATACTGAAGCTCAGCAACAAATAGCGGCGCGTTGGCGAATACAATCAATACCCACACTGATATTATTTAAGCAAGGCAAAGAAGTCGCAAGGCTTTCTGGCGCACAGCCCTTTGGTCAATTAAAAACTTGGCTAAAACAGCAGGGTTTGGTTTAGTATAATGAGTAATAAAAAAGGCCCTCAGAAATATGAGAGCCTTTTGATTAGTTTTTTTATACGTTTTTAATTATGCGTTAAGCATTCTTTGTTTTTTTACGTGTTGCCACAAGACCTAGCAGACCTAGTCCAAACAGTGCCATGCTACTTGGCTCTGGTACTTGTGCGATGGTAACGCGTACAATCATGTCTTGGTAATCACGGTCACCACCGGTACCACCATTTAGGTCTAGATCTTCCCAGCCTAAAATGTAGCTATTTTCTAACTCTTCAATTTTGAAAATTGCTACCTGAATGTCGTTATGAGTATTCCGAGTGTTTTCGGTGTACATTCGGTTGCCGGTCACACCATTAGGATCAATGTAAAAACCAATATCCATTTGGCTACCAAAATTGATTTTGGCGCTCGCACCTTTTCCATCTGTACCTGAAAAAATTTGCTGCGAATCACTCGTTGCAGAGTTATACCAGCCAAATGTCGTGTTATGTTTATAGCCAGCCAGTTCTTCTAGAATAATTGAACTTGTACCAATACCGCTCCAAGTTTGAGCTGAAATCAAATTAAGTGTGAGCCCGTTGTTTGTCTGATCTTCAAGACCCGCTAATATGGCATCAACGTTTGAGTTTGGGTTATCCCATGATGAACCAAATTCAAAGCCATTGGTATTCACAACATAAGCGTTTGCAGACAAGGATAAAAATAAACTAACAAATGCGACAATGATTTTATTCATATAGTTCCTATATAGGTAATGTTTAAAAGTGTTTTCAGGCCACTTCTTTGTAAGAGGCGCTATTATCCCATGCAGAAAATATATTTAAATACAATGACTTAAGATGTGTCATTTGTTCACGTATTACTGTTTGTAAGTAATGTTGGTTTATTGTGAGTGGCGCGACGACCTGTTCATAACTTAAAAGTTTGTCACAATTGTTTTCAAGATTTCCAGGAGAAATACTTGCGTTATTAGTTTTTATTGGCCTGAAATAAACGAGGAGACGTCACTCAAGAGTTGAGTTTAAGTAATTCAAAAATGCGAAACAAAACTTATTTGGAAGAAAGGTAGTCAAGTAAGGCTTTTTTTACGATTTCAAACTCTTTTCTGGTTTCTTTGAGTGATGGGTCGATTTTGTCTATTTGTTTCTCTTTTACGTGAGCTTCATCGACCATACAAAGATCAGCCAGATATTCGGCCCCAATATTTCGGCAACTGCCTTTTAGGCTATGGACTTTTATTGCAAAGCTATTCAAATCATCATTTATGAGTGATGGAGGGATTGAGTCTAAAATTTTTGAAGAACTTGTTATAAATGATTCAATAATGGCTGGAAAGTCATCTTCCAGCACGTCTGCCAAATCATTTAGTGTATCGTAGTTTAAATGTATCATGCGTGTTTAGTCTTTCGTTTCGATGACTAAAGGGGGCGGGGTTTCTTCCTCAGATTTTTGTTGATTCTCCTTCTCATGATCGTGATGTTCTACAATTTTATGCACGCTAACGGATAGTGAATAAAGCGCTATCGCAATGGTGAGTAGAACGGGTTGTGCGAAGACCACAAATTTTGCTGCTTCATTGTCATTGATAAGTTTAATGATAATCATCAAAGAAGGGCCTAAAACTAAAAAAAGCGTTAATGCCATAAAAAAGACGATTCGCTCTTTATACTTTCCTAAGTCACGGTCACCAATAAGACCAAGAACAAACTTACCTAAGCTAAGTCCTGCAAGAATCGCCGCTGCAATGGATAGGTCTGGCTGTTTGAGTATTTCTGCGCCTTCTTCATTCCAAATTCGGAGTAAAAAAATGACTAAGAATGGAAATAAAATGAATAAGATGTCGGCATAGGTGCCATACATCGTGTCTTCAAAATATGTTTCTTTATTTTGATTCGCCATGTTTACCTTCTTATTACTGGTTACCATACCTTATATCATAGACTATGGATGAGAATTTTTCGTAGTTCAGGTTTACGATTGTCACGAACCTTAGGTTTGTCGTTATTATTGCTGGCTATGTTAGTTGCGTTTTGAGTATGTTGCTGCTTTAAGGACATCTCCTTTAAAAGTGTTAAATAGTTTTTTGATGTGTTTGGTGTTGTCTTTTTGTAATGCTTTTTCTACACGTTTAGCACTTGCGGTGATCTCCTTAAAGCCTAATGACCCTGCTGTCTCCATTATTTCGTGTGCTAAATCTTGCAAGCGTTCCCAGTCTTGGTCATCGAATGCCTGATTCATTGATTGGGTCAGTGCAGGTATACTATGTACAAACTTGCTTATCATCGGACGCTGCGTTGAACCAGTTTCTGCGTTAAGTCGCTTATAGGGACAAGGGAGGTATTCGCAGAGTGTTTGATAAAGTTGCTCAAAGTTGACAGGTTTATCGACTGAACCATCGCATCCTGCGTTGATCATGACTGAACGGTCTGTTGAGTCATTGCTTGCTGTAAAGGCCAAAATCGGGGATTCAAAGCCCATTTTTCGTAATGTTTTGGTCGCTTCAGGGCCGTCGACTTCTGGCATGTGTTGATCCATAAGAATGAGATCAACTTGGTTGTCGTTAGCTTCCTGTATTGCCTGCTTACCATTGTTCGCCAGAATGATTTTGACTCCCATTTTAGTAAGATATAAGCTGATTAACCGGCTATTGACCACGTTATCTTCCGCAACGAGTACCGTACCACTTAATGGTTCTGGTTTATCCTTTTTGACTTTGTTGGGAATGGTAAGGTTAGTAGGCTTATTTTTTAAATTTCGCTCTGTTTTTCTTCGCATATCTTCAGGCAAATAAAGACTTAACATTGAATAGAATGGTGACTTTTGAATCGGTTTTGGCATGAAGTCTGTGCAACCTGCCTCGCTATACTCTGCAACATCTTGAGCCATTACATTTGCTGAGAGAGCGATGATCGGAGTGTTTACTCCTGCTTCTCTGATTGCTTTTGTGGCATCTCTACCGTCCATTACCGGCATTTGAATATCCATCAGAATTAGATCGAAGTGTTCATCACTTCGTGTTACTAGCTCAAGTGCTTTCGCGCCATTACTCACTAGCGTAATGTCTGCGCCTGTTTTATTGATTAATGATTCGACTAGCTTACGGTTTAACTCATTGTCTTCTGCGTAGAGCACTCTACCTCTTAAGTTGGGGATTTCGGCTACGGCTAAGTTATGTTTTTGTTGATTAATCTCGCTTTTGTTTTTAAGTAATTTTATGTGCTCAAGTGGGCCGGTTGAAATACTGACTTCGAATTGACTTCCTTCACCGTACACACTCGAAACCGTCACAGTTCCTCCCAGCATTTCGGCTAAACGTTTCGATATACTCAAACCTAAGCCGGTGCCGCCATGTTGACGCGCAACAGAAGGGGCTGCTTGGGCAAAGGGGTCAAATAATTTATCGAGTTGTTCTTGCCTAACGCCGACGCCGGTATCCGTTATTTTCACGAACAATTGTTCTGCGGGCTTATCACAGCGAATGATCATCGAAATACTGCCATTCTCAGTAAATTTCAAGGCATTCGCGCATAAGTTGATCAGAATTTGCTTGAGCCTGGTTGGGTCGGTTTCTATTTCTTGTGGGAGAGGAAAATCGTACTGGATGGAGAAATCGATCTGTTTTTCGGCGGCTTTAGGGGCGAAGTAGGTTTTTATTTCATCTAAAATCGGCAGTAGTTTGACCGTTATTTTTTCGGTGCTCATTTTATCGGCATCAATTTTAGAGTGGTCAAGAATGTCGTTTACCAGTTCAAGTAGATGTTTGCCACTTTGAATGACTATTTCTGAGGACTCACGCTTTTCCTCATCACTGAGCGTCTCATCTAATAACGACTCCCCATAACCAATGATCGCGGTTAAAGGGGTGCGGATTTCATGGCTCATATTGGCTAAAAATCGACTTTTCGCTGCTGCGGAGGCTTCAGCTATATCTTTTTTAAGGCGATCATTTAAGCGCTCAACGCGTTCTGTAATATCGATGAAAGTGCCTTCCAAGTGCATTGGCTTATGATTTTGATCATAAATGATACGAACGGTGGAGGTTGCCCAGCGCGTTTTACCATCTAACCCTGTATAGCGCGCTTCTAATTCGTGGATGTCTTCGCCATGCTCTACTTGGTGAACAACCTTCGCTAAGTCGTCTGTAATGGGGTAGCAAATATGTAAAGCATCCTGAACTTGGGTGATTAAGGCTTTAGGTGAATCGTAACCGAGTATATTTGCCATCGCGGGGTTAGCATCAATAAATTCGCGGTTTAAAGAAATCTGGAAGATACCTTCGACGGCATTATTAAATAGAGATTGATATCGGTTTAAATGCACCAGTGATTGTTGCGTGGCAGATGACGCGCGACGTTGAGCTACCTTGATACGATCTGCTAATGCGAAAGAGATGATCACCATTTGACAAATAATGCCAAAATGAGGGGAATTGCTCGTAATGAAATTAAAAGGCATATGGCCAGTGACAGTAAATGCATAGACTACCACGCCGCCAAAGTTGAGAAACCAAGCGGTAAAATAAAAGTGAGCCACGGAGTTACCACGAATCATCGCGATATAAGCAATCCATACCATAAAAATTGCGTAGGGGATGGTGCCAAATACTGCCCACTGGATGGTAATGGTCAGAGAAATAAGCGGTGACACAATCATCGATATAGTCGCTAAAGCCATAAACAGCTTGATGATGGCATCCAAGTCGGGCTCATGCTCTTTGGTTTCTAAAAATGAACGAGCCAGTGCCAATGCAAATAACCAAGAGGTCCAAATATAAATGAACAGGTTATCTTTGTGAAAGAAATTGGGAATATCTCCGAGCATTGTGAGGCCATGAACACGCTCGGTTAATAGGAATATTAAGTAAGAAGCCATATATAAAATATAATATAAGAAGGTACTTTCTTTGACCGAAATAAACATAAATAGGTTGTAGGCAATCAGTATTAATATTGAGCCAATAAAGCCGCCATAGAATAACTCTTCCACCGCAACGCTATTCGCAAAGCCTTCTGGTGTATAAATGTACAAAGGAAGGTGGATTGAAAAATCAGTTTTAATTTTAAGGTAGATGACTGCTTTTTCGCCTCGGTCTAGAGTGAACCGATAAACCTGAGTGATATGATTCACGTCTCGTTCTTTGAGCGGCGTATCATATTTCATTCGCTTTTGAATATTTGGTACTTGAATGCCGCCATCGGAGGAAAAAAGATAAAACTCTGACTGCTCCAATAACGGTAGGTCGAGTTGATACCACCATTCAAATGAGTTCTCAATACTCTCATTTTTCACCGCTAGCTTGAACCAATAAGCAGATTGACTATAACCCAAATTTAAAGTTTTTGGGTCTTTAGGTGATTCAAAGTCTTTTTGCCTGTCGGCCTGAAGAATGTCGTCAATTGTAAAGCGGTTTTTTTCATCCTCTAAGATACGAATAAAGGAATTGGCCTGTAGTTTTGGCACTTCGCTATGGAGTGATAATGTTCTGGGCTGAAATGCATCTGCTTCGACGGTAGGAATTAAGAACAAAACTAGAGAAAGGACTATTAAAAACAAGCCAAAGAAGTGTGTGGATGTCTGTTTCCGAAAACATTGCACTGGCTTGCACCCTATCGTTAAATAGAAAAACCGTGACTGATAACAGATACTCTTAATCGTTTCATTAGTAATAACTGAATGGTACTGGCTTAAAGGCTATTTTGTAGGTTGTGGATGAACGAAGTGAATCCCAACATTATACGAGGAATCAAACTTTGTTGGGGTTCGTATTGCTCACCCCAACCTACTATTAGGGGATTTTGAGCTTAAGGTCAGTGTCATTTAATATCTAATCTATTAAAGGTAGACCATTCAGTGAATTTTTGCGTATTGAGGAATGTGAAATACAGTAAAATATTCAAGTGGGGCCCGAAGGATTAAAATTGTGATTATCATCCTTTGTTATTCCTGTCGCTTGTTCGTCTGTACGTTCTAGCCACTTGTTCATGAGAAAACTGATATTAAAAGAGAATGAGTAAATAATTATCGTTAAAACGAATAACAAAGGTTGGATGAAAATCGTTGGTTTTGGAGCTGTATGACCATCAATTACCATAATAATAAAAGTGAGTGACGGGCCAAAAATAATAAAAATAATGAATGAAATAAAGAACGCGAATCGAACCTTAAACCGTTTTAGGTCTTTATCACTAATTAAAGCGATTAATAGCTTACCAATGCTCATGCCCGCCAATATGACTGTCGCTATTGAAATATCAGGGTGCATCAGAATGTTGAACTCACCATTCCAAAACCTAAGCAAACCGACTAATACAAAGGGAAAAACGACAAATAGAATGTCTGCGTAGCAAGCATACATCGTACTTACAAAGTGTTTTTCAACGCTTGTGTCACTAATATTATACATAGCTCATGTCTACTTGCTCTGTTTTAACATTTATATGAGTATTTACCGTAGGTTATTATCAATGTAGACCTACAGAAGAGATTTGTCAGTGCAGCAATAAAAAAATGGTTATTTTATATACTATACTCTATGAATATATTGCTAGCCGTACGCTGGCTCAGCGTAATGATTAAGACCTTTGTATTTTTTATCTTAATCCCGATTGATATGAATATTATGGCCTAAAGAATGCCTTTAGATACGGATAAAATTTCCATACTTATTGCCGATGACAATGATACTGATCGGCTGTTGTTAAGCACCTTTGTGACTAAGCTAGGGCATCAGGTTTTGCTGGCGAGTGATGGGCAGGAGGCAGTCGAACGTTACGAGAAAGAACGGCCACATATTATCTTATTAGATGCCTTAATGCCAAAAATGACAGGGTTTGAAGCTGCACTAAATATTAAACAAATAGCCGGTACGACTTTCGTCCCTATTATTTTTCTCACCTCCTTAAGTGATGCTGAGTCATTAGTGAAGGGCTTGAGGGCCGGTGGTGATGATTTTCTTACAAAGCCATATAATCATTTGATTTTAGGGGCAAAAATAGATGCCTTTAATCGAATGCGGGTGAATCACCACCGTTTACAAAAAGCATTGGAAGATTTAGAAACATCACAAGCTCGTTTGGTTGAACGTGAGAAAATGGCATCGCTGGGCGAATTGGTGGCGGGCGTTGCACATGAGGTGAATACGCCAATAGGGGTAGGGATAACTGCCATCAGTTATTTAGGCAGTGAGTTGTCGTTATTGCAAAAAAAATATGAAGAAGGCCTGCTAACCGAAGCACATTTACAAGAATTCTTGGGACGAGCAAAAGAAAGTGTCGGCATTACCCACACCAATCTAAAACGTGCTGCATCACTGGTGAATAGTTTTAAACAAGTGGCGGTTGATCAAAGTAACAATAAAGCGCGCTTAATTCATCTGAAGCAGCATATGGACGATGTTATTTTATCGCTCCACCCTCAGTTAAAAATGACTAACCATAAAATTAAGATTGACTGTTCAACAGATCTCACTTGTATATGTGATGCGGGAGCTTTAACTCAAGTGGTTAGTAACCTCGTGACTAACTCAATTGTTCATGGTTTTGAAGGCAGGAAAGAGGGCTGTATCAATATGACCCTATCCCTACAGAAGGAAATAATTAAACTGACCTACAAAGATAATGGTGTCGGCATGAAACAAGCACAATTAATCAAAATATTTGAACCTTTTTATACCACGAAGCGAGGACAGGGTGCTTGTGGTTTAGGTGCGCATATAATTTATAATCAAGTGAATCAAAATTTAGGCGGACAAATAAAAGTGAGCAGTTCAGAGGGCATAGGGGTTTTATATGAAATTGAATTTCCACAAAATGCATCACTCTGTACTAGTTAATAATGAGTGTTAGAGTCTCTGATCGGTTATCTATAGAGTCTATTGTTGTAATGGCTCGTTGGTAATTTTCGGACGGCACGTTACTAAGTTCAATATTATTCAATATCGCTGGTAAGTTGATAATCTCTTCAAATAAGCCTACATCCTCAGAAATATAACTATTGTAATGACCTATTTCATTAAGCCCTAATGCTGAGCCATTTTCACGAGAGATTGGGGTATCCTTGGTTGATGCAGTTGTAGTTTACAGATATTCCTTAAGTAGAAGTAAGCATTTTTTTTCTTATTCCGTATCCAAATTATTACACCAAAATTTATTAATCCTTAAACGCAAATGATATTGACTTGCATTTAAGAATGTCTATAATGCCGGTCAATACAAACGCTAACTATTATTATTTAGATTAATGTCTGATCAGGAAATTTATAGCATGAATAAAAAAAACGCATTATCAACGCTTGCTCTCTCAATAGCCTTAGCGGGTTGTGGTAGTGATAACGACTCTAACAGTTCCGGGACTTCAGCTTTAGATATCACGGTACCAGAGACTTATTTATTCACTAGTCAGTTTGAAGATTTTGCGGATGAAAGTAGTGTTTCTTATTCTGGTCAAATAGCACGTCAGGTGCTAATCGAAGATCTAAAAGCGCTGATTTCAAGCACTGAATTAACAGAAATTACTGATCGCCAAGAAGCGCTAGATAAGCTTAATTCGCTTTATAGCAGTGAAAATAGCGATATTGATGCAACGACTTATACCTTTGATAAAACGGATGTCACGCTTACACCAAGCCCTACCTATGGTGATATCTCTACAGGTAAAGATATCAAAGGTAAGCTTGCTGGTGAAGATAACGACTTACGTCATGGAGATTTAAAAGGTTGGGCTACTGGGTTAGATGCTGATCCTTCATCGGATGAATTTGTACAGTATTTGTTTGGTCTATTGGCTGATAACGTGGTGAATCCTCTGAATAGATTGGATCCTGTCGGTGGCGAAGTGCTTGCAGCGCATGTAACTGAAAATGGTGTTGATCTACAGCAGCTAATTCAGAAGTTCTTGTTAATGGCTGTGACTTATTCTCAAGGAACCGGTGATTATCTAAGTGATGACTTAGGTGAGGGTAAAGGTATCTTGTCGAGTGCCGCGCAGAAAGTTAAGAATGATGTGTCTTCAGCTTACTCCTCTCTCGAGCATAGCTGGGATGAAGGCTACGGTTACTTTGGCGCAGCCCGTAATTATAACGACTACACCGACCTTGAAATTCGTGCCAAAGACGGCCGTGCTGAATATAACAAAGGTTTTCATGATACAGATGGCGACGGTTTAATTGACCTGAACTCTGAGATCAATTATGCAGCTTCAGTCAATGCTGCGAAGCGTGATATTGGCAGTGCTGAATCAGCCTCCACTGACTTTACAAAAACTACCTTTGACGCTTTCCTGACAGGACGTGCTTTGATTACTCAACATCCTGAGGGTTATGAGGCTGCACTAGTCGAGCAACGTGACATTGTCGTTAATAACTGGGAAAAAACCTACGCAGCTACTGTGGTTCATTATATCAATGACATTCTTCAGGATATGGCTAACTTTGACACTGATGACTATAGCTTTACAGGACATGCTAAACATTGGTCAGAAATGAAAGGTTTTGCGCTTGGTTTGCAGTTTAATCCGAATGCTTTGATGGCCATTGAAGACTTTGAAACTGTACACACTTTGTTTGGAGATCAACCTTTATTACCGACAGCTTCGGTAGATGATATCGCTCAGTATAAAATTGATTTGCTAAGTGCACGAGCTATCTTTCAGCAATCTTATAGTTTTGCTGATGCCAATATCGGTGATGAAAATGGGGAAAATGGTTGGTAATTCAAGCCATGTTACGGCTTAGAGAACTGACAATTATTTTGTTCGTTTAAAGAAAAGGGTATCTCCATTTGGAGTTACCCTTTTCGTGTTTCTAATACATTATTTTTTATCCAAAAGCGGACCTTTAATAAGGTTTTTGGAACAAACAATCAAGGTAGGTTTTACTTATGGATTTTTCGTTTTATTCGAATATGAAGGCTGGTGTACTTCTTTGCTCAATTTTACTCGTCGCTTGTGGTAGTGGTGGCGGAGGTTCAGCTTCGTCAAATGCCGATAATAATGATGCTGGCTCGTCAGCGGGATCAGACAGTCAACGCACAATATTGCAGCAGATTGGTGGGAATGTGGTTATTCCGGCTTACCAATCGGTACAAACAGAGGTGATTGCTTTAGTCGCTTCAGTGAATACTTATTGTACAGACTTAGAAAATAGCTCAGTAAACAGTAGTGTATCTTTAAGTAGTGCTCAGTCTCAGTGGCAAGTCGCCATGCGTCAGTGGCAACAAGCTGAGGCGTTTCTATTTGGTCCTGTCGTTGATGGGGGAAGTGATAATATTCGTAATCGTATCTATAGCTGGCCTTCAGTCAGTGCCTGCTTTATTGATGGTGGAGTTGTATCGTATGAAAATGATGCTGTCGGCTTTGATGTAGCGATACAGTCACCGAGAAGAATCGGGCTTGATGGCCTTGAATATCTTTTATTCAGTGACTCACTTGAACATTCTTGCTCAACAGATAGCTCCACTACTAACGCCGATGATATTAGTTGGAACAGCCGACCTGAAACGGAAAGACAACTTGCTCGTTGTCAATATGCCAAAGCGTTATCCACTGATCTTAGTACTCAAATGTCGACACTTTTAAATGCATGGCAAAATGAGGGCGACAATTATCTGAATCAGCTATCTACAGCCGGTAAGGGAAGCAGTCGATACGATTCTGTTAGAGATGCGCTTAAAGAAATTTCAGACTCTCTTTTCTATTTGGATACTAACGTGAAAGACAGCAAGCTTGCCATACCTACTGGCCTAAGTAGTGATTGTTTGGAAGTAAGCTGTCCTAAAAGTGTTGAATCAACTGAAGCACATCATTCAATCGAAAATATTAAAGCTAATCTACAAGGCTTTTTGGCAGTATTAGAGGGCGGTTTAGATGAATTGCTTGCTGAAGTTGGTCAAGAAGCAATTACAAATTCAATGCTGGTGGACATCAATTCAGCCTTAACTCAACTTGATCAGTACTCAGGATCATTGCACTCAAGTGTGATGGGAATTAACGCAGACAATTGTATTAACAGCACTTCAACAAATCGCATAGAACCTGCTTGCGCCCTGCATGCTGATATCAAAAATATTACGGATCAGTTGAAGTCAGATTTTGTATTGGCTTTAAGTTTGTCAGTACCTGCCACCGCTGAAGGTGATAACGACTAGCGATAATCTACGTCACGTCTGGGGGGTAATAAATGTTATTTGTTCCTCCCATATTTCTTTTTAAGATCAATATAAGTAGTTAGATTTCATGAAAAACAAACCATTAGTTATTGCTATTTTTGCGCAAAGTCTAATTTGGCTTTCCGTTGATGTGTTGGCAGAAAATGCAGATCGAGACGAACCTTCATCAAACATCAGCTCATCACCTGATAATACGCTTAAGCGTGAAGATATCTATATTACGGGGGGGGCTGAAGCGATTAAAAAACAACCCGGTTCCGCGCATCTTATTGATACAAAAGAAATCGAGAAGTTTGAATATACCGACATCAATCGCGTATTAACTCAAATACCTGGCGTCAATATTCAGGAAGAAGAAGGTTATGGTCTTCGCCCGAATATTGGACTACGCGGGGCACATCCTCACCGTAGTCGTAAAATAGCACTAATGGAAGATGGTATCTTGATTGGTCCAGCACCTTATTCAGCGCCTGCAGCTTACTATTTTCCGATGTTTGCCAAAATGGAAGGTATTGAGGTGTTCAAAGGGCCTGCGGCAATAAAATATGGTCCGAATACCGTAGGGGGGGCCGTCAATCTGGTGACGCGCTCAATCCCGGAGGAAAACAAGGGGCGCTTAAATATTGCCTATGGTGAAGACAAATTTTCCAAAGTACATGGCTATTATGGCCAGCGTGGTGACCAATGGGGATGGATGATTGATGGTTTGAATCTGCAATCAGATGGTTTCAAAGAACTTGATACCGGAAATGACACGGGTTTTAATAAAAATGACGTCACTTTTAAAGGTCTAATAAATAGTGATATCTATGCAGATATCTATCAGCAACTTGAGCTAAAAATTCAATATTCCGATGAAGATTCAGACTCTACTTATACCGGCCTTACAGAGGATGATTTCAACGAAAATCCTTATCGTCGTTATGCGGGTAGCGATCGCGACCATATGGATGCCAAGCATACTCAATATATGGTGAGTCATTATATTGAACTCGATCCAACGTTTTCATTAACGACAAAAATTTATCGAAATGAGTTTGAGCGCTTGTGGTCAAAACTTAATGGCTTTAATACGACGACATCGCTGGCGGATATTCTCGCAAACCCTGATACACCTACTAATATTGATTTCATGCAGGTGCTTAAAGGTGAAACCAATTCGGTTGATCTAGAGTCAGATGGAACGCTTATTATTGGCAATAATGATAGAGAATACCTCTCACAGGGGGTTCAATTTATAGCGCACTGGGAACCACTCATACTAGGTATACCCAATGAATTTGAGTTTGGCCTACGCTTCCATAATGACCAAATCAAACGTAATCATTCTGAGGACAGATTTTTGATGACGTCAGGTCAGCTCATTTCTGATGGTAGCGCTACCGTAGCGACTACCGTGAACAAAGACTCAACGGATGCAGTAGCGTTTCATGTTCAGGATAAAGTTGAAATAGGCGACTGGACTGTTTCGGGTGGCGCACGTGTAGAATTTATAGATTCTAAGCGTGAGGACCGGTCAGCGACAAATCCTCAGGGTAAGATAGAAAATAGCGATACGGTTGTTATTCCTGGGGGCGGTGTTTTTTATCAGCTAACGCCAGAGTTGGGTCTATTAGGTGGCGTGTATAAAGGCTTTACGCCGGTTGGGCCTGGACAGCCATCTGATATTGAACCTGAAGAAAGTGTTAATTACGAAGCGGGTTTTCGTTATTATCAAGGTGCATTCAATACTGAAATGATTGGATTCTACAATGATTACTCCAATATTAAGGGCGTTTGCACCTTCTCGTCAGGTTGTGATGAAGCCGATATTGACAAGGAATTTAATGGCGGTGAAGCCGAGATTAAAGGCGTCGAGTTTTCAGCGGGTTACCAGTTTGAATTGTCTAGTTTAAGTTTTCCAATCAAATTTAATTACACCTTCACTGATGCTACCTTTGCGAGTGATTTTGGATCTACCAATCCAGATTGGGGAATAGGGGAGATTAAAAGTGGCGCTCTTTTACCCTATATACCTGAACATCAATACAGCTTTTCGACCGGCATTGCTGCGAAGAAATGGCGTATAGATACGGTGTTGAAATACGTGGGTGAACGTAATGATACCGCTATCGAAAATGTGAGTCCCACAAATCGTGTGATTGATAGTTATACGGTCGTCGACTTGAAGGGAAGCTACAATATCACCCAGGATATGCAAATCTACACCAGCATAAAAAATATACTCGATAAAGAGTATGTGACTTCACTCCGCCCTTACGGTGCTCGCCCAGGAGCTCCCCAGCTTGCTCAAGTTGGTATGAAGGTTAGTTTTTAATGCCGAGAGGGAGATAGTATTGGCGTTATATTGATCTCTAGATTTATGATCTGGAGATCAATGATTTATTAATCATAATGCTGTGACTGTTTGATATAAATCTGACGCTCAAAGTCGTGCCTGATTTTTCCAGTATTGGTGTTTTATTGCTTACTTTTCGAATGCAATTTTCAGGGATTTTTAAATGAGTGACTCCAATCAATTTTGAAGATAGTTATTCCAATCTTTCACGGTTTGTTTCGTTTGATTACTCAATTGAGTATTTTTAGCTAAAAGGCTGAACAGTGTTTTTGCTTCTTTTATTTGACCTTGTTCGTAGTAGGCATAACCAAGTGATAGCTGTAGGCCGGTGGCTTCTTTTTCGTTGGCGAGTTCTAGTGTAAGTAGTAGGGCGTCTATCGATTTTTTCCAGTTTTGTTGATTTAGATATATCTGACTTAATAGCTGCCCAGGTCTTGAGTTTGTTGTTGTCGAAAGCGCTTTATCTAATATTGGAATTGCGTGCTGAGGCTCTTGTGCCTGTATGTAAGCACTCGCCAATAGAGTAAGGTTTTCTGGTGTCACCCACACAATAAAATTGTCTAAGCCGCGACGCAAAATCCGAGTGGCTTTATGTGGGTAGCCCGCTTGTATCAGGCGTTGAGCTAAGGCGGTATACTCAGATGTATCATTCAGCAGCCCTTGCTTGTAAGCGACTTCTAATACCGCTAATGCTTTTTTAGATTGGTTGGTTTCATCATATAAACCCACTAACTGCATACGATAAGGTTTGCTTTTGTCAAACTGCACAATGAGTTTTTTTAGCACGCCGATGGCCGCTTCAAAATCTTGTAGCTCAATGTAGCTTACCAGTAATAATTGGTGATGGTATTCCGACGGTTTCTTTCCTTGAAGGGCTGACCATGTGATTGCTTTATTTAAATATGTACTGGCCTTTGGGTACTGTTTTAATTGCAGGTAGATGCTACCTATTCGAGCAAACACAGCTTCGGTAATCTCTTTTTCAGTCGCATAATCGAGCCAAGTGATTAAATATGTAATGGCTAGTTGTAATTCGGCTTCGTCTACTTCTTGTTCTTCTTCTATTAGATTCGCATTCTGTTGGCTCATAATTAACTGAGCAATGTCATAGCGTAGTTTTTGTTGGTTTTCTCTTGCGAGTGAATTTAGGCTCAATGCAATACGGAGTATGGTCAATGCTTTGTCCGTCTCTTGTCGGTTGACGTATATGTATCCTGCGGTTTTGAGCACCACGGCAGACTCATAGGCGTTATCTTTTACACGTAATATGAGTTTGTTGAGGCGTTCAAAGGCTTCGTCATATTGATTATGATCGATTGCTGCTTGTACTTTAGTCAGTAATTTATAGGTGCCTTTGGAAACTAAAGACTTTTTACTTTTACCGGCGCTTTCACTTGCTTCAGCGACATTCGCTGGCATTTGAAAATCTGTCGCTAGCGCCCAGCCAGAAATGCTTAACAGTAGTAAAGCAATAATGAGGTGAGGCCATTTAATCTTGCTGTTCATTTAACGAATCTCGACATCAATTTAATCCAAATACTAGCTTTTGTTCAGCTGGCCTTTGCTGTGGTATACCAGCAATTAATTGAGGTGAAAATTTCCAACGTGATATCGCCTTGATTGCGGCTCTATCGAAAATTCTAGGGGGGACAGATTCTATAAGCCGCACATTGGATACCGTTCCCTCTGTTGTGATTATAAAACCGACCTTCACCCAACCTTCGATACTTTGACGCCGAGCTTTTGGTGGGTAAAGAGGGTGGATTTGTTGCAGTGGAATAATGTCAGTAGAAAAGTTATTGCTGTCCTGAAAGCTAGAGCTCATCTTTGCCGAGAAATCAGTGGGTGCCAGATCGGCTAGCGTACTCGGTCCATTTAGGGAGAGCTCGGATATCTGTTTTATAGGCAGCGTTAAATCGAACTTCTGAGCAGGTATATCCATTGAAGGTATGCTTACCGTTCTAGGAATCGGGGGCTTCGGCTTTGTTTTTTCTTTAGTATCCTGTTTTTTATTGGATTCCTCCTTAACTTGGTCTTTTAGCGTCGGGGTTGACCGAATAAAATCTACTGACGTGAGCGCTTTAGAATCAAGCATTGGGAGTTGTTGGGGTTTAATTAAATTTGCCATCATCCATAAAACACACACTAACAACAGTGCGCCGACTGGCATAAGTGTGATGAGTCTTAACATCACTGATTTCCTTTTTGGGCAGCAATAGCGATGTTTTCAATGCCGGCTAATTTAACTTGATCCATTACTTTCACGAGTAAACCGGTTTTAGAATCTTCATCAGCCTGGATAATGACGCCACTTTCGGGACTTTCTGCTTTCAACCGTTCAACATTTCGCCTGACTGCGCGGGGGTCGACTTGGTGTTGGTTAATCCAGACGGCGTTACTATTAGTGATAGCGATTAGGATCGAATTTTTGTTTTGTGTCACGGCGGACTCAGCACGAGGGCGATTGATATCAACCCCAGCCTCTTTGACAAAAGATGTGGTCACGATGAAAAATATCAACATGATAAAGACCACATCCAACATCGGGGTCATGTCGATGGCAGTTTCATTGTCGTCTGAACTCAGGTAAGGCACTCGATGTCGCATCGTTTTTTCTACACTCTCTTTTTTTGTCTTGTTTCTAAAATCTCGTGTTAGAGAACTTAGTTTAAATCGATAAAGCTGTTGCTAGCCTTTCATGTCTGTTTGTGACCATTCGTTCTAGTTGGACGATAAGTAGCAAACCCATAATGGCGACAAACATACCTGCCATGGTAGGTATAGTGGCTTTGGAGATTCCTGCGGCCATTAAACGGGCATTACCAGTGCCGTTGAATGCCATGACTTCAAAAACGCTGATCATGCCCGTGACGGTACCCAATAGGCCTAACATTGGGCATATCATGATTAATACCTTAATGATTGGTAGGGTCGTGCTAAGTTCTCTGTTCGTATTGCTGAGTATTGCTTCTCGTATTCTATGGGCGCACCAAGACCCGGTGTCTGAGCGTAAGCGCCAATGAGCAACATGTTGGTCATATTGATGACGGTAAGTGATCAGCAGAAACCACACCCGCTCTGCGGCTAAGGTAATTACGAGAAAAGCGACCAATGCAATGAGCCATAAAACCCAGCCACCCTGAATGAGAAAGTGCTGAATACTCGATAAAGGTTCAAATTGTAGCCCTATACTAAGCTGCATTATTTATTATTTTCTGGTTGAGGTTGTTCGATCGTTTGAGCAACCAATGAGAGGCTTTGCTGTGTCAGTATGGTGAGCAAGGATTTAACTCGAGTAGCAACTAGACTATGTCCAAATAGTAGTGGGATGGCGACAATCAGGCCGAGTACCGTGGTAATTAATGCTTGAGATATGCCTCCCGCCATGAGTTTTGGGTCTCCAGTACCAAAAAGCGTAATCGCTTGAAAAGTGCCGATCATACCTGTTACGGTGCCCAATAAACCGAGTAGCGGTGCGACAGTCGCCAGAAGTTTGATGATGCCGGTGCCTTTGTCTAGTTGAGGAGCTTCTCTCAGGATGGCTTCGTTGAGTTTGATTTCTAGCCCTTCATGGTTGTCTTGAACTGATAGCTTGGCTTGTTTGCTTTGTTTGTTAGAAGCGCTAAGAGCGGCAGAGTCATGATAAACCGCCAGTACGCGTCCTAGAGGGTTGCTCTTATCGGGTTGCTCCGGTGTCTTCAGTTGCTGCTTAATTTGTGTATGGATTTTGGATAAAGTAATTAGCCGAAAGAGGGTATAAAGCAACCCCGCTATTCCTAGGAAAATAATCACAAATCCAACCGAGCCTCCTTGAAAAATTCGATCTGACAAGCTTGGCTCTCTATTTAATCGAGCTAAAACACTGCCACGAGTGGGGTCAATCAATACATCAATAAGGGCTCCTGGTTTGGTATTTTCAGAGGCAAGGCCTTGAGAAATTAAATTTTTGGCACCTTCAGGTTGCCGATTGAGTACATTCAAGCGGTGGTCTGATGACGAATACGATAAATAGTGTGATCGAGTATTCGCAGTAAACGGTCCGGTACGGTAAACCGTTGTGTTAATTTTGTCGCCATTCGTTTGAAAAACCGGCGTCTCAAATGCGCTTATCTCGGCACTGGCTTTAATGTCTTGCAACAATACCCTCCAAAGTGTTTTAAGGTCGTCAATTTGGGGGAGTTTATCCAATTGAAGTAGTGAATCGAGGGCTATACTTGATGTTGGGTACTGGATAGAATTTAATGAGTTATCAAGGTCAGTCTGTGTATCGCGTGCTATTTGACGTGCCACTGAATAGAGGTCTTTCAAATGATGTGAGCGCTCTTCTAAGCTATCTTTTAATGTCGTCGTTTGTTGTTTCGCTGTTTCTACTTGGGCAGAGAGCGATTGATAAAGTGCATCAGCCTCTCTTTCTTGTTTAATTAACTGTTGTAGTTTCTCGGCTTGATTAGATTTCTCCTGAATGAAGCGCTGCTCTCTTGCTTGGTTTATTTCAAATTCGCGAACTTTATCTTGATTGACTTGCTGTAGCAGTCTAATAAGTTCAATTTCCGAGGATGATTTTGATGGTTCTACAGCGAATACGGCGCTACTCATTAATATGCTAATAAATGCACTAATGGTAAAAAGTGCGAAAAGGCTTGAACGGTAAGTGATTGTCATTGCTTTTCTCCAGTTATGGATACCGGTAAGCGTAATAACGTTGGGGTTGCTTGCTCACTGGCCATTAATATTCCTTGTTGGATTGTTTCTTTGTAGTCGGAAGACAAACTCTGCCATTCACCCGTCACCGTATTCCAAAAGCCTAAAGCGTTACCATTCTGCGTTTGATAATAAAGACCAATACGACCAACACGTAGCATCGTCACCAGTTTCATAGATTTGGCTAGTTGAATTTCAGTTTGGTAGGTTTCTAGAGTGTAACCAAATTCGCGTTCAATTTCGTAGGCCTCCAATACTCGGCGGTATTTTTCAGGTATTAGCGTGTCGGGTTTAATTATGAGCGCTTTAAGTGAATCTATACGTGTGCGGCGCTCGTCTAATAAAAAGGGGAGGCTACTCTCTATGGAAGCTTCTAGTGTTTCAATCATATTGAGCATTAATGGGATGATCGATTTTTCGGTGATCTTTACGGTTTCTAATTGTTCATTTAGTGACTGTGCTTGCAGCGTTTGTTGGTCTAGCACCTCTTGTAGGTGTTTATTGTTGACTAGCAGGTGGCCTAAGTTTTCGTTGATCCTCCGATAGTCATCAAGTAATTGATCTGTTTTTATCTGAATTTTATCAATCTTTTTTTGTGATTCAGCGCCAGAAACGTTGGCCGAGTGGGCGATTTCTAAACCTTTATCTAATTGATTTACCAGTGCTGGGGCGTTTCCCCAAGACAGAGCCGGTAAACTGTAGAGAGCAATCATCAATGCCTTATTTAATCCCTGGGTGCCAATCAAACTGCACAAATACCTACTTACAAGGACCTTCAATTGTTGTAATGCGGACTCGAATCGTTTCATGTTTAGAATTGCTCTATATCTCGTGTTAAAAGTTGATTTAAACTGCTAGCTGGGTGAAATGGTTTCCCCAATGGGCTTCAGGCCAAGGTGATAATCCGGGGGTGATTATTTTTAGTGTGGTCGCGTCGATATGTATTAATTCACCGGTACCAGAAGTCACAAAGAAATAATGTCCGTCTTGACTAAGCGCGATACCGCCAGGATCAATAATATCCAGCGCTTTTAGAAAAGTATGTTTACGAGAGTCCCAAAAGGTAATGAGGTTTCCTCGTGGGCTCGTCACGCCAGCAATGCCCGATTTAGGGTGAATAGAAATGCTGGCGGTATAGTTATCCATTTTCCAGTGCGTTTTTTCCGAGTCACTCTTTAGTAAATTGATGGGCTCTTCGCCACGTTGAAAGCCCACTAAGGCCGGTGCGTTCACACGTCCTTTATATTGCATGGCTAAACCAACGGTATCGTCTGTACCAATTGTCATATGACGGATACTCAAATGATGATCACTTAATTCATGTTGGTGGAGTAGCCGACCTGTTTTGCTGTCTATGTATGTAAGTGAAGGGCGCATCGTGGCTGTGTTTAGTTCTTTACGGCCACTTTCAGGCAGGGTTTGAACGCCCCCGTTAGCGATGACTAAGGTTTTTTTGTCTGATAGAAAACCAAGTTCATGTGGGCCTTGTCCATAGCTGTTAAATGATAGGATTCTTTCTCTGGTACTCAGCTTATAAACGCCAATCGAGCCTTGCTGTTTGCTGTAGTGGTTTTCGCTGGCGTAAAAAAAATGACCGTCGTGAGAAAAGCAGCCGTGACCATTAAAGTGTCGATCACTGCCTGGCTTTAAACTATCGATAATGTCTCCTGTTTGTAGACTAATTATTTGAGCGTCGGTATTGGGCTCACGAGGTATGCTAATTACGGTCTCGGGGATAGCGGAACAGGCGACGATACTGTGACATTGAGTCGGTATCGGAGTGCGAAATAGTTCGGTTCCGTTTAATGTCATGCCGCTGATGAAATGATTTTTATTGGCGGTATGACCCGTTAAAAAAAACTCGTTTAATTTTTCTTGGGGGGGAAGCTCTTGAGTAAATAATGCAGGGAGTAAGGTAGGTATCGCAACTAAGCTCGCGCAACCTGCAAGCAATAATTGTCTTCTAGTAATATTCTCAGGAGAAATTTTCATTAATGCTGTTTATGTTTCATTGTTGGTGGATATAAAATAAAATGCGAATGATAATGAATATCGTACGCATGTACAAATGATATCGTTTGTTATCTGTTTTATTTGATGGACTATTGCTAGCTCATTGACTTAGCGCAAAATAAATTTGAATTTAAGAAGTAGATAAGTGTTTATCATGAGTGAATATATTGAAACGATAACTAACGTATTACTGAACCCTTTTTTATCTATAGTGGACCCACACTCGAGGTTATTCATTGTATACCTGATAACATCTTTTTTTATTGCCTGCCTAGTCTATTGGTTTAGACCAATGGCTGGTTCATCAGGGGGTAAAAGCGCGCGCTCCTTAGCTGGAATGAACCGTTTTATCTTCCCTAAACGAATCTGGTTGCATAAATCAACGGCAATTGATGCAATGCTTTTATTTTTTAACGGGGCGTTAAAGTCACTAATTTTTGTTCCTGTGCTAGTGACTTCTTTTACGGTAGGTTTCTATACGGTTAAAGGGCTGCGGTATATGTTTGGCGTAGCCGACATGCCTATTCTGATTTGGCCAGATGAGGTTGTTGTGGTGTGTTATACCTTAGTGTTGGTTTTATTGGCCGACCTCACTCGCTACTTTTTACACAGATTACTCCACGAAATTCCGTTTTTGTGGACTTTACATAAAGTGCATCATTCCGCAGAAGTCATGACTCCTCTAACGTTATACCGCACGCACCCCTTAGAAGTGATGCTGTCGCTATTACGTGATTTCTTGACGATTGGTTTTGTCTCGGGCGTGTTTTTTTATGTGTTCGGTGAGTCTGTTGATGCCATGATGGTGCTGGGGGTTAATGCTGGTCGCTTTATTTTTAACCTAACCGGGGCTAATTTAAGGCATTCGCATGTTTGGTTATCTTATGGACGCAGGCTAGAAAAAATCTTAATTAGCCCAGCCCAGCATCAAATACATCATAGTGATAACCCGATTCATTATAATAAGAACTATGGCTCTCAGTTTGCTCTATGGGACTGGATATTTGGCACCTTATATGTGACGCAGAACAGAGAAAAAATAACATTTGGATTAAAAACTGAACTAGTAAATTAGAGGGCGTCTTAAGTTAAGTGGTCAGTAACCTATTGCTCAAAGGAGGCGTTAGCACTTGTGCGAAATTTGTATCTATTCAATAAATAGAGTCGGGTGCGATTTGACGCCATAATTTGGGAAGTTTCCCGTTTTGATTTAACGCTTTCAAAATATGGTTTATTTCGTCGATAGACGGTTTGATACCCTTTCGAATAATTATAGAATGGTTGTACGCTTGATCAATTTTTTTAGAGACTAAAATTTGCTGGCGTGCCTGAGGGTGCTGATTAAAGTATTGTGCTAGAAAAGATTTACTCACTACTGCAATATCACCGCGATTACCTGAAAGTAGCATGGTAATGCTCCCAGTATTACTTTTGGTCAGTTGCATATTAAAATTTGAAGCCAAGAAGACCTCGTCCGCATTAAAATCAGCAAACTTATAATGATAACCTTTGATGCCAATCATTGTTTTATTTTTGAAACTCTTAAAGTAAGACTCATCACGGCCCGGTTTTACTTTAGCAATATAAACCTCTCCGCCGCTTAAAAATACCTCCGATGCGTCAACTTCATAATCAGACCAGCCCCAAGCTAAGTTATCAAACATCGACATATCGTAGCGACCCAGACCAAAAATCTTATGTCGAGTATTGGCTAAAGTCGGTATCCCTTTAAATATATATTTGTTTTGATGCTGGTTCATTAGCTGAAGCATATCGGCTGCTAAACCTCCGATTTTTTGTTCTCGAGCTTCAATAAAAGGGGGGAAGTGGGCGAGTCCAACTAACACAATTTTTTGTGCATAGGCTGAAGGGGCTATGATGGCGAGAGAAAGGATAATGAATAAAAGCGGCTTATGTGCACACATCATGAATTTTACTACTATGTAATAAAAGTAATCCAAAATATCACATAGCTTGTAAAAAATCATGAAAAAATGGTATGAAATTCGAACAGCTTTAATGGATGAGTAACATTGATTCCAGCACAGTTATGTATCTAATAAATTATCTAAGCTCATTTCATACCCTGGCGCAAAAACTGTTAAAAAGTAATCGACTTCTGCACAGTTCATTTCAGTTAAACGAAGAAAAATATCTTTTTCAGCTTGTTCAAACTCTTTATTTCCTGCCCTGAGTTCTGCACGGCATTTTAATAGTGCGGATAATCGGTCAGCAGCCTTTAATAATTTCTGGTAAATCTCCGGTAGTTCATCTTCAATTAGAACGCTGGCGAAGTCTGCCTGCATCGCCTTGGGGAGAAGTGTGAGCAATTCATTCTGAGCTTTACGCTCAATGCCTTGATAGGCCTTTTTCATGGCCTCTGAGTGATATTTGACCGGGGTGGGCATATCCCCTGTAATGACTTCAGAAGCATCGTGGTAGATTGCGGCCGTCGTGAGACGGTAAGCATCGATAGGGTTACTGTTTGATGGTTTTAGAATTACTTGATTGTGAATAACCGCTAGTGCGTGAGCGACCGTTGCGACTTCCCATGAATGAACAGCAACATCTTCATGAATGGCGTTACGCATTAAGCTCCAGCGTTTAATCCAGCGTAATCGGCTAATGTAGGCAAAAAAATGGCTTGGGCTTGGCATAAGTAACATTCACGCGATTAATTGGCTTTAGTTTTGTGTTTTTCAGTTAACTACTTGTTCAGTAATGACTTTAACATCATTATAGGAAAACCTCAGTAGGAGTAAAATATATGTCAGGTTTGCAAGACGAAAATGTTCAGGCTCGTTGCCCATGGTGTAGTGATGATAAACTTTATCAATCATATCATGACCATATTTGGGGGCGGCCTCGCAGGGATAGTCAGGATCTATTTGCGAAACTATGTCTTGATGGCCAGCAAGCTGGACTAAGTTGGATTACAATTTTAAAAAAAGAACTTACCTATTATGAAGCGTATGATCATTTTGAACCAACAAAGATTATTCACTATGACCTGATCAAAGTAGAAACCCTGATGCAAAATGCGGGTATTGTTCGCAATAAATTAAAAATTAATTCCATTATAAAAAATGCGAAAGGTTACCTGGATATTGAAGCGAAAGACGGCTCGTTTTCGGATTTTATCTGGTCATTCGTTGATGGCAAAACGATTCAAAATCGCAGGCGCTATATAGAAGACGTGCCGGTCTCAACAACTGAATCTGAAGCCATGTCTAAAGCCTTAAAAAAGAGAGGGTTTAGTTTTGTTGGTCCGACGATTTGCTACGCATTTATGCAAGCAGTAGGCATGGTTAATGATCACCTAATAACGTGCCCTCAATGGCAAGAGTGTCAATAAGTATTAAGGTAGTGAAGAAAGACAACAAAGCGCTGTAATAAAATTAATAGTATAAACAAAGGACGATAAAATGATTAAAGGGAGCTGTTTGTGTGGGAAGGTACAGTACGAGTTTCAAGGCGAAATTAAAGAGGTTGCATTATGCCATTGCTCTCAATGCCGTAAAGCTCAAGGGGGAGCCTTTGCGACGAATAGCCCGGTAGATTCAAGAAAACTCATTATTTCTGGAACGGAGTTTATAAAGGAATTCCAAACTAACGAAGTAAAGGTAAGAGCTTTTTGTACGAATTGTGGTAGCCCTATTTATAGTGCTAGAACAGACTTACCGAACATTAAACGCTTACGAATGGGGAGTATTGAAACCCCTTTTATTTGTGAAAATAAATACCATATTTATGCCGACTCAAAAGCGTCGTGGCATGAAATAAATGATGAATACCCGCAGTTTAATAAAATGAAACGGTAACACCCCGTTTCGTCATTGAAAATTGATATAGGGTGTTGCAGGCACCTTTTTTTATAATTAAAAAGCTATTCAATGATAAGAATTTTCACTTTGTTCAAGCTCTTTGTTTAAAGGGCTTGGCTTGGTTGTTTTTAGCGGTTCCCTGGCTAATAGCTGCTCGTTGGTTATAACGCCCGATTAGGCGTTTTTGCAGCTTTGTTTCCCAACTCAGTGCTTGCCTGATCGTACTTAACCAGGTTTTGTTAAACAGTAGCTTGGTATTAGCAATGGCATCGGGTGAGCGCTTTTTAATTTCTTCTGCAAATTTAATAGCTTCAGTCATTGGGTCATCAAATACATGTGTGACTAGGCCAAGTTGCTTGGCTTCGACGCCCTTGAATATTCTTGCTGTCATCGCCAACTCTTTAATAACATCAATACTAGCGAGCTCTCTGAGCGTTATTGTGCCACCCATATCAGGAATCAAGCCCCAGCGAGACTCCATGATTGAGAATTCACAGTCAGGCGTGGAATAACGAAAATCAGCACCTAGAGCGATTTGAAAGCCACCGCCCCAACATTTTCCATGGGTAACCGCAATAACGGGAACCGGAATGTCTCGCCAGAGATAGCTGACATCTTGTGCTAAGTTCGATACGCGTGCGCCAGGCTTTACTAATAACTTTACTGCCGCAAGTGGGTTTTTAAACATGCTCTTAACGTCAAGGCCTGAGCAAAAGGCCGCGCCATCGCCAGAAAGGATGATCGCACGTATGTTCTTATTCTTTTTTAATTTCTTGGTTGTTTTTACGATCGCTTCAAACATTGGCATATCTAAAGCATTCAGTTTGTCCGCACGATTAAGCTTCACAAATGCAATCTGATCTTTTATTTCGAGTGCTATGCGTGGCGTTTGATTTTTTTGGGGCATATTAAGCATTCCTAATTAAGAAAGGCCTTTCTTGGCCAGTAAAAATATTTTCAAGAACCACTGATTCCCGCTGAGTCAGTGTATCCATTAATGTTTGTACGCCTTTCATCGTATGAAAGGCAGTGAACCCCCTCATAATGAACGCATGAAGTTTACTTAAACCTGCCATTTCGGCAGGTGTTTCCGTGATTTTTAAAGAAAAATTAATCAAATTGCTGCGGGCATACTTATCCATTTTTTCACCCAGCTCAGAGCTCAGCTTTATTTGATACTGACGCTGATCTTGATTGTTGCAGTATCGGTACGCTTCGCAATAGCTAAGGTCATTAATATCGGTGTAGTTAAGTTTATGAAATATAGTATGTGCCAATTCATGGTCGAGCTTTTGAGTCAGTAGATTGAGTTCGACTAGCAGGCTGACTGTTCCGATCACTGTTTTGGGTAAAAGTTTGATCATTTTGGGGAAAATACGTTCCAGATCTCTATCTCGGTCTGAGAAATCCTGGGCGGAATATAGCTCATCAAACAAAAATGTCAGCCCTTGTGTGTAGTTAGGTGCGTGATAAAGATCATGATGAGTGCGTTTTAACCGTTCACTTTGCCAAAGTGTTAATTGCGCAAGTTCTTTCGGGGATACGTAATGCTGTTTTTCAAGTTGAAAATCATGGTAGGCCAGCATGACATGCTTCAACTTTAAAGTGGTGTGATTAGATGTTTTGGCGTTTTTAATTTTATCTCTAGACATGCGCTGGTGCTATTCTGCTGTTATTTACTGATAGGGTGATAAATGATTCAGGGAGAGATTTTATAAAAAAGTGATGTAATTCGCGAGAGGTATTTTTTAAATGTGTTCGCGGCATGATGCCGCGAGGGTAATATTTTAAATATCGATTAATGTTAAGCTGCGGTTGCTCGCTTTTTTAAAATTTTAGTTAGACTCTTTTTTACAATTTCAGCCGCACTCCCAGAAGGGATGGTATGCATTGAAGGAATCCACTTCTGGTCATCTAAGGTAATAAAATGGCTCATGGCATCCGTTTCAATAATGCGAACAGAGTTAGGGCTGTGTCGAGCGCTTTTTAGCATGAGCTCTCTATCTAAAATACGATCCATTTTAGGGATAAGAAAAGTACCATGTTTAATGTGTTCATATACAGAATGGTCAGCCCTATCCATCCATGCAAAAAGATCTTCAATATTTCGCACAATCGTTAAATGATCTTTGGTTGCACTGAACATTTTATTAAGTAACTGTTTTTTACGTTTATTCAGTTTACCAAAAAACATCTGACCATAAGATGAGGAGGGCGTGCTGTTGATAAAACGAATAATCCAGGGCCACATCCCATGACTCACAGGTTCTAGCAGCGCTGATACGAGTGGGTGGGTTTTGCCGCCAGGTAGTGCAGGTGCTTCAAGAATCAACTCTACATTTTCATATAACTCAGGGCGTTGGCTTAAGGCTTGTAATATGACCGCGCCGCCGCGAGAGTGTCCATGAATACGTACATTTTTAGTGCTGGGTAAATTTTCTAATGTTTGGTTTAGAATGCACGCATCATATTCAATAGTCGCTTCTAAAAACTTAATAGGGATTTCCCAATCAGCAGGCTCTGGCATTGGTCCACTAACGGGCACATGATAATTACTGCACGTTAATAAAATAAGCTCCGTCGTCGATTCTTGATAAAGTTGCGTAAAATAACAATGGTTTTCTAAAAAACCATGCACACCAATAACTGTATGTTTTGCTTCACCGCTATGGTTTCGAACGCTAACAGCACCTTTACCCACGGTAAATACTTTGCCAGAAAACATTTCGGTGTAGCTTTGCTCAATTGGCTTGATTAGCTTTCTTGCGTGAATAGCTTGCACGGTCAAAATACCTCTTCATACAACAGCCGTTCAAAATACAGAACGGCTTTATTTTAATCTTAGCAAAGCGCTAGATCTCTATGGCTGATTTGCTGTTATTAAGCCTCTAACTATTGCTAGCGGTTAAAGCAAATGTAAGATTATTTATCAATAAGTATACGCAGCTATCAGTACAATGGAATAAGCGGATGAACAAATATTGATCAAACTTTATGTACTGTACGAATAAGCTTATGTAAACGGTTGATTTAATTATGGCAGACGTGGCGAAAAACGGATGTTAAGAATTGTAATTTATGTTAATTTTTGAAACATAATTGTAACGCCTACCTAATTAAATTGAGTAATTAGAAGAAAATTCATTTTCATATTGACTCTATTTATGGTTTTATGCAGTTATAGGATCCTAATAAAAAAATAAATACAATAAAATAAATAAAAGGAGGTTAGCGTGAGTGATTCTGCTAAAAAACCACTAAATGGCGCAGATACAGCGTGGTTAAGAATGGATTCGCCCTGTAATTTGATGATCATCAATGCCATGTTTATTGCCGAGCGCATGGACTTCTCTGATTTCAGAGACACGATTATTAATCGATTTCTTTCTTTTTCCCGCTTTATGGCACGTCCCGTTTTAAAATCCGGACAGTACTTTTGGGTAAATGACCCTTACTTCGATATCGATAACCATGTAAAAAAAGTAGCGCTGCCGGGCGCTGCCGATAAAAAAATACTGCAATACTATCTAGCTGATCTTGTTAGCACTCCTTTTGATGAAAGCAAACCTCTATGGCAAATTCTATTTGTTGAAAATTATAAAGGGGGGAATGCGGTTATTTTACGCGTACATCATTGTTATGCCGATGGTTTGGCGTTGATTTCTGTTTTTAATTCGATTACCGATGAAAATCCTAATGTATCACCGCTAACAAATAGGAAAAGTAAAAAAGAAAGCTTCTCTGATGATGTGATGAGTTCGGTGAAAGAAATGAATTACGAATGGCCTCGTTATCAAAAAGTGATCGATTCCGCGGTGAATCGGGCTGATAAATATAAAACATTCGCGAAAAAAGTCTCTATAGATGGTGTCTCGATCTTAAAAAATCAGGATGCCTTGTTAGAATTGATGGGTGACGGCGTTCGAGCTGCAGCAGAACTCGCCCAATTAGTAGCGATGCCAGCTGATCCTAAAGAGGTGCTGAAAGGCAACTTAGGTGTTAGGAAAACCTGCGCATGGTCAGACCCTTTAAGCTTTGATAAATTTCATGGCATCGCAAAAGTTGTCGGTTGTAAGATTAATGATTTATTGCTTTCTTGTGTTGCAGGTGCCTTTCGTGAAGAGCTAATCGCAGCGGGAAAAGATGTTGATGATAAAAATATCCACATTACTTTACCGGTGAATATTCGATCCGAAACTGAGGTTAATGCGGGAGGTGTTCCTGATGAACTAGGTAATTACTTTGGTACTGTTTTTGTGCCCCTTCCCGTTGGAATTGAAAACCCTTTAGAGCGTGTTTATAAATTAAAACACGATATGATCGCTTTAAAGCAGTCGCTACAGCCTGCGTTATCGTATGGTCTTTTATATGCAGCAGGTATGATGCCTGCAGGGGTTCAAAAAATACTGTTAGAGAGTTTTGGTAATAAAACGACGGCTGTTTTGTCGAATGTTCCTGGCCCAAGAAAGTCTCGTTACATTGCGGGGGCACGTATCAAAGAGCAGATGTTTTGGGTGCCACAAACGGGAGATCTTGGTTTGGGCTTGAGTATTATTAGCTATGCTGGACAAATTCAATTTGGCTTGGTGGGTGATGCGAAGCTATTTCCGTCGCCAGAACGAATTATTAACCGATTTGTTAAGCAAATCGAGCTTCATAGGACAGATGTTGTTGCCAGCTATATTGACGATTTAGTACAGCCAACCATGGCGCCGTAGGCCAGATTTCGTTGCTTTCTACGAAAGTTACCTACTGTTATTTCAGATATGTTACCTGTTGTTATTCCGGTTGTGTTTTGGGCCGGAATCCATGTTTTATAAAGCTTCATGGAAATTGCTTTTGAAATTGAGCGACTTGTTCTTGTATCCATTCGCGAAATAGTCTGATTTTCTCGCGTTTAAAATGTCGTTCTGGTGCTGCAAGGCAATAAATAAAATTAGAGTTTACTTGTTGGTTGAATAATTTGACTAATGCACCAGAATGAATAAATTTCGCCGCTAACGAGTGGCGTACTAAGGCAATACCCTGAGAGGCGATCGCGCCTTCAACAACTAAATTCGAACCCTCATACTTCAACGCGGAAGGGTAATGAGCGGCTTCTTTTCCTAGCTGTTTAAGCCAATACTCCCAGTTCATATCTGGTCGTGCATCCTCGAGTAATAAGCAGCCTTTAATGTCGCTTACCTGTTCTATTTTTTTCTCTTTCTGGTAGCTTGGGTGGCAAGCGGCATACAAATGGTCTCCCATCAACGGGACTGTCTCTACATCCTGGTATTGACCTGAGCCATATCGAACACAAATATCGATATCCTGCGTTTTAAAGTCAGTTAATGCATTATCGGGAAGTAATAATACCGAGATTTCTGGATGCTGCTTATTAAAATCACCTAATCGAGGAACCAACCACAAGGATGCAAATGAAGGAAGTACCGAGACTTTTAATGTGTAAGGGTCGCTATCGACTTTAAGTTGCGATACACCCTCTTCCAGAGCCGTAAAGCCTGCCGTGGTATGAGAGTGAAGTGATTGCCCGTCTCGAGTTAGCGTTATTTGACGATGAGACCGAAGAAATAACTTCGTGCCTAAGCGATCTTCTAAGCCTCGCACTTGCTGACTAATCGCTGCTTGCGTCACTGAAAGTGTATTGGCAGCTTCTTTAAAGCTTAAATGAGTGGCTGCGATATGAAAATAATAAAGGCCTGTTAATGAGCTAAGTTTCATAAGTTACGCTTTAGAATATCTAATGTGAGTGGTAGGAAAAGTCGTTTGAATAACTATGCACATTACTACTATATTAGTCTCATACGGAGGCTGTCTATGGTTATTTATCTATTTAAAGTAAGAAATTCTTTTCTAAGTCCAGTTATCTCTATCTCTGGTATTTATCAACTTGTTCAGCTTTGGTTAAGACGTTCTAGCACGCGTAACCAACTGAAAATCTTGTCAGATGATCAGTTACTGGATGTAGGTTTGTCTAGAGAAGATGTTTTGAATGAGACAAAGAAAGCATTTTGGAAATAGTGGAGAGTAAACGTTAGCATGCTGCTCTTTATTTTTTAATGTTAGATTCTAATTGTATCGCATAAAAAGATAAAAATATTACGAGCTAAGCCCCTTTAAATCATTAAATTAGTACTATGCTTAATTTTATGATAATCAAAATGGTCTTACAGTCTTATTTATTCTGAGTTATTTTATGAACGATACTGATACTCAAGCTCAATGCCAGCTCATTGAAAAGAAGCGTCACATGCTGGCATCGTTAATACGTGTTGCTCAGGGTGTTAATAAACATACTCAAGGTCTGGAGCATGTTTTATTGCTAACGAGACCATCTCAGACTTTCCCTCCTAAGATAGATCAGTACATTAAACTTCTTGAAGGTAAAACGTCTTCATTAAGTGATGCTGAGTTAAGTGAACAATCGGAAAAATATGATAACCACTGTAAGCAATTGATCAACACTTTGCTTGAAGTTGTGGATCAAATACAAAAACAAATAGAGGATGGTCAGGAACTAGAGTCTTTTTCAGAGGAAATTCAACAACAGTTCAAAGAGTTTAAAAGTATGACTCAAACAGCTGTGGGGCTGCGAGCAATGCTAAAAAAACGTGGTATTACTTTACCTCCTGTGCAA
>Ga0209184_1000014_pt1 | contig 231536 bp, 190 predicted proteins | sample EN8Hudsemesocosm_2_FD_184627 | JGI IMG/M metagenome (GOLD analysis project Ga0209184, IMG submission 184627) | Methane-oxidizing microbial communities from mesocosms in the Hudson Canyon - EN8C Hudson Canyon (SPAdes) (version 2) | ecosystem: Environmental > Aquatic > Marine > Cold seeps... | reverse complement strand
TTTTTGATCGTCCACTAACCAATAGGGTGAACATGTCAGGCAATTCACAACAGTCTCGTTTAAAAGATCTAATCGCTCGTGGTAAAGAACAAGGGTACCTGACCTACTCTGAAGTAAATGACCACCTTCCAGAAGACATCTCTGATCCGGATCAGGTAGAAGATATCATTCGAATGATTAACGACATGGGTATCCAAGTCGTTGAAGTTGCACCCGATGCAGATTCGCTATTGATGTCAGATGGTGACTCTACAGATGAAACGGCTGCTGCAGAAGCGGCCGCCGCACTTGCTGCTGTTGAATCAGAAGCCGGTAGAACAACAGACCCTGTGCGTATGTACATGCGTGAAATGGGTACAGTTGAGCTGCTAACACGTGAAGGCGAAATTCGAATCGCTAAACGTATCGAAGAAGGTGTGCGGGATGTCATGGCCGCACTAGCACATTTTCCTGGTGTAGTTGCTTCTATTCTTGCTAAATATGATACCACGGTTGAAGAAGAAGGGCGTCTAAGCGATATCCTTTCTGGATTTGTTGATCCTGATGATGATGGCGATGCGATTCCACCTCCAGGCGGTATGGCTAAGAAGTTAGAGGAAGAAGCTGCAAAGGCTGAAGGTGCTGATGATGACGATGAGGACGAAAAAGAAAAAGGTCCGGATCCTGAAATTGTTCGTGTTCGAATGGAAGAGCTTCGTGTTCAGTTGAAGATTGCGCTTGATACTGAAGAAGAGCATACGCGTAGCAGTAAAGAGTCAATTAAAGAATATAACCTTTTAGGTGAAATTTTTGCGCCTTTCAAACTGAATGTTAAGCAGTTTGATCGTTTGATTATTGAAGTTCGTACCACCAATGAAATCGTTAGAATGAATGAGCGCGCTATTATGGCGATTTGTTCAAGACGTTGTGGAATGGAGCGAAAAGAATTTATAAAGCGTTTTCCTGGTAATGAATCTAATCTTGATTGGATTGTAGGAATTATTGAAGAAGGTCATCCGTATTCAATAAAGCTAGTCGAATATAAAGTAGAGATCTTACGTGCTCAGCGTAAAATCGGTGAAATGTCTAAGATGACAGGATTGAAAATTTCTGAAATTAAAGACATTAATCGACGCGCTTCGATTGGTGAAGCGAAAGCACGAAGAGCTAAAAAAGAAATGGTTGAAGCGAACCTTCGACTGGTTATTTCGATAGCGAAAAAATATACCAACCGAGGTTTGCAGTTCTTGGATCTAATTCAAGAAGGTAATATCGGTTTGATGAAAGCGGTTGATAAGTTTGAATACCGTCGTGGTTATAAGTTTTCGACTTATGCAACATGGTGGATTCGACAGGCGATCACGCGTTCAATCGCTGACCAAGCGCGAACAATTCGAATTCCGGTTCATATGATTGAGACGATCAATAAACTGAACCGTGTATCTCGACAGATGTTACAAGAAATGGGACGTGAGCCGACACCTGAGGAATTAGGTGAACGCATGGAGATGTCTGAAGATAAAGTGCGTAAAGTGCTTAAAATCGCAAAAGAGCCTATTTCAATGGAAACACCGATCGGTGATGATGAAGATTCTCATCTGGGTGACTTTATCGAAGATGGTATGGCTGAATCTCCCATTGATACAGCAACCGGTGAAGGGCTTAAAGAAGCGACTAAGTCGGTTTTATCTGGCTTAACCGCGAGAGAAGCTAAAGTTTTACGTATGCGTTTTGGTATTGAGATGAATACTGACCATACACTTGAGGAGGTTGGTAAGCAGTTTGACGTAACGCGAGAGCGAATTCGACAAATTGAAGCCAAAGCCTTAAGAAAGCTTCGCCATCCAAGCCGTTCAGATCATTTGCGTAGCTTCTTAGACGAATAAAATCGCTTAAGCGGTAGCATCTTAAATCGAGGCGCATTATAATGCGCCCCGATTCTGATCAACTCTTTCTGATTTGGTCGCCTCGTCTTCAGGCAAAGACACAAAATAATGCCTTAGTGTGCCCCCTTAGCTCAGTTGGTTAGAGCACCCGACTCATAATCGGTAGGTCCCCTGTTCGAGTCAGGGAGGGGGCACCATTTATTTCTTTTAAGACACGCCTACTCAAACCTATTTAGCTTAAATATCAAACCCACCAATACCGCAATATATTCACGAATATACTAAAGTCATACCAGAAAGTCTGATAGCTCGTGCTGGGCCAGTTTGGACACATTAGTTTCTCTGTTTTCTTACCCTTTCAAAGCACTACTATGACCAGCAGCTGACACCTAGTACGGAAATTCGAGTAATTTATTTGTTGTAGGTATCGTCTTATATACAGTCATAATATACAAACAACATTCGTCATTGTTGTTTTATCAATAATTGGCTATATTTCGTTAAGTGATTGATTTTTAAAAGAGGATGGTATGGGTAGAGATTTTGAAGAGTTTCCCGATGATAGTACTGGGGATGCTTTATGGGCTATGGGCCAAAATGGTGATGATTTAACTCAATCACGTGAAATTGAATTCACAGTAGTATTCCCAACAGAAAATGAAGCACTGAGTTTTGGTGAAACATTATTGTTTAATCGCCAAAAGGTGTTGTTATGTGATTCTGAAGATTGTGATGACTATCCATTTGAAATTGTTGTCTACGTTGAATTAACGTTAACGCATCAGAGCATAACGGAGTATCAAGAGCTATTGGAGCAATATGCAACGCCGTTGAATGGTTTAAATGATGGTTGGGGTTGTATTGTCTAAGAGTATGAAGGGTCAAACTGGCTTTTGAATAGATTAATGTAGTTTTATTGTCTTGAAGTATTTATGTGGAGGCTGGTGGTTAGGTACCCTTGGCTACCTGATTAACTGTTTACTGGTTGATAAAACGCATTAACATTATTGTCTGAACCTTTAATGAAGAAGAATTTAGTCTCGTTATACTCAGCCCTTTCAGTTATTTCTATTCATAAGTCTTCAAGTCGTTTAGAAACTACTTATACATCGGTAATTTCCAGCGCTATGTGTGTATCATCTGAATACGTCATTCGTTTTTCCGTAAGGATATTATTCTGATGATCATCTTTTGAGGCATTAAGAATCAAAAATATATTGACTCTTAATGGATGGACTATGATAACGGCTGGCTTTGACCCCAGAGGTTAAGTAATGAATTTAAACCCCAGTTTTTCGTAGAAGCTACGAAAAACTGCTAAATCCCCAACCCGTAGGTAACGTTCTTATTAAAACTTAATAATGGCATGACCTTCACTACAATAAATACAAATATAGTTTTAAGAGGAGATAATAAATGAGAATCAGTAAGCGCGGAGCATTTAGTAGTTTATTGGCCTGCTCCCTAGTAATGTCAGGGTGTAGCCAATTACAGATGACTGAAGAAGCAACTAAAACAGCAAAAGCTAAAAACGTTATTATGATCATTGGTGATGGCATGGGACCACAGCAGGTAGGGCTTTTGCTCTCCTACGCTCGGCAGGCCCCTAACTCCGTTATCAAAGATAGGATAACGGCATTTGACCGCATTTTAAGTAGTGGTCAAATGAGTATTTCAATGACCAATGCTAATAATGTTTTAGTGACTGATTCTGCTGCGTCGGCTACTCAACTTGCAACCGGTAAGTATTCAGGCTCTGAAATGATTGGCGCCGATAAAGATGGAAGTTCTGCTGAAAGTATATTGGAAAAAGCAAAAAATATGGGGAAATCAACCGGATTAGTGTCTGACACCCGTATTACCCATGCAACACCCGCTGGATTTGCAGCACACCAAAGTCACCGGAGTAAGGAAAATGCGATCGCAGTTGATATGCTTGATAATAATGTCGATGTGATGCTTTCTGGTGGCCTGCGTTACTGGATTCCTAAAGAAGCGAATGATAAACAATCGGTAGCCCGACAAGAGCTGGAACAGCTGACTGAAGGTACAGTCAGAATTAAATCTAAGCGAAAAGATAGTCGTAACCTGATAAAAGAAGCGCAAGCGCAAGATTACGCATTAGCGTTTAATCGATCACAGATGGATAAGGCCGAAGGTAAAATACTTGGCCTATTTGCTTATTCAGCACTTCCCGATGGGATTAAAGAAACGCAGACTAAAAATGATCCAAACCGTACAGTTCCGACACTTAAAGAGATGTCAGCCAAGGCAATTGAGTCTCTGTCGAGTAATGACAAGGGCTTCTTTTTAATGATTGAAGCGGGTCAAATCGACTGGGCAGGTCACTATAATGATACTGGCACCATGCTACATGAGATGCTAAGAATAAATGAAACGCTGGAATACGTTCTGGACTGGGCAGAAGGGCGTGACGATACCGTTGTGATTGTAACGGCTGACCATGAAACCGGCGGTTTCGGTTTCAGCTACTCTGCGAATGATCTGCCTCACGGACGTGACTTACCTGGAGACGTGTTTGAGGAGCAGCAGTTCAAGCCAGCTTTCAACTTTGGTGATATCTCAACGTTAGACAAACTTTACGCGCAAAAATCTAGCTATGCTGATATTTTCTACAGTCAATTTGACTCACTGGCAAAAGATCAACAAACACCGGCTAACCTTGCCAAGATCGTTAATGCAGAAACAGAGTTTGATATTTCCGAAGAGCAGGCATCGCGTATACTTGCAACAGAAAATAACCGCTATTATACCGAAGGGCATAAATACCTAAGCTCTAAAGTGGTCCCGAAAATGGGAGCCAACGATGCGTTTTTTGTATACCAGACAGACGACAATCGTCAAAATTTGTTAGCGCGAGAAGTTGCGGAAGGACAAAACGTTGTTTGGGCAACCGGTACTCATACCAGTACCCCTGTTTTGGTTTTTACTCAGGGTCCAGCTGATACGATCACGCCATTTAATAGGATTTTACATCATACTGAGATCGGGCAGGGGGCAATCGATGCGTTAGGGAATTAATCCCTAGTTAAGCTTGATTAGTCTAGATATATCCGGTGGTAAATATCGGATATATCTTTTTATGGCGTATGACTCATGGTTGAGGTTTTCCCAGCCTAACGTTGTTATTTCTTGATTTATGGGGGAGCCCCTTTAAACCTTAGTTTGTAAAAAGGAAAAAATATGTTTTTAGAGAGAATTATAGCTAAATGAAGCAGAGTATCTAACAGATAATTTAACGCTATTTAACAATAGAAAGCGTTCAAAATAGAGACACGGTTATTTCATATAGCATTTAGTTATAAGGGGTTTGTCTTTTAGCCTACTCGATAAGTAGTAGGCTAAATATTAATGCGTCTAATGAGGTGGGGTATTTAGGCGCCGACCACTAAACGTTTCATTTAGACTGGTTTATTCTTTCATAAAGAAATTCTTTTGTGTCTAAGCAGTTCTGTGCAATTACTAGAAGATTTTTCTTATTCGCTTCGCCAAAAATGCTTTTGTTCTATCAAATTAAATTAGCCATTCATTTCAGCCCTAAAACTTTAGTCAATCAGTGAATTGGAAATCTGTTTCTTATATAAAAATTACCTGAAGTCTGGATGTCACCGTTAAGGGTGTTAATATGCACCTATAATGGTGATGGTCAAATACTCTTATAAACTTAAGAGCTTAGAGTGAGCAATGCAGAGCCTGTGTTGTGCATTATTCACTTATAAATCAGGTAATCATCATGAACTTACAAACCCCACAACACCATATTGTTATTATTGGCGGTGGCGCAGGAGGACTAGAATTAGCCACAACACTCGGGCATAAGTTAGGCAAAAAAGGATTGGCCCGTATCACGCTTGTTGATCAATCACTGACCCATATATGGAAGCCTTTACTTCATGAAGTCGCAGCGGGTTCGCTTGACTCGGGTGCAAACGAGATCAATTATCGCGCTCATGCCAAGCGGCATTACTTTGAATTTCAAATGGGTGCAATGCATGGTTTAGATCGCGAAAATCAACAAATATTAGTGGCTCCTATTTACGACGAGCATGGTGAGCTTGTTGTGGATGAGCGACAAATTTCTTATAGCAGCTTAGTGATTGCTGTCGGTAGCACTGCGAATGACTTTGGTACTGAAGGCGCAGCAACAAATTGTATATTTCTTGATAGCCTTGAACAGGCGAGGCGTTTTCATAGTCACCTTTTGAACTCGTTTTTAAAGTCTGAGTACGATGCTTCACACCAACAAAGTCATCCGATAGATATTGCGATTATTGGTGCGGGTGCGACGGGGGTTGAGTTGGCCGCTGAGCTACATCTGGCTTCTCAGGAGTTGCCTAGTTATGGTTTAAATCACTTAAAACAGAATGATGTACGGATCAGTGTGATTGAGGCGGCGGACCGTATTTTACCTGCTTTGCCTGAGCACCTTTCTTCGGCGGCGACGCGTGAATTGGCACGACTAAATATAAAAGTACTCACGGACAATCGAGTAACCAAAATTACAGAAGATGCCATAGAGTTTGCTGATGGCACGCACTTGAATGCTTCTATAAAAGTATGGGCTGCTGGTATTAAAGCGCCTAACTTCTTAGCTCAGCTTGAGGGTTTGGAGGTTAATCGAATTAATCAGTTGGTGGTACATCAGACCCTGCAAACTACGCAAGATGAAAATATTTTTGCGTTTGGCGATTGTGCTAGTTGCCCTCAACCGGATTCCGATCGTCCAGTGCCGCCTCGAGCTCAAGCCGCGCATCAGCAAGCGAGCACATTGGCGCGTACTTTAACGCGACGTTTAAAGGGGGAGGAGGCTGTGCCATATTTGTATCGTGATTATGGTTCACTCATTTCTTTTAGCCGGTATACCGCTGTGGGGAATTTAATGGGTAAGCTGGTGGGGAAAAACCTAATGGTGGAAGGTCGAATCGCAAGAATGTTCTATGTCTCGCTTTATCGGATGCATCAAATTGCTTTACATGGTTTGTTCCGCACTTCGTTAATCTGGCTAAATGATAAGATTAATCGAGCCTTGCAGCCAAGATTGAAGCTGCATTAAATACTATGCCAACGCTTTCTTAGCGAGTGATTCTCTTTGATTCTTTAGGCTGATTCATCGTGCAAGCAATTCTGTAGTGAGTTGCTTGCACTAACTACACTCCTTCATGTCATATACAAAACGCAAACATCTATTAGCTGCTAAGTCGTAGTGTCTATATTACAATGGCTTCATTCTTACCCATTTGTATGTGACGACTCCTTATGAAATCGAAAACCCTTAACTCACCAACTATCTCAAACTATAAACCCGAGGTGTTGGCGCCAGTGGGTAACTGGGATATGTGTTTGGCTGCTGTTCATAACGGTGCTGGGGCTATCTATATTGGTATGCCAGGGTTTAATGCGCGTGCGCGAAGTCATGATCATAGTTTTGAAGAATTGAAGGAGATTATTGATTATTGTCGGCTGTATGGTGTTCAGGTTCATGTTGCCTTTAATATTTTAATTTTTGAAAAAGAGTTACCGATTGCCGTTGAGGGCTTAAAACAGTTATTGCCTTTACAGCCTGATGCGATTATTTGCCAAGATGTAGGCTTAGTTCGATTAATCAAAAAAATGGCCCCTGATCAGGTGATTCATGCTTCCACTCAAATGACCATATCATCTGCTGAACATATCGAATTTTTAAGTGATCTTGATATGCAGCGTTATGTGCTGGCGCGTGAAAATTCGCTGAGTGAAATGAAAAATATCCGCTCAAAAACTGACAAGGAACTTGAAGTCTTTGTGCACGGAGCTTTATGTGTTGCTTATTCTGGGCAATGTTTAACGTCAGAGTCGATGGGCGGTCGCTCTGCCAATCGTGGTCAATGTGCGCAAACTTGTCGCTTAGATTACCAGTTGAATGTGAATGGAAAGGTTGAAGACTTAGGCGCTCAAAAATATTTAGTCTCACCAAAAGATTTGTTTGGGGTCGATGAAATAGAAGCGTTAATGGCTTTAAAAATCGATTCGTTTAAAATTGAAGGCCGCTATAAACCTTCTGAGTATGTGGCAGCTGCCGCTAAATTATATTCTGAAAAAATAAATGAAGTGTTGGGATTACCCTATGAAAAGGGGAGTGCGGATGCATTAAAAATTTCATTCTCTCGGGACTTTTTTAGTGGCTGGCTAAATGGCGTTAATCATAATGAATTGGTTGATGGGCGATTTAGCTCCCATCGAGGCCTGAAAACAGGTCATGTATTAACAATCAAAAAAGATAAGAAATATCCGACGGTGAAGGTGTTTTCTTCGTTAACCATTTACCCAGGTGATGGTTTATTTTTTGTTGATGCCAATGAACAGATGTTGTTTGCTGCACGAGCTTACGATGTAGAAAAGCTTGGTAGCGAAGCGTACATGGTTAATTTTGAAAAAGGGTCAGATTTATCAAAATTAAGCTCGCATTCACTTATGTACATTAATCGTTCCCCTGCTAGAGATAAACTGCTTCAACAATCTTATACCGATAAAAGCCAGTTTAAGCGTATCCCGTTAACGATTCGGGTTGATGCGGCGTTAGGTGAGCCGTTGCGAGTGGTTGTGAAAGATGACCAAGGGCATGAAATATCTGTCGTAACTGAGCTTGTTTTAAGTGAGGCACAAAATTCACCTTTAGACGAAGCTAAAATTCGTAAGCACTTTAAAGCGTTAAGCGGCAGCGTGTTTGAGTTAGGTTTTTGTGATATTAATATTGAACCGGGTCTGTTTATTCAGGATAAGGCAATTAAGAAGCTGCGTCAGTTAGCGGTTGCTCAGCTTGAAGCGGCTCGTCTACAGCGAGACTATTCTGACTCATATCTGAATACTCAGGCTTCTGGCATTATTGCTTCAGTGAAGGTTGGAAAGCACGCTTCGGATGAAATACCTACTTTAAAATCGAACAATAAACATCAAACCAAGCTGAATGTGTTAGTCAGGGACGATGCGCAAATCGATGCGCTTGTTCATCTTTCTAATGAAGTAATTGGAACCGTTTATTTAGACTACAAGTATGGCCAGCAATACCAAAAATCAGTCGATAAAATCCGAGCCTTAGGTTTTAGAGCAGGGATTGTTACCACGCGAGTATTTAAAGCCGGCAGAGAAAAATTACTTGGAATCATTAATCGTATCCAACCCGATGTTGTATTGGTACGTAATGCCGGGGCATTTGAATATTTTAAACAAAAATATAATGAGCAAATGCCATTTGAGTTAGTGGGGGATTTTTCTTTTAATATCACTAATCATTTAAGTGCGCAGTATTTCTTAAATAAAGGTTTAAGCGTATTCAGCCCATCCTATGATTTGAATTTCCAGCAATTAGAGGAATTATTGCTAAACCAAAATGATCATGATGCAGGTTTAGCTTGTCAGGCTGAAGTGACGATTCATCAATACATGCCTAGCTTTCATATGGAGCACTGCGTATTTGCCTCGTTTTTATCAGATGGCTCCAGTATCAAAGATTGTGGCATGCCATGTGTGCACAATGATGTGGGGATTGTGGATAATAAGAAAATTAATCATCCTGTTTTAGCAGACCAAGAGTGTCGAAATACCATGTTTAATGGTGTGCCGCAGTCTGCAGGCTCCATGATTCCAAAATTGTTATCACTGGGGGTTAAACATTATCGTATTGAAGCGCTGACAGAAGATGCCAGTGTATTACGAAAGAAAGTCTTGGCTTATATGGATGTCTTGTCGGGCGAGAGTGATGCGAAGGCTCTGTATAAGAATTTAGGCTTGATCGAAAAATACGGTATCAGTGAAGGGCAGCAGCAAAATCTAGATGTTTATTCTGATAGAAAGAAAATGAGCAAAGAGATCCCTGTTAAAGCACTTTAGCTAAGTGAGAGTACTAATCGAGGGTAGAAAGAGGCCTCACGCAACAATTGCGCGTAAGCAAAAAGTTTGAATATTTTTAACGAGTTCGTGTTGCTTAGCTTTTGTTGTGCTTGGCGTTGTCGGGCCTAATGGGCCTATGAGAGTTTCTGATAGTGTGCCGACTAATGCGGCGGCCGTGACTCGTGTGTCTTGTGGCAAAAACTCACCCGCTTCGACTCCTTCAGCAATTAAAGTGTCAAAAATATCAGCGTAGGATTGTCGGTATATTAAGCGCTCAATTTCAACTAAGGGATCTACGGGTTCGCCGATGAGCGCATAAGCTAGCCGGTGTCCCGCGATGGCGCGTTCAGCAAATGTTTGGATGGCTTGTGTTAAACGCTCTTTACAGCTTCTTGGTGCATCAGGGAAGGCTGATTGCTGTACTTGGCGTACTTCCTTTTCAGAGCCCTGTCTAAAGACCTCTGCACACAATAAAGCTTTAGACTCGAAGTATTTGTAAACGGTACCCGTGGCAACATTCGCTTCTTCTGCGAGCGCGGCAATCGTTAAGCCCTGAAAGCCTCGAATAGACACGATTTTTATCGCAGACGACAGTAACAGGGCATGCTGGGATTTTTTTCGTGCTTCTGTTTTATCGGTTGGTCGGTATGACATGCCTAGTATCCAGTCCGTTAGATGATTTCAAAGATTCTAACGGATAGTTTTAGGCTTGACTATATTGTAAACAAAACATGTTTCACAAATTATGCACATTACTTAAGACATATTTGACACTATTTTTGGATAATGATTAAATTCTAATAAAGTGAATCAAAGTTCATTTTATTGTTTTGAAACATTTAAAGGAGTCTTAAAATGCCATCTACGCCGGTCTCTTCTTCACCTGCGCTTTCAAATAAGAGTGACACTAGTTTCACACCAAGCAACCAATACTGGGCTGAAACCCATCGGGTTGAAAATATGCCGACTGTATTAGAAAACTATGATCTCTATAAACAGGATCAGGCTTTGGTTGATGCTGTTAATGTTAATGGTGGTCGTTGGGCAGAGAGTGATTTGTCGCGTTTTGGCCGTTTATGTGGCTCTGAAGATCTTATTGCTTGCGGGGTACAGGCGAATGAGAATAAGCCTACCTTGCATACGCATAGTCGGCATGGTGCGCGGATTGATGAGGTCCGTTTTCACCCAAGCTATCACCAGTTGATGGAAACGTCGATGCGAGAAGGGATTCACTCTTCACATTGGCTAGCGCCTAAAGTAGGTGCGCATGTTTCTCGGGCAGCAAAAAGCTATTTAATGGCACAAGTCGAAGCGGGTCATGGTTGTCCTATTACGATGACATCAGCAGCGATACCGACTCTAAAACGACAACCTGACTTATATGCTCAATGGGCAGATAAAGTCATGAGTCAGAAGTATGACGCTAGAAATATCAGTCATGATTTAAAAGAAAGTGTCACCATCGGCATGGCAATGACTGAGAAACAAGGCGGCTCAGATGTTCAGGCGAATAGTACGCGTGCTTTTCCTGTCGGGGTCAAAGGCGCAGGTCAGTTATATGAGCTAGTGGGGCATAAATATTTTGTATCCGCACCGATGAGCGATGCCTTCTTGGTACTTGCACAAGCTGAAGGTGGCATTTCGTGTTTCTTAGTGCCTCGATGGCGTCCTGATGGAACAAAGAACCCTATACAAATTCAATGCTTAAAAAACAAAATGGGCAATGTTTCAAATGCATCAAGTGAAACTGAGCTGCGCGGTGCCTTAGGCTGGATGGTTGGCGAAGAAGGGCGGGGTGTGTCCGCTATTCTTGAAATGGTCGCGATGACTCGCTTTGATTGTATGTTGGGTTCATCAGGTTTAATGCGGCAGGGGATTGCGCAAATTACGCATCATTGCAGTCAGCGCTCGGCCTTTGGTAAGCGCTTGAGCGAGCAGCCCTTAATGCAGAATGTGTTGGCTGATTTGATTTTAGAGCATGAGGCCGCCATTGCCTTTAGTATGAGGCTAGCGCGATCACTGGATCTTAGCGAGCAGCAAGAACAAGAGAAGCATTTGGTTAGAATGGGGACGGCTATTGGAAAATATTGGATATGTAAGCGTACGCCAGGGCATGTGTATGAGGCAATGGAGTGTATTGGAGGAAGTGGTGTCATGGAAGATTGCATTATGCCAAGGCTGTTTCGTGAATCGCCCATTAACACCATTTGGGAAGGAAGCGGTAACGTTCAATGCCTTGATATGATTCGAGCGATGAACCGTAATCCTGAATCGCTTGATGCTTTTATGAATGAGGTACATCGCGCAGAAGGCAAGCATCCTCTAATGGATCAGGCTTTAATTGATTTACAGGCGGCATTATCGGACAAGAATGATATTGAGTACCGCTCGCGAAGTATTGTTGGGAAGATGGCGCTCTCCATTCAGGCGTCTACCTTATTGCAATTTGGAAATGCTGAAGTGGCTGATGCTTATTGTAAGGCTCGTTTGGATCCTTCTAACCAAGGTTGGGTTTATGGCACGTTGCCTAGCAGTATTGATTGTGCATCATTAATAAAGCGTGCCAAACCGAGTTAAATGTTATACTCCCAGCGTTTTAAAATAGGGCTAATAAGAGGTTGGACACTTTGTTATGAGTGAAGCAATAATTTGGACAGGTATTCTCGTGGGTTTGGCGATGATTGCTGGTTTGTGTTGGTTTATTTTGTCTAAATCGCGTGAATTAAAGCTGCTCCAAGCTCAACGGACTCAACAAGAAGTGCAGCAAGCAGAGAAGCGGCGTTATCTGGTCGATAGCATTAAAGTGATTGCCACCACCATGCTAGAGGATCAAGTAGAACTCTCTGAAGGTTGTATTCGTATTAAGGTTTTAATTGACCACTTGGATGCCTCTTTACACGAGCAAGTATCTTTTAAGATATTTGAGCAAATGTATCGAGATACAGAACATATGCCAACCCATCAAGCACGTAAGAATACTGACAAAAATTTTATTCACAAACTAGATCAGCAACGCTTTGCCCTAGAAAAGCAACATAGAGAAGCTATTCGTAAAGCGGCTAAGGAATTGTTGGAAACGTTAGTGTAAATATATTTTGTTGAAATCAGTCTAGTAACTGTTGAAAGTTATTAGACGCAAGGGTGACCCAGTCATCCAATAAGGCTTTAGCATGTTGAAGTCTAAATTCAGGACCCCAAAGCATTCTAACATTTTCGCCTTCGCCGACTCTTAATAGGGAGACGACAGGTTCATGGGTTTTGCTATTTAGTATTTCCATTTCCAGAACAACAGTTACTTCTTGGTTTCGAGTGCCGGTGGCTGTGCGTATTAAACCAATGACCGCGCCATAAGGTAAAATTTCCGTTACTTTCATCCCTTCAGATTCTAATAGAATATCGGTGATGGCAAATTTTATTTGGGCCGTTTCATTACTCGGAGTATTGGTCAGTTCATAGTTTGAACTAAGTGCTTGCTTAAGTTTGAGGTCAAAATAATTCTGAATGTCTTGAAGGCTTTCTTTTGAAATTTCTTCGTTTTGTATGCTTGAAGGTTGTAGTACTACTGAATCAAGTATTAGTTTCTTGAATTTTTTTTGTGCTAGCTTAGGGCTAACCCAGCGTAACACTTGTTCTCCGTCCTTCCCTTCACTTAGTTTAAGCTTGGTGTAATCGCTGAGAAACCCTGAATTTTGATGTTCACCCGTATAAGTCTTTACCATAGGCGTACTTTGGCAAGCACTTAATAATAGTAAACCAGCAAGGCTTAAGCTTATTTTAGATAGATGAATAATGGATTTAGGTGTCATGTTTATAGCCTTTGAAATTGATTTTGTACAATAAGGCATATAACACCGGAATAAACCCTAGAGTAAGTATGGTTGAAAATAATAACCCGGCCATGATTCCTACAGCCATGGGCTCCCACATTTCACCGCCGCCTAAATATAGCGGCACTAAGCCTAAAACAGTGGTCGCTGTGGTTAATAAAATTGGGCGCATCCTGCGTTGTGCTGCTTCAATAATCGCTTGTTGTGGTGTGCGTTGGTTAATGTCGATTTCAAGCTTGATGCGTTCTAATAATACAATGGCATTATTTATCACGATGCCGGCAAGTGAAATAATACCTAGCAGTGTCATAAATCCAAAGAAAGAGTCGGCAATCACTAAGCCCCAAACCACACCAATCACGCCTAATGGAATGGTCGCAAGAATAATAAATGGCTTTCTCAGGGAGTTAAATTGCATCACTAATAAAATAATGATGATAAAAACGGCGATGGGTAGTTTCTCGGCAATTGATTGACTTGAATTGCCGGATGATTCTTTTTCTCCGCCATATTCAAAATAATAGCCTATAGGCCATGTTTTACTTTGGGTATTTAACCACTCCTCGATTTCAATAAAACCCTCGGATGCGGTGAAATTTCCTTCTAGTTGAGCGCCTACAGCGACCGCTTTGAGGCGGTCTCGGCGAAAGATTTTTGCGGGCTCCCACTCAATTTGAATATCTGCCACTTGAGCTAATGGTACCGATAGACCGCTTGCTTGAGAGAAAACCGATAAGGTCTCTATTCTGCCTATATTTTGTCGGTCAGCGGCGCGTGTTCTGAGAATCACAGGGATGGATGTTTCACCTTCTCTGTATTCGGTCATTTCATAACCACTTAAGCTTGTTTGTAATGAAATTGCAATATCTTGGCTTGTTATGCCTGCTCGTTTAGCTTTTTCCTGATTGACATTAACGGTGAATTTTTTGGTTCTTTGGCCCCAGTCATCGGTAATTGTTTTTAAGCCTTCGACACTCGTTAACTTGGCTTTTAGTTGTTCGACGATGGTAAATAACTTATCAATATCTCGCCCAAATACCCGAATTTCTACCGGGTTTGTAATCGCTTTACCATTTTCAATCAAGCGTGCAGTGGCCTGAGCATCGGGGTGATGCTGATTAATATATTGCTCAAGACTTAACATCAAATGCTGGTTTATATTTGGCCCTGTCGTATTGATGACCATTAAAGAGTAAGACGAATTTGCAGGTTTTGGACTGTGCGTTAATAAAAATCGCACCCCGCCAGAGCCGATGTATGAAACCCAATTCGTGATGCCTTCTGTTTGTGTCTCAGAAACTTTTAAGGACGCCATATAGTTTTCAATATCACTGACGACTCGTTCAGTTTCTTCAATAGCCGTCCCCATCGGTAGCTCGACCTCTAGTTTAAAGAAAGGGCGGTCAGAAGGTGGGAAAAAGATATTTGGGATAAGTGATAAAGCTTGAATGCTGGCCCAAAACAGCGTAACCACGGCAACGAGCATTAATACCCGATTTTTAAGAAAGGTAATTAAAATACCTCGATAAATAGGGTAGAAACCTTTATTAAAACTTTCTTGCTCGGTTTTAACTTTTAGAAAAAGTACACAAAGCAAGGGAATAACGGTCAGACTCAATACCCAGGAGCATAATAGAGTGATAGTCACAACTTCGAATAGGGCAGAGGTATATTCCCCCATTGCAGATTCAGCGAGGAATATGGGTAAAAAAGCCGCTGCCGTAGTCAGAGATGAGGTGAGAAGTGGGACTTTTAGTTCATTTGCCGAAGTAATCGCGGCGTCGATAGGTGACTTATCTTGGCTCATTTGCACCATAATATTTTCAGACATGACGATGCCATTATCGACTAGCATGCCTAAGGCAATAATGAGCGCCGCTAATGATATTTGATCGAGCCCTATATTGAGTTGATTCATTACAAAAATAGTACTAATCATACTAAGGGGGATGAGTGCCGACACCACAATGCCGGTACGGAAGCCGAGGCTGAACAGCATGACAGCCGCTACAACAGCAACGGATTGTAGTAAATTACCGATAAAGTCATTTACTTTATCTTCAACTTCTTTTGGGGAAAAATTTACGGGCTGGAATTCAACGCCAATGGGTAATTGAGCCTCGATTTGTTGAATTGTATTCAGTACTGCTTTTCCTAGTAGAATATTATTGCCGCCTTCGCGCATCGAAATGGCGATTGCCAAAGCAGGGTCGCCTGAATAACGGACACGTTTTGTTGCTGGGTCAATATAAGCGCGTTTTATGGCGGCTATATTCTCTAAATAAATAACGTCAGTGGAGCCGGGTAATTGAATTGTGGCACGACGAATGTCATTAACGTCTTCAAAATTTCCAGAAGGTTCTAGCTCAATGCGTTCTTTACCCAAGCGAATTGAACCGCCTGAAACAACAATGTTTTGGTTTGCTAATATTTGACTTAACTGTAAGGGGGTTAAGTTAAGTTCTGATAAACGCGCATTGTCATATTCAACAAATATACGCTCTTCTTGTTCGCCATGAATTTCTATTTTACCGACTTCTGAAATTCGCAACAAAGCATCTTTCGCCGTGTCAGCAACGTCTTTTAATTCTGAATAAGAGTAACCTTCTCCGGTGAGTGTTAATACCACACCAAACACATCGCCGAACTCATCATTCACATTAGGGCCGATAACTCCGCTAGGTAACTCACTTTCTACCTTATCTATTTTTCGTCTAAGATTGTCCCAGATGGGGCGCATATCGGAATAACTTTCTTTTATATTGACCGTAACGATCGATACGCCGGTACGGGATTCACTTTTAACAAAATCCAATTCGGGTAATTCTTGTACCACTTTTTCAATTTTGTCTGAAATAAGTTGCTCTACTCGTTCTGGACTTCCGCCAGGAAAGTAAGTAATTACTTGTGCTGCTCTTACTATAAATCCTGGGTCATAAGCTTGTGGAATTGTTTTGTATGCTTGTATGCCGAGTAGTACCAAAACAATAAGGAGTACCAGTGTCGTGCGATTGTTGTCGATGGCTAGACGGGTGATATTCATTACTGATCCTCATCCATCAAACCAACGTTCAAACCAGCGGAAACCTTGCTCATACCAGCGGTAATAACTCTGTCTCCAATATTTAAGCCTTGAATAATCTGAATGCCATTTTCATTGACTTGTCCGACTACAATATTGCGTCGTTCCACTACACCTTGCATTGTATTTGGTGTCTGTTTGACTGTGTAAACAAAACGTCCGGCACTATCTTCTAAAACGGAGTGAGAGGGAACATAAATCTCATGGCTAATTGCGTTCTTTTTTTCAATCGCAAAAACGGTCGCGCTCATTCCAGGCAAAACAGTGATTGAAGTGGGGGCTTGCATAACAAATTTAATCTTGTAGGTTTGAGTCTTGTCATCTGCTCTAGTGGAAATTTCTTTGAATGTAAGTGGGAATTTACGTTCATCAATACCATCAAAGGTGGCAAATGTATCATGTTTGTTTTCTTTATTTTTAAGCTTGATCATGATGCTTTCAGGGATATCGATATTAATTTCAAAAGCGGATAGGTCTTGAATAGCCGCGAATGTTTCACTTGAACTGACTTTTTCAAAATTTGAAAGGTAAGTCTTCGCGACAATGCCATCAAAGGGTGACTTTAAAACAGTGTATTTTAGATTTTGTTTAGCGCTGTCCAATTGAGATTTTGCAATGTTCTTTTCCGCTTTAAGTTTTTCAAAATCTGATTGAGAAATCGCTCCTTTCTTGATGAGCTGGGATGCACGGTTAAAATTCGAGCTGGTACGGTCGAATTCAGATTGATTGGCGTTTAGGCTTATAGTGAAATCTGTTTGATCTAATTCTGCAATTATTTTACCTTTTTTGACGACTTCGCCTTCTTTCACATTTACTTTGTTTAGTACACCAGAAACTCTAAAGCCAATCTCGGCACTTTGAATCGCGTCGACAACCCCCGGGAATGTTTTCATAGATTGGGCCGAGGTACCTATCGTTAGCGTTCGAACAGGTTTGAGTCGTTGTACTGCTTTTTCTTCCAGAGGTTGGCTGCTTTGATTGCAGGCAGCCAAGGTTAGGAGGGAAAAAATTAAGCAAACGTGGATAAGCAATTTCATAGATCGCCTTTTGAGATAGAGGGCATGAGTTAAGTAGGTAATGTTACATGAGCGAATTAGGGTGAGTTTAAGCCTATTAAGATTGCTAAGGAAATTAAGAATAGTACAGAATAATAATAGGAGCTAAAGTTATGTGATTGATATGGCAACTTTTTGTGACTGATTTCAGGTTTGTAATGCTTTCACGACGAAAACAATAGATGGACAAACGTTAACTTAGGCTTCATTATGCCGCGATAGACGTCTTTGAAACTGATTTGTTTGTTAAGTGCTCGGTTGCCTAATTTGATAAAGTTATTAGATTTTATTGGGTTTTGCTGCTAATTTAAGTTTTACCTAAGGTTCAACCAAGCCAACAAATATAAAAACGGAGCTTAAATATGCCTACAGTAAATAATATAGCTAATGAGTCTGAAGTGTTAGCTGATCAACTGGCCGACGAAATAATTACAGTCAATGAAGCGCTGGAAAAAGGATATTTCTATCTTGAAAATCGACGATTTGAAGGGCCATTTCCGACGGGTGAACTTGCATCCATTGCAGCACTTGAGCATTGCAATTTGAGTGTGCCTGGAGAGTGTCGCGCGATTTATCATGGCACGGTACAGTTAAATTCAGTCACTAATTTACGTGAACCTTTAACGGATATGCGCCAGATTAATTCCGTAGAGTGTCCGAAAGTTGAAACACCTGAAAGTGCTAACGAAGGCGCTTCTTAATCTTACTGACCAGCATGTTTGTGTCTTCTAATATGCTGCTATGAATCGTAATGGTTTGTTTTAATTCTTCTTCGTTTAATGGTTCTAAGGTCTTAATTTGCTTAACAACCACATTAAGATCTGCATCAGATGCATCGCCGCCTTCAAGAGCACGTTTTTGAATCCATTCTTGAATAACTGACATAGACGCTTCGCAAAACGCGATACATATTGGTACACCTCGTTCATTGGCGACCGTTTGAATTACATCGCGCTGCCATTGTCTTAGGTTCGTTGCATCAATAATCACCGATAAACCTGAATCTAATATCTCTGCACATAAGGTCGTGAGGATACTGTAGGTTTTTTGCGTGGCGTTCTCATTATAAATAAGTGCTGCTTCTGCTTGGTTAGGGTGTTCATTCGCAGCAATACCATATAAACGTTTGCGTTCGACATCCGAGCGAATACGAATAGGGCCCAGGCGGTCAACGAGGCGAAGTGCGACGGTGCTTTTTCCTGTCCCCGAAACGCCGTTCATGATTAACAGAAAGCGGTTAGGGAGGGCGGAATAACTTTCTGCTAGGTTTATATATTGCTCATACTGCTGCATGAATTGTTTCTTTTGAGCGTCACTAATGTCGGGAGATAGACGACTTAAAAGTGCGATTTTGGCACGAACGACTGCGCGATAGGCTTTATAAAACGAGAGCAATTTTAAACCAGCATAGTCACCTGTCTGTTCTAAATATAGGTTTAAAAAGCGATTGGCGTAATGAGACAAATCATGTGCTTCAAAATCCATCACTAAAAAAGCAATATCACTGATGACGTCAATCCAGCGGAAATCTTCATTGAATTCAATACAATCAAACAGTGTGACACGATGCTTAAATAGGGTGATATTTCCCATATGCATGTCGCCATGGGATTCACGCACAAAACCTGCTCTTTTTCTTTTTAACAATAGAGGACTTAAGCGTTCAAATGTTGATTCAGTCCATATCTCAAGTTGTTTTAATTGGTTTAATTGTTGTTTATCTGAGATTAAGTTTCGGATCTGTTCGAAGTTTTGTTGCATTGGTGCATAAACCTGATCAGGGCTTCCGTACTCACTGAACTTATTGGCAGATCTTACATCGGCATGAAATTCTGAAACTTGTTCTGCGAGTGCATCAATATGTTCAAAAGTGAGCCGGTCAGCGAGGTGTAGCTCCTTGAATAATTGGCCTTTGCCAAATTGATTCATTTTGATCGCATATTCAATCGCCGGTCCTTCGCCGCTAAGAGAGGGCAACTGGCTGGAGCCGCAAATTTCAATGAGTCCCAAGTATAAATCTGGGGCTGAACGGGCATTTAAAGTTAATTCGGCTTCACAATACTGTTTACGGTGCGCTAATGACGTAAAATTTAAAAATCCAAAATCGACAGGTTTTTTGATCTTATATGCATACTTTCCAGTTAGAATGACCCAGGAAATATGTGTTTCAAGTACCTCAATTTCGGTACATTCATGCGGGTAGATTGAAGCTTGGCTCAGGGCCTGTATTAGCTCAGAATTCACAGATGTTTCGTCCTGTTGTAGGTAGGGGCGATGGCGCGTTTGCTAGTGTCATGATCAGTAAATAGCTTGAACGGTGTAGAATCTGTTTTTTCATTGGTCTACCAAACGAACTATTGTTTAACAGAGCTTAAAGGATAGTTACTTAAAGAGATCGTTACTTAAAAGAGATAGTTTGACTTAATGTCTAAGAAAAAATCAACCTCTAAATCAACTCATCCTGGTCGCCGACCTTGGTATAAGCACCCGACTTTCCTAAAATGTATTTCGGTCGCTTGTTTGTGCTTTGTCGCTTGGCTAATTTATTTGGATGCACAAGTACGTTATAAATTTGAAGGTAAGCGCTGGGCTTTACCTGCTCAAGTTTATGCAAGAGCGCTTGAGGTGTACGAAGGTCGAGCGCTTAATACTCAGAACTTAAAACAAGAACTCAAGCTCCTGAATTATCGAAAAGTAGCTCATGCTCAGTCTGCGGGTGAGTATTCCGTTCAAGGATCTAATATTCATCTAGTAACGCGCGCTCACGATTTACCCGGTACTAGTTACCCATCTGCCAATTTTCAATTTTCAATCCAAGGTGATGTGGTACAAAACTTAGTGAGCCTTGATCAAAGCAATGAGCAATTATACACCCTTGAACCTTTTAAAATTGGTGGAATTTACCCAAGAGTGAAAGAGGAACGTGTTTTAGTCAAAGTAGAGACCTTACCTAAAGAGTTGATTGCGGCTTTGTTGGTGACTGAGGATCGAGATTTTTATCATCACTTTGGTGTTTCTCCTTTGTCTATTCTCAGGGCAATGTGGGTTAATTTGCGAGCAGGTAGGGTCGTTCAAGGTGGAAGTACTTTGACGCAACAGTTGGTAAAAAACTTTTATTTAAGTCGAGAGCGTTCTATCACGCGTAAGTTCAATGAAGCATTTATGTCGTTAATGTTAGAGGCGCATTATGATAAAAATGCGATTCTTGAGACTTATTTGAACGATATTTATCTAGGGCAATCAGGCGCTACAGCAATTCATGGTTTTGGTATGGCGAGTCAGTTCTATTTTGGTAAGGCGCTTGAGTATTGTGACTTAAATGAATTTGCGTTGCTGGTGGCTATGGTCAAAGGGCCTTCTTATTATGATCCTCGACGGTTTCCTGAACGAGCTTTAAAGCGTCGCAATCTTGTTCTGTCCTTAATGCGTGATGAAGGCGTGATTACCGACCCGTATTATCAAGAAGTTACTTCTAGCCCTTTAGGTGTTGTGTTAAAACCAAAATTTCAGACAAATCGTTATCCTGGATTTATGGACTTGGTCAAGCGCCAACTTCGCCGAGATTACAATGAAGAAGACTTACGTACGGAAGGCTTGAAAATCTATACAACGCTAGACCCTCAAATTCAACACCGAGTTGAGCAATCTATAGGAAAGATAGTTCCATTATTAGCTCAACAAAAAGGTTCGCCAGAGCTACAAGCAGGTGCCGTCGTGACAGGCGTGGGAACAGGTGAGGTAGTGGCTTTAGTGGGCGATAGAAATATTCGTTTCAATGGTTTTAATCGTGCGCTTGATGCTGTACGCCCTGTTGGTTCCTTAATTAAACCTGCTGTGTTTTTAAGTGCTTTAGCTCAGCCTGAAAGCTATCATTTAGCCAGTGTATTATCAGATAAAGCATTTAGAATAGAGTTTCAAGATGGGCAGGTATGGGAGCCAGGTAATTTTGATAATAAGTCGCATGGGGAGGTGCCGCTTTATCGAGCTTTAGCGAGCTCCTATAACTTGTCTGCGGCGCGTTTAGGATTGAATATAGGGCTTGAAACCGTTCATGACACACTTAAAAAATTAGGTGTTGATAAAGAGATTACCCCTTATCCTTCTTTATTTTTAGGTGCGCAATCACTTTCGCCCTTTGAAGTGAGTAAACTGTATCAAACTATTGCGAGTAATGGCTTTAATATGCCTTTAAGGGCAATTCGGGAAGTAACCGATATGCATAATCAAAGTGTGTCGCGTTATCCGTTTCAGATAGCGCAGGTTTTTGCGCCAGAGGCGGTTTATTTATTACAACATGCCTTACAGGAAGTAATGCGAACAGGCACCGGCCGGTCAGCCTACCAACATTTACCTGAAAACCTACGCGTTGCAGGCAAAACAGGCACGACGAATGAAAATAGAGATAGCTGGTTTGCTGGTTTTTCGGGAGACTATCTTGGTGTTGTTTGGTTAGGTTTGGATGATAACGGGCCGATGAACTTGACCGGTGGTACGGGAGCATTAAAAGTTTGGACTGATTTTATTAAACGTATTCCGCAACACTCTCTTTCGATGATAAAACCAGCATCTATTGATCTTCATTGGTTTGACACAGAAACTGGGGTAAGAACAGACGAAAATTGTCGTGGCGCACAAGCTTTACCTATTTGGGGAGAGGTAGATGACATTGCTTATCAACGTTGCAAGCGTGGTTTTTCATCACTTGGGGGGTGGTTAAAGTCATGGTTTTAAATAGATGTTTGATGGTCACTTCTTTGGCGCTCTTCCTGACCGGATGCAGCTCATGGTTGACGAGCCCTGATCAGCAGGGTAAGCAGGTTATTCCCGCTTATACTGACCCTGACGAAGTTCAGAGTGATGCGCAAGATGCAAGCCAAGTGGAGGTTATAAAGGCAGAGACGGTACAAATGAACGATAGGCGGCCAGCTGCTTCGAATTCTGCACCAAAGGTAGCGTCGCCTACTGCTCCAGTACCGCAAGAACAAACGGAGGTTAAGTCTCAGGGGAATACCTCTGACATACCTTACCCTTCAATCATTCAAAGCCTTATTGCACGCGCAGAGAAGGCGATAAAGATGCAACAATGGTTGAGAGCGCAGCTTATCTTGGAGCAAGCGCTACATATTGCACCGAATAATGCCAAGGTGTTTGTAATTTACGGCGATGTTTATTTGAATTTAGGTATACTTGCACAAGCAGAACAAATGTATCGTCGCTCAATCACTTTAGCAGGAGAACAAAGCCCTATGGGGCGTCTGGCTAAAAATAAACTAGAAGAGCTCAAAACAGGAAATTAAGCTATGGCCTTAGGTGCCACCATTTATAAATTTGATATTGACCTGAGTAATATGGATAAGAACCGGTATGAGTCTGTATCACAGCATATTGCTTTGCATCCCTCGGAAACGCTTGAGCGGATGGTGTTACGTTTTCTAGCGTATTGCGTAAATATGCATGATCAATTGAGCTTTACTAAAGGGCTGAGTGCCGACACTGAGCCAGATCTTTGGCAAAAGTCCTATTCTAATGAAATTGAGTTATGGATTGAGCTAGGCCTACCCGACATTAAACGAATTAAAAAAGCGGCGTCAATCTCTCAACAAGTGAAATTATACGTATATGGCGGTCAAGGTGTTGACCAATGGTGGAAACTAGTTCAAAACGATTGTAAGAAATTTAAAAATGTTGATGTCTATCGTTTTGATTTGGCCGCTGTCAATCAATTTGCAAGTCAGATTCAGCGTAGTATGCGCATTTCAGTGATGATTCAAGATGGTCTGATTAGTTTTTCATGGGATGACCAAATGCTTGAGTTTCCTATGGAAATTATTCATGACCAAGATCAATCCTAGTCAAACATGTGAGCGTGGAATACTTTTATGTCATTAAGATCAATTTTTCTCACTGTTTTAGTTTTTTGTGCTGCGTGGTACTGGTTACGCGCGCGTGAGCTGAAGGATCGTATTTTAAAGTATGCGGCGAAACATTGTGATGATTTGTCGCTAAAGTTATTAGATGAGTCCGTGGTATTAAAAGAGCTGAAACCACATAAATCGCCACAAGGAGGTTTATGTCTTAAACGCCGCTATGTTTTTGAGTTTACCTCTACAGGAGAAGACCGCTATCAAGGTGAAATTGTAATTATTGGGCGACATATAGAGCATATAACGCTTGAAACTCATCGGGTTCAATAGTTGAACTTTATAATAATGAATGATATTTGATCTAGGGGAAATGTGTGCTCTCAAGTTTTGTCTATCGGCGCATTTCTATCACATTTTTTACATTCAAGTGTTGTCCCTAGCATTGAGGTTCGTCCAGTTTCACTCATTACCCAAGGCCGGTTAATGAAAGGCGGTTTATGCCGTACGTGTTGAAAGTGTTGGCAAGCTAATTCGGCAACCCAATCATTGTTGTTATCTTTATGAAAATCAAAGATAATTTGTAGCATAGACTTATTCCAAATATCGCTTAAATAGCACTGTTTTCAGTAGATTTGGCGCTTTTCAAATGTGAAACAATGTGAAAGGTTCGGATTTCATACCAAAAATACCTTTGCGCTTAACCATTTGAAATACATACTACACAATATTGTTTATTTTTTGGTGTTTTTGCTAAACGGGAAGTGAAATTGAAAGTTGTTGTGATTGATGATGATGCATATGACAGACAAGTCATTTGTGACTCGCTAACCAAGGAAGGTTATGACGTTATTGAGGCTGAAAATGGCCTTTCTGGTTTGGATGCCATTCGAAAAGAAAGTCCGGACCTCATTATATGTGACGTTAGAATGCCAGAGATGGACGGTGATGAATTACTAGAAACGCTTCGTAACTCTAATAATGGTATGGGGATTATCCCATTTATTTTTATTAGTGGCTTTACGAATGGTGAGCAGAAGATTAATCGCCTTAAAAAAGGGGCGGATAATTTCTTAGAGAAGCCTGTTGATTTGGCGCTGTTGTCAGCTTGTGTGAAATCCAACCTTATTGGTATGGAGCGTGTTTCAAATTATATGAAGAATCAACTTGATTCAATTGCTAAGGCGATGTCCGAAGTATTAGATCAGGAAATTGTGATTGATCAGCTTCAAGGTGAAACCAAGAATAATGCTAAGAATGGTTCAGTCGATAATTATGTTGGTATGATTGTCTCTGCATTACAAAATTTTCAGTTAAAAAGCGATCACTTTCCTGATGCCAAGAACGGTTATGTTAGTCGCTTAGATTATATGAACTTTTTTCTGGCTGAATATGAAAAGCGAAAAACGCTGGCAGATACAACGAATGGTGAAGATTTAAGTTGGTTGTTGATCTTTCAGGTGGCAAAAGCCCAAGTTCAAGGTGAGAAGTTACCGATGTCAGATCTTTATTTGAGTGCGCCTTCGGCAAAATCTACGATCAATGCACGCATAAATAGCCTTATTAAACTTAATATTTTTAATAAAGAACATGATGTAACAGATGGTCGTAGGCAATTGATTTCTTTATCGGAAAAATTTGAGTCTGATTTGCTTAAACATATCGATGAAAGTGTCAATATGATCAAACAAAAAGTTACTTAGTTAGACGTGTAACTTTACAGACCAATAGCCTCTTATCAAAGCTACTCAAGTCCCCCCCCCTACGCAAGCTTATTCAGCTTGCGTCAGTTCAAAAATAAACAAATTACATACCCTATAGCTCATAAATGAGCTGTAGGGATAATTCTCTGCGCCATTTGGGTAATACAGTTTTGCATGATTAATATACAATTTTTGGCTAAATATTCGAATACGAATTAAATATGAATACAAAAGGTCTTAAGTGCGCCAGGTGTTCACTAATTGTTAATTAATCTAAAAGGTAATCCAGATGAGTAGTAGAATTTTCCTTTTCGTAACCAGTCTCCTGCTGGCCTCTATTTCATGGGCTGAATCTTATGTCTATTTGACAAACAGCACGATGGAGCCCTTAACGCTTGATACTGTGCAAACAGGCTACAACAATATCACTCATGGCAATCAATGGGAGCAATTAGCTGACACGGTTCCTCCGCTTGCCACTGTAAAATTTCTTCGTTTCAATCGAGATGATGGTATTAAGTGGGGGCGTACCTACACTTTTAACACGACTGTTCAAGGTGCAAGTAATTCAGTTGAGCTTCAGCAGCTGTTAGAAGGTACCTGGAATTTTAGTAAGATGTGGCTTTCTGCTGAAAATGATTCATGGAAATATGATCGTGATATCCACACGATTTCAATGGATTTTGATGGGAAAGATTCTACTCTAGCTTACCGCTCGCAATATGCGCGTACTTCAGGTGATGACATTCATTATGTGATTAACAACGATTGGAAAACAGAAACACGTGATGAAGCGAATAATAGCTTTAAGGTACTAAGCTACAATGTATGGGCTTTACTCCCAGGTATCACTGCAAAAAACACACATGCTCGTTTAGATACGATTGCTGAATACGTAAAAGGTTATGATGCTATCGTTTTTGAAGAGTTGTTTGACCCTGCATTAACGGCTCATTTTAGAAGCAAAATAAGCACCGAATACCCTTATTTGACGGACATCCCATTCAAACTTGGAAAACTGTTAACCGGTGGTTCATTTATCGCTAGTCGATACCCTATTATTGAGCATGATGATGCCGTTTATGATGCTTGCCGTACCGATGGTTGCTTAGCTTCTAAGGGGATGAATTATGCTAAGATTAATAAGAATGGGAAAATTTATAACCTGTTTGGTACACATACGCATGCCTATACTACGGCTGAAGACATTGATGTTCGTTTTGCTCAACTTACACAACTAAAGAGCTTTATAGATAGCAAAAATATACCATCGACTGAGCCTGTTCTAATGGCAGGTGACTTCAATGTAGACAAAATTCACTTCCCTCAAGAACATTATGATTTCCTTGAAGTGATGAATGGCACAGAGCCGACGGCGCTTGGCGAATATCCTCATTCTTATGCAGGCCCTGTTAATGTGTACGCCGAAGATCAATACACAGAGTATTTAGATTATGTCCTTTACTCAAACGATCATGTTGAACCCATTTATTCTCAAAATACCTTGTTAGTACCTCGTAGTATTGATGCGGATCATTGGGGGAGCTGGGATCTTTCAGACCACTACCCTGTGGCAAGTGAGTTTGTTTTTCCGGCTGAATAACTGACTATACAAATGACGTACCCTTGAGCGAAATTAGAATGATTTGGCTTGAGGCGTGCGTCACTCTATCATTGATATAAAACAGGAAAATATTCTAGCTAGGGCTTCATAATGAATGACCCTGCCAAAAATTAATAACATGCTATTTGTTCTGTTAACTAGCGAGAGAACAACCGCTGAATTATATTCTATTTGAGAAGGTTCTTTCTGTACTGGTTAGGTGTTACTTCAAACCAGCGTTTGAATGCTCGATGAAATGCGCTGACATTGGTAAATCCCAAAAAAAAAGCAATTTCCCCCAAGCTAATGTGCACTTGTTTAAGCATTTGATGAGCCAGCTTCTTTCTGACCTGGTTTCCTAGTTCAAGGTAGTTGGTCCCTTCATTTTGAAGGTGGCGCTTGAAGGTGCTTAAGCTAAAACCAAAATGCTTTGCAGCTTTTTCTGCCTCGGGTAAACCTTGGTTCAGGTTTTGTTCAATATAGGCTGAAACTTTGTCTGCTAAACGAGAGTTACCTAATTCAAGGGTGAATAGCTTATCGACCATTTTTACCATAGAGTCTTTAAGAGCCAGATTGGGGGAGTGCACGGGCAGGTCTAGCGTCTCATCATTCAAAATAATCATATTATTGTTTTGTTCGAATTTTACCGGGCAGGCCAGTATTTTTTCATACACTGATAGAGGGGCGTTCGGTGCGTGTTTGAAGTGAACTTCTTTAAATTTGACCCCTTCTTTTTTTGAACGCGTTGTTAAAAAACGGCTTAAATGAAGCATGGAAGCAAAATCAAGTTCTATCAAGGAACTGCTCTCAAGCAAGCTAAAACCAGAAAATTCTACACTTAACGTTGTTACGCCTTTTTCTGGTTGTTTGATTTCAGCATGAAAAGCATTATTCATTAAATGTTTATAGTGAGTCGTTAGCCGTGCTGCTTCACGTAAATTTTCACAGTTCATCCAAACAAGAGACATAATGCCGTAGTCAGAAGGGTGAATATGTAAACCGGCATCAAGTCCTAAGGTAGGACATTGTGTTAGCTCTATCGCTTTGGACCAATAGTAAATGATATCTCTTACGGGGAGTCGTGTTTTCCCACCAATCATTACGCGGTTATCGGATTCGCATAACTTTAGGAAACACTGTTTTTTGATCCCGTGCCGCTTTAGGGCTTGAAATAAAATATCTAAATAAAGTCGTGAGGCGCTTGATTGATGTTGACTGTTAGACCTTACCATCGATTTTTACTCTACCACGGAAGTGATTCGCCATTACTATGCCAAAACCCGCCACTGTTATCCATATTCAACTCCTCAATTCTTTGGCTTAAACCACTGGCAGCTTTTTCCGGGCTGATGTCGCCATTAAAGCCAACCATACGTGTTTGTACAAAACCAGGGTGTAGCTGCGCGACGGCAATGCCTTTTGGTTTTAAGTCCATAGCTAATGATTTGCCCAAAGCATTTAGCGCGGCTTTGCTTGCACGGTAACCATAATAAGCACCGGAGGTGTTATCTTCTATGCTTCCCATTCTGCTAGTAATATTCGCAATTTTGCTACCTGATTTTAAATGTGGCAATAAAGCATGCGTTACTTTTAACGGCGCAAGTGTATTGACTTCAAATTGTTGGCGTATTTGATCGTAATTCATCGAATCGAGTGTTTCGTTTTGAAATAAACCAGCATTGTTAATTAAAATATCAATTTTGAAGTCATCACTATGCGCCATTTTTAATACTTGTAGCACTGTGTCCATCGCTTCATCGTGAAAAAGGTCAATACCACTAATAACCAGATCGGCCATGTTTTCTATTTCATCAGACGTTTCACGACATACAGCAATGACTTGATCGCCCTGTGAGGTATAGTGGCGGCTAAGCTCTAGTCCAATGCCTCGATTAGCACCGGTAATTAGTACGATGTTATTCATTCTTTACTCCTATGTGATTAAGGTTTTATATTAGTATGAATGCGCTATTTTAGCGAAGTCATTTTTGTTTACACCAAGGTGGTGAAGCCAGTATGTTGAAACCTATAAGTCAGCCCTGTATCCGAAACCAAGATCCTATTTATCAAGTCTTAAGATCGCATTTTAGTATGTCAGGAAGTGTGCTGGAACTAGCCTGTGGCACTGCGCAGCATGCGGTGTATCTTGCCGAACGCTTGCCTCACCTGAATTGGCAGCCAAGTGATTTAGCCTTTGGACTAGAAGGGGCTGCATTATGGATCGAGGAAGCTTCGTTAGAAAATTTAAAGCCAGCGATTATGCTCAATATCAATGATAATGACTGGGGGGTTGCGAATTTTGACTACATTTACAGTGCAAACCTTGTACATTTTGTCAGCCAAAAAAGCGTTGATGGGATGTTTTTGGGTATTTCCAAACACCTTAAAAATCAGGGGGTGCTTGCCTTGTACGGACCTTACAATCAAAACGGCTATACGGGCGAAGGTAATGCGCGCTTGGATCAATGGTTAAAAGCAGAGGTTAATCCTGAGGCGGGTATTAAAGAGTTGAGCGAGATCGTTGTATTAGCAAATAAATATGGGTTAAAGCTAGAAACGAATCACGCTATGCCTGCTAATAATCACCTGTTAATTTTCAAGAATGAAACATAAAGCCGTTCATATGGCGCGGGGGGTTATGCCGACAGCGCTGCACCCTGGTTTCGAATCATTTGGCGGAAGGCTCTAGGTGTCGTGCCGTATCGTCGTTTAAAGTGCCGGTAAAAATGGCTAAGATTACTAAAGCCAACTGAGAATGCAATCTCAGAAATATCGGTGTCAGATTGAGCTAGCTGGGTTGCAATAGCATCACATCGCACTTTAAGTAAATAATCTACCATACTAAAACCCGTATATTGGCGGAATTGTCTGGAAAAATGGCTTCTAGACATATTCACTTGCCGAGCTACTTTTTCAAGATTTAGCGCTTCTTCATAATGTTGTTCTATCCATCTTTTTGCTTTTGTGATCCTGATTGCTGCAGGTGCATCGTCTTGATTGTGCAGGTCAATGTCTTCGCTGATATGCATAAGTAACAATCGCAAATATAAGTTCTCTTTAATGCAGGCTTGAAAGGGAGAATTATCTTTATGGATTTTGAGAAGCTCCTTTGAGATCTCAAGCATTTCAGCGCTATTGGCTTGGGTCATACTGATTGTTTGAACCAGCCTTTTTAAATAAATACTATTTGCAGGGGTGGCAAAGGAATCTAACACTTGAGTGTTGATGCACGAAAATAATAATCGATTATTTTCTTCTTTGTTTACCTCGGCGCTATGACTTATTCTTTCGGGTATGAAAATAGCCTGTCCAGTACCAAGACGGTAGCTTTGGTGTTCGGTATTAATATTTACTTCGCCCTCTAAACATACAACAAACTCATGAACGTCATGTGAGTGGTTCGCAATGTCTGTTTTTAAATTAACATCAGATAGCCAAAGCATTTTGTGATCCAATAGTATATAAAATTGATTCAATCCTATATGAAGTTTATAAATAAGGCTATTACAATTAATGTTAACAGCATGATTGTAAAGTTTTTATTTTGTAGTCGGTGAGGGAATGCGATAGCGCTCAAGAAACGGCTCATGTTATTTAATTAAATATGGAGAAAAGACATGGTAATTGTTCATCACCTTGAAAATTCACGATCACAGCGTGTGTTATGGGCGCTAGAGGAGTTAGGTGTGCCTTATGAAGTAAAAAAGTATGAGCGAGACCCTGTGACAAACTTAGCGCCAGAGAGCCTAAAGAAAGTGCACCCTTTAGGTAAATCTCCGGTCATTACAGATCAAAATGCAGAAGGGGGGGCAGTAACAATTGCTGAATCTGGTGCGATTATCGAATATTTGGCTCAGACTTATGGGAAAGAAAACTTCACACCAGCAGCCGGAACTGAAGCCTCTCGACAATATGATTATTGGATGCATTTCTCTGAAGGCTCATTAATGCCTCAATTATTGCTCAAAATTGTTTTTGATAAAGTGACGACCAGCCCGATGCCATTTTTTGTAAAGCCGATAGCAAAAGGGATCGCCAAGAAAGTCATGACGGCTTATGTGAGTCCTAATATTAGAGTGATGTTGGATTTCATTGAAAGCCACTTGAATGAACATGATTGGTTTACAGGTGATGCGCTGACGGGAGCCGATATTCAAATGAGCTTTCCATTAGAAGCTTGTGTTATGGGTGGTGTAGCTGGTGCAAACTACCCCAGTATTAAAGCGTATGTAAAACGTATCCATGCGCGGGCAGAATATCAGAGAGGCTTAGAAGTGGGCGGCCCTTACGATTATGCTTAAGGTTATTGATTCGGTACAAGACTGATCGTGTATGCTTGCACACCAATATTTCGAATTAAGCTTGTTTGGTGTGCAAAGCTGTTTATTTTTTTGTTATCTTAAAGCGCTTGCTCAAGTATTTTACGACTAACTTCTGGCGTGATATTCCGATGTTCCCCCAATTTTGTCATACCATGAAGTTCAAGCTTAGGGATGATTTTATCGATATCAGAGGCGTCTAATTGAACATCGGATAAACGGATCGGCATATTCATTTGTTTAAAGAAATCTTCAGTTAATTGAATCGCTTGATTGATACGAACGTCTTCATTGCCCTCTTTTAACTGCCAGATTCGTTCAGCATATTGGAGTAACTTATCTCGTTTGTCTTCACGACAAACCTTCATCACAGCGGGTAAAACAATCGACAGTGTTCGGGCATGATCAATGCCGTAACCTCCTGTTAGTTCGTGGCCAATCATATGGGTCGCCCAGTCTTGAGGTACGCCTGAGCCAATCAAACCATTGAGGGCTAAAGAAGCTGACCACATGATATTGGAACGCACAGTGAGGTCGCCTTTAAACTCTGCTGATAGCGCTCTGGGGCCTTCTTCTATCAATGTTAAGAGTAAACCCTCAGCAAAACGGTCTTGGACCTTAGCATTTACAGGAAAGGTAAGATATTGTTCCATGGTATGAACAAAAGCGTCTATGATTCCGTTGCTGACTTGTCTATCGGATAATGACAAGCTGGCAGCAGGGTCTAGTACTGCAAATGCTGGGCGAACCAAAGGGTTTCCAAAAGCGAGTTTGTTACCGTTACGCGTAACAACTGAGCCTCCATTCGATTCGCTGCCCGTCGCGGGTAAGGTCAATACAGCGCCAAGCGGAAGAGCTTCTTTGATCGTATGTCGCTTGGCTAAAATATCCCAGGGGTCTTCTCCTTGGTAGCATGCCGCGGCGGCAATGAACTTTGTGCCATCAATGACTGAACCGCCACCGACAGCCAATAAGTAATCAATCTTGTGTTTACGGATAATATCAAGGGCTTTGATTAGTGTGTCATATTTAGGGTTGGGTTCAATTCCAGAAAATTCAAACCATTCATGCTTATGTAGTGCGGCGCTAACCTGCTGGAATATATCATTTTTCTTAATGGATCCGCCGCCATACGTCATGAGTACTTTTGCATCCTTTGGGATCTCAGCGGCCAGCTTCTCAATTTGGCCTTTACCAAATAAAATCTTTGTCGGATTATGAAAGGTGAAATTTAACATGCTGAGCTCCTTACTTACGGTTCATTATTCATCGCGGGCCAATAAATGATAGTATTTCGAATCTTCAAATACATAGTTTAGCTGTATTTATGCATTATGGCAGCTATAGCCGCCGTGGTTTTATTAAAAGTGAATAGACTAAATGTTTCTTATTGTTGCAATCGTATTAATCTCTTTAGCTTATCTTTCAATGACCGCTTACCTCATTGCGAGTGTTGTGCTGTATGTCTTCTTTCAAATGATTGGCGGTAAAAAGGATGGTGAGTACAAAAAGATACGCTTAGGGGGTTTTATTGGTTGGCTCATCTCAATTCCTTTCTGTTTAGTTATGGTTTATTTAAATACCGGTGCTTAAGAAACGAAAGTGAACAAAAATGAGGTGGTAAAAACCGAAAAATTCACCTACCTTATATAGATTAGTCTCTAATAACGCGTTCGCAATATTGGGGGTCATCTATGCCAGCACTCAAGGCTTTTTACGAGGAACTGTGGCAGCAATATATAAAGATAAGCCCGCAGGCCCTTGCCATACATCATTTGTTTAAGAGTGAAGGCGAGGCACTGGTTAATGATCATGTCGCTTTTCGCACTTTTTCAAATTCAAACATTTCAATTGACCAACTTGAACAACAGGTTTTCTCCTTAGGATTCCACTATCTTGAGTCCTATCATTTTGACGCTAAAAAGTTAGAGGCGCGTTGTTATGTGCACCCAAATTTCCCTACTAAGATCTTTATTAGCGAGCTACTTTGGCGTCAATTGTCAGAGCCAGCACAAACGATTATTGACTCGCTCATACAGCAAATTGAAGTAGCAACATCAATTAATCCTAAGATATTAAATGTTCCGCGCTTAAATGCTGGCCGAATATGGGCGATGCCGACCTATAAAGACTATCTGACATTATTAGAAGAGTCAGAGTATGCCGCCTGGTTATCAGTGTGGGGCTTACGAGCGAACCATTTTACAATTTATGTAAATTATTTAAAAAAATATTCTGAGCTTTCACAGGTAGTGGGTTTATTGCAGCATCATGGTTATGTCTTGAATTCTGTGGGCGGTGTGATTAAGGGCTCAAAAGCAGAATTACTAATTCAATCCTCAACAATGGCCGATCAAGCATTTGTGTCTTTTCCAGACGTTGGTGAGCAGCAGGTGAGTACTTGCTATTATGAGTTTGCCCAGCGTTTCAAACAAAAAGACGGTTCGTTATTTCAAGGATTTGTACCGGAAAGTGCTGACAAGATATTCGAGTCAACCAATCGTGGAGTGGCAAATGACTAAACGTATTGTTGTACTTGGGCTTGGACGAATTGGTGGTGCGATTGCCCAGCTATTAAACGGTGATAAACGCTATCGAGTGATTGGGGCTGATATAAACTCTCAAACATTACAGCTTTATGCTAATCAATTTAAAACTGTACAACTTCAAGGTACAGATTATTCAACTCTTCTAAAGGGGCAGGATGCCGTTTTATCAGCGTTGAGCTTTAATGAAAACCCTCAAGTGGCGCAAGCAGCATTAGATAATGCTTGCAGTTATTTTGACCTAACTGAAGATGTTCAATGTACAGAGCGAATCAAGACAATAGCTCAAAATGCGGTTGTAGGGCAGGTATTTATGCCTCAATGTGGTTTAGCACCCGGCTTTATCGGTATTCTAGCGTATAGCTTTCGGCAATTCTTTGATCAAATGGATAGTTTAAAACTAAGAGTGGGTGCATTGCCAGAGTATCCATCCAACCGGATGATGTATAACTTAACTTGGAGTACAGAAGGTTTAGTTAACGAGTATGCAAATCCTTGTGAGGCAATCAAACATCATCAAATTACCTTGATTGAACCTTTAGAGGGGCGGGAGCTGTTTTCAGTGTCGGGAGTGGAGTATGAGTCGTTTAATACCTCAGGTGGGCTTGCTAACTTATGTCACTCTCTGGAAGGTCAAGTCCGAGAGCTAACGTATAAAACGATTCGGTATCCCGGGCACTGTGAGTTGATGCGCTTTCTATTTCATGACTTACGTTTAGGCGAAGTCGGTAAACGTAGAAACATGTTGATGGATATTCTTGAAAGCTCCGTTGCAACGACTGCGCAAGACTTAGTACTTATTTCTGTGGTGGCCACAGGTTATGTCGATCATAAGTTACAACAGCGTAGTCGTACGTTTTTATTACGTCATAGTAAGCAGCAAAGTGCGATTCAGATATCAACGTCATCGGCTGCTGTCGCCACGATGGACCTAATACTTAACGACTCAGAGCAACGACAAGGTTTTGTTGAGCAAGAGACCTTGGATATTGATTTATTTCTAAATAATGATTTTGCCAAACCCTATCGAGATGCTGAATTAAGCATTTAAATGTTGTTGATGAGGTAACGATATGGATACCAATGACATCAGAAAATCATTAAAAAAAGTACTGGCTGGTTTTTATGATGAGCATAATCATTACGGCAGTGCATATGTTGGTGCAATACGGCTAGATAGCCCTAATAAAATATCAGCGGTGAGCCCGATTAATGCGAAGCAGTTTGCCACGATATCGATCGCTGATGCCTCTCAGCTTAATGCTGTGATAGATCAATCACATGCAGCGTACTTAGAATGGCGGAGTGTTCCAGCACCGAAAAGAGGGGAGTTGGTGCGTTTATTTGGTATGCAGTTAAGGCAGTATAAAAATGAATTGGCAAACACCATTACTTTGGAGTCAGGTAAACCTTGGCAAGAAAGCTTAGGAGAGGTACAGGAGTTGATCGATGTGTGTGATTTTGCTGTCGGCTTATCACGACAACTTTATGGTTTAACGATCAGTACTGAAAGAAAAGAACATCGTATGATGGAGCAATGGCACCCTATTGGGCCAATATTGGTGATTAGTGCGTTTAACTTCCCAATGGCTGTGTGGGGCTGGAATGCAACATTAGCTTTAGTTTGTGGAAATAGCATTGTCTGGAAACCATCCTGCCAATGCCCCTTAAGTGCGCTAGCATGTCATCGTTTATTGCTTTCTGCAATTGAAGAGTTTGGTGGGGATAAACATTTAAGTAGTGTGGTTTACGGTGAGCGAGGATTAGTGAAAGATCTCGTTGACCTACCAGACATTGCGTTAGTGTCTGCCACCGGCTCATGTAATATGGGGCGAACAGTCGGGGCGCGTGTTGCTAAAAGAATGGGTCGCTCACTATTGGAGTTGGGTGGCAATAACGCGATGATTGTTTGTCCTAGTGCGAATTTAGAGTTAGCGATTAGGGCGATTACTTTTTCAGCGCTCGGCACCAGTGGGCAGCGCTGCACAACACTAAGACGTTTAATTGTGCATGAAAGCCTGAAAGATGACATGCTAGCTAAGCTCACTAACATTTATGCTTCAGTAAAAATTGGCGATCCATTTGTCGAAAGCAATCTAATGGGGCCGGTCATAAATCAGCAAGCTATCAATGCGATGAAATCCAGTATAAAAAAAGGCATCGATCAAGGAGGGGAACTTATTGCGGGTGGCGAGGTCATTAATAATCTAGAAGTTGGTGACGGCTTTTATATCAAACCCGCACTAATGGTTATTTCGTCTGATGCGCCGATCGTACAAGTAGAAACATTTGCCCCCCTATTATTTGTACACACTTATAGCGCATTAGAGGAAGCAATTTTTATGCATAATAACGTGAGTCAGGGTTTGTCATCCGCTATTTTTACTCAAAATATAGCTGAAGCAGAGCTATTTTTAAGTGCTAAAGGATCTGATTGTGGTATGGCGAATGTGAATATCGGAACTTCGGGCGCTGAGATAGGCGGCGCATTTGGTGGTGAAAAGGAGACGGGGGGAGGGCGTGAAAGTGGTTCGGATGCCTGGAAAAGTTATATGCGACGGGTGACCAATACAATTAACTACGGGCAAGAATTACCCTTAGCTCAAGGGATTAGTTTTGACTTTCCAGAGTGAGTACTGTTGTTTTAAACAGCGACCTTTCAACGGCTTAAATAAGGTAAAAAATGAACTCTAAAAGAAGGCTTCGAGACCTCAAAGGTTTTGGCCCTAAAAGTGAAGAAATTCTAGCGATTGTTGAAATTTATACGGTTGAGGACTTTATGGAGGTTGACCCCTTTGATCTTTATGCAAAGCTAAAAGTAAACGTGAAAGGCACGGGATTAAATTCTATTTATGCCATCATTGGTGCACGTGAAGATATACACTGGCAAGAAGTTGCTAGCACCCGTAAAACCGGCATTCTCATGAAGCTGGATGATATGGGCTTAGCGCCAAAATAGCGCTACTCCAACGAATGTTTCCATAATCCTGCTGTGATAGCTGCTGTCATCTTCGTTACAACAGCCCATTCACTTTTTAAATAACCCATATGCTTTGGTAATTCGTCATGGATATCAGTTTCGCGACGGTGATAGAAAATATGTGCTTGAGGTGGCGGTAGTAATGAAGCGTCAGGATAATGACTACTTGCTACAAATGCTAATTGTATAAAAGGCGCTAGACGAAGAAAGCCAATGGCTGGTTGCTTGCACGTTATACAGATTCCTCTTCTAAGTGCCGGTGGTCGTCGGAAGCGATCAAACTTAATTTTGCTTGCATCATGGAGGCTCACGTTACTCGATAGCATGATTGTAAAGTCAGCAAAAGGTTTTTGGTATAAGTTTTGGCAAATTAGACAGTGGCAATAAAACCGGGCTAATGGTTTCGTGTGTACATCGAATGTTGATTCACCGCATGGGCAAGAGCAACTTTGGCTTAACTGTCGGTTAATCATATCGATCTCAAGTTATTGTGTTATATCCCATGATATTAAATGAAGTAGTTCTAAATAAGTAGTTCTGAATAAGTAGTTCATATTTCAGTCCTTTTTTATAAATTAATTGTGGCGAGAAAAAACAAGGTTGATATATGATATTTGAATAACGTAAACATTAAGGGGACATCAATGTCTGTTTGGCAGTTAAATAATAAGAATGAAGTTCAACATACAAATGGTTATAAACTCAGATTAGGGCATGGAACTTGGAAGGAACCTGAGGATATTCATCCAAGCATTCCTAAAAGTTTGGGTCTAAGTCCCTTAGAAAGCATTAGGCTCATGCGTGAAGGTCTTCAATATGCCGTTGACGTAAGTGCTATAGCCGAAACTTAATCAATTTTTATACAGCTTATCAGCTATTTGAAGTGCTAGTGTTGATCAGTGCGGATGATAGCGTTCTAGAATTTTGCTTATATATTTCTTATCTTTGCGTACGCTCTCAATTTTTCTCCATAGTTTCATTTTTTCATCTTGTGATAAATTAGTCTTTTTGGAGAATGCTAAGAAATATGACTTAGACTTGAGAGGGCGTGGATGAATGTGTAACTCAGGATTATTTTTTAAGAGCAAATGCGCCATCTCTCTAATTAAAATAACAGACCCATCCTGATCTCTTAGTAACTTTTTTAAATTTGCTTCATCATTCAAGGCCGCATTATCAACTTCTAATCCAAGCGCTTCGAGCTCTATCCCGATAGAAAAACCTAAAGGGGAGCGTATCGGCGTTGGCAGCTGTTGAGCATCTCCACTGAAACTGAACTTTGTATCTGAATGAGTCACAATAACGTAATCAACTTGAGATAGTTGGTATTTTGAGTTTCTTGAGGTATGGGTATTTTTTGGGTAGCTTAAATACTCAGCACGACTTTGTTGGAAACTGACCCCCGCGATACCATCAAACTGTCCTGCTTTAGTGAGATGTAGGCAGCGTTTCCAAGGAATCGCATCGAACTTTAGTTTGTAGCCTAAAGGCCCAGACGCTTTGGTTAATATATCAACATAAACACCTGAAATGGCTTCTTTTTTGATGATGACAAATGGAAACCAAGTGCTATCAGCTACGCAAAGTTTAAGTGTATCTTGAGCATAGCTGGTTGCACTCAAGATAAAAAAGAGCAGAGTGCCAAAAGTTATTTGAGTGGCGTTTCTCCATTTAAACAATCGTACCTTCTCTATCAGCTTTTACTGAAAATGTAAGTGGTGATGAAAGTCTGCTCTTAATACAATCGTATTAAATTTTATGATTTTATCAAGTTAGCTGTTATTAATTCGAAACCCAACTTTTAATGTTACTTGGTAATGTGCGACGCAGTTGTTCTGGATATGGCCTCGAGTTTCGATGACTTCAAACCAGTCAAGATTACTCACTGATTTAGCACATTCATTAATGGCGTTGTTAATGGCATCTTCGATGCTATTCTTCGATGAACCGACTAACTCTAGCTTTTTATAAATATGATGATTTGACATGTAGAGACTCCTGATCAGCTAATGCACTGAAATGTTTGCTCTGACTATAGTTTATAGTTTAGTCGTCCTAGGAGCATATTCCAGTGATTATTGATTCTCAGGCATATTATTTGTCTAAAATTTGTTCATTTAGTATTACGGGTCTAAACTCTATGTCTACATAATAATAATGATTGCTTTCTTTGAACTGAGCTAGAGAAACTAATGGTATCCAATGTAAATGCCAGCCGATGTTATACCGTCCTATGGTCTATAAGCGTTGTTATTTTAGCGTTAACCTCATTGTTGTCATCGTTTGCGTTAGCAGAAGAGCTTGAACCCATTGATTCTAGCTCCCCCCCCATTACCCCGGTCACCCTACAACTGAAATGGCGTCACCAGTTTCAGTTTGCCGGATATTATGCAGCAATAGCGCAAGGTTACTATCAGCAGGCTGGGTTCGAGGTAAATCTGAAAGAAGCAGGTCCACAAATCAATCCTATTGATGAGGTTTTATCTGGCCGAGCGGACTTTGGTATTGCTAACTCAGAATTGATGCTTTATTACTTGAACGGTGAACCTGTTATTGCCATAGCGGCCATTATTCAACATTCACCAATGGTTTTAATGAGCTTGGCTGAATCTAATATCTTGAGCCCTCAAGACTTGATTGGGAAAAAAGTAATGTATTCAGTGGGGCATTATGGTGCGAATACCCTAGGTATCTTGCTCCAAGAGGGTATTCATGAATCTCAGATAGAGTCTATTCCTCTGTCTTATGACATTGAAGACCTGATAGAGCATAAGGTTGATGCAATGGTAGGGTATGTAACAGATCAACCTTTTTTATTACAGGAGCGCGGCCTTCAATATAATCTTATCGACCCTCGAACGTACGGTATCGATTTTTATGGTGATGTGCTTTTTTCGCATAAGAAATTAGTTGAGGATAATCCTGACAAGGTAGAAAAATTTAGAGTAGCGACACTGAAGGGGTGGCGTTATGCCATTGAACACCCTGATGAAATGATTGAACTGATTTTAAGTCAATACCCTACGCTGAAGAATAAAAGGGAGCTACAGTATGAGGCGCAGGAAACGATCAAATTAATCGTGCCTAAATTAGTTGATTTAGGACATATGAATCCAGGCCGCTGGGAGTCTATTGCGGAAACGTTCATTAATTTGAATATGACGAAAGGCCGCTATGAAGATAAAGCGTTTCTTTATACTTTGGAAAGGGAACAAGCCTATCAAGTACTTAAAATGTTTTTCCAAATTACGGGAATTATTGCGGTATTTGTTCTGATTTTTATCGCTTGTTTGTTTTATTTTAATAAGCAGCTTAAGTTGGCGATTGCTCAAAAAACCATGTACTTGACGAAAGCAAATAGAGAGTTGATTGTTTACACTAAGCAGTTGAAAGACAAAGAAAACGAATTATTCAGTTTAAATAAAAACCTAGAACGGCACATTATTTCTCGTACAGAAACGATTAATAAAGTGAACCATGAATTGACTGCTGAAATTGAACAGCGAAAGCAGCGTGAGTTATCCCTCCTACTATTATCAAAAGCAATAGAAAGTAGCCGTAGTATTGTTCTCATCATCGATAAACAACATATTATTCGTTACGCGAGTACGGCTTTTTTGAAGCTGACGGGTTTGACGGAAGCTGAGACTCATGATCAGCTGATTCAAGCGTTGGAAAACAGGCTAACCTTACCAGAAATATCAAATGCTGATTTTTCGCCTAACTCGAAAGGCGTGATAGAAAGTGAGTTGGAGTGCGCAGGGAGTGACGGGCAAGCACACTGGTTAAGCACGTCTATTTCTTTACTGTGGTCTGAGAGCCAAGAAATATCACATTATGTGATTACTTTTGAAGACATCACGGAGCATAAAGCCCGTCAGGATGAAATGGAACAAATAGCCTTGTACGATCCACTTACCGAGCTAGCGAATCGTGTGCTATTTAAGAGCCAGCTTGAGAAAGTCATGACTAATGTGCAGCGTACCCATACCAAAACTGCTTTGTTATTTATTGATATTGACGACTTTAAGTCGATCAATGATAGTTTTGGTCATGAAACTGGAGATTATGTGTTGAAGGCCGTCGCTAAGCGTTTGAAAACTCATATTCGTAAAAATGACTCGGTTGCTAGAGTGAGTGGTGATGAGTTTATTATTCTGTTAAATGACCTCCAAGCCTATGATGATGCGAGCAAAGTTACGCATCAGATTATTGACTCTTTTAAGAAACCTGTTGTAGAGAGAGGCCGAGAAATTTTTGTCACGGTTAGTATTGGTATCAGTATGACACCGGATGATTCGATTAAAGATTCTGAGCTGATTAACAATGCTGACCTTGCAATGTATCGCGCTAAACAAAATGGCCGCAATAATTTTCAGTTTTATTGTGTGGATATGAATGTAGAAGTCAGACAAAAAAGTTTGATTGAGACGGAGCTCAAAACAGCCATTCAAACTGAAGCATTTTATTTAGAGTATTTACCGGTAATTGACCTAAAACATGGCAATATTGTTGGTGCTGAAGCGTTGATTCGTTGGCCATTTTCTGAGGAAGAAGTTCGAAACCCAAATGATTTTATTTCTATAGCAGAAGAAACAGGTGCCATCATCCCAATGGGGTATTGGGTAATGCAGCAAGCCTTTAAAGATATTCAAAAGTGTTTAAGCGCGCAGATAAAAGGGATCAAAATTTCCGTTAATATCTCTTCTCGCCAACTTAAAGACAAACATTTTATACCTAGCATACGAAAACTTTTTTTATCAAACCCTAATTACATCCAGTATTTTGAATTTGAAATAACAGAAAGTTGCTTTCTTAATAATCAAGTGGGCAATATTCGCTGCCTGAACGATCTCCGTAATATGGGGTTTTCAATCGCATTAGACGATTTTGGTACTGACAGTGCCTCATTAAGCTACTTGCAGCGAGTATCAGTAAGCACGATTAAGATTGATCGCCCCTTGATAAATGAATTACCCAATCATAAAGCAAATAAGCAACTTACTTGTGCGACGATTGCGATGGCGCATGAACTTGGTATAAAGGTCATCGCAGAAGGGGTTGAAAAAGAAGCTCAAGCGAAATTTCTAAGGTCAATAGCGTGTGATATGGCTCAAGGTTTCCACTACGGAAATCCTGTGAGTATAGAACAGCTTATTACAGGCTTATCGGGTGGAAAGGTACTCTCGTTGCATACAAATCAACGTTATAACCCGTAAATGTATATTTCTTAAGGGAGTATTCACTCTGGTTTATAGAAAATAATCGTCTCAAATCGTATCGCTTTATCTTGGTATTAGGCCCAAACTGGGGGTATGTTAATACTAGGAATGTGTGATAGGAGGGATAGTTATGTCATTTCAACGATTAATCGATCATTTAAATATTCATCAGGCTAAGTTTTCATTAGAAGCCCACTCAAAAGCCTTCACTGCTCTAGAGGTGGCTGAACGCACTCACGTTCATGGCCTTAATATGGGTAAAGTTGTGGTGCTTGTTTGTGACGGCTGTTTGGCGCTTTGCTTACTCCCAGCGCATTACCATGTAAATTGTGCTTCATTTGCTGAAGAGATAGGCGTTTCTGAAGTTCGTCTTGCACAAGAAAGTGAGTTTTCGGATCATTTTCCTCAGTGCGAATTAGGTGCAATTCCTCCTTTTAGTGAGTTATGGGGAATGCCTGTCTATATGAGCTTCGCTTTTGATATATCACAAGATATTGTTTTTAATGCGGGGAATTGGTCTGAGGTCGCACGCATGCCTTGTAATGAATATATACGGCTCGAAGAGCCAAAAATCATTTCAAAAGGTGCGATGTCACCAAGAATTACACCACCAAAAATTTCTAGACGTAGAGGCCGAGAAAGCCTTCTGGTGCACTGAAAATTAGTGATATAAAGATGTGTTCACTGAAACCCAACGTTATTATCACCCACGCTATAAGAAACTATTTGGCTGATTTCCTGAAATGACAAGGTACTTTGTTGCTGCATCTCGTTAAAGAAATCTTGTGCTGCCTGTAATGATTTTTTTGTACTTATACCACCATCCACATGACGGTGCGCTCGTAAGTAACCTTCTACATCTCTTGATAATAGAAAGGTATCTTTTCCCATAGCGCGTAATGCGTACGGCCCGGTATTGCCCCCTAGTCGAGCGCCGTTTTTCTTTAGCCAAATCCACAAACCTATAATGTCGTTAGTTGGCCAGTCAGCGATAAATGGTCCAAAACTAGATGCATGATCTTGGGCTGAATAACGTATCATTGAAGCGTTGACCAAAATGGTTTTGACCTTTGTATAATTACGTACAATACGAGTATCAGCGGATTTTTCCTCTAGCATTTCTGTCGGCATCATTAATAGTTTATTGATATTAAAATCCCAGAAAACCTCACGAAACCCCGGCCATTTTTTATTGATGACAGACCAATAAAAGCCACTTTGAAATATTTTACGGGTAAACTCTTCTAACCATAAATCATCATGAATTAAAGCAATCTGACTTTCAGGCAAAGGCTGAGAGACTAAATGAGCTAAAGCCTCATCACCACCTTTTCGCTCTGATGCACGGGCTTGAATATCGTTAAATTTTTCCATTCTTATTTTATCGTTAGTTGCTAGTTGTGAATTTAATGGATTGTAGCACTAATCATTAAATGCTTACTTAGCTTAATTTACCTAAGGTAAGTTAGATGACTTTATCAGTAATTCGTTGAAGGCGAGCAAGCTGGGTTTTATTGAATCTTTACGCCAAATACTGTGTGTCGTGGTCTTCTGTAAGTGAGAGGGGAGAGGATGAACCTTAAGGCCATCTTTAAAAGGGTAAAAGTCCAATAATTTTTGGGGGATGATTCCTGTGCCCATACCTGCTGTAATGCAATTTAGAAGCGCGTGGTATGAATTTATTTCGATTACTGTCGCCATTACATTTTTTTCTTTAATCCAGGCCTCTAAGCGTGTTCTATATGCACATTGAGAACTAAAGCCTAATAGCGTCGGATTTTCGCCAAGGTCTGCAGGGTGGTTGATGGCTTGGCGTGAGAGATCAGATACCAATACCAATGTTTCTGTAAATATAGGTATTGCTTCTAGCCTTTGATCTTTAGATGGATCTGCAACCAAGGCTAAATCCAGGTCACCGTCTAAAACCTGTTCAATTAACTTCCCAGTAGGCCCTGTATTAACTTCTAAAATAACTTCTGGGAAATACTTATGGTAGTTCGTCAAAACTGAAGACAGTCTAGACGCTGCCACAGCTTCCATGCTGCCTATCCTAAATTTTCCTTTGGGATGTTCGTGGTTTAATTGCTCAACTGCTTCGTTGGCGAGTAAGAGTATTTTTTTTGCGTAAGTAAATAGGCTCTCACCTGCAGGAGAAATACGTAATCTGTTTTTTTCTCTGATAAACAGATTTTTACCTAACTCGGACTCTAATTTTTGAATCCGAGCGGTGATATTAGAAGGGACTCGGTTTAACATTTCGGCAGCACGGCTGATACCTCCGGTCTCGACAACGGCTTTAAAAATTCTTAAGTCAGAAAGCTCCATAAATAACCCTTTCATAAATTATGAAAATAAAATTCATATTAATTCATTATTATAGAATAAATGATAGGGTTATAGTGCTGTTCTGATTTATTAATGACGGCGGTTCTAATACTGCCAAAGAATGTATCAAAAGATAATCTAAAGGAGCGACTAATTGGAAAACATGAAAGCAAAGGGTTATCTCTGCGCATTGGCTGCTGTTTTAATTTGGTCAGGGTTTATATTGGTGTCTCGAATGGGAGGGATCAGTCCATTAACCGCCTACGATATTATCGCGATACGGTATGTCAGTTGTGCTGCATTTGTTTTTCCTTTCTGGTTTTTCTGGCAGCGCTTTAATTTATTTCAACCTAAACTAATAATTTGTAGCCTCATTGGTGGGTTAGCGTATGCTTTATGTGCTTTTAATGGTTTTAAAGTTAGCCCAGCCTCACATGCTGCCGTGCTTTTACCTGGCTTGTTGCCTATTTCAATCGCTTTAATTTCAACACTGATGAATAAAGAGCGGCATTCTGCTGTTAAATGGCTGGGTATTATGATGATTACCTTCGGCATCATGGTCTTGTTTTGGTATGAGTTCCAAAAGTCTGGATCTTTATCTGTGGGGCATGGTTTATTGGTTGGGGCTGCGGTGTGTTGGGCGACTTTTTCAGTGTTAATAAATCGTTGGGATATTTCCCCTTGGCAAGTCACCGTGAGTTTGGCTGTCATTACGTGTGTCGTTTATACCCCCGTTTATTTGATGTACTTACCAAAAAACATATCGATTAATTTATTGTACGATATTGGTGTGCAAGTATTTTACCAAGGGTTCTTGGCAACAATCGTTCAGATGTTGTTTTATGTTCGGGCTGTTCAACTGATAGGTGCCGCAAATATGGGGTCAATGATGGCGATAGTGCCTATTTTGGCTGGTTTTTCGGCCATTTATATCTTTGATGAAAAACTAAACTCTGAACTTACCTTTGCCATGATGTGTGTCAGTCTAGGAGTATGGGTGGCTAATTCAAAATTGAATTTCCGAGCCTTTAGAATATTTAAAGTTAAACAAGAAGTATGAATCCAGCATTAAGAACCCACAAAAATATGATGATTAGGAACAAAAGATGCCATATATCAATATCAAAATTACTGACGAACAAGTAACTAAAGAGCAGAAAGAAGCGCTGATTAAAGGGGCAACACAACTACTAGTCGATGTGCTTGACAAAAATCCAAAAACTACAGTCGTGGTGATTGATGAAGTAAATACTGACAACTGGGGAATAGGTGGTGAAGTGGTGACTAAGTTGAGGGCTCAGAGTTAAGTTTTTGTTTATACCTAAATTTCAGGTTTATATTTCTTTTCAGATCTATTCTCCTTTTCAGATCTATACTACTGGTTAATAAATTGTCGTTGAGGGTGATAAAAAGAAAATGAATATTTTCTTATATGTGACAACGGTATTAATTTGGGGAACAACCTGGCTGGCGATATACTTCCAGCTAGGGAATGTACCCATTAATGTATCTGTTTTTTATCGCTTTGCGCTGGCGGCATTAATCCTTTTGCCTGGTTTATGGTTAGGAGGAAAGTTACAAACAACAGATCGATCTGATCATCTGTTTATGGTATTGCAAGGCGCGTGTTTGTTCTCCTTTAACTTCATTTGTTTTTATACTGCTACGCAATATATATCAAGCGGCTTAGTGGCTGTGGTCTTTTCATTAGCAACCTTGTTTAATGCGATAAATAATCGTTTGATTTGGAAAGAAAGGATTCCCAAAACAGTTCTGATTGCAGGCGTGACAGGCACATCAGGACTAGTATTGTTATTTTTACCCGAGTTGAACGGTGGGGATGCTTTCTCGAACTCAACCTTGAAAGGTTTTGTGTTTGCCTGTATCGGTACGTACCTCTTTTCATTAGGGAATATGGTATCTAAGCGACATAGTTTGAAAGGCCTGAAACCCATTACCTCTAATGCTTATGGCGTCTGTTATGGCACCGTCATTCTAATAGGGGTTCTTTTTGTGACTTCAGAGCCTCTGGTTATGGATCTTCGGCCTCAGTATTTAGGTGCTTTATTTTACTTAAGTATTTTTGGAACAATTATTGGATTTACGACTTACCTGACTTTAGTCGCACGTTTAGGGGCTAATAAAGCCGCTTACACAACAGTTATGTTTCCAGTGGTTGCTTTAATGCTCTCTAGTTGGTTTGAAGGTTATCACTGGCAAGTGAGTAGCACTATTGGTTTAGGGCTAACCATATTGGGCAATTTGATTATTAATTTTGGCGCACTGAAGGCGATGCCATTTACGAAAGTAAAGTATTGAAAGCTGTTAAACGGTGCGAAGGTCGCTTCACGCGTATCATTAATGTTTTATCTGTACACTTCTGGACTCAAACAAAAAACTGCTTGCTGACATTTCTTCTTTTGTGGTGTGTGAAGCGCCCAATATCGACACGGAGACATTCTGCCATACTTTGTATGCACTTATGACGCGAGCTTTTTTAGAACGCATGAGTAAATGCTTTACTTCCTTCTCTTGTTGATTAAGTTCAAGGATATCCAGGTCAATTTGCTGTTGCTGCTCATTATATTTCTCAATGAGTTCTTTTGTTTGAGGATTTAAGCCGGCTACTTTTGCACGAATGGTTAGCTTTCTTAAATCGTCATATATTTCACTGACTTGTATTTTCTTTTTATGAAGGCTTTGGGTAATACGTCTTAAGTTAATGATTGTGTCGGCGTCAGCGCCTACTGTGATGTGTGTGTGGGTGCCACCTGTACTGCCGAGTATTTTAGCAGATACTAACTTGAATGCCTGTATATTTCCCCCAATTAAGCTACCCTTTCCGTGGGGGTGGCCTAGTTGAACTTTATTGCTTGCTAACATGTCGCAGTGACTGGCGTACTCGGCAATATTAATCTCGTCTCCTGCGGTAATTTTTGCGCCACTGGCAAATTTAGCTGAAACCGTTCCTTTCGCCTTAATAAACGCCACAAATGATTCGCTATCTTGTTTTTTATCACCCGAATTTGCGCCGCCAATGAAACCTTGAGCAATTAATACATTACCTTCTGCCTCTATGGTCGATTTGCCGACAACGCCTTTAATGGTTACATCCCCATTGGCCTTAATACTTGCACCATCGGCGACATCTTCTTCTACACAAACCGAACCATCAAAATCAATGTTACCCGTAGCCAGGCTGACGTTTTTAATTACGAGAACATTATCAATTGAAACGCCTCGGCTATCGAGAATCGGGTGACCTTTAATGGTGGCAATAAGTAAATCAGGGTCGTCTTGACTAATCGAAGCGCCTACAATCTTCGCGGAAAAGGGTAATGCATCACCAGCATGAGAAGGGATCATTTTGCCATAAATATCTGTGCCATTTTTTCCGTTGGCGGGGGCATGTCGGCGCATCAAGGGCGTTCCTGCCTCGACTACGACGAATTCGTTAACGTCTCGGTAGTTTGCAATACCATTTTCATCAATTTTAGGGGCTGAACTAAACCGGTCGTTAACTAATTTTTCAAAACGGGAATCTTTTCCTTTTTGGGGTTTGACGCCTGAAGCAAAAGGCACGTTTTGGCATTCTCCTGTTTCAAGGGCTTGCTGAATAACAGCGTCATTAGTTTGAGCGGTGATATTCTGTTTTTTTATTTCTCTCTCAATGTCTGTAAGGGTAATAGAGGATCCCCCATAAGGCTTTTGGATAGTAATAAGTGCTTTTAAGTCTTGGTCAGAAGAGGTTATCTCTACTTGGCCATCACGCTTTTCTGCAATGGCAAGCGAGGGAAGCTCTCTCCCTAACATTGAAAATATCTGTTGTGGGTTGTAGTCAGAAGCAAGGTTTTCTTCTGGCGTGTTAGTCTCATTACTTTTTTGGAGCTTTTTAAGAAACACCTCGAAGACCTTCTGACCTTGGCTTCTGAGTGTTTGGTCCGTAATCAATAGTTCATCAATGCCATCTTCAAGCATAAAGTAACTTTGGTAGCCTTCAGATTCCAATAAAGTATCGATATCCTTGCGGGTAAGTGTAGGCCCCCCAAAAGATGGTTCGAGTGAGGCGGTGACTGTGTCCGTTTCTGGATTAAAGTCGATAAGAGGAGTAAACGAAAAAAGTTCCATTTCAATGGCCGTTAAAACAAAAAAATAAGGAGCATTAAGAAAGCATAAGACCGTTTTGGAAATAATCCAGTAAATAAATTATATCAGAAGGATTTTTGAAATAAACAGTACCATAGACAGCTATCTTTATTTATCAAAGCTGTTCTTTGTATTAATCTGTTTTATGATAGGAACTTAAAAATAAAAACCAAGCAGACTTCTGAATATGACGTTCAAATTACCCTTACTTTTATCTTTGTTGTATTGCATGCTTTGGGTGCAACATGTTTATGCGAGTGAAACAGAGAGTACCGCACCTACCATTCCTAGTATTGATTTACGGAATCAAGCGTGGGCGTCGGGTGCATCTTTCAGGCTTGATGGCGTATGGCACGCCTATTGGGGGGAACTCTATTCGCCATCAGAGGTAAAGTCGGCACAAAGCAAAGCGATTGAATTTAAAGTGCCTGCGGTTTGGAGTGATCAGTTGGACGCAAAAAAACGTTTACCTGCACTGGGGTATATGACTTACCATGTAAAAGTACTCGTGCCTAAAGGCATTCATCCGCTCTATTTGTATTTACCTGATATGCCAAGCGCAAATAAATTATGGGTGAATGGGAAATTTATTACGGGTAATGGTGTTATTGGCAAAACGCCGGAATTTGAAGAACCAGACTTTTTGCCGAAAGTGCTCCAAATGCCAGAACAGCATAATGGTGAGTTAGACTTGGTTATTCAACTTTCCAATTATCACTATCGAGAAGGCGGAATCTGGTATAGCTTACGATTGACAGATTCCTCCGGCATATTTTCGATGTCACAACGCCCAATGATACTCGCCGTGCTTTTTGGCACAATATTAATCGTCATTGGTGTGTACAACCTTTCAATGTTCGCATTTAGGGTAAAAGAAGTCGCCGCGCTATATTTTGGGTGGCTTTGTCTCGTTGTGGGATTTAGGCGTTTACTCATTGATGAACGTGTTATTTACATGTTTGATCTTTTTAGTTGGACGACACTTCAGCGCTTAGAGCATCTGTGCTTATATTTGGCGCTACCTTTATTTACAGGATTCTTTTGTTCTTTGTACCGTACACATATTCCTAAGTGGACGATACGCGTGTCATGGCTATCGGTCTTGCCCTTCGTATTGTTGTGTTTTGCTTTCCCTGCTCGTATCTATACCGAATTTAATGTCATGTTTCAAATGCTGGTGGTCGCATCGGTGCTTTATGTCTGCTGTTTGTATATTAAGGTTGTGATAGAAAAAGGTAGAAATATAAAGTTCTTTGGAACAAGTTTGTTGCTATTGGCATTGGCCGTGATTCACGATGTTTTAAAATCAAATGGCTTTATTTCAACGACTAACAATATTGCTCATTTTGGGGTACTCGTGTTTGTAGTTACGCAATCATTTTCGATGCAGCGTCATTATTTAAAGAATTTAAATTTGGTCGAAGCGATGTCTTCCAAGCTAAAATATCGTAATCAAGAGCTTGTTGAAATGGACGAGTTTAAAGATGAATTTCTTGCAACAACGTCTCATGAGTTACGTACCCCTTTGCAAGGCGTTTCTGGCTTGGCAAAAATACTAAAGGAGGAGGACCATGGGTCGTTGACTGAAGATCAGCGCCATAAAATTGGGTTGATTGCTAATACGACACAGCGATTGAGTGTGTTGGTCAATGATATATTAGACTTCTCGAGCATCAAACATGGCAAGCTTAAGCTGAATAAAAATCGTGTCGACTTAAATGCCATTGCAGAGGTTGTGTTGGCGACGATGGCTCCGATTATCGGAAAAAAAGAAGTGACACTGACGGCAGAAATATCCCCGGAAGTAGGTTACTTAAATGCTGATGAGTTTCGCTTGCAACAAATTTTATTTAATCTCATGGGGAATGCTGCTAAATATACTGAAATAGGTTTTATCAAACTGAGTGCTTCTGCTGTCAATAATGTGTTATTGATTGAAATTTCAGATTCAGGGTTAGGCATACCTAAAGAAAAGCGTGAATCGCTGTTTCGCCCTTTTGAGCCAGTCCATGTTAAAGGACATTACGCCGCGAGTGGTACAGGCTTGGGCTTATCAATTAGTCGACAACTTGTAGAGCTTCATGGTGGTTCGTTAGAGCTAAATAGTGAAGTAGGGCGCGGCACAACGGTTAGTATTACGTTCCCTAGTGACATGATTGTCATTAGGGAATCATTAGAGAAAACTTCGAAAGAAGATAGCGCTACTATTCATCCCACACTTTCTTTGCCGGTGATTGATGCCAATAATAGAATTGAAAAAGTAAATGAACCCGAGCCCCAAAAGGCCCATGAAGGCCCATTAATTTATGTTGTGGATGATGAAACCGTTAACTGTGAGCTGGTTTCAAGCCAACTAAAAACGCAAGGCTATCAAATTGAAATGTTCGAAAGTGGCCTTTTAGTACTTGCTCGGCTTAGCGAGAAGCTGCCTGACTTGATTTTGTTAGATTTTATGATGCCCGGAATGACTGGGTTAGAGGTGTGTCAAATAATCCGCAAGCAATACGATGGCTATGAATTGCCTGTAATGATGCTGACAGCTCGTCTTCAAATTAGTGATATCGTGAACGCATTAAGTGTTGGTGCGAATGATTACCTCATCAAACCCTATCATGAGAAAGAGTTAATTGCTCGAGTAAATACGCAGATAAACGTACGAAAATATTGGATTGCTAATCGGGAAAACCAAAAACTAAAAGATGAAATTGAGCGAAGAGAAGGCTTGGAAGATGAACTATCTGAACTGAATGCGCGTTTACTTAATGTTTTGGATATTAGTACTGAGCTTATTATTTTAATGAATGATGATTTACAAGTTATTTACGCGAATGAAAAAGCAAATAATGCGTTGTCTAATCTAAATCAAGGTTTGTTAGGTTTATCTATTCTTGATCTGGTAAATGAAGAGCTTGGCGCGACATTACAACGCTTAATCAAAGAGCTGCCTGCTGAAGTATTTTCAATGAATACTTTGGGGGTTTCTCCTGGAATTAATTGGAATGCATCAGTCAAAAGTTACTATGAATATGAAAAAGCTTATCTTGCGCTCGTGATTACACCAGTGTTTGAAGCGTCATTGCCTGAATCGAGTCAAAACTCTGCTATTACAAGTCTTACATTTGAATTAAATGAAAGCCGCAAAAAGATAGATGAAATTGAAGGCGTTTTAAGACAAGTAATTTCGGAGCCTCTTTCTGTAGAAACATCACCTAAAGACTCTTCAATCATAGATCCTGAAAAGGGCCAGAAAATGTTAGTGGAGCCAGGTTCAGTAGAGAGTGATGGCACACTACCCAGTCTAAGTGTTCATAAAGAAGGTCTGGTTTCGCTTCTCAGAACTTCTTTGAACTTGTGGGAGCGCTACACGAACCAGAGTAAAGTTGAATTAGCAGAGCGTAGTCGTTGTTGGCGAGTGTATGTTGATGGAACGACCGTGAAAACCCGTACATTTGATAAGTATTTGAACATTAGATCTGTACCAGACCGTCCCCGGTGGCGTGCTGTGGTAAGGACTGCAAATTATGTGTTGGCTAGTTGTGACTTAAATGAAGGTGAGTCCAAAGACCTCATTTTGTTGATTCAAGCGATTGAAGGTTATTACGCTTAGATTGTAGCAAGTAGAGCTTAGAGGTTAGAGATTAGAGATTAGCTTCCAGCATCAATGGGAAATAAATATGAGCCATTGATGCTGGGATTAGCAGAATTAACCATTTCCTTCAGAAAGTTGCAATGAAGACAGTGGGCGACACTGGCAAGCTAGTGTATAGCCGTTTTTCTGATCCCCTCTCTGTAGGCCTGGTATTGATTCTGGAATAGTGGCTACATTTCCAGAATCAACCTTTATTTTGCAAGAACCGCAGGTACCAACACCGCAAGCATGTGGAATTTCGATACCTTTAACTTTAGCTACTTCAAGCACTGTTTGGTTTGAAGCGACCAGCAAGGTATGTTTTTGGCCATCAGATAATGCAATATCGACCTTGTGCCGCTCACCAATAGGCTTAGTAATAGAGGATATGAATTGCTCAATCTGTATGGAGTTTTCAGGTATGTGTTGTGCTTTTAGAGCTTTATTGACCGTTGTTTTTAATCCTTCCGGGCCGCAGATATAAAAAACTGTTTGTGACCAGTCCTGCGTATCAAATTCCAAAATATCTTGTAGCATCTCATCATTTAAGCGCCCTGTAAGCCCTGTCCAGCCATTATGTTGTTCGCTTAATATATGAGTGACTTTAAATTGTTGTGGATGAGTTTTTTGCATTGCTTCTAACCGACTCAAGAACATCACTTGTTGGATGCTTTGATTCGTAAAAATGAGGTGTACTGATTTAATCGTTGCAGATGAGAGTGCTTTCTCAGCAATTGCGAGAATAGGCGTAATCCCACTGCCTCCTGCTATCAGTACAATTTCTTCAGTTTGAACCGCTCCATTATTTGGGAATATAAAATCACCAAAAGGCCCTTGTACCAATAACGAGTCTCCCACGCTTAACTTTTGATTCAAATAATTAGACATTACGCCACCGTTGGTGGCTTTTACGCCAATAGTAAGTACACCTGAGTCAGGGTTGCCGCATAGAGAGTAACAGCGGGATTCTTGTAATCCATTGATCCATTTACTTATGGTGACATATTGCCCTGCGCGATAGTTTAGTGGGGCACCTTCTGGATTTTTAAATGAAATAGAAACAGAGCTTGGTGTGAGACGTACTATCTCAGAAACGGTTAATAGCATATTGGCAAATTGACCTTCTAACTGAAAACGATCAGCATTAGGCGATTTTAAAAAATCAGGCAAGTGAGGGGAATAACTATCTTCAACCGGAGCGCCTACTGACTTAAGAAAAGGTTCAATCTTGAAAAACACTTCCTGATATTTATACCAAGGTAAGCGAGGGTACATATGATGAATCAAGTGATAGTTTTGGCCTAACAATATGGCATTAAACCAGCTTCCAATAAAGATTCGAGTGTCATGGTAACGTCCTAAAGCTTTGTGTGGTGCATGCGGGAAAAAATCGAAAAAAAGCGCCAATATTAGAATTGCAATTGCGCCAGGAATAAGTGCAAAACTTAAAAGTTCTAATCCGTAACCGGCCATTACAGTCCATACCATTGAGCCAAACATTAAACTCAAATAAATTACTGTGCTGATATAGGTATCACGGAATACCTTGATGTGCCGAAACTCAGTGACAGCCAACCAATGATATTTGAACGGTATATACATAGCGTTCAGTACGATGCCGTACCAGCTCTTTGCGCCACCAAAATAGTCAGGGTCTCGCTCAGGGTCATTAGTAAATGCATGATGCCTATTATGAATTTTTTGAAAAAATCGATAAGGAACGAGTAATAGTGGAATGCATGAAACCCATCCTAGCAAACTCTCCAAAGGCTTAAGAGCAGACCCCGTTCTGAAAATACTTCCATGGCCTGCATCATGTACGACGGTAAAGCTCACAAAAGCAAGGTATCCACATATTAGGGTTGCAACCGGATAAGGCAATAAACCGTTTACTGTTGCGCTAATGGTTAGCGTATAACCAAAAATAACCCCAAAGAATAATAAAATAGTCCCCCATGCAATGGCCGGAATTGAATCTTGCCACATTGCTTCGTATGCGTCTTGTTCGTTCTTTTGCTGATCTTGTGAATTGATGGAATTCATATACTTTTCTCATAGTGGGCTGGAAATCTATGTTTAATGAATGTTATCGCATCATTGTGTATACGTGTTTTTCACTTTCTGCCAAGTTTGTTATCATTAACTGACATAATTGAGGTTTTATCATGAACTTGGAAAAAGAGACCAACAAGACTTATGTGCTTATTTTACTTAATCAGCACTTCGCAACGGCTGAAAAAATTTTAGAAAATACAGGTTTAAGTCTTCAGGATCTTGATAAACTTGAAGTGATTGAGTTTGAGACGGTACAAACTATTGTTAATAACCTCTCCTTGTATAGTTGCGATCCTATCTGGCCAACGACTTTAGGCTCTCAACTTGGTATTACCAGTCATGGAGCCGTAGGTTTCGCAGCACTTAGTGCAGAAACATTGGGCCAGGCGCTCACAACTTTTATTGAGTGGGAGCAAATACGGTCTGCGACTTATACCAGCGAAGTTCGCGAAGACGCATTGTTCAGGCATTTTGTGATCCATGATATTACTGGAGATGAGGTTTACCATTATGCTTTCTTTCAAGCATTTACCCGTGCATTGGAAATTTTAATCAGTACCATCATTCAAGCGCCAAATCTTGGCATGACTGAGATTCACTTCGTTGAATCTGGTAATGATAATCAAGTAGCTTTGCGGAAAGCATTCAATTCTAAATTGTTTTTTGGGGCAGAAAACAACATGCTGTCTATTCCGCTTAGCTGGTGGGAAATTAGGTCGCCAGTTTCAGATCGTGAAGCTTACAATTTGAATATTCAGAAGTGTGAGAGTTTATTATTCCGACAAAACCGTATTACAACCCCCAATATTATTATTCGAACACTTCTGCGCAATCATTTTGAATCGAATATTTCTCGGGATAACGTTCCAGCACCTCCACCACATTTAAGTGAATTGGCAGCTAAAATGAACTTTTCTGAGCGCACTTTAATTAGACGCCTTAACCGTTATGATACGTCCTATAAAATGATATTGGAGGCAACTCGTAAAGAATTTGCTATGCGATTGTTAAAAGAAGTCCGTTATAGCATTTCAGATGTGTCAGACCTTCTGGGCTATCAAGCTCCTGCTAATTTTTGCCGCGCTTTTAATCGTTGGTATGGGTTTAGCCCAGGCTTGTTCCGTAAGAGAGGGTAATGGCATTAAGGCAGTAACTTATTGATTAAATAAATAAGATTTGTTTCGCTTACAAGTAGGCCTTTCTTGTAGTTTCACATTAATCGCCTAAAATTTACTAACTAGAAAAATAATCATAGTGCCGTCTGTCGTTAGGGTGAATAGAACAAATTGTATGGACGTGATACTAGTAATGACAATAACTGGAGCTTGTTTACGTAATGAATGTTCGAAATATTGATCGATGTTTTCGATTTGTTTTAATGCTGTTTATGCCGGCACAAGGTGTAGCGTTAGGTTTATTATTGGGTGTTTCACAGTTTGCAGCAGCTAATGGTTCATTGCTAGATGATTGGGATGTGACAGGTTTTGGTACGCTCGGGTATGCAGAATCCGATAAATACGATGACTTGGTACTTAAGCGAAATATTACGCAGCGTAGTAAGAAAATTGAAGATCACGGCTGGTTGCTTGACTCAAAGCTAGGTCTACAAGCTAGAAAGGAGCTTAACCCTGGTTGGGATGTCGTTGGACAAATTGTCGCCCAAGAAAAAGTAAATAATAGTATTGAGAACTCAATAGAAATGGCTTTTCTGCGCTATCAGTCTGATGATATGTGGAGCTTTCAGCTAGGTCGAATGGTATTAGATACCTTTATATTGTCAGATCACCGAAATGTTGGTTATTCCTACCATTCTGTACGACCTCAGGCTGAATTTTATGGCTGGATTCCTTATAGTAACTATGATGGTTTAAAAACTATTTTTGAATTTGGTGACTTTGATAGTTCTCTACGGTTTGAAGCGTTTGTCGGAAAAACAAAATCGACAGTAAATATAGGTTATCTGGGGGACGACTCTTCTTATAATTATGTTAAATCTTCACCGATTTATGGTGCGGGCGTGACTTGGGAAAAAGATGAATTAACCTTAAGGGCTTATCTTGCAAGATTTCGGTTCACGCAAAATACGAATGCCATTAATGAACTTCAAGAGATTGTCAGTGATCCTAATATTCAGGCAGCTTGGCCAGAAGCAAGTGTGATCGCTGATGACTATGCCATCGAAAATGAGTTTGTAACCTATAGCTCAATTGGCTTTAGCTGGACACCTGGTTCATGGCACCTTCAAGGAGAGTTTAGTAACGTGACGTCAACTTTCTTCGGTTCTTATGATGGTCAGCGGGCTTATTTACAAATAGGGCGCCGATTTGGTGAGTTTTTACCTCATGTTGCTTATTCCTATTCATGGGATGAACGAAATTTTCCTTATGACCCACCTCCTCCAGACCCTCTACTTCAAGGGCTATATGAGGGCCTTAAAGATAACCTTAGCTCGGGTACAGTTGATCAAAGCTCGGTAAGTTTGGGGGTGCGTTGGGATTTCGCTTCGCAAAAAGCACTTAAACTACAGTGTGATTTTGCCACGATCGATGATAACTCATTAGGTATTTATCCGACGCAAGATACCCCTGAGCTAGGGACAAGGAGCTGGAAAAAAGACTCTCGTAGCTGGTGCTCAACAACCTTTGATTGGGTATTTTAATATGAGAAATATTAAAATTCTGTGCATCATAGTTTGTTTGTCGGTCTCATTTGAAGCTTGGGCTGAAGTGGCGGATACTCATACAATTCAAGTAATCGTGAGTAGCCAGTCTGAATTAACGAGCTTAAATCGTAAGCAAGTAATGGGCTTGTTTTTAGGGCGGTTACGTAGCTTTCCAAATGGGAGCAGTGCAAAAGCTTTTGACCATGAAGTTGGCTCCTCTATACGTGCGCGTTTCTTTGAAGGCTTAACGGGCAAATCCATTTCTGATATCGACGCATATTGGGCTCGCTTACGTTATTCAGGACGGGCTTCGCCGCCAAAGGTAATCGATAATATGGCTGAAATATTAAAAGTGGTAAGTCAAAATCAGCATGCCATTGCATATATTCAAAGGCAAGACCCCGCTGAACTGATGCTGCAAGATATTGTTGTTGTGCATACGGTCGATGCAAATTAATGCAATTTAAACATCTGCAGCATTATGTCGCGATGATCATGGTAAGTAGTGCACTTATTCTGTCTACCATTTTTAGTCTGATCGCGTATCAAATAAACCAAGGACTAGCTGTAGAGGAAAGCGAACGCCAGGTTAAAAGTTTAATGTCTGCCGTCAAGAATACTGCTTCAGCGGCTTTGTTTTCATCAAATGAAGCTGTTGGTATGGATGCCATCAATGGGCTTCTTGGTACTGATGTAGTGTACTCTGTGACGCTGGAAGGCTTCGCTGATGAATTGACGCCAGGGATGAAGCTCGAAAGTGTGCATAAAGATGGCGGTGCACCCTTAAATACGATCACGATGAAGTTAGAATCTATCTTCGATCAGGATCATATCTTAGGTGAATTACGGGTAACACCTAACGAAAATTGGGTTATTCAACGAATGCATGATACATCGATACCTACCATTATCGGTGTGATATTTGTTATTTTTGTTTCTTGCTTTGTGTCTACTCAAGCATTAAAAATCAGAATATCTCTACCGCTGGTAAAAGTACGTCGGGCGCTCAAAGATATACATGGCGACAGTGAAGAGCGTCTTTCTTTGCCTAAACATCTTCAGTCGAATGAAATAGGCGTACTCGTTGATGGCTTTAATGAGCTTTTAGATGAAACGAACGCAGCTTTTAGTATTGAGCGAGGCCTGCGTGATGAAATGCAAGAAGTCCAAGAAAATCTAGAGGAAGCCAAAGCTGGTGCAGAAAAAGCAGCACAAGCTAAAAGTGACTTTTTAGCGACGATGAGTCATGAGATTCGTACACCTTTATCGGGTGTTCTCGGTATGTTGGGGTTTGCGTTGAGGGATCCACAGGTACATGATAAAACTCGAGAGCAACTTGGTATAGCAAGGAGTAATGCAAAAGCGTTGTTGACCATTATTAACGATATCCTTGACTTCTCTAAAATGGAAGCTGGTAAACTTAATATTGAAATGGTCGACTTCGAATTGCGCGATGAGGTTTCGTCGGCCGTTGCGATCTTTGACGACATGGCAAAAGAAAAAAGCTTATATTTTAATTTGGTTTTTGATGATGACGTACCTAAATATGTGAAATGTGACCCGACACGGATTCGGCAGGTACTAGTTAATCTGATAGGCAATGCGATTAAGTTTACTGATACCGGAGGGGTTGATGTTCAAGTTAGTATGCTTGAATTGTCTAAGTTTAGTATGCGCTTGAGTTTTTCGGTTCAAGATTCAGGTATCGGTATTCCAGAAGAGGGGGTCGTAAAACTATTTCAAAAATTTGAACAAGCTGATGTATCAACAACCCGAAAATTTGGTGGTACTGGCTTAGGTTTATCTATTTCGAAACAATTAGTTGAAGCAATGTATGGCTTTATTGAAGTGAGCAGCATTCCAGGTAAAGGCTCAAATTTCTACTTTGAATTACCGATGGGTCGAGGCAATGCCGCGGCATGTGAAGTCGAAACACGAGAAAAGAAGCCGCATACACATAAATTGCATGTTTTATGTGCAGAAGACTTTGCGACGAACCAAGTGATCGCTCGAACCTTATTAGAAAATATGGGGCATGAAGTCGATATTGCGGAAAATGGGCGTATTGCACTGGATATGTTGCTTAAAGGTTCGTTCGACCTTGTTTTAATGGATGGCAGAATGCCTGAAATGGATGGTTTGGAAGCAACGAGGCAAATTCGAAGTGGTGTATGGCAAGATACAAATTTGAAACAACCAGATATTAAAATAGTGGCACTTACTGCCAATGTGACCGATGAGGATCGTGATCGCTATTTAGCCGCGGGAATGGATGGTTTTCTTTGTAAACCGATTGATGAGCTTGAATTACATCACATTATTGATGACACCATTAATGAACTCTTATTGAAAGGGCGTGAATTGAACCCACTAATTCGTGCGAGTGCTAGCGAGCTAGATAACTTGTTTTCGATTCCTGAAGCGAATAGGTCAGAGGCCGCTCCAGTTGTTGAGGCGAAAGCGCCGTCAAATGAGGCTGCGCTTTTATCTGTTAAATTACGCACGGCATTTGTTGAGTCACTACCTGATCGAATGAAAGAAATCACGCGCGCGATGGTCACTGAGGATACCAAAGAGCTCGGACGTTTATTTCATGGCATCAAGGGGAGTGCGGGTTATTTAAATGATGACGCATTAGTAAAACTATCTGGTGAGCTAGAGGAATGGGCGGATGAAAACAATATGGCAAAGGTTCGTACTGTGTTTAATGACTTTGTTGCCCGTTTGAAACCTTACAAAATAACATAATGAGGAAATAATAATGCAAGTCATGGTCGTAGATGATGATGCAGTATCCCGGCTTGCATTGGTCGACTTAATGCAAAAAATGGGGTTTTCAGACGCACTGGAGTTTGAAGATGGACAAGCGGCTTGGGAGTATCTTGAACAAAACCCATTACCTATTTTGTGTTGTTGTGATGTTCGAATGCCAAAAATGTCAGGCATTGAACTATTACAAAAAGTACGTGCTGATCAGAATATAAAAGCCTTGTCTTTTGTTCTCATTACTTCAGGGAATGATCGTGACACGGTACAAAATGCAGTGATGTTGGGGGTGAGTGGGTATATTGTAAAACCATTTAATGCGGGCGGAGCCATTGAAAAGTTAAATGAGATCTTTGCAAACGAGTGGAAGGGGATATCAGAGCGCCCCGAAGCAACGGCTCGTAGACTTTCGATTTCACAAGAAAAACTTGAAAACTATTACACCGCCTTTATTGCACAGGTTGATCAGTTGATTAACATGAATGCATTTACATCGGATGTTTTAAAACTTCCCGATATCGATGGTCAAATTGACGCGATGAAAACAGGCTGTCTTACTTTAGGATTATGGCATTGCAGTCGACAATTAGAGTTGTTAAAAACTCGTGAAGACAAAGATGACTGCTTAGAATTGTACTTGTCAGCAGTCAACTCTACGGTGAACTATCAACTAGGCCTTTTGTCACATCAATAAATCTAGAATATCAGCCTTAGATTGTTAAATGAAATATGGTGTTTGTAAAATGCACAATATGCGCATAAAGTTCATATAACAGGAATAGTCATATAGTGCTTAGGAAGAACGATGAGTTAACAATTAGAAAAACGCTCAGAGTAGGAGGTATGCATTATGGAAGCAACGAAGGCTAAGGTATTAGCATGTCGTGATGCCACGTCGAATGATGATCACTTTATTGCGAAATTAAGCGAATTAATTACCTCCGATGGCGGCATCGTTTGCCAAGCAGTATTTGAAGTTTTTGCTGATATTGAATTGTCCCCAGCCCGAGCGGAGCATTGTTGGGAAGGTTTATTGGCGCATCGATCTGAAATGATGCTGGCTTTAGGCCGACCTACCAATCTAGTCGCCGTAATGTGTGATTATTTTGCAACACAGAATGACGCAATCTTTGATCCAAAATTAGTTGAGATGGCGGCATACGAAAATATAGTTCTACAGTCGGCACATGACAACCTAACAAGTTTATATAATCGTCAATATTTTACCAATGCGTTAACGCAGCATTTTGCATTAGCGAAGCGAAATCAGAATGACCTTTCAATTTTATTTATTGATGTGGATGATTTTAAAGATGTGAATGATCTTTATGGGCATAAAGTAGGAGATCAGGCATTACGCCAAATATCATCAGTTATATCAGAAGCGGTGCGGAAGAGTGATATCGCTGCGCGCTACGGTGGAGAGGAGTTTATTATTTTACTGCCTTTTACCAATAGTATAGAAGCGTTGATCTTGGCGGAGCGAATGAGAGCTAATGTGGAAAGCTGTAAGTTAGAGGTAAATGGTAAAGCTCTTAGCATTACCATTAGTGGTGGAATTGCCTCATATCCTGTGAATGCGCAAAATTCAGATGACTTAATTAGTTTCGCAGATAGTGCATTATATCGTGCAAAAGGCGCTGGTAAGAATAATATATCCATGTTTAAAGAAGATAATCGTCGTTTTTTAAGAATTAATTTAGAAAAAACGGTCCAAGTAAAAGAGTTAGGGTTTAGCCAATTAGACTCTTTTTTGGGTATGGGTAAAGATATTTGTGTGGGCGGTATTTTGTTTGAAAATAGTCGATCATTAGCAATTGGTACTAAAGTCCAGATTAGCGTGCCGATTGGCAATGAAGGTCCTTTGCTACTAATCGGCACGGTTGTTCGGGTAGAAATACTGGCTCCAGATAGATACGATATTGGTGTGGTGATTGCCTTTAAAGAAATGGATAAATTAGCCAAAAATGAAATTTCGCGTTTTTTGGTGAGCCAAGGCCGTAAAGAGTCAGAAGTTAGTTGAACTGTAATACTGAGTGACACCTGGTCCTGAAAGAGAATTCCTCGCAAGTATCCTCTTGCAAGGATTGCTATGAAGAGTGCTTACGATCTAGATCAGATTTCTGTGATGCAGGGGCTTGCCGATACGCGGTAGGTGTTTGTTTTAGAATATCCTTGAACGCTCGGTTAAATGAGCTAAGCGTTCGGTAGCCAGCATCTAAAGCAATATTTAAAATCGGGGTGTCTGTTTCTGTGCGAAGTCGATGACCCGCTTCGGCAATTCGTAGATGGTTGACGTAGTCATTAAAGTTACGGTAGCCCAATATAGTATTCACTAAGGCGCGTGTTTTATATTCTGGAAGGCCAAGTTCAAGTGAAAGCTTTTTGAGCGTCAGTCGTTCTGTGCGATAAAACCCTTTTCTCATAAGGTCTTGGAGTTTAATGATGTCTAAGTTTTGACGTGTACTATTTTGCATAAGTGAGGCAGAACTCTTGTTGCTCTCCATATCCTCATATTGGGACGAGACTTTAAGTTTTACGCCAGAAAAGTCAGGCTCGATAATTTTTGGAAAGGTGTTTGCTAGCGTAGTGGCATTTGTTAAGTGTGTATTATGGGGGGAGGGTGCTATTTTTGATGGCTGATTAATTAAAATCGGCGTAAAGAAGCTGGTAACATCTCCTTTCAATAAAAAATATGCACAAACCAATACTGCTAAGCAGATAACTACTGGTAATGACTGCTCTGAACCCATGCCGGTGTTGACGGTAAATGTTACACAAATAGCTGTAAAGCCGACAATGCCGAGAACAATCCCTCGTAACTTTCGTCGGTTTTCGATTAAATCTATAGGCCAGCTTGCAATGATGCTCCACATGCCATGTAAGATGATGACATATTCCATATAACGAGGAAGCTGCCAGCCAAAGAGGTGTAGTAAACCTTCAAATTCATTACTTGCACCGAAAGGCCGTGTAAAAGCCGGGGCAGTAAAACTATAAACTGCGATAATGCTCCAGATAGAGGTGAATCGAGGGCGGTCAGTAAACGCGAGTTGGCAGAGAAGCCAGAATAAGGCAGGAATCATGGTCATGATATCCCAAGCTATATGGCTCCACATCGGTGATAAAAGCGGCTTTATAGAAGGCTCCAATAAAAATAGGCCAGTAATAACCAACAATGCGACGAATACTTTAGCGATTGATAAAGTCCAGTAATCGCGCACTAAAACTAAAACAACAATAGCAATACAGCCGAGCGAAAATCCCGTCAGAAGTAACATTCCATTTCCCTTTTTTTTATTTTTTTGAGAAAAAACGAAGTCATAAGAGAATAAAAGTCCTATTCAAAAAAGTCCATTGCAAATAGAGATTTCCTTAACTGGCAGATGTTTGAATTCACATTTTAAAGAATGAATGGGTTAAACCGGAAGATAACGCTTATGAGAGAGTATAGGAGGCAGAATATTGAATAATGCAAAAAATAATTATAAAAGGCTAACCTTAGCCTAAGGTTAGCCTAAGGTTAGAAAGTTAGGCTATCTATTGACCTAGTTTAGGCCAGGGCGCCATTTCTGATTATCCCCTCCATGATAATCCCATAATACAATTGGGTCTCCGCTATTGGTTCCCCCGGCATCAATTGCTTTATTAGGATTAGATCTAGGGCTAAAGTGGTTGCCATCTTTATTGAATTGCTGATTACTATTACCTTCCTGACAATCCCAAATCTGTAGCTGTACGCCATTACTTGTATCACCGTTAGGTACATCCAAGCACTTATTACCGTCGAGCTGACTTTTTAATGAGCCTTTAATCGGATCAAAATACCATTGCTGAGCGGGAGAACCATTGCAGCTATGCAGCTGAACCTTGGTACCATTAGTATTATTACTGTCGACAACATCTAGGCATTTACCTTTCCGTTTATCACGGAAATCAACCCAGGTATGGATGGCGGTCATTGGACGCAATTCCCATTCTTGCCATTTGCGACCGCTGTATTCCCATTGCCCTACATTTCCGCCATTCTCATAACTATAGGCATCTGCCACAATATTACTATTGTGCTTACTGGCTAAAGTATTCATATTATAAGTCCAGCGTAAATTGTCGCTATCCACGCAGTCCCAAATAACAACTTCACCATTATTGTAAGCTTGTCCGCGGTTATCTAAGCATTTTGAACGGTTAGCACGATTTTCAAACATTTGATTTTGTTTGTTATAAATCCAATGCTGATCATAGGACTCATCGTCACAATCCCAAAGTTGAATATTGGTTCCATTCTCGAGATTAATATCATGGCCTGGTACATCCATACAGCGATTTGCTTTACGGTTGTAGATTTTTACAAAAGGCTCAAGCGGGTTGAAATACTCAGTATTAGAGTTCGTTTCTGCACGCTGCCACATTTGTAAATAAGCTTCAGCAGAGTTCATGACCGATTCATATATTCTGCTTGGAGCCTGTTCTCTGATGTCCTGTAAATGATCAGCAACTAAACCATATTGTGCGATGCCCTCTTGGTTTAAATCAAAAGTACGATTACCGGCGATTTGTTGATCAAACACGAAACCAAATTCAGAGGTGTAGGGGTATTCAAGCGGGTCTGTTGTCGCATTGCTTCTAGGTCCTGCTTGCCCACCCAAACCACTCATATCTGTTCCAAAACCGACACCATTTAAATAAGGCGTTTGTTCAACTTCATCTAAATAACGAGAAATGCTACCACTAAGTGAGTTCGCATCAGAATTGTAAGGCGCCACAATGCCGCCAGAGTGAATCAATCGCTTAGTATTGTTGTGAAGACCACCGTCGCCGGCAGAATTCATCCAGCTGTGAGAGGAAATAACACCACTGTAATTTCGGGCTTCAACAATATCCATTACCGCCGTTGCAGTATCAGCACTGGTATGGTCCAGCTCGATGAGCATGTTTTTATCAATCATTCGATTAACCAGATAAACGCCTAGCTCGGTTAACCCGTGCTTATTGCAGTGTTCTATGTTTTCGTCATATTCAGGACTTAAGCCTGCCACGCCAAGAATATCTTTGATAACCGGCACATCACCAATTAAAGGGAAACCCGAAGAAAAATGGTTACCATGCGTTTCAGCCTCACATTCTTTGGTTTCAAAGAAGCGACCACTAGCTAATAGCTGGCCTACGTTAATGAATCCATCTTCTACGCGTGAACCACCGAATTGATTATCAAACTTATGGGTTGGATAAATGGTGCGAATACCCAAGTCGTACAGTTCATTCAACGTCGCTTCAACAGTGTTTCGGTTACAGCTATCTGCCAATCCACAGTTAAATGTTTCCGATGCTTCAACGCCCATTAAAACAGCTAGCTGACCATTTGCAATCACTTCTCTTGCCTGCTCTGATGAGGTAACGATTTGAAAGAACCCTTTGTTTGGACCGCCCGCTTGAGCGTCTATGTAGTCTTGCATTTCATATAAACGTTGAATTTGAAGGCGTATACTGTCCATGGTGTCGCAGCTATTAGGGTTAACCCAGCTAGCAGGGTTAACGGTAGACTGTACTTTACAGAGAACTTCGTTTTCTACGATGTCGGTTACCATTAAGCGTAATCCTGACAAGTAAGCACGTTCAATCCATTTGTAGTAATACCCTGAATGGCTAAGCTGTTGACGATTTGGCCACCAAGGGAAGTCAGGCCAACCTCGCGTGTCATATCGCTTGTTTACATCATTGTAAGCGTAAAGGTTACCAATAATATCTAAAGAGCCGTCTGGACCATGAACAACACTGCTATCCTTTAATGCCTCTTCCACACCCCAGCGGTGAAAAGGTTTACCGTGCATCATTTTCCCACCCATAAATTCATAAGAGGAGATATGGGTATGTGGGTCAACGTAGCCTCGAACGGGGTCAGCGACGTTACCTTTTAGAGAATCTCTGTCACCACTAACATTTACAGTTGCTTCGGGAAAGGGAGTGCAATCCGTTTGTGGGATAAACTTAAAGCGTGTTTCACTATTTCGGTTTGTTGGGTTTAGCAGGTCGAAAAAATATAATCCCCCGCCACTATAATTATGGCGTAAATTCATATTAAGACCGTTGCCATGAAACTGATATTGATAACCAAAGTTACCATCATCTACGGCGGATAATCGCCACTCTGCAAACTGACCGGCATAACGTCCAGCACTAATTTCAGCGGGTAAATGGCTAGCTAAATATCGTCCATCTTTATCTGTGAGTAAAAAATTAGAAAAGGAGGTTGGTTTGAAAAAGAAATGAGCGGCGTCTTGCACTGGGATATTTTCAAATCGAAAGCCTAAGCCATTATCTATGGGTCCTCCTTTAGTATATTTTTTTAAAAACTGTCCATTGGTTGGTGATTGAATGGCATAACAACCTTGGGCTAAATTATTTACGGCTTCTGATTCGCTGCTGACCGCCTGTCCTGATAGACAGGCTGAAGCGAAGGCTAACAGGCCTGGAATTAGGTATTTTGTCTTCATGGTTTCACTCTTTTATTATATTTTTAATGAGCCGAAGAAATTTAACTACTACTTACACTTCCTTGTTTTAGATAGTTTCCCGGTATATTTCTCGTGAGTACGACAACATTGACCGAATAATCATATTGGGCGAACAACTGTACAAACAGACGTTCAGCATAGAGAGTTTTAGTTTACTCTAGCAAGAGGAATGAGTATGCAAACTGTTCAAATAAGCTGTGCAAATCGTTAAATGTTATTCAAGTCATCGTTTATGTGCTCTTTGAGCTGGTCAGCCGAGGCTGACGGTGGAACCATATCTAAGTATTTATAAATACTTAGATATGGTCTGTGGTCACAATCGTAATCTTTTTAAATTAATCCTCATTGTATGAATGAATGCTGACCGTATTTTTAGTTGTCGTCTTCGAATAAAAGTGATTAGTTCTTGTTCAATTTATGAACCCTGTCTCACTTCATTTGAACGTTTTGACCTAAAGAACCTAAATTGTCCTAATTTGCCAAATCCATTTAACGGGCTGTTTTATATGATTTTAAAACTTCATTTACTACGGTGAAGTTCTTAACACACATGAAATTAATATAAATAAAAAACTAAAAATAAAGCCATAAAACTGGAGTCGGATGATGAAAAAATTGAGTTTTAAGCTAGCAGCTTGTGCATCAATGCTTGTTGCTGCATGTTCTGTTAATGCAAGTGACTATAGTAATGTCTATGTATTCGGCGATAGCTTGTCGGATAATGGCAACCTACATGCTTTGGCACCTGAGCAAACCTATGGTGAACGTTTTACTAATGGGCCGGTTGCGGTTGAAGTGGTTGCGGGTGCGTTGGGGCATGTACTAACACCTTCATACCATTTGGTTGGTGGCACTGAAGGCAATAACTTTGCGATAGCCGGTGCTAGAGCCGTTGATGAAGATGGTGATGAAACAACCCCAGATATTAACCTGCCGACTCAAGTAAACGCTTTTTTGGCAATTAATGGCGGCATAGCACCTTCTGACGCTTTATACATTATGTTGATTGGTGGTAACGATATTCGTGCCGCGCGTGAAATTCGTTCTGCGGCTGTCTTTGCAGCAACACCTGAAGAGCGCCAAGCAATTCGCCAAGCGGCAAATGAGTCTTTGAATGTCGCTGTTGCTTCTGAACAAGCTCAGCTACTTAAGCTAATCGCTGCGGGCGCACAAAATGTTCTTGTGTCTAATGCTCCGGATATTGGTGCGATTCCAGAGACAGACTTAATTGCCGCTGGCCTTTTAGCTAATGCACAAACAAAAAGCCAAATTCGTAAAGCAAATCGTTTTGCAGAAGTAACATCAAAGCTGTCAACTAAGTATAACCGCAAGCTAGCACGTAAGTTAGCGCGTACTGAACATCAAACGGGTCTTGATATCATTGAATACGATCTGTTTAGTTTCTTAACGGATCAAGTTGATAACGCAGAAGATTACGGTTACAGCAATACAGATGATGCGTGTGCATATATGCTTTCTGGTGGTGGCGCACTGCACCCTGAATGTGATGGTTATGTAACGGCAACAGGGTTCTTGTTCTATGACGAGATTCATCCAACTACCCAAGCTCATCAAGCAGCAGGTATTGAAATTGTAGGCGAATTACTCGCTCAATAACAATAATAACGGTGAATAATATTAAGGGGCTTGATGGCCCCGTTTTTTATTTATATTGAGTGACCTTTAAATGAATGTGTAATGACCTGATTTAGCAGAACCTTTGTCAGATAGCCTCCCTCTTATAATTGATAGATCCCTCCTTAACTTAAAACTTTAGTCTATACTTTTAGATTATCCGTTTACTAAGTTGTCAAAGTACTCACCACTTTGATCGAGTCTTTATAAAAAAATATACAAAAAGAATATTATGGAACATAGTTCAGATAAATTAACTGCGAAGCTCGCAGAGCCATTCCTTGAAAAGTTAGTGTTTAAAAATCGAGTGATCGTATTGGTGCTGTTTTTTGTTGTGACGGCATTTCTGACGTTACAAGCAATGAAGGTGAAGCCGGATGCAAGTCTAGAACGAATGATTCCTATGGAACATCCTTATGTCATCAACTTTCTGGAACACAAAGGAGACCTTGATAATTTAGCGAATTTTATCCGTATTTCTGTTGAGGCTAAACAGGGCGATATATTTTCAGCTGAATATATGAAAGTGCTGGAAGAAATCAATGATGAAATGTTTTATTTTCCCAGTATTGATCGAGCTGGTTTAAAGTCGCTTTGGACATCAAATGTTCGCTGGCTTGAAGTGACAGAGCAAGGCTTTCAAGGTGGGACGGTGATTCCCGAAACGTATGACGGGAGTGAAAAAAGCCTTGAGCAGCTGAGACAAAATATTTTACGCTCAGGTGAGGTTGGACGTTTGGTGGCCAATAACTTCAAATCATCTATTATTTATGTCCCCTTCAGGATATTAGAAGAAAACCCAGAGACGGGTGAACGATTGGACTATCTAAGTTTTTCCTTGCTGCTAGAGGAAAAAATTCGTGATAAATATGCTGGCCCGGATTCCGTTGTAAATATTCAAATTGTTGGCTTTGCTAAAAAAATTGGTGACTTGATTGAAGGAATGGCTGCGATTGCAGGGTTTTTCTTCATAGCGGTGATTATTACAACGGTTTTGTTATATATCTATTCTCGTTGTGCAATTAGTACGTTTGCCACCGTTATTTGTTCCGTTATTGCCGTATGTTGGCAAATGGGATTTATGCATAGTATGGGTTATGGTTTAGACCCATACTCAGTTCTTATTCCTTTTATTGTCTTTGCAACCGCTATTAGTCATGGTGTGCAGTATATTAATGGGATGACGCATGAGGTTGGCATTGGTAAAAGTAATTTAGATGCGGCCATTGCTACATTTCGGCATCATTACCTACCGGCTTTACTCGCATTGGTCAGTGATGCGATCGGATTCTTTTCTTTAGTTTTGATTGATGTTGACGTGATTAAAGACCTGGCGGTTGGTGCGAGCGTGGGCATTATCAGCATTATCGTCACTAATATGCTGTTGCTTCCTATTATTATGTCGTACCTGGGGGTGACGAAACATGGTGTACGACATGTTCAGCATGTTGAGAAGAATCCAAGTCCTGTTTGGGGGCGAATTGCCCAATTAGCAACCCATAAATACGCTTTAATTTATATTATCGCTGCACAATTTGGCTTGGCATTTGGTTTATATATATCTCAAGATTTAAAAATTGGCGAGTTAGATTCTGGGGCACCTGAACTTCATCCAGATTCTCGTTACAACTTAGATAATGCGTTCATTACGTCAAATTATTCGACCAGCGCTGATGTCATGGTTCTAATGGTGACTACACCAACCGAGCAATGTAACTCCTATGCGGTGATGGATGTTATGGAGCGCTTACAATGGAATTTGAACCAAACAGAGGGCGTTCAGCTCAGCGTATCAATTGTTAATGTTTCGAAGTCGGTTACCAAAGCATTTAATGAAGGAAGTTATAAATGGCTTGAATTATCCAGAAATCAAAAAATAATCGATACATCGCTTCAATACGTGCCGACAGGGTTTATTAATAAGGACTGTAGTCTAGCGCCTATCTTTGTTTTCTTAAATGATCATAAAGCCGAAACCTTGCAAGGTGTAGTAGATACGGTTGAACGTTATCGAACCACGTTTTTTTCGGATGATGTGAAAATACTGCTTGCAGCAGGAAATGCAGGGATTGAAGTGGCGACTAATCAAATTATTGAAGCGTCTCAAACACTTATGATGCTAGTCGTATATGCCGTGGTTGCGGTGATGGTTTTGCTTGCCTACCGTTCTATGAGAGCGGTTGTGTGTATTGTGTTGCCTTTAGTGATGACCTCTGTACTTTGTACTGCGCTAATGACTCATCTGGGAATTGGGGTAAAGGTTTCAACCTTGCCTATCATTGCGCTTGGCGTAGGTTTAGGTGTGGACTATGGAATTTATATCTATAGTCGTCTAGAAGAATTTCTGGAGGAAGGTCTTACTTTGCAGCAAGCTTATTTTCATACCTTACGTTCTACCGGAAAAGCCGTTGCTTTCACAGGGCTAACGCTAGCGATTGGTACTGCTACTTGGATTTTCTCTCCCATCAAGTTTCAATCCGATATGGGAATTTTACTTACGTTTATGTTCTTATGGAATATGTTCGGTGCCTTGACGTTACTGCCGATGCTGTCTTATTACTTCGTAAAAGACGGTGAAGAAGATGATCTTGAAATATACAAAGTGTAAGTCTGTAATTGAGGTGGCATGTCAGAGTTGAAATTGACTTGATAGTACTTAGGGTTGCTCAGTTATTGAGGCCTAAATACATATAGTATGTCAGTGTAATAGTTTGTGTAATGGCACTTAAGGCTGCTTCAACTAAGCAGCCCTTATTGAGAGACCTTAATGAAATAGTATGCCTAAGTAAAAATTTACTCGATGGTAATACTTATCCAGTCTGAGAATTGACCTTGAACATTTGATGAGTCAATGGTTGCAATATGCACATAAAGTACACCAGATTCTAAATCTGTGAGAGTGTATTGGGTGGTGCTCGCATCCGTAAGACTAATTTGGCCTGTTATGGCAGAGAGTGAGTAGCCATATTCAAGTATGTAGGCATTTATTTCATACACCTCAAGCGGATTACCATCCTCTCTAAATGAAGGAATATCCCAACTTAGCTGAACCGAAGGTTTAGCTATGACCGAAATGAATGCTGCGAGTGACTCCTCGGAACTGGATGCGTTATTGACGACTACAGTATAGCTACCTTGATGTTCTGGCCCCGCGTTGTTAATAGAATACTCTGCTTGATTAGCATCAATAATTGTTTGTCCATTAAAAAACCATTGGTAGCTGAGTGTGCCATCGCCAGAGGCTGCTGTTCGAAGGTTTATGTTGTCTGACAAAAAGACGGACTTAGACGTAGGTTGAAGCGTAATCGAAACGGGCGTTTCATATGATAAAATGGTTAATGTTGCAATATCAGAAGTAATACTGCCGCGGCTATTGGTAACAATGACATCGTAGTTACCGGCACTCTCCATATCTGTAGGGTTAATCTCTAGTTGATTGGTATAAGCGTCCGCAATGTTAACGTTGTTTTTACGCCACTGATAGCTGATAAATCCACCACCCGTTGCGCTGATTTGAAAATTAGCAGTCTCACCTTCAGTGACTATCAGGTTTTGCGGTTGTTGGTTTATCGTGACAGCGGCGATTGAATCATTAACAATGACACTAACAAACTCAGAGGAGGTTTCACTAATGCTATTGCTGACCGTGACTCTGTAAGTGCCACTGTCTGTTTGAGTGCTTTCAGTAATATTCAGTGTGCTATTTGTTTCGCCAGGCAGAATGGAACCTGCTTTTTGCCATTGATAATTATAAGGCCCGTCCCCTGTTACGCCAACAGATAAGGTGATAGGGTCGCCAGCGGTTAGCGTTAAAGCTTGTGGCTGCTGGGTAATCGATACTGGTTCAACGCTTGGGCTGACAGATATTAATGCGCTGAGAGAGGTGAGCGACTGTCCACTACTTGTGATTGTTACGTTGTAGCTGCCAGCATCGCTCAAATTAGCGCTTGTTACGTTATAGCTGGCAGAATTAGCTCCGGATATATTCTGACTATCCTTTTTCCATTGAAATTCAAAAGGCCCGGTTCCTGTTATACCAACCGATAGGGTGATGGGGGCGCCAGCGATTAGGCTTAAAGATTGTGGTTGCTGGGTAATAGATATTGACTCAACGGTTGAGCTGACAGATATTAATGCGTTGAGAGAGGTAAGTGATTGACCGTCATTCGTGATTGTTACGTTGTAGCTTCCTGAATCGCTCAAATTAGCGCTGGTCACATTATAACTGGCAGAATTAGCACCAGAGATATCCTGACCGTCCTTTTTCCATTGAAATTCAAAAGGCCCAGTTCCTGTTACGCCAACCGATAGGGTGATGGGGGCGCCAGCGATTAGGCTTAAAGATTGTGGTTGCTGTGTAATAGATATTGACTCAACGGTTGGGCTGACAGATATTAATGCGTTGAGAGAGGTAAGAGATTGACCGTCATTCGTGATTGTTACGTTGTAGCTTCCTGCGTCGCTCAAATTAGCGCTGGTCACACTATAACTGGCAGAATTAGCACCAGAGATATCCTGACCATCCTTTTTCCATTGAAAGTCAAAAGGCCCAGTTCCTGTTACGCCAACCGATAAAATAAAGGGAGTACCAACGCTTAAGTTTAAAGGTTGCGGTTGCTGGACAATAGAGATCGGCTCAATGGCGGGGCTGACAGATATTAATGCACTGAGAGAGGTAAGAGACTGACCATTACTTGTGATGGTTACATTGTAATTTCCAGCATCGCTCAAATTAGCGCTTACTACGCTATAGTTGACTGAATTAGCGCCATATATATCCTGATTGTCCTTTTTCCATTGGTACTCAAAAGGTCCGTCTCCTGTTACGCCAACGGATAGGTTGATGGGGTCGCCAGCGATTAGGCTTAATGCTTGGGGCTGTTTGGTGATTGATATGGGGTCAACAACTTTATTGACGGATACTAATGCATTGAGAGAAGTGAGCAGGTTGCCACTATCGGCTACAGTTACACTGTAGCTTCCGGCATCATTTAAATTAGCGCTTACTACGCTATAGTTCGCTGAGTTAGCTTCTGGGATACTTAGGTTGTCTTTTGTCCATTGATATGAAAGATCGCCATCACCACTAGCTTGTACGTGTAATGAGAAACTTTGTGCTTCATTAATCGTGAGAGAGTTAGGCTGCTGGGTAATGATCAGTTGTTTGCTTTCAAATGTTTGTACAATCGCTTGAGTCGCTTCATTGATGGCAAACAATGCTTCGGAGTAACCATTTTGTTCAGCGCTTAGTTGTTGATAAAGTGATTCAGCTGAGTAGGCCGCATCACGAAATATCTCTTCAAGGGGAAGTGTATTGAGATTTATTTCTTCATTAGACCAAGCTTCAGACATCGTTAATGAGTAGAACGCTGAACTGAGTATGCCTTGTTTTAATTGTTGATCTGTTAGGTCGTTTAGATCGGAAAGCTTGGTGAGATCGGGTGTTTTGGTGGTTAATATATCTGCCTCTAAGTAAAAAGCTTGAGTGACCCACTCTGAGACTGTCTCTAGATTTGAGCTTGATAGACCATTTGGAAGCGAGCTAGCGGTGACATATATAATATGACTAAGTGGTGAGATAAAGGCATTTTGTTGATTTTTACCTTGTTTATAGCCCAGAAGCTTAAAGTGGCTGGGTACTGGAAGTTCAGCGCCAAATTCAGCAAGAAGGATATTAGAAGTATTTATATTATCAGGGTATAAACAGCCGTCGACTAAATCACAGCGCATTGTCGTTTGAGAATCAGCCGTTAGCTCTAGTACAACGATAGGGTCGTTTTCAAACGAGGGAATGCTTATTTCATATTCACCTGCGCTATTTGTTCGGGTTTGGCCTAATAAACTACGCTCGGTGTTAGAGACGTTTGCTTTATTTGGTTCTACAAGATAGGCGCTTACTATGCCGTTTGTAATAACACCTTTGACAGCATTACCACTGACATGATTTTGAGAGGCTTGGGTTTTCTGCTGGCTATCACTATTATTATCACTACATGCTGCAAGCGCGAGAAATAGGATCGGTAGCAGAGCCCTGTTGAAGAGGGAGCGACTTAAAAAGTATAAAATTTGGTTGCGTATATTGAACATGATATTTGAAGGTCAAAAAGTAAAAATAAGTGATCGAGGAATCTTCAAAATATGATTATCAATAAAGCAATATTAGTTACGCTTATTATTTAGCCGTAAATTTAAAATGATAAGAAGAATATTAAGTTATACTCTGGTCCTTGAGTAACTTTCGATCTTGTTTGTTGTGTTTAGTTATAGTGACGTAATCATAGCGGATGCTTGGCAATGTTGAATGAATGCTGTGTTACCATTCGTTAATGCTATTTATTCTGTGCATATGCTGCTATTTAAGCGCGTGAATTTTTTCGCTTATTTTGCCTTTTAATTGTTGTTGTTCTTCGTTGTTCTCGCACTGATATAACGCAATAAAATCCGCCAGTAAGGGGGTGAAATAATGAACAAAGTTCTCTGTCCTTTGAGCCGAAGACCTAGAAAGCTCTTGTAAGGTGTCATTTGTATTGCGTTCTTTTTGGGCATCGCTATTTAATTGCGTCAGCTCGTCTTTAAGCTCACCAACTAATTGTATGTTCGGGTTTAGCTCGGGGTCTGAGGGTTTTAATGCTTCCCATAGTTCGTTTAAAGTAGCTTGAGCAGTACGAGTCTCTGTTAAATCAGCTTGTGCTGCAATGTCTAGGGATTCAACCGATTGCTTAAACATGGTTTCAGTGTCAGCCAGTTTTGCACTGATTTGTTCATTAAACTCGTCGGTTCTTACCGAAAGTGCACGTACCTCATCTGCAACAACACTGAACCCACGACCAGCATCTCCAGCTCGTGCTGCTTCGATCGCCGCATTTAAAGCCAGAAGGTTAGTTTGAGAGTTGATTTTATTAATCTCATCCAGGTGCTCAATGACCTCTTTAAAACTGGCATCGATTTCATCAAAGTTGTTATTCAGGGTGACAGAAGCGCCTTGAATGCCTTCGAATTGCAGTAGTAAATGATTGAGTGCTTGAGTTGAAAGCTCGCCAAACTGGTCTAAGTTTTCTTGCTGCCCTGGCTCTAGGTTATCATCTAGTGACCTGGATAGCTTTTTGGACAGGCTTAGAGACTTTGCTAATGCTTCTGCGTTATGCGTTGAACCTTCGGCTTGAGTTGCAACAATACCTTTGGCTTGTGCGGACAGTTCAGCGATATTACTCATACGCGCTTGTTGAAGCGTTTCAATTTGCTTGAGAAGAACGATTTGTTTTTCTTTTTCGAGTGCCGCCCTTTTGAATCGAGGCGTTTGGTCATATGGCACTAAAGCGTTTTGGATTCGCTGCCATACCATGAAGCCAACAATCATCGTCATAAAAACAAGTGGCGCAATAACATAACTAGGAATAGGTGGTGCAATCAGTAGCCATAGTGTTGATAGTACTTGTAAAAACAAGAGCCAAGCATATTCAAACTTCATTTAAAAACCTTAAAACAATATTTAGATAATGCCTAAAGCACATCTTTTTATGTATTGAACACCTATAGAAATTAGGCGGGCATTGGACTAAGTCTAGTCGGCCTGCGCATATCTACAATATTTATTTACAGGCCAGTTTGTATCTACATCGGCCTGCAAAATAAATGCTTTAAGGGTTTTGAACTTATTTTTATCGTAGTGCTTTGAGTCGCCAGTTTAAAGTAGAGCCTGCATAGAATGGCACAATCGATTCACCATTTTTTAAAGTGCACTGTTCAGGGATTTGCCATTTATGTCGTTCAAGTGTAATACGCTCTTGGTTTCGTGGTAAGCCATAAAAGTCAGGGCCATAAAGGCTCGCGAAACCTTCTAGCTTATCGAGTGCATTCAGTTCTTCGAAAACTTGCGCATAAAGCTCAATGGCGCTCCATGCACTATAACAACCTGCGCAGCCACAAGCTGATTCTTTACGGTGTTTTTCATGTGGTGCTGAATCTGTCCCCAAGAAAAATTTATGTGAGCCTGAAGCAACGACATCTCTTAACGCTAATTGATGCGTATTGCGCTTTAAAACAGGTAAACAAAAGTTATGAGGCCGAATACCGCCGACCAATAGATCGTTTCGGTTTAGTAGTAAGTGCTGTGGGGTAATTGTAGCAGCAACATTGTCAGATGCTTCAAGGACAAACTGAGCGGCGTCAGCCGTGGTGATATGTTCAAATACTATTTTTAGCTCTTTAAACTTTTCTGCGATGACCGTTAGCTTTTGGTCAATGAAGACTTTTTCCCGATCAAATATATCAATGTGATTATCTGTCACTTCACCATGAACTAATAAACGCATGTTTACATCACTCATGGTTTGTAAAACTGGAAATAAATTCTCTAGTGATGAAACCGCAGCATCAGAGTTAGTGGTTGCACCAGCAGGATAAAGTTTCGCAGCAACAATACCTGCCTTTGAAGCTTCAATGATATCCTCAGAGCTTGTATTGTCAGTTAAATACAGGGTCATCAGAGGCATAAAATCTTGGCCAGCAGGCGTTGCTGCAAGAATACGCTCTTTATATGCAAGAGCCATTTTAGTGTTCACCACCGGCGGGGCGAGGTTTGGCATGACAATCGCGCGCTTGAAGCAGCGAGAGGTTGCGGGAACAGTTTCATGTAACATGTCGCCATCACGAAAATGTAAGTGCCAGTCGTCAGGCGCTAAAATTGAAAATTCTTGCATTATTTGATCTCTCATTAAAAGCAAAACAGAGCGTTAGATCTGTTGGTATTGATCGTATTTAATAGAGGTATTATGCCTGAAATTAGCTCTGAAGCCCAAAAATGGTGTGTACTTTCACTCAGTTGACGGCAATGCCTTTTGATTATTAGATTTAAGTTAACCCTACAGGGCTCAATTATGCAGCTTGAGCAATACGGGAGTTGTATAATAAGAAACTTATCAAGAGCGTGGTGAATAGCTCTCCGGCGATATAAATAGTTTGAATCATATCCACGCCACCAAAGATAAAGGCACCTGATGCCCTTGAAAGCAGCATTGACCCCATAGTGAACAGCACACAAACCAAGCCTAAATTGATATTACTTTTTATGCAGTGCAGCATGAATAAACCAAGACCTAAAAATAAACCGCCATACGTTGCCATAAACTCCATGTTTGCTATAGGCGTTTGGAGTTCAAAATTAATAACGCTACTGATAAGTGTTGGTGATGCAAGAGCTACGATACCAAAGAGTATGAATAATGCCGCGTAAAAACTTAAAATTACTTGCTTTGCTTTCATGTTATTTCCTTTGATTTGATAATAATTTTACCCCATGCTTGTGAGGCTTTTAGTTGACTTTTATTGTTTATAACTACCACATTTACTTTATAGATTTTGTTATATTTACAATAGGTCAATAAAGTTGAATTGTTTTTGAATAAATGGAAACAAAATGCCTAGTTTGAGTGAATATCTTACTTTTACCTCGATAGTCGAGGCACGAAGTTTTACTGGCGCTGCTAATCGTTTACATCGCTCCGTCTCTTCTGTGAGTAAACAGTTATCAAAACTTGAAGAGAGTTTAGGTGTGTGTTTGATTGATCGATCGACCCAGTCACTAGCAGTTACTAACCTTGGCGAAGAGTTTTATATTAGATGTAAAGATATCCTAGAGGCGGTCGAATTGGCTGAACAACATTTAAAAGATGAATGGACCTCGCCTTCAGGAAAAATAACTTTGTCCTTTCCTGAGGTGCTATTACGTACGCCACTGATGGCATTACTGAAAAGTTTTAATGAACAATATCCAGCGATTACGTTTGACCTGAAGGTCTCAAACGCGATTGATGATATTATTGAAAATCGTATTGATTTTGCTTTTCGGATGGGTAAACTCAATGACTCCAGACTAACGGCAATAGCCTTGAATAAAGCAAAGCCGATGTTTTGTGCTTCTCCAGAATATCTTTCGCTTCATGGGAAGCCTGAGTCTCTTGATGGCTTATTCTCAGATCATCGTTTAATTCTGCCTTCCTATATAAACTTGTCTGAACAGTTAAGAGTGCTGTTCTCAAGTACCGATAAGTTACCTATATCGCTTGATACTGCCCATACGTCAAATAATGAATCAGTATTATATGATGCAGTTACTAGCGGGATGGGGGTTGCCATTATGTTAGATATATCTATTTCAGAAGATATTAAAACAGGTCGATTAGTCGAACTGTTTCCTGAAAAGCAGCTACCTGAATCTCAGATGTTTCTGGTTTACAATAATGGGCATCAGATACCTGAAAAAAAACGTGCTTTTAAGCAGTTTATCAGAGATAACTTCTATTTGTTTTTTGGTGCGCTTAATGGCAAAAGCGCTTTGTGAATTTGGCCTTTTGAGAGTGACTATTAACGCTGAGCTACAGTAAAAATACTTTTTAACCATTGCAGTAAAACTTGATAATAGTCTCGCTTGCTATCATTCGTTTGTGTGACCAAATAGAATGATTCTTCAAGCGGGGCATGCTTGTTTGAAAAGGTGCTTAACTGACCATTCAAAATTTTATGCTCGGTAATCGGAAACACCGCTATCGCAATCCCTAAGCCTTCTTCCGCTGCTCTTATCGCCGCCGCGTATGAATCAAAATACAACTCTTTTCTAGGTTTAAATTGAAGGCCGGTTTGGTTCATAAACCGTTGCCAGTCATTGGTGTCGCTACGAATATGAATGAGCGTTTGTTGTTGCCAGTCAGCAGCAGTTTTAATCGGGTGCTTGTTAAAATACTCATCAGTCGCGATAAGACCCGATTGCGCTTCAGCAATCAGCTCTGCGTTATAGTTGTTCCAAGGAGGGATGCCAAATCGAATCGCTGCATCAAGATCAGTGGATTCCAGGTCCTCTACTTGCATGCTGGTTTCTATTACAAGATCTAAGTTGGGAAAGTTTTCCTGAAAAAAATGCAGTTTGGGAATGATCAGTTCATTTGCAATATAGGGAATCATGCTAACTTTCAAGGTTGATGAAAAATATTGCTCTTTAAAGTGTGAGTAACCAGTTTCATACTGCTTGATCGTATTTGCAGCGACGTGATAGAAACTCTTGCCTGCCTGAGTAAGCTGTAGTGCTCTTTTATGACGACTGAATAAAGAGAGGCCAAGATGACGTTCTAGGGTTTTAATTTGTTGGCTAATTGCTGAAGGACTAACACTTAATGCTTCAGCTGCTAGTTTAAAACTGTTATGGCGAGCAGCGGCTACAAATGCAGTAAGGTATTGAATAGGAGGTGTTCGGCGGGGTGTCGGCATAAAAGTAATCGTCCGATGTTCAATGCTGGTTGTGTTGATTGTAACAATATGAGGTTAGAAATTCTAATCTCACGGTAAGATATTTTAGTTTGTAAAAAAAGCTATTTATCTAGATGATGCAAGTTATTACTTATTTGATGGTCGAAACACAAAGCTATTGAAACGACCTTCGTATTTATCATTATTTAGGAGAGATTAAGTGCCCGTAAACTATATCGATTTCAAGGAGGCTAAGGAAAAGTCTGGCTTGCGTATGACTGTTATACAGGGTTTGCCTAGCCCTTGGAGCGAAGCTGCAAAGGGAATTTTACACCTTAAACAAATTCCTTGGTCGGCTGTGCACCTAAATCCACGCGATCAGGATATGACAAACTGGACAGGTTCGCGTAGCGCACCTGTTGCCGTGTATGAGAAAGAAGCGCCTCGCTCGAGCTGGGTCGATATTCTTATGCTCGCCGAGCGTTTATCCCCTGAGTTAGCGCTTTTACCAAAAAACCCTAAGCTGAGAGCGTTGGCTTTAGGGTTGTGCCATGAGATTTGTGGCGAGAATGGTTTAGGGTGGAGTCGCCGACTTGAACTGGTGCAAATGGGGATAAATGGTAAGGGGGGCTTTTCCGAATCTATATCAAAGTATTTGGGGGCAAAATATAGTTATCGCGAGCAAGACGCTGGCGGGTATGAACGACGGGTTATCGCTATATTAAACATGCTGACAGATTGCTTACAGGAACAACTTGAGGCAGGGGAGCGGTTCTATGTTGGTGGTACGCTTTCTGCTGTTGATATTTATAGCGCAACGTTTATGGCGTTATTCAAACCATTACCTATTGAGCAATGTCCGATGATCGATAGCCTTCGGCCTGCTTTTGAGTCAGTTAGTGAAAAGGTGGCAGAAGCGCTTGATCCGATTTTGATAGCGCATCGTGATTTGATGTACTCAGAATATTTAGCACTGCCTCTATCACTCTAAGCTAAGTAATATTTAATGCTTTACCTCTCGTAAGGTGGGGCATTAATGCGATTAAAAGCTATCCATCCATTTTTTTGTTACAATGTTTCGCTCACAGGGAAGTACCCGTAAATACTGCCAATATTGTAAGATCTATCATGTCACGATTAGCCGGCTTAATTAATAAAGAAAAGAATCGACGAATAGTCTCGGCGATGTTTAGCTCCGATTCTCCAGAATCTTTATCCAGTGCTGAAACGCTTTCAGCAAACCCTTTATCTGATCACTTGGTGACGTTGGAGAGAGTTATCTTTGAAGAAGGCGTTATGATTGATAAAGCACGTTCTGAAGTACTTATTTCAGAATTAGAAGAGATAGCAAATGAGCTGTCGTAAATAGTTTTCCTCGATAATAGCTCTTCTTGGTAATCGTTCTTCGAAATCACCTCTTTAGTTTGCCTTATATTTATTCATATTTATCTTGAAAATGTGGTGCGCGATACACAAGCAAAAAAGATTAATGGATTTAATTTTTGATGGTATACAATATACTCCCTTCGTACTCTAAATGAGTCGAAAGTTATTCACTTATAGGTATTCTTATGAAGGTTTTGGTTACAGGCGCAAATGGACATATTGGATCTAATGTTGTTAGGTCATTGATCGATCAAAATTACCAGGTTAAGGCTTTTATTCGTAAAGAGTCGGACACTCGAGGCTTGGATGGTCTTGATATTGAATATTGCTATGGTGATGTGATGAAGGCTGAAAGCCTTGAAGAGGCCGTAGTTGGTTGTGACGCGATTATTCACCTTGCAGCGGTTTACAAAACCATCGCTAAAACCCCTGAAGAAATTGTCGAACCTGCGATTGAGGGTGCTAAGAATGTGTTTGCTGCGGCACATAAAGCGGGCATCAAAAGAGTTGTGTATACCAGCTCTATTGCTTCAATTGGCTTTTCTTACGATCAGAACAAACTGCTGACAGGGAATGATTGGAATCAGGATGCACAGAACCCTTATTATATTGCTAAAACCCAAAGTGAAAAAGCGGCACAAGAACTGGCTAAGAAACATGGTATTCATCTGGTTGTAATTTGTCCGGCGATTGTACTTGGTGCTAATGACTATCGGGTTACACCCTCTAATCAAATTGTGATGGATTGGATAAACGGTATAGGCCAGACTTACCGTGGTGGTATGAATGTGGTCGATGTGCGTGATGTGGCAGATTTTCATGTAGCAGCGTTAACCAAAGGTGAAAATTGCCAACGCTATATTGCAGGCGGAGAAAATTGCGTCGTTACAGATTTAGGGAAAACGGTGACACGTCTGACGGGGCGTAAAATAATGCATATTCCTACTGGGCGTAAGGTTACTTTATTTACCGCTCGAATCGTTGAAGGCTTCTGTAAACTTTTTGGTATAACGCCGCCGTTTACCTATGACTTGATCTATGAAGTGTCTGAGCGTTGGGGGTTTTATGACTTTCAAGATAGCGTTGATACCTTTGGCTTTACGCCACGAAAATCTGAAGAGTCGCTTAAATCAGCGATAAATTGGTTGTTAGAGAGTAATAAAATTAAGCCTGGTATTGCGCAGAAAGTACGCGATAAATTAGCGCAATCTTAAAAGCCTGATACGCAAGAAGCTCGCGTGAGATAATCAAACTGTCAGTTTTCACTGGCAGTTATGATTGCCTGTATATTTCTTAGAGTCAGAGATGTTTATGAACGGGTGTAGGTCTTTATTTCGGTCGTTGATTTTTTTCATCCCAGCGTCGCTGGTGGTCTTCACTAATTAAGTCAGGAAACCATTTTACACGAGGAAAAAACAAAACCCTCACTAGTCCAATCAGCATCCAGACATAACACACAGTGAAAACGAGTCCGCAGCCCCAAGTGATATAAGCAAAGTTTTCTGATACATACTTCATTCCCCACCACGACATAATATCGATTAGCGAAGCGATTAAACCGATCGGGAAAATCCATTGATATACTTTTAGGCGACTAAAATGTAGTGAGAAGGGAATACCAACAATAAAAAAACTAGTCGTAAACCCAAATAAATGTGCGTGCGTGAACGCAATTAATTTTCCTATTCCCATCTGCTTGAAGTAGCTGACGGCATCACCATGTAGCTTAACTTGATAATGGGCCTCCATTGCACCAAAAAACAAAGCAATGCCATATAATACAACCGCCATGCCGATTCCTCTTTGTGCGGCAATAGGTAAGTCATGTAGATTAAATTGGAGGCCTGTTTGTTTAAATGGAAAAAGCCAGTTTACGATGAGGCAAGCAATAAAAAAGAAGACGACTAGTGCGATAGGTCCACCAATCGTCATCCATGCAGGTTTTGGGGGCGGGACAATAATGAGTGTCTCTTCGGCTATGGGTTGGTCGCTAAAAAAATCAAAGCCGGTATCGTTTGCCCAAATAGGCGAGGCTCCCAATAATAGACTGCTAGTGATCAACAATATGAAAAGTGACTTGATCATTCCGTTATTTAGCCGCGGTGGTTGAGCAGCAGTTTTAAAAAACGGTATTAAAGGCTGATTTTTATAAACTTGCGTCAGGGCTTGCATGGCTAAGCTCCTTTCAAACGAATATAAATAAGAACACCCGCCCTTTTGACGGCTAAACCAATGTCGGCCTCCAGAGTTTTACCTTCTGGTACATTTATTGATTGTAGTGGTGTACCCACAAATGATTGAAGTAGCTCTGGATCAATATCTGCTCGTAATTGATCCGTGTTTAAAGGGGTTACCTGGCTAATATTTAACTGTCGATCCGTTGTCATTAATAAGAAGGACGTTTGGCCTTGATGATTGACGGGAAATATTAATGCCGTACCAATTGGGCGCCGGTTGGCAACCGGGATGTAGATTGTGTTTTCATCCTCAGCGCTTAAGGTAACACCCATACTTTTAGCTCTTAAGATGTCTTTCTTGGTCAGTATTGCATCTAAAGGTTTCCAGGCCGATGCGTCCGGGAATAACTTTTGTACGGCTTTCGGCACTAAACTGGATAAATCTAACCAATCGCCTTGATTAGAGGGGGTAGATTTTGCGTTGCCAGGGTTTGCTTTTTGGGTGGCTTCCAGAGTGTTGTTGAAGCCGTCCTTATCGCTATCAAGTGTCGCAATAAGCTGGAATGCCGCGTTATTTTTACCATTATTTTTAAACGCTAGGCCGTAAAGATTCAAGGGTGTACCGCCTCCTTCTTTATGGCAGGCATGGCAAGAAGGTATGTAGCCGTATTGGTGTTTAAACTGACGGGCAAAAGATGGCATAGAAAAAGCAGACACTGAATTGATGGCTAAAATAAAAACAATAAGCCAAGGTAGTGACTTCACGGCATTACGTATGTAGATTTTCTTCACCTCTTTATTTCCCTATTTTGTCTTTTATCATGCAAATATTAATTATTCCGGCGATCTATTTAGCCGGAATCTATGTTTTTATTACTTCCCCGGCTAGATATTTTTAGGGGCCTCGATGGAAATTCGAGGTTAGAGCTGAACCTACTTAAAAGCTAAAAAGGCTCGGTACGGTCTCGCGCATTTTTGTGCGGTCTTGTTCGTTTGCCTGACTGAGCTTTTCAAATTGTACAGAATCCTTTGGTGGCATAAGTTTAGCTGCTTGATCTGTTTCTTGATAGCGTTCCCAGTCAAGCGCTTCTCTTATTTCACTTTTAGCTTGTATCTTTTCAAGCACCTGTTGTTCGTTATCCCCTGACATGAAGTCTAAGCGCTTAGCTGGGTTGCCTCGGTGGCAGGTAAAACAGTACTGCTCAAATAAGTGCAGCTCAGGATGTTTAGAAATGGCTAATTCAGGTATGCCAGAAGCGCGTGGTGGCGACATGTCATTGGTATTCAGGCAGCAGTATTGTTGGTTTTTCTCGAGTAATAATGTCATCATTTTTACACGCGAGAAGGGCTTCGGGTCAAAAGCCTGGCGAGGTAAATCTTCCACCCTTTTTAATAATGCGGGTAGTTTATAAGCGTAATGCTTGTTCAGAGAAACAATATCATCATCTGTGAAAAAGCGTGCAAGACCATATATACCATCGATATCTGACTTATAGAGTGTTTTCTTCGGCGCGCGATGTGTGAGAGGGTCTTGCGTTGGGGGTAAAGGTGGCAGTTTCTCAAAGGCATTGAGGTCTTCATTGTCTTTTGCGCCATCGCCAAAATGAATGTCGGGGGTAAAGATAGTATATAACCAGTCGGTAAAATTATTATGTTCGCCACTAGGATCACGATTCTTTAAATCAGACTCAGGTACATCAATCCCTTCTATTGGAAAGCTATTTGCCCATAACTGACGTAAAGCTTGAGTTTCTTTGCTTTCCGAATCAAATAACCCCGGTTGATCTGCATAACGTAATGCCAACGATAATAACTTTCTACGACACTCATTGCCTTTTTCGCCACAGGCATCCAGCCATACGCGCTGGCTAACCACAAAGAAGTTACCAATATCCGTTAACTCATCAAAGCGCTCAGGCGTTGCCAGAGGTTGTACAAGTGATGCACCATGATAGTTTTTGTTGTCGCCTCTTACTTTACGAAGGGTCGCAGAAACGGTGAGTTGCCCGTTTGTTTCATCCCAAGGGCGCTCTGAGAAAATGGGTGTGCCACCTTGATGGCATGTTAGACAAATAGCGCGCCGTGCATAAACGACACGAGGTACACAGCCTTCACAATAATTTTGAACCAGTTGAAATTCAAAACGGCCTGCCGCTTCGTTATAACTGATCACTTCGATTTCATTTGCGGCCTCTACGTAACCTATAAATAGCTGACCTTGCGTGCTCAGCCCTAGGCCTGTAGGTGTATTGGGGGCTTGGAAATCAGGCGCTAAAAGAATGCGGGGTAGCGTATTATCAGCTTGGCCTTTGAGTAAAGACCGGCCATTAGGTATTAATAGCGAGAGTGGCGGTAGGTTGTCATGACTTACGTTTGTTAGCAAGGTTGCAAACTCGCTGAAGGGAAAAGGAATACCTTCATTTTGTGTCATTAAATGATCGAATAGCGAGCGTGTTCCTTCAGGAGGTAAATCTGTATCGGGGATTAGCTGATTAAAAAGTGAACTCTCTTTTTGCTGGATCGTTTGAGTGAGTTCAGAGATTGAGGGAGAGCTGGTGTGGTTGATGAATAAATAGACGCAGCTAATACCCATCAGGCCTACTGATACTATAAGTGTAAATATTTTAGTTAACTTCATGATCTTCAGTTCTTTACAGCAGAGCTAAGCGGGCGCTCATCTCTGCTGAAATAAACTAACCTCCCTACATCATTTTAAGGAACTCGCGTAATGCTAGCTTCTCGTCGGCAGGCAAATCAATGCCAAATTGATGGCCCTTGTTTTCAACTAAGTCGTCACACTTCATAAACAATGCGTCGTGAGGGTTTGACGATGCAACAGCGCCGACGGGGGTGCCTTTAGGTATGGTGAATTTTATAAGCCCGTCAGCCTCACCACTTGGTGTGATTTTTAAATCATGCTTAAAGGTGCTTATTTTTTGTGCTCTTGCATTGTCAGCGAGCGGATCATCAGATTTCATAAGTTCGTCAAATGCCAATTCAAACTGATTGATACGACCTTTAACCGTGTAATCAGGAGAACCATCTTCTAAGAAAGTTACTTCACCAATCGCATTGTTATGTAGAAAGGGCGCGGTTGCCCAAGCCGATAGCAAAGAGAAGTTTCGAAGGTAACCAGGGCCGCCTTCGATTTTCTTCTCGCCAACTTGCATGCCGCCTAAACCAGGTATTAAGCGGTTGAGTACACGGGGTACACTGCCAGGTGATGCTGCGTTTTTATACGTTTCCGATGAAAACTCTTCGAAGATGTGGCCTTCGTTATGGTTGTCATGTTGTGCTCGGCAGCTATTGGTGCCAATAATGTTAAACGGAATCAATTCATCGTTCGATAACCAATCCTGTCCAAATACACCGTTCTCTGCAAACTGTTTAGGACGAGCCTTCCCTTGGTCGTCAGTGGTTAGAAATTTAGCGACAAATGCAGGGTCGTTTCTTTCAGCATCGGTGAATTCATGTTGCCAGTAAGCTTCTTTTCCGAATATATGGCCTTCATAAAATTTAGCGAGTGCATTCTTATCAGCGCGAATGTTTTCAGGCGCCATTTTTGAACTGTGGCAACTTGCACACTCTCGAGCAAATACTTTTTTACCTTGAGGGACTTTGCTGACATCAACAAAGTCTTTACCTTCTTGGCCATCTAAATCTTTAGCGGCTAGCAGGTAAGTCGGTCCACCGGTAATGAGGAACGCGGTGAGGTCGTCCATTTTAGCATCAGCATAGTTCCAGGCATCACACTCATTAGCACATTGCATAATACGCATAGGGCTTTGTTTCGTACCTTGCCCTAAAAGTTGGCCAGGGTAGCTGAAGTTAGGTGTCCAGCATTCTTCGGTACACATACCAATATTGATATAAACACGAATGAGTGCAAGGTGCTCACCGACACTGTCTTCGCCACCTTTAAGTACGTGACGGGTTTGAGCGGTTGAAACTTCACCAGTGACAGGGTCTTTCATCACGTGCTCAAAAACACGCTTATTCTGGAAATCCATAATCTTGTTCTGGGTGCCAGGATTATGGCTCCAATCAGAAGCAACGATAGAGGTATCAATGGTGCCTAAACGTCCGCCCATGAGTACTTGGTTAGCAAGATGGTCTTCAGGTACATCTTGAAAGAATGCCATAGGTTGACGTGTATGCTGATTTCCTATTGTGGCATTAAGATTGTTCCATTCTGGTTTATTCGGATTTTTCGGAGGGTTGGTTGGATCAAAAGCAACGTGGCATTGAACACAAGGGTGGCCAATGGCAAAACGTTTGTTTTCTTTAATTTCATTTGCTTCATAGGCGGCTGTACGCGCGTCATATACGACTTTACCCGATTCATCCTCGGTTGGTTCGTTATAGTATTTTCGGTAGCCTAATACACCGGATGAATGTGGATCTTGGCATTTGTCGTACCAATTTGTCGATGCGTCGCCTTGTACACAGTCAGGGTCGTTGATCAGGCCCCATTTGGTAAAACGATGAGGTCTGGTTCGCGTGTCGAGCCAGGGGTAGTTCATATTTTCTTTACCGACCACTCGTATTTGGTGAAGCATGTTTTCGTCTTGGTTGCCAAAGGTGCCTTTAAACCAAACATCACGACCGCGACGAGCTTGTTCGCGCAACGCTTGTGCTTGAGCTGGGTCTTTCGCTTCAATATCTTTAAAAAGTGCCATAACGTAGCGACAACCTTCTGCATCATATCCAGTAGGTTGTGGCTGGTCGCAAGGTGGCGGCACGTATTGAGGAATGGGCTCAATAGACCAGCTTACTGGGTCACCACGTTCATGTGTTTCGGGTGATTTTCCTTCCGGCCATACTTTTCGGGCCGCTAAGGTGTCATAAAAGTGCTCGTTAAACCAGTCTGCTCGTTCTAGCCAATAAGGTGTGCCTTTATAGACGCCCGTTGATAAATCACGCTCAACCAAATCTGGTATGGAGACACTACGGAAGGTGGCTTGATAAGGTTCGGTAGAAACGTCTACATTGCCAGTCGGTATATCATAAGGGGTTAACGCAGGAACGTTTGGTATTTCTATATGTTCAGGGACGGGTGGAACGCTTGGGGGTGCTGGCGGTAGCGTCACAAAATGAAAGAGTGCGACAGCAGCTACAATCGCACCGCTAGATAGGCCCCAGAACTTCTTACTCATACCAATTTTCCTTTTGTATATTGAATTTTCGTTAAGTCTTTTTTTAAACTAAACGCACCGACCTCGCTTAGTATTCATAAACGTGCGAAAGGTACATGAAGTCTGTGTGAAATGTAAGCGTCGAAATGTAATCAATTATAAAACCTAAGCGCGTGAGGCTTGGTTGTAGTGAGTTATTATGTGATATTAAGGGTTTGTTTATTGAAGCGATGGATCAATAAAAAAGGCGACATTTTTGTCGCCTTGTTAGATCGCTAGTATTGTTAGGTTACTAAACTATCTTCGTATCTCATTACTGTTAATGATCTGACCTTTAGGCTCAAGTACTAAATGGTAGCTCGCAACACTTGATTTAAAGTAGTCTGTACCGTCTACGTAACCGGGTAAACTGAACTTCAGACTGTCTTTATGTTCTAGCAAGTCGCTTGGGTCTTGAGCGTAGGTAAATGGCGTCACGCCCAAGTGCTTCCAATGTGTCAGCTTACTATCGATCATTTTATCTTGCTGGCTGTTATATTCTTGTTTGACGATCTCTCGTTTCACAAAAACGTGTGAGCCAGGAGGTTCTGATTGAAAATTAATAGCGCTAGCTAACTCATCTAGCTTAATACGTGTCGTGATTTCTTCACCGAAAGGCACGTCGACCCGAATTATTTTCTCTTCGAAACCCGCTTTAGTTGCTCTTAATGCTAGTTTAATTTTGCGACCAAACCAAAAATCGTCTTTACGCTCACCGCTAACTTCGTCATAAGAGAATGGTCTAATTAGTGGCGTACTACCTAAATAGCCAAAAGAAGTGTTTTTTCTAAAGTCTTCAATCTCAATGCCTTCAGGTTCACTGATGACTGTCAGTTTGGTCGACCAAGGTGATAGTTTGAATGAGTAGAAGTTAGATTCACCTGCTTTAAAAGCGATATCTTCTACAATAGGGAGATAACCTTTCTTCTCAATTAGAGCAACTTTTAGACCATTAAAATCACGTGATACAGTATTGCTAGTGTATTTTTGAGTAAAGGGCGTGATAATACTGTCAGCTTCTCTTCGTTTAGTGGACTGGTCCAGGTCCTCTAAGTAAGAAGATAGAATGTCATTGATCTTTCTGGAATTGCTGTATCTTGAATTAAGGTTTTGAACCGCGTCTTTTTCTAAGAAACTGGAAGGCTTTACTCGTCGTTTCTGGTTGGTGTTGTAGAAATTGATCGCATCTTCTTTGCTTGCAAAGAAATAAATTTTTGCGCCTGGAGGGTCAGTTTCTAAGGTAATAGTCGAGTTAAGCTTTTCTAAATCGACAACACGTGTTTTTTCATTTTTATCACCACGAATCATTTCATAGATGTGCAGCTTAGGCAGGTAGTTCTCTTTCGTAATTACAGCAGGAACGAGCGCGGTCTCTTTATCTCCGATTAAGCTCATATCTACACCCATAACATTGTTATCTGAGAAGAAGTCTTCTTCAATATTAACTGTAAAGCTGGTGTTTGATCTTGTTCTAGCTTTTTGTTCACCTTCTATATTAATCAGAACAACGTCTGCGCCAGGAGGGTTGGTTTTAAGTGAAATCTTTGTCGACGCGCATCCTGTCATCAGCAGCGCTAAACAAACTGTGGTGGCATATCTAAACATACAAAATTCTCCGTGAATGTTTCGTTTATAGGTTAGGTTTCAAAACAATGTAAGTAACAGGGTTTTTCTTATAGATGAAAAATTTCTGGGTAAGCTCTTCTTTTTTATATCCTGTCATTTCTGCTCTCAAATGTAGGTTTACTGATGAGGTATCTAGAGCATCCCGAAGCTGGGTAAGGCGAGAGAGTTGCTCTAATTTGAGCTCTAGATCTAATGGCGTTCGGCCGAGATAACCTAAGGACTTCTCATAAATGGCAACACCACTGGGTTCGGTTTCAATTTTTAAATTTGAAATAATCTCATTGAGTTGAAACGAAAATGAATTTTCTTTCCCAGGTTCGATCACCATTTCTTCTCTAAGCGGCATATAGCCTTTATGGTTGAGTTCAACACCTATACTTGTAACATCTGAAGGCAGTGAAACTCGAGTATTTGCATAAAGGTTTTGTCTGGAAAGTTTTGATTTCGAATTAACTTCTAACGGATCTCCGTTCATGTCGAACAGTTTCATCTGTGCACCGGCAGGGCTTGATCTTACGTTTAGGTAAGTATGTGCAGTTTGAAGCTTTACCATGACTGTTTGGTCGTGGCGAATATTGATCAAATCATGTTGTTTACTTTCATAGCCGGGCTTAGAAATGACCAAACTGAGAGACTGGTCGTCGAAGCCTTTGCTTGTTAGTTCTTCTTCGATGAAATATGTGAAGTCGGTGGTGCCAATGACGCCTTGATTAATGTCTGTAACCATCGCGCCTGAGGGGTCAGATTTGATGACTATTTTGTAGGTGTTGCTATATTTAAGTGAGGCGCAGCTGGTGATTAATAAAAGGGCTAGTAACAAAGTAAGCGTTTTGATGTTAGCAGTTAGATGAAATCCTTTAAACATAAGTGTGATCGCTGAATAAATGAGTGGGTCGTCCTTTTTGAGGAGTATAGTACACAAATTGGTTTGGTAAAGAAGCCCTTAAAGGTTTAAAAAGTTGTGTGTGTTGAGGGCTCATTCTATTTAGTCGAGCTCTCTGACTAGTCTTGCACCTACATACTTAGATTTCCCTTTTTTACTTAACGGACTTCTTGACGCGCTGGTGACGGTATCGAAACCAGAATTCCAATGACCTCCTCTGACGGTAATTTTTTTGCATTTACCTGATAATCTTGCGCTTCCATCTGAGGGGGCACCATAATAATTTGGCTTCCAGCAATCCATTACGATTTCCGCCACATTACCTAAAGTATTGTGAAGGCCAAAGGGGTTAGGTTTAAAAGCAGAAACCGGAAATGCATGGTCTTCTTCTACCCAGGCTAAGCAGTGTTTGCAGTTCGCTTGAATGTCCGCTTGTAAAGCAGATGCACATTGTTTGAGCTTATTTGAGCCCATTTGTCTTAGTCGGTCGAAGTCAGTTGCCATAATTTTTGCGCAGGTCCAGATGTCATCGCCCCAATAATATTTGCTTCCATTCCCGCCGCGAGCGGCAAACTCCCACTCTGTTTCGGTTGGCAAACGATAGGTATGTCCGGTTTCTTCAGATAGCCAGGTCGAATAAGCTTGTAGCTCCTGCCATGAAATGTTTGTCGTGGGTTTGTCCGGCTCCTGACTTCGAAAAGAAACTTTCAGGCCTTTATGTGCGAGGTATTTTGTGTATTCAGCATTACGGAGCTCGTATTTTGCTATGGCAAACTGGTAGTCAATACTAACAGGGTGTTGAGGTTCTTCGGTTGCATACTCGCCGGAGCTTCCCATAAGGAAATCATCACCAGACACCACAACCATAGTTGGGCCCAAGCCTCCGCTACTTAGAGGGTCCTGAAATGATTCCCAGCTAGAAGGGTCAACTTTAGTTTGGTTGCCGGTTCGAATGGCGATGGTTTGTTCGTTGTTTGTTTTATTTGCTCTTGGTTTAACGGTGTTATTGTTTACGGCGGCGTTTTGTGGCGATAAGCCGAGATTAGCTTGAGGCGCAAGCGCCGTTATTCCTTCTTTGGATGATGAAAAATAAAAATCTGAGGTGAGCGATGAGGAGGTCCAGGGAATCTGCTTACCTTTGGTGTTCTGTTGCACTTCAGATGCCACATCCTGAAAGGCTAATAACACATGTTGGTTTGGCTTTTGGATGGCTTTGATTAATGCACTGGTATAAGGGCTGTTTTTTCCATAACCATCCGCGGCCACTTCGCCAGGTGCCGTTGAATAGGCTAACAATAAGTTTTTAGTCGTATTAGTGATGCGTGCCAGACCGCGAGAGCTAGAGCGAAAGCTTCTGGTTAAAGGATTGTTTCTACACGCATCGAGAATCACAATATTTAGTGTGTTTGTTGATGACTCCATTTCATCAATGACATAAGAAAGGTTAACCGCTTTATATCTAAGGTCGACTTCTTTGGAAATTTTCTGTGTGCCATCTCTGTTGCTACCTGCGGTACTGGGAATAAGGTAGTTTTGTCCTTCAGATTGAATACCATGGCCCGCGTAGAAAAATAGTCCTATGCCCCCTTTTTTCTGAAGAAGCGAGCCAAAGTCAGCAACGGATTCCTCCATTGCTTGCTGATTAGCATCGGTTGTTAATATTACCTCAAAGCCAAGTTGCTTTAGTGTAGTGCTAAGGTCGATTGCATCGTTTACTGGGTTGGCTAGCGGGGCGTCTGCGTAGTTCGAATTACCAATAACGAGTGCTGTTTTAGCCTCTGTGGCGAATAATTCAAAAGATAATAAATATATGAAAGAAAAAACAGCGAGTTTGAAGCAGAGTAAAGTATTTAGGGGGAATGTAGAGATCATGATTCTTTTGCTGTTAGGCCGTTTGGGTGGTTTAAGAGAGGAGAACAAGCTTGAGTGCAATGTTTAGGCTCTCATTTTTTATATATGTTATTAACTTAGTTCAAACATGGGGAATCTTCAAGCGCACCCAATGATGGGTATGGGGTAGTCTTTTTTGGCTATCGTAATATTTATTTCTAGACTGTTTGTTATTACATGTTTAATAAAGGTTATTGAAAATTTTCCGGCCTCAACATTACATGTCATGAAGAGAAAATGTATATTTCGACTAATCAGAGTGGCTGTAGAGAGAGTGCTACGTTACTATTAATTGTAATATCTACCAAATAATAATAATTTTTAGTGAAAATAGTTAGCCGAAATGACCAATAAATTTTTAATAAAAGTATTTTATGCTGTGCTCTGTCTATTGATGGGCGTTGAAGCTTATGGACAGAAAACTAGTCTGGTTAGTGAATCTGAGCGGGTTGGTTCTGACGTTATTGATTTGCGTTTGAATAGCTGGGGGCATGGTGAAACTTATAGTTTAGAGGGTGATTGGCTTTTTGCTTGGGAAATTTTTACTCATACTAAAAGTAGTCAGCCAAAACAATCATGGAACAAGGTGCATGTTCCCGGCTCATGGCGTCAAGAGTCAAATGAGCTAAACGAATCAGAAGTACCGCGGTCGGCTAAAGGTTATGGTACTTATTATAAACAAATACTCGTGCCTCAAAATTTAAACAAGGTTTATATCTACCTTCCTGATATGGCGAGTGCTTATGAGCTTTGGAGTAATGGGGTTCTATTAGGTGGTAATGGGATCATCGCTACCAATAAAAACGATGAGAAGCCTGCTTACTTACCTCGTGTTTATGAATTCACACCGGAAAATGGAAAAATTGAATTATTCATAAAAACTTCAAATTACCACTATCAGTGGGGTGGGATCTGGTACGCCCCTAAGGTTACAGATGCTAATGGCGTGCACCTGATACGCGACATTCCTATTCTCAAAGCCACCACTTCGGGTACGATACTTCTCGCAACGGCAATATTCTGTTTGCTTATATTTTTATCTCGCCCTAAAGATAAAAAAATTCTGTATTTCAGTTTATTTTGTTTTGCCATTGGAATTAGGCGTCTCACCATGGATGAACGCGTACTTTACTTACTGAATCGTTTTGAATGGCAAACGTTGCAAGCAACTGAAAATATTACGATGTATCTTATGTTGCCGTTTTTCTTAAGCTATTTTCAATTGGTCTTTCCTCAAACGACCCCCAATAAGTTAACTTGGCTTGGATGGCTAACAGCAATTCCATTCTGTATCGCAGCTTTGCTATTTGATGTGGAAACCTATACGGGTTTAAACCTTTACTTTCAAATATTGCTGCTTTTGTTTGTGCCTTTTATTTTGTATTACTGGGCTAAAGCGTTTAAAGGAAAACTAAAAAATGCGAAAGCATTTGGTATAAGTTTGTTTGTATTTCTTTTTGCCGTGATCAATGACATGCTCAATTACAGTTACGTCATACATACGACCAATCTAACGCATATGGGCGTACTAGCTTTTGTATTATTTCAATTAGGCGGTCTTGTTAAGCGATATTTAACGAATTTTAAGTCAATCGAATCCTTATCAAAAACGCTACAAGAGCAGAATCAGGAGCTGGTTAAGTTAGATGAATTTAAAGATGATTTTCTAGCGAGTACCTCTCATGAGCTAAGAATGCCGCTTCATGGTATTGCTGGCTTGGCTAAAACAATAAAACTAGAATCACCAAACTTATCTGATGGTGCTCAAAACCGGGTCAATCTTATTGAAGCCACTGCCAAGCGCTTAGGGAGCCTAGTAAACGATATTCTCGATATTTCTAGCATGAAACACGACAAGTTGAGCATTCAAGTAATGCCTAGTTACCTCTCACCTCTTGTAGAAAGTACCATTCAAAGCCTTAGTCCTCTTGTTAAAAATAAACCCATTAAATTAGATTTTAATATCGATGCCGATGCGAATCAGGTGCTAGTTGACGAGCAACGCTTACAACAAATTCTTTATAATCTGATTGGAAATGCGATTAAATTTACCGAGCAAGGCTACATCCATATTAAAGCTTCTCGCCAAAACAATTACGTTAAGGTTGAGGTGAGTGATAGTGGTATTGGAATATCTGCCGATCAATTAGACAAGGCCTTAAAGCCGTTTGAAACGATTGATAATCTTGCCAGTAATGAGATTCGAGGCTCAGGGCTGGGTCTCGCTATTACACGAATGTTAGTGGAATTACATCAAGGGTCGCTAATGCTTAGCTCAATAGAGGGGCAAGGTACAACTGCGGAATTTACGCTACCTTGGGCTGAGTTCAAGTCTGTTGTTGAAGCAAATAAGCAAGCAGGTGAATACGCTGAGCAGGAAGCTAAGCATTATGAGGCGGAAGTTTTAAGTACTAATCGTATCTCTGACGATATGAGGGACAATACTTCGATCACATTAAAAGATAATCAGAGTAATCTCACTAATAATGCGCTGATATTTTATGCGGATGATGAAGAGGTAAATCGTGAACTGGTGACGAGTCAGTTAGTGTTGGCGGGTTACCAGATTGAGGTGTTCCCTGATGGACAAGCTCTGTTGAATAAATTATCTCAATATACTCCCGAGCTTATTTTACTTGATTGGATGATGCCCGGAAAAAATGGTTTAGAGGTTTGCCAAGAGATCCGGCAACAATACGATGCTTATAATTTACCTATTATTATGCTCACAGCACGTCACCAGATTAATGATGTCGTGCAAGCACTTAATGCTGGTGCCAACGATTACCTGACGAAGCCTTATCACGAGCAGGAGCTCGCTGCACGGGTTTACAGTCAGGTCAGTGTGAAGCGACTGTTGTTGGCATCGATAGAAAATGAACAGTTGAAAAATGAAATTGAGCACCAGAAGTCTCAGCAACAGCAGCTTAATAACTCTAACTTACGGCTCATTGACGCGCTAGATGCATCGCAAGAGAATATAGTTCTATTAAATGAGGACCTCGATATTGTGTTTGCTAATATAGGGGCGAAATCTTTGATGGTGATAGAAGGTGATGGCATCTGCCAATTAGATGAAGAGTTGAGCGAACTAAATCATTCAGATATGGCAATTAGTCAGTATATAGATGAGGTTTCCGTTAACCAGTTAAGGCTTCATTTAAATTCCAATCAATTGCAAAGCCAATTTACGCTTCAGTTAAATGCAGAAACTGAGGCTGTAAGTGCATTGATTCAAACTTCTGATAGTGAGAATGAACGATTTTTATCACTGATTCTTCATGACCCTAGTAGTGATGACAGTACCAAGGCTAACGCTAGGGATAGCACCAACGGCAACATGAATACAAAATTATTACTCTCTAACCTGACTCAAGAGTTAGCTGAAAATAGACAGCGTATGGATCAAATCGAGTCAACACTTGGAAAGCTTAATGCTGAAGAGGTAAGCATTAAGCCAGAATTACATACAGCCTCAGTCGGTACAGATCCAAAAGAATTGATTGTTAAAGTGCTTCGCACAGCGCTCATCTCATGGGAGCGTTATACGCATAAAACGAAAGCGGACTTAGCCGATGAAAGTCACTGTTGGCGCGTTTATATTGATGGTGCAACCGCCAAAACGCGTACCTTGGATAAATACTTAAGTATAAAGACTTTACCGGCTAAACCTCGGTGGCGAGCAGTGATTAAAACCGCCAATTATGTGTTGGATCATTGCTCCATGAGTGAAGAAGATCAACAGGAATTAGGCGAATTGGTCCAACAAGTGAGCGAGGCTTACTCGTAAATTTATTATCAAAAAATGTGAACGAGTCCCCCGAAATCCCTTTATATACACACCTTTCAACACGTTTTAACCTGAATTTGCACTGCAAACTATCCTAACCTGCGCAAGCATAAGCACTGCGCATCTTTCCTTGATTTGATGCCTTAATAAAATAATCAAAACAAAATATAAAAGTGGAGCACACACATGAAACAACCAATGCAAAAGATGGGCGCGTTATTACTTGGCGCTTCTATGTTGACTACACAAATGGCGGCAGCAGATTCAGACAATGATAAAATCAAAGTCATGACCCGTAACATTTACTTAGGTGCGGATATTTTTCCTGTTATTGCTACAGCGCAGCAACAAGCAGAATTACCACCAGAGCAGCAAAACCCACTTGCGATACCTCTTGCAGTGAGCGAGGTTTTCCAGACTGTTCAAGCAACTAATTTTCCTGAGCGTGCACAAGCATTAGCGGATGAAATTGAGCGTCGCCGACCTCATGCTATTGGTTTGCAAGAAGTCTCTCAGTGGTTCATTGGTCCAGCAGACTCGCTTGTCGGTGGCACAAGCCCAGCAACAGACGTTGTTTATGACTATTTAGATATACTAATGGCGGCTCTTGCAGAGCGCGGTTTGGATTACACAATCGCATCTAGCATCGACAATGCCGATCTTGAACTGCCTATGGTGACGGGAACTGACGCAACGGGGTACCCAACCTTTGCAGATATTCGATTGCATGACCGTGACGTCATACTTGTAAAGAACAAATCTAACGTCAGCTTCAGTAACGAATACAGCGGCAACTTTACCACTAACGGTACAACTACAATTGGTGGCACAACGATTGAGTTTACCCGTGGTTACAACATGGTTGACATCAACGTTAAAGGTGCTGACTATCGCTTTGTAAATACGCATTTGGAAGTGGGTGGCGGCGAGCCTTACAGTTCACTTCAAGCGATTCAAATGAACGAATTACTACAAGTAATCACGGCAACAACTGTTGCAGAAACACCCGTAATTTTGGTGGGTGATTTCAACAGTAGTCCTGAAGACTTGCCGTTTGAATCTGCATTTGGTCTAGGTACTTTGTACCCTCCTTATTTACAGGCTGTGGGCACAGGTTACAACGATTTATGGTTGTCAAAAAAGAAGCCTAAAGATGGGTTTACCTGTTGTTTTGCTGCAGCAGTTTCGGATGAAGATGCTGAGCTATATCAACGTATCGATCACATCTTTATTGATGCAAAAGGCCGTGAAATTGCTAAGTTAAAAGCTAAAGTGCTTGGTGATAGTAATGCAGATATGACTGATGTGAGTGGCTTGAACCCATCTGATCACGCGGGTGTATTCGGTAAAATTAAGTTAGAAAAGTAAGCTATTAAGCTATAACAAAAAGGCCTGAGTGATCACTTAGGCCTTTTTTGATTGATTAGCTTACTTGTGTGGGTGGATAAGTAATGCGACCGGTCATGTGTAGCTTACGACCATCCAGGCTTCGAATATCGAAGTCTATTTCGTTATTTTGGCTGGTACAGGACTGTCTAGTTTCCTCTTGATAATTCATTCTGACCTCATTGTTGAGCGGCGTAGGCTGTTTGAATTCTACCGAGAAAGTAAGCGCTGACTTATCCTTAATGATAGGGCTGAGCGAAGCGATTGTGTGTGCCTTTAACCACATACCATGTGTAATGGCATGCTTAAAACCAAAAAGTTTGGCCGATAGTGAGTGCAGGTGTATCGGGTTTGCATCACCTGAAACCCGCGCATATCTACGTCCTAAGTTTTCAGGTAGTGACCACTGTTGGTGATACCGGAGTGGAGATTGAGTTTCGATATGTCGTAAGGAGTTTTTAACTGCTTTGTTCGTTGTCTTTGCAGCTCTTTTTATAATGTACAAATTTGTCGTAGTACTTTCCCAAACCGTTTCATTATTAATACTTACTTTACTATGAATATCAAACTCAAGACCCTTATTTGTCACCCTGCTTTCACCAATATATACATGAAGGTCAAGTGACTCGCTTATGAGTATTGTTCGATGCGATGTGATGGTATTTCGTATATGAACAAGACCCATGACAGGGAGAGGGAAGCGTTTATGCGTCATGAGTTTGAGCTGTAAATTAAAGGCTAATATGTGTGGGTACGTAATGGGTAATGCTTGCCCTTCCAACTTAAAATCACACACTTTTGCATATTGTTTTACTTTTTTACGATCAGGCTTGATGCTATTTAGGTGCATGCTCAGTTTAGGTATAGCGGCTTGTTTTGACTCCTCATCGCTCAACATGTTATTTACGTTTTGCCCACGAGATAATGCAGCTTTACTAAATAGTTCAAGCCTCACCGGCATCCTTTTTAGTGTGGTTGAGTTATTGGAATGTAGGTTGTTAAGCGGGGTTGAGTGCTTAGTTATTGTATTATTTGTGTGGTGCAGTGCCATGATATTGAGTCCCTGATTATCGATGAAATGCGACTGAATGCACCATAATATGAAGAAAATGGTTTATTTTGATTGGCAGTATCTTGTAAAGTGGTTTGTCATTTCGGCCAATCAGCTGTTTGCTCTAATGTTAAAGGAATAACCCACTTGAAAGATGCAGGAATCTTAATACGTTTAATGAACCAAGCCATGATCTCCATGGGGGTCGATGTTGAGGCTGTTTATCAGCGCTGTGGTCTTACGCAGGCTCACCTTGATGATGCTCAATTAAGAACGCCTCATGAAGGAAACCTTGTTTTTTGGCAGGCTGTTGAAGAAGTAACACAGGATATTCATATTGGTTTGCATCTAGGAGAACACATGCCCGTGTTTAAAGGGCAAGTGTTAGAGTATTTGTTTCTGAGTAGTTCAACCTTTGGAGAAGGCTTAGAGCGAGCATTAAGTTACCAGCGCTTATTAACGGATGCGGCGAGTGCTTCATTAGAGTTGGATTTAGAAGCAAGTATGGCGTGTTTAGTGGCTGATACGAGCGATAATGTAGTACGAAATATTCGACAATATAATGAATGTACCGTGATTGGTTTAATTAAATTTTTTGGTTATGTCACGGGTAATGATTTCAAACCGTCTGCAGTCCAATTAGTGTCAGCCCTTCCTGAAACTAACTCCGAGGAACAGCGTCAAGCCATGTTAGCTGAGTACCAGCGAGTATTTTCATGCCCTGTTACGTTTGGACAGAACAGCAATCGTATTTATTTTGACTTGGAAATTCTAGAGCGAAACTCTTTGCATGCCGAGCCCGAACTATTAAAGCTGCATGAACAGTTAGCGGGTAAGTATGTCGCTAAATTGGAGCAGCAGGACAGGGTGACGCAAGTCAATAAAGTTATTGGTGAACTGCTGGAAACAGGTGATGTTGGTATTGAATTGATTGCTAATCGGCTCAACATAAAGCCACGTGCTTTGCGCGCCCAGTTAACGAAAGCGGGCACTAATTTTAATCAGCTATTGTCAGATTACCGATGTCACTTAGCGAAGCGATTGTTGGCATGCACCGATGAAAGTATTGATGAAATTGTTTATCTAACCGGCTTTTCTGAACCGAGTACTTTTTATCGGGCATTTAAACGCTGGACGGATACAACTCCTGTGGAGTATCGAAAGGATAAAAAGAAAGCGGCATAGTGAGATTACCGCTCTCTGAGTCTATTGTGTGAGTGCTATTCACGGTCATTCCGACCGAGTATCTATTTCAGACTGATACTGGCAGAAATGACTGGATATGTTTTGTGCTAGTTAAGCTCTACGGTTAAGCTCCGATCAAGCACTGACCACATACGCGAACAATATTTCCCGATACGCCGTTTGAATCGGGCGCTGAAAAGAAGCTAATGGTTTCAGCGACATCAACAGGCTTTCCGCCTTGGCTTAAAGAATTCATGCGTCGGCCGACTTCTCTTGTCATGAACGGGATTGCATCGGTCATGGCTGTTTCAATAAAACCTGGCGCTACAGCATTAATGGTGATTTCTTTGTTTGCCCATTTCTTGGTGCGTAATGTTTTTGCCATAAACTCAACATAACCAATAACACCTGCTTTAGAGGCAGAATAGTTGGATTGGCCAACTTGCCCGGCAATACCATTCATCGACGAAACGCACACAATGCGGCCACCGTTATTGAGGATATCGTTTTCTATAAGGTAGTCGTTGATGGTTTCTTCTGCGGTGAGGTTAATATCTAGCGTCATATCCCACCAATGCTCAGGCATATTAGAAAGCATTTTATCTCGTGTCACGCCTGCATTATGGATGATAATGTCCAGTCCTCCAGCATCTTTAACTGCTTCAGCAATAAGTTTTGGTGTCATTTCGGCCGTAATATCAGCCACAATTGACGTGCCGTTAATCGCTATGGCTACTTTTTCAAGGTCAGCTTTTGCAGGTTCAATATCCAATACAAATACCTTTGCGCCATCACGTGCGAGTGTCTTCGCGATGGATTTTCCGATACCACGTGAGCCACCCGTGACTAATGCAGTTTTCCCTTCGAGAGGTAAGCGCCAATCAATCTCTACGGGCTTGCCTGCTTTGCTTATTTCAATGGTTTGTCCGTCAACATAAGCAGATTTAGGTGAAAGCACAAAGCGAATGGCTGATTGAGCGAGTGGTTCCGCTCCTTTTTCAATATAAACAACTTGTGAGGTCGCGCATTTTTTACTGATTTCTTTCGCGAGTGATCTGCTAAAACCTTCCAATGCGCGCATGCTGGCAGCTTGTTCAGCTGACTGAGACTTCATATGAGGTCGACCAAGAATCAGAATGCGGCCATTATTTTTTAAGTGACGGATAACCGGACTGAAGAAGTTATAGAGTGCCTTGAGGTCTTTGGTGGTTTTTAGGCCTGTTGCATCAAATACCAAAGCATCAAATTTTTCTGTCACAGCGCCTTTATCACAACAGGTTTGCTGTGCTTTTAGACCGTTTTCTTCAATGGCTGCTTTGATATCACTTGCTGTACGTGCATTAGCCGGAAATAAAATGCGGGCTTTTGCATCTTTTAATGTTGATGCGAGTGTTTTTAATGCGCTGGCATCTGAAGTTGCGCCTACTAGAATATTACCTTCAAAAAATACGGTCTGCCCATGAAATCGTTTTAGCTCGACAGGCGTAGGTAAACCGACGCCTTGTAATACTTTTCGACCCGTGTCGTTCTTAAGCATTTTTTCGTAAAAATCACCCATACCAGAGATCTCCTTGAAGTTTGGTTATGTTAAATAGTTAGCCTGAGGGTCAACGGAGTGATCCCACAATGTAAGCTTGATTAAATCAGAGAATCAGATAAATAAAAATGGCTAGATGATAATCAAGATTTGTCACTTGAGCCAATGGAAGTCGCGATAAAATCAATAGACTAGTATTTTTGATATTAATAGTAGGTAATTTCATGACACAACAAATTAGAAAAGTTGCCATCATTGGTGGTTCACGTATTCCTTTTGCGCGTTCAAACACAGCATACTCGCATGCGAGTAATCAGGATATGCTAACTGCCGCAATAAATGGTGTTGTGAATAAGTTTAATTTGCAGGGCGAGCGATTGGGCGAAGTTGTTGCAGGCTCGGTGATTAAGCATAGTCGTGATTTTAACTTAACACGTGAATGTGTATTGGGTACGGCGCTGGATGCGAATACGCCATGCTTAGATATTCAACAGGCTTGCGGTACCGGTTTGCAAGCAGCAATGTTAGTCGCCAATAAAATTGCATTGGGTCAAATCGAGTGTGGTATTGCTGGTGGCTCGGATACTACCTCTGATGCCCCGATTGGTGTGAGTGAAGGCTTACGTAAAATATTATTGGATTTGAATCGCGCCAAAACCACAAAAGAAAAGTTAAAACTGGCCGCTAAAATACGGCCTCGACACTTGGCACCACTTATTCCTGCTAATGGCGAGCCGCGCACCAAAATGTCGATGGGGCAGCATTGTGAAATAACGGTTAAAGAATGGGAAACGACGCGTGAAGCGCAAGATGAAATTGCTTATAACAGCCAGAAAAATTTAGCAGCAGCTTACGAGCGTGGTTTCTTTGATGATTTGGTCGTGCCGTTTAATGGTTTAGAGCAAGATAACTTGATGCGCCCAGACGTATCAATGGAGCGATTAGCTGCACTGAAGCCTGCCTTCGATAAGAAAAGTGGTAAAGGGACGTTAACAGCTGGGAATAGTTCAGGATTAACGGATGGCGCTTCTGCCGTGTTGTTTGCGAGTGAAGAGTGGGCGAAAGCACATAATTTGCCTGTTCAAGCCTACCTTACGTTTTATGAAACTGCGTCCGTTGACTTCTTAGGCAAAGAAAGTGAAACCAAAGAAGGGCTGTTAATGGCGCCTACGTATGCGATTTCAAAAATGTTAGAGCGCGCCAATCTTACATTGCAGGATTTTGATTATTATGAAATTCATGAAGCCTTTGCTGGTGTCGTGTTAACGACCTTGGCCGCATTAGATGATGATGAATTTTGTAAAGAGCGTCTTGGTCGCAAGAAAAAGTGGGGCACGATTGATCGCGCAAAATTGAATGTGAATGGCAGCTCAATTGCTGTCGGTCATCCATTTGCGGCAACGGGCGGGCGTATTGTATCAACGTTGGCTAAAATGCTTGAAGAAAAAGGTTCCGGTCGCGGTTTAATTTCAATCTGTGCCGCGGGCGGGCAAGGTGTCACCGCTATCTTGGAACGACCATAATTGTTAAATAGCTATTTTTAATTTTCTCCAAGGGTGTGCAGTGCACACCCCTTTTTTTATTTATAATCTTTATTAAAATTGACCATTTAGACCTCCCTTCTTGGCCTCGAAGCCAATGCTTTATTTCCCCCCCCGCGCGATACTTATCAGTATTAAAACGCAGTATGCGATAACTCGTCTGATTCAATAGGGAAACTGATTTATGCCGCAATATAAAACGCCACTACGAGATATGAAGTTTGTTTTTAATGAACTGCTAAATTCACAAAAACATTATGAGAATTTTGATGCAGGTAAAGAAGCGACACCCGATATGGTTGACGCCATTCTTGAAGAGTGTGCAAAACTTTGCGAGGACGTTTTGTCGCCTTTATATCAAAGTGGCGACAAAGAAGGCTGTCACATGGAAGATGGAAAAGTAATTACACCGTCGGGCTTTAAAGATGCTTATGATGAATACATCGCAGGTGGCTGGCAAGGTATGTCTCACCCAGTGGAGTATGGTGGTCAAGGTTTACCATTATCGCTAGGGATACTTAAATCTGAAATGGTGAGTACCGCTAATTGGTCATGGGGAATGTATCCAGGTCTCAGTATGGGCGCGATGAATACGGTCTATATGCACGGAAATGAAGCTCAAAAACAAACTTATCTGACTAAACTGACAGAAGGTACTTGGACGGGAACCATGTGTTTGACTGAGCCACAGTGCGGTACGGATCTTGGGAGAATCACCACCAAGGCGGTACCGAATGAAGACGGTTCATATAGTGTTAGTGGTACCAAAATATTCATTTCGGCCGGTGATCATGACTTAACCGACAATATTGTACATATCGTGTTAGCAAGATTGCCGGATGCACCGAAAGGTACGCGCGGTATTTCATTGTTTATAGTCCCTAAATTTACCCCGGATGAACAAGGTAATGCCGGCGAGTTTAATCACGTTACCGTAGGCTCGTTGGAAGAAAAAATGGGTATTAAAGGCTCTTCAACCTGCGTCATGAATTTTGATGACTCGCGAGGGTATTTAATCGGTGAGCTGAACCAAGGCTTGAACTGTATGTTCACCTTTATGAATACCGCTAGAATTGGCACGGGACTGCAAGGCTCTTGTGCTGCTGAATTATCCTTTCAAGGGGCGTTAGCTTATTCAAAGGACCGACTCTCAATGCGTTCATTGAGTGGTAAAAAGGCACCTGAAAAAAATGCTGACCCGATTATTGTTCATCCCGATGTTCGTCGAATGTTGCTCACCCAAAAAGCGATTGCAGAAGGCGGGCGGGCAATGTTGTATTACGCAGCACACAAAGCTGATTTCTTAATGGGTGCGGAAACAGAAGAACAAAAAGAGCGTGCGGATGATGATCTAGGGTTTTTAACGCCCATCTTGAAGGCCTTTCTGACAGAAACGGGTTGTGAAGCGGCTAATTTGGGGGTTCAGGTTTTCGGGGGACATGGTTACATTAAAGAGTGGGGAATGGAGCAAATTGTTCGGGATACCCGAATTTCAACACTGTATGAAGGCACTACGGGGATTCAGGCTCTGGATCTTTTAGGTCGAAAAATTCTGTTGGATAAAGGCGTAGCTTTCCGTCGATTCAGTAAAGAACTTAGCCAATACTGCAAAGGTAAGTCTGCGTATGTAACGGGTAAACAACGTGGAAAAATGAAATCCATGACCAGTGAGTTAAGTTCTTTAAATCTTCAATGGAAATATGTAGCTGTACGCTTGGTGTTTAATGCAATGCGTAATAAAGATGAAGTCGGTGCGGCATCGGTCGATTTCTTAATGTACTCCGGTTATATCGTCATGGCGTACTTTTGGGCGATGATGGCAGAAAAAGCTTATGAAGCTTTAGCTGAGGGTACTGAGGAAGAAGGCTTCTATAAAGCGAAGATTCAAACCGCAGAATTTTACTTTGCACGGATTTTACCCCGTACTAAAACCCACTATGCAGCCATGATGTCAGGCTCGAAAAACCTCATGCAAATCGAAGAAGAGAATTTTGCTTTCTTATGATTTGAGAATTTAAATAACAAAAACTTCTTTGTCATTTTGGTGTGTGGGTTAACTTGGCTGTGCATTGGTTAATCAAATAGTAGGCCTGAATGACAAAGAACCGCTGAAAATAATAACAACACGGAAGAAGGAAAAACAAATGGCTTTTAATGTACAAATAGACGTCGACAAAACCTTAGTTTTTAATGCCCCTGCTGACGTTGTATTTAAGCAATTGGCAAATGTACCTGAAACAGCGGACCTGTTTCCAAAATTAGCATCAATTGAACAAGTAGAAGACAAGACGTTTCAATGGAAGATCAAAGAAATAGGGCAGGGCGGTTATTCGTTTAGTGCTATCTATTCCAATCTTTATAACATGGATAAAACAAACGGGGTGATTTCTTGGGCTTCTGTTGAATCGAGCGCTGCAAGAGCTTCAAAAGAGAACACCACGATTGATGGCTCTTGGGAAATTACAGACAATAATGGCGAGTCCTCCGTGAGGTTTCAGAGCAAAATTGTTGTGCATTTACCTTTTTCAAAGATGGTGAAAATGGTAGTGAAACCCTTTGTTCAGTTAGAGTTTGATCGACTCGTCGAACGGTATTTAGGGAATATACAAAATCATTTTGTAAGTGAGCGAGAATCCGTCATTACCTTAGGTTTATCGCATTAATTTACGCCGCTCACTTGTTTCAAGGAATGTTATAAATCATGAATATTATATCTCGTGCTCGTATCTTAAAGCATGTCGTCAAGTATCGTTTAACCTGGAACAGGAAGGATACCCATTATCGACATGTTTCGGCACATTCAAATAAATTCATGAGCCCAAGAGAGGCGGTTAAGTTGATTAATGATCACGATACCGTGATTGTTTGCGGTATTGGTGGCAACCAACGTATATCTATTCTTTCTTGGGCATTAAGAGAGCTATATGAAGAAACGAAGCATCCTTCAAGTTTAACGCTTATTAGTGCCGCAGGGCATGGCGGTCGGGGAAAAGCCCCTGGAACATTAGAAGAATGGGCGGTCGATGGCTTATTAAAAGAGTTTATTTGTGCTCATTTCGAAACGTATAAAGCCATTTTGGCGTTGGCTGACCAAGGTAAACTATCCTTACAATGTATCCCGCTGGGGATCTTAGCGTTACTCGTTAAAGCAGCTGCCAATGGTCAATATAGTGTGTCATCTAAGGCGGGCGTGGGAACATTTTGTGATCCACGAGTGGGTATTGGCTCGTTTGTCCTTTCTCAAAAAAATATGTTGAATAACGTTGAGAAAGAAAAAGAAGGGTTTATTTCTGTGGTGGGTGACCAGTTGCGTTATCGCATTCCTAAAATTGATGTCGCCATTTTTAATGCGCCGGCTGCTGACTCAGAAGGAAATATCTACATCGAGAACTGCTCGACTATTTGTGAGGCTAAAGAGGCGGCTTTCGCAGCAAGAAAAAATGGCGGAAAAGTGATCGTTAATGTTGGAAAAATTGTTGAGAAGAATACTGACAAGATTTTTCTAGGTGCCGATGAGGTCGATGCAATCGTTTATTACCCTGCTACTGAACAGACGGCTATGATCTTACATTCAGACCCCTTGATGTTTTTAACCGAGAATAATCAAGGCGATGTATCAACAAGTTTGGCGCAGATAAAATGGATGAACCGGATCGCAGGTATTACACCTAAACGTGGTAGACGGGAGCGGCAAATCGCTTATCAGTGTGCGAACTTAATTCATCGAAATGTGGGTAAAGGAAGTTATGTGAATATCGGCACCGGTTTGCCTGAATTGGTTTGTGAGACGCTACAAAAAAGAAACCTACTGGAAAACTATACACTGTTTACTGAAGCGGGTGCGATTGGCGGTATTCCTGCGCCAGGTATGTTTTTTGGTGCCGCGATAGCACCCAAGAAAATAATTTCCTCACCTGAAGTCTTTGAGTTGGCAAATGAAAGCCTCGAAGCGACCGTGCTCGGTTTTTTGCAGGTGGATAGTGACGGTAATGTTAATGCCTCTAAGCGTGGTGATGGCGCAATGAATTATGTTGGCCCCGGTGGTTTTATTGATCTCAGTTGCGCAGCTAAAAATATATTTTTTGTTGGCTCCTGGATGGTGAAAGGCAGGGTGTCGGTAACCAGCGACATGACTCGAGTTAAGAAGCTGGGACGTCCTAAATTTATTGATCAGGTGGATCAAATTACTTTTAGTGGTAAGGAAGCTGTAAAAGCAGGGAAAAATGTTTTTTATATAACGGATGTGGGAACGTTTAAATTAACCGAAAAAGGCATGATGCTGGTAGATCTTCGAGCTGGCGTTAACTTGCAGAAAGATATATTAGAATTTTCACCGATGACAATATCGTTAAGAAAAGGGTTAAAAATAAAACTTCAATAAATAAGGAATATCCATAGCTTGACCTGACACTGTGTGGGTCTGATTAGGCTTTTGGGATAGGTTAATAAAGGTTGCCTTGCGTAAAATTGATGTTTATTCTTCCGCACTTGGATGAATTAATCAGAGGGGCTAAATCGTGACACAACCGCTTTATTTAAAGCCTGTTCGTGAAAAAGTAAAAAAACTACATGCTGTGTACACCGCGCTAGGAAAATACCATCGCCATAAGGTGGTGGGAAGTGAACACCTCATCAAAGAGGGGCGCAGTCTGCTAGTTTTTAATCACAGTCTAGCGACGTATGATATGTCTATTATGATCGCCAAAGTACGTCACATCACCGGCCGTGTAGTAATGGGTTTGGGTGATGATCTGTGGTTTCGCTTACCTTTGCTTGGGCAATTCTTAGCAGAGACGGGGACTGTTAGAGCCTGCCCTGTCGCAGCAGAAGAACTTTTGAACCAAGATGAAATTCTATTAGTTGCTCCGGGTGGGATGCGTGAAGCATTGAAACCTAGCTCAGAAACAAATCTCCTTCATTGGGATAAACGTAAGGGTTTTGTAAGGCTGGCGATCAAAACACAAACTCCCATTACCCTAGTCGCTTGCCCAGAAGCCGATGACATTTATACCGTGTATGAAAACAGCTTAACTAAACTGATTTATAAACGTATGCGCTTACCCCTGATGCTGGTTCGAGGTTTTGGGTTGAGTTGGATCCCGCGCCCCGTTAAATTAACCCACTATATTAGTGAAGCTCAATTGCCTCCGCCAGTGGATATTAAGGATGAAAAGGCATTCAATAAAGCGGTTGACCAATGGCATGCAGAGCTGATTGCTGAGATGAACCATATGTTAATGGAGCACCGAAAAAAATAGCAGGGTACTCAAGAAATTTCGGTATTTAGCTCAATCACTGTGATGATTATTAGTAATTTAATTTATTATTGATGGGCTACCTCAGAGCGTATGGTGAGGGCTTAGCCGCAGGGTCTGGATGAGGCTGTTTAGAAATTAAGCTTGAGGGTGTATCCGAAATCATCTACGAAGGTTATATCTTCGATATGGAAATGGAAGACATGGTTAATATCGGTGGGCTGAGTTTACGATCTAAGAGTTTCTGGAAATTGCCGAATAGAAGTATTTCCACTATCCAATCGAGATCAATGCCGGACTTGCTGAAGATGGTATGTATGAAACTTGAAAAGCTACTCAGCATGTTAGTCACTTCAATAGTGAAGAGTTTGAAATTATATGTATTTGTAAGAAGGTCTATTGAGGTGATAATAGTCGTGCCATCAGCGACATTTATCCGATAATTCATTATTGAATAAACTAACCTGTTTCGCTGTTTCGCTGTTTCGCTGGAATCTTCGTCCGTGTCCGATTCTGCTTGCTTCAATCGTGCGTCAAGATGAAGGGGAGAGGTTTTTAGTGTTTGTATTTTTATTAAGCGCACGAGCGTATGCTCTAATGGTGCGTGGTAAAAAATATTTTTGTCTATATATTATTTATAAATCATTGGCTTATACATTTTTGTTTTTTATTGTTTTGGTATTTATTTTGTGTAAAGTAGAATCGGCGCACAGATTTAGCATGTAAAATTAGACAAAATTGAATCATGTACTAGCGTAATTTTGTCGTCCGGCGTGAAAAATGGAATTTGAGCAGCCCAATAGATGGTATTGAACCCGTAAATATTACGGGGCCTAATCATCCCTTTGATCAGTAATGCGTTGTTGAAAAGTCCTTTCTCCCCTTCGGCATATCAAACCGATATAAAAGGGAGTTTATGAAAACCCATACCTCAGATGTTGAAGCCGCACTTAATGTGCATCATCAAATTGAAGCGCACTTTCCCTATTTAAAAGACCCTCAGATACTGCGGATAAAAGAGCATGCTGGACGTTATCGAAAATGGTTTTTACAACACCCCTATATTCACAATGGCATAAGCTTATTCTTGTTGTTGGGGCTATTCGTTGCCGATTATTGGGTGCTAACACAAAGCCCTGAATATTTAACGCTGCAAGGAAGCTTTTTCCAAGATATCGCTTGGGGAATGATGGTTGGTTTGTTACATGGCTGGATCATTTGCGGCTTGGTGACGTTGTCTGTTCATGAGGCTGCTTCTCATGATTTATTATTTCAAGGTAAGGGGCGTCTGGTTGGATTACTCCGTGCAGCCGCAGCCAATGCTTGTCGTTTGTCGATGGCTGATCCAATTTATTATAAAGAGGGTCATAAAGCGCATCATCAATATTTTGCGACAGAAAAAGATGGCGCTTTTACCCATTTTATCCGGGTAAAACGTTTATTTCTTAGCCTAATTCCTGCTTCGCCACTGATGAACTATTCAGACTTTTTTCCTTGGCGGCCGCAAGAAAAAACCGGTAGCCGAAAATTATCTTCTTGGCTGGGCAAAGTGTACATGATCGCGTATGCCGTCGTGATGGTGCCTAAGTTTGGCGGTATATTTACTTTGGTGACCTTGCTTATGATGGGAGCTTGGACCAGTTATGTGTTGGATCGATTGCGGGAGTCTGCTGAGCACCTATATATGCCGTTGGATAAACAAAATGGTACGCGCCAGTTAGGGCTAGGTTTTTGGGGTTTATTACTTGGGGGTGGCCCTTGGGGGCAACCTTGTCACATGAGCCATCATTTGGCGCCGGGCTTACCTTGGTATTTTCAGCTTAGGCTGCACTTAGATCTTAAAAGAATTTTAACCGATAGACAAAAAGAAGTGTTCTTCCTAAAACCTTTTGTCGGTTACCCGCAGTTATTTCTACGTTTACTCAAAGAGGGGCGAGCGGCTCCTCAAAAACAATAAACCCGATGTCGAACATTAATACTGGAGAATAAGTGGTGATTACCCGATATAGCAAGGCGTTCGGCGAGAAAGAATACGACACAATCGTGATTGGTTCCGGTATGGGAGGAATGGCGGCAGCCGGAATTTTAGCCCGTTTTGGTCAACGGGTATTGGTTTTAGAGAAACATTATATCGCTGGAGGGCTGACTCACTCTTTTAAACGTAAACGTTTCGAATGGGATGTTGGCATGCATTATATTGGCAATGTTCATGACAAAGAACATATTTTGAGGCAGACCTTTGACTTCATTTCTGGCGGTAAGTTGAAATGGTCTGAAATTGAAACCAGCTATGACAAAATATGTATAAATCATCAGGGGCAGAAAAATCACATTCACTTTGGTGCCGGTAAAAAGCAATTTATAGACAGTTTATTAACCTCTTTTCCAGAGGAGGAGCCAGCAATAAATCGTTACCTTGAATTGATAGAAAAGGTAAATGACGCAAGTGAATTTTATTTTGCAGAGCGGCTACTGCCTCCTTGGATAGGTAAGATACTTTACCCTTTGCTTTCAAAAAAGTTTCGTTTTTACTCTGATCAAACAACTCAACAGGCAATATCAAAGCTAACCAATAATCATGAATTGATTCATGTGCTCACAACTCGCTATGGTAATTACGGTCTACCTCCTGGTAAAAGTAGTTTCGCCATGCATGCCTTAGTGGTTTATTCCTACTTAGAAGGCGCAAATTATCCCATTGGTGGTACATCTGAAGTGGCTAATACTGTTTCGGAGGTTATTGGGAAGAGCGGTGGTAGTGTTGTTGTTGATGCCGAAGTAGAAAAAATTATACTCAAAAAAAATAAAGCCATTGGCGTACAAATGGCAGATGGCACTCAGATCTTTTCTAAGCGGGTTATTAGTAATGCAGGTTATGAAAATACGACGCAAAAACTATTACCCTTAAGCGATAAACAGAGAAAAAAACTCAAACTATCCTCTGAGCAACAAATAAAACCATCAACAGGCCATATGGCTTTGTATGTGGGGCTAGAAGGGGCGGCTGAAGAACTTGGTCTGGATAAGGCTAACCATTGGTTAAGTGATAGTGGCGACCACGATAAGAGACTGGAAGCCTACGTGAACGATCCAGAGCAAAATTTTCCTTTTGTATTTATAAGTTCACCCTCTACTAAAGATCCGCTTTGGTCTGCAAAAAATCCAGACATTTCGACGGTGACGATGATCGTTCCTGCGTCCTTCTCTTGGTTTGAAAAATGGCAAGACAAGCCATGGGGTAAAAGGGGAGAGGAGTACGATGCGTTAAAAAGCCAGTTTTGTGAACGTTTACTAGCGCAATTATATAATCATCTCCCTAATACGCGCGGCAAAGTGAAATGGAATGAACTTTCGACCCCCTTATCAACCGCACACTTTTGCCAGCGGGACTTTGGTGCTATGTATGGTTTTGAACATTCTCCTGAGCGGTTTAAACAGCGCTGGGTTAGGCCTGCCTCTCCGGTAAAAGGCTTGTTTATGGTCGGACAAGATATGGTGACTGTTGGTGTGACTGCTGCCACCATGTCAGCAGTATTGGCAACCTCTTTAATTTTACGCACCAATATGATGAACGCGCTGCCTAAGGCGCATAAAAAAGACAAGGAAGTAATATGAAGTTGTATTTCCGTTTACTGTGGATTCTCCTGACAAGCCCTTTTAAAAAACAAATTAAACCGCTTGATGAGTCAGTTACCCATTGGCAAGTATTACCAAATGATTTGGATATATATCGGCATATGAATAACGGTCGTTATCCAATGTTGATGGACTTAGCTCGAGTTGACTTCGTTATACGGCTTGGCATGATGAAAAAAGTTTTTAAACAACGTTGGGTGGTACCTGTTGGCAATACCCAAATAGACTTCAAAACAGCTTTAGAGCCCTTCGCCAAATATCGCATTCATACCAAAATTTGCTATTGGGATGATACCTGGTTTTATTTTAAACAAGAGTTTAGGCGTGATATAAAACCTTATCCTATTGTGGCAGAAGCATATGTGAAAGCTCTTTTTAAAGCTCCCGAAGGTTTAATTTCCCCGGCTGAAGTGATTCAGCTTTTAGGCGATGATGTCATTCGTCCGCCTCTCGAGCAGGATGTTGCGTTAAAATTCCAGCTGCCTTATTTAAATACTCAGCATGATACACCTGCCAAAGAAGAAAATGCATCCGCAGATGAATCATTAGGTCACACAACTCAGGAGCCTATTGCGATTGTCGGCATTGGGTGTCGTTTTCCGGGTGGGGTCGAAAATACTGATGACTTATGGAAGGTTTTGGTTGATGGTGAAGATTGTATCGTCGATATACCGTCAGATCGCTGGGACCCCAAAAAGTTTCACGATCCAAGTGGTAAGGCTCCGGGCCGATCTTATGTGCATAAGGGTGGCATGTTGAAACATAATATTCATGAATTTGACCCCGGATTTTTTGGCATTTCTCCCCGTGAAGCAGAAGTGATGGATCCGATGCAGCGTTTGCTATTAGAGGTATCTTGGGAAGCCTTTGAAGATGCAGGTATTAGCGCTAAAGATAAGGCCGGAAGTAAAACAGCCGTTTATGTCGGCGGATTTATTACTGATAACCTGCTGTTGCAATCGAGTGCTTTTAATAGAAATAGGTTAGCTTCGCATTCCGCTGTGGCGAGTACTCTCACGATGCTTTCTAATCGTTTGTCTTATTTTTATGACTTTCGAGGCCCTAGTATGTCTTTAGATACGGCGTGTTCTTCGTCGTTGGTGGCAGTGCATTTAGCGTGTCAATCGATTTGGTCGGGTGATGCTGAAAGTGCATTGGTCGGTGGTGTGAATATGCTGCTGGTGCCAGAAACTCAAATCACCATGTCTAAAGGAAAATTCTTGTCACCGAATGGCCGGTGTAATGCTTTTGGTGCGGGCGCAGATGGTTATGTTCGGGGCGAAGGGTCAGCCATGGTGGTGTTAAAACCACTGTCTGAAGCCTTGAAAGGCGGGAATCAGATATATTCTGTGATTCGTGGTACGGCAGTCAACCAAGATGGTAAAACCAACGGTATCACCGTGCCTAATGGCGAAGCCCAAATGGCCGCTATGAAAACATCCTATGCAATGGCTGGCATTCAGCCCTCACAAATTAATTACCTTGAGGCTCACGGTACCGGTACGCCAGTAGGCGACCCCATTGAAGCGAATGCTTTGGGTACGGTGTTAGGAATAGGGCGGAGTCATAGCGACCCGTGCCCCATTGGCTCTTTAAAAACTAATTTGGGTCACATGGAAGCTGCGGCGGGTATTGGCGGTTTAATTAAAGCCTCCTTGGTATTAAAACACCGTCAATTAGTACCTCACCTTCATTTAGATGAACTTAACCCTAATATTGATTTACAGAAACTAAACTTACGTATTCCTCGTGAGGTTGAAGCTTTACCGGATAAAGGTGAATTGTTTGCAGGGGTGAATTCCTTTGGTTATGGCGGTACTAATGCGCATGTAACACTGGCGAGTGCACCTGAAGCGACAAACTTTAGCGTTAAGCAAGCGAATGATGATCGTCCTTTAGTACTGCCATTATCAGCCACAAGTGACGAGTCTTTATCACTGCAAGCCAAGGGGGTGTTAGAAACATATCATAATGACCAACCTGATCTAAAATGCTTAGCGATGGCGTATGCCACCCAACGAAGCCACCTAAACCATCGCGTTTGGCTGCAAGCCAATGATGGCGAAACGATGTTGTCAGCTTTAAAAACGGTGGCTGAAGGGCAGCGCCGTGGTAGTGACCTGCTTCATGGAACAGAAGAAAATCCTAAGGTGATGTTTGTTTATACCGGAATGGGGCCGCAGTGGTGGGCGATGGGTCGTGACTTATATCATCAAGAGCCCGTTTATCGTGCATCACTTGATGAATGTGATGGTATTTTTAAGAAGCTATCGGGCTGGTCAATTATTGATGAGCTTTGTGCAGATGAAGAAAAATCACGTATTACTCAAACTGACATAGCGCAACCGGCTAACTTCGTATTACAAGTTGGTTTAACAAAACTACTGGCATCTTGGGGAGTTAACCCCGATGGAATCATGGGTCATAGTATCGGTGAGGTCGGCGCAGCTTGGGCGAGTGGCGGCCTGTCTTTAGAGCAGGCTTTAACGGTGGCATACCATAGGAGTCGATTACAGCACACGACAGCAGGCAAAGGTGGCATGTTAGCAGTGGGTTTAACACCGGACGATGCCGAAAGCTTACTGAAAAGCTATGATAACAAGGTCTCGATTGCAGCAATTAATAGCCCTGGAGCAGTCACTTTAGCCGGTAACCAGAACGTTTTAGAGGCTATTTCTCAGCACTTGAATCAGAAAAATCGCTTTAATAAATTTTTAAAAGTTGAAGTGCCATATCACAGCCCGGTGATGGACGAAATAAAGACTCCTTTGTTTGAAGCGCTAAGCAATATCAAAACTAGTAAAACACACACGCCTTTGTATTCAACGGTAAGTGGTGAACTGATGAGCGGAACGCATGATAAACACTACTGGTGGCGGAATGTGCGCCAGGCGGTTTGTTTTTCTAAGGCTGTCTCTACTTCCTTGGAGGCCGGTTACACTTTATTTTTAGAAATTGGTCCACACCCGGTGTTGGCGAGTTCCATCTTGGAAACCGCGAAAAATACTGATCATACGGTGAGTAGCGTAGCGACACTGATCCGTAAACAGGATGATATGCAATCCATGGCGCAATCTGTAGGGAAGCTATACTGTGCCGGAGCAAATCTAAATTACCATCGCTACTTTGGTGAACTCGGCCATGTATCTTTACCGACTTATCCATGGAATAAGAAAGTTTATTGGGCCGAAACGGAACGATCGAAACGATATCGTTTACCTCATGACGGACACCCCATGGTTTCGCGACAAATGTCCGTACCGACGCTTTCTTGGATTGTTGATCTCAATGCATCAGCCCTGCCTTATGTGCAGGACCATAAAGTGGCGGGGAGTACACTATTTCCTGGCTCTGGCTATGTTGAGTTAGGATTGGGGCTGGCTCAACAGCTAAAAGAGAAAGATGGCTTAGATATAAATAGTATCACTTTGGAAGATATTGAATTTCTGGCGCCTGCCTTGGCAACACAAGGTGAACATGCAAACTTACAAGCGAAACCGAATACCGATAATCAGAGCTTTAAAGTGTTTTATCAGCGTGGAGAAGGGGCGCCTGTCGTTTGCGCTCAAGGCCTATATTTTTCAGGGAGTGTTCAGCCTGAGCCACTAGATATTGTCGAGATGGCAGCAAAGTTCAATTTAGCGAATGAGACTGTCTCATGGACAAAGGAGCAACTTTATCAAACCTTAGCAAAACGAGGCTTGGACTATGGTCCGAGTTTTCAGGGCGTTAGCGATATTTTAATCAAGGACGGAGAGGTGCTGGCAACGATTGATTTGCCTGAGAATATAAGCAACGAAGGTTATCTTTTGCACCCGATACTGCTTGATTGCGCGTTACATAGTTTAATCGCAAGCGACGTGAATAATGACTCAGACTACGACATCGTGCCGATGGGCATCAAACGATTTCAGTGGTTTGGCCCGATCGAAGACAATATTGTAGCGCACGGTCAAATTTGTAAACGTAGCACGACGACCATAACGGGGGATATTACGCTATTTTACGAAAATGGCGATATTGCCGGGCAGGTAAAAGGTTTAAAGTGCCGTTTAATACCCAAGCTAGGGGTAGAGCCGCTGGAGCGCGTAAACCAATGGTGTATTGGTAAAAGTTGGCAGGCTGTTTCTTCAGTCATGGCAGAGACCGTTCCTAACTCCAATAATGAAGATGGAGACTGGGTATTAATTGGTACCTCTAATGATCGTAAGAGTTTATCAACTGAAGAAGGGATTAGTTTTGTTCCTGAAGGCGCTGATAACGACGAGATTGTCCAATATATTCGAGCTAAGTCTGAGGGCGTAAGCAGCCTTAAGGTATTGGACGCACGTTTCTATCAGCAGTCGCAGGTCCAGCAGCCACAGATTCAGCATGATGGGCTAATTGAAAATGCCATCGAGCAGACAGATCAGTTGTTACAAACCTTGCAAGGCTTATCAGATTTGTCTTTGGATCGTTATGTTGTGGTCAGTGAGTTTGGAGAGCTTGTCGAATCTGGCAACGAGGTTAATCTAGCTGTTGCGCCTTTAATTGGTTTGGCCAAAACGGCGATGACCGAGCGACCAAAGTTAAATATCACCTTAATGGACTTGGACCGGAAGGTGCGCTCATGGCTAGATATTATCAAGGTGTTGAGCAGCTTAGAGCAGGAACAAGAAATAGCACTGCGCAACGATGAGGTCTTTTGTTTGCGTCTAGTGCCAGAGAAAATGATAGCTCCTGAGGTGTCAGACCTCAGCCAGCCTTCCTCGGAAGTGGCTGCGTACGAAATGAGACAAAGTGAAACGGGTCGTATCGAGACCATTGAATATTATGAGGTTGATAGGGCTCAGCTTGAAAGTGGTGAAATAGAAATTGCCGTCGATACCTGCTCATTGCACTTTAAAGATCTAATGAAAACTATGGGGATATTGTCGAGCGAAGCGGAAGCTGATACCTTTTTTGAAGGGATTACTGGCATGGAAGGTACGGGGGTTGTCAGTCGGGTCGGGCCCGATGTGACTAAATTCAAAACTGGAGATAGAGTTTATTCCCTTGGTCAATTTATGCAGTCTCATTTGGTTGTTTCCCAGGATTCCGCTATTCACATTCCCGAAACCCTTAGCATGACAGATAGCGCCAACTTGATTACCTATCTGACGGTATACCACAGCTTAGTAAACGTTGCTCGGTTGAGTAAAGGTGAGACGGTATTGATTCATAGCGCGACCGGCGGTGTGGGCTTGGCAGCCATTCATATGGCACGGTGGCTCGGGGCTAATATTATTACTACCGCGGGGACCGAAGAAAAGAGGGCTTATCTAAAGGACATGGGCATCGAGCATATCAGTGATTCCCGAAGTCTAAGTTTTGTGGATGACGTTCATCAATGGACTGAAGGTAAGGGCGTTGATGTTGTTTTAAACTTTACGCCGGGAGAAATTATGGTGAAAAGTGTTCATTGCTTAGCACCCTTCGGACGGTTTATTGAACTAGGGAAAATTAGTTTTGATAAAAATGAGGCCTTGCATCTACGACCCTTTAACGAAAATCTTAGCTATAGTTCGGTGGACTTCGACCGTATTATCAAAACTCAACAAACCTATGTTAATGACATGGTCGTCACATTACTTGGCTTATTAAGTCGTGGAGAACTAACACCGCTGCCTTGTGAAGTATTTCCAGCAAGTCAAACGGTGGATGCGTTTAAATCGATGGCCAGAGCGAAGCATATTGGTAAGCTTGCGATAGCGCTTAAAGACGACAGGCTTAAAGTGCAGCCTAAAAAATCGCCGAGTATATTTTCCCAAGATGCAACATACATAGTTACCGGAGGTTTAGGGGGCTTTGGCTTGCACGTTGCTCAATGGATGAGTGTAAATGGAGCGGGGAACCTTGCTCTGATTAGTCGTCGGGGGGCGTCGACTGAAGAAGCAAAGGCAGCGATTACGTCGATTGAAAGTAATGGTACAACCGTTCAGGCATTTGCCGCGGATGTATCGGACCTTCATCTTATGAAAAACGTAATGCAAACAATCAGTGACACGATGCCAGGGGTGAAGGGTGTTATGCATGCAGCCATGGTGCTAGATGACAAGATACTCCAAGAAATGGATCGTCCATCGCTGGAGCGCGTTATTAATGCCAAAGCTAAAAGTGCCTGGGTGCTTCATCAGCTCTCTGATGGGTTAGCGTTAGATTTCATGATTTTCTATTCGTCTATTTCGTCTTTGGTGGGCAATGCCGGGCAATCGAATTACGTTGCCGCCAATAACTTTTTAGATCAACTCGCTCACTATCGGCAGTCGAAGGGCTTAGCTGGTTTGAGTATAAATTGGGGCGTCTTTGAAGAAACCGGTGTGGTTTCCCGTAATGCAAATTTGGCAAAGCACCTAAATCATATTGGTATTACGCCGTTTAGTAGTGAACAAGCCACCAGTGCACTGGGTGTAGCGATTACTCATAATCAAGCACAAATCGGTATTATGGATGTCGATTGGAACCGTTTTGCTGAAATACTACCAGAGGGCGCGGGTGGGGCTCGCTTTGAGAAACTACGTACCCTCAGTGCTGAAGCCGATGGTCAGAAAGATAACGAATTGCTGGTGGCAACATTTGGCAATGTCGGAGATGAAGCACGTAAAGAGCTTATTCTTGTGTCGTTGATTGAGTCTGTTGCAACCGTTATGAGAATGGATGCCGGTGATATTAACCCTTCTCAAGGCCTGCGAGATTTGGGGCTAGACTCATTAATGGCTGTTGAAATTGACTTGGAGTTCTCTGCCCGAACGGGTTTGGAAATTCCTGCAATGGAAATGTCATCAGGCCCTTCAATTGAAGAGCTAGGGCGTGTTCTAAGTGTATTACTCAATACCAAGCTGCCCTTAGCAGAGCATGAAGATGCGGCTAGTGCAGCTTAAATAGCGTCAGTTTCGAGTGGTTTCTTGCTGCTCACTCTAAGAAAATTTATTTCTAAACCTCTTAGAGTGAGTTATGAGCCTAGCCGAATTCGTCTATATAGTTGCTGCATTGGACGTAACCCTAGCGAACACTGGTTCAGTCAGGTTCGCTGATGAGCGTAGTAAACAGGCCAAAGCGAGCCTAAGATAACCACGAATATTTTTGTTTGTAATCCTCAAAAAGTAGTTCGTAATTTTGATAATAATATAGTGATTTTTGATTTATTTTATCTCGAATTTGGATATGACTGGCAGTTTTACTCATGATCTCTTTTGATTCATTAAAAGAGAGGCAGCTTTTATCCCAGGTTAAACCACAAAATGACATCAATTTTTTTGATTCTTCCTCTTGATTTAATACGAGCGTTTCATATTTTACCGTATAGATTTTAGAGGGGTATTGCTCGGTCCATTTATCAATTGCATTTAAGCAATTATCAACATATTCGAATATCTCACCCACATCGTGGGCCCAAGGGAGGGAGACCATATTATTTTTCAAAATTGAGACGACCGATGCCAGAGGGTTTCGCTCGCAATAAACAATTTTAGCTTTTGGGTAGAGTGCAAGAATAAATTCTATGAGAAATATGTTCTCCAGAGATTTATCTGTAAAACGAATATTATCTTTAAGTAACTGAGATTTTTGATAGTTCTCTTTAGCGTGACTTTGGAACTTTGACCAGAATTCGTCACTATCGTTTTGAGTGTTGCCGCTCACTGCTTGAAAGATTACGCTAGGTTCTTCTCCTTTGAGTATGGGTTCAGGGCCCGAGCAAATAATATTTTCTATCAAGGTCGAACCGCATCGGGGAATGCCTACGATAAATATAGGAGATAATTCGTTGGATTCTATACTGCGTATGGCCTCAAGACGATTGGTTGAGGGGCTAGTCATCGTACTTAAGTGTTTTAAATAGTAATCCGAATCATGACTGAATTTATTCATGCCTTTATAAATTTTATGTGCTTGAATCAATGATTTCATTTCAGAGCTAGTATCATTTTCCATATTTGAGTATTTGGACAGCAGCCAGTAGAAGTAAAACTGGTTGTCGGGTGATAATGTTTGCTGTTCAAGGTGCTTTAGTTGGTTGAGCAATTCAGGTGTATATACTGTCGAGTCCAAGTTACCAAGCCGGTAAGGAAATACTAAGCTTTCAGGGTATTGTGACGCGGCATCAATGAGTACAAGTTTTGCTTTTTCAAGTTCACCGAAATCAGTATGTAATTTCGCGATATTGAGGTAAAGCCCCTCGCTTTTTAGCCCCTTCGACAGTGCATTTAGGTAGGTCGCCTGAGCGTCACGATACCGTGTTAAATGGTAGAAAATTTGCCCCAAAGACATATACGGTGCGAGTTCATTCGGGCTTAAACTAATACACTGCTGTAGCGCCTCGATAGCACGTTCAGTCTCGTTGGCTCGTGCTAGTAAATTGGCATAGTTAAAGTAAATGTCTGCTTGAGTCTGTTCTGTTTGTAAATATTGTTGAAATAGCGCAATAGCCGCCTGAGGTTGCCCAATTTGGGTGTACAACTCAGTGAGACCACGCAAGTAATTCTTATTATGAGGCTGTATTTCATTTGCTTTTTTCAAATACTGGCAGGCATGTTCAACCTGTTTCTCTTTATAAGCGATCCAACCCAAACCAAAGTGCACATCACCTTCGTTTGGACTTTTATTGAGTACTTCTAAATAGATGCTTTTTGCATTCGAAAAGTTTCCGGCATTTAAATGTTGGTTGCCTTGCTGTATTAAGGCGTGGACTTCTGATTGCATTACTTGGTTTCCTACTATTTAGATGAGAGCCATTGGAATTGATGAATATACTGATTTTGACCCATTGCTTTATAAGCTGATTATTAATTAAGTTTATTTTATCTCTATATTTAGGCGTATTTCCCAAAGGCCGGTCACAATCAAGAAATAATAACGGGTACCAGCTTCAAAATTATCTCAGTCTGGTTAGGCGGTGGAATGCAGAACTTTTGGTTCTTTGCATATCAATATCAAGTGATATTGATTTTACCGGGCCCGAACGTCTCTATTTGTTAAGGAGGCCCGCTCAAAAAGATAGGGTAATAAAATAACGTAGATGAAAGCTGTAAGTCCGCACTAGATGCGTGCAAAATCACAGGCAATAAAAAACCCAGACATCCTAAGATGACCGGGTTTCCTTCCATCTAGTAATTGCTAGATGCGCGATTTAAAAAACAGCCTTTAATCATTGCGTGCCTTTATTGAGGGACGGTTAATTCTACTTGTTGCGATGGCTGACTTATCCCGCCGGTTATATCAACAGTCTTGATTGTAAAATAATAAGTCCCCGCTGCTAAATCGTTAATGGTATAGCTTAGTTGTGCCGAGTCGCTAAGGTTTATTGTTGTATCGGGTGATGCTGCTGATAGTCCATAAAAGATGGAAAAGCCGCTAATGTCGTTCGAACTTAAGGCGCTACCATCTTCCCGTTCTACGGGGGCTTTCCATGAGAGGTTTATGTCATAGGTGCTAGGTTCTGGTCCAACGACGATGGGGTTACTGGTGCTGTTTTCAGGATCCGATCCTTCGTTAAATTCAACTAGGTTTGAATAACCATCGCCATCACTATCTAGCAAGGCATCGCCACTAAAAATAGGGTTAAGACCGTAGACGAGTTCGTAACCATCAGGCAGGCCATCACCATCACTATCGCTATCGTTAGGGTTTGTGCCTGTCAGAAATTCCTCATGGGCAGTCAATAAATCATTATCTGGATCTAGGTTAACATCAGTTGCATCTGCAGGATTGGAAGGGTCCAAACCGTGGGCAAGCTCCCAGCTATCAGGTAAGCCATCCGCATCCTCATCGACGCTCATAAATCCGTCTCGGTAACCATGGTCATAAATTGGTTTTTCGTTGACTGCGTAATCGTTGCCATGATAAGCAAATTCCGGCTTTGGTTCTCCTGGCAAGGTATAATGCACTGTTAATTTTGCTGCGGCATCGGGGACTCCGTCGAAGGATTCTGCAGTACGAGTACCTGTACCGGTAATGATGAAGGAAATATAATTACCATTCACCCAGCCTTCACGGCTGACAATTTCTTGCGTGAGCGCAGCTAATGACGGCGTTTGTTGGTCTGCAGTCGCACTGCCAACGGTGTCCCAGCCAGGAGGGCTCCAGTTGACCACCGCAGTGGTTTTAGCTCTGCTTTTGACATTATTCAATGCGGTAGAGAATGTGCTTGAGTCGTCAGAAGCTTCGGCATGAATGTTAAAGTCTGCTGTGCCACTTGATGTTTCATCAGTGGTGAATTGTATCTTGCTATCCTCAATGATGGCGCCTTGAGGAATGTCGAGCTTGAAGCGGAGACCTATAATTTGTAGTTTACCTTTGTCATCGATCAACTCAAGGTCCGAGCTTGAAAGAGATACCCCTCCGGTAGGTTGTTCTTCTGCATCATCCGTTGGGCTAGCTACTTGTGTCGTAACGGATAAAAAATCACCGGCTGGAGGCTCTATAGGTAATTCTATCGGTGGTATTTCGGGATCATCTAGCGTGTAACTCACGATTAATTTTGGTGCTGCTGAGGGAGAACCATCGAAGGATTCAGCAGTACGGGTACCTGACCCTTGAATAATGTAAGCAATGTGGTTGCCACTCGTCCAACCTGAACGTAAGATAACTTCTTGAGTGATGGATGCGATTGATGGAGTACGTTGAGTGTCGGTCGAGTCGCCTACCACCTTCCAGTCGAGAGGAGACCAGCTAACGGAAGCCGACGTTGCAGGTCGGTTGCTGATATTATTTGAGGCTTTTGCAAATGCGGCTGCATTATCTGATGCTTCAGCAAATATTTGTAGTGATGCTGGGCCAGTGGTTGCTTCATCCGTTGTAAATTGTATCGTGGCATCGGTGATTTGGGCTCCTTGGGGAATGTCGAGTTTAAAGCGGATACCTATAACTTGTAGTTTACCTTTGTCATCGATCAACTCTAAATCGCTGCTAGAAAGAGATACTGAACCGCTAGGAAATTGTTCTGCATCTCCCGCTGAACTGGCAACTTGAGATGTTACTGTGGTTTCACCGCCGGCCGCGGTAGGAGGGAGTGCGTCAAAATCGAACTCGTCAATTGGCTCAAATAGTGAACACCCTGTTAAGAAGAGAAAATAAAATATCGTGAAAACAAATAATAATCTTTTCATATCCACACCCATTATTTATTTAATGATGCAATGAAATGCTCCAAACCTATTGATCTGTTTTGCTCGTTTTTGTAATGATAGTTTATTTCTGGTCAAAAAACATACTAATTGATTAGTATTTGTACGATCAGTTAGTTCGTTTTAGACTAAAAATAACACTATTAAAACTAAAAGAGAGAATGCTAGATTGTTGGTGTTTAGTTGATGCTGTCTGGTTTTTATCGTATAAAATATTTATTTTTCTTAACTAGCCAGCAAGCAAAAGCCTGAGTATCGTGAGGTGATCGAGTTCTTCGAATCGTGGTGTACTTACTGGGTTAGCGACAATGTATCGCCTGACTTCTAGCGGAGACGAAAGGAGAATAGTCTTTTCATAATGACCGAGATAAAAAGTGTATCAGATTATTATCTGACCCATTAATTAAGGGCATAAAAAAACCCCTGACAAGCAGAGGTTTTTCTTACTTAAAAAGAAAAATTATACAGTTTTCTTTTTACGAACTACGCCAAGACCAGCAAGGCCTAGGCCCAATAATGCAAGCGTACCAGGCTCTGATACTGCAGATGCGCCTTCATAAGCCAGTGTAGCCTGAACATACGAGTTGCCGTCAAAGATATCAACGTGGTCATCCAAGTCTAAAATCAAAGAAGCGCTTAGGCTTGCTGTGATCGCATCCATTAAAGCTGCAGATAGATTAAAAACAGTTTCAAATAAAACGTCGTTATAGCTATAGTTCTGTAACACTACACCAGTAGCTGGAGCAGTAATACCCGTGAAAACACCGTCTAGATTGAAACCAATATTCTCTAGCTCTGGATAGCCTAAAGTATAATCACCACGAGCTTGAATCGTTAGCGTACCTGCGCCAACAGAATCCAAAATAGGATCGTAGTTGAAGTTAAATACTTGACCAGCTTGAGTCTGAGCTTGAGACTCAACATAACTAACAGGTATTGCGTTAGCAGCAGTACAAGCGCCAGCTAAAACTGTTGCTGAAATAAGCTTAGTAAAATTTTTCATGTGTTCTTCCTAATTATTTAATTATTAAATTATTCCAAAAAATCGCTATCCGTGCACAACAATCAATGGCATGTAACTTATAAGCAATAGTCGAGCCATAGTCTAAATTAAGTTATAGTTGTCAGATGCTTAGAGGTGATAAGTAGTGTAACACGCAATTAATATAAAGTTACATGTTGTTACACTCAGTATTTGTGTAAAGTAAACTGACGCAAGTGAGTGGCTAATATCGACTTGGCAGAAATAAACATCCACTGAGTTTAAAGCTTAGAATGAGCATGATAATAATTGGTTACTATTTAGACTTACTTCACATTGCGCGTAAAAAAAATCGACAATTACCTCAATATTATGATGATCCTTAATTTACAAACGTTACAAAGTGTAAATAAAACTGACATCAAAATCGTTTATAAAAACTAATTGGTGGATGTCATTAATACACGCCAACTATTTTATGGTCCATAAGAATTTGAACGATAGGAAGTTGACAGCATACATTGAAATGCACAACGACCACTGTAGGGGCTTTTGAGTCCTGCTTGGTCATTTAAAGTGACTTTTTATGTTCAAAGGCATGACTGTTCGGTATCTATGGTCGTCAGCGTTCGGTAGCTAAGGAGGGGTCAACTTAAAGCCGTCGTAGCATTATCAAATAACGTTTAATTAGGTGCTAAGCTCTCAGTCAAATATTAATCCTTGCTTGGCAAATTAGTCACTATGGCTGGCAGGGGGGGCAAGTTCAAACTACTTAAACATCTGGTCTCATTTGGCTAATGCGGTGTTCAAGTATTTATAGGTGTCAAAAGCTTGTTTTGACTTCGAAATTCGTTTTCCGGAACTGGTCTGGAGAAATAATAACCCTGCACCATATCACAGTGGCGAGAACGCAGAAATTCATGCTGTTCTTTAGTCTCTACACCTTCGGCAACAACTTTGAGGTTCAGACTGTGGGCCATGGCCAGTATTGCCTCAACCAATGCGACATCTTCAGTGTCGTCCGGTAGGCCATTCACAAAAGAGCGGTCAATTTTCAAAATACTGACTGGTACGCGTTTCAGATAGCTCAGGGAGGAGTAGCCTGTTCCGAAATCATCAATTGCAATTTCAACACCCATGTCACGCAGTTTATGTAAGGTACCTAAGGTCTCAGTGTCGTCGGTAAGCAGGATGCTCTCTGTTATCTCCAGAGTGATTCGGCTAGGAGTAATGCCTGTTTTTCTGATTGTGTGTTGCACTAGTTCAGCGATGTTTTCACGCTGAAATTGCCGGCTGGAAAGGTTTATCGCAATATGGGGTGCTGGGATATCTGAAGGATGCCAGCGAGTTGCAGCTTCACACGCGGTTTCCAGTATCCACTCTCCGATCGGAACAATAAGTCCAGTATCTTCGGCTAAGGGTATAAACTCATCAGGGTAAACATTACCATGTTCGGGCAAGTTCCATCGAATAAGTGCTTCAGCTCCTTTCAAGACACCACTGACAGTATCCAGTATGGGTTGATAGTGAAGCATCAGTTGTTTTTTGGTAATGGCTTTGCGTAAGGCTGTTTCAAGAAAACGTCTTCGCTTAGCTTGCTCATTCATTTCTAGAGTAAAGTATTGTAGAGTGTTGCGGCCATTGTCTTTTGCCCTGTACATAGCGCTGTCGGCGTTTCTCATTAGCGAGTCTACATCATAGCCGTCTTCCGGAAACACGGTTACACCAATGCTGGCAGAGATAAATGCATCATTTCCATCAATGATGTAGAGTTGCGACAGTTCCTGCAAAATCCGATTGGCAATATCCTCGACCAGAGTTAATTCCTTAACATTGGGAATTAATACTGTGAATTCATCACCGCCAAGCCTGGCTACGGTATCTGAACTACGCATGATCTCAGTAAGCCGACGCGATGCTTCCTGCAATAACTGGTCACCAGCGACGTGACCCAGGGTGTCATTCACATGTTTAAATTGATCTAGGTCGATAAACATCAATGCGATGCTTGAACCATCCCTTTTAGATTGCTGTATAGCTCTTGAAAAACGATCTAAAAACAGATTCCGATTAGGAAGGCCTGTCAAAAAGTCAAAATTGGCTTGATAGAGAATCTTCTCCTCATCGCGTTTGCGTTTCGTGATATCGCTGAACATTGATACATAGTGTTTCAGTGTGCCATTTTTATTAAATACCGCGCTCAGCGATAGCCACTCAATATAAATTTCGCCGTTCTTTTTCCGGTTCCATATCTCTCCCTGCCAGCTGCCGTATATCTGCAGGCTATTCCACATTTTCTGGTAAAAAGTCTTGTCGTGGCGTCCAGAGGCTAAGAGGGTTGGAGTCTTACCGTGAACTTCTGATTCTGAATACCCGGTTATCTCACAGAAGGCGGGATTAACTTTCTGGATATTGTTGTTCCGGTCAGTGATCATTACCGCTTCGGCAGCGGTATCAAATACGGCAGCGGAGAGTCGCAATTCATCGGCAGCCAGTTTTCGTTCAGTTATGTCGGTGGCGACCTCCATCCTCACCCGACGGGTTTCAAACCACCGGATTGTCTGGCTATGAAATTCGTACCAGTGATTTGTTTCAGCGTTTTTTGCTTCCCATTCGTAGGGTTCATTGGATGGGTGGTTTTTGTCAAATAGAGTCATGGTAGTGCTAACCTCATGAGGGCCGTCCTGACCTTCTTTATATACCCACCAACAACTCCGTCCATCGGTATCGATAAATACGCGTTTTCCATAGTCGTTTACAAAGAGTACTTCGCCGGTTTCCTTGTCGCTGATATGAATGATGGCATCCATGTTATTGAGAACAGCTTCCAGATTTTCATGGGACTTGCTTACTTCCTCTTCAGCTACTTTAAGTGTGCTAACAATTTTAAGTAGTGCATTACTGAAACTCTGTACCTCGGTAATCGAACTCTGATGGAGTAACAAAGCGGACCCAGACTGCTGTTGCGCCATTTGCTGAGAAGCTAATACTAGGGATTTCAATGGTCTGCTGATTTTTCTCGAAAGCCAGGAAGCCAGCAAAATACTGCAAAGGATGGCTAATATCGAGAGAATGGCCGCAGTGTAAATACCTTCCTTGCGTGCTTCATCAAGTTTGGTGCGTGGGATAAAATACTGTAGCTCAGGATATACACGGAGGCGGATTAGATATCCGAATTGATCATCTAATTTAACCAACGCAATCCCGCCCGCTTCCTCTCTAGTATTGTTTTGTTTTGTGATGCTCTTCAGAATACGGGTGCCGATATCCAGCTGCCCTTCGGTTTCGCTGAGCAGCAATTTTGCACCATACTCCTCATCCAGCTGTGAGAAGAACTGTTCGGGATGAAAGTGGTGAACGCTCCCCGCAATTCCCAATTGTTGATCACGTCTTATAATTGGCGTTTGAAATCCAATATAGAAGTGGTCATCGCTTGTCTTAAAAAATGCTTTTTGTTTCTGATTTAGTTTTAGGTAGTGCTTAATGCGATCGGTATCAGAATGTTTGCTTTTTGCGCGAAAAATGGCAGAGTTGCTTTGTTTTACAATAAAGTAATCCGCGTTGTGACTATTGCTAGTGTATGTAGCTAAGCGTTCTTCCAGTTGATAATCAACATCCAGCATTAAGGTGACGCGAATACTATTGTCCAGCGCCAATAATTGTGTCTGATTCTTTGCGTTTTGCCGCCAGTTAACAATTCGCTCGTTAATTTCATGGGCCTGTGCCTGAGTGCGCTCCTGGAATTCGCTGGTGAGCCGGTCGTCGTAGACCAGATACATAATGAAAGCCGTTGTGAGGGTAAGCACAACAGCTACCCCGGCAATCGAAGAGCCAAGCACTTTTACAAGAGAAAGTGTGAAAACGTTTTTGTCTGCTCGTCTGTTTGTCATTTTGCTGTTTCCTTACATCTGTTCGTATGCCGGTTAAGGCACTATCCTTTTTAAGTAATATTTAACTAATCCTGATAGACCTCATCTGCTGCCAGCAGAATATCTTGAGGTATTTCTATCTCCAATTCTTGCGCTCTCTTAAGATTGAATACTAGCGCGTAGCGTTTAGCATCTTCTATAGCGATAGATCCTGCTAGTGCTCCGCTAAGTATTCTGGAAGCGATTTGCCCGGCTTGATAGCCCATCGACTCGAAATCAACCCCCGCTCCTCCCAACAAACCTAGTTTAACAAAGGCAAAATTGAGAGGGATGGATGGTTTGTTTGCGTTGCGGCTGGTCCAGGTTAATATTTCTGAGCCACCATATCCTTTACCGTCGGCATCGATCAAACGTAATGCGATAGGATACATCGCGTCTATGTTGGACTGATTGGTTTCCAGTATTTTTTGCTGATATTGCTCCCAGCTGTCGGTGATGAAAAAATCTACTTCGGCGGGGATGGGGTTGTGTTTGAGTTCTAGCTTGATCTGCCTCATTAAGGCTTGGCCAGTGGGGGAGTTGTCAGAGAGGATTCTGAGTCTTGTTAATTGGGGTTGGATTTTTTTCTGGACCTTGACGGCGGTGGAAAAGTGAATTTTTTCGTATACCCCGGTAATGTTGTGTCCCGGAGCGTCAAGACTGTCTAGCCACTTGGTGGTTTCGTTATATCGTTGGGGTAAATTGTTCATGCCGCTGAAAACGATTGGTAACTTAGTGTCGACCAATTTAAGTGCTACTGATCTGAAAGCGTTGTCATCCAGCACTATCAGTAGGTCCGGCTGGAATTGAGAAATTTTATCTAAGGCAATTTCCGCCTGTGCCTCAATCAGTTCGGCAGTATTATTAGTCCGTTTGGTGTCCATGGCATAACTTTGGTAGGTTATTTTGCTATCATCATACCCCGCCTTGGCAAGCCCGCGTTTAACCCCCTGGCTTTGTGGCAGACCGCAGACATGGTTATTTTCATAGCTGTGCAAAATGAAAATTTGCTTCTGCTCCACTGCAAAAATAGCAGGAGTAAACAGTATATTTACTAACAGGATTAGACCTGAAATAAACCGAAGTTTGGTGCTCATTAGATTCTTGGTTAACCGTATTAGTTATTTTTGTTTTGAAAGTATCAGTCGCTCCAAAATCGAGCGTCAAATAACATCAATTAATAGCTTATTTGGAAACAATAATTCTAGATAGTGGATGAGGCCACTAATAGTCTAGCTTGAATTCAGCAATTATCTATAATTACTTGTGACAATAGGGTCTTCACTTGAAGAATGTAGGAATGAGCCCCGTTTAGCCGGCGCTTCAATTCACTTTTTATTGAGGTGTAAGTATTGAATAGAGGCTAAAATCGCAGACAAGAACTAACCTGCACATTTTTCCATGACCGGATTTTTCGAATAGTGGTGTCCGGTCTCGGATCGAACCAAGGGCACGAGGATTTTCAATCGGTTGTGTTGCACCAGTAATGTCGTTAAATACTCACAGTATAAGCGACGTTGAAGCTACGACGATAAATCAGCTATTGAATTTTCTACTATTGCACCCTCTGTATAACGGGTTTGTTTTCTTAATGGTAGGCTAATAAATTTAGGTGAAATTAATATCAACAACTGATTGGGGTTGGTGGGGTATATTAACCAAACCGGTTTCTACGCTCAACGCTATCATTAGGTATTTTTGGTTTTCTCTTCGCGCAAACGTGTACGGTATTTGGAGCGTGCCAAAGCTTGCATATCCTCCACGATGTCGCTTTCATCCACAATTTCGCGCCCAAGCAAGGTTTCGATAGCGTCTTCAAGCGTGACAACTCCAGTGGTTTGACCAAATTCATCTTCAACTAAGAATAAATGCGCTTTTTGTTTGATAAAAAGGTCTAGCAGGTTTTGTACAGGCAGTTTTTCTGATACATGGAAAATGGGTTGTGCGCATTCAAGGATAGTGCAATTTCCTTGTCCGAGGCGTTCAGCCTCAAACAGGTCTGCTCGAATGACAAGGCCCAGGATATCGTCAATATCTTCACCATATATTGGCATGCGAGTGAATTGGCGTGTTTGGGGGTTGTCGAGCGATTCTGTCACGGTCATATCCTGTTTCAGCATGTGGACAACGGAGCGTGGGGTTAGGATTTTTTCTGTATGGATTTCTCTTAATCGCAGAAGATTAGACAGATATTCGTTTTCTTGCGTAAAAAGATTTCCCTCCTTGTGACCCAGTGATGCGAGGGCAATAATTTCTTCTCGAGTGACTTCATTCTCACGTTTCTTGCTGAACAGCTGGGTAAGGTGAGAGGATACCCAAACAAGAGGGTAAGCCAACTTTATTAGCCACGAAATTACATAGGCGGAAGGGATCGCCAGTTGTCGCCAAAATGTAGCGCCTAGTGTTTTTGGGATAATCTCCGAGAAATAGAGGATTGCTAAAGTGAGCAACACTGCAATGAGTGTTTCCCATTCCTGGCCAAATACCTGCTGGGCTTGAGACCCAACCCCTGCCGCCCCCATGGTGTGGGCAAAGGTATTCAAGATCAGAATGCTCGAAATAGACTCATCGAGGCGTTCTTTTATCTGGAATATTTTATTTCCCCGTTGTGGTTTGTTTGCTCGTAATTGTTCTACGTAGCTAGGGGTAATGGAAAGTAAAACAGCTTCCAAAATGGAGCAAAGGAATGACACACCTATGGCAATCGCTAGATAAATGAACAGAAGGGTCATATTGCTACCTGATTATTTAATACTTCTATAATGTAGCACTTTAGGAAGGCTGCGTCCTCAAAATTGAATTACCAAAGAATAGATAAAGCCACAGCTACAATGGTGTTGAGGCCGAAGCTAAGCTGTCATATAGAAGCCTTCTTCCTTAATTTTTCTAATTTAAAGTTCTTAGGGGAAAATATTAATCAACAATCCCAAATTGCCCTAATCTCGTATTATTTGAAGCAGAGAGTATAGGGTATTCGAAAACCTAAACGGGTAGAGAGTCGGTAACGGTCGATTATTTCTATGGCAGTGCCGGCTATGTGGTTTGAGTGACCAAGCATAGGATTTGTAATATTTCCCATACAGACAATGCATTCAGTGGGCTTAGACAAATCAGGAGAGGGGAATCAAAGGGCTCAGATTAAAACTGTAAGTCCGCAGTATCTGTGGCTCACATATCAGGAATAAAAAAACCCGAACATCGTGAAATGATCGGGTTCTTCGAATAATGGTGCCCGGTCTCGGAATCGAACCAAGGACACGAGGATTTTCAATCCTCTGCTCTACCGACTGAGCTAACCGGGCTTATCTGATTTTATACAGTGTTTGATTTCACTGCTAAGTTATACTTAGTCTTGACGGCTCGGTGTGCCTTCAAGGGGGCGTATTAAACCTGTTTCAAATAAATGAGTCAAGCATTAGTGTGCTTTTTTTATATTTTATTTGAGCCGCTTTAGAAATGCGCTTTATTCTTCAGATTTTGAAGGTGGGACGTAGCCTTCGGCATGTTCATATTCTTCATTTTGAAAGAATTTTTCCATTTGCTCTCTTAAGAATGCTCGGGCGGTGGTATCCATCATATTGAGCTGCTTTTCGTTAATGAGCATGGTTTGCTGTGCTTGCCACTCTTTCCATGCTTGTTCTGATACATGTTCATAAATTTCTTGTCCGATCGCGCCAGGCATTGGTACGAGGTCTAGGCCTTTGAGTTCTTTTTGATATTTACGACAGATGACGGTTCTGCTCATAAGTGTTTCTCGTTGAAGGTTGAAATATTTAGATCAGTTTATATCAATATGGCCACATCGTTTTAGATATTTTGTAATGGGGGTGGGCATGCCTAGTTGGCTAAGTTGATCTATTTTGATCCAAAGAAAGCGGTCGCTATCATTAATCATGATTCGTCTGTTTGGACTTTTAAACTCTACAGGTTGTAGCTCAAGTTTGAAATGACTAAACGTGTGCTGAAATGCTTTTGCTTCAATGGGGGAGCTAAGTGAGCAATTAAATTGTGTTGAGCAATGTTGGCTGATGTCTTTTAATGATTGGTCTACATTCAGTTCGGGAAGGCTATAAAGGCCGCCCCAGATGCCGGTAGGAGGCCTTTTTTCGAGTAAAATGTGTTTGTCGTCAGTTTCGATTAAAACAATGCGAGAGTGTCTGAGAGGAATTGCTTTTTTTGGTTTTGATTTTGGCAGCTCTGTTTGGATCTCGAGTTTAAAGGCTTGGCAGTCGTGATTCATTGGGCAGTGCTCGCAGTCAGGTTTGCTGCGAGTGCACAAGGTTGCGCCAAGGTCCATAATGGCTTGAGTGTAATCATCTGTGCGTGAGCTGGGTGTTAATAGCTCTGCTAGTGCCCATAACTGCTTTTCAGTTTGTCGTTCTCCTGGCCAAGTAGTAATGGCTTTAAAGCGGCACAATACACGCTTGACGTTTCCATCGAGGATGGTGGCTTGTTGTTTGAAGGCGATACTCAGTATTGCGCCAGCGGTTGAGGGTCCAATACCGGGGAGTTCGATAACGCTATCTAACGAATCCGGGAATTTTCCATGGAGGTCTTGTTGAATGATTTTGGCTGTTTTATGTAGATTGCGTGCCCGAGCGTAGTAGCCTAGTCCGGCCCATAGCTCTAAAACACGGTCTTCATCCGCGATGGCAAGTGATTCAAGTGTCGGGAAACGAGCCATGAATCGCTGGTAGTATTCAATCACACTATTAACTTGCGTTTGTTGCAACATTATTTCTGAAACCCACACGCGATAAGGGGTTTTGTTTTGTTGCCACGGAAGGTCTTTACGGCCGGATTGATCGAACCAGATTAGTAGTTTTTTTGCGAAATCTAAGTGAATATTAGTCATGTTTTCTTGAGTTGGGGTGGTTGATTACTCGGTCGCTCTATTGTTAAAGAATCGAATATTTTATCGTGAGAAAAGTATATCAGAGCTTAGATCACTATGGCGCTAATCCTTTCATGGATTTTTAGTGTTGAACTGTTTAGAATTCCATCCATATTGCTTTAGTTAAGATAAGTAAAATCATTGAGTCTCTGATGGCTATTTGCATTAAGAGATAAACAAGTGACCATAAACGAGAGAATAGCTAATGACCGTTAAAGTAGACATTGAACTAGATCGTAACTTTACTGTACCTGCGGATGCTGCGACTGTATTTGCATTACTTGCTGATGTGCCAAAGTCGGGGGCTCATTTTCCTAAAGTGGATACCTTAAGTGATACCGGAGAAGGTACGTTTAAATGGGAAATGGAAAAAATAGGTTTAGGTGGCAACTCTATTCAGACTATTTATGCGTGTAAGTATATTCCTGACGAGACTACCGGTACGATTACCTGGGAGCCGGTGAAAGGTGTTGGGAATAGTGTTGTTGAAGGTTCTTGGACAATCACTGCGGCGGATGGCGGAACAAATGTTGAGTTTACAACCAATGCTAAATTGAGCTTACCTTTACCTGGTTTGTTAAAAATGGCGATCAGCCCTGTTGTGAAACACGAATTTGCGGCAATGGTTGATGAATATATGGAAAACCTTCAGGGCGCGCTTTCTGCCTAGTAAGAATTAAGAATTACGTTATTTGGAGTCATAAATGACCGATAGAAAAGCCCAGGTTCAACGAGATACGCTCGAAACGCAGATAAATGTATCGATTAATCTAGACGGCACAGGTAAGGCTAAATTTGATATTGGCATTCCCTTTTTAGAGCATATGCTAGATCAAATTTGTCGACATGGCTTAATTGATATTGATGCACATGCGAAAGGTGATTTGCATATCGATGACCACCATACGGTTGAAGACTTGGGTATTACCTTAGGTCAGGCATTTGCCAAAGCCATTGGTGATAAAAAAGGTATTCGTCGATATGGTCATGCTTATGTGCCATTAGATGAAGCACTATCTAGAGTGGTAATCGATTTTTCAGGGCGTCCGGGCCTTGAGATGGACATTCCTTTTGTAAAGGGTAGTGTCGGTCGTTTTGATTGTGACCTTTTTTATGAGTTTTTCCAGGGGTTTGTGAATCATGCAATGGTGTCATTGCATATTGATAACCTAAAAGGGAAAAATGCACATCATCAAATTGAAACTGTTTTTAAAGCATTTGGTAGGGCTTTACGTATGGCGGTGGAATTAGATGAACGTATGGCTGGAATGATGCCTTCTACAAAGGGTACGTTGTAGATAATACAAGGTATTCGTCTTCCAGAAATTAAACTATAGCTGACCTGAATAGGGTCAGTTATTATTTGTGAGTACTGAAAATGAATTCTATTGCCATCATTGATTACGGAATGGGCAACTTACACTCTGTGTCTAAAGCGGTTGAACATGTTGCACCTGATGCGCATGTGCTGGTGACGTCGGATGCGGCAAAAATTCGTGAAGCAGATCGGGTGATTCTTCCCGGTGTGGGAGCGATTAGAGATTGTATGCATGAAATTCATCGGCTAGGTTTTGATGAGTTAGTAAAAGAGGTGTCGCAAGATCGGCCTTTGCTTGGTATTTGTGTGGGGATGCAGGCCTTACTTGAGCATAGTGAAGAAAACGAAGGTGTTGATTGTATTGGTTTGTTTTCAGGGAATGTGAAGTATTTTGGTGAATCACTTTATGAAAATGAAGTGAGGCTAAAGGTGCCTCATATGGGGTGGAATCAAGTTCAACAGAATGTTGAGCACCCTATGTGGCAGGGTATTGAAGATCAGGCCCGTTTCTATTTTGTACACAGCTACTATGTGCCCGCAAGTACAAAATATGTGGTCGGTCAGGCGCAGTATGGAAAAACACTGGCGGCAGCAATTTCGCACAATTCTATTTTTGCGGTGCAGTTTCACCCAGAAAAAAGTCAGCACTCAGGGCTGCAATTGCTAAAGAATTTTGCCGGCTGGTCTGGTAAATAACATGTTAGTGATACCTTCGCTTAATTTGAAAGATGGTCAGTGTGTTCAGCTTAGGCAGGGGAATATAGATGATTCGACGGTGTTTTCAGGAGACCCTGTTGATGTCGCGGGACGTTGGTTTGATGCTGGGGCCCGTCGATTGCATTTGGTCGATTTGGACGGTGCGTTTGCCGGTGAGCCTGTCCATGCTGCGCTGATACAAGAAATTGCGCAACGCTTTCCAAACTTTTCAATTCAAGTAGGCGGTGGAATTCGAAAGCTAGAAACCATTGAAACGTACCTTAGAGCGGGTGTGAATTACGTAATGATTGGCACGAAGGCGGTAACTGACTCTGAGTTTGTTTCTGATGCGTGTAAAGAGTTTGGTGGGAGCATAATGGTTGCGCTTGATGCGGTGAATGGCAAGGTTGCGACAGCAGGCTGGCGTGAAGTGTCAGACATTGAAGTAACTGAGTTAGCGCAACGTTTATGCGAACAGGCGGTGTCAGCCATTGTGTACACGGATATTGCGCGCGATGGAATGATGCAGGGAATGAATGTTAACGCGGTTGCCCGTCTTGCTCAGGCATCTTCAATTCCTGTTATCGCTGCGGGAGGTATCGCGAATATCGATGATGTACGAACCATGAAAGAGCTGGCAGTAACCGGTGTTTGTGGTGTAGTAGTTGGTCGGGCGATTTATGAAAAAACACTCGATATTGTTGAAGCTCAGCGCTATTGCGATCACTAGTGTTTATTAATACTCTGTCTTTTTATAGATAGCTTTTAGATCGTTTTTATATCGCTCCTTATATAGTTATGATGAATCGTTAGTACAATGTAGAGGTTAGTTGAATGGGTTTAGCAAAACGTATTATCCCTTGTTTAGATGTTGAAAATGGTCGTGTTGTGAAGGGTGTTCAGTTTGTGGATATTCGTGATGCGGGTGATCCTGTTGAGATCGCTAAGAAATATGATGAGCAAGGCGCTGATGAGATAACTTTTTTAGATATTACGGCGAGTCATGAGGGGCGTGATACGACCGTTCATACTGTTGAAAAAATGGCGAGTGAGGTGTTCATCCCTTTAACGGTTGGTGGGGGAATTCGAAAGATTGAAGATATCCGTAACATGTTAAATGCTGGGGCAGATAAAGTAGGCATTAATACTGCGGCGGTTTTTAATCCTGACTTTGTCGGTGAAGCGGCATCGCGCTTTGGCAGTCAATGTATTGTTGTGGCGATTGATGCAAAGCGAGTGAGTCTGCCAGGCGAAGAGGGGCGATGGGAGATATTTACTCATGGCGGTCGGAAACCTACGGGCTTAGACGCTGTTGAATGGGCTAAAAAAATGGCGGCTTATGGTGCGGGTGAAATTCTTTTGACGAGTATGGATCAAGACGGCATGAAGAGTGGTTTTGATCTTGGTGTGACGCGCGCGATTACTGATGCTTTATCAATTCCTGTGATTGCGTCGGGCGGCGTTGGTAATCTTCAGCATTTAACTGATGGTGTCAAAGAAGGTGGTGCAGATGCTGTATTGGCCGCTAGTATTTTTCACTTTGGTGAGTATACAGTGCAGGAAGCAAAAGCTTATATGGCCGCTCAGGGTATTGAAATGCGCTTCTAATGTGTGTGCTTGGTGCGCATTCGCGCACCTTCAGTTTCTTTCTTAAGTTGTTTACTTTAATATTTTCAAGACCTTAAAATTAGTAATTTATCGCTAAGCAACGTTTGCTGTATCTTCAGTTTCTTTTGGTTGGCAGTTGATTAGCATGAGCGGGGGGCTATCACCATCACGTAAAAAACCTTCAATCACGAAGTCTTCATTTTTACTTTTGAGAATGCCTTCAGCCGATTCATCTTTGCAGAAATTTTGTTGTTCGAAATTAACAATGTCATTAATATTATCTAACCTGAGCGCGGTAACTTTGCCTTCATTGTGCTCGACGAAAATAATGATTGGCCGAATGCTGGAATGAGCGCGCTCTTTGGTGAGATGAAATAAGTGTGTTAGCTCAGCAAGGGTGCTAAGACGTTCCTGGTCTAAAATTTTTATTGCCCCTTCATGATTGTCATGATTCATGTCGAGTAATGTTCTCGCTAAGCCATGAAGCTTTTTATGGGGTTTATCAAAACGTTGTAATACTTCGGTTAATTCCTCGTTGTCGGTTTTAAATTTACTATACCATTGGCCGAATTCGCACATATTCGGATCTAATGCTTTGGTGAAAGGCGTGTTGGTTTTTAGCGACTTATCTAGCGCATCAACCCAGTCTTTATGCTGCTGCTCCATATTGTTTAATTTATCGACGAGCGCCTTCATTGTTTGTTGATGATTTTCAGACCCTAGCAGTTTGTTGAAATCAAAAAGCTGAACGGTGTTGTTCTGAAAGGTGATTACGCCATGATTGAATTCTTCTAATTCATCAACTTGTAAATTTCGCTGCACATCTTTCTCAATATACAAAACCTGTTCTAAAGGAATTGCAAAAGAGGCATCCACAGTACTGAAGGTAATGGCTGCTAGTTTTTGGTCTTTAAATAAGTTTTTTATATCTTTGCCGGACATGGTTTTCTTTCGCCTCAATTTGGCTGAATATACATATTAAGTAATAAGTAGTGGCTTGAAATTGAAATAAGGGCCGTTTAAAGAGTATAGACAGGTATTTGAAACCTACCAGTTGTATATGGGTTTTGGATGTGAAGTTGAGGACAATTTTCAGCGCAATAAGTGGAATTATTGAATGGAGTTTACTTTAACTGTGTTTGTGTTTTGTTGAGCAATTGATTTTGATGGGTTAAGCCAATTGCTTTGTGCTGTTTTTCGGGGAAGGTGCATTTCTTTATCTGGGTGCTGGATATGCCAAAGTGCGCTGATCGTCGCAATGCGTACACCTTTTTCATCCAGTTTAGGTAGTGCCCAACTTAAATAATCAACGGTAACTTTGTGTGGGTGAGCAATGGCTACGGCAGTGCCCTTTTCTTTAGCGATTTTAATGAGTTTTAAGAATTGTTTTTGCACGAAGTGCCGTGTTTGGTGGTGATCTAAAAATACATCCCTGCTTAAAGTAGGGATCTGGAATTTTTCAGCGGTTTGGGCTGCAACCGAGTCTGCAGATGTTCGACTATCGACAAAATAAAACGGATGTTGTTGTATTTTCTCCATTACCCATGTCATTATTTTGGGACTTGCTGTGAGTTTGCTGCCCATATGGTTATTGATGCCAATCATATTCGGGATTGCTTTGAAGCTTTGCGATAAAGTGCTTTTTATTTCTTGTTCAGACATTGTTTCATTCAGACCGCCGATACCTAGCGCCAAGCCTAGCTGATTTTCCATGGGAGAATGCAGCATGATTTCTTTGTTGTATTGCTGAGCTAGCGACGATAAGGCACGCGTGTGTGGCCGGCTAGGCAGAAAGGCTAACGTGAGCGGGTAAGGAAGTAGTACTAAATCTAGGCCATTCTTATATTGGTTGCCCATATCATCAATGATAATCGCTATCGTGGGCTGCTGAATTGATTCAGCCGTAGAATATGATGATATGAGACTGCATAAAATGAGAACGAAAACAGCTGTGGCTGGCTGTTCGCGTTGAAATCGTTCTATCACTTGGATGGCTTATCTTGGCCGATTGTATCGTTTTTCGAAATATCCACTTGGTCAACCGCGTCAGCTTGAGAGATGTTTGAAGACACTTCTTTTTCTGTTGCTGTATCTTGCGTCTTATTCGAACGATTTATAATATCAATAGCTTTGAGTAAGTTAAGAGCTTCTTGTAATTGGAAGTCTCGTTCAAGCATTGAGCGTTTTTTATCTTCTTTGCTATCGGTAGCATCTTTTTCTTCAGGTTCTTCATTGCCATCATTGCTTAAGTGGCCTGCTAAGTCTGATTCTCGGAAGAATGCGCCCTGTTTTTCATCACTCAATTTGGCTCGATTAACTTCAATATCTGGAACTATGCCCTGTGCCTGAATTGAACGACCATTGGGTGTGTAATAGCGAGCAGTGGTTAATTTCAAACCGTGTGTTTCATCTAAAGCTAATACGTTCTGAACAGAACCTTTGCCAAAGCTTTGGGTGCCCATGATGACGGCGCGATTATGGTCTTGGAGTGCGCCTGCAAGAATCTCAGAGGCTGAAGCTGAGCCGCCATCAATTAATACAATGATTGGTATTCCATTCGTGCTGTCACCCGGCGTTGCGCTAAAGCTTAATTCTGAGATGCTTGAACGGCCTTGGGTGTAGACGATCAGGCCTTCATTTATGAGTTGGTCAGCAACTTTAACGGATGCTTGTAGAACGCCACCAGGGTTGTTTCTAAGGTCAATGATAAGGCCTGAAAGGGTATCAATTTCGGTGTTTAGTTTTTCAAGCCCTTTAGCGAAATCTTCGCCTGTTTGAACTTGAAATTGAGTGATTCTAATGTAGCCATAGTGTTCATCCAGAGGGAGAGTCTTAACGCTGGTGACCTTGATGGTGTCACGAATAAGGTCGATTTTGATCGGCTCTCTTACGCCTGAACGAACAATGGTTAATGTTATTTTTGTACCAATTTCGCCGCGCATGTTTTCTACGGCTTGGTTCAGGCTCATACCTTTTACAAGCTTTTCATTGAGCTTGATGATTAAATCGCCGGCCTCAATACCACCCTTTTGAGCAGGGGTGTCGTCAATTGGTGCAATCACCTTAACAAAACCATTTTCCATGCCGACTTCGATACCCAAACCTCCAAATGAGCCCGAGGTGTTTTCACGTAAGTCGCTAAAGGCACTGGGTTCGAGGTAAGCAGAATGTGGGTCTAAACCTGATAACATGCCGCGAATTGCGTATTTAAGCAGGGTAGCATCATCAATTTCTTCAACGTAATCTTTTTTAATCTTGCCAAAAATATCGGTAAATTTTCTCAATTCGTCCAGCGGTAGCGGCAGTGCACTCTCGATGGGGAGTGGTGTCGGTTTTTGGCTGGCTTCAGTATTTTCGCTGAATGCAGAAGGCGATAATAGTGCGCTAAACAGAAATGAACTGAGTAGTAACGGTAAGGTTGAAACTGATTTCATTAAATACGTCCTGAAGTATTATTTTCGAAGCCATTGGCTAGGATTTAGGGGCTTTCCATTCTTTCTTATTTCAAAGTATAGCCCTGATTCATTTTTTGTACTGCTTTCGTTCGAATAAGCAATTGTTTCACCGGCACTGACCCAGTCCCCCGTTTCTTTGATTAAGCTTTTATTATTCCCATAAAGGCTCATATAGTTATCACCATGGTCAACAATAATCAGTAAACCAAAGCCACGTATCCAGTTTGAAAATATTATGCGGCCATGATGAATGGCTGTAACTTTGCTGTTTTCTTTCGTTGCAATACGAACCCCGTTGAGTTTTAACTTTCCTTGGGCAATGCGCGAACCAAAACGAGCAATCACTCTACCATGGCTTGGCCATGGAAGTTTATATTTTTGTTGTTTAAAGGGGCTTGCGTCGGCCGGAGTTGGGATACTTGCAATTGTTCGCTCTAATTCGTTTAATAATTTTTTTAAGCGACCTTGGTCTGCTTTCATCTTTTGAAGGCGCTGGGCATTATTCTTTATATTTTTGCTTAATTTAGCGAGCACCTTTTTACGTTTTTTTCTGTTTTGCCTCAGGCTCTTACGGTCAGTTTCGAGTGCGCGGCGATTTTTGTTAAGCTTGGTTTGTTGTTTTAATATGCTTGTTTCTGTGGTTTTGAGTTGTGCCAAGCTTGACTGGAATGCAGTTATTTTTTCATTCCTAGCATCATTAATGTATGAAAAAAAGTGCATGTAACGGGCAATATCTTGAGGCGCATCATCATCTAATAGCATTTTTAGCGCGGATTGATTGCCTTGTAAATAAGCAGTTCTTAGTTGCTTGATTAAAAATTCTTTTTGCTGATTAAGTGAAGACTTTTGGTGTTTCCCTTGCTTTTTTAAACGTTTTAGTTCTTTTACTTGCTTAGAAATTTTAAGGTTTATCGCGCGTATGCTTTTACTCACGCGGTTAATTTCTTTTTCTTGTAATTCAAGTTCTCTTGATAAGCCGCCCTTTTCTGAGTTGGCTTTAGACAGCCATTTGTTTATTTCTTTGATGTCCTTTTTGAGTTGGTCGAGTTTGTGCTGGGAGGCGTCTTGGGTATCTGTTAATCCGGTACTTGGGCTGGATAAACCTAAAAGCAAAATAAAAAAGAAAATGACACGAATAGAATTGTTAATTGGCATTGTCGATTTTCTTTTTTATTAAGTACGTGGATTAGGGTTTTGTTGAGAAATTAAACTCGCTTTATAAGTGAGCTTCCTGTCATCTCCTCAGGAATGGGGAGTTCCATCAAGTCTAGCAGTGAAGGAGCGATATCACTCAATTTTCCATCATCTTTTAAGCTAAGTTGTGTATCGCCTATATAAACGAGCGGAACGGGTAGTGTGGTGTGAGATGTGTGAGCTTGACCTGTTTCATTGTTTTGCATTTGTTCAGCATTGCCATGATCTGCTGTAACAAGGCAATGCCCATTACTGTCGTTGATTGCTTGGCTAACTTGTTCAAGGCACTTATCTAGGCATTCGGCAGCCTTTATTGCCGCATCAAGTTTGCCTGTATGGCCGACCATATCGCCATTGGCGAAATTACACACCACTAAGTCATATTGCTGGCTCTTAATGGCGGATACCAGCTTGTCCGTGACCTCATAAGCACTCATCTCGGGTTTGAGGTCATAGGTTGCCACATCTGGAGAGGGAATTAATTCGCGAGTTTCGCCATCAAATAGCGCTTCGCGTCCACCACTAAAAAAGAATGTAACGTGTGCATATTTTTCTGTTTCAGCAATTCTTAATTGTGTTTTTCCCAGAGTCTCCATGTACTCGCCCAAACAGTTTGGGAGTGAGGAGGGGCGGTAAGCACAACTCGTTTGGATGTCAGCAGCATATTCGGTCAGCATGACGAAATCGGCCAGTGCAGGCTTTTTTTCCTGAGTGAATTCGCTGAAGTCAGTGTCGACAAAGCTTCGAGTCAGCTCACGCGCTCGGTCAGCTCTAAAATTCATAAAAATAACCGCATCGCCATCATTGATACAGGCGTTTGCTTGCTCTGGACTTCCTAGTGTTGTTGCCGCGACAAACTCGTCATTCTCATCTCGTTCATAGGCCATGCTTAAACCTTCTATTGCGTTTTCAGCATGATGGTCAGCTTTGCCTGAAGTTAGTAGGTCATAAGCCAATTGGACTCGATCCCAACGATTGTCTCTATCCATTGCGTAGTATCGACCAATTAAAGTCGCGATACGGCCGAGTCCTAATGTTTTTAGTTGTTTGTCAATTTTTGATAAAGAAGGTTCTGCGCTTCTTGGCGGCGTGTCTCTACCATCTAAAAAGGCATGTACATAGATTTCTTTGGCCCCTTTTTTTGCTGCTAATGAAATGGCCGCTTTGATGTGGTCTTCATGGCTATGTACGCCGCCTGGGGATACTAAACCTAATAGGTGGACTGCTTTATTTTGAGATACGGCACTATCAATTGCTTTATTTAGCGCAGGGTTTTGTTCAAAAGTACGATCGGCAATATCTTTAGTGATCCGGGTGAAGTTTTGATAAACAATACGACCAGCCCCTAAGTTCATATGTCCAACTTCTGAATTGCCCATTTGACCTTCTGGTAAACCAACCGCCATGCCTGAGGTTTGGATAAGGTTGTGAGGGCGCTCGCGCCAAAGCTGATCCCAAAAAGGAGTTTTAGCTTGAAGGATCGCATTTGATTCGATTTTCTCACTATAACCCCACCCATCTAAAATTATTAAGGCGGTTGTCTTTTTTGTCAGATTAGCTTTTGTCATACTCAGGTTGGTGTCCGTATAGAATAATATTAGAGGGATTTTAACGTGAATTTGAGGTAATGGCGACTGTTATGGGAGGTGAGTCAGCTTGCGCCTCTAAATGCTTGAGCTTATTCGCTGAAGAACATAAAGTTTCATTGCTATTAAGCGAGCGATGCCTTGTGTATAATGCGCAGCATTTAAAATTTTGAGCATATAGAAGAATGGATCAACTAATTGAGTTTGTAACAAATCACATCGAGCTATCAGGCATATTTATTGCGTTGCTAGTCGCTTTATGGTTTTCAGAAAAGTCGCGCTCTGGTCGCTCGATTAGCCCACAGGAAACAACACTTATGTTAAATAGAGATGAGGCAGTGATTGTTGATGTGCGGGACAAAAAAGAATACAGCGAAGGGCGCATTGCCGGTTCGCTTCATATTCCATTCGCAAATTTAAAAGAACGAAGCTCTGAGCTCGCAAAATATAAAGAAAAACAAATCGTATTGGTTGATAAAATGGGGCAGCACTCCGGGATGGCAGGTAAAACGCTTCAGGCTGAAGGTTTCGAAAACGTTTGTCGGATGACGGGCGGTATTTCAGAATGGACGAACAGTAATATGCCTCTAATTAGAAAGTGAGTTTGATTATATGAGTCAGCCCGAAATTGTAATGTATTCTTCTCGTTTTTGTCCTTTCTGTGTGAGAGCAAAAGCGCTGTTCTCTAAAAAGAAACTTAAAATCGATGAGATTTTGGTGGACCAGCAGCCTGATGTTCGTCGAAAGATGATGGTTGAAAGTGGACGCCATACAGTGCCTCAGATATGGATCGGTGATCAATATATTGGCGGCTGTGATGAGCTATTAGCTTTAGAGCGCACAAACAAGTTAGAGATGCTTTTGGCTGTTTAATATTGATATAGGACAACTTTATGCTCTGGGATTTTAAAAAAGAGATCTATGTCCTCGCAATTATTAATGTCAAAGCCTAATATTTCTTTTTTTATTAATTAATAACAAACATATTTATAGGATCCATAATGGCCGATAACGAAGCATCTTCAGAAAGCACACAAGCAAACCAAGAACAAGGCCAAGCAGGCTTCGCCTTACAGCGAATTTATGTAAAAGACCTTTCTTTTGAATCACCAAATTCACCACAAGTCTTTCAGAAGCCATGGAAGCCTGAAGTAAAGATGGATCTGGCTACCAAGAATAAGCCAGTTGCTGAAAACCTTTATGAGGTGGTTATCTCGGTTACTTTGACTGTTTCTGTAGAAGATATGACTGCATATATTGTTGAAGTTCAGCAAGCGGGTATATTTGGTGTTCAAGGCATTGAAGGGCCTCAATTGGCGCAAGCATTGAATGCATTTTGCCCTAATCTATTGTTTCCATATTTACGTGAAACGATTGATACCACCGTTATTAAAGGTAGTTTCCCTGCAATGATGTTAGCGCCAGTGAATTTTGATGCCCTTTTTGCTCAAGCGGTCATGCAAAAGCAAAAAGTAGCGGCTGAAAAAGCGGGTGAGTCAACAGAGCACTAAGCTAATTGCTTTAAAGCTTGTTTAAAACAGCGCCTTGGGCGCTGTTTTTTTATGCGTGTCTTAGAAAATTAAAGAAAATTTTGGCGGGCCATTGTCATTCATATTAAGTGTTCCTTCCTTTTTTCTTGTATTAATCGTAATAGGTATTAAATGTTAGATATTGCTTTATTTGAGCCTCAGATTGCCCCAAATACGGGGAACATAATTAGATTAGTGGCTAATAATGGTTTTCGTCTGCATCTTATTGAGCCTTTAGGTTTCGATCTGGATGAGAAAAAGCTACGCAGGGCGGGCCTGGATTACGGTGATATGGCTCACGTAACGGTGCACTCTGATTACTGGTCTTTTAAAGAGACGTTGCAAGCGAGAAGAATTATTGCCTGTACAACAAAGGGGAGCGGCAGTCACGCTGCAATGAATTACCGGCTTGATGATGTGTTGTTGTTTGGGGCTGAAACTCATGGTTTATCGCCAGAGGTAATGGCTGATATTGCTGAGGATAATCGAGTGAAAATTCCGATGAAGCATGGTAATCGTAGCTTGAACCTTTCAAATGCCGTTGCGATTATTAGTTATGAAGCGTGGCGTCAGCATGATTTCTTAGGGGCTGACTCATAACGGTGAAGTGCGTAAGTAATTGATTTGGTGAAGCTTGAAAGCTTAATGCAAATTTTGAAAAAGGTGCTTTATACGTGCTTTTCTTTCGATGTCTATCTGGCTACCAATTTCTTTACCGTTTGTTTCGGGGGTGATTATTCCTTGTTTGATAAGCGATTTAGCACTGACTGTCTGGGCTTGTTTGAGTGCCTGTAGAAATAATTTTGCTTGAGGGTATTCGGTATCTTCGAAGCCGGTTCGGCCTTTGGCGTCTGCTTCGCAACAAAGTAGTATTTTTTCAAAGCGCTCAGGTTTTCTAAATGCATCGCTCTGCTTTAATACTTTTAAGACTGTTGCGCTCTTTAACTCTTTGACTTTATGTACGTGAGTGTGGAATTCACTGACGAGTAGTGCAAGTTCGCGGTAGTTGTTGGGCGCTTTTAAGTGTTGGCATAATTTTTTGATGGGCTTGAGGCCTTTTTTCTCATGACCAAAATGGTGGGGAAGGTTGTCTTGCGGGCTTAAGGCTTTACCAAGATCATGTATTAGGCTAGCAAAACGAACGTCAGAATCTTTACTGAGTTTACATGCCGCTTTTAATGACATGAACGAGTGAATGCCACAATCAATTTCGGGGTGATATTTAGGTGGTTGAGGGATGCCGAATAGTGCGTCAATTTCAGGAAATAATGTCAGTAAGCTTCCGGTTTCTTTTAATATCTCGAAGTAAATCCAGGCCGAATCCTCTTTCAGGGCTCGTTCTGTTTCTTGCCATACCCTTTCGGCTACTAAATGTTTGGTTTCTCCGCTTTTCTCCATTGTTTGCATGAGTAGCAGTGTTTCGCTAGCAAGATGAAAGCCTAGCGGCTCAAATCTGGCTGCAAATCTGGCGACACGCAAAATTCTGAGAGGGTCTTCTGTAAAGGCTTGAGATACATGCCTTAACGTTTTTGATTTGATGTCTGCTTGCCCATTAAATGGGTCAATTATTTGTTTGTCAGAACCGACTGCCATGGCGTTAATGGTAAGGTCTCGGCGGAGTAGGTCATCTTCTAGGCTTACTTCAGGGGATGTATGACATTCAAAACCTTGGTAGCCGTGTCCTTTTTTGCGTTCTGTTCGGGCTAAAGCGTATTCTTCCTTGGTTTCGGGATGAAGAAAAACAGGGAAGTCAGCGCCAACTTGAGCGTAGTTTAGTTGAATCATTTCTTTGGGGGTGGCGCCCACAACAACCCAATCTCGGTCTTTAATTGTTAATCCGAGAAGTTGGTCTCGGACTGCTCCACCTACCAGATAGATTTCCATAGATGGCTAAAAAGTTAAGCCAAAGCCGAGAGTGCCGCCAAATTCTACGTCATTGCCCATGACTGCAGCCTCAATGCTGAATCCATGTGGTTGATATAAGAATCCTGCTGATAGGGTGTCGGTGTCTTGACCAGCACCCTCTGTTTGGACGGTATTGATGCGAATGCCGGCTCGTATGTGTAGGTCGTCACGCCAATAATATTCTCCCCCTATTGATAGGAAGCGAGTTAGGCCCTCAAAGTCGAAAACTTCGTGTTCACTTAATTCGATATCCATCGTGACCATAAAATTTTCACGGTAATGTGCTAGGCCTAACTGATATAATGCTTGGATCGCGCGCTTATTGGCAGGTAGCTCTGGGTTAGCTTGGCCGGCGCCAAAAGGTGTGAAATCGGTCGGAAACAGGTTCATTCCTGACATGCCAAAAACCCATTCACCCTCTAGCCAAAAACCATCGAGACCAAGTTCTTGCTCAAGAAAATCATCGGTTAATAGCATCGCAAAACCAATATCAAGGTTCCACTCAAGTAGGCCCGTGCTAATACGCTCTTCAGCAGGGTTGGCAACATCGTAATCACTGATCTTGTTAGAAATATGTGAGCCATTCATTTCTATTATTTTGGGGGTGAAGCCCCATGAGATGGGCATGTTGTAATCATAGACGTTGGTGGTGGCAACGGTGGCACCAAACTCTTTGATTTCAAAGTAGGTGCTATCTACTCTTGGTTCTACTCGTTCCTCGATATTGCCTCCTGGCAAATCAACGTTGTCAGGGTCTTCAAAGTGATCAATGGTTTTGGATATTATATTGACGTCGGTATCTAATATAGTGATCATTTGTCTGATCTCTCGGCGAGTAAAGAAGTTGATGGTGACAGGGTCGGTATCAACTAATAAGCTAAACGCACTAGTTTCATCTTCACGATAAGAGCTTAAATTTATGTCCTGCAGAGCCTTTTTCAGGTTTTGCCCGGTTGTTCTTACTTTCTCAATTAGTGCTGCGTCGTCATCTTTGCCGGCTTCTTGTATTGCTTCGGCGAAGTCATCTGTTAGGTCTGAATTTTGGAAATTTCGAATATCATCTTCCAAGCTATAATTATGTAATTCTCTTGTACCCAAAGAGGCGCTGATATGAATTTTGTCTGGTTTATTGCCACGGTTAAAGGCGATCAAAGCCGGATTATGGGACGATGCATTAAATTTTGTTGAAGAGGCAACGCCTGTTCCGCCCATTGCCATGGAGCGAGGGTCTAGAAAGGTTCGATATCCACTAAATGCAACGCTGCTATAGCATAGTCCTAGTAATAATAAACATTGTAGGCGGGCGAGGCCGGGTAATGCTCTAAATCTCATTGTGGGCATGATCCTCAAACTTAAACATCCGTGGCAGCTAAGTGCAATGCAAAAAAACGTTTCATAGTGTAACTGAAAGTTAAGACGCACAACGAAAGACACGTCACGCTTTTTTATATTAACTTGCGGCATTTATTGATGACACATTGTATTACGCATAACGTCTTGATCGGCTAGGGCTTGAACGGGGGTACTTTAGTGTCAGTCGATATTATACTTATATGGTATCTAATTGAGTAAATATAATAGTTATTGCCGCTTAAATGAATGTAGTACTCGTAAATGCGGCAATTATTCGCCTGATTTTGTTTGAAAATGCACTTATTACTTAAGATTCTAAATGTGGCACAACTTTTTCATGCTATTGAGTACAAGTTGTTAAAGTTGTATGGCTAAAATGCTTATTAAGCGTGAAATGAATGGGGTGTTATTATACTTTTCGTGCTGTGATATCACTATGGGTTATGCTCGCTTGGATAAAAAAGGAAATATCTCAATGGATTCTATTTATTACTTACATTAAGAATATATATGATGAAAAAAGCTAATGTAGTTTTAGTCTTAGTGCTTTTCTCTCAGCTTGTTTGTGCTGATTGGGTTCAGGTTACGGGCAAGGCTCCTTATAAAGATGGGGGGTATGAGCAGGCAAGGGAAAAAGCAAGAGAAGATGCTTTACTGCAGGCCATTATGCAAGTTGGTTCTCATGTTAATAGTGAACAGGGCGTTGTAAATGGAATTTTAAAGCATGACCAAATTAGTGTCTCTAGTCGGGGGCGAGTAAGGAAGTCACTTGTTTTGGATGAATATATTTGGAAAGGCGTATTGCATCTTTCCATGAATGTGGATGTGGATGAAGTGCCGACATGCTCAGGATCGCAGGCGAGTACTTATAAGAAGCAAGTTGTGGTACTGGGGTTTTCAGTCCAGTCGCCAGATCAGACGCGTCTTGGTGCGATTCATGATGTGAATAGAGGTTTATCCAGCGTGCTAAATCAGGCTTTGCATGAGCGAGGTGGTTTAGTCGTTTTTCAAAGTAGCCAGCATTCACTTTATGAAGACCTAGTGAATGCTCCTTCCAGCTATACTGAGCAGCAGACGCTCACGAAGGCGGCAGCATTTGCTAAGCAGACGGGGGCGCAGTTTGTTGTTTCCGGTGTAGTAAGAGATTTAGGCTTTGAGGACGAGGCTGCATTTGGTACTTCATATTGGGCGCGTATAAAACGTTTTCAGGCAAATACCAATCGGAGATTTTCCGTAGATGTTTTTGTTCATGATGGTTTTAGTGGGGCGATTATTTGGCAGAAAAATTTTGCCTTAAGTGCTAAATGGACGACTGATCCAGATAAAAAAATTGGCTTTGGAAGCGCTGAGTTTTGGCAAGATGAGTATGGGGTTGCAGTAGGTCGTTTAGTGAATGACATGGCCACTATGGTTGATGATCAACTTCGTTGTCAGCCATTCATGACACGAATCTCTCGGGTAGAAGGTAAAACCATACATTTTCTATCGGGGGCTAGTGCAGGTGTTCGGCCTGGTGATAAATTAGCACTCTATCGAACCTTTAATTTTTATGATGCTGATATGTTGAAAGGTGTTGAGCTGACGAATGTCAAAACTGCGTTGACTGTTTCGCAGGTTCACCCCGGGTTTGCGAGTGGTAAAATATCAGTAGACCCTGGGCGCTTGAATATTCAGGTCGATGATTTACTCGTCGCATGGTGACTGTTTGTTTGATTTTTCGTTTTGTTGACTAAATTTTTACTTAAGCTTTTTCTTTTAACCATGTAAAAATGTTTGGCATCTTAAAAGGGATGATGGCGAAATAGAGTTTTTTTAGATAAACAGCTAGGCGAATTTTTTTATACCAAAACAGCTCGTCAATTTTTTGTTTTGTGTGGTGGTAACCTTCATTGTAGAGATCTTCAAATTGTTTGGAGTTATCTAGACGGCTATATTTATCTAAATTGAGGGAGATAACAAAGTCTGCTTTTTGTAATTGATCTTTAGTTCGAAGGTCTATCGCAATATCAATGGCATTGCTCATTATAGTGATCATCTCATTGGGTGCAGGATAGCTTTGACTCCCATTTAGATTGATGCCGAGCGTAATGCCGGCTCCCATTTTATCTAGTAGGCTTATCGGGACATTTTCACTAATTCCACCGTCTATTAATGTACGATTTTCAATTTCAATTGGTATGAAAACACCGGGGATTGCGGTGGAGGCACAAACTGCTTTAGCCAGGTTTCCATGCCTTAACACAATCTGTTCACCCGTTGAAATGTCAGTCGTACAAATAGCGAGAGGAATAATTGAGTCTTCTATATTAACGTTACCTAAATCCCTGAGAATCATACTTTCAATAGATTTTGTCGAAAATAAGCCTTTTTTATGCAATGAAAAGCCAATCACTGAGGTGAAGTTTAAGTTTTTTCCGGTTTCTTTGATATCGTTTAGATTTTTGCCAAATGCATAATAACTTGCAACTAAAGCGCCGATACTTGTGCCAGAAATATAAGATATACAGATATTACTTTCTTCTAGTGCTTTGAGAACGCCAATGTGTGCAATGCCTCTTGCACCGCCTCCACCCAATGCCACACCGATTTTTGAATTGAAAATATTCCATTTCATCGTTTTATAACCAGTAAGAAAATAACACTAAAATTAGTCCGCCTAAGAAACGTTGCCAAGGTTTTTTTATATTTAATTCTGTCTGGCAGAGCTCTTCGGAATGATTTACATCATCGAGAAAATTATGCGTTAGTTGATTGATACTTTCGCTTGATTGTAATGCATAGTCGATTTCTAAGTCATGCTTTAAGCTTCGTTGGTTGAAATTACTAGAGCCAATACAGGCCCAGCTATCAATAATTAATGTTTTTGCGTGAAGTATGCCAGCTTGGTATTCATAGACCCTGACGTTTGCTCTTAATAGTTGCCCATAAAAGAATGAGGCAACCCATGGCATAAAAAAAACATCAGATTGATGAGGCAATACAATTCGGACATCGACGCCTTTTCTACTGGCTGAAATTAAAGTGCTGAGGAGTTTTGAGTCGGGCATAAAATAGGCGTTAGTAATCCAGATAAAATTTTGCGCAGAAGATATTCGCGATAATAAGTTCTTCCGTTGTATTTGGCGTAAGGTACGGCTGAAGTTTAATAAAAATGGGCTTGAGGGAAGTTGTTGAGTCAGGCGCTTTTTCTCTTTACGTTTTCTTTTACTCCAATTGAGGTTGTATACTGATTGAACGACACTGGTATCAATGTTATGCATTGAAATAGCAGTATCTCGCCAGTTTTCGCCACCTTGATCGCGTGCAAAATGTTTCTGGGTGACGTTCATACTGCCTAACCATATCGCATGATGATCAACAATTAATAACTTTCGATGATTACGCTGATTGATGTAACTGAGTAAATACCAGAATTTTTGCAAACCTTTGAATGATGAGATTGAGAATGTCCATTGTTTGAAGTGCCAAGGAAGCGGGCGATGTATTCGGACGAGTACGCCTGCAGCCTTAAGTTGTTTCGCAACCGGTACAAAGTCTAAATTAGCGCCCATACCATCCACCAGTAGTTTGGTATTTACGCCACGTTGTGCTGCTTGTATGAGCGCTTGTGAAATGAGCTTGCCGATGGGGTCTATGTCAAAAATATAGACCTCCATATCAATGCTTATTTTTGCCTGGTTAATGGCTTGAAGTACGCTGCTAAAATACGTGTCTGCTTGACAATAAATGCATTCCTGAGGCTTGTTATTTTGCATAAATAATCACGCCATGCGGGCGCTCCTACTTTCTGTTTCGTATATCCTATAGAGAATGCATCAATAATTTAGCATGTACTTTAATGGTTTTGGGCGATCAACTTAACGCGTTCAATCATCGACCTAAGTCCATTACCACGTGTTGGGCTGATGTGGCGTATTAAATCCATTTTTTCAAACAAGGCATTTACATCTAAAGCGCTAATTTCATCGGGTGTTTTCATGTTCAGTGCTGCTAGTACGACCGCTGCAAGGCCTTTAACGATGATCGCATCACTATCAATTAATAAATAAACCTTATTGCTGGCTTCGTCTACGCGATGAATAAGCCAAACTTGGCTCTGGCAGCCATGAATAATATGTTGATCGGTTTTTTCACTTTCAGGAAATGCCGGAAGTGACTTTCCTAAATCAATAATGTAGCTATAACGCTCTTCCCAATCATCTAAAAATTCGAAAGCGTCCAAAATATCAGCCTGGCAGATTTCGGTACCGAAGGGGCTATTTTTAAACGTTGCTAATTCTATTTCACTCATAACAGACCTAATTCAAGTTTTGCTTCATCACTTAGCATATCGTTATTCCATGGAGGATCAAAGACTAAGTCGACTTCTATTCCGTCTACGCCAGGCACTTGTGTAACTGATCTCTCTACATCCGCAATAATTGACGGGCCCATGCCGCAGGCGGGTGCTGTTAAGGTCATTTTGACCTGCACAATATGTTTGCCTTCATCATTAGTCGTGATCTTCACGCCATAAATTAAGCCTAGCTCAACGATGTTGACGGGGATTTCTGGGTCGTAACATTTGCGTATTGCCGCCCAAACGTGGTCTTCATTCACACTGCCATCATCCATGACGTCAAAGAGCTCTACTTCGATGACTTTACCGAGTGCGTCAGCATCTTTACCATCAATTCGTGCAAGATTGCCATTAACAGCAACGGTAAAGGTTCCACCTAAGGCTTGCGTAATCGTCACAAAGCTATTTTTGGGGATCATGATTTCAGTACCGGCAGGTACTAAGCGAGCTTCGCAGTCTCGCTTGGTTACTACAACTTCTCTTTCCATTTTATTTGTCCAAACCGTCGTGCAGTACGCTGAATAGTCATACGTCTAATCAATGAAAGTTTTAGTCTTCTGTGACGGAGAAGCTTTCTCCGCAGCCGCATTCGCCAGTGACATTCGGGTTTCTAAATTGAAACATTGAATTTAGACCAACGGTGATGAAATCAATTTCAGTGCCATTTAATAATGGTAAGTCTTTATTAGGAACATAGAGGTTTAATGCATCGTTGATTAAAAAAACTTTGTCTTCAGGTTCGGGGCCTGCGGTTAAAGCTGTTTCATACATAAAACCTGAGCAGCCGCTGGTTTCTAAAAATAAGCGAAAACCATGCTTTTCGGGTAGCTTACTAAGCTCCTTTTGTATATGGGTGGCCGCCGTGTCAGTGATTGAAATACTGACTTTGGGGTCGAAAGTAGCAATAGTCATAAGGTTTCCTATATTTATGTTTGCTTTGTTTGTTAAGCAAGCATACGTTGTATCTTGGCGAGACCAGCAAATAACTGGTCAACTTCTTCTAAGGTGTTGTAAAACGCAAAGGAGGCTCGGGCCGTGCCAGGAAGCTCAAAATACTCCATCAGAGGCATTGCGCAATGGTGCCCGGTACGAATTCCAATTCCTTGCTGATCTAGAAGTGTGCCGATATCGCTTGGGTGTAGACCTTTTATTTCAAAAGACATTACGGGTACTTTTTGTTTAGCCGTGCCAATGATGCGCATGCCTGGAATGTCTTTCGCGAGCTCATGAGCGCGAGCTAATAGTGCTTGTTCATGAGCTTCCACAGCATTACGATCTAATTGGGTTAGGTAATTAATGGCAGCAGCTAAACCAATTACTTCGCTAATGGAGGGAGTGCCAGCTTCAAATTTGTACGGGAGTACGTTATAAGTTGTGCGCTCGAAACTGACGCGCTCAATCATTTCGCCACCACCTTGATAAGGTGGTAGTGCTTCCAAACGTTCCGTTTTACCGTAAAGTACGCCTAAGCCTGTTGGGCCAAATAATTTATGTGATGAAAATACATAAAAATCACAATCTAAGTCTTGAACATCAACTTGAAAATGAGGTACTGCTTGTGCACCATCAATCACCGTAATTAAACCGCGATTTTGTGCTTTTTTAATGAGTGACTTAACAGGGTTAATGGTTCCAAGCACGTTGGAAACATGGGTAACGGCCAGTACTTTGCTGCGTTCATTTAGGAGTGAATCTAGTTGGTCAACATCGAGTTCTCCTTGCTCATTAATATCAAGCACTCGAATAGTCGCCCCACATCTTTCAGCAGCCATTTGCCAAGGCACGATATTGGCATGATGTTCCATGCGACTTACGATGATTTCATCGCCTTCTTTCAGACTATGGCTTAGGCCACTCGCAATCAGGTTGACGGCTTCAGTGGTGCCTTTCGTCCAAATAATTTCCTGTCGTGACTTGGCGTTGATAAACTTTTGAACAGTATCGCGTGCAGCTTCAAAACTCAGGGTTGCCCGATCTCCAAGCGTATGCGCACCACGGTGGACGTTGGCATTATCATTACGATAGTAATGATCCATTGAATCAAGTACGGCAAGTGGTTTTTGTGCACTGGCAGCACTATCTAAATAGATCAACGGTTTGCCATGAACTTCTTGGTTTAGAATAGGAAATTGATTCCTGATTTCTTCCAAGTTTAACGCGTTCTTACTCATCGTACTTTCATTACCTCGCCATAACGGCTCTATTGATTACAGTGTCCCAGTTATTAGCTTGCTTGAAAACTGAGTATTTCTGTTAATTGTTGCTCCCAGTAATCAGCAATACTTTCAATGGGAGCGGATCTTACAACTTCAAGCACAAAGCCGAGTGTTAGCATTAATTTAGCTTGTTCTGCTGATATACCTCGTGTTTTAAGGTAGTACACTTCTGTTTCGTCTAACTGGCCCATCGTGGTGCCATGCGCACACTTCACATCATCGGCATAAATTTCTAACTCAGGCTTTGAGTTGATTTCTGCTTGCGATGAAAGTAGTAGATTTTTGTTACTCATTGAACCGAGTGATTTTTGCGCGTCAGGATGAATATGGATTCGGCCATTAAAAACAATTGACGATTGCTGGTCAGCAATGCAGCGATAAGTCTCGTTGCTAGTGCAATGAGGGGCAATGTGTTCAATGCAGGTGTGGTTGTCGTAATGCTGACGGTCACGCGTGACGCACACGCCATTTAAATCACATTCAGCACCAGGCTCTAACATTTGAACGTGTAGGTCGTGCCGTGCTAATTCGCTTCCTAGTGCCATGCAATAGCTGTTAAAGCGAGCATTACGAAGCATTTTTACGCCTGTCGCGCCTACGTGCTTGCATGCGCCTTGATCTATATTCATTCGGATATAGCGAAGTTGGGCATTTTCAGAAACGGTGATATCGCAAACGCTATTAATGAACGCCTCAGAGGCTTCATCAGCTGTGATGTTAAGCTCTTCGATCAATTCAAACGATGCATTCTTTCCAACAAATACAAATATTCGAGGGAAGCTCATGCCGTGTCCCAGGTGCTCTAAAACAACTTTGACCGGCTTATCTATTTGAGCATTATCTTCAACGTTGAGGAAAATACCGTTATGAAATTGCGCAGCGTTAATGTCTGCAAGGTGAAACTTATCCGACTCTGCAATGACGCCTGATAATACTTGTTCAGTTTCCGCGTCGCTTAATTCTGAAAACTGTTTAACAGTTAAACCTTGAATGGCTGAATCGTTAAGTGTTACCTGTCCGTTACTGATGAGTATTTGGTGGCAATCTAAATCATAAGCGGCTTGATAGCTTGACGCTTGCTTCGAAAGCGCAGGGTATTGATCTGCTAACTTTAAACGCTTAGCTGAGTATTTCCACGATTCTGTTTTACGTGTTGGAATGCTCACTAAGGCAAGCTTTTCTTTTTTAACCCGACGAAAGCTTTGTAATGACGTATTTAAACTTGATGTGCTTTCATCGAAAGTAATAGAGCTTAACATTTGCGCGCCTGTCTTTGATTTAGACCCTGTACTTAAGTTAGACATAGGGGCTCCTTTTAAGCTTCTTCGTCATCAGAAAGGCCTAACCAGCCATAACCTTTCTCTTCTAGCTCAAGGGCTAACTCTTTGCCGCCAGATTTAATGATTTTACCGTGCGCCAGTACATGAACAAAATCAGGAACAATATAGTCGAGCAGACGTTGGTAGTGAGTAATCATAATGACCGCTCGTTCAGGTGAACGTAGTGCGTTTACACCCTCCGCGACAACTTTTAACGCATCGATATCAAGCCCCGAATCGGTTTCATCCAAAATTGCTAGCTTAGGCTCAAGCATTAGCATTTGCATGATTTCATTACGCTTCTTTTCGCCGCCAGAGAAACCTTCATTCACGCCGCGTTTTAGAAATGACGGGTCAAGGTTTACTTGTTGAATTTTCTCTTTTGCAAGCTTCATGAAGGTGGCGGCATTCATTTCATCCAAGCCTTGGTGGCGACGGATATTGTTCATTGCTGTTTTCATGAACTGAAGATTGCTCACACCTGGGATTTCGACAGGGTATTGGAATGCAAGAAAAACGCCTTCTCTTGCACGGTCTTCTGTTGCCATGTCGAGCAGATTTTTAGCTTCAAAAGTAGCTTCGCCACCCGTTACCTCGTAAGCGCTATTTCCTGCCAATACTTGAGAAAGTGTGCTTTTCCCTGAACCGTTTGGGCCCATGATGGCATGAACTTCACCGGCTTTTACTTCAAGATTTAAACCGTTAAGAATCTGTTTATCATCAACACTTGCTTGTAAATTTTGAATATTTAACATCGTTATCTCTCTTAATCTGTGGCTTCTGTTGTTTGGTCGAGGCCACCTTGCGCAATCTTGTAGTATCTTCACGATAATGTGAGGATACAATATTTTAAGTTATTCTGAATTCAGGGTTGGCTGATTTAGCCGACAGAGCCTTCAAGGCTCACTTCTAATAACTTGGTAGCTTCAACGGCAAATTCCATAGGAAGCTCTTTAAAGACTTCTTTACAGAAACCGTTTACCACCATGGCAACCGCGCTTTCAGCATCAATACCGCGTTGTTGACACAAAAATAGTTGGTCATCACTGACTTTTGACGTGGTTGCTTCATGTTCAACGATGGCAGATTTATTTTTAGTTTCAATATAGGGGAAAGTGTGTGCACCACATTTGTCGCCAATTAGTAGCGAATCGCATTGTGTATAATTGCGGGCATTCTCCGCATTAGGGCCGATACGTACCAATCCACGGTAACTACTGTCGCTCAAACCAGCCGAAATACCTTTTGCGATAATCGTACTGGAGGTGTTTTTTCCAATATGGATCATTTTCGTGCCGGTATCAGCTTGTTGAAAATTGTTGGTCAGCGCCACAGAGTAAAATTCACCAACACTGTTATCGCCTTTTAAAATACAGCTAGGGTATTTCCAGGTAATTGCAGAGCCAGTTTCGACTTGAGTCCAAGAAACTTTTGAATTTTTACCGATACAGGCCGCGCGCTTCGTTACAAAGTTGTAAATACCGCCTAAGCCATTCTCATCGCCAGGGTACCAGTTTTGAACGGTTGAATACTTGATTTCAGCATCATCTAATATCACTAATTCGACGACAGCTGCGTGTAATTGGTTCTCATCTCGCATCGGGGCAGTACACCCTTCAAGATAACTGACATGGCTGCCTTCTTCGGCAATAATCAGTGTTCGTTCAAATTGGCCAGTGTTCGCTTCGTTGATACGGAAGTAAGTGGATAGTTCCATTGGGCAACGGACGCCTTTTGGGATGTATACAAATGAACCATCACTAAATACAGCTGAATTGAGTGCAGAGTAAAAATTATCTTTTTGTGCAACAACACTACCTAGGTACTTTTTAACGAGCTCTGGGTGGGAGTGAACTGCTTCTGATATAGGACAAAAGATAACGCCAGCTTCGGCTAGTTTCTCTTTAAAGGTAACGCCAATTGATACACTATCGAATACTACGTCAACCGCGACGCCTGCTAGGCGAGCGCGTTCATGTAGCGGGATGCCAAGTTTTTCGTAAGTTCTTAAAAGCTCTGGGTCGACTTCATCAAGGCTTTTTGGTGCATCGTCTTTTGATTTGGGAGCCGAGAAATAAGCAATATCATTAAAGTCTATTTCTGGGTAATGAACTTGCGCCCATTCTGGTTCATCCATTTCTAACCAAGCTTGGTACGCTTTTAAACGCCAGTCCAAGAGCCATTGAGGCTCTTTCTTTTTCGCTGAAATACGGCGAATAACTTCTTCATTCAAACCAGGTTCGAAAGTGTCAGTCTCAATGTCTGTGACAAACCCGTGTTCATACTCACGTTTAATTAGGTCTTTCACTGCTTTATCTGATTCAGACATGTGTTTAGCGTGCTCCCAATTGACAAGAAAATTTTAGTACTTGTGCTGAAGTTTCAATGATTAAATCGTCAGTTTTTAAACGAGATAATCAGTATCGATTTATTGAATTATATAATAACCAAGTAATTTAGTCAGGTATTTAATTGACGGTGGTCAAGTGCTTTACATTATTCAACGTATAAATGCGCGGCATTGTATCTTTTTTTCAATAAAAAATCAGATTAAGGATGAAAAAATGATCAATTTGCTTTGAGTTGTACAGAATTCTAAATTCTTTGCTAGATTTAATAGCGGTACTTAAAAAATAACAAGGTAAATATAATGGAAGCGTTGACCGCAAAAGACATTAAAACGGTAGAGCAGGCGAAGGCGTTGATCCAACATCGGGGGCTGAAGCACGTCAAGGTAGGGCTAGCGGATATTGATGGTGTAATTCGTGGCAAGTATATGAGTAAAGCTAAATTTTTCTCAGCGCTTGATAAAGGTTTTGCATTTTGTGATGTGGTGTTAGGTTGGGATTCTAATGATCAACTTTATGAAAATGTCGGGGTGGAATATACGGGCTGGCAGACAGGTTATCCGGATGCACCCGTTAGAGTTGTACCTGAAAGTTGCCGTGAGCTATACGATGAGCCTGGCATGTTATTTTTTCTGGCAGAATTTTCGGATCAAGCTGAAGCTTTATGTCCCCGAGGTTTACTGCGTCGAGTCTTACACAAAGCGGGGAGAATGGGGCTGCAAGCGTTTTCAGCATTTGAATATGAGTTTTTCCTATTCGATGAAACGCCTGATTCAGTGCGAGCAAAAAATTATCAAAATCTGAAACCGATTACGCCCGGATTTTTTGGTTATTCGGTCTTGCGTAGCTCCGTTCATTCAGAACTTTACCAGTCGTTGTTAGACCTCAGTGAAACCATGGATTTTCCGATAGAAGGCTTACATACCGAAACAGGGCCGGGTGTTTTAGAGGCGGCTATTGACGTCGATGAAGCTAGTTTGTCTGCAGATAAAGCGATTCTATTTAAGACCTTTGTAAAAGCATGGGCACAACGTCGAGATATGATGGCAACATTTATGGCAAAATGGTCGAATGACTTCCCTGGGCAAAGTGGCCATATTCATATTTCTTTACGGAATCAGTCTGATGGTCGCTCTGCATTTTATGACCAGCAGGCAAAGCATGGTATGAGTGATCTTCAGCGGCATTTTTTGGCAGGACAACAAAAATTTATGCCTGAGCTGTGTGCGATGTATTCACAAACAGTGAATGCGTATAGTCGTATGGTACCGGGTTTTTGGGCACCGATGGATGCAACGTGGGGGGTTGAAAATAGAACCACAGCTCTACGCATTATTCCAGGAACTGACGATTCTCAGCGGGTTGAGTTTCGTTTGGGCTCTGCTGATGCGAACCCTTATTTGGCTTTGGCGGCTGCGATAGGTTCAGGCCTTGAAGGGATTGAACGTAAATTAGAACCTGAGGAGCAAGTAAAAGGAAATGCTTATGATCAAACGTTTCCTTCACACTTAGCCTTACCTCAAACGCTGGATGCAGCGGCGTATGCTTTACAGCAATCTGATGTAGCAAAAGACTTGTTTGGTGATGCTTTTGTAAAGCATTATGCGGCGACACGGATGTGGGAAAGTCAGCAGTATCGAAAACATATCTCGGACTGGGAACTAAAACGTTATTTTGAAATTATATAATCGGGTGGCGTGATGGCAGTTTATACCGCACTTTCAAAGCAAGAAATTGAACAACTGCTAAGTCAATATGATATCGGTGACTTGGTCGATTTCCAGGAAATATCATCTGGTATTGAAAATACAAACTATTTTGTCACAACCTCGTACCAAGAACAGAGTGCTAAGCGTTGGGTGTTAACGCTATTCGAAAACCTTAAACCGCATGATTTACCTTATTTTTGTGACCTGACTCGACACCTTGAACAGGATGGTTTTAAGGTTCCGGCACCATTAATGAATTGTTGTGGTGAATATATCTTTAGCCTTAAAGAAAAAGCGGGTGTGATTGTGCCTTGCTTGCTTGGTGCTTCATTAGAAGAACCAGACATTCAAGCGTGTGCGGCTGTTGGTGTATATCTAGCGGGTATGCATTTATCCTTACGTTCTTTCTCTCAGCACCGTGCAGTACAGAGAGACAACGAATGGATGAAAAACCAGTTAGACAAGCTGGAAAGTTACATGGATTTTCATGAGTTTAAGGAGTTGAAAGGTTACTTTAGGCGCTATTGTGCTTACCAGCCTCATTTACTGACTTGTCCTCAAGGAACCATTCATGGCGACTTATTTAGAGATAATGTTTTATTTGATGGAGTGGCTGTTTCGGGGGTGTTTGATTTTTATCACGCCTGTGATGCGACCTTTATGTTTGATCTCGCGGTGGTTGCAAATGACTGGGCAATGGGGGCTAAGGGTGTTCATGATAAAGCACGCTTAGCGAGTTTATGTGAAGGTTATCAATCAGAAAGGCCGTGGACAGATAAGGAAAAAATCATGTGGCCTTTTTGTTTAGAGTTAGCGGCATTACGCTTTTGGTTGAGTCGCTTAGTTAGTCGTTATTTACCGGGTTATCAACAAACATCCTTGGCGGGGGATACCATTAAGAACCCTGATGAAATGAAAGCGATCCTTGTAGGGTTAGCGGCTTGGGATGATGGCGTGGTGATTAGCGCTTAGGTAAAGCGCTATATTTGATCTATTACTTTATCTGTACTATTTAAATAGCGAGTTAATATCGCCGTTGAAGCTGACATCTACCAGCTTCCAGCCTTGGTCTGGCTGGTAATAGTTGATATTCCAAATCAAGGCGACGGTATCATATTTCAATAAATAAGTGATTTTGTAAAAATGCTCACCGACCGACTGTGTCTCTAATAAGTCAAAAGACAGAGGTTTGCCAGCGCTCTTCTCTAATTGTTGTAAATCGTTGGCAACTTTTTTCCCGCGCTCAATAAATTGCTCAAGATCTATACCTGCATAGGCTGATAATAAGGAATAAGCAGCTTCTACCTCTCCATTTAATATCTGGCCCATAAAATAATTACTGACTTTATCGGCTTTATCTTTGCTCGCTATTGGCTTGGCGTGAGCCTGCGAGAAAAAAGCAAAGAATAGAATGAATAGGCTGGCGCTAATTTTATGCAAAGTTTGAAGTCCTTTCGGCGAATGGTCTGTGACTAAAATATAAGAAGTTACTTAGCATAACTTAATTATCGGGCTAAAAGTTAAAGTTCCATTTCTTCCGGCATGAACTCATTCACATTAATTTCAAAATTTGAGGGGTCTTCATAGTTCGTTATTTTTATATTCTCTATACTGTCATGCATGAGGTTGCGCATTTCAGGGTTTATATAAGCATTATTTTGGGTATTAAACATAACGTTAACCAGAGGCTTAAGTGGGGATTGCGCATTTTGAGCAATCACGATAGCCAAGTAACCATTGTTCAATTTGACTAAACTGCCTGTCGGGTAAATTCCCATACATTTAATGAACTGATGTACTAAACTCTCATCAAAATGCTTTCTGCTCAACTCAAGCAAGGTTCGCATGCCATCAGAAGACGGTAATGCTTTTTTGTAATTTCGGTTATTGGTTACCGCATCATAGGTGTCTACGATTGAAAACATCCGGCCGTATAAGGAAATCTCGTCTCTCTTTAAGCCATTTGGGTAGCCGGAACCATCGAATCGCTCATGATGCTCTAGTACGATGTGCATAATAATATCGGAGGTATGATCATCTTCTGCAAGAATTCTAATGCCAAAATTTACATGTTCTTTAACCTGTTCAAATTCTTGTGGTGTCAAAGGGCCTGGTCGCTGGAAGAACTCTTCTTCAATGTGAACTTGACCTAAATCGTGCAATAACGCGCCAGTGATGCATAATTCTATGTTTGCATTACTTAAGCCATGAGCACGAGCAAAGATCCCCATTAGAATCGATGTATTGACCGAGTGTTCGTAAAGGTAGCTATGTTGATCCCTGATTTTGCCTAACCATGTAAGTGCATCTTTATTTCTCATGATTGAGCGTAAAATAGCTTTAGAAGCCTGGTGGAAGTATTCAGGGTTGATCTTTTCATTGTTTTTTACGGCTTGCATGGATTCATGCAAAATAGAAACGGATGTTTTAAAAATATCTTTTGCACTTGCCCACTCTAATTCAAGTTCATGGTGTTCAGTCGACATGTTCTTATTGAGTGTTTGGAGGTTTTCTTCGATTTCTTTGCTGTAAAGAACATCGGTATTGGTTTTTGTATCAGCTTCTGTGTCGGTTGAGGGGGCTAAGTCTACAACATCTAAACCTTTCTCTGTATCAATGATGATTTCGGTGATGCCGATTTCAATAAACTTACTGATGATACGAATGTCTCGTATCATGCCTCGTTTTTTCTTCGGCATCGGTACACCAGCTGTTTCGATGATTTCAGAGATGTACATGTCGACGATTAAGTCAGAGATGGGGATTTGCTTAAGCACTAAATGCCTCTAATTCATTATACGGTAGTGTTTTTATTAGGTATTCTTTTTTACTATAGCTGTTTTTTATTAGGTATTCTTTTAACTATAGCTACTTTTTACCACAAACCAAATTCAGAAGAGAATAAGCTTAATTGTGAAGATTTTTATTTCATTCGAATTTCTAACAGCAAAGCGACGTAATCTAGATTAGAATTAGCAAAATTTATTAAAGGACAGCCTTCATGGTACCGAGTCAAAAACCAAACAACCCTAATTTTTCTTCTGGCCCTTGCAGTAAGCGTCCAGGATATCAGGTTAATCAACTAAATTTAGAAACCCTTGGTCGCTCTCATCGTGCTGCGATCGGAAAAAAACCATTAGAGCTTTGTTGCACAGAAACAGCTCGGTTATTAGGTTTGCCCGAAGGTTATCGTGTGGGCGTGGTCGCGGGTTCTGATACCGGCGCAATGGAAATGGCAATGTGGTCGTTGCTTGGTCAGCGAGCTGTTGATATTTTTGCATGGGAATCGTTTGGTAAAGGTTGGATTACGGATATTACTAAACAGCTAAAGTTGGATGACGTTTCTATTTATGAAGCCGACTACGGCTTGTTGCCTGATTTCTCTCAAGCTAACGCTGATCACGATATCGTCTTTACATGGAATGGCACGACTTCAGGCGTAAAAGTACCCAATGGTGACTGGATTGCAGATGACCGTACCGGTTTAACCATCTGTGATGCGACGTCTTCAGTCTTTGCGATGGAAATGCCTTGGGAAAAGCTAGATGTGATCACATTCAGTTGGCAAAAAGTGCTAGGGGGAGAAGGGGCTCATGGTATGTTGATCTTAAGTCCAAAAGCCGTAGAGCGCTTGGAGTCATATACGCCTATCTGGCCAATGCCTAAGTTATTTAGAATGACGAAAGGTGGTAAATTAATCGAAGGTATTTTTAAAGGTGCAACCATTAATACGCCTTCGATGTTATGCGTCGCTGATTATCTTGATGCGCTTGGATGGGTTGATAGTCTAGGTGGTGTTTCTGCATTAATAGCGCGTTCGCAAAAGAATTTGGCGGTCATTGAAGGTTTTGTTGCACAGCATGAATGGATTAGTTTTCTTGCTGAGGCAAAAGAAACTCGCTCAAATACCAGTGTTTGTTTAGTACTTGATTTGTCTTCTGATGCACTTAAATTGATGACGAAATTGCTGGAAAAAGAAGCCGTCGCTTATGATATTGGGGCATATCGGGATGCGCCCGACGGTTTGCGTATCTGGTGCGGTGGCACGGTTGAAGCAAGTGATTTAGAAGGGTTAATGCCTTGGCTTGCATGGGCTTACGAACAAGTTAAATAAGCTTGTTGTTATAGCATACCTTTGCATGAAAGCTTTTCATTGTCATTCCGATTATGTTTTTGGCCGGAATCCATGTTTTTTGTAAATAGGGTCAGGCAATGATCTATAAAGGCGTAAACAGTCAGCCTTGTTTACGCCTCCTTTTTATATCCTTATTCCCTTTTCTTGATATTTCTAAACGATAGATAGTGCCTTTCTGTGTGAAATACACTAAAGATTTTAATACCTGAAATTAGCAAATATATCTGAAGTTAATATTGATAAATAATTCAACTAGATCTAGGTTTATATGAGTAGAAGTTTTTGTAAAAAACTATCCATGGTCATTTCAACTGAAAAGCGTACTCGAATGACAAACAATGTGCTTAAACGGCCTAAACTAAGTAAATATAGAGATCATTAATATGGAAATATCGACTTTAATCTCATGGCTAGTATTGGCTTTTGTTATTTTTTATATTATTAAAATTTTTAATACGCTTATCGCTTTGAAAAATCGCTTTCAAAATTCGTTTTCCCAAATTGAAGTCCAGCTAAAGCGGCGATATGACCTAATCCCAAACCTTGTTGAAACAGCTAAGGCCTATATGGGGCATGAACGTGAAACGCTTGAAGCGGTTATTTCCGCACGAAATGGTGCTCTGGCAGGTTTGAAAGAGGCCGCTTCAAACCCTGCCAATGGGAAAGCTTTGCAGAATTTAGCGTCTAGTGAAGGTTTACTTCAAAGTGCGTTAGGAAAGTTGAATATTGCAGTTGAAGCCTATCCTGACTTAAAAGCGAGCGAGAATATGCAGCAGCTTAATGAAGAATTAACAAGTACTGAAAACCGAGTCGCTTTTGCAAGGCAAGCTTTTAATGATGCCGTGACTGAATACAATAGCTTTCGACAGAGTTTCCCTCATAACTTATTTGCACCGACTTTCGGTCATAAAAAAGATGCCAGTTTACTTGAGTTTGAAGACTCTGTAGAAATTAAGCAGGCGCCTAAGGTTAGCTTTTAGGCAGTGAGTGTATAACATGAACTTTTATAAAGCGCAGGATCAAGCCAGGAAGCAAACGAGCTGGTTACTCTTTCTTTATTTCCTTTCGGTGGTGAGTATTGTACTGATCACCAATATTTGTTTTGCCATTTTTGTTTGGTATAGCAACCCTAGTAATTTATCCAGCGTTCACTTTCAACCCGTAACGAGCTTCTCAGCCATGACTGAATGGTTTAGACATATTGTTGTTGGCCTGGGTTGGTACAAGTTTTTATGGGTGACAGGGTTAGTATGCGGTGTGATTGGCATTAGTATGGGCTTTAAATGGGCTTCACTTCGTAGTGGCGGCAGAGTTGTTGCGGAGTCTCTTGGGGGGAGGGTACTTACGCCAAATACGGATGATATTCTAGAGCGCCGTCTACTCAACGTAGTTGAAGAAATAGCACTTGCCTCGGGTGTACCGGTTCCTCCTGTTTATATTATGGATGATGAGCAAGGCATTAATGCTTTTGCTGCAGGCTTATCATGTGAAGATGCAGTGATAGGCGTTACGCGTGGAACCCTTGAATGTTTGAATCGAGAACAACTTCAAGGTGTGATTGCGCATGAGTTTAGCCATATTTTAAATGGCGATATGTTATTAAATATGAAACTGTTGGCGGTACTTCATGGCATATTGATGATTAGTGAAACCGGCCGAACAATTATGCGGCATAGCTCACGACGGTCATATTCCCGCTCCCGAAGAGATGGGAATGGTGGTTTTTTTATCTTTGGCTTATGCCTTTTTTTGATTGGTTGGTTAGGCCAGTTTTTTGGTGATTTAATTAAGTCTGCTGTGAGTCGACAGCGTGAATTTTTGGCAGATGCTTCAGCCGTTCAGTTTACACGTAACCCCGAAGGTATAGGGGGCGCGTTAAAAATAATTGGTGGTTATAGTACGCATTCAAAAATACAACATAGCGCTGCGCATGAGGTAGGGCATTTATTCTTTTCGAGTGCTTACAATAGTTTTTTATCGTTATTTTCGACCCACCCCCCTTTAGAAGAACGTATTAATCGAGTATTACCATCATGGAATGGACGTTTTACACGCTACAAAAAAGAACCTGAAAAGGTTGTAGGGGTTACAACTAAATCAGGTGAAGCGGCTTCAATGCGTTCAAATGAAGCGTATGCATCATTTGCTGGAAGCGGCTCATCAGCATCTAGTCAATCTGTATCGGGTCAATCTGTTGAAAGCGTGACTGAAACAAAGGCTTTGGGGAAAAAAAGCACCTCGAACTATGATGGAAAGCCAATAGAGTTTACGCTTGAGTCGACTCAAGATTCTCAGGTATCGCATGAGAAAGCGCCCAATGTAGAGGGAGCGTTTGAACAGGCTAAAGTGTTAGCACATGAACCATTAGGTGCGGTCTCTTTAGTTTTATCTGCGTTGCTGGATGATGATGTTACAGTGTTAAATAAACAGCTGGCTTTGATTGAACAAAATCAAAAAAATTGGCTGCTGCCGTCAAAAGAGGCAAAACGACTGCTTGATCAATTACAAACGCAGACGGGTACTTCCAATCAACAAAACTTGCAGTTGTTAGAAATATCGATACCGAGTCTGAAGCAACTTTCATTAAAGCAATACCGGTTATTGCGTGAAACCATGACAAAGATGGTGCATGCAGATGGTCGAATTGAATTATTAGAATGGGTAGTTTACCAGCTGGTGTGCCAATACTGTGACCGACACTTTGGGCTTTCAAAGGCCCAGAAGCCAAAATATAAAACAATAAAACAGCTCTCATCTATTTATGAAATTGTGCTGTCTCGTGTGGTTCATTATGGTGGTGGTCAGGATGATGCTAAATTAAAGGCTTTTAATAAAGCTTGTAACGTAGCCGGCACCTATACGATTGAACTCTTGCCGATTGAGTTATGTAGCCAAGCTAAATTTACTCGGGCTGTTCATGCCTTAGGTCAAGCTTACCCTCTGCTTAAACCACGTTTAATTAAGGGGCTTATTAATGCCGCTCAATCTGACGCGCATATTAATGACCATGAGCATCAAGTGATCAGAGGTATTGCCGCCGTTATGGATTGCCCCCTGATTGGTTTAGAGCTCTAAGCTTTTATTCGTAAAATATGTGCTTATCAGCTATATATTAAACCATTGACAGAATAGCAGCATTGCTTTACTGGCATTTACAAATCGGCTATAAGTACTCTCAATCCCTAAATAACCTTGAGAACTTAATGGCCACACAGGAAATATCAAAATCGTTTAAAGACCTTCTTCATCATGATTCTGCCGGCGGGGTCCTACTCGTCCTGACTGCCGTGTTGGCGTTAGTGCTGGCTAATAGCCCTTTTGCATTTTTATACGATAGTTTTTTGGCGACACCTGTTCAGGTTCGCTTTGGTAATTTGGATATCGCTAAGCCATTACTTTTATGGATAAATGATGGTCTGATGGCGATCTTCTTCTTTTTAGTTGGTCTAGAAATTAAACGTGAAGTAATGATTGGTCATTTATCCTCGGCCTCGCAAGTTATATTGCCTGGTATTGCCGCGGTTGCTGGGATAGTTGTACCTGCGTTGATTTATTTTTGGTTGAATCAGGGGGATGAAATATCGGTACGTGGCTGGGCGATTCCTTCTGCAACAGATATCGCTTTTGCTTTGGGTGTCTTTAGTTTGTTTGGTAGTCGCGTACCTGTTTCGTTGAAGTTATTTTTGTTATCCGTTGCTATTTTTGATGATTTAGGCGCGATATTAATCATCGCATTTTTCTATTCAACCGAGTTGTCTTTGACCTCGCTTGTTGTGGCAGGCGTCGGTTTAATACTACTTTTTGTGTTAAATCGTTTATCTGTACGACACCAGGCTGCTTATGTCATGATTGGTGTCATTGTCTGGGTTGCTGTTCTAAAATCGGGCGTGCATGCGACCTTGGCAGGTTTTGCTGTGGCTTGTTTTATTCCCTTAGACGTGAAAAATAATGAAGGGCATGCAATGTTGCCTTTTCTTGAGCATGCCTTACATCCTTGGGTAACTTTTTTAATCTTGCCATTATTTGCTTTTGCTAATGCTGGGGTCGCTCTTGACGGAATTTCAATCGACGCATTGCTGAACCCTATTCCTCTGGGTATCGCGCTTGGGCTCTTTGTCGGTAAACAGATTGGTATATTTGGTGCGTGCTGGATTGCGATTAAGTTGGGCATTGCCAAACTACCTTTTGGTGCAACGTGGATGCAGTTTTATGCGGTCTCGCTCCTTTGTGGTATCGGTTTTACCATGAGTCTATTTATTGGATCGTTAGCATTTGAAACGCAAAGTGCGAGTTATATGGTGGATGTAAAATTAGGTGTGTTAGTGGGTTCATTGTTCTCGGCAGTGATTGGTTCGATACTAATTTCTCGATCACAGCCTAAGAAAGAGTGAGATGATTTATTCACGTAGGTAACTTAATTATCTTTGAGTTTTGCTGTTATAAAGCGTTAGCCTAACGCTTTATAACAATCGAGCGGCTAAATCGGTCATGCAGTAGTTTTCCATCTTTAGAGAAAATATTAATCCATAAAGTGAGCTTAAACCCTGCCGTTGACAGCAAGAAGCAAAGATTTCGCCAGCTGGCGTGAAAAATATTGAGTCGACGGCCTTTTAAATTCGTTACCTTAATATCTAATAGGTATTTTCCCGGTGTACCTTGAAGAGAGGAGGCTTCAAAAAATGGTACTAAAACTAGGTACATCAAGAAACCTCGTATCAATGCGTATTCCAATAAAAAATATTCGAAGCCCACTACACTGATAATCAATGCTAAATAATATTGTGCGATGGCGATGAGTCCAATATCGATGCTTGTTGAGGCGAGCTTACGAGAATATGAGCTACAAATGATTGGGCCGTAATGATATTTTTCGCTGACCCATTTGGACGCTTTCTGTTTGTCTTCTGGTTTGTCATTACCCAGTAATTGTAAAACCTTTTTATAGCCAAACTGCGTTTCTAGTAAATCTCTTCTGTCTGGCCATCTGAAAAACGTCGTAAGTACTTTGGCGATGGCTTGTTGCTTATGAAGTGGAAGACAGTCTAGTGATAATAGTTGCTCAAAAACATAGCTTGAAACATAAGCTTTAAATTCAATGTCGAATAGTGCTTCACTGTCATCTAAAAAAGACCAGCTATTAATATTATTGGCCCTTTTAGGGGAGTTTAAAATATGATCAATTTTTACTTTAAGGCGGCGCCATTCAGCCTCGAAATTTAACTCACTAGAGAAAGCTTTGCTTGTTTCTAAATCTAACTCCAGTTCTGTTTTTTGTTCATTGACGGTATGTTTTTCACATAATGTCTCGTGAATATATTGAATGATTGGCTGTTCTGCTTTAGAAAGTTCAGCCTTAAGTTGTTCAATGATATTCTGTTCTGTTTTAAATTTCTCAGCTCGGAGCGTTTCGATAACCGATGCCGGAACAATATTCTGAGGCTTGTTAGCTTCTATAGTGTGAGGCTTGGATTTGAGTGCTTGTTTATAATGCGCATGTAGTATGGCAAAGCCCTCAGGGTCTTCATCGGGTTTGCGGGCTTTTAATTGACTTGCATAAGCCTTTTTGATGGCGAATTTGTCTGTGGTTGGCTCAATACATAAGGTGTTCCAGCAACTCATGTGAACATTCCTTGTTGTTCCAGTTCATCTAAAATGCATTCAAACTGCTTTGATGTCGCATCAATTTTTTTTAAGTCCTGACTTTCTAATACTTGCTCAAACTGGCTAAGAATGTTGCCAATGTAGGTTCGCTTTTTACCCAATGTGCTTTCATATAATTTTTCTGCTCTGGCAATTAGTACACGGTACGCTTCACTCTCTCTTGGGTGAAATTTCAAGCGTGCAAGCTTTGCTTTAGAGGCGCAAAGCTCCTTTTCTGAAAGAAGTCCAGAGTGATTGAAAATAGTTTTTTGATACGTTTTACTGGTTGAATTAACGGTCACATCTACTTCGAGTAAGCCATTCATATCATAACTATAACGAACGTCGATCGTTTCTTTGCCTTCAGGGCCTTTTGGGATATTTACATCTAACTCGCCAAGAAAAATGTTGTTTTTTACTAAACGGGATTCACCTTGATAAATGCTGATATTTAATTTTGTTTGGTTCTCTGATGCGGTACAGAGTGATTTTACTATGCTTGTCGGAACAATAGAATTACGATCAATGATTGGCATGAACAGGCCGCCCTGTTTACCGTTATTGTCCTCCTGATTAATGATCTCAACACCGAGCGTATAGGGACAGACGTCGGTTAAAACAATATCGTCTAAATCACTGTTTTTCTCTTTTAACCCCGCTTGAATTGCAACACCCATTGCGACGACTAAATCCGGGTTGATGTTTCCTGAGGGGACTCGACGAAACATTTTAGATATTAATGATCGAAACATTGGCATGCGTGTTGCTCCGCCAACGAGTACCACTTCATCGATGTCTGAAAGCGATATATCGGCATCATTTAAGGTGCGTTCAATAGGGGTCTGAATACGGTAGAGTAGTGGTTTTGCGAGTTGCTCAAATGTGCTTCGGTCAATGCTCCAAGGTTTTTCTTGTTTTTTATGGAGAATTTTAACCGTAACGCTTTTATCAAAGGTCAGTTGGTGTTTTGTTTTGTTTAGCGATTCAATTATTTGCTGACGCTCTGTAGCAGAAAGCTTTTTTTCATTAATATTATGATCATCTAAGTATTTTTGGACCAATATACTGAGAAAATCTTCACCGCCTAGAAAGTTATCGCCCGAAGAGGCATGTACTTCAAGTACGCCTGAAAAGTATTCGACTAATGAAACGTCAAAGGTGCCGCCGCCCATATCTAGAATGAGAAACTGAGCACCGTCTTGTATTTGATGTAAGCCATAAACCATCGCAGCGGCTGTGGGTTCATTAATTAAACGCTCAACGTTTAGTCCAGCTAACTCTGCTGCCAATTTTGTTGCTTTACGTTGCGCATCGTTAAAATATGCCGGGACGCTGATGACAGCTTGGCTTATTTTTTCACCAAGATGGTTTTCAGCATCCTCCTTAAGGCTGCGCAGAACAATGGAAGATAGCTCAACAGAGCTAAACTCTCGCTTGTCTAATTGACACTGATAGCCTGCTGCTCCCATGTAACGCTTAAAAAGGGCGGTGGTATGTGATGGGTGGCTAACGAGGCGATGCTTGGCAGCTTCACCGACTAAAATTTCTCCATTATCATCTACTCCAACGACAGAGGGCGTTAATAACTTATGTAAGCGGTTAGGGATGAGTTCTGGCTTACCATCTTGCCAAAAAGAACATGCACTATTCGTCGTCCCTAAATCAATTCCAATAATTCTCATTAACTGATGCTTCCTGCAACGGGTTTAACGTAATCTCTTGAGCTGTGCGCTTAAACACTGCGGAAATGTGTTGAATACTTTTGGGGAGATGAAATATCGAGTGTAAGTACTATGCCTTGGATAAAGCGAAAAACAATATAAAATATTGCACGCTATTTAGTGCGAAAATACTGATGACATCCATTTGTCCCAATCAAGCCTATTTATCAGGCCTACTATATTAGATCCGTTATTTTTCTTCTTGGTGAAGAATTTGGGCGGATAGTACATAGTTAGATAAAAATTTTCCAGCGTATCTTCCTCACCATGGAAATAAAGCTATAAAATAATCGTGGCAAAAAATAGGTAATTAGGATATTTAGGCGTATTGTTAGCAAAAACTACCCACTTAAAAGGCTTTAACATTGAAAATTGATATATATACCAGTACTAAAAATGGTGAAAAGCACTTATCTGTTGCGAAAGGTACAAAGATAGAAGACTTGGAACTGCCTGACTCAATAGACTCGGATCTATTAACATTGTCACCCTTCAAAACACGCTTAGAAGTTGAGCTGGCGGTGGAACATAATGCCGTGGATCAGGCGGACGTGATTGCCCAGATTGCAGACAAAGGCTATGCCGTGCATGGATCAAAGAGAGTTATCTCGTTAAGTCGTTAGATTTTAGTGAGGTTTTTGTTTGTGTTTATCGAATGTGCTGTGAATACAGCTGGCTTTGAGTTGTGATTCCAATGCATTACTGTGTTATTTAATCGAAGACGCTGCCTTGTCAGTCTATTCGTATGCTCGTTTATCCCGTATTTCACTTAAAAGACTCTGAAGGCACCTTCATACAGACCTAATAATACTCTTGAATAAGCTCTTGCAATTTTTTTTCTCTTAAGATTGCAATTGTATTCCATATCTTCTCAGACAATTCAGGGTGCTTTTTTTTGAATTGCCTGGAAAGCATAAGATAATAGGGTTTTGTTTTAAGTGGTGGAAGTACTTTTTCAATAGATGTTAGCCCACTTTTTCGTTGCATATGAAAATCACCGGTTACATCTTGCAAGGCCAGTGCATCGACCTTACCTCTGAGAAGGTTTGAAAAATTTACCTGTATATCCCTCGCGCTTAGAATCGGAAGCCCCATTTTTTCCAGGTCGGCTTCAATAGAAAAGGCCACAGGAGTGCCTATTTTTTGCGTAAAACCGGATACGTTGTGGCCATCCCAGGTAAATTTTGAGCCTTTCAAGCGATAAAAGTGGTAAGAAATAGTGGTTAGTCGACGACTAGGGTCAACTGCGCCGTCTTTCCAGGGATAGGAACCTATCGCTAGGCGTGCTTGTGAAAATGAGCCGTTAAAAATCCCATCTAATTTTCCTTCTTTAAGCAATAGTAAGCATTGCTTCCAGGGGTAGCGAATAAATTCAACTTTAAAACCAGGAATGTAGTTCTCAAGAAGTTTCACCAGCTCAACTGCTACTCCGGGTTTGGGTTCTAATACCTCAGAAGTGTCCCCCATATAGTAAGGGTATTGTGAGGCATTCTCATAGGCGGCTCTAAAAATCATCTCGGCTTGTGATAGCGAAGAGCCGGTAACCAAAAAAAATATGAAGAATAGAGTTTTGAAGCGCATCAGTCACCTCGAGCAAACCGACAAATTGAGAGTTAATAAAGTATAGGTCAAGTTGGCTAATTATCGAGTTTGCTTTGATGACTAAACTCAAGATGAAAAAAGGCTCAACTTCCATCGTTATTGGTATGGCCTAATAGTTATATTTTAGCTTGCTTATAACATGCTAGCACAATAGTTACTCAAATTGGCTGTTTTGCCCTTATCTATGTAAGGCTGTTGAGTGACTTAATCGCGGACTTGGACTAAACCATTCTTATTGATATTTAATGGGTTCAAGGTTTAATTAAATAGCTTTTTGGCCCACAGCGTTAACCCTGCTGCAACGCTACCGAAATGATCGCCATCAACTACCTCTATGTCGCCAAACTTATCTCTTACTGCTTGTTGAATGGCTAATGACTTTGCCGAACCGCCAGTCATATAGATTAAATCGGGTTTACATCCTGCCTGTTTCACCGCTTCACTCATCAGCTTTGTCATTTTTTCAAGTGGACGTTCAATCGCTTGGGCAAATTGGTTTCTTGTAATGTCACAGCTTAAAAGAGGTTCAACATAGCTTAAATCTATTTGTGCAATGCTTTTTTCAGAGAGTGAAATTTTACCTTGTTCGGCGCTGCGTACAATTTGATGATTTTGCTTTTCTTCACGCAAATTAATGAAGCGTTGTAGTAATGCTGGCTCTGTGGTGTCGCTGAGCAATTTTATTAAGGTATTTTCTGTCTGCTGGCTATTATATTCCGCTTGGGCACCTGCATCATTGGTGCTGACTGCATCCCAAAAGAACTGTGTCGGCATGTGGTGGCCATTTTTCAGCTGTGACTGCATGCCAAATAAAGGCATAAATTCTTTACCTGCTAATTGTATGTCTAAATCATTTCCGCCAATGCGTTCCCCGGTATGCCCCAAAAAGTCGGGAGAGCGGTCTGTATTATTCCGATAGCTCGGCCCCATTCTGACCATGGCGCAATCGCTGGTACCACCACCGATGTCGACAACGAGTACGGTTTTATCTGTTCCAAGCTTAGTTTCAAAATCTAAGCCGGCAGCAAGTGGTTCAAACAAAAATTCAACAGATTTGAACCCCGCTCGATGTGCTGAGGTTGTGAGTATTTCTAGTGCTTGTTGGTTGCTTTTTTCGGAATTAAAGCCCTGAAAGTTTACTGGGCGACCAATCACTGTGTGGCTTATTTCATGCTGCAAAGTTTGCTCAGCTCGCTGCTTAATGCCGAGCATCATAGCCGTCACAATATCTTCGAAAAAATGTACGAAGGCTGGGCGAAGACCGCTTGCACCCAAAAATGACTTTGGCGACTTAATGAAATACCCTTCGCTGGGCATTTCAAGGTATTGCTCAAAAGCTTCATGGCCGAAAAACAAACTTTGCTCATTGGCGCGTATATCTTCATCGATACGAACTTTTTGAGCTTGTGAAAGAAGGCCTCTGCGAATATGGAGGTAGTCCGTTTGCATTTGTTTATTGGGTATATGCTGGCCTACATATTCACAAATAAGCTCGCGCTCAATGGCATAGAGGGTCGATGTCATGAAAGCTCGACCTTGATCAAGCGGTAATAAGTCAACACCTGTGTTCATGCTATTCATGACACCTATTGCACAATTAGAGGTGCCATAATCAAAACCAACGAACATCTTAAATCTTCCAGCTAAATAAAATTGACTGAGCGTCTAAAGCTCAAAAAAACGGCCGCGGAAGATAGCATATTTGAGGCTATTAAAGCGAGTATAAGGAGGTAAATTTAATGAAAATAACAGATGGCAGCAGCGTATTCAAAAGTGTGTGGGATATGAGTCGCCGATTTATATGGGATGTTATAAATCGGCGTTGTTATTTAACCGTGAATTAAGAGATTTGAGGGCTCACTTTAATTTTTATTAAAGTAGAGATCCTGAAACGGAAATTGCGTTAAGTTGCTGTCCGTCTGGTCCAGTGCTTGTGTTGTCAGGAATCCAGTCGCTTAAGCATGCTCTGTCCGTTACGCAAGGGTCACTCAATGATTCAAGAAAGGCAACGACTTGCATGACTTCATTATTATTTAAGCGAGGTGCTTCAAATGGTGTTGTTTGAGCACGCCTTTCTGCATCCAATTTGCTTAAAGCAAGCGTTGAATTTGCTTCATTGTTTGGGTAGAGCGCATTGCAGTTTTCGACATCACGGAACTGCGGCAGGCTACAAATTCCGCCGCGATCAAAGAAATCTTCGACTGCTCGGTCGGGGTTGATGTAATGACGTACCACTTCTTCTAGGTTCTGGTATGAGCCACTATGGCCATAAGGCGCAGTTTGAGCAATATTTAGCAACGAAGCCGTTCTAAATTGGTAACGGTGATCGGCATTTCCGGTTTCACGTTCACGCCCGAAGTCGTCATCATTGGTGTCGCCTTTTCCTGGACCTGCCTGTGGGAAAGCAACATTGTGATGGCGACCATCTGAGAGCAGTTTGCCGTTATGGCAAGTTGCACAGCCTGCACCGCCGTCCCTGACTGATGTGAAGAATAGTTGCGCGCCCGACTTTTCTTGCTCGGTTAAAGCGTTTAGATCACCTTCTACATAGTTTTGCCAAGGCGATTGAATAAATACCATCGAGCGTTCGTATTCCCCAATGGCGAGTGCGATATTGTCAAAGGTAATTAATGTGTCTGCAGTAGCGGTAGAACCTAAAGCTTGTTGAAATTCTACGAGCCAGTTATTGCTTGTTAACTCGCCTTCACCTTCGCCATAATTGCCTATTCTCGCAGCAAGGTGATTGCGTATTGTATTGTTGTCTGAACCTACTTCAAATTGATCTGATTTCATTTCTTCGGTAGACGTGACGGGAAAACGAGCTTGAGCGGCAGCTAAATTAGCGCCCGCATTAAGGTCGGCAACCAAGAAGTCGCTGTCAGGCGTTCTGATGCCAGAAATACTACCGTTAGTGTTAGGTTCCTTACCAATGCTTTCAACCCGTGAATCAAGAAACAGACCTGTATCCCATAAACCTACATTAAAAATAGTGGGGGCATTTCGAGGTACTTCTGGTAGCCCCGAGTTATGTGTTCGTCCAGGACCAAGTAGGGTAGGTGTGATCGCTCCTACCCCTACGGGCAAGCTTAAACTATCGCCACCCCCGAGTGTGGGGTGATGACAGGTCACACAGGCTGAATCAAAATCACCGCCTAAACTCTGGCTATAAAATAATTTCATACCGAGCTGGGGTAGGTCATCCGAAATATCTGGGAGGTGAGATGTCACAATTTCTTCGTCAATATTCAAATTTTCAATTAATGATCTCAAAGCAGAGTCTTGTACGCTTGGCTCTGGCTCTGGCTCTGGCTCTGGCTCTGGCTCTGGCTCTGGCTCTGGCTCTGGCTCTGGCTCTGGCTCTGGCTCTGGCTCTGGCTCTGGCTCTGGCTCTGGTAAAGGAGAAAGTTCTGTTTCTGTTTCTGTTTCTGTTTCTGGTTCTGGTGAAGGTTCTGGATCTGCCGTTGGGGTATCGGTGTCTACCACATCTTCGATTATTTCAGTGTCAGCAGTCAGGTCTTCAATGTCAGTTGTTACATTTTCGTTTGTATCAGAACAGGCAGAAATAGTGAGAAGAGCGGATAATAACAGGCTTGTTTTTAACTTTTTTGAAGAGGCTGTTAAGTGTTGTGTAGGGATGTGGTTTGTCATGGCGATACTCCTGTATGACTAATGATAGTGCTATCGTATAAACATAATGTGCGGCAATTGTGGTTTAAATGTGCAGGAAATAAGGAAGCTGTACTTAGCCCATGAATTTGTGAGGGAAGTCTCGTATAGTGGTTAAGTTCGGCTTAAATCGATTTGTTTACTCAGTAGATGGAGTTCTAATTAAGTTTAGCTGGATGTTATTTAAGTTATGTGAGGTCTGTGTGCGGATACGTTTTAAACTATTTTTTGTCATGCTCTTGAACAGCATCTTTTTAGTGATGACGATGTATTTATTAATCCAGTGGACGGTTGATAAAGAACTCATCAAATACATTAATATTCGAGAGCAACAAATGCTTTCGGTTATTAGTCAGCAACTAGAGGATGACTATAAGGCCCATGGAGATTGGTCATTCATAGTCAGGCAGCCTCGCTTGTTTCATCAGATCCTTCGTCAGGCTGATGGCAGAACAGTCGAACATAAACCGATGGAACGCAGACAACATCCTCCTGAACATCGAAGGTCTTTCTCGAATAATCGGCCGCCATTTAGTGATAGAGACGACGGAGATAATCGTCCTTTTCAAGATGAAAGAAATTTTAGGCTGCCGCCTAAGGATGTACATAACTTCTCATTGTTGGATCGTGAAAAGCAAGTTGTTATAGGGCCTTATCGTGCAGGTGGAAAATATAAATTAATGGCGATTGAAAGTAGCTCTGGGACTGTTGGTTGGCTAGCCTTTAAGCGTAAAAGAAACCCCGGTGATGACTTTGATTTCGCGTTGCAAGAATCTTTAACAGAAGGCTTTTTGCTTATTAGCGGCTTAGTAATCTTTCTATCTGCTACTTTCGCTATTCCCTTAACTTATTTTATTGTACGTCGAATCAGGGCGCTAACAGAGGGGGCTAAAGCAATCTCAAGTGGAGAGCTAAGTCATCGAGTGACAGTAACCAGTAAAGACGAAATAAGCGAGCTCGGGCGAGACTTTAATCATTTGGCGCAAACACTTGAGCAGAATGAATCGGCACGAAAACGCTGGATTGCCGACATCTCTCATGAGCTACGAACTCCGCTCGCGATTACAAGCGGCGAGCTTGAAGCGATGGAGGATGGCGTTAGACCTCTCAATATTGAAAACGTAAAATCCGCTCGAGATGAAATCAAACATTTGCAACGCTTGGTCAATGACTTATATGAACTCACCAACGCCGATATAGGTGCAATTAGTTACCATAAATCACCGCTAGATTTGATTCATCTCATACAGGCAGAAGGTGATAATTTCGCATTGCTTGCAAGTGAACATGACCTCAATGTCAATATGGATTTACCGCGCGATCGAGCGAATATCCAAGCAGATGCCAACCGGCTTAAGCAGTTGGTTCAAAATATTTTGGGTAACAGTATTAAATATACAGATGCACCGGGTGAAATTCGTATTTCGGTTAAGGCTGTTAAAAAAGGCAATCAACGAATGGTTAAATTGATGATTGAGGATAGTTCGCCCGGTGTAGATGGCTTGCATTTGGATAAATTATTTGACCACCTTTATCGGGTAGAGGCTTCTCGTAATAGACAGACAGGCGGATCAGGCCTTGGTCTGGCAATCTGTAAGCAAATCGTACAGGCTCATCAAGGCGAAATAAAAGCGAGTGCATCAAGTTTAGGTGGATTGAATATCACCATTATTTTACCTTTGGTTTAACTGATATATTGATAAGTCGTTATCAACCCATACAATCGAGCAAGCATACGTTATGAATGACATGATATTGATCGTCGAAGATGAGCCAAAGCTCGCCAGTTTGTTGAGTGATTATCTAAAACAATCTGGTTTTGATACGCATATCTTAATGGATGGGCAGCATGTTGCGGCTTGGGTGAAACAGCACGCGCCGAGCTTAATGATTTTAGATCTCATGCTACCCAATAAAGATGGCATGGAAGTGTGTAAAGAAGTAAGGCAATTTTCAGAACTGCCGATTATCATGGCTACGGCTCGTATCGAAGAAATCGATCGCCTCTTAGGTTTAGAGTTAGGGGCTGATGATTACGTTTGTAAACCGTTTAGTTATCGGGAGATTGTTGCTCGTGTGAAAGCAATTCTCCGCCGTATAGAAAAAACAGTAGCGAAAGATACGGCATCTTCAAGCCAATTAATTGTATTAGATAAAGACAAATACCAAGCTAAAATCAAGGGAACGCTGCTTGATTTGACTGCGGTTGAGTTTAATTTGTTAGTGGTGTTAGTGGGTGAGCCCGGTCGAATTTATCAGCGTGAGCAACTGATGCAGAGTATTTACAAAGAATATCGCGTTGTAAGTGACCGGACGATCGATAGCCATATTAAAAAACTACGCAAGAAAATTAAAGCGGTATACCCTGATGAAGAATTAATCCATTCTGTTTATGGTCTGGGTTACAAGTTTGAAGAAAACTAGGTAAATAGCCGTTTTCAGCGTTACAATCGCCGAATACTAAATAATCAATTAAGAGGTGGTCTTTGATGAGTAGCGTGAGTATGGATGAGTCGCTGAATGTTTTTGGTGAGGCGTTATTAAGTTGTAGTGAAGACCCTGTCACAGGTTTCTTTCGAGATGGTTGTTGTAATACCAATGATCAAGATTTAGGTTCTCATACGGTTTGTATTCAGGCAACGAAAGAATTTTTAGAATTTTCGCGTTTTAAAGGCAATGACTTGTCGACCCCAATGCCTGACTTTGGTTTTGCAGGCTTAAAACCAGGTGATAATTGGTGTTTATGTGCTGCGCGTTGGTTTGAGGCTCATGAGCAAGGCATGGCACCGAGAGTGCATTTAAAGCGTACCCATATTAAAGCCCTTGAGATCGTACCTTTGGCGACGCTAAAACCCTATGCTGTCGACCTTAATTAGCCACTTAATGATTGTTTGCAGGCTTTTCCTTTTTTCTTGCAAATTGTTTCCTTATTTCTTTTATAAGCTTAGGGCTCAAATAATAGAACTGGATGGTTAATATGAAAAAACTAATATTTTGCTTGTTAATGACCCAGCTTGCATTACCGCTGCAGGCTCAGGAAATCGCTCAAAAAAAGCATGATAAGCTTGAGGAACTCGTAAAAATTCTGCAAATTTCAGAATCACAATCCACTGAGTTTTTATCAATTATGAACGCTCAACATGAGCAGCGAAAAAACTTACGCAGCCAATATGATGAGAGCCGAAAAGAACAGCATCAGGCGATGAAAACTCATCATCAAGAGACCATTGAAAAGCTACAAAGTATTCTGACAGATAGTCAGGTAGAAGCCTTTAAGGCCATCATGGCTCAAAAGCATCGTAAACGTGGCAATAAATCACATCGAAATGGAGCGTCAAACGCTGGCACTTAACGCGGTTCGTTCAGCAGATTATTTCAAACTGGAAGACGGGTTAGTGATCAACAATATAGCGCTTATTTTGAGTATGGTATGGACTAAAGCAAGCGAATGGAAACTAGCAAGTGCTGTTGCGTGTGTTGTTTGTTTAAGTGCATGTGCGAGCTCGTCAGCTTCCAAGCTGTCCCTTTCTGATTTAGGGACACGTTATTGGCAAGGAACTTTTTATTTAAGTGTAGAAGGGCTGCCATCATCGATTCAGTGTGATATAGATATCGCATATCAGAATTTAGATGATGTGTTTGTTCGGTACAAAGGTAAGGATGCCGAAGCTATATTTGATACCGATGATGACCAAATCAAGATTCAAGCGTTAAAGCAAAAGTGTTTGGATAAATCGATAGCCCGCTGACTCTATATTAGCGAAAGTTAAGACGTGCTAACTCCGAATAAAGGGTTATTGTGTCGAGCTTTTAGAGTTATCTTCAGAAAAATAAGCCGCGCTTAAGCGATTTCTACCGGTATGCTTTGATTGATAGAGCAGTGCGTCAGCTAAAGCGATCAAGTCACTGCTGGTGCTCATTTCAGGCGAGGCGAGTGCCGCTAGGCCAAAGCTTGCAGTAAGCTGTATTGTTTTGTCGCCTGATTTGATGCTGTGGGACGCAATGTTAGCGCGTAGAGCTTCTGTTTGCTCTATAGCATCTTCAAGATTAGATCCATATAAAATAGCGATAAACTCTTCTCCGCCATAACGTGCAACAACATCAGTTTTGCGTTGATATTGGTCTTGTATTAATCGTGCCACTTGCTTTAAACATTCATCGCCGGTTTGATGGCCATAGGTATCATTGATTGATTTGAAATGATCAATGTCGATCATGACCAAGGTGAACGGTGTGTGCTGGCGTAAACTGTTTGCTAATGATAGGTCTAGGGCGGTATCAAAATACTGGCGGTTATACAGTCTTGTGAGTCCGTCAGTTTGCCCCATAAATGCTAGTTTTTCTTCTCGCTCCTGAATGCTCAGGCGCATGGCATCCATCGCGGCTGCTATAGATGATAGCTCATCTTTTGTGTGGGTACGTATAGGCTCGTTATAGGAACCCGCGGCAACTTTACGTGCAGAGCGCATCAAACTACGGACTGCCGAGTTCATTGAGGTATAAAGACCTAGGTATACGTAAGAAATTAATAACAGCATCAAGCCTACGCTAACGTAAAAAAGCGATAATCGACGCTTGCTATTCTGGTGCTCTTTTTCAAGTACTTTATCTAAAAGTTGGAAGAGGAGGTGATTTTGTTGGTAAGTCAGCTCATAAGTTTTAGTGATGTCATCATAGAACTCAATCGGGTTGCCTGAAGGGGTATAAGTGACAATAAGCGCCTGATAAAACCGCTCGAGTGCCTTACCCAAATTTCGTTTTACAGTGCTTGGCGTAATTTCAGGATAAAGGTTAATTAGCGCTTTGTATTCTTCCGCTTTTACATCAACAAGGTCTATCAATTTAGAAAGCGTCGAGTAAGTTTTTTCTAGAACGGAAGCGCCATATGAGTCAATAAAGGTTTGCTCTATATACGAACTGCCAAAAACTCTTGTTTGGCCTAATGCATGTAAATATATTTCACTTTCGTTGAGTAGATTCAAGGTGTCTATGATGTTGGCGCTGTTACGTGAACGAGATATAAAGCTGTAGGATAACTTAGTACGCCAGCTGTAAGCTTGACTGATCAAAGTATGGGCTTGTTCATACACACCCTCTATCCCGGCCTCATTGCCATGCACAATGGCTTCATTGGTAATGAGCTGTTGCAGCTCGGACAAAAAATTTAGATGCTTTTCTGGTATCGCGTAAGTCTTCATTTGTGTGATTTTTTGAAGCACGTTTTGTTTCGCACTTTCAACTTTCTTAACCAATATAGACTCCCTTTGTACGGAAGCAATGACTGATAGGTCGCGCAGTGTTTCTAAATCTTCAATTAAATAGGTCGCCTGCTTCAGGTAATTTAACCCAGTTCGGGTGAGTTTGACCTGGTCAGCCTCTTGGTGATAGGTATAAGCGAGCTGTCCTGCAAAGAACATTAAAGGGATTGCAAATAATGATGCAATGAGCACGAATTTATTTCGATAGCTCAATTGGTTCATTAAGTAAAAAATGGGGCGGGTAATCGGGTTCATTTAACTCAAACTTTGATTATATAAGGATAAGTTTAGCAGCAGGGCTTAACTTTGTTTGTGAAATTTTGAAATTAACGGTGTTTTTATAGGTTGAATTCAAGCGCTTATATGAATGTTTTTTTCTTTACAGCTAAACCTAATAATTATCTAGTTCGTATTTCAGTTGTAAATCAATACTCTAGGCTTTGAATTATAAGTATGAATATTTCCACTAATATTGAAATCTAGGTGTTTGTCGACCTCATTTTCTCTATACTCGGCGAATAAATTATTTACAAAATAGGGGAGAAAATGCCCAAGTCGAAAAAAACACTAATAAGTATGGCTACATTATGCTTTTTTTTAAGCTTTAGTAGTTTGGTTGGGGCTCAAGATAAGCATTATATGATCGTGGGGACTGGTGGTGTGACGGGGGTCTATTACCCTACGGGTGGTGCGATTTGTCGTATGATTAATCGCCTGCGTTCAGAGCACGGTATTCGCTGTGGTGTAGAAAGTACTTTAGGGTCTGTTTATAATCTGGAAAAAGTGCGTGAGCGCGATTTAGACTTAGGTGTAGTGCAATCTGATTGGCAGTTTCATGCTTATAACGGGAGTAGTGAATTTGAAAGTGATGGGCCTGATAAAGACTTACGTTCAGTTTTTTCTATATATTCCGAGCCTTTCACGATCGTAGCACGTAAAGATTCAGGCATTAAAAATTTTGATGACTTGAAAGGAAAGCGAATTAACCTGGGGAATCTTGGCTCTGGCCATCGTGCGACGATGGAAGTGCTTATGAAAGAGATGGGCTGGACACGAAGCATGTTTTCGCATGTATCAGAAGTAAGGTCGTCAGACCAAGCGAAAGCGCTGTGTAATAATGAATTTGACGCTATGGTATTTATGGTGGGGCACCCGAGTACATCGATTAAAGAAGCGACAACAGCGTGCGATAGTATTTTGCTTGATGTCACCGGTAGTATTGTGGACAAAATGGTTCATGATAATATTTACTATCGAGAAGCAACGATTCCTGCAGGAATGTATCGCGGTACAGATCGTGAAATAAGAACATTTGGGGTAGGAGCCACCTTTGTTGCCTCACGAATAACGCCTGACGAAGTGGTTTATCAATTAACAAAAGTTGTTTTTGAAAACTTTTTAGAGTTTAAAAAGCTTCATCCAGCGTTTAATGATTTACGGAAAGAGCAAATGATTAATGATGGCTTATCAGCGCCATTACATTCAGGGGCCGTTCGTTATTATCGAGAAGTAGGCTTGCTTTAGCTGATTAGCAGTAAGTGTGTATAGGGTGTGCCAGCACACCGAATAAAATATAATGAAAAACGTACATAATGAGCTATGTACGTTTTTTAGTTTCTGTTAATCGAAAAGAATTTATTTCGACAGTAACGAAATATCGGCAACCTTCAAAAATAACGCTCGAAGCTGGTTTAACAGAATCAGTCGGTTTGTCTTAACCGCTTCATCATCAACCATCACCATTACATCATCAAAAAACTGATCAACAGGCTTTTGAAGTGTTGCGAGTGAGGCTAAAGCGCTCTCGTAGTCTCCTTTATCAAATAAAGGGGTAACCTTCTCAGAAAGTGAGTCTAATTGTGCTGCGAGTTCAATTTCAGCGGCATCGGTTAGTAAGTTAGAGCTCACTTGTTTTCCGCTTAAATCAGTATCTTGCTTGGCAAGGATGTTAGATACACGCTTGTTAGCCGCTGATAATGCTTGTGCTTCATCCAATGCATGAAATGCATTCACCGCGTTAACACGCTTATCAAAGTCTACTGGGCGAGTTGGTCTACGAGCACAAACTGACAAGAAAACCTCGGCAGAAATATTTTCACCTTCATACCATGCTCTGAAACGCTCAAGCATATAAGTTACGAGTTCTTCTTTTACATTGTCATTTTTCAGTCCATCATACTGCTCAATCGACCAAGAAATTATGTCGTTAAGGTCTAGATCAAGTTGCTTCTCAACAATAATTCTTAAAATACCCAGGGCTGCTCGACGTAATGCAAACGGATCTTTGGTGCCAGTAGGAGGCTGGTTAATGCCAAATAAACCGACGAGGGAATCGAGCTTCTCTGCAATGGATAGTGCTTGGCCTGTTTTAGTGCCGGGTAGTGTATCACCGGCAAATTTAGGCATATATTGTTCGTTTAAAGCGAGTGCAATTTCTTCGGATTCACCATCGAAACGCGCATAATGGCTGCCCATAATTCCTTGTAAATCAGTGAACTCAAGTACCATTTCGGTCACGAGATCAGATTTAGCAAGCTTGCCTGCACGTTCTGCTTTATTCGCGTCGCCACCAATTTGCAGGCTAATTTTTGCAGCAAGTTTTGACACGCGTTCTGTTTTATCAAACACAGTGCCGAGTTCTTTTTGGAAGATGATTTTTTTAAGTTGATCTCTTCTCGCTTCAAGGTTCGATTTTTTATCGGTCTCAAAGAAGAATACGGCATCAGATAATCTTGGGCGAATCACGCGCTCATTACCTTCAATTACTTGAGCAGGGTCTGTGCTCTCGATATTGGCAATGGTAATGAAATTTGGCATCATAGCGCCACTTTTATCGAGCAAGTGAAAGTATTTTTGGTGCTCTTTCATTGATGAGATAAGTGCTTCGGTCGGTACTTCAAGAAAACGTTCTTCAAAGCCGCCTAATAATGGAACAGGCCACTCATTTAGTGAAGCGACTTCGTCTAAAAGATCTTCATCTATGACGGCAACGCCGCCCGCTTGCTCAGCTGTTTCTTGAACACTCAAACGGATTTTTTCTTTTCTGATTTCGTAATCAGCAATGACTTTGCCTTGCTCTAACAGCGCTTTTTCATAATCGTCCGCATGGGTGATCTGAATTTCACCAGAGCTATGGAAGCGATGACCGCGTGTGGTATTGCTATTATTAATACCTAAAATATTGCCTTGAACAACTTCGCCGCCAAAGATCATTAAGACCCATTGTAACGGGCGAACAAATTCAACTTTTTGAGCTCCCCAGCGCATACGCTTAGGAATTGGAAGCTTGCTTAGAGATTGGTCAACTATTGCATTAAGTAATGTAAGCGTTTCTTTGCCGGCTTCTGTGCTGCGATACACTAACCAAGTTCCTTTTGGTGTTTCTTGTTCTTCTAACTGCGCCGGTTCAATCTTTAATGATTTTGTGAAGCCAAGTAAAGCGCGTGATGGTTGACCTTCACTATCAAAAGCCGCTTTTTTAGAGGGGCCTTTTTTCTCAACGGTTTTATCGGCTTGTTTTATTTCTAAACCTTTGATCCTAAGTGCTAAGCGACGTGGACTGGCAAATGATTTAGCTTCATCATAGTGTAAACCTGCATCTTTGAGGCCTTTTTCGATGCCGTCTGAAAAAGCGTCTGATAGCTTCTTGAGGGACTTAGGTGGTAATTCTTCGGTACCAATTTCAACTAAAAAATCTTGTGTTGCTGACATGTTATTTGTCTCCCTTGTCTGAGCTGCTAGAACCGGAGCTAAGTGCTTCGAGCTTGGCGAGCGCTTCCTTACGAAGTGCTTCGGGGGCAAGTGGGAAGCCTAGTTCTTGCCGGCTTTCGAGATAACTTTGTGCGACGGCGCGTGCGAGAGTTCTAACGCGTAAGATAAAACGCTGTCGTTCAGTCACTGATATCGCGTGGCGAGCATCAAGCATATTGAAAGTATGGGAGGCTTTTAATACTAATTCATATGCAGGCAGAGGTAGGCCCTTATCAATCATGCGTTGGCTTTCCGCTTCGAAACTATCGAAATTAGCGAATAATGTATCGGTGTTTGCATGTTCGAAGTTATAGGTCGACATTTCAACTTCATTCTGATGAAAAACATCACCGTAAGTCACAACGCCGTTTGGTCCATTTGCCCAAACAAGGTCATACACACTATCGACACCTTGAAGGTACATGGCAATACGTTCTAAACCATAGGTTATTTCGCCGGTTACAGGGTAACATTCTAGTCCGCCAACCTGTTGGAAGTAGGTGAACTGAGTGACCTCCATACCATTCAGCCAGATTTCCCAGCCTAGACCCCATGCGCCTAATGATGGTGATTCCCAGTTGTCTTCAACAAAACGAACGTCATGTACGTTTGTATCGATGCCCATTGCTGTGAGTGACTCTAGATAAAGATCTTGAATGTTTAGTGGTGAAGGCTTCAAGACGACCTGAAACTGATAGTAGTGTTGTAGACGATTAGGGTTTTCTCCATAGCGGCCATCTGTTGGGCGGCGACTAGGCTGTACATAAGCTGCGTTCCAGGTTTCAGGCCCAATAGAGCGAAGAAAGGTCGCAGGGTGAAAGGTGCCGGCACCCACTTCCATGTCTAAAGGTTGAAGTACGACACAACCTTTGCTTGCCCAAAAATTTTGAAGTGCAAGGATTAGCCCTTGAAAGGTTTTAACATCAGGCTCAGATATATTAGAACTTGTCTCATTCGACACGGTTATACCACCAAATTTTATTATGTGAGTGATCTTGGTTTTAGCATAAACCAAAAAGTGCGGCATTATACCTTAAAATGCACTTTGTTGGAGTAGTCTATTCGTTGATGTACTTCAAAATTTCAACGACTTGTTCAGGAGTTTCGGTCACTGCCATGGCTGCGCCATCAATTTCTTTAAGAGGATGGGTTAGTTCGGGGGCGTGCATCACAATAATGGGCTTGCCTTGACCGATCGCAATACCCGCATCAAAGGCGGCATTCCATTGTTTGTATTTTTCACCAAAGCGAACCACAACGATATCTGATTTTTTGATCAGGCTCATCGTGCGCAAAGCATTTATTTTTGCCGCTTTGTGGTCTTTCCAAAAGTTATTGTCTTCTTTGCCTAATATACGTACACCGACTTCATCGCTGGCTTCATGATTGGTAATTGGCGAGTAAATGTTAGCTTCTACGTCGCTTTCTTTAAGGCCTGAAACGATACGCTCTCGCCAATCTGAATGAATTTCGCCGGAAAGATATATACTGTATTTCATAATTGTAAGTTCCTTGTTTAATGAATTGTGCTATACATAGCGGGTAATTTTAAAGGAATCAAAACTGTAATTAAATAATAGTGGTAGGGAATATCCCACAAGGAGCATAATTGCATGGCAATATACGATCACAAATACGGAGAGTTATCGTATTTTCGGGTTTTTAGGGCATGGGGAGGCGAAGAGCATCAGGAGTACGTTCGGATCAAGCGTAGTCGGAATGCGGCGTATACCAAAGCAAAGGAAATTGATGCTCGTTTTGAAAGAGCACAAAAAGCGTACTGTTTAGAGCAAGCTTTGTTGCCTGAATACCATGTGCGTCCTGAAGGGCATATTCGTGGACTAAGACGCGTGTTAGTAAAACGTAAAGGGCGCTCGCCTTCAGACGTTTTTGAGCTCAGGGTGAATGTTCCTTGGGAGAGTCAAATTAAACGAACAACAATATCGATTAGTGTGCATGGCGCTGAAAAGGCATTTAAATTATCTGTGGATAAAATTTGTGAATGGTATGGTTTGAAGCCGAGATCAGAGTCTAGATTTGCAATGATGGCGTGTAGTGCATTGTATCTGAAGAAAGATGCAATGAATGATGAGCAGGGGCATGAAGCTGAGCGACAACAGTCGAATAAGATGACGTTAGTCGAAAGTGAAATCGATGAAAACCTGTCAAATGTTGCTGAGCAAGCTTACCAAAAAGCAAAAGATGAAATTGCGAGTTTAAGAGGCGGCTTACTGAAAAGTATTAAGCGCTTTACCGCCTAAAATCGAGCAGCGCTAGAAGCTAGAAACTCAAAGTTTCTAGCTTTGGCAGCAGCTCTTAATGGCGCCAAAATGAAGGTGTAAATAATATAAGTAAAGTGAAAATTTCAAGTCGGCCCATCAGCATAGCAAAGCAAAGAATCCATTTCGCAGTATTCGGAATATCGCCATAATGAGCAGAAACATCCCCTAAGCCTGGACCTAAGTTATTAATACTGGCGCCAACGGCTGACCAAGCTGTTACTTGATCTAAGCCGGTTGCTAGCAATAACAGCAGTAGCACTACAAATACAAACAAATAAACCGAGAAGAAACCCCATACCGCTTCAAGAACACGGTCTGGTACAGGTTTTTTGCCGAGTTTTACGGGAATAATCGCATTAGGATGAATGAGTCGCTTAACTTCTCTAAGGCCCTGTTTATAAATGAGTAGAACCCGAATGGCTTTCATGCCACCACCAGTCGATCCAGCACAACCACCAACAAAAGCAACCAAGAAGAGTAAGAATGGCAACACAAACGGCCAACTCGTAAAGTCTGCGGTCGCAAACCCCGTTGTTGTCGCAATAGAAACCACTTCAAATAAACCTCTTATAATAGAATCTGACAGGCCATAGGTGCCTGTGAAATATAAAATAGCGATGGTGACGAGCGCTACGAGCAACATTAGTGCGCCGTAAAAGCGAAATTCAGGGTCTTGTATATACGTGACCCAGCTGTTGCTACGCCAAGCGGTAAAATGAAGCGCAAAATTAACCCCGGAAACAAACATAAATAAGATGGCGATTAATTCAATCATGCTGTTATCAAAATAGCCGATACTTGCATCGTGGGTAGAATATCCACCAATTGCGATGGTTGAGAAACTGTGGCAGATCGCATCGAAGAGCGTCATGCCAGCCCCCCAATAGGCTAGAGCACAAGCCGTGGTTAAACCCAGATAGATATACCATAAAGCTTTCGCTGTTTCGGTAATTCGAGGGGTGAGCTTGCTATCTTTAACAGGGCCTGGTGTTTCTGCTCGATACAGCTGCATACCACCGATACCTAACATGGGGAGGATGGCAACGGCGAGTACGATCAAACCCATACCGCCAAACCATTGAAGTTGCTGACGATACCAGAGAATGGATTTTGGAAGGTGATCCAAACCTGTAATGACGGTTGCGCCCGTGGTTGTTAAGCCTGAAAGTGATTCAAAGTAGGCATCAACGTATTGAAGATCCAAAGCATCCGAAAGAAATAGTGGTATTGATCCACTAATGCTGAGAACTAGCCAAAAAAGTACGGTGACAACGAATCCATCACGGACGCGTAGCTCTTTTTTGAGGTTGCGTACCGGTAGCCAAACAATGACCCCAATACCTAAAGTAATAATGAACGCGTGTAAAAATGCAGTAATCTGATGATCATCATAAATTATCGATACCACAATTGGCGGTAGCATTGATAAACTGAAAATCATGAGTAAAATGCCCAGAATGCGGCATATAGTCGAAAAGTGCATTAAATCTGTTCCCTGGCGTGCAGAATGTACAATGTTTGGGGTTGTTGTCGTGTTCTAGTGAAATAGCTCATTAGAAAAATGACAGGCCGACTTGGAATAACTTTTCGACTTCGCGTATTTTTTGTTTGTCGATTAAAAACAAAATAACGTGGTCATCGGCCTCAATACGGATATGATCATGAGCGATGAGTACTTCTTGCTTTCTAACAATTGCTCCGATGGTTGTTCCGGTTGGAAGCTTTATTTCATCTAGGCGCTTGCCAACAACTTTTGAGGAATGCTCGTCACCATGAGCAACCGCTTCGATCGCTTCTGCAGCACCACGACGTAGTGCGTGAACGTTTACGACATCACCTTTGCGAATATGTGTTAGCAGGCTGCCAATAGTCGTTTGTTGTGGTGAAACGGCAATGTCAATTTCACCGCCTTGAATTAAATCAACATAGTCTGGGTTGCTAATGAGTGCAATGACTTTGCGCGCGCCAATACGTTTGGCTAGCATAGACGCCATAATATTGGCTTCATCATCATTTGTGACGGCAATAAAAACGTCCGTATCTTCAATGTTTTCTTCAAGTAGCAGGTCTTTGCCAGCAGCATTGCCATGCAGCACAATCGTTTTTTCGAGTGATTCAGATAATGCTACGCATCGCTCATGGTAAGTTTCGATGATTTTTACTTGATAGCGACGCTCAAGTTGCTTGGCTAGCCTAAAGCCAATATTACCGCCACCTGCAATAATAATTCGGCGATACTTTTTTTCAAGTGGTTGAAGTTCGCTCATGACGGCACGAATATGGTCTCTTGCAGCGATGAAGAATACCTCATCATCGACTTCAATTACGCTTTTTCCGGAAGGGATGATCGGTTGGCCCTGACGAAAGATTGCGGCGACGCGGGTATCGATATTCGGCATATGTTGACGAAGAAAAGAAAGCTCATGACCAATGAGCGGTCCGCCTTCACAGGCTTTTATTGCAACCAAACGCGCTTTACCGTTTGCAAAATCAAGGGCCTGGAGTGCACCTGGGTATTCAAGTAAGCGAGTAATATGCTTGGTAACCACTTGTTCAGGGCTAATTAATACATCTATCGGAAAAGCTTTGTTCGTAAAAAGTTCTTTTTTGGCTAAATAGGGTGTTGCTCGCACACGGCAAATTTTGCTGGGCGTTTTAAATAAAGTATAAGCAACCTGACAGGCGGCCATATTGACTTCGTCACTATTCGCGACAGCAATTAGCATATCAGCATCTTCAGCCCCGGCTTGTTCGAGAATGTTGGGGTGTGCCCCCTGGCCGTGAACGGTGCGAATATCCAAGTGATCTTGCAGTTCACGGAGGCGTGCACTGTCTTGGTCGATAACCGTAATGTCGTTCTCTTCATTCGCTAGATTTTCTGCGAGTGTGCCACCGACTTGCCCTGCACCGATAATGATAATTTTCATAATATTTTATTTAAATAGTAATCTGAATTTATTCGTTTTAATCATGAGTATGGCGTATCTATATCGATGTACCAATTTTTCTTAAACGAGCGTAAAAGAAGCCGTCGTGACCTTCTTGTTGTGGTAATAGCTGCCGGCCAAACCCGGTATCAATTCCCCAGCTTGCTTCAATTGGAGCAATTTCAGCTGTCGGCTCACTTTTAAGAAAACGTTCAATTATCCGGTTATTCTCTTGCGAAAAAATAGAGCATGTCGCGTAGAGGAGTGTGCCACCTTGTTTCAGTGTTGGCCAGAGTGAAACGAGTAATTTTAGCTGTAAAGCGGCCAAATTTTTAATATCGTCTTCTTTACGTAGCAATTTAATATCTGGGTGTCGTCGAATAACCCCTGTCGCACTACAAGGCGCATCTAATAAAATACGATCAAACTCATTTCCGTCCCACCATGTATCCACTTGTTCTGCTTGCGCAGTCTTGATTTTAGCAGAAAGTTTTAGGCGTTCTAGGTTTTCGGTAATACGCTCACTTCGTTTCGGGTCCGCATCAAGCGCTAACATGGTGAGAGACGGTTCTGTTTCGAGTATAGCGCAGGTTTTTCCACCCGGTGCCGCGCAGGCGTCCAATATTTTTAAATTGGGCGTTAAGTCTAATAAGCTACAGCATAGTTGTGCCGCTTCATCTTGAACGCTAACATATCCGTCAGCGAAATGAGGCAAATTCATAACATTACAAGGGCTCGTGAGCGAAATACCATTTTTAGCGTGCGGGCTCGCTTTTGCATCGATTTCAGCATCAATTAGTTTTTGCAGGTAACTATCTCTATCTAAGTGCTGTTGATTAACGCGCAATGTCATCGGAGGATGCTGATTATTTTGCTGTAAAATACTTTCCCATTCGTTAGGCCAGTTATATTTTAATTTTTCTTGTATCCAATGTGGGTGGCTGGCAATGGCTGCTTCGAGAGGTGGTGTTTTTTCAAGCGCGTTCACCTTACGTAAAATTGCATTGATTAAGCCTTTTAATTTCCTGACACCAAGTGTTTCGGCGGCAGCAACCGTTTCATTTAATGCTGCATGGTTTGGAATGCGCGTATATTGAAGCTGATAAATACCCACTTTTAGTAGTGTTTCGGCTATTTTGTCATTTTTATGAAGTGGTTTTTGTAGAAATTGATTATGCAGTGCTTCTAAATGAAAAAACCATCGGCAGGTTCCAAACACAAGTTCTTGCAGCAAGGCTTTGTCTTTTTCGGCGACTTGCTCACTTGCTTTAGGTAATAAGGTGTTTAAAGATTGCTGTTGAATGACCACGCTGTGAATGACTTGGCAGGCAATGGCGCGGACATTATTCTGTTTGCTTGTTAATGAACCCTTAAGATTGCTCAAGCGTTGCTCCTGAATTATTTTCTGATGCATTCAAGTTGTCACCGACATTCAGGATATCTTTCCCGCCATTGAAGAATGCTTGAGAAGTGATTGCTTTAGCGCCTGGTATTTGAAGTTTGAGAATTCTAATCGCGTTTTTACCACAACTCACGAGGATGCCGTGCTTGTTTTTTTCGAGTATTGTGCCTGGCTTGTCAAGAGTATTGTGCTTGACTTCTTCAGCTTCAAAAATTCGAATACGCTCACCGTTCACCGTTAAAAATGCAACAGGCCAAGGGTTGAAAGCTCTGATGGTCAGGCATATTTGGTGTGCGTCATCTGACCACTTTATCGCAGCTTCTTGTTTGTTTAGCTTATGCGCGTAATTGGCTAAATCATTGTTCTGAAGTTCGCCAAGCTCTGGTTTCTGGTCCCTGATCGATTCTAAATAACGTAAAATAGCATGCGAGCCTATATCTGAAAGTTTATCATGAAGGGTGCCGCCAGTATCAGCTTCAGTAATCGGGGTCGTTACTTTCATTAACATGTTGCCGGTGTCTAAACCCTCATCCATTTGCATGATGGTAATGCCTGTTTCAGTATCACCTGCTTGAATGGCACGCTGGATAGGGGCTGCTCCACGCCATCGAGGTAATAATGATGCATGAATATTAACGCAACCTAAAGTAGGGGTGTCTAAAACGGCTATCGGTAATAACAAACCGTAGGCGGCTACAATCATCAAATCAGGTGTTAAAGCTGCAAGTTCTTTTTTAGCGTCTTTATCTGTTAGCTTCTCTGGCTGATAGACAGGTAAATTATGTGCTTCAGCGACTAGCTTGACTGGGCTTTTTAATATTTTCTTGCCTCTCCCAGCTCGGCGATCGGGCTGGGTATACACAGCAATTACGTGGTGCCCTTGTTTAATAATAGCTTCAAGACTATTGGCTGCAAACTCGGGTGTTCCTGCAAAAATAATATTCAATGTTAATTCGCTTTTGGCTGATGACTTTGTTTAAAACTACCGTTTATAAAGGCTAGGTTTAGTTTTGGCTTCTATGTATTTTTTCTAGTTTTTTCTTTATACGATTACGCTTCAAGCTGCTCAAATAGTCCACAAAAAGCTTACCATCCAAATGATCCATTTCATGTTGGATACACACAGCGAGTAAACCTTCAGCTTCTAATTCAAAAGGAGAGCCAGTTTTATCAAGCGCTTTGATTAATACATGTTCAATTCGGCTTATATCTTCATAGAACCCCGGTACTGATAAACAGCCTTCTTGCATTTTTTCTGCTTCGCCATTCAAAATGGTTATGTCAGGATTTATAAAAACAAGCGGTTCGTCTTTTTCTTCTGAAAGGTCCATGACAATAATTTGTAGATGCACATCAACTTGTGTTGCCGCTAAGCCAATGCCAGGCGCGTCATACATGGTCTCAAACATATCATCCAAAAGTTTTTGAATTTTTTGATCGATTTTTCCCACTGGTTTAGCGATTTTACGAAGCCGTGGATCAGGGTATTCTAAAATTTCTAATATCGACATAAGTCGTTTTACTCAACTCTTTTAAACAAAGGTGGATGAAATTGTGGTGCGTGTTGCGATATCACTGCTACTATTATCTATTAGAAAGTAAATTTAGTACAAATTCTTCAGTCTTCATCTATAGTTAGTGGTTAATAGTAAGTATTTGAACGCGTATTTTAATGTAGGCATCTCATGATTCGAAAGCTCTTTTTTATCTGTTCTGTTTTATTTCTGGTTTCTAGCCAGGTTTCAATGGCTTCTCCTGAACTTGTTGAGGGGCACCCGGATAAGTATACCGTAGTCAAAGGGGATACTTTATGGGATATTTCCCAAACTTTTTTGAAATCGCCATGGTTATGGCCTGAAATATGGCATGCAAACCCCCAGGTTATTAATCCGCACTTAATTTATCCCGGTGATATTTTAGGCTTGATCTATATTAATGGCGAACCTCGAATAACTATTGTTAAACCAGGGCCGGATAATGGCGTGGTGAAACTTAGTCCTAAAATAAAGGCATCGCCTATTTCGACGGCTATTCCAACGATACCTTTAGAGGCAATTTCTAGCTTCCTTTCTCAGAATCGGATTGTGGTACCTGAAGCGTTAGAGGCTGCACCTTATATATTGATTGGTCGTGAGCAACATCTGATCACGGGGGCAGGTGATACAATTTTTGCCAGGGGAAATGTCAACGGGGCTGAAAAAATGGGCGTATATCGCTCAAGTGAAACCTATGTTGACCCTGATACCAATGAGTTTTTGGGCTTAGAAGCTAAATCAATTGCAACCACAAAGGTTGGAAGTATTAATGATGAGGTTGTGACCCTGTCAGTACTTCGTTCGAATGAAGAGCTGCGTCAAGGTGATCGATTACTACCAACAGAAGACCGTGTTATAAACTCTACTTTCACGCCGAGTAAGCCTGATGGTGATGTAAGAGGTCAAATGATCTCGGTAAATTCAGGCGTAGGTAACATTGGTCAATATAATGTTGTGGTGATTAATCGCGGTGAAAGAGAGGGTATAGTTGAAGGAAATATTCTCGCTATATATAAAAACGGCGGTTTAGTTCGCGATCCGTACACGAAAGAAAAGATAGAACTTCCTTCAGAGCGTGCAGGCCTCTTAATGGTGTTTAGAGTTTTCGAAAAACTAAGTTATGGCTTGATATTAAGAGCGACGCGTCCACTGGCTGTTATGGATGAAGTTCGCACGCCATAATTTTTATGTATTAATCATCCAGTACGTGACAAGAGGGGGGCTTATTTGAAATAATAAGCGCTCTTTTTTTTGGTCAAGGATGATCTGAATGTCAATCTCCCCAGTTTGTTTATCTATTCTTCAGTTATCAGCTATTAAAGGCTTAGGGCTAAAAACCTTTCATTATTTACATCGTGAGCTAGGAACTGTCGATAATATTTTATTGGCCGGGCATGATCGTTTAAATGAACTTGGCCTGAAGCAAAGTATTAATCAAGCAATCTGTGATTTAGCCAACGCCTCAATGTCATACACTTATTCGTTTGAAATAGAGCAGGCAATTGAATGGGCGTCACTTAATCGGCAATATTTATTAAGTATTGAAGATGCCGATTACCCTTCTCGGCTGAAAGAGATTTATTGTCCACCACCGGTAATTTACGTTAAAGGCTGCTTAAATGCCTTTGAACAGCCCTCAATAGCAATGGTCGGTAGCCGAAACTCCAGTATTTTGGGAGCTCAGAATGCGTTTACATTCGCGCGAGATTTTGCACTAGCTGGATTTTGTATTTATAGCGGTTTAGCGTTAGGTATTGATGCGGCATCTCACCAAGGGGCTTTATATGCACAAGGGGCCACATGTGCCGTACTTGGTACAGGGCTCGATGTGATCTATCCAAAGCAGCATGTTAAATTAGCTGAGGAGATTACAGAAAAAGGTGCTTTAATTTCGGAAATGAATTTAGGGGCAAAGCCCGTGCCGGCAAACTTTCCTAGAAGAAATCGTATTATTTCTGGTTTGTCCCAAGGGGTGTTGGTGGTTGAGGCGAGCCTTAAAAGTGGGTCGTTAATTACGGCGAATTATGCAGTCGAGCAGAATAGGGATGTGTTTGCGCTACCTGGGCCGATTGATAGTCCTGTATCAAAAGGCTGCCACGCCTTAATTAAACAAGGTGCGCGTTTGGTCGAAACTGTGGATGATATTCTGGGGGAATGGGTGCATGAACCTCGTGAACAAACCTCTTGTGTTTCACCGGATCAGAGTCGAGCAGCAAGTAATGCAGATATGTTTGAGCACCTATCACCTGAAGAATGTTTGGTGATGGCGAATATCGATTACTCGCGAGTATCTTTTGATGTACTTGCTCACCATACGAAATTGGAAATAGGGCAGTTGACCCATCTTTTGATTGGCCTAGAGCTGAAGGGAGAGCTAAGCTCTGTTCCTGGTGGCTATCAACGTGTTAAAACAGTACACTCGCCAGCTTAGTTTTTGTTAAAATTAGTGTCTGATTCATGACACTAAAAACTTTTAACCGCTGGATTTTTAATGTGACTGCCATTTTAGAGTCTGCTACGCAACAATATGTATGGAAAATACGTTACGCCGCTCATGTTATACGTCAGGGAGGGGTAATCGCGCATCCGACTGAAGCTGTTTGGGGGCTTGCTTGTGACCCGTTTAATCCGCAAGCTATTGCGACAATATTAAGTTTAAAATGTAGACCCATTTCAAAAGGACTTATTCTTATTTCGGGTGTTTCTGAACACTTTGATTCGTTATTACAGCCTTTGTCTGAAACGCTACAAACTCGATTTTATGCCCCTCAAAATCACCCGAGTACTTGGTTAGTGCCTGATATTGAAAATCAAGTGCCAAAGAGTGTTAAGGGGCAGTATGATACTGTTGCGATTAGAGTGATTGATCATAATGAGCTGACAGACCTGACACGAGTTTTAGGGCACCCCATTGTATCGAGTTCCGCTAACCCCGCGGGCATGGCGCCAGCGAGATCAAAACTTAGGGTGCACCAGTATTTTTCAACTAAACTGGACTATATTTTGCCAGCTGGATTGGGCGGGTTTTCACGTCCTTCCATTATTCGTGACCTTCAGACCGCAAACACTGTGCGTTGTTAATTAGAGAGAAATGCATGTTAGAGCAAGTCAAAAATTACCTTTTAGCGCTTCAGGATTCAATTTGTGAAGGCTTGGAATGTGTTGAAGGGCAGGCAAAATTCAAAGAAGATAACTGGACTCGAGAGCTGGGGGGCGGAGGGCGAACCCGTGTGATTACTGATGGCGCAGTATTTGAAAAAGGTGGCGTGAATTTTTCGCATGTTCATGGTGATAAATTACCGCCTTCTGCTACGAATGCACGCCCAGAGCTGGCGGGGCGAAAATTTCAAGCAATGGGTGTTTCCTTAGTGATGCATCCATTGAATCCATATGTGCCGACTTCACATGCAAATGTCCGTTTTTTTATTGCTGAAAAAGAAGGCGCAGAGCCAATTTGGTGGTTTGGGGGGGGGTATGACCTCACACCTTATTATGCTTTTAGAGAGGATTGTCAACATTGGCATCAAATTGCAGCTAAAGCTTGTGCGCCTTTTGGCGATACAGTGTATGCAGATTATAAAAAGTGGTGTGATGACTATTTTTACCTAAAACACCGAAATGAAGCGCGTGGTGTGGGTGGTTTGTTTTTTGATGACCTAAATGCTCCAGGTTTTAATGAAAGCTTTCAGCTAATGCAGTCGATTGGTAGTAGCTACCTTGATGCTTATGCGCCAATTGTTGAGAAACGCAAAGCGCTAACGTTTGGAGAAAAGGAGCGTGACTTTCAGCTTTATCGTCGAGGACGATATGTTGAATTCAACCTGGTTTTTGATCGAGGCACCTTATTTGGTTTGCAGTCGGGTGGTCGAACAGAATCTATTCTTATGTCAATGCCACCACTTGTGAAGTGGGACTATGACCGAAAAATTGAACCCGGTTCTAAAGAGGCTGAACTAACTGAAAAGTTTTTGCCGCATCAAGATTGGTTAGCAGGCGGAGAATATTAAAGTGATGGATTATTATGCTGTAGCGGGAAATCCGATTGAACATAGCAAGTCCCCTATGATTCATGCCATGTTTGCAAAGCAAACAGCGCAAAGTTTAGATTACGGAAAGATTGAAGCTCCGCTTAATGCATTCAAGGCGTTTGTTGCTGATTTCTTTGCTCAAAAAAATCAAAAAGGTCTTAATGTTACTGTGCCTTTTAAAGAGCAAGCTTGGGGTTTATGCGAAGTTAGAACGGATCGTGCAGAACTAGCTGGGGCGGTAAATACGCTCTATCTAAATGAAACGGGCCAACTTTGTGGTGATAATACGGATGGTGTAGGTCTTGTGAGTGACCTGAAAAACCACAATGTAGCGATAAAAAACAAAAAAATATTAATAGTCGGCGCTGGTGGTGCTGTAAGAGGCGTATTGCAACCTATACTCAAAGAAATGCCAGAAAGTGTTGTGCTGTGTAATCGTACATTAAGCAAGGCTGACGAGCTTGTTTCAATTTTCAAGTCTCTCGGTAATATAAAAAGTAGTGCTTTCTCAGACTTAGATGAGGCGTTTGATGTTGTGATTAATGGCACTTCTGCAAGTTTGGCTGGAAGCCTGCCACCACTACCTACGCAAGTGATTTCAGAAACAACGGTGGCTTACGACATGATGTATAGTAAAGAGGCAACTGTTTTTAATGCTTGGGCTAAGCAATATGGCGCTGAAAAAACAATTGATGGCTTAGGTATGTTAGTTGAACAAGCGGCAGAAGCATTTAAACTCTGGCGAGGAGTACGACCTGAAACCTTAACCATCATGACGACAATAAGAGCGCTAAAATAAGGTTTTTGTACTATATTAAATAGATAAAAAACCGATTGAATACACTAAAACTAGATTGAATAAACTAAAATAATGAGAAAGAATTTATGGATTTAGCTACCCTGATTGGCCTTATTGCGGGTGTTGCAATTATAGTTGGTGCAATACTGCTTGAGTCTGGGATCATGGATTTTGTAAATATTCCGGGTTTAGCGATTGTTTTTGTGGGTACCATTGCCGTTACTTTAACCAAACATCGCTTATCTACTATTGCGACATCTTTTAAATTAGCGTTCTCAACAGTTTTTTTTGATCGTACTGAAAATCCAGTCATGATCATTCAGCAGGTGAAAGAGCTCTCAACGATTGTTAGAAAAGAGGGGATTCTTGGCTTGGAAAATTCAGAAATAGAAGACCCTTTTTTAGCTAAGGGTATTGCCCTTTGTATTGATGGTCATCCTTCTGAATTTATTGAAGAGCTGCTTATTCAAGAATTGGAACAATCACTTGAGCGTTATGAATCTGCTGAAAAAGTATTTCGTGGAATTGCTCAGACTGCGCCAGGTTTAGGTATGCTGGGAACCTTAGTGGGCCTTGTTCAAATGTTGAATAATATGGGGGACCCTTCGTCTGTGGGGCCAGCCATGGCTGTTGCGTTATTGACGACCTTTTATGGCGCGTTTATTGATCAGGTTCTAGCATCGCCTCTTGCCGATAAGTTGAACTTGAAAGCGATGGATGAACACCGAAATATGTCGCTTGTCATTACGAGTGTACAGAATATATTGAAAGGCCAAAATCCTCGCGTTATTACTGAGGTGCTAGCGACTTATTTACCTCCTCAGCAGCGTGATGTTCTGTTGGTTGAAGAGTAAGCTGGCATGAGAGCAATTCCAAAACCCAAGCCAAAAAGTAATACCGGAGGCGGCTGGATTGTTACCTTTGCTGATCTAATGTCGCTGCTATTGACGTTTTTTATTCTTCTATTAAGTTTCTCAGAAACAGATGTCGCAAAATATGAAGCGATGGCTCGATCATTGTCCATCGCATTTGGTGTCTCTTCAGATAGTCCTGGAGGAAGTATAATCTTTGCTGAGCAGCCAGAAATTATACCTCCAGCGACAACACCAGATCAGAGAGAATTAGAGGAAGAGTTTGAAGACTTTGACGAATCTGAAATTGAAATGTTAGAAGAGCCAGAAGAAACTGTAGAAGAAGTGAAGCAAATTGATCAAAATATTGAGCAATTAACAGAAACGCTAGTTGATGCCTTAGCCGCTGAAATTTCATCTGATGCTTTGAGCGTTAATTATGATGCTGACAAAGTCGTGGTACGTTTTTCTGACTCAACCAGTTTTACTTCTGGAAGTGAAGAGCTAAAAGATGCCATGTTTCCTATTATTGAGAAAATTGAAAATGTGCTGGCTAATTGTGAGGGCAATGTGACCGTATCGGGTTATACCGATAACCTACCGGTTAATTCGAGTCGCTTTCGTTCAAATTGGGATTTGTCGGCGGCGAGAGCGGTGAGTGTGGTGCATCAACTTATTTTCAATAACAAGCTTAATGCCAATCGCGTCAGTGCTGCGGGTCATGCCGAAACGAACCCTTTGGCACCAAACGATACTGCGGAAAACAGAGCAAAAAATCGTCGTGTTGAAATCAGTATCTTTAGCCCTATCTGCGAAGAAACGGATTGGGCTTTTTGATTTTGCTGATTCATTTAGGTTAAAACGTTAAAGGCTTTAAAATTATAAGTGCGAAAAGCAACTTTCGTTATATAATGTCGAAAATTTTTTAATGAAAGGTGAATTACGTGAGTGGACCCAGTCAACCAAAAGTAGAAGACGAGCAGTGGAGTGATGAACGAATTAAAGGTTTTCTATCACTAAAGCCACTTGATGGTAGCAGTCATGATTATCATGTTTTATTACAAGCATATCAGCATATGACGCCTGCTTTTTTTGGCCGTTTTCTTGATATGTTCGTTGCTAAAGGGTGTGACTTGAATGCCAAATCAGTAGACGGTAACACGATTTTAGAGCTTGTGAGTGAACATCGCCGCTCGGTGGCTTATCTTGAAGCATTAAAAGCTAAAGGTGCTTAACTGAATTAAACACTTATTATGTGTGAAGTTTAAAAGCGCTCCAATGAGCGCTTTTTTTATAACTAATATTTAAGCCGTTTGATCCTTTAAAAAATGTTCAGATTTTTTTTGAGACTCAAACATGAACTGATTGGTTGCGCTTAAAATAGCATTGAGTGATGCCGTTACCGTATCTTCATGAATCGCAACACCATAATAGAGTTGCTTGTTTATATTTACCTGAATGTAGGACACTGCATCGGCATCGCTGCCTTCCTGTAATGCGTGTTCATTGTATGCTTGAATGTTAATGGTTATGCCGTAGTGACTTTTTAATGCCTGAGCAAAAGCATCGATCACACCATGACCTTCCCCTGATACTTGTATTGTCTCATGTTCAAATATTAATTGAGCTTGTATGCGGTCATGGGTGGTACGTTTATGTTCAAATGCGCCTAAATGTGCAGTCGTTTTTTGTGTGGCAGGCTGGTCAATATAAACATCGTTAAACAACTGCCAAATTGCTTCGGCTGAAACTTCACCCCCGCTGACTTCCGCTTGGTTCTGAACGATGTGGCTAAATGCCACCTGTAACCAGCGAGGCAAGCTTAAACCATATTCACGTTCCAGCGAATAAGCAATGCCTCCTTTGCCCGATTGAGAGTTTACTCGAATGACTTCCTGATATGAACGCCCTAAATCGGTGGGGTCTATGGGTAGGTAGGCAACTTGCCAAGGCTTGTCATCGGTTTGTATCTCCAAGCATTTCTTTATAGCATCCTGATGACTGCCAGAAAATGCAGTGAAAACTAACTCTCCAGCATAAGGGTGCCTTGGGTGTATAGGTAACTGTGTGCAGCTCTTTACCACGCGTACAATTTCATCCATGTCAGCAAGATCTAACATCGGGTTAATACCTTGGCTATATAGGTTCAATGCCATCGTAACAATATCCATGTTGCCAGTACGTTCGCCATTACCAAGCATGGTGCCTTCTACGCGCTGAGCGCCCGCCATTACGGCGAGTTCTGCTGCGGCAACACCACAGCCTCTATCATTGTGGGTGTGTACGCTAACGATAATTGAGTCTCGTTTATTTACATAATGACAGAACCATTCAATTTGATCGGCAAATACATTTGGGGTTGAAACTTCTACTGTCGCAGGCAAATTGATAATGGCTGGATTTTCTGGTGTAGGTTGCCAAACGTTGGTGACTGCATCGACGACCTCGACCGAGAAATCTAATTCAGTACCGGTAAAGCTCTCGGGCGAATATTGATACACCCACTCTGTTTCAGGGTTAGCCTCGGCCAATGTTTTTACTTTTTTAGCGCCATTTATTGCAATGTCTATGATGCCTTGCTTGTTTAGTTTAAATACCTGTTCTCGTTGTACGGTAGAAGTAGAATTATAGACGTGCACTACAGCACGACGAGCACCTTTTAATGATGCAAAAGTTCGCTCAATTAATTCATCACGCGCTTGTGTTAGCACCTGCAAGGTAACATCTCTGGGTACTTGGTCTTCTTCAATCAACCATCGAACAAAATCAAAGTCAGGTTGAGAGGCCGCAGGAAACCCAACCTCAATTTCTTTAAATCCGACTTTAACCAATAAAGAGAATAGTTGTTTTTTTTGCTCAACTGACATCGGCTCAATCAGTGCCTGATTACCATCGCGCAGATCAACGCTACACCAAGTGGGCGCCTGTGTAATAACTTGGTCGGGCCAAGTTCGTTGATTCATTTTGATTGGCGCAAAAGGGCGGTATTTTGCATGATTGAAGCTTGGCATTTGGTCACTCCTGGTTGAAATAAGTTAAAAGTTTGGCTCGTACCGTGAGTCGTATAATCTTTGTAGAATTCTTGATCAGGTTCACCTTGTGAGTTCGCCTTTACGTTTACGAGCAAGTGGCTGGATCACAGCCTGTTTGCTTCAGTATGATCTCTGAAGCAGGAGTAAATTATAGAGTGAATTTTAGGGAGAATGTTTGCAAACTATCGCTTAAAGTTGGTTTATTTAGCAATATATCACTAATAATTTGATGTATTAAGGGGAAGTATTGCTATTATATGGTAATGCTTAAAATGTTAATGGTTTTTTGGAGTGTTTAGGTGACTATTGATCGGACAGATCGTCGAATATTAGAAGTGTTACAGAAAAATGGCAGCATTAGTAACCTTGAATTAGCCGAAAAAGTCGGCCTTTCGCCATCGCCTTGCTCTCGCAGAGTCAAGCAGTTAGAGGACAGTGGTGTAATTAGTCGTACTGTTACGCTTTTGGACCCAGAAAAGCTTAATTTAAAGCTCACGGTCATGATTCAAGTGAGTATGGACCGTCATACGCCTGATCGGTTTGAAAGTTTAGAAGATACATTAGAGGGCTACCCGGAAGTCATATCGTGTTCAATGATCACCGGGCAAGCCGCTGACTATTTAATTGTGGTTATGGTGGCTGATATGGATGCGTACCAAGCCTTTTTATTGGGAAAGCTAACGCGTATTCCTGGAGTGACGGGCGTTCACTCTAGTTTTGTATTACGTAAAATAATTGACCGTACAGAGATACCCCTCAATCACCTTTAAAGGTATTGGCAATATTAAAATGATATATTGGAAACCTTTAAACAAATCGTTATTTATAGATAATAAAAAATCAATATTGTCACTATGGAGTTGATATGAGTTCAAATAAAGCTTTGATTGAGTCGTTTTATGCTGCGTTTAAAAATAAAGACTTTAAAACGATGGCGGAATGCTATCACGCTGATGCTTACTTTCGGGATGAAGCTTTTGAATTAAAAGGGAAGCAGGTCGGGGCAATGTGGCATATGTTATGTGAACGAGGCGCTGACATGGTACTAAATTATAGTGTTAGTGAAACGAACGGGGTTGTGACGGCTCATTGGGAGCCTGAATATTCATTCAGCCAAACTGGACGGTTTGTGCATAATATTATCGATGCTGAATTTGAGTTTAAAGAGGGTAAAATTATTCGGCATATTGATCATTTTGATTTTTGGCGTTGGAGTCGTCAATCGCTGGGGATGCCTGGTCTATTATTGGGTTGGTCATCTTTTATGAAGAAGAAAGTCAGCACAATGGCGAATAAAGCATTAGTAGGGTTTATCAAAAAACATCAAGAATATGAAGGGTAGGTTTTATCATTGACCGTTTATAGGGTGCATAAGTGCACCCTGCTTAATCTCGACTAGCTGCATAAACCTTGTTGCTTATGATCAGCAATATGTTGGTCTTTCAATTTTACATAATTGTTTGCAGTATAAGAAAAGAAGCTTCGTTCTTTATCGCTTAAAGGTCTGGCTTGTTTTGCTGGGCTACCACGATATAAAAAACCTGATTCGAGTACTTTTCCGGGGGGGACAATACTACCGGCCGCGAGAATGACCTCCTCTTCGATGATAGCGCCATCCATTACAATCGCCCCCATACCAACTAAAACCCGATCTGAAACGGTGCAGCCATGTAATAATGCCTTGTGGCCAACGGTAACATCACTGCCGATTGTGAGGGGGAACCCGTCTGGGTTGTAAGGGCCTGCATGCGTGATATGTAAAACAGAGCCGTCCTGAATGCTGGTGCGTTCGCCAATGCTAATGCGATGCATGTCGCCTCTTATGGTGACCATTGGCCAGATAGAACTATCGGCGCCAATATCAACGTCACCAATGACTAATGCGCTGGGGTCGACAAAAACACGCGGGCCAAGCTGAGGTGAGAGTTCAAGGTAGCTTCGAATATTAGTCATATATATTATTCCGTAGATCAGAGAAGTAGCAGATACACTGTATTGATAGTTTAAGAGAACATATCTGCAATGTCTTCTGATAAATCTTGATAATCCAGATCAGTTAAACCTAATGAGCTTAAAACGGACTCTTCTACAACGGGCCAATCGCGGGTGTCTTTAAAGCGTCTGAGTTTCTCTAAAATATTACATGCCATTTTCAGGCAGGAATATACGGCACGAAATTCAGGGGATACTTTGTGTGTGAGTGCCATGGGGTCGTGGTGTTGACGAATCACATTGCATAACTCTTTCGGAAGCCCCCACGAAGAGGCAATATAGTAACCAATTACCGCATGGTTTGAATTGTAGTGCTTGTTCTCAATTTGGGTAATGCTCTCTTCGTGGCTTTCGTCTGCTTCTTTGAGAATGTCGACATAATTTGAATATTTTATAGCCATGGCGGGTAGGCCACAATCGTGGAATAGTCCGACAATATGCAGGTTTTCAGGTGGTATTGTTAGTTTAGCCTTCTTGCCAATGAAAGTCATCGCGTTCGATATATCACTAGCACTATCCCAAAATCGTTCGAGTGATATGCAGGAGTCTCCTTGCATAGCCTCTCTGATTTTTATCGCGGCAACTAAATTTAAGACACTGTTGGTACCCAATAATATTGTAGCCTGGGTAACATCTGTAATGGTTCTGGCCATGCCATAAAATGGCGAATTTAAGGTTTTTAATATAGACGCTGATAAACCGACGTCTGTCGCAATGCACTGGCCTACTTCAGCCGGGTCAATATTAGGTGTTTGTGCTAAGGTCTGTACCCTATTGAGAATTTCGGGCTTAGGTGGAATATGGAATCCTTGAACGACATGTTCGATCACATTTTCTTCTAACAGCATTAATATGTCCTGTTGGTGCATTGCTAAAATATTAAGCAATATCAGTAAATAAATTTTCTTATGAAATCGCTTGTTTTTAAATGCCGGTATTGTAATACATATCCAAAGAATGAAGCATGGGGAGCACAGCTTTAAGTTGTAAAGTCTTGTGAGAATAAGTGAAGACTTGCAATACACTTTAAAAAAACTTGATAGTCCCTATATATGTTCTGATAGTATCTAAAAATAAGTCGTATGATCCACTAATGTTTATTTCCCCTGAGTGAGTATTTGAATGAATCCATTGTTGTCTGAAACAGCCTTGCCATTATTCGAACAAATAAAAATCGAGAATTTTGAACCCGCCATTGATGAAATACTTTCTGATAACAGAAAGCTAATTAAACGATTGTTGGCGGCTTCATCGGCTACATGGGATAGCTTGGTATATCCTTTAGAATCAGCGAATGACCGCTTAAATAATGTGTGGTCGGTTATCTCACATTACAATGCTGTGCTTAACTCAGATGCTTTGCGAGATATTTACAAACGTATTATTTCTAAGTTGACCGAATATCAAACTGAAGTAGGCCAAAATGAAGCTTTGTTTCAAGCGTATAAACGACTTGCCGAAAGTGCTGAGTATGCCACATTAAACGGACCTCAAAAAAAGGTGATCGACAATAGTTTACGTGACTTTAAATTGTCGGGTATCGGTTTAAATGCTGAAGATAAGCAGCAGTATTCTGAACTTAAACAAATGTTATCGTCATTAACGAATCATTTTTCAGAAAATGTATTAGATGCGACGCAAGGCTGGACTAAATACATTGAGACCTCTGAGCAGTTGGCAGGTTTACCTGACAGTGCGCTGCAGTTGCTATCAAGTTTGGCGAAAGAACAGGGGCATGAGAGTGGTTATTTATTGACGCTTGATATCCCTAGTTACCTGCCTGTGATGACCTATTGTGAAAACGCTGAATTACGAGAAGAGCTCTACAAAGCTTATTTAACTCGCGCGTCGGATCAGGGGCCTAATGCAGGAAAGTGGGATAATTCAGAAAATATACAGAAAATTATGTCAACACGACAAACTCTTGCAAAATTATTGTCGTTTGATAACTACGCACAGCGTTCATTGGCGACCAAGATGGCTGATTCTGTTGATGAGGTGATGACTTTTCTTGAACAGCTAGCCGATAAAGCTTTCCCGGTAGCTAAAAAAGAGTTCTCAGAGTTAGAGGTATATGCAAAAGAAACTTTTGGGCAAGCATCATTAGAAAGTTGGGATGTTGCCTTCTATTCTGAAAAACTTCGGCAAGAGCGTTTTGACGTTTCACAAGAGGAATTAAAGCCTTATTTTCCTGTACCTGTTGTACTTAACGGTATGTTTGAAGTAGCTAAACGGCTGTTTGATATTGAGGTAAAAGCACGACCTGATATTAAAACTTGTCATGCAGACTCTCATTACTACAGTATTTATGTGAATGGTCAGGAAGTGTCTGGGTTTTATTTAGACTTGTATGCGCGTAAGAACAAGCGTGGTGGTGCTTGGATGGCAGATTGCCGTGTTAGGCGTCGACTAGCTGATGGCTCATTACAATTACCTGTCGCTAATCTGGTTTGTAATTTTACACCGCCAGTTGAAGGCAACGATAGCTTACTCACTCATAATGAAGTGACGACATTATTTCATGAGTTTGGGCATGGCTTGCATCACATGCTAACCCAGATTGAAGCCGCCGATGTCTCTGGGATTGCAGGTGTGCCTTGGGATGTTGTGGAATTACCTAGTCAATTTTTAGAAAATTGGTGTTGGCAGGAAGAGTCAATACCGCTTATTAGTCGTCATTTTGAAACGGGGGAGTCCTTACCTAAGGCTTTACTTGATAAAATGTTAGCGGCGAAATATTTTCAAGGCGGTATGGCGATGATGCGCCAGCTAGAGTTTTCGATGTTTGATTTTCAGTTGCACCGTGATTTTTCTGAAGCAGATCAAACGGATGTCTTGGATTTGATCAATACGATACGTAAAAAGGTCTCGGTGAAGCTGCCACCAGAATACACTCGATTCAGTCATGCCTTTAGCCATATTTTTTCAGGAGGGTACGCGGCCGGATATTATAGTTATAAATGGGCGGAAGTACTTGCTGCTGATGCGTTCTCTCGATTTGAAGAAGAAGGAATTTTTAATAAAGAGACAGGTGAATCTTATAAGCACGAGATCCTTGAGGTGGGTGGTTCGAAAGACGCGATGGATATGTTTGTTGCATTTAGAGGGCGAAAGCCGAGTGTTGACCCTCTACTGAAACAAGCAGGTATACAATCATGAGTATAAAGCGATTTATTGCGGGGGCTGTTTGTCCTCGGTGTGGCGAAATGGATCGTTTGGTGACCTATACCAATGAAGAAGGCACATTTAAGGAGTGTGTGAGTTGTGACTTTGAAGAAAAGCAGCTGGTGCAGGTCGAGCAGGGTGAGATGGAGACTCGGGTTAACCAGCTTTCGGAGGAGGAGTCAGTTGATGAGAGTCCCGTACAAGTAGTTAAAATAATGGTGCCCCCGAATAAGACGTCATAATAGGGCTTGAGGTGAGTAGAAGGCAAAATCAGCGTTGGTGTGTACAGACTATACCTCAGTTTGGCCTTCTATAATGACGATAACGTTTGATAGGACTTCCCGCATATCGGTTAGCGTTTTAGTACGGTGAATAATATTTGCTTGTCTTTCTTCTAAGGCAAGCACTTTGGGTACGATTCTTCGTATTCCTTCAGAGATAAACTCATAAGGGTAATGATGATCTTGAATGCTGAGCTTGTTCAGTTCGGCCATTTCTTGTGAAACAAGGCTAATGATATCGTAAATAAAGTCCTTGTTTTCAATTGTCGAGGCCTCCCAATAAGCATCATCTAACAATTCTGAAAAAGCCATGAATTCAGTAATAACGTGCGCTATTGAAGGCTGAGTCATTTCAATCCTTTTTTTAAAAATCGTTGTGTAATATTAAGAATCGTTGCGAATAAGCATAGCAGAACAAACAAAATTCCACATGAAATTACATAGAAAGGTAAAACTGTCAGTTTAAATAATTAAGTAACACTTTCTTACTAAACCTTACTTTTTTGTGTTAACTGGGTCGTATTGGATTCAAAAATGCTGCTTATACTGAGTCTAATTCTAGAGATATAACCAGAGCTATGACGAGGGATGAGTGAGTCGTGATGAATACATTAGAGCAGCAGCAGAATCGATTGGAAGAAGAAATTATTGCGGTGAAAGAACGAATTTGGCAAATAAGGGACAGTAGGTTTCCAGACCTGAAGTTACTTCATCAGTTGAATGAAACGATTGAACGTAACATTCAGCTGATTGATATGATCGCACTACATCTAAGGCCTATTAGTCAGCGGAGGGTTGCTGACTAAGATCTCGCTAGCGAGACGGCTATCGATACTTATTGTCGAGTTGGAATCTCAGTGCCAGTAAAGGTATATGCTGGTGTTGGCAGTTGGTCTTCATCAAGGATGCGATCACCATTTTCATCGGTTATTTGATTACCTTCTTCATCTTCCTTATACACAAGATCATAAGCAGGGTCTGGAACAAGTGTTAAACGTACGCCTTCGCCAGGGCTAAGTAGTGCTAATTCATCAAGAATCGCTTGTTGTTCGCAGCGGCTAGGATCATCAAGGAAAGAAACGTATTCATCCTCACCTTCTTGTTCAGGAGTATTTAAAATGCGCTCTTTGTATTTCGAAACATATACTCTGACCTCATTTGCAGGATAATCTGTCTCAATGCGTAAGCGTTTAATGTTTGTGTGATCAGTATTCAAATCAAATGTTCGAGCCTCTCGGCGATTTCTTTCATCTGTTTGTGGGTTTTCGTCCGTATCAACACCGCCATTACATTGATCTTTTATCGGCTCAACGGTTTGAATATCATCGGCGCACTCAATAACTGAAAAGGATACGTTGCTTTCAGAAATCGTCATCAATGAGCTGCTATCAATGAGCAGTGCATTTTTATCCAGTACGACGGTAATGCCTGTAATGGTAAAGGTGTTATTATTAATAACGAGTACTTCGCCATCTTTGATTAAAGTGTTGATCGTTGGTGCTGTGTCGTTAATTGTGAAGGTTGTGCCATCGATAACGATTCTGTTTTCTGGGTCGATGCTGAGAGTGTCGCCACTAAGTACTATCGTATCACTGTCGTGACTAATAATTTCTCCATCAGGATCTTTAAGAGTACAAAATGCATCAAAGGTTGCATACTCAGCCACGTCTAGTTTTTTTGAAACGAAAAGTTCTGAATCGAAAAAACTGTCAATTATAAGTGATGATTCAACGTCGCCAGGGGTAACGTTTACGCTACGAGTGAAGGGAAGGGTGTATCCTACCGCTTTAAACTCAGATGGGAGTGCTTCAAATCCGCCACCATAACTTGTTTGTATTGTTTTTAAATTATCGTTTTTGTTGAATGGATCAATTGTCTCATTAGGATTGTTTGGGTCATTGGGGTCATTTTCTGTTTGGGTCAGAGCAATTGCGTGCACAAAAGTGTTCTTAAAAGGGTCATAGGTCATTCGAACTAGTACTTCAAGAAGATTTTTAAATACTACTTTGCTCGCTTCTGTATCAGGATTTTCGGTGATGTAGTTTTCAATAATGATATTTGAGTTTGAATAGAAACAAGAGCCATCATTAGCGGCTATACCATCTGCTAGTTGTTGTTTTGCTAATTTAAATGTTTCTATAAGTAAGCTGATATTTCTTTCATTGCCTTCACTATCTGTTTCAATAACTGTGGCAGGATTGGTCGTCGCAATCATGGCTTCCAACATATCTAATGAGTTTGTAAAGGAAAATTCATTATCTACTTTCTCATAAGACATAAACTCTTTAAGTATCTCATCTATTTTGTCTAACGCTAGTTGCTCTTCTTCCGTTGGGGTGCTCGTTATTTGTAGTGCGGTAAGCATATCTTGAAGGTAGGGTTGGTATTCGTCATCACTGGCTTTGATGCTGAAGTCTACAAAGCTAGCTCTCACGGCTTGATTTGCTGAACATTTTTCTGCGGTGGTTTCGAATCTTGGATCGCAGGCGCTCAGCATTAGTGTCGATAAACATACGAATATGGAAAGGTTTAACTTCATCAATTTTTGTACTCTTTGGTCAGTCGTTTAAACATAAGTAAGCTTGATGCTCACTGTATATATTAACTTAAGGCGCTCATGGTCAGGAATGTTGAATTCTTGCATTTTTATCAATGTATTGCTGAGAGGCCTTCGCTAGTGTAAGTGTGCAGGTATAACGATTTTTATTTATTGTGAAACAAGTCGCTTCCATGTTTCATGAAGAATGAGTGCGTCATTGGCAGCGCGATGACGTACTAATTTTAAGTCCTCAATCACAAGCGCTCGAATATCTTGCCATTGGTCTATCTCATCAGGCTTTAAAATAGAGGTGATTGAATCGAGCTCATAATTTGGTTTGCAATTACTTGCTTTAAATAAGCGGTGCGACCAAAAGCTATCGAACGCCCAAGCATCACAATAAATAGGACCGCTTACGATTTTATTGAGCTCTGTCGTTACTCTGCTAATTTCAAAGCCATCAGACTGTAGTTCTTCTTTCGATATCCCATGTACTCTAGCTGCTTTTTCGGACCAGTCGCGCCAAAGAACATGAGGCTTGATTAACCAGCTCATGACTTCTCCGTCTGGCAAGCATATGCCGACTTCAATCGGGTAGCTAGAAACAAGATCGAGACTCGAAGCCTCGAAATCAATAAAAATAGGAGTTTCAATAGACATATACAGCAGCGCCATCGTTTTTGAATATAATAACAATTCTCAATATTAAAGATTAAGCTGAAAGAGTACAAATTTAAGACGACAACATAGTGCGCTAAAGCACATTTTTTGGTGATATATGTCGGTAATTTAATCTGGCGTGATAAAACGAAGGCTACCTTTGTTGAACATAACGAGACTTGTTTTCGTTAATTCCTTCGCCTGAAAGGTGTTGTTCGGTGCTAAGAACGCGTAAAATACCCCACATTTTGTGGATAAGAGGTGTCATTGAATGACTGAAAAAGTCGTAGTAATTTATTCTGGCGGTATGGATTCTTATACCTTACTTCATGAGGCTTTAGGGCAGGGAAAGCAGGTATATGCTTTATCTTTCAATTATGGCCAAAAGCACTCTAAAGAACTACATTATGCTCAAAAGGTATGTGATGACTTAGGTTTGCCACATAAAATTGTCGACATTACTGCGATACACCAGTTGTTGTTAGGTTCGTCACTCACCGATGACATTGAAATTCCAGAAGGGCACTACGAAGAGCAAAGCATGAAATCGACCGTAGTGCCTAATCGAAATATGATTATGCTCTCGTTAGCGATTGCTTATGCTGTCTCGATAAAAGCAGAGGCTGTATATTATGGTGCCCATGGTGGTGATCATGCGATCTACCCGGACTGTCGACCTGAATTTGTTGAAAAAATGGACGCGGTATCAAAAGTAGCGAACTATGAAAGTGTTGATGTTTTGGCTCCGTTTCAGGCGATCGATAAAACAGAAATCCTTCGTAAGGGGCTAGAGAAAGGCTTGGATTACGCCAAAACATGGACCTGTTACAACGGCAGAGAGCGGGCTTGCGGTAAGTGTGGTGCCTGTCAGGAACGATTAGAGGCATTCCAGCTAAATGGATTGGCTGACCCGCTTGCTTATGAGTGCGAACAAAGTTTTGAAGGAAAATAACTCTCCATGGCGCGATATGCAATTGGCGATATACAAGGCTGCTTCAAGTCACTTGAATGCTTATTAACGAGGCTGTCATTTAATCCTCAGCATGATGAATTATGGTTTGCCGGTGATTTAGTGAACCGCGGGCCTGATTCACTAGAATGTTTACGTTTTATTAAAAGTTTGGGTCCTACTACGCGTATTGTATTGGGTAATCATGATTTGCACCTATTGGCGATTCATGCAAGTAAGAAGACTCCAAAGCGAAAAGACACATTACTTCAAATTTTGGACGCACCAGACTGTGATGAATTAATGCTATGGTTAAGGCAGCAACCGCTAATGGTTTGGGATGCAGACAGTGATTTTGTCATGGTACATGCGGGCGTGCCAGCGATGTGGGAAATACCAGAGGCATTTAAATTAAGTCAGGAAGTGTCAGCCATATTGAAGAGTGAAGACCATGCTGCTTTTTTTGAAGTCATGTACGGTAATCAGCCTGACAATTGGTCGAATGAATTAACAGGTATGACGCGCTTAAGGGTGATTACTAATTATTTTACGCGTATGCGTTTTATACGTTCTGATGGTTCGTTAGATTTTTCAGCAAAAGAAACATTGGACTCAGCGCCGGAAGGTTTTATACCGTGGTTTCAAGAAACAAGAATGGATGAAACGACAATATTATTTGGTCATTGGGCAGCATTGACGGGGATAACGAATACGAGTCAGTTTCAGGCATTAGATACAGGGTGCGTTTGGGGTGGTTCATTAACGGCTATGAATATCGACACGGGTGAACGTACTTCATGTACGTGCACGAAAGAAAATTTATGACTAAATCCACTCGATTTTATCTGTGCTCAGGTGTATTTTTCTCATTATTATCGGTAGTGATCGGTGCTTTTGGTGCGCACGCCTTGAAACCACTCATTTCTACCCAGATGATGGCTGTGTTTAATACGGCAGTTCAATATCAAATGTTTCATGCCTTAGCGCTACTTATTTTAGGCATATTACTACACTCAATTGTAAGTACTGACTTACAAGCTAAGCGATTTCGGCTCGTCGGAAACTTATTCCTAGTTGGCTTAGTTTTATTTTGTGGTAGTCTTTATCTTCTTGCGATTACTAGCGTGAAAATACTAGGTGCTATCACGCCATTTGGTGGACTTGCATTTATTGTAGCTTGGTTGGTTTTGTTGTATGCCTTATACCGGTCAGATTAGCCGATTATAGCTCTTGTAGGTTGTGGATGAACGAAGTGAATCTCAACATGGTGCAGTGATGAAACTTTACTGCTTTTTTGATGTAGTTGTCAGAGCAGTGTACGAAGAATTTATTTTAATAGAGATGTAATAACTAATAATGCAAATACAGGTAAATGGTGAGCCGATTGAGCTTGCTGATAACGCAACAATTTCCGTTTTAGTCACTCAAATGGCCCTTGAAGGCCAGCGTTATGCGATTGAGGTAAACGAAGAAATCGTTTCGCGAAGCCAGCACGATACACAGTGTTTAAGTGACGGGGATCAGGTCGAAGTCGTTCAAGCGATTGGTGGCGGCTAGATGGCCTTTAGATAGAAAATTAATTGAAAAATTTAAAATACTCAAAACTCTTAAACTAAGTGAGTGGATGCATGACGAATACAGTTTCAAGTAGTCTCCCTGATGATAAACCTTTAATTGTGGCAGGGAAGGAATATAAGTCTCGATTATTGGTAGGTACTGGAAAGTATAAAGATTTAGCCGAAACAAAAGCCGCTATTGAAATGAGCGGCGCAGAGATTGTAACGGTTGCGGTGAGACGAACCAATATTGGCCAAAATGCGGATGAACCTAATTTGCTTGATGTTATCTCGCCAGATAAATATACCATTTTACCGAACACAGCCGGCTGTTATACCGCCAAAGATGCTGTGAGAACCTGTAAGCTAGCACGTGAATTATTAGGTGGGCATGACCTCGTGAAGCTTGAAGTGTTAGGTGACCAAAAAACGCTATATCCGAACGTGACCGAAACCCTTAGTGCCGCTGAAACCTTGATTAAAGATGGTTTTAAGGTGATGGTTTACACCACTGATGACCCACTGATCGCACAGCGTTTAGAAGAAATGGGCTGTGTGGCGGTGATGCCTTTAGGTGCGCCTATTGGTTCGGGGCTAGGTATTCGCAACCCATACAATATTAAGATGATCCTTGAAAACGCGAAGGTACCCATTTTGGTTGATGCCGGTGTAGGTACCGCATCCGATGCTTCGATTGCTATGGAATTGGGGTGTGAGGGCGTATTAATGAATACCGCGATTGCCGCAGCGCAAGATCCGATTCGTATGGCAAATGCGATGCGACTAGCGGTCGAAAGTGGGCGAGAAGCATGGTTAGCGGGCCGAATGCCTCGTAAACTTTATGCGTCGGCATCATCTCCCATTGATGGTCTAATCATTTAGCGATTCAAACGCATAATCTAAACATGGTTGAGAAACATGGCTGAAAAAAAACAATCTAAACCCCATCGACGTCAGCAGATTCTAGAAGTGCTGGCTTCGATGTTAGAAGCAAACCCCGGTGCACGTATCACGACGGCTAAACTTGCAAAAGAAGTCGGGGTGACAGAAGCGGCGCTATACCGTCATTTTCCGAGTAAGGGAAAGATGTTTGAAGGTTTGCTTGAGTTTATTGAGGAGATGGTTTTTACGCGTATTAAGCGAATCAATCAAGAAGTTGATGGCTGTGTGGACCGGCTTCAGCGGATTCTGACGTTTATCTTGGCTTTTGCTGATAAAAACCCTGGCTTATGTTGTGTTTTAGTAGGAGGCGCATTGAGTGGTGAAAAGCCACGTCTTCAGCAGCGTGCTGGGCACTTTTTTGAGCGGCTGGAAACTGAACTGCGTCATGTTATACGTGAAGGTGAAATCCACGAGAAGAAAAAACTGCGTATGGTGGGGCATGCAGGTGAAAACCTATTAGTATTAAATATTGAGGGGCGTATCCATCAATATGTACGTAGTGAATTTAAAATGAGTCCTACAACTGGCTGGTCAGCCCACTGGCCTCTACTTGCAGCGGGTTTGTTTCACTAAGGCTGCTTTGAATAATTTAGAAAGGTTGTTTTTGTTAAGGGGGGTTGTTAGTTAAAATACCTAAAGTAGGTTGGGATGAGTGAAACGAATCCCAACAAAGGCGGATAGGTGTTACGTGTTGGGGGGCAGCTGATTCATCGGCAAGCGACAAATAATCAGCTAAGCCTTAAGAAATTGTCATTCAGGTTAATTTAATAAATCATCTAATGCCTGATATATTTCAGGTGTGGTAATGAGTAAATTATCACAATGTATACAAGCCGGTATACCATCAGGAACAGGAGTGAAGTGCCCACAAGTTGCGCCCGCTTCTTGAGCAATGAGTCGTGCCGCAGCAAAATCCCAAGGGCTTAGTGATTCAAAATAGCCATCTAAGCGGCCATTGGCAACCCAACAAATATCCATCGCAGCAGAACCTAGGCGACGAATATCTTGGATATGCATCAGGACCTTCTCAGTACGTTTCATGATTTCAGGTACTGTACTCTTATCGTAGGGGAATCCCGTTGCAATCACCGCTTTGCGTAGTGATGTTTGATGACTGACATCTAACTTTTTTCCATTCAGAAAACTACCTTGGCCAATAATACTGGAATAGGTTTCATCGAGAAAAGGGTTGTGCACCATACCTACTTTGACTTCGCCATCTACGGCAAAAGCAATCGAAACGGCCACCATAAAATGACCGTGGGCATAGTTAACCGTGCCATCTATCGGATCAATAATCCAAATAGGTAGCGACAGGTCTTTCGCTTGTGACTTATCGGTATAGGTTTCTTCAGATAATATTCGGTGATCAGGATAGTGCTGTTTGATCATGCTGATAATAAGTTTATCGGCGGCGATATCAGCCGAGGTTACCAACTCTTGTTGGTCTTTATATTGCTGATGGATATCCCCCGATTGTCGCTTTTCAACAATGAGTTTACCCGCTTCAAGTGCTGCATTCGTAGCGAGTGAAAGAATGTCATCAAGTTGAATGGTCATGGTGCGCTTTCACTCCTATAACGAATGTATGCCACCGAGCGCAGAAGTGCGTTCGGTGGTGGTTTTGTTATCACTACTTTTTGCTTTACTTTTGCTCTCTAGCGATCGCGCGGTATGCAATATCATTACGATATAGCACATCTTTCCAAGTGATTTGCTTTAATAATTCATAAGCGCTTTGCTGCGCTTCGGTAACGGAATTACCGAGTGCGGTCGCACAAAGTACGCGCCCACCAACGGTTTTGACTTCGCCATTTTCTAAGCTTGTGCCAGCATGAAAAGTTTTTCGTGTGTCATCGGTATTGGTATCAAGACCTGAGATAACATTTCCTTTTTCATAACTACCAGGGTACCCACCTGATGCGAGCACAACACCCACCGCAGCGCGTTCATCCCAGCTAGTTTCTGCCTGGTCTAATGTTTTATCTAGTGCGGCATCACATAACTCAACCAAGTCTGACTGCAAACGCATCATGATCGGCTGTGTTTCCGGATCGCCAAAACGACAATTATATTCGATTACTTTTGGTTCGCCAGATGATGAGATCATTAGGCCAGCATAAAGAAAACCCGTGTAATCGTTGCCTTCAGCAGCCATGCCTTCAACGGTGGGTACGATTACTTCTTTCATAATGCGATCATGAATTTCGGCGGTTACAACCGGAGCGGGTGAATAAGCGCCCATACCACCAGTATTTGGGCCGGTGTCGCCATCGCCAACGCGTTTGTGGTCTTGGCTGGTTGCCATCGGTAGAATGTTCTTGCCGTCAACAATTACGATAAAGCTTGCTTCTTCGCCTTCAAGAAATTCTTCAATCACAACGCGGCAGCCTGCTTCGCCAAAGGCATTGCCTGACAACATGTCATGAACAGCTTCTTCGGCTTGCTCTAGTGTTTCCGCTACAATAACGCCTTTTCCAGCGGCTAAACCGTCAGCTTTTACAACGATCGGTGCACCTTGTTTACGCAGGTAAGCGATCGCTGGCTCTACTTCAGTAAAGTTCTGGTATGAACCTGTCGGGATGTCGTGACGGGCTAAAAAGTCTTTTGTGAAAGCTTTTGAACCTTCAAGTTGTGCTGCACCTTTGGTTGGTCCAAAGCAGCGTAATCCTTGTTCATTAAAGTAATCAACAATACCGTCTACCAATGGCGCTTCAGGGCCGATGATGGTTAATGATACGTTATTGTTTTTAGCAAAATCAGTCAGGGCTTTAAAGTCCATAATATCAAGGTCGATATTTTCTAACTTGGCCTCCAGTGCCGTACCTGCGTTGCCAGGTGCAACAAAAACCTTGTCTACTTGTGGGTTTTGAGCTGCTTTCCATGCAAGAGCGTGTTCACGTCCGCCGCTACCAATCACTAAAATGTTCATATCGATAAACCTATAAAATAATGTGTTGTGCTTCAATGGCGGCAAGAATACCGCATAATGAGGCCTTAAAAAAAGTGCTTTAAAAATTGACCAGTAAATGACTCAGGTACTTTGGAAACCTCTTCAGGTGTTCCTTCAGCCACAATACAGCCACCCCGAGAACCGCCCTCGGGCCCAAGATCGATGACCCAGTCGGCCGTTTTGATAACATCTAAATTATGTTCAATCACGACAATGGTATTACCGTGCTCACGCAAACGATGCAATACATTTAATAATTGCTGGATATCGTAAAAGTGAAGCCCCGTAGTTGGTTCATCTAATATATAAAGTGTTTTGCCTGTATCCCGCTTAGAAAGTTCTTTTGCTAATTTAACGCGTTGAGCTTCGCCACCTGATAAGGTAATCGCGCTTTGTCCTAAGCGAATATAGGATAAGCCCACATCAATGAGTGTTTGCAGCTTGCGTGAAATAAACGGCACTGCATCAAAAAACTCTCGAGCATCTTCAATGGTAAGGTCCAGCACTTCATGAATGCTTTTGCCTTTATATTTAATGTCGAGCGTTTCGCGGTTGTAACGTTTACTTTTACACACATCGCAAGGCACATATACATCAGGCAAAAAGTGCATTTCTACTTTAGTGACACCATCACCTTGGCATGCTTCACAACGGCCGCCTTTTACGTTAAAGCTGAAGCGACCTGCTTTATAACCACGGGCGCGTGATTCTTGCGTACCTGCAAACAGATCTCTGATCGAGGTGAATAAACCGGTGTACGTTGCAGGATTTGAACGCGGTGTACGGCCAATAGGGCCTTGGTTAATATCAATCACTTTGTCGAAAAGGTCTAAACCTTCTATTTTGTCGTGCTTGCTTGCATTCAGTGTGGTGGCATTATTCAGTTCTGTGGCGGCTAATGGATATAGCGTTGAATTGATTAAGGTTGATTTACCAGAGCCTGAAACACCGGTGACACACGTTAATAAACCAAATGGGATAGACAGCGTGACGTTTTGTAAGTTATTACCCGTCGCACCACTAAGAACAAGTTGCTTGCTCAAATCATTGGGGGTTAGCTTACCCGGAATCGCGATCTCTTTTTTCCCGGATAAATACTGACCAGTTAGCGACTTTTCATCATCCATCACATGCTGAGGGGTACCTTGAGAGATGATTTCGCCACCATGAATACCTGCACCTGGGCCGATATCAATCACATGATCGGCCAAACGAATGGCATCTTCATCATGCTCCACCACAATCACGGTGTTGCCAATATCACGTAAATGAGTCAGTGTTTTCAGAAGTCGTTCGTTATCGCGTTGATGAAGGCCGATTGAAGGCTCGTCTAGAATATACATCACGCCGACAAGACCAGCGCCAATTTGGCTTGCGAGGCGAATTCGTTGAGCTTCTCCGCCAGAAAGTGTATCGGCACTACGTTCAAGTGTTAAGTAGTCTAAACCTACGTTGACTAAAAACTCTAAGCGTAAGCTGATTTCTTTAACAATTCGTTCTGCAATTTCGCCACGTTTTCCTTCGAGTACTAAATCTTTAAAGTAAGTTAAGGCATCGCCGATGGGGAGGCAGGTTAATTCGGGTAGTGTTTCTTTACTTATAAATACATGTCGAGAAGCTTCTCGCAGGCGAGATCCGTGACAGCTAGGGCAGGGTTGTTTGTTCAGATACTTGGCTAAGTCTTCTCGAACGGCATTAGATTCGGTTTCACGGTATCGGCGTTCTATATTGGGAATAACGCCTTCAAATGCATGATACCTTTCTACCATGTCGCCACGCGTATTCACGTAATTAAAGGCGATGTCTTCATCTTTGCTGCCATAAAGCAGTACTTGCTGGAATTCCTCAGTAAATTTCTCAAAAGGCGTGTCAATCTCAACGCCGTAATGTTTGGCGACACTGTTGAGTAGCTGAAAGTAATAGACTGTACGTCGGTCCCAACCTTTAATGGCACCCTCGGCAAGTGTGATCGCTGAATTTTGAATGATGCGAGCAGGATCAAAAAACTGATTAACACCCAGGCCATCACAGCTATTACATGCACCGGCAGGATTATTGAATGAGAACATTCTGGGCTCAAGCTCACTGATGGAATACCCACATTGCGAGCAAGCAAAGCGTGAGGAAAAAATTAGTTCTTCTTGAGTGCTGTCTGCATCCATCGATGCAATAATCGCGATGCCATCTGTTAAATTTAAGCAGGTTTCAAATGACTCCGCGATACGTTGTTGAATATCATCACGCACTTTAAAACGGTCAACGATGACTTCAATGGTATGTTTCTTGTTTTTTTCAAGTGAAGGCGTGTCATCCAGGTCGGTGATAATGCCGTCAATACGAGCGCGAATAAAACCTTGGCTCTGAAGGTCTTGAAACACATGTAAATGTTCGCCTTTTCTATTTTGCACAATTGGCGCTAACATCATTAAACGACTGCCTTCTTCGAGGCCCACTACTTTGTCGACCATCTGACTGACAGTTTGAGCATCTAGTGGTAAATCGTGTTCGGGGCAACGAGGTTCGCCGGCGCGAGCAAACAGCAAACGCAAATAATCATAAATTTCGGTAATGGTGCCAACAGTGGAGCGAGGGTTGTGAGAGGTCGACTTCTGTTCAATAGAAATGGCAGGTGATAAGCCTTCAATATGATCCACGTCAGGCTTATCCATCATCGATAAAAACTGGCGAGCATAAGTTGAAAGTGATTCTACGTAACGTCGTTGACCCTCTGCATAAAGCGTATCGAAGGCAAGTGAGGATTTTCCTGAACCAGATAAACCCGTAATGACAATTAATTTATCGCGTGGGATATCGATGTCTATATTTTTAAGGTTGTGTGTGCGTGCACCACGTACAAGGATAGTATCCATCAATAATTCGGCTCATGGTTAAAAACCGCGCATTATAACAATTTTAACCACAGATGTAATAAAGAGTTGAACTTGAAGTACGCTTACTTCAGATCAAAAGTGACATGTAGGATGGGATGAACAAAGAGAATTCCAACAAAACATGATATTAAACATAATGTTGGAGTTCTCTTCGTTCATCCACAACCTATAAAAACAGAAGTTATGCTTTAAGGAACAGCAGGTTATTGTTTGGTCAGATTATAGTGATAGAATGTGCGGGGTTTTATCTTGATATGACTAATGGATTTTAAATGATGACAAAAAGCGAACGCCGTTCCGTTTTTTCTCTTGCCTTACTTTACGCAACCCGAATGTTGGGTTTGTTCATGGTGCTGCCTGTATTTATGTTATACGGGCAAGATCTAGAGAATGCGAGCGGATTATTATTGGGCGTTGCGATCGGGGCATATGGCTTGAGTCAGGCATTGTTTCAAATACCTTTTGGCGCATTGTCGGATAAATATGGCCGTAAACGATTGATCTTTTTTGGCTTAGTACTGTTTTTTCTAGGAAGTGTGCTCGCCGCCGTATCTACCGATATTTATGGTGTGATTTTAGGCCGCTTTCTACAGGGTTCCGGTGCCATAGCCAGCGTTTTGATGGCGCTTCTGAGCGACTTAACCAGTGAAGAAAGTCGAACCAAAGGCATGGCACTTATTGGTATGTCGATTGGCATGTCATTTTCGGTTGCGCTAGTCATAGGCCCATTAGTGGGCGGTATCTATGGTTTGCAGGGGATATTTTGGTTAACCGCATTTTTGGCATTATTTGGCATGTTTTGGTTAATGTTTTTTGTACCTACACCCGTACAAAGTCAATCTAACCGTAATGTACGCTTGTTTAAAGACCAAATTGGTGAAGTGCTACGAAATAAAGAATTGCTTCGCCTTGATGGCGGGATTTTTGCCCTTCACCTTTGTTTAACTGCTGTTTTTATAGCGGTGCCAATATCTTTACAAAACAAATTGAACATGCCAGGTAGTGATCATTGGTTAGTGTACTTAACGGTAATTTTTACCTCCTTTTTTGCCATGGTGCCTTTCATTATTATTGGCGAAAAGAAAAACAAGATGAAAGGTATTTTCCTCTTCGCCATTTTATTGTTATGTGTGGCTTCATTTAGTTTTAGCTGGTCGCAGTACTCATTTTTGTATTTTTGGCTGAGCCTATTTTTGTTTTTTATGGCGTTTAACCTACTCGAAGCAAGCTTGCCTTCACTGGTGAGCAAAATCTCTCCCGCAGGCAATAAAGGCACCGCGATGGGTATTTATTCAACCAGCCAATTCTTCGGTGCTTTTGTGGGGGGCGTTTTAGGTGGTTATGTGGTGAGTAACTTTCAGGAATCAGGCGTGTATTCTCTTGTTTCAGGTGTTTGTTTTCTCTGGTTTTTAGGGGCTCGAAATATGGCGAAACCTAACCCTGAGACGGGTATTTCACTTACCATGACAGGAATGGACCATGCCAAAGCTCAGCTAATTAGTGATGAATTAAGTCTTGTGGCAGGAGTAGAGGAAGTTGTACTGATAGCTCAAGATGAAATAGCTTACTTAAAAGTCGTCACCAAACAGTTAAATAGAGCAGGGTTAAATCAAATACAGCAGCAATACAGTAATGTTACGACCGAATAAGTTAGGGCGATGTTGAGGTGGCATTAAACGGTAGCTTAGGATGGGCACCTAGAACCCCAACAAAACTAAGTGTTATTTACCGCGTTGCGATTCACATCGCTCAGCGATAATAGGGCTGTTTACTTTATTGGCATTTTGAAGAAAATCCGCTCGTTAGAAAATCTCTTATTCTTACTTTCATTACAGCTCTTTTAAGCTTGGGGATGTTCATGATCCACGCATTTTTTATCATAATTTTGCCATCTTTTAGTTCAAAATAGTCACTGCCTCGTGTTCTATAAAGTGAATGCTTATTTTCTTGATTACCGACCACCAAATTCCAGTTAGCGTGTACTTGGTCACCAGAAACAACAATTTTTGCATCTTCATAAGTATGAATAGGTAAAGCGGAGAAATAGTGTTCAAAGACTTGTCTGATCTCTTCTTTCCCGTGATAGGACTGGCCATTGATACCTGCGCCATGCATATCAAAATAGACGGCATTCTCGGCGAACTGCTGCATAATTAAGTCTATATCCTGCTGCGCAAACCCTTCAACCATATTTTCTATTACGCTACGGTTGAGGGATTCTTTGCAGGCCTTATCTTTATCTATGTTGATTTGTGTTCCAGGTTTGATCATTTGGCTTTCCTTATGTCCGCAATTTTGATGGAGGACAATTGTAATAACGAAAGAGCAAGCGAGCGATTACGTGTGAGGTAATTAGAAAATTCTCAAGATTATATAATGATCGCTCTAGGTGAATTGGTCGGTATCAAATTGAGGCGTAAATAATTGATTGATATGAAATTTAAAAACAAATAGATTAAAGGATGTGTAATAATTCTAGCGGCCGATAGGTCGCGCTAAAGTACTGTTAAAAAATAAACTTAGGGATATGTTAATTTTTTAAGCTGAAAGAGAATGACCGAAAAAATATACAATATATTGAATCTTAATCGTACAAAAAATGGAGTAGTACATGAGTTATAAATTTATACCCAGTGAGGTTCACGGATATCTTGATTATTTACTGGCTTTATTTTGTATAGGGTATTCTATTTTTTCTGGGCTGTACTTGGATAATGAAATAGCATTCTATGTTTCGATAGCGTGCAGCTGCTTTTTTGTTTTTCAAGCGTCAATGACAAAGTTTAAACCGTCTTTGTTCAAGTTAGTGCCGATGAATATACACCTATTCAATGATGTTGCCGCAGCCATAATATTTTTGGTAACGCCGCTGGTTTTAGGGCTTCAGGGTATTCATCTGGCGTATTTCTTATTGGTATCTTTAGGTATATTTGCTGTTGGTTTCGCAACAAACCAATATGCAGAAGTATGAATGATTTGCTAACAAAGTTTGTAAAAGTAGGTTAGGTAAGTAATGTGAACCCCAACAAGTCGAGATGTTATCCTGCTTGTTGGGGGTATTGTCTAGTAGTCGCGCTCTACTTTTGCTATTCGAGTAAAATACGCTTTGAACCATCGCGTTTTTCCATTCTCTTTGGCAAGCATGTGATGGCTGCTGGTTTTCCACTTTTGAATATCTTCTAACGTTTTCCAGTAGCTAACAGAAAGAACAAAATTTCCCTGAAAACAGCTTTCTATGCCTAAAAAGCCATCTACCTCCTGGGCAAACTCCATCATCTTTGCTGCCATTTCTGGGTATCCTGCGCTATCCTTGCCAACCACTGTCGGCGCTATTACTGCGTAGTAAGGAGGTTTAGGGGTAGGCGCTATTTTCTGCATCATTTATATCTCTTAATTCGTTGAAGGTGATGAAATACTAAAGGCATCACGCACTTGCCGTCTAATGCAAAGAGTCTATAGGCCTTATCAGGTCTTTATATATCAGGTTGGTCACTATGGAAATCAGTCAATTAGAAGCTTTTATTGCCGTTGCTAAAACAGGGTCGTTTTCCAAAGCATCTGGCACTTTGCACCTTTCTCAACCTGCCATTAGCCGGCGTATTGCAATGTTGGAACACGCATTAAATGCATCTTTATTTGAGCGAATGCCTAAAGGCATAATCTTAAGTGACTCAGGCAAAACATTTTTGCCTTATGCCATGAGGGTCATGTCTTCGATTAAAGATGGTATGGAGGCGTTAAAAACAGAAGATAATATAACGTCGGGTCGCATTAATATTGCGATAGTCGGCACGCTTGCCAGTACAAATCTAAGCCAAAAACTCAAAGCCTTTAGAGTAAAGTACCCTCAAGTAGAACTTAATTTACGTACAGCTTTAAGTGATGAGGTAAGCGACTTGGTGTTAAGTGGCGAGGTTCATTTAGGGGTGCGTTATTTTCCAGAAAACAACCCAGATATACAATCTGATTTACTGCTTAAAGAGCCAATGGTAACGGTTTGCGCGCACGATACGGTGCTGTTTGATCGTTCTGATTTCAACATAGCGCAACTTGAGTCCTGCAAGTTTCTGAGCTTTGCAAAAAGTAAAAAGAAAACCACAAACTCATTTTACCAAATTACCCAAAAACAACTGATAAAAGCAGGGTTAGATGAAACAGAAATGATGCCTGTTGATAGTCTAACTGCACAAAAGCGCTTAGTCGAAGCCGACTTTGGTTTAAGTCTTCTGCCCTTAAGTAGCATTGATGAAGAATTAAAACTCGATACCTTAAGTATCATCGATCACCCATTACTCAGTACACATATCGAAATATTTTTAATCCACAGAAAAACCTTACACCTGAATAAAGTATTAGAGAACTTTATTCAACAAATGGCTTGAGGTGTATTTAGTCTTTAGGGACCGGAAGTAGCACTAGCCGTAGATTGGTAGTCACTTCGTCCATCCGTTATCAAATATAGAGCTTGAGTAAACGTTATAGCTTTTGTGAATGTTAATGTGGTGAAAACCATAAACGCTTGTTCTTAATCGGGGTTTCTTTTGTTAACAAGGGGTTCTCAAGGCGATAATGGGTTCTAGTATTAAGTTTAGCTTGTCGTATCATTTTGGAAAAATGTCGCTGAAAAAGCGCATCGAAACTACCATCTTCTAATGCTATTTCTAAGCCGCGACGTATCGCTTGTGCTAATGCTTTATTTTCTTTGGCAACAAAAAAATATGACGCCGTTGGGTAGCTAATAAGAGTGTGTTCTTCTAATTGAATATTTGAAGCGGCATTTACTTTCAACTCATCCCAAACTTCAATAATTGATCGAGGAAATAAATCTACTCGCTTATATTGGAGCATTTTGAACAGACCTTCATAGTCAGGGCCCGCCTGCACATTAAAACGGTTGTGCTTGAGGATTTTTGTGTCAGGCCAATCATGCCCTTGTACTATTTTTAATTTTCGTATTTGTTCCAAGGGAATCGGTTTTGTGAAATCAATATGGGTGTTAGTCGTAGTTAAAAATACACGCCAACCAATCAAGCCTTTATAAATAGGTATCCTAATTGCAATTAAGGCTTGCTCACGCGCTTCTGAGGTCATAGTCCAAAGAATGTCTATATCATTCCCAGCAGCCAATTGCTTCAAAGCACGGCCTTGATTCATAAACGCATCAGATGGAGCAAGCTGATATTCTGACTTGATTTTTGAAATCGCTAATTTTAGCAAAGACAATGGGTAAATATGATGCTCTTTATAAGCCTGCATTGGTTGAGGGTAACGAGCGAGCTCCAGGGCAGCCAAGTGAGTGTTGATAAGGAGCGAAAGAAGTGTCACTACTAAGAACTTCTTGAAAGAGATTAATCTATTCATATCATTCCAAAAAGACTTGCCTCTAATGAATATCCAAGTGACAGTAAACATGCAGATTTAACTTACTTTAGTTGTTTTTCATCCTTTCGGCAAACTTCAGACAACTCAAAATCCTTAACGTAATTAGAGCGGGGCGTCCTTTATTTCAAAATTAACGAGCCAAAAAAGTTTACAGCCCTACACAAAGTGTCATATATCTTTACATATTGTAATAAAGTTAATTGCCAGATTTTATCTAACTTATTGTTTTATCAGTGCTAATGGTGTGTAGGCGCGATTTTTGCTTTTTTTGTACTTGCCATGTTTAATTCAGGCACACCTAACTTAAAATGAAGAGAAGTAAACTATGAAAACTTATAAGAAGCTAGTCATCGCCGGATGTCTTATGGCTGGAGCATTCCAGAGTGCAAACGCGATACCAACTTTTGATTATATGGCGACTCAAGCTAACCTAGCTGGGGGCAATATCAACATCAACTCATTTAACCACACTGCGATAACAGATGACGCACTTTGGAACAAAATGTTAGGTGCTAAAGTTAAGTTCAAGGCCGAGATATCCGGTTACAACAACGCCATGGGTTATGCTAATAGCGATGGCTCTGGCGCGACTGTTATTCTAAATGAAGGTGACACCGGTTGGCATACACTAGATAATGCGCCAGATCCCTTCACCTTCTTTTTAGATACTAATCAAGGCAATCAGTGGTTCAGTGATACATCTTTGAACGATGATGGGCAGGATCACTTGCTTGCATTTCAAAAGAAAGACGGCAGTGATCAATATATTCTGTTCTGGGATGACCAATTTGGTGGTGGCGATCGTGACTTTAACGACTTCGTTGCACGTGTAAGTTTTGTGAGTCCTGCTTCTGTTTCTGAGCCTGGGTCTCTGGCATTGTTAGGTCTTGGTTTAGCGGGTATTGGTTTTAGCCGTAGACAAAAAAAGGCATAAATATTTAGTAGCTTACGGCTCTCAACCAGAGAGTCGTAAACTAAAGTGAATCGGAGGACACACTTAATATAAGAATGAACCACTATGATCTGTGATTCCTTTTTTCTATTTATCCGCCAGCGATTTTTTATTGAGTGAGGGTAGGCTGCCTCCATGCCGAATAAAGTCGGCGTAACCACCAACGTATTCGTTAACAACTCCGTCACCTTCAAATACGATACAGCTGGTGACTACGTTGTCGAGAAATTCACGATCATGACTTACCAGCAATATTGTTCCGTTAAATTCCAGAAGAATTTCTTCCAGTAATTCAAGGGTTTCCATATCAAGGTCATTGGTGGGTTCATCCAAAACCAATATGTTTGCGGGCTTGCTGAACAAGCGCGCTAGGATTAAACGGTTTTGTTCGCCACCGGATAGGGCTTTAACTGGTTGGCGCGTGCGTTCTGGTGTGAACATGAAATCCTGCAAATAACTAATTACATGGCGGTCTTTGCCATTGATTGTGATGAATTCCCGGCCTTCTGCCATGTTTTCGATTACTGTTTTCTCTAGATCTAATTGATCGCGTAACTGGTCAAAATAGGCAAGCTCCATCTTAGTACCAATTTTTACGCTACCTTCATCGGGTTGAACTTGCCCCAAAAGTAACTTTAATAATGTCGATTTGCCCATGCCGTTGGCACCGATGAAGCCGATGCGATCACCGCGCATAATACAGGTAGAGAAATTTTGAACAATTTTTTGGCCGTCGTAGGTTTTCGATAAATTCTCTACCTCGACAACAATTTTGCCGGACTTGCTCGCGGTTTCCACGGCAAAATTGGCTTTGCCTTGACGTTCGCGACGTTGACCGCGTTCATCACGCATTTTCTTTAGATCGCGTACTCGGCCTTCGTTACGAGTTCGGCGGGCTTTAACCCCCTGACGAATCCATATTTCTTCCTGTGCTAAACGCTTATCAAACAGGTCGTTGGCCGTTTCTTCGGCGGCTAATTGCTCAGCCTGAAACTTCAAGAAACCTTGGTAATCACCGTCCCAGTAACGTAAATTGCCGCGATCAATCTCGATAATTGAGGTGGACATCCGCTGTAAAAATGCACGATCGTGCGTCACGAGCATGAGTGCGCCACGGAAAGATTCCAGCTGTTTTTCCAGCCAGTAAATAGTGGGTATGTCGAGGTGGTTAGTGGGTTCATCTAATAGCAATAGATCGGGGTCGCTGACCAATACGCGAGCCATCGCTACTCGGCGACGCCAGCCTCCTGATAATGATTTCATGGGGGTGTCGGCAGGAAGATCCAGGGCTTCGATAATAGCGTCGATCTTTTGGCCAAAACTCCAACCATCTTTCGCTTCAAGTTGATCCTGTACACGGGTTAGTTTCGTCATGCTAGCTTCGTCAAAATCACCCATGATGAGGTGGTGATACTCTTTTAAGAGTGCGCCCACTTCCGCCAAACCATCCGAAACGATATCGTAGACAGTGGCTTCGTTGGCATCGGGTAAATCTTGGGTTAAATAGCCCACCTTAATGCCTGGGCGAATCCACAGCTTGCCACTGTCAGGAATATGTTGTCCGTCCAGCATTTTCATAAAAGTAGATTTACCAGCACCATTGCGACCTAGGATACCGGTGCGCTGCCCGCGGTGAACAGTAAGTTCAATTTTATCAAACAGCACGTGGGTGCCAAAAGCGAGAGAAACATTCGTAAGAGACAGTAAAGGCATGAAGTGTAGTTACCGAGCTAATATAGGGGTGCGGATTATCCCACACTTTCGGCGCTTAGAGTTTGCTTCGGTCTTTTTTATTTAATAGAGGAGAGGGGGCAGCACATAATCATGTGTAGAGCCGATTAGTTGAGCTCACCGCTCAAGCATGACTATTCTTTGCCAGAAGCGGAGATAACCATTTTTCGGTAAAATCGTGCCTTATGAATATTAATACAATTCTATGAGGCCTTTTGGTTCGGTATATCGCCAGCATCAATAGACCAAAATTTAGCAAGTTCATCGACCCAAGCTTGCAGAATAGGCTCCTGAGTCCGGCGGGGTTGTATTGCTACACTCAGTGATATGGCGGGAGAGCTTCCATCCCAACGTACACCCCAGCCTTCAGCTTCGGCTTGCTCTGCATCATCCATTCGCAACAACGACACGCCTACTCCTGACTTAATCAATTGCCGAATAGCCTCTTCATTATCCACAAACACAGCTTTGCTAGGTTCACACCCCGCATTACTAAACATTGCTTCCGTAAGATGGTAAAACGGACAATCTTCAGTCGTATAAATCCACGGAAGTGCCCCTAATGCTTCAATTGAAGCGTGTTGAGCTTCATCTTTCCATTTTATCGGCGCCACAATCGCGGTCTGAATGTCTGCTATTTTAATTACGTGTAGGTCAGATGTAGGGGACGGTCCGAAGAAAAAACCGGTATCAAGCTTACCTTTACGGATATCTAACAAAATATCTGATGACATACTGTTGATAAAAGAGAGTTGAACACCCGGGTAAGTTTTGCTCGCATCTGCTAACAGTGCAGGGATTTTCAGAAATGAAAAATCCGAATTAATACCGACTGACAAACAGCCCATCACCTCTCCTTTAATGGCTTTCGCTTGTGAAACGATAAGGGTGGCCGCATCTAGAACAGCCTGAGCCTGGATTAGTAACTTTTCGCCCGAGGGTGTTAGCTTCATGCCTTTGGGGGTGCGGTTAAACAACACAACGTCCAATGACTCTTCAAGCGCTTTCAGTTGCGCACTAATGGCTGGCTGACTTGTAAATAAACGTTCAGCCGCCCTTGTTAAGTGTTGCTCTTCAGCCACCGTGATAAAAGTTTTGAGTTGATTCAATTCCACCTGAGCGCTCCTCTTTAATAGCTTTATTGAAACCTATAACGAAATAAAGTGCCATCGAAATATCAAATGACGCGCATCCAAACATACGATTGGATTGAAAAAACACTTTCGACTTAAATGGTAACTACCACCTGATAGAGAGGAATTAAACATGCAGCTTTTATCAAGCAACACTTTATTGTCAAAGTCTAACAAACCAATAATGAATGAAATTAAGGTACTTACCTTTTCAAAATTTCGTATCTGCCTGAGCGTAGTAGGGCATTTAATTCAAACTTGGATGGAAAGGTCATGCCAAAGAAGGGAATTAGGGCAGCTTAGTATTGATCAATTAGACGACATCGGTATAAGCAAAGAGGATGCAATGAATGAAGCAAGAAAGCCTTTTTGGGAAAAATGAGTCGCTGTTTAGTTAAAAACGACGGCAATAATTATAGCGTTGCATATACCGGCGATTTATTCTCATAAAATATCAATGGCTTTGCTCCAATAATTATAATTTGAAAACTCAAGCTATAGAGATATCGATAATTCTTTATCAAAACCAGTTCACTAGGTGCACATACAAGCTACTATGTGTCATTTTGGGATATCAGGTTAAGAATAGCATTTCATCTTAACAGTCAATTTTTCGGTCAGTTGTGTGATTGTTGAGGTGGCGATTTTCGGTTTAATACCGGGCATTTAACGTGTGTCAAATGTGAGTTTTGACCCCTTTACTACTTTCGACGCAGGCATGCAACACTACTGACCACGGAATTCTTTGCTGCATTTACTCTGCATACTGGTAACGACCAGTTATTTTAAAATCAAATAGCATATCCTCTAATACTGGCCCATAACCTATATTATGTACGATTAAGGGTCGTTGACCATCTTTTGACTTTTTTGAAGTCACTATACCTATATGAGATAAATTTCCTGGTAGTACCCAAGTTACGAGTTCACCAGCTTTATAGTCTGCACCTGAATAAGTGATGGGGAGTTCAGAGCCATGTCTTGAAAAGAAAGCCCTAAGGTTTGGTACTCTTCGATGATCAATATTTGTATCGGCTTTACTTAAACCCCAAATTCTTTTTGATGGGTAGCTAGAAAAATTTTCTTTAATATCCTCATGCAAACGTTTTTGAAGATCAATACCTAGCGCTCGATAAGATCGAATAATAACATCGGTACATACACCAATGTTTGATGGGATGTCACCACCGGGGTATGAAATGCTAAAGTAAGCACCATCATAGGTAACACTCTCGGATGTTCTAGCCATGGCAGCTGATTCGAGATCACCTGCGGCATTGGCCACCCATGAAATAAGGCTGAATGTAATAAAAAGATATTTTATATCACTCTCCTAAAAAATGAAGCGCTGTACTGCGCCTGAGGTCTGTCCTCCAGACCTCAGGGTTAATTTAAGGCTGATAATTTGGGGCATCTAACTTTAAACTCTTCCTTATTTCTCCATGAACTTTCTTCTTTACATGGATTGAAGTTGTTAAAAATGCTGTCAAAATCGTCAGATTCAATTAGGTCAATACATGCCGCAATTTCAATAGTATTTCCTTTTTTTGATTTGTATGGTTTTGCTAACCACTTGACGATAATGTTATTCACCACTGAATAAGCTTCAAGAGGAATCCTAGATCGTGCTCTGTAACCGTTCAAGGCCGAAATGGAATCGTTATATATGTCGCCTTCCTGATAAGCGTGTGCAATACATGCAGATAATGCATAATCCTGAAATAATTGAAGCTCAGTTTTGTTCTTTATATCACCTGCGATACACCCAGCACTTAAAAGTGCGGTAATACAAACAACTAGTTTAGCGACCATAAATACGCCTTTTTAGATTGAGGAAAGTAACATTTATCTGAACAATGAAGACCAGACCAAATAGTTGCGTGACCCGTTGCATCTGTCCACTGATCGACATCAAACACTAGAATGCCTTTATGAGCTTTAAATTTAATAGCTGTGGGAGTGTTAATTGTTATATCAGGTTTACCAAAAGTACTGTATAAAAAATCAATCAGATCACGCACTTTGTACAGGTACCAATTTCCTTTACCCCCAGAAACTGTTTTGCCTGACATATATGGTATTTTTACACCAGTATTATTCAATACATAACTCATTCTTATTGCACAAGCATTTTGAAATGCCCCTTGAGCAGGGGTTAAAGAATTTATATTGTAGTTAACTTTACCACCGATTTTAGTACCAACACCTGAAACAGATCCTCCTACATCATCATAGATTTCATTAAATGCCAACTCAGCTAATGATAGATTTGGTCTTTTTGTACTCATATATAACATTCCTTGTTTAAATAAACTCCTAATAAAAACTTAAAGCGATTGAACTGAATAATCAGTAGGTAGTACGTACAGGTTCAATGAACTCTAAGCTTTCTACAACTTTATAATCATAACATTTTCAGATTTTTGAGTGAATGCAGTAAATTGCGTATTTTAAAGGGATGCCCGCACCCCTTTTAGTCGAACAGCCCGCCCCGTGTATTTGACTCATCTTTTAAGGGCTTTGTAATACGCCCCTATAATTAGGATAATCTCCGAAACTTAAAATCCTGCTTTCAAACCCTAATGACAAGAGAGTGCCATTAGCAGACGTTAACGTTCGATATTATTTTATGTCGGTTTCTCGCACAAAGCAGACGCTAGCTCATTTAGTTTAAATAGGATAATTCAGCCAATCTGTTTATTGAATTAATGAGTGCTCGTGAGCCAGATTGTGTGAAAACTCGAATTCAAGATAGAAAAGGACCTGAATCAGTCATAACAAGCGTTTTAAGACTTTCTATTGCACCTTGAGATCGTTTTTATTTTGATCATTATAGGGCCTTTTT